>OJMA01000003.1_pt1 | contig 412684 bp, 260 predicted proteins | sample 1596921 | NCBI WGS metagenome assembly OJMA01 (sample SAMEA3904682, study PRJEB24821) | metagenome | biome: Builtin; feature: hospital; material: surface | place: USA | collected 2013-06-06
TTGACATCCTGCCATGACCGCCCCATCTGTCTCATGGCGCTTATAGCGAGTCCTTGTCAGTATATGTTATCCTGTCTTGCATGTTGCTAATCATGTCTTGTCTGCTACCGAGCCGCCTGGGCATTTCTTTCAAGCGTGCCATGTTGATGGGCGGAAGTTCCTACCGAAGAAGCGCCGTAACTGTTCAACCTTCTAATTCAATCATTTGAACCTCTCCACGTTCAACCAAATGCCCGGGTCAAGTCTTGGATGAGCAAAAATGGCCAGTTATTATTAATTAAACCCGTTCGCACTGACTGGCCCACCCAACAAATCATGCAAACATACTGTTGTCTCAAGGCCGACACATCAATGTCAGGTGCCACCCTAGCAAGACCATAATGCGTTCTCGAAAGATAGGCAGATACATTAATGATCTGTGGCATGTCAGACTGTTCAACATGTCTTTTTTTTTTTTCTTCATAAAACACCGGTACAGCAACTGTGCTTCTTCAATGGCCATGTACTTCTTCCTTCATCGACAAACGTAAAATAGAATCGATCGCAATGAAGAGATGAACAACATGTTACAACGTCTGTTCTTTTTGCGTTAATCAGTTCATATGTGAGATTATGGTAGTTCGTCAATTGCTTCATCGGTGCAAGTACAATTTACCATTCATTATGCCATTAAAACCTTCACTCTACAGATTTATCTAACATTTATTCATGAGCCTCACTTTGTTCTCGCCGCGCTACTCCTTGGACTATACGCTGCTATTGTTCACCTGCAACCGCCTGTCATTTTCAGGTTCCCGTCAGGGCTACATAAGCAATCTATTCACGGCGCGCTCTTGCCTATAACCAGGGTCGCGCTGTGTTCTCTTTGACCGTCTGTGCGTAGTCACTAGCAGGCAATGCTCCGCACATTGCCTTTTCATTCACTAGTTCGCCCAATGCCACTCATTTGTCAAAGTAACCACGTGAGTGACACGCGTGTGTAATCAAGTCTGAGGGCAAGGAACATAGGTTTCCTAAGCACAGACCTTTGAAAGTTTATGCCCTTTTACATCATAACGCCCAATCTGACTGCATAATCGGTCCACCGGAGTGGACCTTTTTGCTTGGCAAAAAGGCCTTTTCAACTGCATACTTTGCTTAAGCAGGTCGCGCATCCAATGACAGTTCCTTCAACCACATATGATTCGCCCAATGTTTTCTTGGCACAGTAGGCACCATGCAGGCGTTCGGGATTACTCGGGCCAAGTCAAAATTTCTTGGCATCCCGTCATGTGACGATAAAAGATGCGATAAGTGATCGTCATTTTTGCCACATGACTACATCATACTGCGGGGATGGTATCGAAAAGACAAAGACTTCGGTAAGTGTCAATGAACTAGAGGCACCTTTCAGGCGCCCTTTGTTCGAGAGACACACTTCAAATCTTCCAAATCTTTTCTATTTATTCTCGTTTGCGGAGAAATTCCCAGCGCCTTGGCGCAATCCTTGGGGTGCATTGACGCATCCTTATACTTGTTATCTACTGGGAGTCGTACTTGCCCTGACTGCAGGTGGTACTATAGCCGGTATTGATATAATCTATGGACACTGGACTCAAAACCTTGCACACAAGGAGGACGAATTGGCCTCATCGATGGGCTACAACAATAAGCTTGCGTGGGTCGCCATCGTCGTCGGTGCAGTCGCGCTTTTTTCCAACTGGCTCTTTCCCATTCTGCTGACACACGCAGCCCACGTCCTGTCTTCTGGTCTTCGCCGTGAATATTTTGCAGCGTCTCTGGTTCAAGACCCTACCTACTATGACAGTCACGGTCCCGGTGCTATCACAACGTATGCCAATCGCGATGTATCACAAGTGCACGCTGCACTTGGCGAAAAATTAGGCTTTTTGCTAAATGCCATCGGCACTGTCTTAGCATGTGTCATTATGGCTTTGAGCAAGGCCCCTAATCATGCTGGCGTCTTACTCGCACTGCTGTTTTTTTCAGTACTTACACTTACGATTCTGGGCATGCTCGCCGAACAGACCACTGGAAAAGTGATGGAAGTCGATGGGCACTTATCAACTTACATGGAACAAATCATTGCTTCTGTCCGTGTAGTTCAAAGCTTCGAGTTGACAAATACACTTGTGGATCGTATGAAAAAGCTCTATATTCTGCCATTGGCCCGTGCTGTCAATTTACGCTCAATAGTCCGTGGCGGTGATATGAGCTCTATGTATTTCACTGTAACGATTCTTTACCCCCTTGGTTTTTGGTGGGCATCTGTCCTGGTTGCCGATGGAAGGGAAGGCATGAATGACGTCATTTCATCCTTCTTCAATTATTTAAGTGCGTTGTTCAGTATGGCTATGATTGTGCTTCACTTTCAAAGTATTTTCGAGTCTATGGCCAAGATCAAGAAGATGCGGGCCACCATCGAAAGAGAGCCTCGAATTGACGTGCGCAGTACCACGGGCAAGATTCTGGGTCTTCCAGCTTCAAAGGGCGTGCAAGAAAATGTTCCAACGTACATCCCATCTTTTGCACTGGAGGACGTCACATTCGCCTACCCAGGTCGACCTCATGTGGCAAGCTTAAACCACGTCAGCATCGATTTTCGTCCAGGTACAGTAACGGCTCTGGTGGGCCCCTCTGGAAGTGGAAAGTCTACTGTTACGTCCTTGCTTGCGCGTGAATATGACCCTGATTCTGCAATGGATGCTGTGCTGTCATCAAATACTCCAATCGATCCCGAGAAAGAACCTGTGAAGGGTTCGGGCCGTGTTTTGTTCGCAGGAGAAAATGTTCGCGACCTAAATGTGCGCTGGCTGCGCTCGCAAGTCGCGGTTGTACGCCAAAACCCTCAGCTCTTCACTGGCACCATCGCGGAAAATGTGGCCATGGGATTATCGGCTGGTATCGAATCCGACATTTCTTTGGATGACCCGGTCGTGCGTGAAAAGGTCAAAATAGCCCTTGCCAAAGCCGAGGCGATGGGTTTTGTGAACAAACTCCCGGAAGGTATGGACACACACATTTCTGGCGGTCGGAATGTACATCTGAGTGGTGGTCAGCGTCAGCGCATTGCACTTGCTCGTGCTCTGGTGCGTGAGCCCCAGGTACTATGCCTTGACGAAGCGACCTCGGCATTGGACACATCAACAGAAGACAGCATCAAGCGTACGCTTGCCAAGGAGCAAGAGGAAAGGGGGATGACAACCATCGTGGTAGCTCACCGTCTTTCCACAATCCAACACGCTGATCAGATTATTGTCCTGAAACGGGGTAGCATTGTGGAACGCGGTACTCATGATGAGCTCGTTCAGATCAAAGGTGGTTTGTATCGCAAGATGGTTATGCACAACCGTGCCGCATCTGGTATCGATGAGGAAGGAGACGACGAGGCGGATGACAATGTCAGTTCATTGCGTCCGCAAAAACAAGTTGAGCGTTATGTCCCACCCAAACCGGAAGAACCAAAGCACTACCTTCTCACCAACTCCATCCCTCCTGATATTGTATCAAGAGGATCCGTTGGTGCTGTTTCGCTCACAATGGAGGCAAATGAGCGATTCCACGAATTCATCTCCGAAACGCCCAATGAAAAAGAGCAATTTGAGCCCAACAATCAAGATGTCGAGAAGCCCAAAGCCGTCAATCGAAAGCAGCTCAACTTATTCCGTCTGCTGAAGGGTCACTACTGGCTTATCTTGCCTGGCTGTACGCTAGCGCTGGGCGTGGCCAGTGCTTTCCCTGTCATTGCATGGATCAGTGGTTACGTGATTGAAGGTCTTGGTGATCCCGACCTCGACCGCATGCGTTCGGACATGAACAGGAGGACACTGTGGTTTTTCATCATCTCGATTATCGACACATGCTTCGCATTTTTCGGGTCATACGCTCTGGAAACGGCAGCAGAGAGCCTGTCAAGCGTTCTTAAGCTGAAATCGCTGCGTGCCGTCATGCGTCAGGACATTGCTTTCTTCGACCAAAAAGAACATTCTAGTGGTGCTCTAAGCTCCATGATTTTCAACCACTCGGCCAATGTGGGCACTGCCTTTGGTGCCGTGCTTTGTCAAATATTAATTGCGTTCGGTAACCTGGTCGGCTCGCAAATCATGGCTTTCGTGATGGACTGGCGCCTTGCGATTGCCGCTTTCCCAGCCATGCTTTCCCTCCTTGCTGCGAGCTACTTGAATGTCTATCTCATGGAGAAATTTGAAGTCGTGATACAAGAGCCCATTGAGCGTACATCGAGTTACGTTGCGGAGACGATCGATGCTATTGGCACCGTGACAACATTGGGACGTGAAGCTGATATTTTGCGACACTTTTCGTCAGAAAGCTCACGCGGTCGTCCATATATTTGGAAACTGACTGCCGGCGTTCTTGCCTATGCGTATACCCAATTCACATTGTTTGGTATTACGGGTCTAATGATGTACTGGGGCGCCACTATCATCAAAAACGGACATGCCTCTCCTTTCAACATCTTGGCTGTGTTTGAAGGAGAATTTGTTGCCTTCTTTGCAGCTATACGTCTGACAGCATATATGCCGGATATCGCGCGAGCACGCCTTGGTTTGCGTGTCATTCGAAATTGGCTCAATCGAACGCCTCAGTATGCCTCGCTGCCTGAGACTACAGCCTGGCCACCTAAAGGTCCGCGCGATATTGTATTCACAGACGTGGAATTGAGATATCCTCAGCGCCCCACACACACCGCTATCCGGAATCTGAACCTCACAATCAAAGAAAACATGACCGTTGCCTTCTGTGGTACATCGGGCAGCGGAAAAAGTACTACATTGAGCCTTCTTCAGCGTTTCTATGATCCTTGCAAAGGCACAATCACTTACGGTGGCATTGATATACGTTCTGTTCCTATTCATCAATGGCGCGCTGAGATGGCGTATGTATCCCAAGACCCAGTACTCTACGAGGGCACCCTCCGATGGAATCTGTTGCTGGGAGCTATCGATGCATCCAAGATAACCGACGCTGACATCGAAGAGGCTTGTCGGCAGGCCTGTGTCTGGGACTTTGCTATGGCTCTCCCCGATGGCTTGGATACCATGATCGGTCACAAAGGCTCATCGCTCAGTGGCGGACAATGCCAACGCGTTTGTATTGCTCGTGCACTGATTCGTCGCCCTAAAATTTTGTTGCTCGACGAGGCCACATCAGCCCTGGATCCAGAGTCTGAAGTCCTTGTTCAGCGTGCGTTGGATAATGCTTCAACCACATGCACGACAGTGACCATTGCTCATCGCTTGTCGACGATTCGCCATGCTGACCTCATCTGCGTTGTTGAGGATGGCGAGATTGTGGAAAGTGGTTCACACGAAACGCTCATCTCAAAGCGTGGTCGTTACTTTGACCTTGTGGAAGCTCAATTATAATATAGCAATAGTCATGGGCGGTCTGTAGCAGCTGCAGCCACAGGAGCGAAAGGGTCTCTCACCGAATGAAACCTGGCCTGGTACCATTTCACATAGTCTTTTTTGAGCATCTCAATCTCAGCGTGCAAAGTAGCAACCTGTTCGGCCATGGACATGAATAGAGTGTTTTGCTCATGAATAATATCAGAGATTACTTGCGGTGCAAATTGTTCTGTTTGGTCAATGGACAAAAGGTATCGCTCGAGTTGCTCCATGGTCGAGCGATATCGCTGGATGCGACCCATGTAGTCTTCAGCAACGCGCTCATAAAATCGTCGAAGCCAATCAACAAAACCGTTACCATCACTGAGCTTGTCCCTTGCATGCAATGCGACCTGGTGCATCATGGCATTATCATGTCGATCTTGTTCAACCTTACCCACAACTGACTGAAGCTTCATTGAGTCGGCTTCAAGAGCAGCTGAGAGCGCCTGTTGCTCCGACATAAGTTCATGAACGTTGCCCATCAGCTGACGCATGCTTTCATTTGCACTACGCGCACGTAGTTCGTGCTTGATTTGCATTTGTGATGAAATATACTTCTCCATGGAATCCAAAAGCGCTCGTTGTGGTTCAGGTAACTCATTATACCGCTCTCTCTGGTAATACGGAAACTGCATGAGAGGAGACGTACTTTGCGAAGGTCTGAAGTGAGTCAATATTCATACATACGCTGTCAAACTTGTGCCAAGAGTGGTTGAAGCGGGCTGCGACCCAAACAAATTCCGTCCTGTAACATTTTGTTGAGCGCCAAATAAGGACGTGGTATTGGTGCTTTGACCGAAAAGACCACCTCCCGTATTGGCTTGTGACGTGTTTGGTCCAAAGAGACCACTGCCTGTATTTGCGGAAGGCTGTGCATTTGCTGCGCCAAACAGACTCCCACCAGTGTTGGATGCAGAAGAATTGTTTTGGTTGAACAGGCCACCACTGGTGGTATTTGGCAATGTGCTATTCTGACCGAAAAGACCACCGCCCGTGTTAGATGCCGACGCATTATTTTGACCAAACAACCCACCACCCGTGGCGCTCGAGGCAGTATTGTTCTGACCGAATAATCCACCACTAGTTGTGGTTGAAGAGTTGTTGTTTTGTCCAAACAAGCCACCTGTTGCAGTTGAGGAGGTATTGTTCTGGCCAAACAAACCACCGCCCGCATTGGATGTTGTGGTGCCGTTCTGCCCGAACAAGCTATTACCAGTATTGGCAGACGTATTGTTTTGACCAAATAATGAACCACCTGTATTATTCTTCTGAGCGGTATTTTGTCCAAAAAGACTTCCTGCATTGGATGCTGCACTTCCAAAAAGACCAGTACCTCCCGTATTATTGGAAGGAGCCGAACCAAATAATCCACTCGGCTGAGCTTGCGTGCCCGTAGTATTTTGAGCTCCAAATGAAAATCCTTTATTACCTGTTGCTGTGAACGACATGGAACGAGGAAGTGCAGTAGCTGCACTGTTCTGTGTTGGATTGGTCGCCGTCGATGCACCAAACAACGACATGAATAGAAATCAGCCGCGCGCTGCCAAATTTGCTCGCGTGTCCACAGTCCCAATTTCCACGTGGCACCTACACTTCGTGGCATATATCCTCACTACCCATCACTCTACCACGATGTCACAACCAGAGTCCTTGCTGCCAAAAGAGCGCATCGAGCGTAATTTGGCATTGCACCGTGCTGCAGGGGCTGGTGATATGATAACATGCGAAACACTCTTTTCGATTACCCAACCAGATGCTGAATGGAATGGTTCAGCCGATGCATGGTACGCGGACGAGGCCATGTTAGGCTGGGATGCACTGCATTATGCTGCGGACGGGGGGCATCCAGACATTATAAAGCTTCTGTTGAAAAATGGTGCCTTGTGGAATGCCGTCGACGAACTGGGATTCACTGCAGCTGATATCGCTTGGTCGCGTAATTATACCAAATGCTACGATATTCTATTCCAAGAAGGCGTGCGCCAGTCCTTTCTAGTCCCAGTCATTGCACGACACGCAAAATTGGATGAGAAAAGCATGGATACACATGCAGAACATCAGGCCTCTCGTGAAGATGAAAATGGATCTACGCATGTGACACTCAAGTCCGGGTCACAAGAAGAAGTGACGTACTCAAACGCTGAATTTCTCAAAAGCAAGCTTACATTCATGAAGGATGAAAATGGTCAATGGAGATGCCTTGACAAAGACAACAACATGGTCATGGCTGAATGGGAGAATGAAATTATGCACGCATCAGCCAAGGTTCTTTGTGAAGATCAGCCTAGAGGTTTCTCGATCCTGAATGTCGGTTTCGGCTTAGGAATAATCGATGAGATGATCCAGACGTACAAGCCTGGCCGCCATGTCATTATCGAGCCCCATCCTGATGCTATTGCATTTATGCGGGAGCAAGGATGGGATCAACGTGCGGGCGTAGAAATCTTTGAGGGGACATGGGAAGACTTCCTGCAGCCAGAAAATGACGAAGATGGAAGTATTGCCATGAAATTGGGAGTATTTGATGCTATTTACTTCGATACATATTCACAAGATTACCAAGGTACGTGTGGTTTTGCTTACGCACAGATCTTCGACGCTTTTTTGAATGCCTGCCTAATGTTTTATCAGGCCCTGATTCACGGTTTTCATTTTGTACGTGCTTCATATTTGGCTTACTCTTGCAGTCCATGGTCTAGCTGCTACAAACGGCTTCTTCTATAACATCTTCACGCGCGTGGCGGAACTCGACCTGCGTGAAATCGGACTCGAAACCAAGTGGCATGCACTACCCATGAGCGTTAAAGAAGATACGTGGAAAGGCATCAAACGAAAATACTGGACATTAGACGAGTACTATCTGCCAGTATCGCACATGCGACTGATTGAGTAGACATGGTACATCGCACGCGAACATATCATACGTCACCTGGGCATATTTTGCAGCATTCTATTTGCTTGCTGGGTGTCCCTATTTTAAATCATGTCACTATGTCATCGCACACGTTATAGGCATTGCCCTAGTGCTTTCGTGATGTACCTCGTATACCCTGATACTGCTTAGTCCTTGGGATGCTTTGCATCATCTTTTGCACGGTCCACTAACGGCTGTATCATTAATTTATATGCGATCATTTTCATATCTTATACAATGCATCCGACAACATTGCCTCTCCTCTCTCTGCCTATGAAATTTGTTCTCTTCAAAGTGCCAAGTGGTCTGGTTTTACTGCGAGTTGCGATGCCTTGGATATGTTCGCATGATATGTCGTTTATGCACTTAAATATACAAGTACTCAAAGCACCACAACGAATGATTTAACCACAAAGGACTGTTTTGCCATCTTTGATAGAATAAATAAGTACACGGGAAGGTTGACATGGTATATTCGAATGTGAGGTAGTGGGTGATGTGCCGAATGATGGAGGCCCATTGGAAGGTGTATCGTCATCGATTGTATCAAGAATCATGGAGCGAAGCGCCTTGACATAATCGCGCTCGTCTGATGAAGGTATTTCATCATGTATGAATGCTTTGAATACTTCATCAGATTCTAGTGCGACAGCCGCGAATCGCTCGAGTAAACCTGACGACAATTCCACAGCGAAAACTGGAACACGTCCAGCATGAATTGTATCAAGCAGCCGCGAAATGTCGGAAGTAGCCTTTTCGGCTAGGGCGAGTCGTGACGCAGACTTGAGACGACGCTCGGTGCGGCGCGACCGGTCCAGTCGCCCAGGTAGAAAAACTTGAACGTTTATGCGAGGAGCATACTTTGTATTGCTGTGAGAGCCACCTTTCAAAGATGTACTTAGTCTTTGTGTGTCAGATTCTCGAGGCCGCACTCCCACGGTCATTTGATCCACGCGTCGCTGTCGAGCAATACGATCTTGTAAAAATGTAGTCAGGCTTTCCCGGGCCACTTCATGTTCTGTGCGCGTTATAACCTCTTTTACTTTGACGGCAGATGTATGCGCGCGAAGTAAGATGAGGAATAGAATTCCTTCTGCACGGCACGTTGAAACAGTCACCTCGGGAGATTCACCCGCGGCACACTCATACTGTAGGTCTGCACTAATCCCATTGGACCACAAAGTCTTGCAAATTTGGATCTTGCTCTCGATAAGACCAGGCTGACTGGAAGCAATATAGCATTCGCAGCGACGTGGTGTCCATGGTCCCAATGTTCGTTCTTGCTCTGGCCGACCAAGAAACCGCGGCACATGGGACTGCTGGTACCGCGCGACAGCCTTGACCATTTTACCCACAGCGATCTGTAAGCCAACGCCATGCCGGGGTTCTTGAGAGCTTCCAATTCGTGGATAGGAGAAACGACGCAAGAGCTCATCATATCGACCGCCGACCGCTAGGACATCTCGATGTTTACCACCACTTGACATCTTAGAAACGGCCATCATAGTGCCATTACGGTAGTGTGTATGGCTGTGAGAAAAGAGCGGCACCAAATAAATCTTGGACTGTACACTAAATTCTCGAGCAAGTCTCACCACACTCACCAGATGTGCCAAAGGCTCAGCCAATTTCGTTCGCTCTTCCGGAGTTAGAAGCTCCGCTAATGTGTGCACGGCTGTGTCAAAGTCCTCATAAATATTCCATGCATCCACTTCGTCTAGCAAGCTCACAGGCATACCAGCCGATCCGAGCAGGTGCCTAACACGTGCATCTGAACCCCTCGCAAGGTACTGAGGAAGTGCTTCCAATAGCGCTGAGTGAAACTGCGCTGGGAATCGCTGGAGGAACACGCGCAAAATTGATTCATGACTCAATTCCACATTCCATGCTTCACCTGCTAATCCAGGCATTTGTAACAACTCATACATCAGCGCCAAAACTTCAGCCTCAGCAGAAGGATCAGGTTCCTGAGAAATGATATCATAACTAGCAGCTAGTACGGCGCGTGGTTGACCACCTGCCAGCAAATTCTCCCGGTACACATCGGCAATGTCAAAACGCTTAAGTCGCATATGACCACTCCGAGCACAGATTCGAGCAAAAGGAACGGTCAAGTCAAACGGTAAGAACACCACATTCCCTGTCTTATCGAGCAGACGCACAATGTTACTTTCTTCACCATACTCATCACTTGGCGGGAACAAAAGCGGCGGGTGAACAGGTACTGCACCACGGCATTGGAATGTATCGCGTAAGTAACGACATACCACACCCACCAACACATCATCTTCCTCACCCTGTGCGCCAGTGTCAAAAGTGTAGTCACGAAGCTTATCATTTTGTGGACGAGAAAATAAGGCATGGATGAGCTCATGGCGATGTACACTCGTGGGATTGGCGGCTAGGCGTACGAGTTCCTGAACAAATTCATCCTCCATCTTGGGGGGCAAGAGAGGGGAACGGAGCATTGCCATAGGCGTAGGCCTTTGACCCGGGTCATGGTCAAGAAGCTGACGTATGATTTGTGTTTGACTGGCAAAGAGGGTCTTATCCCATGATGCTGGAAACTTAATAGCGGGGCTTCGCAGGTCATTGAGAAGCTTATAGCGCTCCATGGTTGTTTTATAGCATCGTTGCGATGCGAGCATCTCAAAAAAGATGATGCCCAGTGAAAACATGTCGACTTTCTGGTTGTATCGGGCACTTATTCCTTTCTTAGATAACACTTCCGGTGCAATGTACAGAAAAGTCCCAAGACCCGATGTAAGCTCTTTTGACTCACCCTGTGCCATAGAATCTCGCTGACCAGGCTCCATAGCGTGAAGATTGGTGGTAGCTAAACCAAAATCACCAATTTTAATGTCTCCATGCGTGTCCATCAATACATTACTGGGCTTCAAGTCACGATGAATGATACCAAGCGATGCAATGTGGGCAAGCGCTTCGAGCATCTGTCGAAAAATATGCCATGCCTGATCCACGCTTACACCGTGTTCAAGAGCGTCACCAAGTGTCTGGTTTTCCACGTATTCCATTTGAATGTAGAGGACACGCATAGACTGATCTGTTGTGGATGCTGGCACTGACAAGCGTGAATCTTCACTGCGATACGAATCATCTTCGTCTTGTTCACTCCAGCTGCCTTCACCAAACTGGATGAAGTCATCATCCATCAAGTCCATGTCCTTGTCTTCTGACAAAAAGTCATCCACTTTACCCATCTTAAGATGATGTATCTGTCGAAGAGCACTGGTATCAAGCTGCTGACTCGTAGTAAGTGCGCTGCTATCGCGCCATCGCTCATTCGAATCAATAGTACTGGGAGGTATCGCCGGGGTCTCGGTTCGCTCAATCCAACATGTCACATATCGTACAATGTGGGGATGATCCAAACGCGAAAGTGCCATAATTTCACGCATCGTACGTTCTTCCTCAGCTGCTGAACTGCTCAAGTGTACTTTTTTAACAGCATAGAATCGCTCATCGAGTTTATTACGAGCTTTGACAACCACACCAAATGCACCTTTCCCAAGAAATTCAACTTCCTCAAAATCACTAAGATATCGAGAAACGGGTTGAAAAGTTGGCAATGCTAAATTACGCAACTGCCAGAACGATCCAACCCTCGCATTCACCGTATCTTGTTCACGACTTGTCACAGTATTACGCAATTGGTGGTCACGGGGTAAAATGAGAGACGTCGTAAGAGCATCTTGATATGACGTCTGGACAAGATCATTGGGATGAGATGGCAACTCTTCCCGTTGCTTAATGTTATTAAGAAGTTCTCTCGCAGTCCCTCGATGCCGTTCCACCCGGTGTAGCATACTTTTTAATAATGAAAGATAGGATGTATCGTCCGAACTGAACGAGCGCGTTTCAAATAAAGCCTCAGGGGAAATAAACTGTTGAACAACATGTTCTCCAAATAGCATTTGGCAAGTGCACCGACCAAGATCCCAAATATCTCGACTTGGCGTATATGCCAAGGGGCTTTGCAAGCTTTCTGGCGAGCGCCACCCGTCCATCATGTCCTTTTCTGACACACCAATTGTATTGAGCGCGTTGGAGCGATGCATGTCTCGAAGTTGCTGGCGGTAAAAGGCACCAGAGAGGCGAACCTGACCGTTCTGTAATGTAATAGTGTCTAGAGTTATGCCCCGATGAGTCATTTTTTGAGAATGAAGTTTGTCCAAAGCAGACAAAATGGATGCGAGTATGTTTTGTACAGATGTCCAAGGTATATTGCCACATTGCTGCAGCATGTAAGTGACGGACGAGGAACCACATGCATCGTGAACGAGATAGAGCGCCAGTACATGCGCATCATTGTCAGGATGAGACCAACGATTCCAACCTAAAATCGGAACAAGCACTGGATCATGCACTTTTTGTAGCCTTGCAAGATCCATCTCAAGCTCACTTAATTTGCGCTGTCCAGCATTCGTCGTGTAATATGCAGATGAAATAGGCACAATCTCAAGAGTCCACCACACATCATCCGGCATGTCCGGAGGTGTGACAGGCACGCAATAATACGTACGTGCTAATGAGATTGGGGATATAAAGGGACCACGTTTCACGCAGGTAATCTCGGTATGATTTACGTGGACAGGCTCATGAAGAGGCACCATGGATACACGAAAGGCTAGTTCATCGCGTTCACGCACAGGTTCACCCGAGAGGCGCTCTGATGCTGAAGGAATGACAAATCGAGGACTTTCTCGAAGTTTTTTGGCTTCAGTCTTGATTGCCTGCTTCTGCTTGTGTGTTTCTTGCTCAATTTGGATAGCGAGTTCTGTCGAACGCTGCCTTTCCTCATCATCCATTTGTCTTTGCAATTTATGAGAACGTATCTTTTCATTCTCTTCTTTTACATGCTCTCTCTGGCGCATTCGCTCTTCCAGGCTAAGATGCGCAGGTGCCCCGTCTGCAGGTGCCGTATTGTGCGTGCTAATAAACTCTTGTGCCACATTGATCAGTTCCCAAATCATCTCCGTTCCCCGCAACGATCGGGCAGTTTGATTCATCTTCTCTTCCAGAACCTTCAAATCTGAGTCCCTTACGCCACGCGTTTGTGGATCATGTGCGCGAACGTAGCATGTAGCGTGTGTATTGGGATACGTGCGTGTTAATGCAAACCGCACAACCACAGATACATGCTCTTTCAAAGAGTCTATTTCGGGGCGCAGAATAGCTTCATACGTCTGCACTTGGGATGACGTGACCCCTTTCCACGCAGTGGGCTGTAGCACGCGAAAGTCGTCAGCCATGATACTTTCAATCACCTCCAACTCTGTGCGCCGAAGCTCTTCGAGATCGGCACTCGGAACAGGAGGGGCACCGGAATTCATCATAAGAAACCAGTATGAAGAATACGACGATGTGGCTCCATATACCAATTGCTCGTGAAAACGTGATTGTTGTTGCACTGGGTCGTGCTTCGCCTCTGGACTATCGTCGGTATCAATGGAAGCCACGTGCAAACATCTCCACACTTGGAGAGTCTGTGCCCGGAGTGGCAGACCAAGCCTCCCCTGTTGGCTGTGTACTTGCTGGAATGGAGGGCGATTGCCGGCGGGCCAAAAAGGTATGTATATCAAGTGACTTAGACCCAGATTTTGGATACGTTTTGTCCATCAGGAACACATCATGGGCTGGATAAGGTGATACCACCGAGTGTTCTGCGCAAGGCGAAGGGTTTTGCGATCTTTACCATTTTTCGCGTCGGCTTTCTCATGAGCGCACGCGTCGGCATGGGAGTTGTTATCGCCAAACTGCCGAACGGTGAGTGGTCACCGCCATCATCCATCGGAATCGGTGGCTTGGGTGGTGGCTTCAATGCTGGGGCAGAGATGGTAGACTTTCTGATCGTACTCAATTCGCGAGCTGCTGTTCGCTCGTTCATGACAGCTGGATCACTTCAGCTAGGCGGAAATTTGAGTTTGGCCGTAGGTCCTTTGGGCCGCACAGGTGAAGCCAGCGCCGCCATGAACTCAGAAATGCAACTCTCAGCCATGTTCAGTTACAGCGTGAGCCGTGGTCTGTATGGTGGTGTCACGATTGAAGGTACTGTACTCATCGAGCGCAAGGAAGCCAATGAAAAAGTGTACGGTGGCTCTGTTACTCCTATGCAAATCTTATCTGGATCTGTTGAGGTGCCCCAATTCGCCGTGCCTTTGGTGAGCCGCATTGAAGAAGTAACTGGAAGTGTACCATTTAATGACGACGAGTCCAGCATCACAGAAGATTTGGACTCGAACGAAAATTTCGAGGGCAATGCATACGCTGACAGTCGCCGTCAGGCATATTTTGAACCAAGACATTCCAAGTCTATTGGCACAACGTACAGAACACATGATATGCCTCGTGCCCCCATGGATGACCTTGATGAACAACTGCAGTCGAATAGTCTAGGGGGAAAGAGCCCAAGCCCACCGCCTCCGAGCCAGCACGTACCATATGTGCCGCGTGTTTCAAGAATTTCCACGCCGAGACAATCTGCCCCAAGGGTAGAGTCCGTGGGTCGTGGCTCCCATCATACAGCGTCTTATGCCTCACATGCGCCAGAAGATCCATTCAGCGATATTCATGCTGTCGAGGAAAATGCAGGAAATGCACCCGATCACTCCCATTTGTCATACGAGCCTCGCGCATCTCGCCGTGCGGTGATGCGCGACGATGAATTCGATTCATTAGAAGCAAGTACTAACAAACTTGCTGATGAACGTGAAAATGGATCAAGGCGTCCTCAGCCTGTCGATCTTATTGATCCGTCCATTCTTGACGGCGACTTGGTCGTGGCCATTCATGAATTCACCGCGTTACGGGACACAGATCTTTCTTTCAAGCGCGGTGACCTCATCCGTGTTACTCGACGTACAGATAAAGAGAATGATTGGTGGACAGGCGAATTGGTCGCCAGCTACCGAGACGGCCCACCACCATCAGGAGAGTATGTGTATACATGCAACTAACCAGACAGTTTTCCATCCAACTACACAGAGGCACTCTAGGTGTTAGACACACGCACGCCACCCGTTTCATGTATAGCCTGTTCCACGTATTTGTCGATGATAGACTGGTCATATCCGATAAACGACATGTGCACACCCTTTCCCCATTTGGGATAGGATCCTACACGGATACCCTCCTTCTTCCCTGAGGCAGTGAGTCGCTGAAGTAGAGGGCTGATGACGCTTTCAGGCAACATGGTTTCAACGAGGGTGCGTATCGGGCGTGGCGCATTGGGATCTAAGCGCAGATAGGGCTGGGTAGCATAGAGAAGTGCCTCAAATAGGCTTGGAATGCCTGGCAAGATACACACATTGCCATTGACACGCACCACAGGCACCCATAGCTGCTCCGTTGGGAAAATTACTTCAGAATCTTTAGGGAACAGAGCCATACGTTTTCGGGCCTTTGTCATCTCGTCTGTTGCTGAAAGGTCTTTGTAATGGTGTTGAATGCTAATTTCCATTCGATGGAGTGTCTCATCGTCGTATTCGAGCGGCTCTTTGCCGAACGCCTTGGCGATCGATTCGTACGTTATATCGTCAGGAGTAGGGCCAATACCCCCACTGGTCACCACAAAATCATATGTGCGAGACTGTTGTTAGGTAGAAGATACGTACCATGCGCTGCACAGCTTCCATGATGTCCTCGACCACATCAGGGATCACTTCCACACGCTTGAGCTCGATGCCGAGTTCAAAGCACATTTTCGCCATCTTGTTGCTGTTGCTATCGTGAGTCTTTCCATTTAACACTTCATCACCAATGATGAGGCAAGCAGCTGTGCGAACGAACGGACGATTCACATCCGTGGAAACTGGCGTGCGCTCATACAGTGCAGGCAACGAAGAAATGGAAGGAGTCGGTGCAGATGTCATGAAATGAACACGGTTTGATGTAGCCAAGGTCCTTTTCTGTGGAGACAATAGTCGAGCTGACAGACACACACAAGGTACCCGCCGCCACACTGTGGGCATATATATTATCCGAAGCCAACCTGTCATATTTTTATTGTCGCCCGTACCCTTCTCCACACATGTCATGTTTTCCGGCCGAGTAAAGTGTATGCAAACTTAAGTTGGAAGACTACAACGGTCAAGCTTGGCCCAGCATTCTCGACCTTGTGACTATAGGAACTTCGTGATGGATGGCGCACTACTAGTGCCCTGAGCAGAGGAAACATTTTTCTCAGGCTGCACTTCGTCTTCGTAAGAGCCAGCAATAGATGCTTGACTTCGATATCCATCCAAGCTTTCCAGGTCAGCATCTTTGTCCTGCCGGACTTGGTTCAACCAATCACTCTGGCTCTGTGAGAGAGTCTTGGCATCAAGTGATAACGTATCCCACATGCCCTCACGTAGGGTTTGAGTAGTCCCTGTAGCGCCACGAAATGGTGCACGGACCGGATCCATGGCCAGAGATTCCGTTCCGATGGCTGCATTTGTCTTGGCTTGCTCAAGTCGCGACTTGGATTTGCGCGGTACAGGTGGTGGGCCAAATTGAATCATAGAAGGTCGCAAGTTGGACAGAGCACCCTCAACAAGCAAGTTGCGGTCTTTGAAGTGTACGAGGAAGTGATACCACAATGGGTCTTTACAAAGAACGCGTGCGTTCCCAATCACAATAAGACCGAATCGAGCTCGCGTCAGGGCTACGTTAAGTCGCCGTGAGTCACTCAGGAAGCCAATACCTAGCCGGTTGTTGCTTCTGACGCACGTAACAATGATATAATCCTTTTCACGACCCTGGAAAGCATCGACACTTGCCACCTCAATAGCACGATAAGCATCTTTCACCATACTGCCATGGAACTGCATGTGGTTGATGACAAAGTTCCGTTGACCTTCATATGGTGTAATGACACCAATCTGTTCAGGGGCAACACCCGCCTTGAGCAGTGCTGTTACCAATTTTTCAACACTAGACGCTTCCGTCCGGTTTAAGTATGAGGTACCGCTGGGGGAAATTTCTTCTTGGCCTAGATTCTGATAAAACATCATGGGCATCGTAGGGATGGGCCATGGGATAGCCACATGCTTTCGAAGTCGTTCATGCGAGGACACACCATTTTGTAGCATACCATCGTAAAACATATTACTAGGAAATTCGGACAGAGATGGATGCATACGATACTGGACTTCAAGACGACGTGGCTTGACCCCAAGTAGAACTAGTCGTTCAAACAAACTCTCATTGAGCCCTGCTCTCGCCACTTTTCGGTTCATCACAACAGGCCCAAGCTGCTGATGGTCACCAACCAACACAAGCTGTTGGCAACCCTGAACGATCGGAATCAAGCACTCAGGCTCCGTGGCTTGTGTGGCCTCATCGATAAGAACTAGCGGGAACTTGAACGCATTTAGTCGCTTGTCGGCAGAGCTTGAGCATGTCGTACAGATGACCTCGGCGGCATTGAGAAGCTCATATTCACGATTTTCTAACAATGTTCGGTACTTGGCTTCGTCAGACGAGTTCAATCCGCCATTTTTATGCTTGAGTTGAATCAAATGACCCAGTTGTGAGTTTGGTTCGACCGAAGAAGCTTGCTCATGCAAACTTAAAAAGCTCACAGAGCTTTCCATCACTTCACGCGTACGTGACACAAGTCGAAGAACTCGAAGTCCTGTCCGGTGTAATTTTTCCGCAAGTTGGTCGACAGCCACATTAGATGGGGCACAAACTAACATCCTAGTCTTTCTCAAACGCACAAGATGATATATTAATGTAGCGCTTGTGACAGTCTTACCTGTTCCGGGTGGTCCTTGAATAAGACTGATGGGCGATCCAAGAACAGCCTTTATAGCAGATAGCTGCGAATGATTCAATTCAGGAAGACCCGGGACGCTGAGAGAGAGCGTCTTTTGTGTATTGATCAGAGGTATATCAACAGACTTTCCCAATAAAACATCACGGATTACAGGAGCCATGCATGACTTGGACTTGGAAAACCGATTCAAGGCTCGGTTCATGCGACTGTATGTTGTTCCTGTCCAGATAAATTCTAAATTAAAGTTAGTTGTACAATGCAAAGGAGCTTTGTGTCCATGCGGCACTTCGCATGCCACCTCGGTGGATGATACCGACGAGAAGCGAGCCACAGTGATAGGAGACTCCCACTTGTGCGCCAATGATCCGGTATAAATCAGTTTTAACTCATCACCCATCGCCAAGCGAATTTCACCGCTTTCTAATTGGGGCAAGCGAATCCAAACCAAAGTCTTCCCGTTGCTCGTTTCCCAGTTTACAGTGATATCACGCTGCGTAAGGTTCTCTTTAAGGCGCTTATCATAATCTTCCTCAGCAGAGATTAGCTTTTGATGGATCAAGACATATTGTTTCGCTGTTTCATAATGATGCAACGTTTCTGGAAGTGTTTGCTCGTGCTCCGGATTTTCAACGTCAGCTAAAGTGGCACGTTCATTATCTCTCCAAAGCTCCTCAAGCAAAAGGATTTGCTGTGCTGTGATAGGTCTCGCCTTCTTTTGCTGCTTGACTGAAGGTATCTTAACTAGCCATGACAGGAATGTACGATTTTCGATGAGCGGAGACCACTGCGTGGCATCCCAGCCCATGTCCTTGGTGTTCGCAGCAAAATTACACGGTGATCGGCAAAGAAGCATGACCACGGCGTCTCCTTTTGCAGGTAGAAAACCCAGCAAAAATGGATTGCGCGAGCCGCACGAGTAACACTCAGGGACTGTATCGCCAAGCGGTGAAGATGGGTGCAACATGACAGACTTATGACGAGCACGCACCAAATGAGTGACAATATGGGAGGATGTTGTTTTGCCAAACCCGTTGCAAAACCATTTGTCACACGCCGTGCACTTCATTACGCAGTCAACATCATCCAAACCGCAATAAGCACATGCATGTTCGGCGACTGGCTCTGCGTCGTCTTCCACATATTCATTTGCTTCATTTACATACATCTCATCGATTTCCTTTTCCAGATCATCCATGACTGGATCATGCTCCCCAGTTCTTGCTGGTTGAGTCATTTTAGATTATGGCGTACGAAGAAGAAAATTTCACGAGCGTACTGGTTGACGTAAGTGCCCATTGTGCGCGTGCAACATTGACCGAGTAAAGCCACGTGCGGTTTGGTTTCGGCACCTCATCGACACGCCTCGGGCATGTCTGAAGAGGATGTGCCACCCGTGAACCAAAACTATGCGCATAGCGTACCATCCATGACCCCCTTACAGTCACAGATACCCGTCACCGAATTTGTATCTGCATTGGCCCCAGAAGAAGAGGAGGAAGCAGAAGACGAGTTGGGATGGCTTCGGCGCTTGCCATGGTGGCACAGGCCACGTCCTCTTTGGCTCTTCCCTGTGGTCTTTTTATTCGCCGTAGCAGCGGGTATCATGCTTGCTGCACGTATTGAATTGTTGCTTTCTTTGACTTGTGATATGCAACACATCGACGACCCACCCTCAGTTCCACCGCAGCCTCTATCTCCCAACACTTCCTCGATACATGCCAGGAGCGTACATATTCCATCTGCTCATTGCAGGCAATCTGTTGAGGCCCAAAGTCTACTTTCGATAGTCCAACTTCAACTGCTTATGATCGTCGGCATGTGCTCCATGTTAACCACAGGATTCTGGTCGCAATTGTCCGATCGCACGGGCCGCAAGCCCATCTTATTTGCAGCTTTGGGTGGCGGTCTTATCAATGATGCTGTGGCCCTTACTGTCTCCTCTGTGCCAATGTCACGAATCCCCACGGGCTGGTGGATCCTAGTTTGGGGCAGTGTGATTGAAGGCGTACTGGGTTCAACAGGATTGGTAACAGCGATGGCTCAGTCTTACATGACAGATGTGACCGCCAGCGGTACACGATCGCATGAATTTGCACTCCTTACAGGCACACTCTTTCTTGGCGTGGCATTTGGTCCTACGATTGGCGGCCTTATCACCAAATATACGGAAAGCCTTAGTACAACCATTCTGGTCGCAGTCGCAGTTCGTCTCTTTATTTTCGTCATTACACCTGGATTGCCTGACAGCCTACGACCAGATGTCCGGGTTCGTGCTGTTGCTGATCATCGTACTAGACTTCACGAGACCTATGAACATCAAAGCAAGACAATGCGTGCCTGGGTTACCGTCAAGCATGTGCTCATGACGCCATTTCACAATCTTGCCTTTTTATTGCCTCAAGGACGTTCAGATCATTATGAAAGGCTAAGTGGCGACGAAAGAGGCGACTTTCAAGTCCATTCGCGGCATGAACCCCGGAATACTAGCTTGTTGTTTTTGTCTGCGGCTTATGCCGTCGAAGTAACTTGCATGGCTGTGGTGCCCATCAAGATACAATATGTGCAACTTGTTTTTGGTTGGAGCTCTAGTGCCGTGGGCTTGTTTGTGAGTTTTTCTGCCATGTCACGCATGCTCACATTGACCGTGCTTTTGCCTTTAATTGTCCGGTATTTGCATCACATGCCAAAATCCATCGTTCTGCCGCAAGATAATCCTTTGGTACCTGATGATGCAGGCATACACGCTTTGGATGAAAACGGACGCAGTAAGAGGCATTCGCCTACTATCCCCCATCAATGGTCCACGACTGAGCATGAACTCGAGAGAGAATGGCAGACACGCTCAAAGAAGCTCAAAATGATACATGACAGTCATATGGATAAGTACATCGCCGTTGTATCCTCACTCACTACGGTGGCTGCGTCAGTGATTATGGCGCGAGCCAAGACACCTGCTTGGTTTTTGATAGGCACATTTGCCGTTTCGCTTGGTGCAGGCGTTGGTTCCGCTCTGAGCTCACTTGGTATGGCTGTCATTTCACGCCCAAATAGCGCTGGTCGTCTATTTGGTGCATGGGCGGTCTTAAGCACATTATCGGGCACAATTGTGGGTCCCATGTTATTCTCTCTCGTTTTTAGCCACAGTGCTGCTTACGCTCCTTCTTTGTCGTTTTACTTGGTCGCATTGCTTCAAATATCTTCTGTATTTTTACTATGCTTTGTGCGTCTGGGCTCTACGGATACACTAGAAGGATTACCACCCAGGCCATTTCCCCCGCGTAGATCCACGTAAATGATGTCTTGTTCACCTGAGTGCCGTGGACGTCTGTGGAGGTGTCACGTGCCACACTATACACACCAGCGTCGGGCGTCGCCACGATAAGTTGACGTGCTTGTTGCTCTTTGACGTGCGGTAATGTCGACGTTTTTCCAGGCGCAGCAGCAAGTGGCTGCTCTAGATCCGCGTCTCGGTAATCTTATGGCGAGTGCAGGCCTCTACAATTTGCGTGCACTCATTAAGGGTGTGCGTGCATGCAAAACATTGGCTGATGAGCGTGCATTGCTGCAGAAAGAATCTGCAGCGATCCGAACATCATTTAAAGATGATGATGCCTATATGCGGTACAACAACCTCTCTAAGCTTCTTTATATTCATATGCTTGGATATCCCGCGCATTTTGGCCAGATGGAATGTCTCAAACTTGTCGCATCTCCTCGCTTTACCGATAAGCGACTGGGCTACCTGGGCATTATGGTTCTTTTGGACGAAAACGCACAAGTTCTTATGCTTGTGACAAACGGTTTAAAAAAGTACGTGGAAGTTGGTGCGAACTCACATCCAGTGATATGAATCATTCCAATATGTATATCGTGGGTCTGGCACTCTGCACTTTTGCGAATATTGCCTCGGAAGAAATGTCGCGCGATCTGTGCAATGAGATTGAAAAGCTTATGGGCAGCTCGAACTCTTACATTCGAAAGAAAGCTGTGCTCTGTGCTATGCGCATTATTCGCAAAGTACCCGACTTGATCGATCACTTCCTGGAGCCAACGCTTCAGCTTTTGGGTGACAAGAGTCATGGCGTCCTGCTCTGTACCTTGAGTTTGGCAATTCAGATCTGTGAAATTGACCCTTCATCTATTTCCCTATTCGGTCGTTCAACCTCTTCGCTTGTGGCCGTGTTGCGAAACCTGCTTTCCACCAGCTTCTCTCCAGAGCATGACGTGGCAGGCATCACGGATCCTTTTTTGCAGGCCAAGATTTTGCGCTTCTTGCGTATTCTAGGTCGCGAAAGCACCGAAGTGTCTGATTTGATCAATGATATCCTAGCCCAAGTCGCCACCAACACTGACGGAAGCAAGATTGTTGGAAACAGTATTTTATACGAATGTGTATTGACCATTTTGGAAACCAAAGCAGACGCTGGTTTGCGCGTCATGGCCATTAATATTCTTGGCAAGTTTCTCGGTAATAGCGATAACAACATTCGTTATGTCGCTCTCAACACGCTAAACAAAGTTGTGGGTATCGATACCAATGCTGTCCAAAGGCACCGAACGACGATTCTTGAGTGTCTACATGACCCCGATATCTCTATTCGGCGCCGTGCATTGGAGCTCACTTACAAACTCATAAATGAAAACACCGTATCATCGGTAATGAGCGAATTGTTGCAATTCCTCGAAGTTGCTGACAATGAATTTAAACTTGGTCTGACGACACGCATCTGCATGGCAGCGGATCGATTCGCTCCAAATGCACGTTGGCATTTGGATACCATGCTGCATGTCTTGCGTGTATCTGGCCATTATGTGCGTGAAGATGTATTGGCTTCTTTCTTGCGACTCGTTTGTCACACACCCGAGCTGCACGCCTACGCTGTCGAAAATTTGTACCTCTCTCTTCATGCAGACATGTCACAATTGTATCAAACACTGGCGGCTGTGTGGGTCATTGGCGAATACGGCGATTTGCTCTTTGAACGTGGGCGCATTGAGCAGAATGGTACTGCGCAACCTGTCCATCCCAAATCTGTGGTTGATATGCTGGCCATGCTACTCGACTCGGTGTATGCAACAGAACCTGTGCGTGAGTATGTTCTCACGGCCTTGACGAAACTCCATACCCGAATGCAAGACACAGAACAGCAAGAAAGAATCCGATCGATTCTTGCTCAATATGTGGAAAGCATTGACCTCGAGACGCAAAAGCGCGCGCTGGAATACTCCGTGCTCTTGAAACGTGATTCTGTTCGTGACGCGGTGCTAGAGGTCATGCCACTACCCGAAAAACGCTCTATTGTTCTTGAAACGGTAGGTGGCGAAACTAAAGATCTTCGCTCGACTGTCTCATCGGGACAAAATGATTTGCTTTTGGATACAGAGAACACACCAGCGGGAAACACCGCTCATTCTCAACAAAATGCACAGGACTTGCTCCTTGATATTTTTGGTGGCAGTAACGAGCCAGCACCCCCAGCTGTCTCTGCGACAGCATCTCGTCAAGACATTCTCGGTCTGTTTGATACTCCTTCCCAGCCGCCCGTGGCACAAACAACATCGACTTTGAGCTCGATGAATTTGCTCGACGAGCCGGAATCTGAAAAGCCACAGGCCTTGCCCGTGTACAACAAGAATGGTTTCAGTATGGCTCTCAATATACTCTCACATGGCGCAGACGTCACGGTACAGGCCTGCTTTACTTGCACGACAGATGTGCAACATATCATGCTTCAGGCTGCTGTGCCCAAGACACAGCAACTGCAGATGTTGCCTCTGAGCAAGTCGTCTATCGTGCCGGGTGAACAGGCGACACAGAATATGCGTATCTCGGGTGTAAGTAACAACGGCAAAGTGCGATTGCGTATTCGATTGAGCTATCATGTACATGGTGAAGAAGTTCGGGACCAGTTGGACTGGATGCAGCCATAATGATCGCCTAAGGAGATGTGCCATTACGCGTTTGGCATGGCACGAATGATTTGGATTATATATTGCCGCTCGTCAATGAATGCTTCGTTTGTGCTGTCGGGAAGGAACGCCTCCAAAAATGACAATATCCTTGAGCGATTACGGCGTAATATTGCCTCGACTGCTGGTGTTTTTTTGGGGTTGGCAACAAACACCTTGAAGACATGGAATGCTTCGAGTTGAATATGCTTACTGCGATCTCGCAGTGCATTCATAATGCGTTTAAGATTTTCCTCATCTGAGACATAACGTATCATGGTAGAGTAGTGTGCACGGTCGACTAGCAGCTCACCAAGCAATTTGAGGGACTGGCGACGTGTCACATAATTTTGTGAATCGATGAGTTGCGTGAACATCGAAAAAAATGGCACATATTGCTGCTGCAAAAATTCAGCGGCCATGCTTCGATGAGTTACAAGTGCATCTCGTAAATTCTTGAAAGCATCACAAGAAATACTGAAGGACGTAAACTCAATATACTGAGGGAAGCGATACAAGTCATCCGAATACAGGAACAATTTAGCAAGAATCTCATATTGTAGCATCTCGTGTAGAATCATACCGGTGTTGAGGGCTATACTTGGCATGTCATACCCACGAATTGTCATACTGACAATGGATGGATTAGAGTATACATATTCAACCGTGGGGTGTCGAGAACCGATGCTTCTTTGAAGCAATGCGACAAATATCTGCGTAATATCTTTTCGAGCCTCAAACTCGAGGCGTGGCATGACGGTAAGGAGATATTCCATCATATGGTGTTGGTAAGCTTCTTGAGCAAATTGCGCAACTAGTTCGGGCACAGGGTCTCGATCCCCCTCACCATACAACACCAGTTTTCCTTGCTGCAGCAACAAAAAGAGCTCATCGTATAGCTTGCGACGGCTATCAGATGAAGGAGACACGTCGCTAAGTCGCCATACTTCATCAGTTGTGACTTCGACTCCCATACGAAAGCATGCATCACAAATCGATCTAGCCAGCTCGGCAGACGTTCGCTGCTGCCGACCCTTGATCAGGAAATTCATTCGGTTGATAACCCACTGCGCAATACCAACACCTGCACCAGGACTTGTTCTTTGCCACGTGGCACACGCGCCGCGATTGAGCGGAGGCACGCTTCAAGTTATCTCTCTACGACAGTGACGGCAGGCATGCCGAGCTTGTCCGCAGGATATCTGGCAGTTTTTACTGTGGGCATCGCGCTACGTGTGCTCATATCACGGGTAAGCGCCTGGGGCGAGTCGCTCATCGATGTGCTCGAGTTTGCGACTCCCTTAGACCGATTAGACCTGCTTCGCGAGTTGCATGCGATCTTTCGATTTGCGAATGCGTCACCGCAAGATATTTGGGGCTCTCTCACGCAGCATCACTCCCCGCTGTTGCTTCTTTTACCCTCGAAATTGATTTTAGATCCATTCCTGTCTGCCGTTGTCTGGATTGCTGTGGATGTGGTAACTGCTGTCACACTGGCCAAGACGGCCGAAATACTTCGTTCACGCTCTAAGAACAAAGCCGTTTGTCTCTCACCTGTGCTCGTTGCAGCCTGCTTTCTGCTTAATCCCTATGCTATTGCAGCATGCGTTGCCAAGTCTATGAGTCAGGTCCGCACATGCCTCATCATGGTCAGTTTGTTGAGCGCTATACGAGGATCTTCTCGGTTGTTGGTCTTATCTCATGTACTCAACAGCATACTATTTTTCACGCCAATCATGTTCACCCCTATCTTTGCTCTGTTGGGAAGTGATTCGTATGCTGATTATGGATCTTGGCGCTCCAAATTTGGGCTACGACGAGTGGATGCATGGTATGTGTTCCTGCGCAAGTTTGTATGGCATGCATCGCTGTTGCTAATGGCCTCTCTCTTCGCATCTTATTTATTGTCTGGTGATCCAAATGGCGCATTCGTGCGCAGCGTGTACGGTAGTCGCTTCTTGGCTGACGATCTGACACCTACCATTGGACTGTTCTGGTACTTTTTTGTCGAAATGTTTTCTCACTTTTTCTCATTTTTCGTCATGGTCGTCCACGTTCACATGTGGATTTATACCATACCCGTGTTGCTCAAGTATCGCACAGACCTTGTGTTTGGACTCACAATACTTCTGGGTGTCCAATGTCTCTTTGAGGCTTACCCATGCGTCGGCGACACGGCCGCGTTTCTTGCCATATGGAGCCTGTCATACGGTCGCTTGGCAGACTATTTGCGATACCCTATGGTGTCGTTCATGCTCTTTGCGTACACGACACTTTTATTCCCAGTATTTCGTTACCTATGGATGTATACAGGGTCGGCAAATGCCAACTTTTACTATGCTATCAACCTTGTGCATGGGATGGGTATTGCCAGCGTGATCCTCGATGCTGTTTGGGCTTGGGGCAGAGAACGCTGGGAAGATGAACGTCATATTCAAGAGGCACCAAAAGATTTACAAGGGTCAGTGCGTCTTATCGTCCAACAGTAGGGGTTGTAGTGTATCATACCATGGATGATGCGTATTTGTCCACAAAGACCCTACCGGCACCTGAGAGGGATGCATACGAACCCATGCACCAAGTGCCAGTGCCACATCCAATATATGCTGGTCCAGAGTTCGACGTTCACGGCGACATAATATCGCAGATGCATCAGAGACTCGAGCTTCCATCGCGTGTTTCGCGTAAATCACACTTTGGTCGAGATGTTGCAATGCTGGTGCATGCATAGGCTGTGAAAGCATCGTCTGATGCCATGATTCATATGATTTCCAGCACATATTGACATCAAACGGAGCGGAAGATGTTACGATACATAGGCGAGGCGGGGAACACCATGGTGGCCTGCGAAGCCACTTCAGTCGTCGAGCAAACGCGGCCTGCGTCCGAGAGAGTTGGTTTCCATGCGTGTGTACATGCAAGATAGCCAAAGCAGAACACAGATGTTGTTGTGCCCTCGAGGCATGAGCGATACATTGCCATGAACTGGACGTATGGTCCTTCGTTAAAGCATATTGCTCACCGTACACGAGGGCGAGGACCCAGTACATGCATGCGCGTTCTTCGGCATGGTACAGTTCAAGCTCAAAACCCGACCCCATAGTGTGTTCCATATGCACCAGTATCATGTACAAAATAGGTCCAGTCAGCGCATCGCCCGGGATCGATACGATATCGTTGATCCTGGCGGTAAGAGTGCTCGCCAAGTCAAGCAGGTCCATCCACGACGAATAGGCTTTGCTGAAAGAGCGTCTTTGACGCGCGCGATTTTGAGCGAATATTCTCAAAGTTTGGGCGATGGATGCGCCGAGTCGCTGCAAGAACTGCGACAACATTTTGGGAAGTACGCTGGTAGGCTGTCTGTGTTGGTGCCATTCGAGGCGCACCATAATATTTTGCACGCAGATGCTTCGCCACGTCTCAAGCAGGTTGACTGCAAGATGCTCGGTATCATGCGTTCCACCCATCACTGTGTACCCATTAGCCACCATAGTTTGGATGAAAGAGCGGACCAATGGCACAGGCGCCTGCTGCCGCTGGAAAGTCATGGCGGCGCACTCAAGTAGTGACTTCCAAGCTAGTACGTCCGTGGATGCAAGAAGTCGCAAAGGTATAGGCATTTCTTTGAACAAAATGCGGTGCCAGCCATCAAGTACCTGCTGCCTATCTGGCGGCGCGACAGGTCGCATAGGGATGTGAGACGAAAGCGTGCGGCTCAACGCCACGTCAAAAAACATGTGCAAGTGTTGAGGTGCTTCACGCATCGCTGAAGCTTGTAACGGGTACTTGGAGGTGGATATCGCCACCCACAGTTGCATACATGACTCTAGATGAATGTGCACATCCATACTGCCGGGGACATCAGCTGCCAAAGCCGAGAGGCACAATAGCCAGTGTTTTCGGAACGCGAGACGCATAGAAAGACTAGAAGCCTCATCACGGTCCAGCTGCTGTTTCACTTCAACAGCAGCCTGTTCGAGTCGGGTGACAATGGACGAGACAGAATGCGCATCAGGAAAGGCGATGCCGCCTGTATCGCTGCAATAGTCTTCCTGGTCCAGTACAAGCTGCTTAGCCAGCTCATTCCATTGTATGCCGCATCCTTTGACTGTGGCAAAAATGTAGGCTACCAAGACCGTGTGACTCCAATGCTGCCCCGTTTGCGTACCGAGCAAGACGTGCTCATGAAAAAATGTGCTTGTGTAAATGGATTGTACCAGTGCAGCGCCATGCAACCAATCAAGTTCACAGGCGACAAAACGGTCTAGCACCCAGCATATATCTCGACACGAAAGGCTGGGAAATGGAGCATGACGGTGCGACACACGCTCTTTTTCGGGTATCATGTCCGTCGGGCAGGCCATACCTGCATCCATAATAGGGTCCATGACCTCGATGGCATTCATGAGGTGCGAAAGTGCATATCCATTATCATGCACGAAATATTCGGGCCTAATCTGGCTACAGGCTTCCCAATATGCTTGTGTTTGTTCGCTCCATCCATCCGGAAGCGCCTGCATGCCCTGTGGCGTTCAGGAGGCAATGTGCGTGTACCTCCACATCACTGATCGGCACTCGCAGGGAGCACGGCAGATCGTTGGTTGCCTTGCGATGCCTGACTCGGGTGATTCACCAGAGAGAGCCACAAAGCGCCTGAAAAACAACAGCATGATCGGCGTTGAAGCAGCGAGTGAATCAAATGGAGGTGATGATGAGGCCTCTGTGCCAGCGAGTACTCAAGCGTACGCACCAAAATGGCGCCGTACACCGGCTCGCAGCGTCCTACATCCCATGACCTGGAAAGAAGCGAATGAATGGAAGATGCAGACACACAACCCTCTGAGGAAGCAGCAGGATGCTGAAATTCATGGTTCGACACGTTCACGGAAACACTCTGATCAAGCGACGCCAGAACTAGCGCACAACGTTGCGTCGCACTACAACCAACGCCAGGATGTAGGCACAGAAGCGCGGAAAAACTCGCCTATTATCGGACTCAAGCGATTTAACAACTGGGTCAAGTCTGCTTTAATCAATTTGTACGCGCCACCTGAATCAGAGGATCAGAAAGGCATCCGCATCCTCGATTTGGGATGCGGGAAAGGCGGCGATTTGCGCAAGTGGGATCAACAGCATGTGTCGGAAATGGTGATGCTGGATATTGCCGATGTGTCTATTCAACATGCTCGCTCGCGTTATACTGAAAGTTCACTTCCCTGGGACGCACACTTTTTTGTGGGTGACGGATTCCGCACACCATTGGACCAGCTCGTACCCCAGCACTTGCTGCGACCCATGTTCGACGTGGTTACGATGCAGTTCTGCCTCCATTACGGATGGGATACGGAAGAAAATGCGCGTACGATGCTGACCAATGTCGCGAAATGGCTCCGTCCCGGCGGTATCTTTATCGGTACGATACCCGACGAAGAGACCCTGTTTGGACGCTTGGAGGAAACAGGAGATGCCACGGCTCTTGAGTTTGGGAACGACGAATACAAAGTCGAGTTTGATATCCGCTATGCTCAGGGAGATATGCCATTCGGCAACAAGTATCATTTCTGGCTGAAAGATGCTGTCGATAATGTGCCAGAATACGTGGTCGACTGGCGTATGCTCGAGTCGATAGCGAATGAGGTGGGACTGCGCCTCGCGTACAAGGCACGCTTCGATCAAATTCTTGTGGATGGATACCAGAACAAGCATCTCCGACATCTGCTGCGGCGCATGAATGTGCTTGATCAGAGTGTCACGGCGGACGGGTCTGTCGCACCTAACGTGACTCCTAGTCTTTGGGAGGCATGCACTCTCTACGTCGGATTCGCATTTCAAAAAGATGATTTTTAATGCACTACAGTCGCACAGCGTTTGCATAATGTGTCAGAAGACTCACTGTGGTATTTCCAGCATCGTGGACATTTTTCATGGGATGAGGCCTGAAGTCGAATGTGCACCGGGAAATGGTGCATCTCTACTTCGCGGTACCATCCATCTTTTGGCGCTGCGGCGCGCCAAGCTCCCATATCCGTGTACAAATGCAAATGAGCCACATGAAATAGGTCAGGCAGCTCGCCATGGTGGGCATGTAGCAGGTCGCACAGTGCTTGTGCCTGCGGGACGTACAAAGCCACGTCTGTTTCGGCAGGGCCTTTGATAAGGCGGTCTTCGTCCTTGCACCGTGTCGCGAGAGCAAACGTCTCAGAGCGAATTCGCAAGAGCTCCTGCATGTGATGCTCCAGTGAAGGATCGTACCATACATCCGAGACAGTGTGCCATCCTTGTTGGAAGAAGGACGGCATCGAATGCACCTCCTCAGGAGTAGGATCACATGTCGCGCCATGGCGGTACCAATGAAGATCTTCAGCGAGATGGGGGAGGATGGGCGCTAGAACGCATGTGATTGTGTGCAAAATCTCATTCATGGCGGCCAAGATGGGTAGCTGGTCTTCTGATGAGCCGGCATACAAGGTATCTTTGACACTGTCATAATACAGTGTCGACAGCGTCTTGGTCGCAAATTCGATCAAGCTGCGTGCCACAAAAGCAAAGTCAAAGCGCGTATAAGCGTCGCGACAAGATGTATCGAGACAGTACAGCTCATGCATGACGTACCGATGCAACAGACTGGCGCCCGCTCGATTCAGCGGCGCCATTGCCGATCGCGCGTGACCCGACAGATTCGCCAGCATGAATCGAGCCGTATTGCGCAACTTGCGCACTTCGTCACTAACATGCTTCATGATCAGGACACTGATGGGGGAATCCTTGGTATAGTCTGTCTTGGCCGCCCACCAGCGCAGTACATCAGCGCCTAACGGAGGAAAGTCTTTGGGGGCCTCGGGATCGCCGTGTAAGAACGCCGATGGAGCAATGACGTTGCCCAACGACTTGGACATCTTGCGCCCTGCTTCATCGACCACAAAGCCGTGCGTGAGCAGATTCGCAAAGGGCGCCGTGGCTCCGCTGCCACAGACAGATACACGTGTGAGTAGAGACGACTGGAACCAGCCGCGGTGTTGATCCGAACCTTCGACATACACATCCGCACATGCATGAGGCGTGCAAACAGGCTCATTCAACGCCCGCTGGAGCACGGCCCAGGATGAGCCACTATCGAACCACACGTCGAGCGTATCGCCCTTGATATAGTACGACTTGCTCGGATCACGGAATGCAGGAGCCACAAACGTACGTGGATTCAGCGTCCACCACACGTTGGTAGTGCCATGCTCGGACAGGACGCGCAAAATATGCTCCACGTTCTCGACATTGATAATAGGTTCATGAGTGGCCGCGTCATACACCACAGGGATCGGCACTCCCCATGTGCGTTGCCGAGAGATGCACCATTCTGAGCGATGCGATATAAGGCTGCGTAGCCGCTGACGACCGGTGCTGGGTGTGAACGAGACAGACTCGAGAGCTTTCAACGCATCGCCCTGGCTCTGACGCAGATCAGCAAACCACTGTGCTGTCGCTCGCGTCAGAATCGGCTTTTTCGTGCGCCAGTCAATGGGATAGCTGTGCACGTACGGCCGTTCACTGAGCAGAACGCTATGTGCGTCAAGGAGTTGCAACAAACGCTCCGTACCGTCACCTAGCGCCTCGAGGCCATGCAGCCGAGCGACGTCCGCACGAATGACATCGTTCAGCCCCCATGATGCATCCGTCACGAGTCGCCCCAACGCATCCACAGGCGACTTGAGACCATACTTCTTGAGGAAACCAGCATCACGCCATACTTCATAGTCTTCTTGACCATGGGCCGGCGCCATATGCACAATACCCGTGCCTGCGTCTGTCGTGACAAATGGGGCATTCATCAAAAACCGCTCCTCAGTAGGCAGCATCCATGGGCACTCGTACGTGGACCCGACAAGGTCGGCGCCCGCCACGGTAGCGACCTTCTCAAAAGGGCCCAACGTGCCCGATTCACCAGGCCGACCGGCCGGCACAGAGGCAAGCGACTCAGCTAGGTCCTCAGCCACAATATACAATTCGTGCGTCTCCATTCGGCGCACAAGAACATACGCTGCATCAGCGCGAACGGCAAGTGCCATGTTGCCCAACAAAGACCATGGCGTCGTAGTCCACACGGCCAGGTACACGGGCTCATTCAACCCCGTCAAAATTTTGCTGCGACGTAGCGGGAATCGCACATATGTGCTTCGACTTACATGCTTGTCATCATACTCAATTTCAGCTTCGGCCAGGGCTGTGTGCGTTGATGGCGACCAATACACCGGTCGGAATTGCTCATAAATCAAGCCGCGTTCCACGCATTGCGCAAAGAGACGCAACTGCTCAAGCTCATATGAAAAATCAAGGGTCTGGTACGTGTTCTGCCAGTCGGCCATGATACCCAACTGCTGAAATTCATGGCGCTGCTGCTCCATTTCGCGAAGGGCGACGCGTCGCGCAGCGGAGCGAACATCACTGGGACTCTGTCCGGGACCTAGCTCACCTAGCGCTTTAAGCTCAATCGGAAGTCCATGACAGTCCCATCCCGGCATATAATGCACCCGACGACCGCGCAACACCTGGTACCGAAGAATCATGTCCTTGACAATCTTATTGAGAGCATGACCCATGTGCAAATGGCCATTCGCGTAGGGCGGTCCATCATGCAGCACAAAGTCCCGCTCTCCTGGGCGCCCCAGATTCTCTCGCTGCCATCGATACAAATTTGACGTAGTCGCAGGACGAAATAAGGGTTCACGATCCTTGGCAAACGCACGCAGGCTAAAGGGCGTCTGTGGCAGGCGAAGTGTGTCGTGGTACGGATTCGGCGATTTTTTCGCATACGCACAGCAGGCAGTGTGAAATAGCCGAGTCCTCACCTGCAGCAAGCGCTTCCTGCCGCAGTGAGCACCATGGCGCGGCCACATTTCCACGACCCGCTTGGTTCAATGACGGCGTTGGAAGGCCGAGTGGAGAATGAAGCGACCACGCCTTTTGTCCACGACCACTAAAAAAAGCCACGATGAGCGATTGGGGTACGTTGCCAATACCAACACGCAGAAAACGATGATGACGTTCAACCCAGTGCTCCCGCCTTTGTTCCACGCCGTAAATTCGAAGACGAGGATCTGGAAGATGATGATGTGAAGGATGACTGGGAGGAGGAAGATGAAGAGCCCAAGCCAGCGCCGGCGCCGGCGCCTGAACCGAAGAAACGCATGTCCGTCAAACAGAAAATCGCTGAGAAGGAAGCTATGCGACAGAATGACACAGGCAATGACTTCGATGACTGGGACTTGGAGGAATCCCAGGTCGACGAAACGGAGCAGCGACGTAAAGAGAAGGAAGCACAAATGCGTTCAGATCTCGATAATGCTGCCGCCTTACTTGGCAGTGCGTCCATTGACGAAAATAGGGAAGGAAAGAATACGAATGAGTCATCTGGGACGCTCGCAAGTGCCAAGCCATCAAGCAAAGAAGACTGGGAGGCGTTTGCCAAGTCGCTGTATGAGACATTCATCCAGCCCAAGGCCAGTCTGCCAGGCTTTGACAAGCACTTCTTTCCTCAGATGCTTACTCTTCTGACCACACAAGGTCTGCGGGATGTAGACATGCGCAAGGGCTCTACGAAGTTGCGCGAGCTCGCAGAGAACAAGGTCAAAATGGATAAAGAATTCAAGAAAACGGGCGGTAATCTTAAGCGCCTGCAAAACAACAAGCCCAAGCAAGTGGTCACCAACCATGCAAAGAACGACTTGGACCTCAAGGCATACGGTGATGAAGCCCTGGATGATGATCTCGACTTTATGTAGATGCATCTCGCCATTAGACACAAAACCTTACGGGCTAAAATACAGTATTATGGGCTTATAAACATGGTCCGGAGCGAATGAACGATATTCCGAGTCCATCCACGAAGTGACCTGAGAAACTCGTGGACCCTGGTCGCATAAGGTGTCAGATGCGAAGGCATCATCTGGCCAATAGACGTGGTATCAACGATGGGTTGTTGCATGGAAACAGGAAGCGCAGAAGTCGCCGCTGCTGATTTGGCATCACTCTGAAGCGTAGGGGTGTGCAGCTCATCAAATTCCGTCGCGGTTGTATCATGCTGATCAATACACCATGCATGCGTCACCAAACACTCGTGGGCATCTTCCAGAAGCCAGTGGTACCACCACCACGAAAGAGGCACCGTCGCACAGTGCCATAAGGCATGAGCATCCAACAAGCGGAATAAAGGAGGGAAATCAAAGAGCTCAAGTGCCGGTGCAACAAACATGAGCAAAACAAGCAACTCAAGCGAGCGGCACTGCTTCGGTGACAAGATCGCTTTGCTGTGTGCATGCGAATGATCATGAGCCAGACGCATCAGCATCACACGAACCTGCTGCATCATGCGGGGCATGCGTGCATACATTATCCATAATAGATTGTGAATCACACCCACCGCAAGGCAGACAGTCATATTATAAGTGTAGTCCATCCGACGGTTTGACAAGAGATAGAGCACATGTAGGACCCATGCACCGACACAGGCACTTAGAAGACGTGAAAATAGCGGCGTTCGCGGAAGAACTTGAAAAATGCGGCACAGCGACATAAAAAGACCTGACATGAGCACCGCCGCGGCGGAGAAGTAATCGAAGCGCTCTGTCCACCATAAATCACGCGTGTGAAACACCGTACTGGCTATCCATGCGACAGCGGCAATCATGACATGAGACCGGTACACGTTCCTAAGAGGGAACGATAAGGGTAATCGCTCACGAAACAATTTCTTCATAGCGTAAATTTGTACGCATAAATTCATAAAAGAAAACACAGCCGACATGGGTTCTTGCATGCCCAGTACACGAAGCTGGGGCCATTTACCGAAGTATTGCACCGTGCGCTTGTCAATGACAGGAAGCAGTGCCAACTCCCGCGCAACTTCAGCTTCAATTTGGCGACGAATCTCGCTATCAGTCTTTAAACCTGGCGGTGGTGATGCAAGGCGAGGCAGACACTTGCCCGAAGGTCCAAGGAACTCAAGTGCCCCGCATGCCTCCCTTAGACGCACGTCCTTCTCTAGATCAGCTTCGAGCTGCAACTTCCAACGCTCATTCAATAGAATGAGCTCTCTTTGCTCGGCTTTCACTCCATTGGTGACACGCATTTTGATATCTTGTACTCGCTTGAGAGCCTCGTTGGTAATTCGATGGGTGCAATGGTATTCACAATTCGACTCGCACGTCCAACCAAACATAATTAGGTACCATGGTAGAGGATCTGGTATCACGATTGTATCGTCCGTAATAGACAAAGGACGGTGATTCCTACACGTGTCTTGAGCACATGACGACCTGCAAAGAGCAAACTTGTAGGATCGATCACCAACTGAAGCATTCACGCTGAGCGTCAAAAACAAAGCAATCAAACCTATAAAGTTTCGCAAGAACTTCCTCATAGGTATCATAGCATACACAGCGTGGCTACACGCTCAGTATAGTCAAGCTTCCCGAGCGTATTTCGAGGAGCCCGTAACGTTGCCGAAAGCACCAAGGTTTGAGCCGCAGACCGACATACAGCCTGAGTTTAGTCAGCACATTTATGACCCTCTGCTCGAACAGGACGCACAGTAGTGCCTTGTAGCTAACAGCACGATATTTATAGGCTCTACATGCCCACAGGGGTATCACAATGATAAGATCGTAAAAATCTCAGCCAGTACCAGGCAGAACATTGCCTGAGGTGGCGGGCCATGATGCTGAAGGCATTCCATATGCATCCTGAGCCGTTGGAAGGACATGGTGTTTACGCGCCTGGGCTGCAACAAGACGTTCAGCCTCAGACCCGTGGCGCTCACCATTTTTTCCATCTTTTCGAAGCGCATACATCACTGTTATAGGTCGGTTGAGTAAAAATTGGTTGTTCAGCGATTCGATTGCAGCGTCCGCTGCCTCGAAAGAATCGAAAGATACGAATCCATAGTTTTTCGAAACGTTAGTGGTTGGATCACGCGCGATCCTAGGCGCTCCAACAACACCTCCAAACGTGGCAAAGGTGTCATACAAGAGACGTTCATCTACACCTGAATCCAAATTTCCAACAAATAAGTTCGCGCCGATATCCACTTCTTGCTTTTCATTCGATGATAAATTGACGCGAATAGGTTTTCCATACAATTTAATTCCGTTCAGGATACGACAAGAATATTCAGCATCTCCTTTGGTCTGATACTCAGCAAATGCGTAGCCCTGGTGCATTTGCGATATACGATCCTTGGGCAAATAAACGTGCGCGATAGGACCTGCCTGTAGCATCAGCTCCCATACAATCTCATCTGTTACACGCTCATCCAAGTTTCCGATGTAGCACGTTGCCTCTTGATTTCGCTCCAAGTCTCTTGACATCCTCAAAACAGTGGAGATCGATTCGTGGCTCAGAACTTGCATAGGCCGTAGACGCTGACTAAGCAATGAAATCGAGACAAGTTTCGCCGAGCAGCCGTCAGTATCTTCTCCTTGAACAAATTCCAAGAAGGTATGTTCGAGGCACATTTATTCCAAGTGGTCTAACACCTCAGACACTATAGTTCGAGCCCGGCTAGCACACCGTACCGTGGCTCGCGTTCCCGTCTTCGAAATTAGAAACTCGTCTATTTGGACGGGCAGTCATGTGCGATGAGCTGAGACTTCCCTGCGTCAGCCGCTCTCCTTCTTGGATGGAGCGACGATACAGGTTGAGGGTTCAACTTTTCCGCACATGACTGGGTCGGTTGTCCCGATTGGCTACGGTCACCTCGCCTTTCAGGAGTGCGAGATTGGGCGACGCACCGATATACAAGCATTTCATCCTGTGGATGAAAGAGTGAGGTATGTATTCATACACGAAAGGTTTGTGATCCTTTCTTGTCCTTATGATTCGAGCGAATAACACTCCTGCTATGATGCGAAAAAAGTGTCGCCCCAAACTGTAATTTACCTTGCTGATCGACCATCGAAGTACAGCCAAACAATTTTCTTCAACACTGAGCACATAAGTTCAAGCAAAGGATCACAAATTGCTTATGCCATTTTGCGTAATACTAACACGATCCAGTCCGCATTTGTTCGCCCTCATTTAAAATAGGGTGATGATTGGTTTTTGGGGTATTTGTATATAAGTGTACTTGGAAATAAGTCCTAGTTAGTCCAATACTTTCTCAAGTCTAGATTCCAAACACGAACGAATGATTTCGGAAGGTCTCGGGGCTGGAATTGGGAGCGTTAAGGTGCCCCGCAGAATGTGGCGTACATTGCGATATTTACGCCTTATTTACGCATACTCAACTCGACTTTGGTAGCGTTAGGCACCATTTATGAAGTCAATTTCCAGAGTCTCCGGAGCTCCGGTTAGCTTTGTATCCTATGTGGTAGGATCTATAGCTTCCATTGGCGGCTTACTTTTTGGTTGGGATACAGGTCAGATTTCAGACCTGGTCATCATGGATGATTTTAAACAAAGATTTTCACAAGGTCCGCCTGGGGAAAAGGACTGGACTCCATGGATTAAGGGTCTTGTTGTCAGTCTCTTGAGTGCGGGAGCCATTCTTGGCGCTGCATTTGGCGCTCCAGTCGCTGATCGATTTGGCAGAAAGTATGCGATTTCACTCGGGTGCATTGTATACTTCGTTGCTTTGATTATTCAAATCTCTTCCGAGCATGACTGGGCACAAATTGCCGTCGGACGTGCTGTAGACGGTTTCGGCATCGGATGGATCAGCGCTACCGTGCCTCTCTACAATTCTGAGATTATGCCACGTCAGATTCGAGGAGCTATGGTCGGTTCTTACCAATTGTGTGTCACGCTTGGACTGCTATTATCGTATTGCTGCTGCTATGCTACCCATAAGTATGGCGACTCTGGTGAATGGCGCGTACCAATCGGTGTTGGATTCGGGTACGGTTTAATTTTGTGCTTGGGTATACTGGTTTGCCCAGAAAGTCCTCGCTGGTTAGCAAAGAAAGGAAAGTTTGAACAAGCTAAAAAAGTTCTTGCCTTTATGCGCGGTGTCGGTCAAGATGACAAGTTTGTCAATGACGAATACACAGAAATCAAGACTGAGGTGGAGAAAGAAGCCGAAATGCAAGAGGGCAATAGTTGGCTCGATTGTTTCAGGTTCAAACACAAGGCGCTTTACCGCACTCTCATGGCTGTTCTTCTGCAGATGGGACAACAGCTCACTGGCGCTAATTATTTCTTTTACTATGGCGCGACCATTTTCGCACCCGTTGAATTGGTATCAGATAAAGAAGACAATTCATACATTGCCCAAATCATCCTTGGCGCAGTCAATGTTTTTACAACTTTACCCGGTCTATATGCGTTAGACAAGTTCGGAAGGCGTACTTGCTTACTTGTTGGTGCAGCTTGGATGACCATCTGGCTTATTGTATTTTCAACTGCCGGTGTTTGCGGGCATGATGATGGCAATCCAGGTAATGTTAGTGATAAGTCGATTGCAATTCTTATGATTTGCTCGGCTTGTTTCTTCATCCTCGGCTTTGCTAGCACATGGGGTCCTGGTGTTTGGTCATCTGTTGCTGAGCTCGCTGTCCCTCAACTTCGCGCTAAGCAAATGGCTTTGGCAACGATGAGTAATTGGACATGGAACTTCAACCTCGCATTCTTCACATCCCCGATTACTGATGATATTCACTTCTACTATGGCTACGTGTTTGTCGGATGCGTTGTTGCCTTTTTCCTCATTGTATTCTTTTTCCTGTATGAAACGGCCAACCTTGACTTGGAAACTGTACAGCTTATGTTTATGGACTCATCAGTCAAACCCTGGAATTCTGCACACTGGGTGCCATCTGGTCGTGAGTCGCGATCTGATCTGAAACATGATATTGAGTATGATCAGAACGAATCCGACTTCGATGTTGCTGTTAATGATCAGTATCAAAACACCAATGAAGGATGAACTTCCTATATCTCATCGATGCTGTCTTTGGGCTAATTTGTTATCACCATTCCTCATTAATAATGCACGTATAGCTTAATAACTAGTGGAAATACCCTCATTATCGGTCCGGTGCAACTATTGGCAACGTGGCAGTCACAAAATACTAGTAATGCTTTGCTGGTCAGCTGGCCGCTCTTTGTCTACAAGTGAGGACAACACAGCACCGGGAATTATGTAGCTAAGTCCACACTTTCGCAGATAAACCCACAAGCTGAATCTTGCAGTTCAAAAAAGTAAACAAAATAAAAATAAGTGAGAAAATTTCTTCCGACAATAGCGCGACAATGCGTTAGGCGAATCACTATGGAATTGCAAAAGTGTTTTGCGGGTTTTGTGCTTTGACAGTAGACCAAGGTGTAAATCGCGTACCCGATGATACAGGAAGCGAAGTGCTCAGTGTTTCATTAGAAGTTAGATTACGAGGTAGCCTTTGACATGCAGACTGTGTCGGAAGACGATAGCGAGTAGAATGATACTTGTTCATAAAAGGATATCGCTCGGGTATCGTTTTTGGGGCGGGTACATCTTGTCGGGATAATAAATATGGCGCATACAAACGCGAACGATCAGAATCCAAAATAGGAGCAGTATAAGGCGCGTTTGAATGCCGCGGTTCGAGGGAGGATCTTTTGAGTTTTGAGTAATGAACGGGAGTTAGCATGCTACTCGACTTCTGACCTTGTTTCGTCGAGGCAAGCGACCAATGCTTCAAACTTGTCGGATTTGATTCTAAGGCAGAACTTGATGTAATCTGCGACCTTTCCTTGGAATACCGATCCAACATACTTGGTAATGGCACCAACTTCTCTCGATCATTTTGCGATGGCGCTCTCAATGCATGCTTATTAAGAGCCATACCATTATTCAGACGACTTCGAATTGAAGGTGGTGCAGGAGTATCATGAAAAGGCGAATATTGTAGAGACGCACCTGACGCGATGCTGGACAAAGGTTGAAGATATGTCCGCGAATTCTTCGAAATTGGTGGTCGTGTGAAACTGAATGATGCCGGCCAATACGATCCAGGATAACGTGGGGCTTCAGAAATACTATTAGGTCGAATATAGTTGGCAAAAAAATACGGCGGTGAAATACGACCAGATACAGGTGTACAGCTGCCTGCTTGATTTGTCGCAGGAGGCGGTTGACGAGCCAGCGTGGGTATCATATAATCTGTTGCGTTCGCAAAAGCGGAGCTCAAATTGGTTTCCATATCATTTGATGGCCGCGTTTGAGTTACTTGATTGCTCTTCGCTGATGATTTCGAGTCAATCAGAGGAAGGTCAGCAATGTGAGCCATTCTTTTAGGTTCGACGCCATTCAGATTAAAAGGCTCCGAGTCGGCCTTGCGCTTCTTTTGGTGCTCTTTCATGTCGACTTTCCCATTTAAACTTGAAACTTTATTTGCAGAAGACATATTGGAATGTATAGATGCCAGTTTTTGCAACAATTTCTCATTCAACTCTGGCTTATCTTCATGCACAGTTTGACAATGCTGACGGAGATTGTCAAGACGAGAAAAGTTTTTTAGACAGTGACATTGGAATGGTCGCTCACCAGTGTGCTTCCGGATATGACGAGCGAGGTGTTCACTTCGTGTGAAAACCATTCGGCAATCACCGAATCCCTGGCATTGGAAGAGAGCAGGACCAGAAGATCCGTTTCTCGAGCTTCTAGGCTCGCTCGTCACAACCGAGTTACCCATCTTCAGCTTTCCCATTAAGCACGCTGATGCAGAACAATCAGGGCAAACGCGAGATGTCAGTACGGTGCCTTGGAGCGACAGAGCCTACTCGATGTGCCTTGCACGAGCGGCCAACTGGATTTCCCCGCGTGAAACTGATAAAATGAACTAGGGATCTCTATCGTAGTGATGAACGTCATGATTGGTCAACATGAGTGTAATTGCACCACTAGTGGCGCAGTAATGACAAGCCTATGGTGAGTGTAGGAACGTCCGCATTCAAACCTACTTATTTGCAAATGTAGCAACAATTAATACATATGATTGGTTCTCATGCGAAGAGCATTGGTGTGGGCGAAGAATGCATTAGGAAGTTACGTCAGACGGGCAAAAAGATGTACACTCTGTTTCTAAATATATGAAGTAAACTGTCAGGTAGCCAATCGATGTCTTAGTCGTCTTACGGAGATATTTTGCACTCATCTTAATGCCAGTAAAATAATGGGATTGAGATGCATCTATTGCATCATTATTGTGCTTATGTTACTCCGCATACCATAGACTAGGAACCCGAACGACGAATCAGGATGAACACACTCGACATGCAGTAAAGCTCAAAATTGACTGGCCGATAGATGCACAGACGACGAGTCTGATTAAAAATGCTTCGTATAATTTGCTCCTGTGTAACATTGTGGGCGCAGATTGTTGAAAGAGGGTCAAAATGGACCGCCCTGGCAGAGGTGCGTCCGTGCGAACCATTCCACTTTAGTTCGCCACTCTGGAATCTAAATTTTTATACATAAGCCATACACCTGACTATAATTCATATCCCGCAGTAAGACACCTAGGCCTTCTTAAAACTCGCTCAACATATACACTAGCTGAAGGTTTGACAGGAACCGGGGGGTGGTTCTTCAGGCTTATGTCACGCTCGAATGTTCGACTGACATGCAATTTGAGGCAGCAGCCTATACCCCATTTCGGCGAAACTTCGCTGCCGTTTCTTTCTAAAGGTGCCGAGCAAGGTATCTACGAATCATGTCATGCTAAAAGCGTAAAAAACGTCACGAGCTTTTCGCCTCAGACATGTGCTAACTTGGTTTGCTTTATCTGGTTTGCAGAGACGTCTGCATTACCACCACTTCAGCAGTGTCCTAGTGGAACGGACCATTTATGTACTGACTCTTATTCTGCGATATCTTCGAATCGAGTAGGTCCGCATTTTTTGACTGCCTTTGGTGAGCATGCGAACTGTTGCGATGCTACACTACCAAGCCCGTCTCGGACGATTCCGTCGCAAAGGTTTTCAGCCTTTGTGAACAATATTTTGAAGACCACGCAAGTTTCAGATTCTATCATAAAATTGTCTTTGTACTATATTTATTCTTTAAAAGTCCGCAACTCTGGCTTGCATGGTCAAATGGGCAGCGAATATCGACTTTTCCTCACATCATTGATTTTAGCCAACAAGTTTCTCGATGATTTCACCTACACCAACAAAACATGGTCGGATGTTTCTCACACCCCCCTGTATGAAATTACAAAAATGGAAATGCAGCTGTTTTCTGGAATAGGGACCAGTGCTAATATAAGTGCAGAGAACTTTCGGCATTGGTGCGCTACGTTGGATGTGCTTGTGAAACAAAGGGATAGGGACTTATTAAAACTAAGGGAGAACACACCCTCAGGCGCATTTTGCTCCCCACCACCAACTACAACCTGGTCTTCTAGCTCTTCGCCTGCCACGCCTCCCGTGGTTACGCCGCATCTTAATCCTATGGTGTTAAATCATCACGCAATAGGTGATCCGACTGTTGTAGCGCAGTCATCGAAGAAACGCAAGCGGTGTCCACAAAGTGACATAATTGACTCAAAGGACGTTTACCCGTCAAGACAGCGTCTGGTTGCCCCATTAAATGCCGAAAATTCCGTCCAGTACATCTCTGGCAGTTCAGTGAACCGAACAACATTGGCAGATTTAGCAGCCCCACCATGTTTAAACCCGGACAGTCAAAATACTATCTCAACTGGCTTTTTACAAGCTGGCCTCAAAAGCGAGCCCCTAAAGCCACATATGCATTCTCTTTCTGGTAGGTATACTTATGCCTCCAAGGATTGCATGAGGATCAGTGGAAATGTTGACATGATGCCTATGGCCACTCAGAAATCGCCTCAGACGTCGTCAGATGCACGGACCGTTACACTCGGGACCGCTTCAAGCAATTCAATGACGATTCCAGAGTTGTACTGGATGCCTAATTTGTCGCCAAATGCATTCGATGCCGAAATATCTCCGACACCTCGCAAGTTGGGATATTACCAACTTGCATCTGGATACCCATACGGAATTCCTGCTTTTATGACAATGGCACCCATTAGGAACGTCTCGTCCTCAGCTGATCATTCGGAGCAGAACCCAATATCAACGCAAATGGATATGCATACAGCTCCCGAAGCCACTCAAGCTCCTCATGCTTTTACTAGTATTCCCAATGAATTCGATGTTCTGCACCAACTTCAACGATGTCCATCTTTATCTATCCATCCTATCAAGATGCGTTCTGTTGAAACTACTTGGGGCACTTGAGTGTATTGTACATTTTCTACCAGATGTTTTCTCAATTTTCAGTACGTGTATATAGGAATAATGTAACAGTAGTCGTTAAGTGATTTGTCCAACGAAAGCCGAGGGAATACGGACAAGTATTTTGTGTGTATGGGCGCATATTGATTTCTTGTTGTTGGAGTGTTTGATTCGCCGTGAAACACCCGCCCTAACTCTGTAGCCTGGAATAAGAACCGTTGAATAAGAATGAGAAGGGATTCAAGCGAAGAAAAAGATACTTCACTCACTTAAAATTACATCTATTGACATTTAGATGAACGCTGTTTTCATGAGAAAGACTCAAGACCCTTTCATCACTCTGCTTCCCTTATACCATACCATACGAATGTGATTTTTGACTTGTTTCCCTAAAGGTACACTGAAGACACTATCCAATTCCTCCAGTGTCAAACCTTTGGTTTCAGGTACAAACAACGAGACAAGAAGCCATAAAATGATACACCATGCCGCGTACCAGCCAAATGATCCCTGAGCTGTGAATGCCTCCTTCATGCGAAACCATGTGATTGATAAGATGAAATTAAAAAACCAAAGCACGGCGGTAGCGCAAGACATGGCCACATCACGCACATGAAGGGGAAATGCTTCTGCACTATACGTGAAAGGTACCGGCCCCATTCCCATACCATAAAATGCGGCGTACACGTATATGCCCATCAGAACTACACCCAGTCGGGTATTTGTTTTGGCATGATCAATCCAAAAGGAGAACCCAGTGATGAGAAGAAATATGGCAAGAAACGGCAATGTAAACAAGAGCAAAGTACGCCGGCCCCATATATCAATAGAATACCATGCTGGAATAGTGAAAACAAATGCGACAAAGCCGAATCCCCAGCTGCCTAATAATGCATCTCTGATGGAATTGTTGTTTGCTTCCTGAATAATCGTACTTGAGTAGAAAGTAATAACATTAACACCACAGAATTGCTGCCCAAACATGACAATGGTGCTTGCCCATGTTGCTCGCGCAATTCGTGGTACGGAAAAAAGCTGCCAAACAGGATGGTGACCTTTCACTTCTCCCGACTCATGCTCAAGTTCAATCAGACAATGAGCCAAGAACAGATCCCGGGCTGCAAGCAGAGGTGTATTGCGTAGGCGTTGCATGGAAGCAAATGCCTTTTTATAAAGACCTTGCTTCATAAGCCATCTTGGAGATTCGGGGCACAAGTATATTTGTGCCATGACAAATATGGCAGGAATACAGGCACTTCCTAACATCAGACGCCAGTTCAGACCGTGGATAGATGTAGTGTCTTTCACTTGATAAAACATTAACCCAAAAGCATTGCCAAGCATAACACCAAATGCTGTCCACGTCTGCCACTGCATCACAAGAGCTCCACGAATCAGAGGTGGCGCGCATTCAGCTGCATAAACGGGGACCGTCGCTGATTTAGGCCCGATGCCAAAACCCATGATAAACCGTGCCAAAAATAGGTGCCACCAGTTGTTTGTTACAGCTTGCCAAATGCATGTCGCAAAACTAATCAATGAAGAAACAAAGGTTGCTCCACGTCGCCCAAAAAACTTGTTCATAGGGCTCGAGACCCAGCAACCAAGCACGGCACAGCATAGGTACGGAGCGGAAGAAACAAGACCAAGTAACCAATTGTTCTTACTTATGTCATTTGTTACATCTTGGCGCGTCCACGATGGATTCACGTGTGGAAGTAGCTGTTCGTTGCACGCACCAGTATGAGGATCCTTGGTATAATAATCACAGTAGTCCGTGAACAAGCCAAACTGTGACGGAAAATAAAGCAGAGCTCCATTGATTACAGATTCATCGGCGCCTTGTACAGCTGCAGCAATACTACAGCAGATGGCTAGAAAATAAAGCAAAAATGGTTGTCGCCATTTGAGCTCGCCCTCCTGCCTTAGGAGGCGATGTTCTTCTTCAGTCAATGTCTTAATAGCACTGTAGTCCCCCGATTCTTGAACCTGCGCGCAAAGAGCTCCTTTAAGAAAAAGGTCCTGGTGTTCCTCTAGTCCTTTTTCCTTCACGAAGTATTGAACTCGGCGCTCTATTTCCTCGTGAGCCAAGCCCACCAGTGGATTGCGAATTGCAGCGTCAAACTTGGGCTCTGATCTCTTGGCACCTTCCACGTCAAAAGAAAACTCAGAATCATTCGATACTACAGCTTTCTTTTCTTCCAGCTCTGTGTACGCGTCGTCTCCCATAGAGGAGCTCATCTCATGGGGTCAAGCTTATATTTCGCTCAGCCATATCATGATCCTGCAGTTCATGGGACGAGCAATGTGCGGAGAGATTGCACCACATTTCCTCTCCCTATCTTGTTGACGCGAGATGACACAAACAGGGGCGTATTTGATTGGCTACGATAAAATTACGCACCGCGTTGAGTGGAGGTGCCTTGTCTCCAGCCAGATGGTGCGAGGTGATCACGACAATAGCAGCATGAAGCATGCCATCCAGACAGTATTGCGTTGTCGACGTTGATTGCGATTAGCACGCGAATATCCTGTCTCGAATTCTATTTAAACTGGGGTCAAGGATGCCGTTTTTGACCCACACCTCATGCCTTCTGCTAACATCAAACCGTGGATTCCCCCTTTGCCTTCAAGAAAGACTGACTTTGACTGGGCTCCGCTCGAGACGCTTGATCTGTCCTTAATCACAGGAGATGACATGGATCAAGTACCTGAGTCTGTTGTCGAACAGGTAGGTAATGCCTTTTGCACAACGGGCTTCATGTATGCCGTAAATCATGGCCTCTCTTACGACCAAGTTCTGCGTCAGTTCTCTATCGCGCAACACGGATTTGATCAAATCAACGACTCTGAAAAGAATCGCTGCGTCGCTGATATGCTCCATGCTGGTAGCTTTGTTGGATACAAGCCTATGGGCCATTGGAAAATCAACGGCGTGAAAGATCGTATCGAACAGCTTAACTTCGGGTCGCAGAATTTCAAGGCCGAAGACCGCAAGCGCTATCCTGCCCAGATTCAGCCCTATGTGGATGAGGTGCGCGAGTTCGCTCGTTTCAACCACGATGTAATCTTACGCAAGGTGCTTTCTGTGCTGTCTCTCGTGCTCAAGCTTCCAGTACACACTCTGTGGGACTTGTCGAAAGATCAGGAATCGAAGGGGCTAGACCTGCTACGTTTTGCTCTTTATCGCCCACCTCCGCCAGAGGATGACGAAGCGGTAGATGGAGTTCGTTTGCAGGGTCACACCGATTTTAATACTGTGTCGATTCTCTGGTCACAGCCTATTACGTCACTGGAAGTCTTGATGCCTGATAATATTTGGCGCAAAGTTCGGCATGAGCCAAATGCCGTGGTGTTAAATCTTGGTGACGCTATGCACTTCATCTCTGGTGGCTTTTTTAAACCAACCATTCACCGTGTAGTGGCACCGTCTGAAGATCAGAAACATTATAACCGCCTTGGTGTGTTCTATTTTGCTCTCTTCAATGAGAATGTTGTCCTTGAACCCTTGATGGAGTCAGACATTGTCAAGAAAGCGTCTCAAGAACATGACTTCTGGTCTGAGCGTCATTCACGCGGTTTACCTGCTGTCACGGCGGGCGAATGGGAGCGCATGCGTGTACGTGCCTATGGACAAGGTGGTCAGAAGAAAGGAAGCGATGGTCACGATCACGAGCAGATCGCAGGCGTCAATGTAACGCTATACAATTCGATTCAGAACGTGCCAAAGGTGGCTCGCAAGATTGGTGGTGTCAACGAACATGCACGCGCCCGCGTGATTCACGCTACTTCGTAGCACATTCACGCTGATTCACCATAATTGACATAATTTGTTTTCTATGAATAATGTAGTGTTGGCGTATGTGCCGTTGTGTAAACGCTGGGTGACGATGCGCCTGACAGGGGAGCCTGCCTCAGCCCTTGCCCTCCGTGGCACGTGGCCCGTAACCAGTGGAGACTCAGGATTTCTAGGCTGAGAACCCGTTGTCCCACATCATGACAGCGACGCCCAGTCGCATTACGTTAAAGAATAACATACAGATTCGAATAAATGACTATGTATATATATCTGCACCATGGGCCTATGGCTTAGGCGAACCTTATATGATTGCTCGTGTAATGAATATTCTGCAAAGCGAAAATCATCATGGTCACGGGGGCGGGCAAGTACGCGTAAATTTGTTCTTGCGAATGCGGGATCTTACGCATCGTTCGAACAACGATTCGAGACTCCTTGTCGCCACTATGCATTCGGATACATTTCCTGTGGCTGCTATTCGCGGCAAGTGTCGTGTGAAGCATCGGGACCTTATCAGCCATGGATCGCCGCAAGAATTAGCAGCATGGAAACGTCGCGATGATCATTTTTATTTTTACCAACTCTTCGACAGGTATATTCATCGATTCTATGAAGTCATCCCCACATGGAAACTAAGGAATGCACCTGAAAATGTGCTCCAAGTGCTTCGTGAGCGATACTCGTTTATTGTGGCTGAGACGTCCATTGCTTCTGAACTGTGTGATGTGCTCCGAGTGTGTTTTGTATGCCATGAATGGGCTTCCACAGTGGAATCTGTTCGATGTGACACTTGTCGGAACTTTTTTCATATGCAATGCTTGACACCGCCTCTATCTACAAAGCCAGCCAAGGGGTACAGCTGGAATTGTGCTCCCTGTGCTAGACAGCATGATGAGGTGGTCGAGGAGCAGGGTGTTGGAGGCGGTGGGCTTGACGCGCCCTCGTCTTCAGCCACTGTACATGGCCCACGCTCAACTCAGTCAACAAAGCGGAAACGAACCCGATCAAATTTGTTTAGTGATGTCCTCGAGCCCGAAAACAAGATTGTATTATCGAGCCCGATGGATCGCGAAGGACTTCGCTGCTTCCAAGGATGGCCGTACCGTTACTTTGGCGAACACTCCTCAGCCATGGATGTTTTCGACTCACACGATTCCATTTACCCGCGCGCTGTAACACGTATCGGCCCTAAATTCCAGGCTAACGTTCTGTCATGTGAAGAACAGCAACAGCACCCAAAGAAGACCTCGTTGCTTGCAAAGTCTTCCCCACGAAAAAACAGAACCACTTTCAAGATGGTTCATGCGAAAGGCGTGGATACCATGGATGTGAATACAAATGACCGAGAAGAGACATCTGAAGATGACATATATGAACGTGGATCTGATGAAACCATAAATGTGATTTGTATACCCCCACCAGATCTCGATTGGAGCAAAGTGGATCAGTACTTGAAGAGCTTAGCTGCACCACGCTCGAATGCAGCCAAATACTCATATCGATTTATGAATCGAGCACTATCTTTGTTATGTGCTAGCGGGTTCCGTTACGAGGATGCAGCGAAACATTTCAGCCAAAGTAATGATACTGACTTTGGATTGTTTCTACTTTCACAGGAAGAGGAAGACCTCCTCGAGAAGACGATTGTTGAGGTTACTGGTGATATGCGCAATTTGAAAAAGGCATTACCGAATCGAACACCTGCGCAAATCGTGCAAGGTCTCTACCGATGGAAACTTCGTCGCCTGAAAGAACGATGGCAAGGTCGGGAGAGAGTCAAGATCACTCTTCGAGGGGCACATACACAGACAGAAGAAAGGCAGCGTGAATCATCTCCTGCATTGTCTGTGCTATCATTCGATAACTTGCCAGAGTCCAAAATACCACCTAAAATAATCTGCTCTTTTTGCTCTGTTACTACCAGCCCATTCTGGTACAAGTCACCGCTATACTCACATGGATATGGTTTATGCGTGTACTGTGGACAATATTGGCGAAAGTATGCAGCAGAGACAGCCACTGCTTTTATCACTGAGAAGAAGAGACGGTCTGCTATTGAGCATGGCTCCGATGAAACGGGACTAGGCGTAATTGTGCCCACTTATGCACAAATGGCGGAAACCCAACCGAAAATCGCACATTCTGCGAGCTCTGCCTCTCCAGATGCAGGTCGATGCGTTATGTGTCGTCGTCTTGATCCGAAAAAGTTGATGCGCTGCTGTGCAAATTGTGGTATCGCCGGGCATCAAGGCTGCTTGGGGCTAGAAAATGCAGACTTAGAAACTGAGGTTTGGCTTTGCGACTTGTGCAAAAATGACCAGGATCCCTTATCTTCTATCCTGCCTTTTTGTATCTTGTGCGGAGAGACGCCAACGGATCGTTTCACGCATCATTCACTTGGTGGTCGCAAAGTGCGAGCTAAAACGGATGGCGAGGGGCTCACGGCTTTGGACGTTTACAAAACCACAGAATGCAATAACTGGGTCCACCTCTTATGCGCACTATGGATTCCAGAAGTATTGTTTGCCAATACGGTGACTATGCAGCCAGTGGAAGGCGCCGGGAATTTGCCTGCGTGGCGATACGACACACGATGCTCCTTGTGTGGTCAAGTCCGAGGCGCATGTGTCAAATGCGCTGAACCGACGTGCCGCTCGCACTTCCATGTATCTTGTGCATTCCTAGCCCAGCCGTCGTGTATACTGGCCTTTGAAATTTTTCCTGTCAAAACATCGAGACGTGATTCCGTCCACACACTTTCATTCAAGTCAGAATCAGGTCATATGTGCGCTCAGATCTGGTGTAAAGATCATTTGGGAGTTGCAAGATCAAAAATCACCTATGAATATCATGAAATGGATCCAAAGCTTAAATTGACGGCGATGCAGGCGTATGCGAAAACGCACAAGCAAGTTGCTGCCGGTTCAAACCGCAATATGGCACTTGTTGAATCGACGCATGCTCTTCTTAGGCGTGCAAAGAGGCTTGACGTAATACAACAGGCATGTGGCGGTGCAGGAGGCTATATTCGTGATGGCAGTTTCGTCTCAATGCACAAGGATCAAACAGGCATCAAGTGTCTAGAGAATCCTACGAACGACATGTCGCGATCGAGCGAACAGGATATCGTGTGTAAAAAGTGCTATTCGAACTGGTCACCTCTATGGTGGCCTATATCAGGGACAGATCATGTGCATTGCACCATGTGCCACTCAGGTGTGATGAGTTAGTTTGTCAAAATGAGCTTGAATCACTCCCCCACACCGTCTAACGACATCGCAGCCCCACTGCCGAACACGGTGGAGGTGTTCTAGCAGAATACGAGGTAGCAATCCGTATCACGTGTATTAGTAATAATATATTTTATCACGTGCACTAGACGAATCAGCAGGGCGCGGTAGGGATTGCCTCCGCTCCCACAGTTTTCTTCGACTCGCTACCTCAACGGCAACAGCCATGTCTCATTGTAAGTACGAGCACCCTCGTCACGGCTCTCTTGCCTTCTTGCCGCGCAAGCGTGCCGCGAGCCACCGCGGAAAGGTCAAGTCATTCCCCAAGGATGACCCTAAGAAGCCTGTCCACCTTACTGCCTTCATGGGCTTCAAGGCTGGCATGACCCACATTGTTCGTGACCTTGACCGTCCCGGCTCGAAGTTCCACAAGCGTGAGGTTGTTGAGGCTACGACAGTTATCGAAACCCCCCCTATGGTTGTGGTCGGTGTTGTCGGCTATGTCGAGACGCCCCGCGGTCTCCGTTCGCTCACCACTGTTTGGGCTGAGCACCTCTCGGACGAGGTGAAGCGTCGCTTCTACAAGAACTGGTACCGTAGCAAGAGGAAGGCGTTCACTAAGTACGCCAAGAAGTACTCGGAGAACAACGGCCAGTCGATTACCCGAGAGCTCGAGCGCATTCGCAAGTACTGCAGCGTTGTTCGCGTGCTTGCCCACACTCAGCTCCGTAACACGAGTCTGAAGCAGAAGAAGGCCCACCTCATGGAGATTCAGGTGAACGGCGGCTCGATCTCTGACAAGGTTGACTTTGCTCATGGCCTCTTCGAGAAGACTGTTGATGTGAACAGCCTTTTCACTCAGGACGAGAACGTTGATATCATCGGTGTGACGAAGGGTAAGGGTTACGAAGGTGTAACTGCTCGTTGGGGTATCACGAAGCTGCCTCGTAAGACTCACAAGGGTCTTCGTAAGGTGGCTTGTATTGGTGCTTGGCACCCGGCTAACGTTATGTTCACGGTGGCCCGCTCTGGTCAGGATGGTTACCACCACCGCACTGAGCTGAACAAGAAGATTTACCGCATTGGTAACGGCGCTGACCAAGCTTCGGGTGCTACGGAGTTTGATGCTACTCAGAAGCCTATCACGCCCATGGGTGGCTTCCCCCACTACGGTGTTGTTAAGAACGACTTCATCATGATCAAGGGCTGCTGCCCTGGTGTCAAGAAGCGTGTTCTGACGATCCGCAAGTCGCACCAGATCCACACATCCCGTCGTGACCTCGAGAAGGTCTCGCTTAAGTTCATCGACACCTCGTCCAAGTTTGGTCACGGTAACTACCAGACTGGAGCTGAGCGTGAGGCTTTCGAGGGTCCTAAGAAGCCCCCGGCAGTGTACTACTAAGCGAAAGTATGCTGTATGTCGACAACTTTCGCCCTTTAGATACTCGTACCTGGATTGGTGTAGATAGGTCGTATCTGCGCCTCAAAATGCAGAAATGCTTCTCTCAAATGTATTGCGAGCCTCTTGGCCACTGGTAGCAAATGTGGGCAGGTGATGTGCATCTTAGGCCTGTCACCTACATGAAATATAGGACTCGCTAAAGGCTAACAGGACCCATTGATACTCTTATGCTAAGCTTGTGAACTAATGCACAAGCCAACTACAGAAACCAAAAGTTGTTTCACGATACCGCTCCAATTTACTTCACCACTAGAACGGGGACCGGCGAGTGGCTCACCAGGTAGGACGACACCGTACCGCTGCTGAGACCCTTCTTCCAACCGCGGTTACGCTTACCAATGACGACAAGGTCGCACTTGTGGTAGCTAACCACCTTGAGAAGCGAAGCACGCGCCTCACCGTGAAGAACGTGCATAGTCACATCGTAACCAAGGCTTTGGAGCTTCTTGCGGTAAGGGTTCATGCGCTCCACAGCCTGGTGACGGAGCTGCCTAAGGAGCTCGTTTTGTTTCTTACTATCAATAGTAAGGGGACCAGAGATCCAAGGGCCACCGAGCACGTTGGCAGGCAGAACAGTGGTAAGGAAAATGTGGCAATCCTTCGAACTGAAAGCATGCTTGCCCATAATGTAGTTGAAAGCAAGGTCACCAGCTTCAGTACCATCGATAGCTAGAAGAATCTTGAACTTGTCATCAGCCACAGATTCACCGGGGTGACCAACAATCTGTTGGTTGCGAGCCTCCGAGGGGATCGTCAGCTTGTCGAAGGGGTTGCCAGACTCCATGACAGGTGTCTGAGCAATGTTGTGCACTGGGGCACCAGGCGTGATCGAACCATGAGCTGAAGTCTGGTGATCAACGCCGAAAAAGTCTTGCTGCGAGTTGTTCGACATAATGATGATGGTAAGACGGGATATACAAGACGGGGTACGATGCGCCTTGATTCTATGAACACAGTATCCCCATAAACGGCGCAATGATTAGTAAATACCTTGCACGAATCATGTGGTCAGCACCAGATTGCCCTGACTAATCAGAGGCATGTATACAAGCACGGCGAACATTTGTCCAACGCCTTCTTGCACGTACCAACATGCGTAAGCACACAAATCTGTAGCCAGAACGTACATCATTACGTGATTTGATGAATAAAAATAATCGCAACGCTACTTCATAGGATTGTATCATGGTATATAAGCATGTGTGATATTACAGCCGATGCATTGTATCAAAATAGAGTACGTCACAAGCTTTGACTCACGATCGTTTTCGACGGCCTCCAATAGATAGCTTGATTTTCATACCCGTTTTATGGCGGTGTGAGTCTGATGTATTTTGTTCCGTATTCACAGAGTCTGAATCCTGCATTGAGGTATTGCCTAATTCTGACTCTCCTTCACCAGACGCGGGGTCAGCTTTAATCAAAGATAGTTCAGCTTCAGCCGCGGAATAGCTTTTATCAAAGACTTGCTCCATTTCTTGAGCGTCAATCCACACAACTGATCCTTCTTGATTGTACGTGCGTGCGTTGTTGAACATGGTCTTGAAGTCGTTCCTGCAGGCCTCCAACGTCTTATATGCTCGTGTTTCGATTCGCCGTTTGATCTGCTTGAGGCATACAGGACGTGCGATTAGCACATGGTAGTCTGGGTACTCATTCTTTTTGGGAATGTCCATAAATAAGACACTGCGCAAACGACCAGTCTCTGGCTCCTCACATTGTTCCACGGCAAAGTAACATTTTAGCATTGCCTCCTTCAGCCTTCCGGCATCAGAATCCATTTTGCGACGCTTAGTAGTGTCATCAGAAGTCGAACCAAATCCAGAATCCACTTGAGATGCAGTTTGATCAGCATCGCCACCTTCCAACTTGCGTTTGCGTTCTCCTGTATTTTGGCCCGTAGGCGATGCTGAGCGCGCCTTGGCCTCGTCATCTTGGCCAAGTTGTTTAAGTCGGCGTTTTTCGGCGCGCTCACGCTTCCTCTCTGCGACCTCGGTCAAGTCTTCTTCATCTTCTAGAGCTCGCAAGAACTGATCTTCAGTCAATCCATCGTCATAGCGAACAACATTACGTCGACGAGTCAGAGGCTGCTCCTCTTCAATGACATCAATAGCTTCGGTGTCAAAGTCGCGCTGGTAAATTTCTGGCAGTTCCGATTCCTGGATCAAACGCTCCGGCACGGGTCCCGTGTTGCCAAGTGCACGCCACTCCGTCTCTTCATCAGCAATACGATCACGATCGACTTGCTGGAATACAGCCACTTCCTCTTCACTTCTTGCCAATAGCTCGTTAAGTTCTTCGTCATTGAGCTCGCCCTGGTCTTCCTCTTCTTCTTCATGATCCGCTTCCAGCATAGCACGAAGCAAAAGTTCTCGCTCATCAGCGGTAGCCTGATTATCGAACTTGCCCGCTTGAATAACTTTGCCATTGATTTCAAGCTTGGACTGGGCACGCGACAAGATAGTCTTTTCAACAGACTTATCTGTGACGAGACGCAAGATACGTACTTCAACCTTTTGGCCGATGCGGTGAGCACGATCCTGTGCCTGTAAATCCTGGTGCGGATTCCAGTCTGAGTCATAGATGATGACAGTGTCAGCTGATTGTAAGTTTAGACCCAGTCCACCAGCACGAGTTGATAGAATAAACACGTTGTACTCTGATTGAGGATCATTAAATAATTTAAGCAAAGCGGAACGGTCATCGGGCTTGGTAGAACCGTCTAGACGCAGATATTTGATACCACGAAAACGCAAAAAGTCCTCCATAATGTCCATAATCGCTGTCATTTGGAAAAAGATCAAAACACGGTGACCAGTAGCAAACAGCTTTGGCAAAACACGATCAAGTAACTCAAACTTGCCGGCAACACGGTATAGATCAGGCCCATTTTCCTTTGTTGGGTTAATCGTAGCTTCCACCTGCTCAAACGCATAGGGGTGATTGCAGATTTTCCGCAGCTGCATGATAGCATTTTGCAAGCCACGAATACCCATAGGTTTGTTGCCTTTGCCATTGCCGGCACCCGCATCACCAACAATGACCTTATGACGTTTCATTTGCTGGTACAATTTTACTTGAAGTGCACTCATGCGGCATGTGATGACCTTTTCGACTTTATCCGGTAGTTCTGATTCGACATCCTTCTTGAGACGACGGAGCAAAAACGGACGCAACACCTTGTGGAGACGCTTGATAATGAGCAATGCCTCTTCCTCGCTAAGCTGCATGCTGTTGTCACCCGTACCTGTGTTGACAAAAGGTGTGTTGAACCACTCATCAAAGCTCTTGACCGAATTAAAGATTTTAGGTAATACAAAATTGAGCAAAGCCCAGAGCTCAGGAAGATTGTTTTGCAGGGGTGTGCCCGTAAGCAATAGACGGTATCGGCTAGAATACGACTGTGTCAACGTCACTGCAAGCTTGCTTTGAGTGTTCTTCATACGATGACCTTCGTCAATGATCATATGTGTCCACTTGATCTTACCCAGCAAGCTCTTTTCTTTAATGATGTATTCATAAGTAGTGAGCAGGACCTGGAAAGAACCCATCTTGAGTTGGCCAGCCAACTGTTTGCGAACATTGGGGGTACCCTTATATACCAAGGTCGTAACGGATGGTGCCCATTTGTAGAATTCATTTGCCCAGTTAGTGAGTGTTGAAAGCGGCACAATGACAAGGTATGGACCATTTTGCTTCTTATTTTCGATCAAGAATGTGATCAAAGAAATAGTCTGGATGGTCTTACCAAGACCCATTTCATCAGCCAAAATACCATTTAAGCGATTGTTGTACAAAGACACCATCCATTGGAGACCTTTCATTTGGTAGTCTTTCAGCTTACCACCAACTAGAATTGAAGGTTGCTCGGTAATCTTCTCAGTAATACGATGTGCCACAGAGTAATAGTCGACGCGACCGTTATCGTCGCCAGCATCATCTTGCCGCGAAGCACCAAATGTCGTTTCATCAACGGCAGCACCCTCAGTTCCGTCAGTAGTGGTCCAGTCAATATGGGAATCATCATCTTGCTGGGCACGAACAGCTTGAGCCAAACTATCCAAGTAGGCATCAGTCTGTTGTAGCAGATGGGTGATACGCGTATCCTTTGCTGTGTCGATCAGCTTGAGATATGCCTCTTCATCATCGGCCTTGAGCGCGTTCAGACGGTCTTTAGCTAGTCGTTCAATGCGTTTTTGCTCCTCACGCTCCGTATCAGCATGGAACTTTAGCACCATACGACCAATCTTTTTGGCTTGATCCGTGGACTTACCATGAGCAGCCAACATATCCTTGCCGTGATTGCAGATCATTGTCAAATAATCGGTATGGCGCTGTTTCACCTTACGTTCACGCTCAGTACGCTGCTTCCTCTCAAGTTGTTCTGTTACACGTGCATCACGTAATGCTTGCTTCCGCACACGACGGAAGGCTGAACGATCAAGACCTAGGGAAGTAGCTAGGTTCATGCTTGAAATAACTTTTTCTCGCATTTGCTTCTGGCGCTCTAACAAATGAAGCGACTTGAGCTCAATAAGAGCCTTGACTTTGGCGTTGTTATGCTTGGGTTGAGACGGATCGCTGGATGAACTTTCATAAGTGGGCACTTGAGCTATTGTGGCAGGGAAAGATTCAAGTTCGCGGATGCGCTGCTGAATACGAGTTTGAATAAAACGCTCGCGTTCTTCCAAAAGCAAGTGTGCATCGATACCTGCTGGTAGCAGGCTAGGAACGAGCAAGCGTTGCTGCAATGTAGCAAGATCATCGCCACCCTTCATGCTGGGCTTGGCCAAGATCGTAAATGGATGAAGGTAGGCATTGTAGGGGTACACACGGCTCGATCGATCATCTTGAGGCACATTAGAGGACTCTCCAGCATCGGAAGCCACTTCTGAGACTGCTTTACGAAGATTGTCCGGACCATGTGTGGCAACTAGAGCGGCATGGGAATCAGCGGCAGCATCAGACACCTTGTTGGCCACAGACGCAGCCGCAGCTGCGTCTGTGGCAGATAAGTCAGATACTTGATGCTGAAGCTGAGAGGCCATGGGTTGATTCCTTGCCAAATGCTTATAAGCCGACACCTGCGTACGAAGGCCCTGTATTTGGTCTTGGGTTAGTACGGATGCGTCAGGCGCGCTGGGTTGTACCGCAGGTGTCGTTGACAAAGGTTGCGCTTGTGTCAGTGGTGGTGCTTGCGAAACATTCTGTGGCAGCGCTTGGGACGGGGATGATTTCGTGGCCTGAGAGGGAGCCAACTGCTGTACCCGCAATTGCTGAAGATACTGGAACGTCTTGAGAGTCTGGGCTAATGCTGCAAACTCTGGATTAGACTGCTCATTGTGACCGTGAGACCGAAGTAGTTGCATACGCGAAACAATTTGCTGGAGACGCTCTTTCGTCATACCGGCCAGTTGATGCTGGATGTGAGGTGGCAACTGAGCTAACAGTGTATTAGGTGTCATAGCAGCTCCAGTAGCCGTACCCTGCGGAGCAGTGCTCGCAACCGGAGCGGTAGGAGGGGGAGCTCTAGATGCCTCCACCATCCTTGGTATGGAAGTCAACCCAACGTCGAGTCGGAGAATCCCAAGCTAAGTAGCAAGGTGGCAGTATGAAACTCAACAGGGAGGGAGTGGGTGAGATTGTACTCTCACTTTCCAAAGAATACTTATTTGGGAAGGAATGTGGGATAAGTGATGGATGTGTCACTTGCGACGCGTGAAACGCGCTCTTATACACTGAAATTGGACTTGGCGCACGCTCTTCACGCGTATTACTACTGGCGTGCGATACAAAATGGGTGGGTGGGTCGGACAGGGTCAGGCATGGCAGGCAGAAATCGCACCGGCCGAATGTCGAACCAATCATATACACGGATGAATTCACGTGGTGGCGCCGCAGTTTATATCACGTGAGGTATAGGGGACATCGTCAGGAGGGACGTGCGCGTGTGTAAATCTACGTGATACGGTGTTCTGTTCATGCTTTGAGGTGGAGTGCTTCAACAAAGGGCATGAGATCGCTGCGGCGTACTTCGAGCACACTCGACTCGAAACGATCGTTACGCATGCGTGCGCCACTTATTTGGGCAGCATCCTGAAAAGCAAGTCCAAATCGATTTTTCAGTACATCGCCATAGTCTGGGGCACCAACGATACCGACGACTGTAAATACATCACGGGGTGCATCCAGAGCAGCTAGCACAAACGGTAGAGACACGATAGAGGAGGATAAATCTGAATCGTCCGTATCACCTTTGCTTCTCCGTCTTTCACGCTTCTCTTCCATGCGTCGTACGTGTTGCTCGCTTACAATGTCGCGTAGCGCGTCAATTAACCAAAACCCCAGGCGGGTCAGCGTGTCGGGATGTACAAATAGGTGCAGATTCGCTCCGTCCTGAAGAATGCATAGTCGAAATGAGCGGAGTGTCTTGATCGACTGTTTGATTATGATACTAACGCCTTGTGACACAATGGCTTGATGTAGAGACTTCGCCAATTTGAGCGAGGCTTGTAACAGCGATACATTCTGTGGTTTGTGTACGTCCATGGCGCGATAGGCTTCGAAAAAGCTTTTGATCCACACGGCAGATGTCGCATTTTCTTCTTCATTCTCTTCTTCTTCGTTTTCTTCGACGCTGGCATCACCTTCAGTGGATTCTGTTGGAAGACAAGTTGGTAAATGGACGCCGTCATCACTTAATGCCCATAATGTACGGCCTCCATACGACACAGATGCATCCAGGAAGGATTGTGCCCCGCTTTTTGTAGATGATTCAGAGCGCACGATGTGCACACCATCAATCTCGATTCGAACGCCATGTGCTGCCTGTAGCAGAGCAGAAATGCCTTCTACCGCGTCAGACGCACTAATTGGCATAGACCGGAAACCATATGCACGCATAAATGATCTAAAAGACAAGTCAACCAGGCCATATTCGGGTGCAATTGATTCCATGCGCTGGACAAGAGACTGACGGAGATCCAGTTCCATATGCTCGTAAGTTTGTCGGCAATTGGCCAGAGATAAACCCATTTTTGCGAGAAGTCCGCGAAGCTTATGAATACCTTTTTCCCGCCAAATACCAAGCTTGGCCGCCACGTAACTCGTATGATACATGCTCATCTCGAGACTCCAGTGCCGGTATAATGTGAAACGAAGCTCTTCTGGAAGGACACGGATGGAGCTGTCGTCTGCTCCGTGGACATTGATCCCTCTCAGAGACGTCTGGGTATCAGTTTGGTCATGGACAGCGTTCATGGCCACAACATCTGAGGCAAGAGCGGCTGCATAGCCGTCATAAGTTGTTGCATGAATTGCATTCGAAACGTATTGTGACGTGAGGCCCAATATAGCAAGCCATAGACTGTCGCGATCACTGCGACCAAGGGACACGGCAAGCATGTACATCATCTGTGCTGTGCTCATACCTGTCCAGATTCCCTTGGCATAGTACTTGGCCAAGATGGCTCGGTAAGACTGGCGCTGAGATGGATCCAGTCGTGCACGTTTTGTCTCTCGAGGCGGACTATGGGTCCGTATACGTTTGCCAAATTCATCTTCCTCCTCGTCCTCGTCTTCACTTTCCTCCGAGTCGGATTCAAAATCAAATTCGAGTATTTCATAAGCTTCACGTTCCTTGCCAAGTCTATGCTCGATGTCGCCGTCGTCCCAGACCCATATGTGGTCATTGATGCCTGATGTAGCAAACAAGTTACTGAGGTTCCATGGCCTGTGCGAATCGATAACATGAAGAGTGCAATGCGGTGGGAGTGGAACGGTCTCTGGAAGTGGAAGGAGTGATCCGAGGTTGATAAAGATGAGGGTATGCAGCTCAAGATGATCGTGCACGTCTTGAGCCAGGACGTGCTGTAGGGATCGATATCCATTGACAGGCGCTATACGAAAAGGCACCTCATCCTGCGCCAAAAGCTGTGTAAGGATTCGCAGTGCCGCAAGTGAGTCAACGTGGGGCGTCGCAAGGATTAACACAGCAGCGCCGCCCAACGCCGTGGGCACAGCAGGGGTATCAGAGCTCGCATTTTCGCCAAGAACGCGCCGCCGGGAGTTTGAGCATATATGCTTGTATGCACCCGCGTAGTCTAATCGGTCCCGAGCAGGCACAATTGCTTTGTCGCCCGTCTCTCGCGGCCAATGCACAATCATGGCGTTTCTCGCCCATGAAGCTCGACGCGCGTGCCTTTATGTCGCGACGCGCCGAAGTACCAGTTAGGCTATGTGAGTGTTGCCGCCGACAAAGTCACGAGCAGGTTCTTGAGGTTCGGCAGCGTATTACGTAAATCCAGAAGGGGGACATGAAATTGGTTCATGAGTCGTTCTAGGTCCTTGTTAAGCAAAAAGACAGCATATTCGTAGCGGTACAATTCGTTATCCTTACCGGAGAGAATAAAACTGTCATGTCAGTAATCCATACGCACGATCTAGGACCTGTCATTATGCTGATGCGGTCCTGGACAGTTGCACGGCTGCCGGAAGATGTCAGCGGATAGGGCAGTGTCGTATGAAGATAAGTGCTCAGCAGGATCATCAGTTGGGCCACATAGGTTAGAGCCGCGCTAGTTTCGTCCAAATTAGTGCGGTGCACTAGCGTGGTGGTATTCTCCTTGGTAGTAGCAATACCATTCGGCAACGGCAAATCGACGATGGAATAGAGCAAATCACGCGCATGAACTAGTTGGATAGGGTATATATCATCGAGATCGCGGAGAAGACGTGCACGATGCATGCCAACCTCTTTTTGCACATGATTGAGTTCAGAAAGCACAAGATCCTTATCATGGGATAATTTTGTGCGCTCGAGCCTGATAGTTTTCATGCGTGCACGGATCGCTTGGAGCTGCTGCTGCTTCTCGCCCAACGCCTTTTGTCGTGCTTCCAAAGTATCGTACAGGTCAGATAGTGCTTGTTCACGATTGCGCCGTGCTCGTCGCAAAAGATCGTGTGTGCGCCGCAGCTCGAATTTATAGCGACGTTGTGTCAAGACCGAGTTGCTCTGGAGCGCAGGTGTACATCGCAAGGCCAATAATCTTTCAGCATCTTTTGTATGGTGCGCGTCTGACTGTATGCGGGCCATATATTCCAGATCTTGCCAAGTGAAAGAGGGGATGAATTCGCTTGGTGTTATCGCAGAAGGGGTATCACCCACCGCAAAATATTCAAGTGTGTCCTGGCATTTTAAGGACAGCACCACACACGGCAAGGTCGGTGTGGTCGGGACCAATGTCGGCGTGGCATGACGCAAGTCCAGCACTTTTTCCCATACACAATACCACGTCTCTTGAAAAATCCACAGTGATACTAGGCATTCACGGCATGGTGGTCCTCGATCTTCACGCAACCAGGACGCGAAATCAGCATGGGCGTGAATGGAGCGACTGGAAAAATCGCCCCATATAGCATGAGGTCCAGGCATCATAGATGTCATAAAGAAAGGTACTTGATGTCGTCGCCGTAAAGCCACAAAGCACATGGCGTCACCTTCGATGTGCCATGCATAGATGGCGTGCAGGTTTTCCACGCACCTGTGCATGGCAGTGGCTATCATCGTGAGAGTGTGCAGAAGTGGAGGTGAGCCGTATGGGCAAATACGCCCAATTTCCCTCACCCGGGTTGGCTGGAGCCATGACAACGGTGCGCCCATTTCGGGCACGCGACTTGTTCGCGTTCAATAATGTCAACATGGACCACTGGACCGAGACGTACAGCAATGGATTTTACCTGAGCTACCTTGCACAGTGGCCGGACATGGCGCTGACTGCGTGCGCAGCGCAAACGGGTGCCATCATGGGCTATGTACTTGGCAAGGCTGAAGGCAAGGAACCCACTGAGGAAGACAAAAGGCGGAACAAGGACCTTACACTGCATGGGCATGTGACAGCCGTGACAGTGGCACACGAATACCGCCGTTTGGGCGTTGCACAAATGCTCATGGATTTCTTCGAGTATTGCTCTGAGCATGTTTACCGCGGTTTTTTCGTCGACCTCTTTGTGCGGCCATCCAATGCTAAGGCCATAGGCATGTATAAAAAGCGCGGCTACTCCGTGTATCGCCGTGTTCACGCGTACTACCAGGGTACGCCTCCGAAGCCGGCAGAAGATGGGTTTGGTACGTTTTTCGGGCTCACACACAGATATGCGGATGCCCTTACCACGGGATACGAAGCGGCAGACGATCCGCAGTCATGGCGAAAGTGTCGTTGTACAACCGCAGTACGTATGCCATACTGACAGCAGAGCAACCATCTTTGAGCCGTTCGTGCACAAAGGTATCTGAATCTACTTGGGGGGCTGGTACGGGTGGATAAGGTATTCCGAGAGAGCAGACAGCTTCTTTGAGCCCCGCACCTCTTCCGTGAGCAACGGAATCTTGACCACATTGAAGTCTTCCGCATACAAATCCATCATTTCGTGCACATACTTGTCTTGCATGGCCTTTCGTACGCGGCAATGCTCGCACTGTGACCCTGGTGGTGGATACAGTAGCTGGTTGCATACGATGGCGTGTGTATCGATACCATACTGCGTGAGCTCCTGAATAAGGCGCTCCGTCTCATAGAGAGACAAAAATTCGGCAATGCACACACACACAAACGTCGTCTTGGTCTCATCCTTGAACTGCGAGTTTACCTCTGTGATGATCTGCCGCATACTCTCGAGTTTGCCAAACATGTCTTCTTGGGCACCAGCGCCACCACCCATCATATTCTGGACCTGCTGGAACATAGGGCCGAGGCTTTTGCCGAACGAGCTAAACTTCGTCAAGGCCTTTTCCAACACACTGGGGAAGCTCAGGAAACGGAGCGTGTGACCGGTAGGCGCCGTGTCAAACACGACAACGCTGTATTCCATCGACTTGACCAACTTCATGATTTCCGCAAAACCCATGGCTTCATCTACACCGGGAATAGCAAAAGCGAGGTCCTGCATAAAAGGGGCGAGAGCTCCGCCCTGTTGCTCGGACTGTTCAATCATCTCCTGCATGCTACTCGTTGGATCGATCTCCATCGCGCTGAGGTTGTCAAAACCATTCACCTTGACAGCTTCGCGTCCAAATTTCTGTCCAAAAGCGTCTGACAAGTTGTGCGCAGGATCCGTCGAAATCAGCAACACGCTCTCACGCACTTTGGCGAGTTGAATCGCCAGCGAGCACGACGTGGTCGTTTTACCGACACCACCCTTACCACCGCAAAAAATCCACTTCAGTGACTTTTGGTCTAGGATATTCTGCAACGTCGGTGGCTGCGCATCCTCTACCAGTGCCGTCGCCATGGTCGTTGTCGTCGTTGTCGATGCCACGAAACCGCGTCGTGTGCCCGGCTTACGTGGAAGCAGAGCGTGTCACGTGTTACGCCCTTCCGACGTGGTGGTGATCCCATCGTGCGGCCCGTCATGCAGCGAGCTTCATCCATCGGCCACAGCATTCACGCGATAGGGCCATATGTCATATGTTAAGACAGGCATGCGGCTTGTGCATCGTGCTTTCATGTTAAAACATATCTTTTAGACCTAGCGACCTTGACCATAGTTGCCATACGGGCGAGCCACTTTGTGTCTGCTCGCCACGATAGCGCATGTACACTACGTGTGCGTACGCACTAGATTCTGTCCTTTTCGGTAGTGCTGTCAGACCAGTCCTTTGTGCGCACGACGGTGAATAGGGGACCAGGCACAATTCTTGGGTTGCCTCCACGCCGCCATTCCGTGAGGCCCAATCGCATCATGCGGCTTGGCGCGTGGCTCACCATCGCCCTGTGTACATGCGTTGCATTCGCATGGGCATCAAAAGGCCATGAGCTGACGCGCATGGATGTCGATGCTCATCTGCCGTATGCGGTGTTGCCGTCTGTGCCCATCTCAATCCAAGACTTGGAGCTATCCAACGTGCTGCTTGTCACGACCGTCGATGGTCGCCTACATGGTCTAGACCGCACATCTGGCTCTCTGCTGTGGTCATTTCCCAGCATCTCTGATACTAGCGTACACGCGCCACTCGTTACGTCCAAGTACGACCACCGTTCCATGGAACAGCTTGCCAAAGACGCGCGTGATCACGGCGATCCAACACTGGTACGAGCCCTTCAAGAAGATGGTATCTACATCGTCGAGCCGTCTTCCGGGGGCGATATGTATATCCTTCGTGTACCACCTGGCGCCACCATACCCACGCTGGAAAAGCTGCCGTTCACTCTTCCTGATCTCGTGTCTATAAGCCCCTTTACTTTGCACGCCGAAGACCCACGTATCTTTGTTGCCGAAAAGCACACATCTCTTATGGAATTGAATGTGTTCACTGGAACAGTGCGTGCAGTGTACAGCAGTAGTGACACGGGCCTACACCATGCCACGAGCCATGCCCTCGATCCACGCACTGTGTCGCGGAGCCATTCCGACACAGACGGTACGGCTGACGACGCCATCGAATCGCCATGGGTCCTCATTGGTCGCACGGACTATACCCTCTATATCCATGTCCGCCATGTGCCGCATGCAGTCCAAACACTGCAATATCAAGTCTTCTCACCCAATATAGCTGACCGCGATGTGATGTCACTATGGCACCAACCAGCACAGCCGGCCGACAAACGTGCATTTCTCTCATCTCCTGAAAATGCCACTGTTCTCTGCTATGATTTGCGTCTCGCACGCAATCCACACAGACACACTACTCAACCAATGCCGCCCGTGCTGTGGACGTCGCAGATGGATTCGCTGCCTGTGGACATATATGATGTGGTGTTTGCCCCCTCTGACGTTGAGGCGCCACTTTTACGTCCCGTCCCCGTACCGCACAATGCCGGCTTTCTCTCAAGGATTATTTTACAACACCAAGGTGCATCTTCTGCCGATGAGCTAAGCGCTTTTCTGGGTCTGGCGCCCGATGGCAGTCTCTTTGCCCTCGGCAGCACCAGATACCCTTTAGCTGGCTTCGCTGAGCGTGCAGCCGTGCTAAACCCGGAGCCACATCATGCATCAAGCCTCATGGCGCCTTGGATCGGTGGCTACCGCGTGCGGCCTCCTCTGCGACAGGGCATACCATTACTTGGCGCGTCACAACCTGTCTTACAACTAGAAGCGCCTCCTTCCATCACCACAGAGTGGCGACCGTCGAAGCGACTGGTGGCACAACTTGTCGGTCTTTTGGCGTTTGCTCTTATGGTCCTACGAGGCGCCTATTTGATATGGCGTGAATCACGTCTTCAATGTTTTGACACATCAAACCTCTGCTTTGATGAGGACAAGGTGGTTCAAGATACCTCATTGGAAAGCGCACCGTCCACACCCATGCCAGAACATACGCCAGAGCGACCAGAAAGTGAACCGCGGGCGTCGAACGACCTTGAGGCAGATCCCAAACGACGGCGAAGGCGTCGCGGAAAGCGCGCAGGTGCAGCTGTGTCGGCTCGTCAGGCCCGTCGAGAAGAGTCTCTGGAACCGATAGCCCCCGAGTCACCACCCACGGTGAATGAGGGCGAGTCACCCGAACCATTACCAACGTCCCTGCAAATCTCTGATGAAATCCTGGGATACGGCTCTTCTGGCACCGTTGTGTTTCGCGGCACATTCCAGGGTCGCGCCGTCGCCGTCAAACGACTGCTCCGCGACTTTGTACACTTGGCCTCCAAAGAAGTGTCCCTTCTCCAATCCGCTGATAACCACCCCAACGTGATCCGCTACTACTGCCAGGAACTTACCCCGAACTTTTTGTACATTGCTTTGGAAGAGTGCCCAGCGAGCCTGGCTGATCTCATTGAGAGACCACTCGATTATGCCTCATTAGCAGCTCTTCTAGAGCCGCGACAAGCATTCAAGCAGATCACGGCAGGATTGCAACACTTGCACTCGCTCTCTATCGTGCACCGCGACATCAAACCAGGAAATATCTTGGTGACACTCACGCCCCAAAACAAGCTGCGTGTCCTGCTCTCAGACCTTGGCCTTTCTAAGCGTATCGATGGGCTCACCTTCAGTGCACAGTCACAGAGCGCGCAAGCTGGCGGCACGATGGGATGGCGTGCACCAGAGCTTCTTCAAGGATTCAGCCTGCATGCTGACGATGGCAAGGAGCGACTTACCCGTGCGGTCGATATCTTCTCGTTGGGCTGCGTCGCATTCTATATGCTGACGCGCGGCGGACATCCATTTGGCGAGTTGTATGAACGTGAAATACGAATTTTACAGAACCAAGTCGACACCAGCGCTCTCTCTGCGTCAGGTGACGATACTGTCGAAGCTGAAGCTCTGATCAAGCAAATGATTGCACCCATTCCGAGCGACCGACCCAGTGCGTCGGATGTGGCCCGCCATCCATTCTTCTGGAATGCTGCCAAACGCGTTGCGTTCTTGCAAGATGTGAGTGATCGCTTCGAGACACTGGAACGCACACCTCCGTCATTTGCGCTTGAATTACTCGAGCAAAATGCCGCGTCTATCGTCGGACCTGATTGGCGCCGGCGATTCGACAAAAACTTCCTCGATGATCTGGGCAAGTTTCGGACGTACAATTCAGCCAGTGTACAAGACTTGCTGCGCGTGATACGCAACAAGAAGCACCATTTCCAAGACATGCCCATCATCTTGAAAAAGCAACTGAGCCCTATGCCTGAAGGATTCCTCCTGTACTTTACACGCCGCTTTCCGACTTTGTTTCTTCATGTGTACGGCGTGCTGGAGCAATTACCACAAATGCGCACAGAACCCACATTTACTATGTACTATGAGTCAGAGGATACGCCCTAGTCTTTCACGGACCACCCATAGCCATTTCACGCTCCATGACACTTCGATCGAGCTTTATTAGAATCGTTGTACGATCTGGGTACGCATCGGTGGACACCGTATGCGCCGTAACGCGCGCAGGAAACCCGAGTCCTTCAAGCGCACCTTCCACAATGCCTGCCGTATAGGCTTCCACACTTAGCTGCTCCATCTCCTTGGGCACAGACATGCCTCTGGAAAATAACGGAGTATTGGTCGTAATCATATCTGCCGTTAGTGTGGCACAGTACGCACATTCGTCGAAACGATCACTTTCCGTACTGCGCTCCAAATTATCTGCTGGGGAGCCAAAAAGTACTTTCCACAAAGTAGTGTGAATCCATAGAAGCGTCTTGAGAAGCCGCGTTTCTCGCTGCGGCCGCTTGGGGTTCGAAGCGGATTGCGCACGTTGACTCTGCATCGCTAGCGCACGCAGCCCTACATGTCTTCCTACCGCACCAAGGAGCTGCTCAAATTCTGCAATACCAGATACGCGGTCCTGAGCATACACTACCATCTCGGCGAATAGGAACTGCAAGGCGCTCAGACTCACCTCAGCATGACGCGTCTTGTCTCGCGGTCGCTCAAGAATATCTGGCACGCTCCCTGATGCAGCAGACATTCGCATACCATCACTCGACACGCGCGACATGCTCGGCGCCGTGGGCGGCAAAGCATAGGTCGCCGACCACGCACTCGGCATATCGTGGTTCGCGTCCAACCTGGAGTCAGGGACGTGGTTCCTATCGATGACTAAAACGGGGTCAGACGACACTACAAGTCATCCAAGTCACTGTCACCCTGTTGGTAGCCGCCGTTCGCGTCGGCACCGTCTTCTTCGTCTTCATCCTCTTCGTCATCCTCGTCCTCATCTTCACTCTCGGCTTGCTTAAGCCATTCGAGGAAGGGCGCAGCAGCTTTTCGAACACGCTTCGATGTCTCCTTATCCACATACTTCTTCGAGATGTGCGTACCCCATTGTTGAACCACCTCTTCGTCCAGCACATCGATTTGGTATAGTGCCATGAGGATTTTCGGGACACCAATTGGAACGAGCGAAGGGTGTTCAAGACCAGCCAAACGCTCAATACCGCCCAGCATGGACTTTTGGTGCTTCTCTGACGTGACCATTTTGAGAAGAAGCGGCGCGTATGACTCGATTTCAGCCGCTGCATTCTCACTGAAAAGCGCCTGGAACAGTACTTGCAGCGTCTTATGTTTCTTCTCGATGTCCAGCTCCTGGGCCTTGCGGTACACTTCCGCAGCACTTAGTTTCCTACCGGCTTCACGCTCTTCGAGGATCCAGGTACCGAATTGGGAGTACGGACTCGATTCATCCTCATCGCCCTCCTCATCGTCGTTGCCCGTGCCTAGGACACTCATTGCACCTTCAAGAGCCTTGACGCGAGCTGCCACAGCGGCCTCTGAGGTATCCACCGACCAGTCGTCGTCGACTTCAGCCTTGTCACGTTGAGTGGCAGTGGGAATACGCTCCGCCTCAGCATTGATACGGCGCGTAAGTTCGTCATCACTGTTCGCGCCTTCCTCATCGCCATCTGCCTGAGCGGATTGACCACTAGTGGCGCTTGCACCCTTGGTACCCTTCATGCGCTTCGGTGGCGGGTTCTTGAGGATAAACGTCGTAAGCTTATGGCCCATATCCACATAGGTACGCTTACCACAGGCCTTGCAATCTCGCAGAATGTCGCCATCCTTGATCTTGAGATCGGTCTCTGGATTCTTGCAATCACCACACAGCACGAATTTATCGATAAAACCATCCAGAAGCTCACGAAGGCGGTTGACGTCATGTGCACCGTTGACGATGTAACGGTCACTCTTGTCGTCAATGATAGTCTGCGCACCGAGTTCACAGCCGAAGTACTTGGTGGGGTACGATGGTGGGCGACTCAGCGCACGAGCAATGTCAGACATGTTCGGCACGACCGTTTTTATACCATTTCCCTTACCCTCGATCTTAATTTCCAAAAGGGGCATGCGGTAACGATAGAATTTGTCGTCCACATCACGACGGATATTGACAATCGTCATACTGTGCGTGCAACGTAATGGAGACTAGATGGATGTCTTCGGAGACGAATCAAGTTTCAGCAAAAACAGGACAATTCATAAATACCCACTGCACAGAAACAGTCAGGTACTCAAGCCGTGAGTGTGCGCTACGCAAATATACTTGGCGTGTGGATCGCTTGACAAGGTCGTTTGCCGTGCTTCGGCCCCGGCGAAAAAAGCATCGCGAATTTGTATGCCTCACGTGATACCATGCGGGGTGCGTGGCAAACGCCCACCCTAGCGTTGTCGCCCCAGCATGCCCGGTGATGGCGGCGGCGTGAACATCGATCGCGCCGTAGAACATGGTATTGAAGCACGCCGAGCGCAGCGCGAAGCAAGTACCTATGTGATATGGCCACCATCGCCACCACAGCCTCTGACAGACGAGTTTCTGTCGTCTGCGGTCAGACCCCGATCTCGACGTCATCACCGCCACCATCGGCACCATCCTTGGCATAGGCGATCCAGTTCACGACACCCTTCTGATACGAAAGATGCTTTGTCCATTCATCCATCTGATTCTGATGAAGACGTCGTGGGTCCGCATCCCATGTCTGACCACGATAACGCACGCGCACTGGATGAGCGTGCATATGGAAAGCAGCTCCTTCCAGGCGAAGGCGCGGCTATGGCATCCTACGTTCAAAGCGGTAAACGTATTCCGCGGCGCGGTGAAATTGGATTAAACGCTGATCAAATCGAAGCGTTTGAGCGTGCAGGTTTCGTAATGAGTGGCTCGCGACACGGACGCATGGATGCTGTGCGTACGCGTAAGGAGCACCAAGTCATCTCGGCAGAGCAACGCCAATCGCAACTCTCGCAAAAGCGCCTGGACAGGGCGCGGAAAGAAGCCGAGATTATTCATCAGTTCCGCGACATGGTGGACACCATGCAGCAACAACCAACCAACTAATGATGTTGCTTATCCCATGCCAATGCTGCAGCGAGTCGCGCTGCTGCTTTCTGCGGCCCCAACATGTCAATAATGTCGGCTAGTGGTGGACCGGCTCGTTCGCCTGTCAGCGCGATGCGCAAGCTTTTTTGTACGGCGGACTTTCCCCCTGCCACCTGTAATGATTTTATCCACACTCCCCAGTCTCCATGTATGTCACGCGTTTGTAGCACCAAGTCATGACCTGCCTGTACCACCTGTCGGAAAGAAGGCGTCGGGACAGACGCTCGGAAAGCACGGCAGGTGTCTGTATCCCAACGCGGCTCGGTGAATAAATACGCCATGCGCTCCGGCACTTGGCGAAGGGTATCGACGCGTTGTTGTCCCAGTGTTACGACGCGCAGGATATAATCATCTGAATGATCGCCATACCACGAGGTAATGATCGGCCGGATACGCGACAATAGGTCTTGTTTGGTCTGCTCACACGTCGTGGCGAGCGCCAGCTTATTTGCCAAGTGATGCTTGTTCAAAAACACAAGCTTGTCCATGGGGAGTGTGGCTCGCGTATGGGAGATACGAGTAAGCTCAAAGTCACGGATGAGTTCGTTCATCGTCTTGACATCATGATCAGCATGCTCCAAATTCGCATAGCTATAGCCCGTGAGGGCAACTAGGTTCACCAGCGTCTCCGGCTCCCATCCCTGCTCCATATAATCAGCTACGCGGACATCACCCGACCTTTTCGATAGCTTCGTGCCATCAGCATTGATCAAAAGCGGGAGGTGCACAAAAATAGGTGGTTTTGCACCCAGCGCCTCATACAGAGCCAAGTGCTTGGGCATGGATGGGATCCATTCCTCACCACGCAAAACGTGTGTGATACGCATCTCTGTGTCATCCACAACACTGGCCAAATGATAGGTCGGCCAGCCATCGCTCTTTATTATAATAGGATCATCTGTCACACCACCCATAGCATCAGGCCGAAAAGACATAGGCCCATATACCACGTCCTCATACGAAAACGTACGCTCGGGGTCCATTTTGAGGCGCACGACGAACGTCTCTCCACGCTGAATACGCTCCTGCGCCTCACTTTCACTAGGTGGCAAGTATGCTTCACGAAGTATGGCAGATGCCCGTGCGCTCATGTCGCGAGATACCGGCGGTCGAAAATCACGGTACGCACGACCACATCGTATGAGCTTGTCAGCGTATGAGGTGTACAAAGGGAGCCGCTCGCTCTGGACATAGGGGCCATACGGCCCTCCCATGTCAGGTCCCTCATCGTAATGGATGCCGGCCCATCGAAGAGACTCTTGCAAAGCACGCATGGCTCCAGGCACCAGTCGCGTCTGGTCTGTGTCCTCCATACGCAGAATGAATTGACCGCCACTTTGCTTGGCGCACAGGTAGTTTAGGAGCGCCGTTCTAAGGCCTCCCACATGCAAGAATCCAGTGGGAGATGGAGCAAATCGGACTCGCACAGCTGCCCCTGTCGCATACGTTCGCACGCCCCACCACAGTCGGTGGCTTGGCATATGCGTGAATGGTCGCATGGAGGCGGTTCGGCCGATCACGACACAATCAGGTCAAGGCTATCGTGGAGTATGTCGCGGATTGCCCCCACGTCCGTGGCGCTTCCATCATGCTCTCCCATACGGATCCGCCCGAAATTCCCACCACCCTTGCTGTCCTTCGTCTTCCCTACCCACACATTGTACATCCAGGCCTCGTTTTGTCCGTGACTCTGCCGCAAAAGCAATGTTTTCGTATTCTGCGCACGGCCTTGGCGGATCGTCGTGGTATGGTCCAAGCTTCACAGGACAAGTCATCGACTCACTTATCTGCGAAACAGCCCATGATCCTTGCATGCTTACCTGTCATGGATCCAAGCATGTCTGCGTCTCTCCTACCTGATTCGCTTGATGGATGGTCTTCGTGGGGCTGTGCGGCGCGTGTGCTCCGTGTTGTGCATGTGCGCGCCACGCACGAATGCCGTCTTGTGGTATCAGGTGTGGCGCGCATCTATGCGAAACAAGTCTGTGCGCCCCATTCGGACACAGGTACCGTCGATGCCGCGTCCATCGCATCTGTTCGCCCATTTCGTGACCCAGCCAACCTACCTCCCGCCTCGCAGGACACTTCAACGTCACTTACTCGCATGAAACGTGCCGCCGAAAAGCTGATGTCCTGCTTACGCGCACCTTCTGTCTCCCCAAGCTTACCTCTCAACTCGGCCCTGGCTGCAGTGCCACTTCTCCCGCCGATGCTTCTTCGCAACATCACATCTTTGATGGCAGACCCGGGCCCTGAAGTGACAGCTTCCATGATGTCAGATTTGCTGGCTGGACTGTTAGGAGGTACATGTGACTGGCATATGCGCATAAAGCATCTTTCGTTGCCTGATGTGGACATGCGCCTAGAGCATACGGTGGCGATGCTGGAACAAGGCACAGAGCGTGTCCGTATTCTGCGGGAGGTTTTGTCCAACTCCTCATCTGCGCTGCAGGACCAAAATGATGGCGCACTCATTCGCGCACAGATCGAGGCCATCGTACAACAGGTCGCGGGTATCACATCCTCAGGCATCTCTTTGCGTGTCATTGACCATGGCAACGAGTCTCGTGCCCTCGTCCCACATCGCTCTCAAGAACCCCGTGTAACCCATCGCGTCGTCAAAAAAGAAGGAGGACCTGATCACGAGCATCATGTGGACTCTCCCAGTGACAATGCAGCGGGCGACGAAGTCAAAGAACTCACCGCACGACTCGCACAATCCGTGCTACCGCCTGAACCCAAGCGCGTGTGTGAGCGAGAGCTTCGCCGACTTCAGCGTATGCCACCACAAAGTATGGAGCGTGGCGTGCTGATCAACTACCTAGATACGATGCTGGATCTCCCGTGGGACCGCATCAGTGACGATCTGCCACCAGAAGAGCGCCGCGCATTAGTGCCTTCCACATTTGCCCCGGAACAAGGCACATCATCGTTTATGGATCGCGCGACATGTGTGCTGGAGGCAGATCATTATGGCCTAGACAAGATTAAAAAGCGCATGCTCGAGTATCTTGCCGTTCTACAACTCAAGGCGCAGCAGGCATCCGACCAGCGCAAGGCCTCCTACAAAGGTCCAATTCTGCTGCTCGTTGGCCCACCAGGTACAGGCAAGACATCGATAGCTCGGTCCTTGGCTGCAGCGCTCCAACGTCCGTTTGTGCGCTTGTCGCTGGGCGGAGTACGTGACGAGGCTGAGATTCGTGGTCACCGTCGCACCTATGTGGGTGCTCTTCCTGGGGCCATCGTGTCATCTTTGCGCAAGGCCCGCGCCTCTGACTGTGTTATGCTGCTTGATGAGCTTGATAAACTAAGCAGTGGCTTGGGCGTGCATGGTGATCCTACGGCAGCGATGCTCGAAGTTCTAGACCCGGAGCAGAATCACGCGTTCAAAGACCATTACTTGAATGTGCCTGTCGATCTCAGCCGAGTCATCTTCATTGCAACGGCCAACTCCCTGGATACAATACCCGAGCCATTGCTCGACCGTGTTGATACAGTTCATGTGGCCGGCTATACCTTCGATGAAAAAGTCGCCATTGCTGAGCGACATCTCGTGCCCAAACAACTCGATGCACATGGCCTGTCCAACAGCCGGGTCAAGCTGTCACAGGACGTGCTCATGCATGTGGCCCAGTCTTATACTCGCGAAGCTGGTGTGCGCACCATGGAACGTCGCATTGGCGACATTGTTCGGGCGAAGGCTGTCGAATACGCCCAGTCACCGAATACGTACGAATCCACCATCACTATCGGCGATGTTGAACGCATTCTTGGAGGACCCACGTATGAGCCTGAAGTCGTGGACGAGGTAGGGGTGCCCGGTGTTGCCACGGGCATGGCGTATCAAGGCTCGGGTATGGGCAGCATCCTGCATATCGAATGTGCCTCTCTGCCTCCGGACCATGCTCAGCTCAAGCTAACGGGCTCTCTGGGTGACGTCATTCGCGAGTCGGCAGAATTGGCCTTCGCCTGGGTCAAGGCACACGCATTCGCACTCGGTATCAGTGCTGGCCGAGACGCTGCATTTCCACGCAATGATGTGCACTTGCACATGCCTTCCGGTGCGACCCCCAAAGACGGACCCAGTGCAGGCATTGCTTTTGTTTGTGCCATCGTGTCCATGTACCTACGTGTGCCACTTGATGCGCGCCTTGCCATGACGGGCGAAATCACTTTGCGGGGCTATGTGGCAGCCGTGGGCGGCATCAAAGAAAAGGTGTTGGGCGCACACCGGGCCGGTATAACCAAAGTCGTCTTGCCACAACGCAATGCACGAGACTTTGAAAATGACGTTCCACGCTCTGTCAAAGACGACATCGAAGTTGTCTACGTGCGCACCATCCCTGATGCTCTGCACGCCGTGTTCGGCACAAGTCTCGAGGCTCACATCAACACATTGTATGGCGCCGTCGAAGGCCGTCGCCGTGTCCAGGAGCTCGAATCACACAGTCGATTATAGTGTATGTACAGGATTATGGTATGAGTGATTTGGCAGCCATGCGTCGATCGTGCCGAAATGACGCTAGCTGCACGGCTGGCGGCTTGCATGTGCCCAGCTCCACGACACGCGGCGTGGCAACAACGTCCATGACGCGGCGTGTAATGGCGCCTAGGGCCGCATCGTCTGCTGCCTGAATATGCGGCGTCATAAGAGGCGCAAGTGATGCGATCTGTGTTAGCCATGTACGGGCCAGAACACGCCGGTGCTCAGCCCATGCGTTTTGCAAAGCACGATGTCGCTGTGGTGCTTCGCCCTGCGCGATGTCGACAGAAGCCGCCACTGACACTGCCGCAGGCTCTGCCGGTCGCTCCTCAAGTCGAGCACGGAGCTCGTCCATTTGCTGCTTTGCGTCTGATAACTCGGCCGCCAGAGCATGCGACTTGTCCAGCTGACGTCGCAAGCGCTCGATTTTAATGTCAGCCGCTTGAGCTGCATCATCGCGGTCCGCCAGTGCCTTTTCCAGAGAGCGGATTCTCTCAGTCATAGCCATGGTCGGTGCATCATCGGTGGAGCGGCAAGCTGCATACAGACTTTGGGCACGCGCTCTCCAAGGAGCGGCCCTGGTCCATGTCACAACATGTTCCTCCATCGATGCGGCTGCTAGTACGCCGTCAGCCATGTCCGCCAGCAAGCGAGTCTCATCCGCCAACAATGTCAGAGGCTCCAGTCCAGACGTATCTTTCTGCTCCAGTACCGCATAGGCCCATGCCATCACCCGCGGCACAAGTCCTGAGGCTTTCTGACCCACTTCTGGCAAAGTCCCCACATGCGCTCCGTCTACCGTTTGCTGCTGCTGCTGCAGGGCATACAGACGACGGTACAGGCGTCGGCATGCGACACGTGCACGCGATGCGACTGCCGACCATGTCAGACACACTTCTGCCACTGCACTTTCAGCTTTGGTTTCTTGCAAAATTGAAAGACAAGCCTGAAGCGTCTCGATATCGTACCATGCAAGTAAAGCACCTCCCACTTCCTTGGATGCCAAATCTTGAAGTGATGCACAAGGAGGCAGCGCTTGCGACACAGCCTCTAATTGTGCCACGGCTTCTCTGCATAGTGCCTCACAAGCCACATCGTCCAGTGTGTCATGCTCCAGTGCATCCACATGAACCTGCATCTGGTGCGATAGGTGCGCCATGTCGATATGATCCGATGCGCGGCTAACAAATATGTCGGGTGTCGACGAGCATAACACAGCTGCAATGTGCTTGGCAAGGGCGCCGACATGTGCGGAGGCTCGGCGTAAGCGACACCTGACCACGAGGGTGTCATCGGTCACTCGCGTCTGCCATGCATCTTGCACGTCGTACCGTTGTGAAATGGCAGTACGTAGCAGCTCACTCTGTGCCGCGATGCGCTCATACAGCAAAAACGTCGCGACAGCGCCTTGATCCAGATCCTGGAACGATGGGATGACATACGCTCGCAAAATGTCCAAGTGCCGTTGCTGCTCTGCATGGGCTAATGCCAGCTTATCTTGTGCCAGCGCAGGAAGCTTCCGCACTTGCTCCATTGCCGGTGCACGGGGCGCGGGGGCAGGGGGAGCATGGCACTTGGCCCGCAGAGTATCGCGTTCTTGGGTGAGATCCGAAACCAGTGCACGGAACTGCTCAATGGTCGCTGCATGTGAGGCGAGATGGGCCTGTGTTACTGCATGTTCACGCTGCATACACTCAATGCGCTCATCACGCAAATCGAGATCACGCTGGAGCTGTGCTTCAGTTTCGATATGAGTGGCCTCCAACTCTTCACTGAGTGTCTGCAACGCCTCTAATTCTCGGATATCGGCGGTCAACTTTTCCACATACTCTTCCAACGCCGAATGCCGCTCTGTGAGCGCTTCTAGCATGTCTTCAGCGCCTTGCGCTACCTCCGCTTGTGCACGAAGCTCCGTTACAAGTAATTCGAGTCGCGCCAGCTGCTCCAGAGCTTTGGTATGCTCGCTAACCACATCATCTTTGGTTGCCAGTTCAGCTCGCAACGAAGCCAGCTCACGTCGTTGCTGCGTGTTGGCTTCGTGAGCTGCATCACGAAGTCGTTCCAAGGCCTGTTTCAGCTGTGTATTTTCATCATATAGAGCAGCAGCATCTCTCGGTAGTGCCGCGCGAGCCGATTCAGCTTGTAGATCACGCTCCAATCGCAATTCTTCATAGGCACCGCGAGCCAATATGAGCTCTTTTTCGAGTGACTCGCTGCGTTCCTCGGCCATTTCACGATCTAGTGTCGCCATTTCAATGCTTTCATTAAGCTCTTCAAATCGCGCCTGGATGCCATCTCGCTCTTTCTCAAGCTCGCGCACACGTTCCTGTGCCTTCTCTAGCTCTTGTGATAATTGGGCATGCTTCTTTGATTCTTGCTCAAACAAAGTTATGCGCTCCATATGCGCTGCACATGCAGCTTCTAATTCGCCCAGTCGCGCAGCGGTATCATGATGTGGTGGCGGCGACGGAGAGGCGAGTGTGGGAGCATGAGACAGCGGAGCATTCTTGCTCCGCAAAGGCGAATCGGGCTGGGTATCAATTTTCCGCTTTTGTCGCGTAGACCACGAAGGCTGAGGACTAGCGGTCTTATTTTGTCCAGTGCCGCTCCCCTCGACACGCTTCTTGGCATGCTCAGATGGCGACAGGAACGGTGACCGTTGCTGCAGCATTCTGAGTCGGGTCCTACTCGATTCAGGCACACCACTGCCTATCGCGCGTCTTGTACTTTGTGGCGTCTCAGCAGCAGCAGCAGGTACAGAAGCTCGCGGCGTCCCAATGGCTGAGCGGTATGCTGTGCGCGGTGTTGCCGTTTTGTCACGAGTCGTAGGTGTCTGTACAGCCTTGGTATCCTCCGGGTGCACCTGTGTCGGACGCACAAAAACACCATACTGTGGCTCACATGCGAAATACCGTTTACCGTGCACGGATCCGTCATTCTTTCCACGCGGCTCATCAAGGTGGATGCCGACCCAAGTTCCAGGCGCAAAAGACGTCTGGCCCACAAATAGCACCTCACCGCATCCCATATTCGTCACACTACATCGCATATGGAGCCGAAGTGGGGTAACAGTGGACATGGCGACACGCCGGAATAATCAGAGTGCGACACAAGCACCTAACGGCGTCTTGGTTCGTTGCATCGCGTCGTGATTGTGTCGGATCACGTGCATGCCAACAACGCGTAGACCTGGCTGTGTTGGTTGACACACTGGCGGTGGAGTCTGTTCCAAAAGGTTCCGACGCGATACGTCGTCCTATACTCTTACCGCCGTGTAGCCTGCGCGCGCGTTGAAGCGTTGCCTTGAAGATGGGTGCTTTTTTGTCTCGACTGAAAGGTGCATTATTTGGGACGCGTGAGCTAAGAATATTGATGTTGGGCCTGGATAATGCCGGGAAAACGACGATGTTATATAAGCTCAAGCTTCGTCAGAGCGTCAAAACGATTCCTACTGTTGGGTTTAACGTGGAAACGATATCATACAAAAACATCAAGTTCAATGTATGGGACGTAGGCGGCCAAGACAAGATCCGACCGCTTTGGCGTCATTACTACACTGGCACACAGGGTTTGATTTACGTTGTCGACAGCCGTGATCGCACGCGCATGGCAGAAGCACGCGAAGAGTTGCACCGTATCCTGTCAGATCGAGAGATGCGCCATTGCGTACTGCTTGTATTCGCTAACAAGCAGGACCTGGCAGGTGCGATGTCGCCCCAGGAATTGACGGATCAACTTGGTCTGTATGCATTACAGTCTCGCCCTTGGTTCGTCCATCCGAGCTGCGCAACCACCGGACAGGGTCTTACTGAAGGCTTGCAGTGGCTAAGCCAGAATATCCGTGATCCTACTAAGTAATTCTCCTCTACATTCGTTGCTATCGTTCAGGCATGTTAGTATCCACTTTGTTCACCACGTGTCATGTTTGCCGTGAGTCTTCGCTGCTGCTCTTCCAGCTTGGGGCAGTGTGCCACGATGTGTCCTAGTCCACCACACACAGCACATCCTGTGCGAGTGACTGCGGGTCCTTCGTGAGGATCGTCTAATGACGCGAAAAAGGAGGGAACGCGCTGTCTCGCCTCCATCAGCAAATACTTGAGGTCCAGCAAAGTAGTCTGTGGCGTGGATGCATTCACAAATGTCGAAGCCAAACCTGTCCTGCCACTTCGACCTGTTCGTCCAATTTGGTGAACATAATCTTCAATGTCTTTGGGCATGGTATAATTGATAACATGACGAACATCATGAAAATCAAGACCTTTGCTGGCTACACCGCTGGCAACCATGACATCCTTGTTCCTTGCTTTGAAGCTCTCCACGGCGTACTCACGCTCGTCTTGGGATTTGGACCCATGAATAGACACAGTCTCCACACCTTTACGTAACAGAAACTCATGAATATCGTCCACCTCGTTTTTATTATCACTGAATATAATCACAGGAGGAGCGGTTTTCTGCAAAGTTTCTAGTAGGTGTCCTTTCTTGGCCTCAGGATCAACGTACTCGACTTCTTGAATGACGTCCAGGCTTGCTGCTCCTGCACGACCCACATGCACGACCACAGGTTTGAACAACGATTGCGCTGCCAAATCGAGAATTTTTTTGGGCATCGTAGCTGAAAACAATAGCGTTTGTCTTTGCTGGGTAAAATAACTGAGGATGTTTCGCACATCGTCTTCAAAGCCCATATCCATCATACGATCAGCCTCATCCAAACACAAATATGTACAAGAATGTAGTTGGACGATTTTCTTTTCCAGCATGTCTTGCAAACGTCCTGGAGTGGCCACGGCTATATGCACGCCATGTCGAAGTATATGCGACTGCTCCGACATACTGACCCCACCGATGCACAGGAGTGCGCGCACTCGGGCGTAGCCACCTAGTTCTAGGCTCTCTGCCATGCCTTTGATCGATTCATACGTTTGCCGTGCTAATTCACGAGATGGACATACAATCAACCCGATGGGTCCATCTCCATGTTGAAATGGCACACGGCTTTCGGCCTCAGCAGAAAATAGTAAGAGTGGTAAGCTAAATGTCAGGGTTTTGCCTCCCCCAGTAAAAGCAATCCCAATCATATCACGACCACTAAATGCTGTAGGCAAACCCTGCATTTGAATTGGTGTTGGAGCTTGGATTCCTTTCGTACGCAAATGCTCAATGACACACACCGGCACTTTCATGTCGCGAAAATTTGATATGAGCGGAGGAGGATCTTGTCCTTCCACAGAAACATGGTATCTTTTTCTCATTATTTCATTCTGCTCCTCTGTCCGTGAACGTACAAAATGAGGAGGACGCCATGAGCGAAGAATGGGTTCAGTGTACTGAATATTCTGAGCGATTTCTGCATACCCCGCAAGTTTTTTCCGAGTTGTATGAGCTTCAAGAATTTGCCTTTCTTCTTCCACTCGGGCATCTGCGCGAGATTCAGTATCCCGCAGGCGTTCACGGAGGTCGCGCGCCTCTTGCACAAGAGATGGTGCCTGAGTAGGCTTCGGAGGAGATACCGACTGCTCACTATCCTGAGAAACTTGCACACCGCATTTTCTTTTTTTCATCAAATCTAAACGTCGCTTTTTTAGCGGTACGTATGGTACATGAGATTCATCATCAGCGCTCTCCCACCATGGTCTGTCATCCTGTGTGTCAGATGCCATGAACGGAGAAGGGCTCAGTTCGCACTCCACACACGTGACTATTAAGAGTCTGGGGCCCACATCTCTTGTACCACGTGCCACGGCGAACTCAGCTCCTCGTCCGTCATGGTGCGCAAAGCACGCGCGCCTCATATTTCGCTGGAAGCACAGCTACAGCAGCTGACGCTTCTGAGTGATATCGATACTCCTACAGACAATTATGAGCAGCTCGGTCCTATCATAAAAAACTTGGACGAGTCACATCAACAAGACGAGTTTCTCAAGCAGCTGCGTGAATTTGTGCATAAGAAGGACGAAGAAATCGAGCAAGTGTGTAACGAAAACCATCAAGAATTTGTATCTGCTGTGGACGAGCTTTTGATTGTGCGTTCTGGAACTGTGAATTTAAAGCAACGCATCAATGAACTGAATCAAGAGATTCAGGCGAGTGGCCAAGCCTTGTTTTCAAAAAAGAAGGACCTTATTGACAAGCAACGCACTGTTCAGAATGTGGATGAGGCTATTGAAACGCTCCAAGAATTTCAAACCGTGCTGGACGTGACCATATTGGTTGAGGAACTTATTTCGCAGCAAAAGTACTATTCGGCTCTTCGTCGTCTGGACGAAATCGCTAATATCCATTTGAAACCTATCATGCAACATGAGCTTGCCAAATTGATAAGAGACAACATTCCGCACATGCGTGAGCGCATTCGTATGGAAGTTCTGAAGCAGCTTAAAGGATGGATGCTTGATGTACGGGAGAAAAGCGCAATTGTCGGACGTATTGCTCTTGAAACAATGGAGGCACGACAACAAAGGTGGCTTTATCGAAGCAGGAAGGACCCAATGTTCCGTCTATCATCTATCAACAGCCCAATTGAACAGATTGTGAATGAGCGTATTGAGGTAAACTACCTGGAAAATGACAGAGTAAAGATTGATTTCAAACCGCTATACCAGTGCATTCATATCTACGAAGTTCTGGATCAGCGCGAAAAGCTACAAGCAAACTACCAGGAAGACCGAAAAGCCCAAGCCAACCTGTTGCTTTCTCGCAGTTTAAACATGGCGGAAAGAAGTAGCGATCTTATTTCGCTGCTAGAAGAATTGGTTGGCTATTTTGTTATTGAGTGTCACGTTTCCTACACATCTCCTCCTGGATTTCGACCTATGAGTGAAGTGGAAGATGTATGGGATTCGATGAGCGAGCGCGTTGTTGACATGATTACTTTCAGCCTACGTGACACGAAAAACGCCAAGGTATTTGTGGAGGCGAAGACGGCCATTCATACGTTTATTCGCACGCTTGAAAGCTTTGAATTTAGTGTATCCCGACTGAATGCACTTGTTTTATCCTTTTTCCGTCGGTTTGCCCAACTGCTTCGCGAGCGGTTTGCGGCGGATTTCCAACAGGCTATTCGTGAAGCTCAACATCAGCCTATGATCGTTAATGATGCCACCGAACTGGCTAAGGTTCTCAGTGTATGTTGGCTTAAACCTGGCGAAGCTGAGCAATTGGGTAAGCAGCCCTTCCCTCTATCATTACCATTCTCTCAAACGTATCCGTTGTGCTGCATGGATATTCGCAGTCTTGTTGAACAATATTACAGCTTTTCCCAAGGTATGACGCAGTACCACCAGGAGATTGATGCTATTTTGTCTCAGTCTTTAGATGATCTACTAATCCAGCTCATCAGCGTCAACATTCGTGATACGGTGGAGCAGTCGAATAATCTAAGTCAAATTGCTCAGATCATTGTAAACATTGAGCATTTCCAACTGGCTTGCTCTGAACTTGAAAAATGGCTAAGCGACTCAAGCACTCCAAACCCAGGAAGCCAGCTTATTTTGGGGGCAGCTGAGCACCTATCTACGACTATGTCTATTGCTCAAAAACGAATTGATTCGGCTATGTTTGTAAAATTGGATCAGTTCCTAGATCTTTTGGAGTATGACTGGATGCCAGTCCAAAACGTATCATCACAACATCAAGCATCAGGTTACCTCCGTGATCTGGTCGATTGGCTTTCGACCATGATGGACAGTGCGCTTGTCCTACTTCCGAAAACTGTTAAAGATACTATACTGACATCCTGCTTTATGCACATCTCTAATCGACTTTTGAACTCCGCCCTCTTGGATCGACATGTGCGGATGATCAACCTAGCTGCGCTTTGCGAGCTCGAATCTGATGTTACTTTTCTTTACCAGTACGGTAAATCACTCCATGTGCCGGATATTGAAAATGTATTTGGACAAATTCGCCAGACTCTTGGTGTAATTTTATCAGAGTCCGTGTCAGAATACGCCTTATCTCAGCAGGCTCGCACTCAAAAGTTCCCGCAGGTTCAGCCTGTCAAAGTTGCCGCTATTTTGGACAAACTTTGCCAAGGATATGCTCATTTAGGTATGCCAGAACTCTCTCTCAAGTGCAAGCGAGAGTATGAGCTTGTGATGCGTCTAAACTTGTAGCAATACCACGTACATATTCATGAATACTTATGACCGTCAATCAACGCCGTGTCACTTAGTACATGGCTCGTGCGAACCATAACCAGATCACGTGCTCAGCAATGTCACCTTCACAAGCACGTCCAAGTGCGCAACACGTTTAGAAAGGCGCAGGATGGCCGAAGACGCAACGTCGCAGAATGATGCATTCACATACGAATCAAATCAAGACATTTACGAACAGAGAAAACTTCGTCGTGACTATCGCGCACTCCTAGCGTCAGCTCAAAGTATGTACCTCATCTCACTCATGAAAAAGATACACGACGCCATTTACCTGAAAGCAGCATTGATGATTTGGGTCAGATGGTGCGCATCGGAGACACTCTTTACTCTAAAGGTATGTAATATACACTCATTATTCAGTGAAGGCACCCACAGATGGTCTTCTAGATTCTAGGTATTTGCTTAATTTGTCCGACATGGGGGCAGAAATGACGCGCCAAATGCGATTGGAGGCGGATGCTTTTGATCTAGATGAATTTATGCACAAAGTTTCTCATATCATTAGAAAGAGAACGAATCTGTCGGAGAATCAAATGGATACGGACTCAATAAATTGTTGGGATTGGACAAAGCTCGGCAAAATTGCTGCTCGGCATTCAAGACGTGCACCTGTGCCTGAGCATTTACTAGGCCCACTGCAAGTTACGCCACGGCATCGCAAAGCAACAAGAAGTTCTCGTCTGGATACAGATGCAGTACAGGTGGCACCTGAACAAATTGATGCTGCTGAGATGCCACAGTCGGAGAATGAGACATCACGCCTTGTGCTTGATATTATGCAGCGCTTAGAAGCATGTTCAGGCGAAGAAGGTGTGAACCTATTCCAATTTGCTTTGAATCCGGAGAGTTTTGGTGATTCGGTGGAAAATTTGTTTTACATCAGCTTCTTGATTCGAGATGGCACTGCGGCCATCGTAGAGAACGATGAAGGCGATCCGATGCTGTTGCTTTCAGAGGTGCCCACGGAAGAGGATCGACGAGCTGGGCTCACACGCAGGCAAATTGTATTCGAGTTAGATATGGCTACATGGCGTGACTTGATCGAGGTATATGATATCCAGAGTGCCATGATTCCTACGCGCTCACAACTCACAGCATCCATCCCACAAAGCGGATGATATACTTGAACTAAACGTGCAGTGCATCTAGCACAGCGAAGAAACGTCGGAGATCAGGGATTTCCCATGTCCCAAGATCAACGCTAGGCTTGACGTCCTGTGCGAATCGGTCTGGGAAAGTGGCCTTTAGAACAGCCCATGTAAGGTCATACACTTTGCACGACGTTGTATGTGGTGCATCGGCGCCTGCATGCCACGCTGGGGCAGCTTTTTCATCACGCATGCGCAGACTCACCGTGCCATTTTGAGCCTCTTGTGCTCCAACAATAATCACAAAATTGTAACGGTTCAGCTGAGCTTGGCGTACTTTCTTGCCGAGCGTGTCACCCGAGGAAATCAGGTAATGAGGTGGTAATTCCACTTGGAAGCGTGTCCGTGTGGGCACTTGTAACGTGTGATGCGCCACACTAGGTGAGAGAAATGGATTGCGTGTACTGCGCGTCTCTTGCGTGCTTCCACTCAGAACATGTTGAACGTGCATAGCATGATTTGCTACAACATGGTGAGTGTCCGCATCGCCACTGTAGGCTGGAATCACCACAGCTTGACGAGGACTAAGCCAAAATGGCCACCATCCCTTGCATTGTTCCACAAGGATCGCGAGAAACCGTTCGAAGCTACCAAGAATAGCCCGATGAATCATCACAGGGCGAGCATACCCAGGTCGGACCTCGTAAGCGTTTCCTGAATTGAGTGGTTGAGCATATTCTAGCTTGAAGCGCTCAGGCAGCTGAAAATCTAGCTGGATGGTGGCTGTTTGGTGTTTGCGACCCATGGCATCCACGAGCCGGATATCAATTTTGGGACCATAAAACGCGCCATCACCTTCATTCAGGGACCACGTCTTTCCACTGGCATCGAGTGCTTCTTTAAGACTGGCTTCAGCTTGGTCCCATGCAGAAACTTGTCCCAAATAATTCTCTGGGCGTGTCGAAAGAACCAGTTCAAAGCGATCACCAAAACCGAAAACACGGTATGCTAGTGACAACATATGAAGCATAGATTCAATTTCTTCCGATACTTGTGACGGTGTGCAAAATACATGCGCATCATCTTGGTGAAACCGGCGCACGCGCGTTAATCCGGAAAGAGCACCTGATGCCTCATTTCGATGCAACGGACTGAATTCGGCAAGGCGCATGGGGAGGTCACGATACGACCGTGGCTGGTGTGAAAACATAACGCAATGACCGGGACAATTCATAGGCTTGAGCCCAAAAACATCATTGTGTGCACCACAGCACGAAAAGCCTTGGGCACTGAACATATCTTCGCGGTACTTGTCCCAGTGCCCACTTTGCTTCCAAAGCGAGCTACGAAAAAGCTGAGGCGTCTGAACTTCTTCATAACCGAAAGCATCATAAAGATCACGAATGACCCGCTCAACTTTGCGGAGTAGCCGCATACCGTGTGGCAAGACGAAAGGACTGCCTGGTGATGAGTCGTGCGCAAAAAATAGACTTTGTGCCATACCAAGATGCCGGTGGTCTGATTTTTCAAGTTCATTCAATCGTGAGGTGTACTCGTGCAAATCTTGAGCACCCGGAAATGAAATACCGCGTAGATAAACCAGAGGTTGTAGGCTGCTTAATTCATGAAAACGTGGCATGGTAGCAGTGGACCATCCTGTGAGTTTGATTGCCTTGATCGGTTTCGTGCGTCGAAGCAGCACATCATCAGCAGAGGGAAGTACTCCGACTGGATGGTCATCAATGTATACCACAGGAACATGCTGCGAAGATGCGCCAAATCCCAGCACAGTCTGTAAGACAAGTGGATTGTCAGCAAATATATCAAACGCCTCTTCCCAGGGCATATAGGAAACATGGAAAGTCATAGATTTGTTGCACATTTGTTTAGCATATTGTTCCATTTTCTCCAATTCTTCTGAAGCCAGTTTCGGTACACCTTGCTTCTGTTGCTCCCATGCAAGATTCTGAAGTATATCATCCACTCTAAGTTGTGTAGCGAGTAAATCTGAGCGCTCAATGCGCCGCGGTGTAGCCATTCGCATGAGTTCTAAAGAGAAACCCGAAGTCGCGTCGATCTGATCGCCAGAACGCTCATGCACACTGGGTGTGCCGCAAAATATTGGCCCATTACAAGCCTGAGAAACGGCCTTAGTCAAAACATATGCCGTTGATAGCCAGAAAGTTCGCTGAGGGAGCTTGTCCTCAGTGTGGAATGGTAAAAATTTCAGCGACGAGAAATTGCGATAATTCTTGTCTCCCAAAGAAACAGGCACACCGTATTCGTCTCGAGCCACGACAAAGGAACCTGCTTCGTTAGAGCAGTGTTCCTGCAAGACTTGAGCTACAGAAACACGTTCCTGTGCATCGAGTACAACAGTTCGTGGCGCTGTGCATGTTATGGTACATGTATGAATAGATGCATATGTACAGCGGCGCGCCAATGCGTAAGCAGTCCCCTTTGGAACAAACAGCATCATGTGCTGTCGGACCAAACCATTGACGCTGAGAAGTCGCGAGGCTTTTTCTGCCATCCGTGCGAGTGGCACGTGGCAGACTGCATTGTCCTGGGTTCTTGTCCGCACGTCCCCGAGGCAATTATCGTGCGGATTTTCACCACCATAATGACAAGCTCCACGCTGAAACACGAACAACTGGCTCCAATTCTGTACACATTTCCTACAAAAGACGTCTTGTGTGAACAATTAGCAGAGTATGTCATTAAATTGCAAAATTCGGCAATCGAGAGGCGCGGAAAATTCTTACTCGCCCTTTCGGGTGGCTCTTTGCCTAGCATGCTGGCTAAAAACCTCGTGAATCGAGATGACAATGCTGTCCGTTGGGATAAATGGCATGTGTTTTTCGCTGATGAACGTCTCGTTCCTCTTAACCACCCTGACTCAAATTTCAAGCTGTGCGACGATGAGCTCTTTTCAAAAGTGCCCGCTTTTCCCCGCAACCAGATTCACACAATCAATGAGTCGCTGTTGAATGATGCCGAAGAACTTTCTGATGAATACGAAAAGCAGCTTGTGGATGAATTTGCCGTCAAAGATACCGTTCGAAACCCTGTGTTCGATCTTATTTTGCTAGGAATGGGTCCAGATGGACACACATGCAGCCTCTTCCCCGGTCACGAACTTTTGAAAGAACAAGATCGATGGGTTGCGCCTATTCAAAATTCACCTAAGCCACCACCTCGCCGCATTACACTGACTTATCCTGTTCTCAATCACGCGCACAATGCTGTCTTCGTGCTATCTGGTGAAGCGAAGCAAGACACTCTCGCCAAGGTGCTGGATGAACCCCAGGCTGGTTTGCCTGCAAGTCTTGTGCGTGCATATTCACCCGGAAATGTCATATTCTTTGCTGACGAGGATGCTACGGCTAAGACCCACTACCCCCGTGGCAAATTTAATTTGTGATGAATACATCCGGACTAAATAGCTAGATATCTGTATCTTTAGGCAAAGCTAAAGCAACATGATGACTGGAAGCGCGTGATTTCATTAAAGCCTCGCTCCCAAAAGATAGTGCGTCCACTAAGAGAGACATTCGGCCAGTTGCCTGACTCGTGCTGGTATCCTCTGCTAAACGCACATCATTCTGGCGAATATGGTCAAGTTCGTCCTCAAAATTCTCAGTAAGACATTGCATATACAATGTGTGAAATTGCTTCTTTAACTTCTCATCCAGTATTGGCGCCAAATCCTCGGGTCGCATAGAGTTAATAGGCCCATCTACCCATGTCTTAGCCGGCATTTCAGTCGAAGACTTGAATTGCTTTGGAAGTGATATTAACGGCGGCTGCAGCTCGTCTGAATCATTATCGTCAATATCAAGAACATTTTCATTTGACTCTTCTTCGTCAAAGCGACTTTCATCTTTTTCGATGTAGCCTTGCAAATGGTCGTCGTCGTCATCTTTCTCAGTATCAGATGAGGAGGGAGAGGATGTCGGAGACTGTGGCTTAGATGTGTTAGGTATAGAGTCTTCTAGAGAGCTCTCATCAGATGATACGACAGCTGTTCGTGCTTTGCGAGAGCGCTTACGCTTTGGGCGTCGCAATGCTACCTCGGACGATGACATAGTGATGTAGTGTTAGCTCCACGCCTGCCCAATTTTTGCTTTGTAAATACGGTGATGAAATATCTATTTAAGTACGCTGTTCATGATTGGGGTATTTATAAGACAAGGTCCTCGCGTATGCGACTGACCTCTTCATCCGATATGCGCGTAAAATGGATGATGGGCTTGAAAACAGGGCGTTGTATAGGAACCGCTTGTGCTGCATCTATGTCGCCAGGTAAACCACAGCCCGAGAGTGCATCGTAAAGGGACATAGATGAAGTGGACAAATTGGCCGATTGCGCCGCAAGAGATCGAAATAATGCCGGATCGGAATTTTGGAGACAGTTGTTAGTTTCCAAAAGACGTACAAATATAAGCGTTCATTCAAGATCCATTGATCACATAGATTAGATAGCACAAATGGTGTAAAACATTCGCTAATGAATGCCAATAAGCTCGAAAAAAATGTCGGATCATCAGGGTCGATAGGCCTGTGGTACTTTTGCGCCATAGCTAGATAAGGCAACAAATTTAGGCGACCACTAATAGGTTCAATAATGGGATGAAGAAGAATGGGTGGAAAATAGACTGCTGGTAAAGAAAGGTGACCATTTGAGATAGAAAATTGGATGCTGAAACGAAATACCCCGGGTGCATATTCGCCTGATCGGACAAAAATTACGCCAGTCCATCCTGGAATTAGTGGCAAAGAAACGCACGCAAGAAGTCTTCTTCGTCGGGTGCTACATAGACACCATCGGGGGCCGCACAAGGATCATGTAAACGAGCTCTGTGCGTGAGTTGGCTCCGACATACGATTGCTCCATAAGCCTCTGCCTTGCAAGCGCCGCGGATTCCCATAACATAGTCTAAGTATTTTTGGCGGACACCCTGCTCTTGTGTGTCGCGCGTAGCTAGATCGGATAGAGCGATGATCACCTGTCCAGTGTAGGCATACGTAAGCTCAATATAGGAACAGACACATGCTTTCGAGAGGCGTTTGTCACAGCCAATTGAATTAATTCAAGATGCATTATCTCCATTGGTCGATGCCGGGATGCGATCGGGCAAGAACTGTGCGCCACCAAACGCTGCAGCGGCACAGTTCATCAACCAGCATTTTGTCTACAATCTCATCGTTGGAGCCACGATGGGTACTTTACCTGTGCATTCTTCAAAAAACGGGCAATCATCGACGTAAGTTCTTACGCACTAACCAGTTTTAGCATATCTCGGCTATTTTGGCCGAAAACTACATCGCCGTCCGCCACAGTATCGCGCACGAATGCTACAACGCAGGGAGGCGATCAAACGTCCGAGACTGCTCAGTCTGTCAGCACAACAACACAGCCTATATATATGAGCTCGAGCTCGCAAAAGTCTAGTCTATCAGCCTCGGACTCTGTGGGCGTCGTGCACGATGGTGACTTTATGTGTACAGATCACAGCTCTCCCGACGATGAAGAAGATGCGGGTTCTGTTCTTACTGAGGATGAAGAAGACGAAGAAGACTACTGCCAGGGTGGCTATCATCCTATGAATGTGGGTGATGTGTTTTCAGAGGGTCGATACATCATTGTTCGCAAATTGGGCTGGGGGCACTTTTCTACAGTATGGCTCGCCAAAGACCGTGTCGCCAATCGTCACGTTGCATTGAAAGTGGTAAAATCTGCACCACACTATACCGAAACAGCGTTAGATGAGATCAAGTTACTCCAACGCCTTGTATCTGCAAACCCAGAGCATCCTGGATGCCGCCACTGTGTCTTTTTGCTGGACCATTTCCGACACAATGGGCCCAACGGATCTCATGTCTGCATGGTCTTTGAAGTGCTCGGTGAAAATCTGCTCGGACTAATTAAGAGATACCAACATCGTGGTGTGCCTGTACATATTGTGAAGCAAATTGCAAAGCAAGTTCTACTTGCTTTGGACTACATGCACCGTTCGTGTGGCATTATTCATACCGACTTGAAGCCTGAAAATGTTCTTATATGCATTGATGACGTTGAAGCTGTGGTCGAAGCAGAACTTCGGACACATCCAAAGGTCGTTCCCACGAAACTGGTTGGTGTTCCACCCAGTCAAGGTCGCGGTGGTGCTCAGACGCCACGGCGGGACTCGGTGTTGATTACGAGCTCTCGTCCTTTGTCGAGTCCTAGCAACAGTCTTGGAACAAGTCCCTTGCTGGACAAAATGGCCATTGCTCTCACATCTTATGCGGATCAAACGCATTCTAATGATGCAAGCGCACATACTTCACCCAAGAGCTTATCCACCGTGTCGAGTCTTCCACCGAACGCTCGCACAAACAATATCGACGTGACAAGCCCCCAAAATAGTATGATGCTGGGTGGAAAGGCATCATTCCCTATGCAAAAGGGCCCCTCGCTGCTTACGCAACAGGCACATTTGGCTGATACGACGTCTCACTCGAAGGATCCATCGCCATTGTCGACGTCACAACAACAGCAACATAACGCGGAGTCACCTGCACTCCATTCTGTGCCAATGAGTGATACGCCCGAGCCATCTCAACCTGCACCTGCCCCAAGTGATTCAACGGCCTTGCCTCCTCCGCCGCCTTATGATCCCTCTACGCTTGAACGCATCACAGTCAAAATTGCAGATCTCGGGAATGCGTGCTGGACGGACCATCACTTCACTAATGACATACAGACGCGTCAATACCGCTGTCCCGAGGCCATATTGGGGGCCAAGTGGGACACCACGGCAGATTTGTGGAGTGCTAGTGCCATGTTTTTCGAGCTGCTGACAGGTGACTATTTGTTTGATCCAGCCGCCGGCGCCAAGTACAACAAAGATGATGATCACATTGCTCAGATCATCGAATTACTGGGTAACTTTCCAAAAAATGTGGCTTTTGCTGGGAAGTACAGCGCAGATATATTCAATCGAAAAGGTGAACCTCGCCATATTCACAAGCTACGGTATTGGCCCCTAGTTAATGTTCTTCAAGAGAAGTATCTTCTTATTCCAGAACATGCTGTCGAATTATCCTCATTCCTTTTGCCCATGTTGCGGCTTGATCCGAAAGAACGTGCTTCGGCGCAAGAAGCCCTCTCGCACCCTTGGTTACATGGTGTCATCACACAGGGTGAGCTGGAGCTGGCACTTCTTCGGCAGCAGCGTGCCCAAGGATCAGAACAGGGCGCCGGTCCGACATGGTATGAGCGTGATGTGAAAGATGCCCTCAAGCCTATTCAGCCATTTGGAAAGTCGCCTGTACATGCAGCTACACCACTATCTTCCAGTCTTTCTGAGCAGCATGGCAACAGTAACAGCAGTGACGGTAATATTGATACAACCGCTCTGCAGACTCAGCTGTCGTATGCGCAGCTCTCCGGTGAATTAGACCACCCAACGATACCGTCATAATCCCCCATTAATTAATGAATCTGTCATAGGTTAGTCGAATCCGTAATGCACAACACAAAGTTTGATCAACGTACAAATACGTCCAGGCGTGTTAATTGGCAGTACGTCTCATTACTCATACGGAAGCGCAGCATACCAGCCCACATCATCAGTGCACGTGCCTGACTCTGGTACTCGAACAAGACGACTGAATTGGTTCGTTCCATACTCTCCTTCAATGATTGATGCAGCTTGTACAATAGGTTCATTGCCATCAGAACAATATCGGAGAAGTTCATCGTGATGCTGTCATCGTAGAGCTTAAATGACTCTGCCTTGCGAGTAATAGACACAACGTCCTTACGAGATTCAGTATCAAGCGGCAGTACATGCAGGGACTCCAGCACCTGCAGCGCCGAGGTCAGTTGCTCCGAGCGGTATAGCGACGCAGCTTGCTTCAAACCCAACAACGTCCGGCACACGTCCATTTGACCGCTTGTATGTCCCTGTTGCTCATAGTTGGCCAACACAGCACGCGCCAGCAGCACAATGTGAGTCGACGACGTCAAAGGCAGCGTGCCTTCTTGGAGAGGAGCTGTCCAGTCGGATAAGTCTGCTGGTTCCATGAGTAATGCACCAAGTTCGCGGTTCAAGACCGACATGACGGTATCGCGCTCTTGTGCATAATTGAAGAGAAGAATAGCATCCGTCATGCGCTGTTCCTGTACGCACTGCTCGGCAGCGACATGCACGATCTTGGACAGCAATAGCGAGCGGTCTGCAAGATGCAGGAGCGGACCAGCCTGTTCGATGAGGCCGCGGGTCATGAGATTGTCGGACCGAATGTCTCCTAAGAGATCAACAAGCGCAGAGGTCGGTGTATCGAGGAGGAGTGCCTGGACCTGCTCATGACACCGCTCCACTTGTTCGGGACCGACTGGTGAAGGGCAATCAGCGTTCAAGCACAGTACACTCATATAGGCAAGAGCATCTCGTCGTGACGTTTGTGCAAACGAGCTGATGTAACGGCGAAGCAGCTTGGCCAAGTCGATGTACGATACGTGATTCGAGACCGAGATCAGATCGAGCGACGGAGCTTGAGCAGCGCTGGAGACACGCAAAAGACCATAGTACGTCAGTGCAATGGCAAAGTGTACAGCATCCACCTGGTAGGCGGGTCGGGAGCAGAGGAACGCCACGGCATTCTCGAAGCGGCCGACCAGTAAAAGCAGCTGGAAATAGTGCAGGGGGCGATGGCCCTTAGGGTCAAAGTGAGCTTCGCCGTATTTTTCGAGTTTGTTAGCCAAGTCTTGCAGCGTATATGACTGAAGTGCAGGTGCATGTGAATCGCCCGCGGGCGTTTCGCTAATAAGACACAGCTGGAGCCAAAGCCAGTTTTCTGTGCTCAATACTAAAGGCGTAGGAAACTTTTTCGTGACGTCGAAACGACCCATGATGCGGTACAGAGCATATCGGTACGGGTCATCAGGCACGACATTGCGGAAGCGCGTGACATACTCGCCCATCCAATGATCACGCATACTGCGAGGTAAATGACGCATGGGGTCGTCCACCCAAGCTTTAAAGAAAGCAAGGAATGAAGCATCTGTTGCCTGGATAGCATCCTCATTCTCTTGGACACAGGCCAATGCATCCTTGCTATGACCCATGCGCACGAGATGGAATACAAGAGCCCACAAAGGTGACTGAGTCGCTGCATCGAGCGGGCGCGAAAGTGTCGGAGGCCATGCTCCTTCGGCATTCCGGAGCTGCACTCGAAGAAAAGCGGCGGCGGTGGCACGAGCGCTAGGAACGCCTCCGCGCTGGGCCTTGAGTGGATTTGACGCAATGGTTTGCTCAACATACTCGCAAAATTGGGTCTCAAGGAAGCTGCGTGCGCCACGGATCCACTTTTCACGTAGTGCCGTACCAGCGGGTGAGCTTTGGAACGTATGCACGTCCATGTACACCGGGGCATACTCACGAGCGTGCACGGGCGCAGCTGCGCCCTTTGCCTGAGTTTCATGCACCATGTACTTGAGCGAGACCCACGCATCGAGTAGAGCATGCTTCCTTGAGGGCTCTTGAGCAAATGATTCCACTGTTTCCATAAATGCATGGATCAAAGGCATCGACTCGCCATCCAGGCGTGCGCGATTCAAGCGCGACATGACCGTATCATAACGAATCATGCGGCTATGCTGAGCGATACTGGTATCGCTCATAGCTTCTTTAGGAGGCGCTGCCGTCACCGATCGGCGGAACGAAGCCTGGCTGCTGTTGTCTTGCGTGCGATGCTGTCCTAGTTCTTCAAGAATGCGTTGCTTTCGGGTCTGCCAATCGCGATGCAGACTCCGGCTCAAATCCTGCTGAAAGTCTTCTTGTGCACTACGGCGGCCCTCTTCAATCATGCTCAGGATGACCTGTTCATGCTCGTGACGAATAAAGCCGTCCATGTCGGTATCGTACACAGGCTGAAGCGGTTCGAATGTATTGGCGATGTTTGATTGCTGAATCGCATTCGAAAGCTGAGTAGCATCGATGCCACCGCTAGCCAAAAGATAGTGAGCTCGGGCATCAGCAGCAGGGTTACCACCACGCACACTCTTGCTAACGAGTTTGCGGCTCTGACTCTCAATCTGGTCAATACCTAGTTGGATCGGTGGCAGATCAGAGTCACGTCCGAGTTGATTTGTGAGCTTGCGCGATTGCTGCAGGATATCAGAGAGTGACATGCTTGGCTGCGTCGAGCCACCCAGGGACGCAGGCAGCCCTTCCATCGCGAAACGAAGCAGCTACGGCGCCGCTCGTGTCGGCCAGGGGACGTGGATGGTCACGTGACACGACATTTGCAACGGACTATGATGATGGCTCGGCATGTGTGTTCCAAGCGATGAGATCATCGAGCTTCACGCCACTGCCTCCAAATATATCTAGGGCACTTCCGAACGTCACATCGACACGGCCCTTCGAGTGTGTATCGATCCATTCGAGATCTGCCAGGTCTGATGTCAGTACACATTACGTACGTCGGGCGCCACCTGCATAAGTTGTGGGAATCGAGCACCATTCGCCCAGACGCTCGACGAGGTCCTGATCGATGCCACGGCACAAGCCTTCGACATCGGCAGCGTGGATCAATAATTCTCTGAAGAGTCAGCACAACATACGTACGAGCAGTGCGATGATATGAGATCGACCGATTCTTTGGAAACCACCATGTCTGTCAAGTCCTGCCATCTGTTCATAGCAACAACCCAGCCTTGCTCACGACGACGACAGCTGATATCCACCACAAGCCTATCCCGTCCCACGATCTTTTCAAGCGTGAGCAGTCGTTCGAATGAGAATTTACAGTCGGGAAAAAGGTACGACGTGACAATAACTTTTTCGGCGCCACGCTCCAGCCAAAGGCGCGCATTGTCCGCATCGATACCACCACCAATATGGAGTCGATCCGGCCAAGCTTGTAGCGCAGATATGGCAGCTTCATCGTTTCCCGCGCCGAGTTTAATGATATGACCACCAATAAGATTGTGCCTGGCGTAGAGCTCAGCATAGTACGAAGGAGGATGCTCCGCGACAAAGTTTGTTGTGAGAGTTTGTTCGTCATCGCCTTTGCCATCCTGAGCGTCTCGCAAAGAACCACCAACGATTTGTTTCACCTTACCATGATGCAAGTCAATACAGGGTCGAAACCGGCTGTGCCGACGCCCCACAGCACTTGTCATGTTGGTCGGTGCGCAAGAGAAGAAGGCGCGCGCCGTGTCCCAAGACAACCTTATCACGTGCTGAAAGATCGGACAGGGTCGCGGCCTTCTTTCTCCCATACCACGCCGTTCATGACGCTCAGCCCGAGTGTGTGGCGACGTGCCGTGCGTTCGCCCCACTTTGGTACGCTCCGCACAAGCTCGAGCTCCGCAGGTGATAAGCGCCGGCCGCGTGAGTCGCTCCTGCGAAGGAACTTGGCCCCCCTCTCTCCGCCGACGCCACCGCCCGTCAAGCGGCAATATGGTCCCCTGACGCTTGCCCTGATCAAGGGAACAGGCCGTTTGCTGGGCTACAACTTCGTGCGCAGCAAAGCCATCAAGGTCACAGGCGACTTATACGACCGCGCAGCGATGCGTGCTCAGGCCGAGTCACACTTTTGGTACAAAGAATGTGCGTTACCCGCGTCCTTCCAAACATGGTTCCAACTCACGAACCTGCACATATTCTTGCTTCTTTGTCGTTTTCGTGCTCTACCTTCGCATGAAGCGCGTACCTATTCGCAAGAGCTCATTAACCACTTTTTCATCGATACCGAGTCACGCATGCGCGAGCGTTTTGGCGTACAAACTGCGCGTCTGGTGAAAGGCTATATGAAGGATTTGCACTTACAGCACCGGGGTTCCACTGTTGCATACGAGGAAGGTCTTGCCACTGACGATATCCGGCTTTCCGCTGCTATATGGCGGAACGTTTGGGGTGGTGGATGGGGTGTTATTGGCGGTGTAAAGCGCAAGATCCCCGGAGAGACCAAGAAGTCGACAAGCAAAGAGGAAGAGGAAGGACCACCAGCCATCGCTCTAGATAAAGAGCAGCCCATGGATGAGTCTGACCCTGAGCGCGAGGCGCGTGCCGAGCTCTTATTCCCCCAGCATCTTGAGCGAGTCACGCGATGGCTACGTCGGGAGGTGTACCGACTCGGCCACTTGCCTGACCAGGTCATCATGGACGGCGATGTGCATGCGCCCCGTGCAGTAGTAGCCGATGTCGTGGGTCCTTCGCCGACATCGACGCCTGTCGCGACGTCGATGCCGTCTTCAGACGGTGTACAACCCGTTGTATCGGCCTATACACGTATCTAGGTAAACGGGGTAGTATGGGGTATGTGGCCTGCGTATGTGGTGGGATCGGTGTACAAGTCTTGGCTGGATGCATTGGAGCTCGATTGGGAGAATGCGTTGGTGTCTGTAACGGATGGGACAGGCGTTGTCTCACTCGCAGGCTGAGTGGGCTGGCCGATAATGTAGCGCAGTAGATCGCTCAGGCAGATAATACCCGCCAGGCGGCCTTTGGGATGCAAGGGGAATGTCGCTGGATGCTCGTCACCTGGCTGGTCCATCACAGGCGTCGCCCATGTCGCATCCATCGACGGATCCGGCTCCATGACAATCATACGGTGAGTGCGGCGCTCTTTGATCATCATAAAGATGCTGGCAAGGGAATCGTCAGATGAGCAACATGCCACGCCCATGTGGTCCGCTGGTCGCCGTTCTAGAGCCTGGCCGATCGTCAGGTCCAGTTGGCTATACACGCCAGTACGTAACAGCGTGATAACATCGACGGATTCGTAAATGTCCACGACATCACCATCCTCGTCTAATATTGGCACAGCGCTAACTCCGTTTTCGCTGAACATGTGGACCACATCAAACACGGTGGTATCGAGCGTGGCCGTTAGCAGCGGCCAGTAGGGACCGGCGTCGTGCGGTGGCTCCTGATCCGGCATCCGCAGTCGTGCAAGAGGTGTGCGGCGCTTTCGAGCAAGTTGATGTGCGTACGTATACGTGCCGATGCCCAAGGATCCAATACTCGCCTTGAGACCCGACACTTCGCGGCAATTCATAGCGATAAACTTGAGCAGGCGATACTGCGTTAGGACACTCAATACAGACTCGACCTGCAAGTCTTCATTATAATCCAAAAGAGGAATTCGGCGCGCGTGGGTGCGAACCAACAGCTCGCCGGCCTCACTTAGGGGTGATAGAGGCCCGATCCACAACAGTGGTGGGGGCGGCACATTCAACGCATGTTCAATCTCTCGGAGTCGATCAAGACGCATCGTCTCGACATCGAGCGTGGCTGTGTCATAATTAGTGGATGTATAATAATAAAACTGGATGAGGTGAATAATGTCGTTGACCGTGATCATACCGGCGAAGCCAGGTCGGTTGGATGGATCTTGAGTGTCTTGATCGAGAGTCGAACGCCACAACGGGGCGGACACTACGCCTGACTGAAACATAACATCAAGCGCTGACTTAATAGATAGTTGTGTATCAAACATGACGAGGCGAAATGACACAGGTAGCACATCATAGCTGCTGTGCGTACACAAAAAATGCCGGATAGCGTGCAGGGAATGCAAGTGATGCTGCTTCAGTTTGGCCAGGCGCCGATCGGCACGTCGGGCAGCAGACTGTGCTGCACTGGTATCTGTCGGACTTGAGCCGCCCACAACAATTGGTGCCAGATCTACAGACAGCGTCGCAGGACCGCCATCCTCCGTCCCAGTCATTGCCGACACAGGTATGGTGGAGCTGGACACGAGTACTTCGGCCGATCAACACGGCAGGGATCACCCACAAGGCCTTCTCCACCTACGTGAAACTATGTTAGGCATCGAGCAGGTCTAGAACAATCTCACGGTATGTTTTTGCATTGGCGCTGCCCTCTTCCGATAGCCGCTGCGCGATTTCTTCGCGTGTCAGCCATGCATAATCGACACCCTCGACAGGCACAGGCTCTCCGGCCAAGATATGCGCTTTGACCACGTACGTCTTCGCGTCATGTACGCCGTGTGGGATCACGGCGATCGGCAGCTTGCTCACAAGCCAGGTATCCATCATCGATCCAAGTGCATCACGCACGGCCTCCATGCCCACACTGTGTAGCGATACAGTGGAAGTGATCGGGTGTGGCACGTTCTTCGTGGGCAGGTGCCACGGTAGCCCCTTGGTATCCGCTTTCGTGTTCCGCACCAACAAATACAAGGTGCGGTCCAACGCACGCTCCAGGCTCCTGGTGTCATGCTGTGCATCCGCTTCCGTGGTACGCGGCATGGTCGTGAACATGTCCGAGTCGGAGCCACTCGCTTCCGACGTGGACGACGCATTAGCGCCACTTTTCAAAAGTTCATCACCGTCCCACGACTTTTGCAGTTTGGCATAGTAGTCTTCGAATCGAGACTCAGCTGCTGATCCCTTCTTGAAATAGTGGTCGCGCGGAAACGGTTGCTGAATCCGGTGTGATAGCTCAGTATTAAAACGATAATATTCGCGCTCTAATGCACTTGGCTCTTGCAACACAACAGGCGCACGAGACATGAGTACAGCAGATTGTAGCGGTATATGCTTTGCACATGCGCGCGTCGTGCTAAAGGCGCGCGACATGGGCGCGCGCACGCAAGGCAACATGATCGTGGACAAAAGGGAGGACAGAGGCACGACGCAGAAAAAGGTGAGCCACGTGGATGCACGTGGCTTGAGCACGGGCTCGCTGCCTACGAGACACGCCTCTTGGGTGCACGAACCGCCATCATGTCGGCTGGACAGGGCAGCAAAGACGCCGCGGCGTGCTCGTCATCGTTGCTACTTCCTATTGAGAATATATGGCTGCATAACACGGGAGCTAAATTGCGTGTGCGCCAGACACCATGGGAGGGATTCCAGCGTGCGGATCTCATCAAAGCCGATGACATGCCGATGCTGCGTGACGCCGAGCGGGCCGGTCAACAGGGCGACGTGAGTAATGTTGTTGCCAGGGGTTCCGACTATGCGCGCCTTTATATTCAGCTGCTCACGAAGCTGAGCCGCGCCGACACCATCCAATCCGTGGTGCTCCTGATCGATGACTTGTTGCAGGCGGCGCCTGAGCATGTCATGTGGTTCCTTGATGCCGAGCCGTACCCGGCACTTGTCAAGGTCCTCGAGGTGGACGACATTTTCCTGTCGCTCAAGGCTGCGCAGTTTCTCACACTATGCCTGTGTACCCAGGCCGACCGAGTCTCTTCGTACGGCGCTCCGCCGGCGGACGTCGTGGACAAACTGCTCCAGCACATCAAGCATAAGCTCGCTGAGGCAGCATCAGAGGCACAAGATGGGGCGGAGGGTAATGTCGCGCCCGTCCTGCTCTGCATCGTCGATGAGTTACTGCGCTCTGCGTACTTCCGCCGACTCATTTGGACGAGGGATACAGCAGCCCAGAATGAACACGCCCTGCTTCCCAAAGTAATTGATGTGCTGCGCATGTCCATGACGTCAAACACACCCTCTTCAAAAGCAACGGGCAATACGGGCGTGCCGCAGCTGCACTACTTGGCCCTCTTCGGTTTGTGGGAGTTGACGTTTTATCCCACGGCCGCCAAGGAGCTCGACCTACGCTTCGCTGTGGCACCTGTGCTTGTGCATGTGGCGCGCAAAGCTTTGAAGCACAAGGTTGTTCGTCTTACCGTGTCGATCTGGCGCAATATGCTCGCAGCTGCCGAGGACGCGAATGCGACCCGCCTGTTGGGCGCACAGGTCTTGCCCCTATGTGAAACGCTGGAAGAGCGGCGGTACCCGGACGCAGAACTGCAAGACGATCTGGCCTACGTGAAGAGTATCTTGTCGATGCGTCTCGAACAGATGAGCTCGTACGAGCAGTACAAGTCGGAACTGTACAGTGGCCAACTGAGCTTTGATAATCCGGCGCATATGCTGGAAGACTTTTGGAAAGAAAATGCCGAGAAACTCACGGAACATAACAATGCGGACCTCGTGCAGCTTGTGTCATTGCTCCAGAGGAAAGATGCCGATGCCTCAACATTGGCCGTGGCCTGCTCTGATATGGGCAAGTTTGTGCACCATATGGAAGGTGGGCGTCGTCGGGCCGATGCTCTTGGTGCCAAGACTGCGATCATGCAGCTCGTCGAGCATGCCGACGATAACGTCAAATACTACGCGCTCCAAGCACTCGCCGTGCTCGTATCCACTAGTTGGCGATAGGTCTCTAGATAGGACACGATGCCTCCACCCTGGATTGGTTTGTGGCCATGTCCGCCAGCGATGGGAATGCACGGGTGGTCGGACGGCTTCTTTCGTTATCGAGTGACGATCATGTCATTCTGCCAGAAGACGATGAGCATGAGGAGTATGAGACGACGTCGAGTCGCATTGACTCCATAGCGAGTGCCTTTGCACGTATGTGTGTGAGTTCCCTGGCATTCCTGTTCCAACGACCTGTGCGGCTGTTTCGGCCTGTGCACTTCTCAACATTTTCGCTCCTTGAAGTCATGGCACGGCGACAGGGAAAGAAGCTGGGCGTTCCATACCTTGGGCGTCTTATCCGGCAAGAGCGACCCGCCTTCCTCCTAGCGCTTGTCGTGCCTCCCATGGTAGCCAACCTCGCCATCGGATTCACCTTGTTCCAGACATATACACTCACAGAACGCCTGCTGGATCCAGATGACGAGCCATTCACACCGACATGGGTGGTCGCCGTAGCTGGCGCTGCCGCCGGCGCAGCACAATGCGTTATTTCCGCGCCGCTCGACAATGTGCGTCTGGTCGTGCAGCCCTTGCTTATGCACGATACGGGGCACCGCATCACGTCGTCGTCGCTCGTCCGTATGCCATTACGGACGTGGAACACAATTATGGAGGCAGCCATTCTTCCCTTTCTACCTGAACGGTGGTACCATCATGCTGTCCGCCGCCTCGAACGCTTGTGGCCGTCTTCGATGGGCGAGCCACACAATGCGCCGCTCACAAGCGTCATTCAGTACTTGCCACGGCATGTGCGTCTGCTCGCACGACGCAAGCACGGCATGAGCCTGCTTCTTTCACTCGTCCGAGACGCCCTTGGCTTTTCTGCCTTCTTCGTGTCGTTTGAATGGGCGCGGCGTTTGGCCTACCATGCCTCTCTACAGGCTGATTACTTTATACATACGCTCCGGCATCGCTCATCACCACGCATCCGCATCATGGGGGAAGAATATTCAGACAAGAGCTTTAGTACCAGTCGCACCGTGTTGGGCCGCACTGCCGCCGTGCTTGTGCTCGTGTGCGGCGGCGCAGTAGGGGCTCTCTTCTACCATTTCGTGAGCCGACCCGTGGAATACATCCGCATGGTGCTCTGGCACCGCCTGTACGTGCCGCAAAGGGCCTCGGGACCGAAACGGGCGCCGCGCAGGCGGCCGGCCGCCCGCGTACATCGCACGCGTCGTGAGCACAGTGCAAGAAGTGCCCAGCGACACCACCCAAAGCGTATCAAGCGCATGACTGCTCGCCCGAAAAAGCGGCGGCACAGCAAGACACTCGCCCGTCTCATGCGCTTTGCACGTATGACTGCGCCACCACAGTACATGTCATCGCCCGTGCGTCTCTTCATCCACACATACTTCTTACGCCCCTTCAAGTATCCCGAGCTGTGCAAACCATCGGCGCCTCGACCCTGGGGTACGGCGCCGCCGCCACGGCATGCTGTGACACAGCCATGGACCCGGCAGCCTGTGCGTATGCGCTGGCAGTGGATCGTGGGCCGATTGCTCTCTCCGTACGCATGTGGCTTTTTCGTGTATGCATGGATGAGCGGTGACTTGGGCTAGATGGTGCGTCCATCGCGATACACATGTTTCACCACGGGGAACCGAAGACTGGTGTCTTGGGCCTTGAGTGTCGGAGCCTCGGCCATGTATGACACGGTCACGGTGTGTCCCAGGATATCCTCTGGATACTTCGCGTAATGTACGCGCTCATGCGCTCGAAAACCTGAGCCAACAGACACTCGTCGACCTCCATGCTGAATCGTGATACTGGCCAAGGCTCGTCGGTCAGCATATATCCCATCCAAGGCCAGACGCATCGTGCGAATGTCGACCCCCAAGACCGTGTACTCTGCCTCGCACCGGGGCCGAATCTTGAGCATGGAGGGCGTACGTCGACCTTCGTACGGCACGTCTTCACGCAACATGAGCCCTTCCCACTCGCGCGAGTCGCGCACGAGGGCCTCAAACGTGGCAGGTTGATCGATGCGCGTTTGCGGCAGAGCGCCTACGTGGGAGAGATGCGGCGCCACCAAGCGGAGACATTCGAGGCGCTCGGAGTAGGGACGACCCCCACCACCTGTAAATTCATCCAAGGTCAACAAATCAAAAGGAAAATATACCAGGTCTGGCTTCGGACCATGCTGCTGGATCGCGGACATCGCACGCGCAAAACTCTCATGTCCCTCTGCATTCATGACACACATTTCCCCATCTAGCACAAACGAGGAGGGGTAGGCGGCAAGTTCTCGAGAGAGTCGGTGCTCCCATTCTGCCAGCGTATGGAATCGCCGACCTGTGCGAGATATGGCATACACAGCATGAACCTTGTTGTATATTACCATAAACAGGCACCGGATACCATCAAGTTTGCGACTTGCGTACCAGCTCGTCTTTGTCGGCGGACAAGATGCTGGCTCGTCCCATGTCCGTGCCAGGGCCACAGGCATTTGCGACTCAAGCAAGTGCCCATGTTGCTGCAAACGTTCGAGAAAGGCAGTCATTGTAGTCTCGCGCTGCACCATGTGGTAGATAGAATGCTTGGATAGGCCCACGCGCAAATGCCGATCAATGCATCGGTACAAGGTATCGATCATGCCGTCATCTATGTTGTGATGCTCAATGAATGCATTGACAAGTTGGCACGCCTGACGGCCTCGTACGCCATTGTTCAACAAACGCAGTAGCTCTGTTACGTTGGACGGAATATACCCCGCGCCGCATCCTTGGTATGCATCTCGAAACTTTTGAACCGTGCGTGACGTCAAATGAAAGCGCCCTTCATACACCAGCTGCAAAAGGGGGGTCAAGTCACTGTACTCGGCCAGAATAGCACGTTTTTCATTCAATCCAGCCACATGGGATGTGCGCTGAACGAGTTCACGAACACGTCTCAGCTGCTGCTGCGCCGCCGACGGTCGTAGGAGTGGCGAGCCATTTCGCAGCACGCTGGAGACATGCATGACGCGTATCTCCACAGCCCCAAAAACGCATCCTTTTCAGGCAGCCACAATTTTCTTCCCTGGAGTACCATGGCTCGTGTCTATGTCCTGCATTGTGCTCAATCGCATGTGAGTTTTCGTTTGCCCGAGATCGAAGCAAGTGCCGCGTACCTCGGTATTGAGTATGAGCTACTCCCCACACCCTCGCGCCAGGATCCAAAGGGTGCCATGGATGACTTGTCACGTCCCTTTCACTTGTGCCGCTTAGCTGACGATGACGCGGCCAAAGCACTGCTGCATAGGTGCTCATGCATCCGTGCTATTTGGGAGCTTTGGGAATGTGCAGATACATACGAACAACTGCATGCACGCAATAGGGCATCGGGCATGTATTTGGCATGGCAGTCGCCCGACGTGAGCTGGAAAGCCCTCATGCAGGGCTTCCATGTAGCGCTGTCGGAGAAGCGCCGCCTTGCTCTGATCGAGTCGTTCGCATACATGAACTTCCAGGGTCCCATTCGCATGCGCGGAGCTGACTTGACGTGGGGCGTCATCGAGGAGTATAGCCGCCCGACCGACATTCAGAGCGTCGAGGCACGCGGCCAAGCCGAGATGGGAGATCGCGATCCACGGCTAATTCAGCTTTTTCTAGGTCGAAAAATCAAGGACAGGTCGGGTGCGCTCCCTGCGCGCGATCTCATCGATGTCCTCAGCCTCAAAAAGCGCAAGTATATTGGCAATACCAGTATGGAGAGCGAAATGAGTGTGATCATGGCCAACATGGCCCTCGCGGGCCCTGGAAAGTTGGTGTATGATCCATTCGCGGGTACGGGCTCTATGCTGTATGCCTGCTCGATCCTTGGCGCGATGTCGTTGGGCAGTGATATCGATGGACGCATGCTCCGAGGTAAGAACCGCGAGCACGGTATTCCAGGGATCAGGGAAAGCGCCGAACAATACGGTATTCAAGGACGCATCATAGATGCTGTGACGTTTGACATGACACAGGCGCCGTGGCGAACGCCATTTCGAGGCGACATGGGCCTGTTCGACGCGATCGTGACGGATCCACCTTATGGCGTTCGCGCAGGTGCGAAGCGTCTAGGTAAACGCAACGCAGAACTGCAGCGTGATGAGCCCTTTATTATGCCCGACGGGATGCCGTCCCACATGATGCCTGACTATGTCCCCCCCACCAAACCGTACCACCTGTCTGAGCTGGTGACCGACCTCCTTGAATATGCGAGCGCTCTCCTACACCCAGGCGGCCGTCTCGTATTTTGGCTACCTACGATGAACGAGGAGAAGGCAGAAACATCCATACCCACGCATGCTCACTTTGATCTCGTGGCACACAGCATCCAAGACTTTGGTCGTTGGAGTCGTCGTGTACGTACCTTTCTACTAATACCCAGCTGATCACAATGCAGAAGCGGCAAGGCGTTTCTGCTCAGATACCCACACACACTCCTGTCCCTGGCCGCATTCGTGCGAACGACAAGCCTGATGAATTCCGCAACAAGGTACGCAGAGGCACTAACCCTGGTAGCTCTTGGCCCCCACCCAGTCGTAGTTATCACGTGATGTTGAACGCGTCCCTCGGCGTCCGATGGGGGCCCATTGTTGGCCTCGCATCATGTCGGAGTCAGAGACGCGCTCGTTTTTCGAGCGCGAGCGCGAGCGTCTTGTCTTAGATATAACGAATCAGATCGAAACAATCATTACATCGACGAATGCGGTGAACCGCAAGTTGGAGGAACACGTCTCGGTTGGCAAGGGCTTTGAATCGATTTCTGCCTTGTGGGGCCAATTTTCTGAGCTTGCCAAGATGGATACGCAGCCCGACATGAACGAGTCTACTGAGCCAGATGCGCCGATGTCGCCCAAGTAAGTGCTATGTCGCTATTACACGTGGTGCATGGGGCCCACCGATGAAAGCAGCACCGCTTTCCGACGCCGCTGCTTGCCCCCGCTACTCGTCGCCTGCGTAGGCTCGGGCAACGAGGCCTGCATACTTCCCAACGCAGGAAAATCGTCGTTTGAAGCAGCGCTGCTACTGCTACTGCCCCAGCGGCTGGACGGAGGCGCTGGGAGCAGTGGGTTTGCGGCGCGATTGCCCAGCAACTCGCGTTTCTGTGCCTGACGCTCTGCATGCGCCGAGGAGGTAGGCAAGCTGGGAAATTGGGCACTTGACAAAGGTGCATGACGGCTCTTGGACGGACGCGACACTTGCACCGTCTGCGGTGCCACTGGACGCCGCGCGGGTCCACCCAATGGTGGAAATGCGTCAGCTGAGGAGCCAGGTGTGGCCTTTGCACTGCTGCCACTCCATGGCGTGTGGCTGACGCGATGTTGTACATTCTGAGCGGAGCCGGGGACGCGCGAAGCTTGTAACGAGGGGAACTGTGCTTGCGTCCGTGGCGGCGCCTGCTGCGTCCGTGGTGCGGCGCTCTTGATGGAGACATGCGAGCTAGACGGCAGACTCGGGAAGGATGTCTGTTCGTGCTTGACAGCTGTCCATGTATCATGGAGTTCTGTGCGCTTTTCGGCATGCTTGAGCAGGCCTGACAGGCACTGGACCACGAGGTCCGTGGCGTGGACATCGCCTGTGAGGTTTGCGATGGTCTTGAGGAGGTCGTGTACGTTAGTTTCAGATGCGCCATAAGCGTGCAAGGCTGCCTTACACGACGTGAGTTTGAGTTGCGAGCCGTTAAGCACGGTCAGAACGCTCGACCAATCATCGTCTTCATGATCGTCTGTGGTGGTCAGGGTGCGTCCAAACTGGGCGCGTCGTGAGGCCTGATCCTGGCGCTGTTGCCTGCTGCTGCGTTGCGATCGGCGGCTTGGCCGATCATCGTACATAAAGCTCGTATCTACGCGCAGAGCGTCTCGGCGCTCGCGCTGCGAAAGGGTGTGTCCATGTTCCTCGACCTGGTGAACTTGCAGCTCCATCTGGTTTTCAAACACGACAAATTTCCTTTCCAGGCATTGGGGTGCGGGACACAGGAAGTGTGCCTTGAGAAAGTGCTGCTCCAGCATGCGATAGTCTTGGTAGTATCGCCAGCGTTCATCTTCGTTCTCGCTGTGTGCCTTGCAAATATGGCACTGCTCGTGCTTGTCGCGCATGTGCACCCATAGCTCGTCATCGCTATAAAAGTGCTGGTGACAGTACTCGCAGTAGCGGTGCTCACTTGACAGGTGTGCCTGAAGCGATGCGGACGTGAAAAGTGTGTGTTCGTGCGCAAAAATCTTCTTGTGCTTGATGCACAAGTCACACAGCAGACGCGTGTGCTCGCGCTTGGCGTGGCCTTTGAGGTCTGACCAGCCAGAGCACAGCGTCTCGCAGTTGGGTTTGGGGCACTGGAAGCGGAGAAGCAAGATAGTATCGTCGTAGTCCTGCTTGGTCTCGAAGTAGATGGAGAGTTTCTCGTCCACGTACGGCAGCTCATCGGGCGTAAAGGCGCCGTAGGACTTGGTATCATTTGATGTGAAAATGACGCGAGTAGCTTCTGCCTTGCAAAACGTGCAATTTCGCCACTTCCACAGTGCACGCAAGCGCATCGCACAGATGTGACACACGCGATGATTGCAGGGAGGCAGACTATAGAGCCGCACGGGTTCAGCACAAATAAAGCAAATGTCCTGCTCGGATGCCGGCGGGGCAGCAGGCGTCGACGCTGAGCTCGACACCGTGCCGTCACCACTACTTCTCCCGCCGCCACTTCCGCGGCCGCGACCACGACCACGTCCGCGCGTCATGAAAGCCGATGGGGAAAGGTAGGAAGCTACGAGGCCTGAATATCACGTGGCATTTTTTGAGTGAGCCCACCGAGTCGTGTGGGTGCCAAGGCCACCAGCGATGCGCCCAACGCAGGCTCCACCTCCAAGAGGGTATCACATAGCGCGCGCAAGGAGGTCAGGAGCGGCGTGCTGAGGGCTTCGTCCAAGGAGAGATCCTCAAGACGTATAATACATTGGCAGCTTGCGGTCAAAAGACGTGCTGACCATGCTGAGAGGCCAGGCGGACGCTGCGGTAAAGGGGTATGGTCCACACGTGCCTCTTTCGCCAAATCGACGAGGGCGCGTGTGGCCTCCGTGCATGCATGCAAGCTCCGTAGAAGCTCAAGCATGGCCTCTTGATCAGGCATCCTGGGCGACGACCGCTCCAGGTGGCCATGTTCGACCAGCTCGTCGACCATCTCCGTCACGGGCCGCCTAGGCCGTGGCGAAGCGCTCAGGGCATTTTGGAGCCATGCACAGGTCCAGTCCATCCATGCATTCCAAAAACGTAGGCATGGATCACCCATACGACGGAACAAAGAGGCTGCCCATGTACATGCCGTGTACGCCAGGACCTGCTGCAGTCGGGGGCTGCTCAGGGTGGCGGTGCGTGAGGGGTCCGAGGGGCGAGCCGCATACGTCGATGATGAAGCTGGCGCGCAGTAAGATAGTGCTGTCAATACACTCTCGGAGAAAAGCGTGCACTGCCCATCAAACTGGTCGTCAACAGGCCGGCGCGCGATAATCGCCAGTCGCGCCTGAAGGGCGGCACTGAAGATCATGGGACCATCCTGTGCATCGGTCATGAACGACAGCATGCGTGTGAGAGACGTTCCAAGGAGGCGATCTAGCCCTGCCTGGGAGAGCAGCGTGCGCGGCGCATACCGCACGAGCAGGTATGCCGTGCATGCGCCGTAGATTTTGGCTTGAGGCATCGACGAGTCTAGCCATGTCATAATAGGCGGTAGTACCAAAGGCCATGCCTCATCCCACACAGGCCCCAGACGCGTCATAAGCCAGGCGAGCACATTATGGCATCCCAAGGGCATGTGTCCCTGCACGGCGTGTGTACTCGTCCAACTCGGCGCCTCGTCCTCCCATACGGCCTTGTTCTGTGCGCGAAAAATGGGGCGAATATACTGCATCAAAATATACATGGCATCTTCACGAGAGACCACTGCTTCCTCGAGCACGGCGGCGGCTTGCTTCGTCAAGGCGGCACTGCACCATGCATCACGCCATGCATCCACAGACACGTCCAGCTGAAGCGCATCTATCGCGCACCAATACTTGGACACACTAATCAAAGAGTCAGCACCGCGTATACCGGTCGTCGTCAACAGACGGCGCGCCTCCGCGTGGTCGGCGTTCCTTTGGGCTCGCTCCAAAGCGTCGTCATCGAGGTGCATGGCCAACCTCCACCTGCCACCATGGAGGGGCCAGAAGCGCCGCCGTATGTGCCGCCGCTCGCCGTCAAGGTGATGCGTGTGTCGGCTCCCTTCTTTGCATCGCGCTCTGTGCCCATGTTTGAGACGTGTTCAGAGGGAGCACAGGAGCTGCAGGTGCCACATTCCGTCACGCACGTCGATGGCGAAGTGTGGGACGCGATCAAATCGACCTATGCGCGTGGCAGTGATAGCACCTTTACCGATGCGCCTACCACGCTACGTGATATGGTGTATACGGACCAGCTTGTGCTACCAGGCTCATTTGGGACTGTATCAGTGGGCGAGACATTCCATGCGATCGTGAGCGTCACCAACACATCACCTGATATGGTGCGTAGTGTCCGCCTGATGGTCGAACTTCGCTCGGACAAGACAGATAAGTTCGCGTCCACTATGCACATGCTGGCAGACGTGAGTGCTCCGGAGCTCGCAGCTGGCGCACAGCTTACGGCCAAGGTATGCCACTCGATCGATACACCAGTCACGCACGCTCTCGTGTGTCATATGCAGCATGACCGCCCACCAGTCCATTCATTTGCGAAGCAATATCGCTTCCCGATTCATCCGCCGCCATTTGTCATGCAGTCCGATATACATACCCTTGACGATACTCATGGCGCTGGTCCCCATGCCTGCCACCGAACTCTGGTCCGCCTTCTCCTCCAGAATACGTCATCTCGACCACTGCGTCTGGAAGAATTGGCTCTGGATACCGAAAGCTGGCATGCTTCGTCAATTGACGCATGCGGACATATTCTCATGCCTCAAGATATTCGCGCATACGTGTTTGTTCTGGAACCTCATACCCCCATTTCGCCCCTCATGTTTCGAGATGCCTTGCTTAACGCTACGGACCATACTCAGCTTGTCTCCTGCGCCATCCCCCTGGGCCACGTACAGGTTGCTTGGCGCATCCCCAAAGGCGAGCCTGGGCGCCTGCGTATCGGTCCGCTGCAACATCATTTGCGTTTGCCACGTCCCGTGCATGGGTTGTTTGCCGACTTGCATCTGGAGGCCCATGATGCATGGCATGTCGATCAAACCTGTCACGCTACGCTGCACTTGAACGTTTGGGCCATCGAGACATCGCTTCTCGGCTCAGAGACCCGCCTGACGCTGGTGATGGACGACGCATGGGATCATGTTCTGATGCATGGTCCGCATCAGCACACTCTCCCTGTGGTACTCGAGGAGTGCATGAACTTTCGCATTCCCTGCGAGCTGACACCCCTACGGCGTGGCCTGGTGCCTACCGGAGGCATGATGCTGCAGCACGAGCAGGCCACTGTGCGTGCATGGAAACGTTTAGCTCATATACATACTACATAAGGTCTAATATGCCTTGGGCTTCGCTGCATGTTGCGAACGGAACGCCAAAATCAAACGTCCCGTCTCCTTCTTAAGCCACCGCTGCAGCTCAGGGCGGTAGCCAAAGCAAAAGAGAACCTCAATAAAGACAAACAGTGGGGCCAAGACCACCGCCCCCAGCAAGTTGTCTAGAAGCGCCGGTGCACGGCCTTCATGCACTCCGTGCCCATAAAACTGGAGCAACCAGCTCAGCACAAACACGGCAAGGAGAGGGCCACTCCGTCCCTGCAGCACCTCGGCGCCTACCCATGCCAAGGCATAGTACCCGGCCCACAGCGGCGTAATCAAAAGGGCTGAGGGAATGTCAAGTACATAGTAGTACATCAGATACAGAAACGAAACGAGCGAGGCCACATTCAAGTGCGGGTAGACATACGCAGGCACGATACTTTGCAACTCACCAAGACCATGCAGTGCAGGGCTGCGTACTACTGAAGGCATTTGGGTCACAAGAGCAGTCACAGAGACGCCGCTCTGCAGCACCAGGCCGAGCGTCGACACCCAAATTAGAGGAACACACAAGATGTGGATACCCACATTCACACGGTTGGTATGATACGCGCCGTAAAAAGCCAATTGGTCGCGAAAGCTAAAAGGACTCGCTGACAATCCCATGTGGGGCGTATGCCAAACCGCTATAGCGTTGGTGGAACAACCCCACAAGACAGGCTTCACCTGACTAATAGAGCGGGTGACCCGTTTCATTACCAAATCCGAGTGACACTGCTGCTACGGCGCCCTACGTCCTGGGCGGCTGGCCTACACCCAGCTGCTTAGCCAGTTGCGAGAGGCGATTGTGCTCAAAAATATCGGTTTCCTCCCACGGGTAATTGATCCAAACGGGAGGCATGGTCTCTGCCGCATAGTAGTACACCCCCGTGCTGACACCGCCCTCAATCTTTTCCTCAGCAGCACTTTCAATGATGGGTAGTTCCGCACGCTTGGGACCCAGCTTGTTGTGCACGACGAAAATCGCGAAGCGGGTGGGGCGCATACTGGCACGCTCTTCCTCAGAATACGATTCTAGCGCTTTGTGGACATCTTTTAGCAGCTCACGATAAGCGTAATGGAGCGTCATGCGCGATTCATCCACCTCGTCCACGATGAGAATGTTTTTCCCAAGTAGGCCTCCAGCGTTGTCACGGCTGTTACTCGACATTTGAGAGTTGGCGACGTCAAGCCATTGCGTGCGCACAACCTCCGTTCCGATCTTATCGCCCGCGCTGCCCTCCGTCTCCTCGTAGAGGCTCAGACCAATAGCCTGAATAGGTACATTGCGAAGTTTACCAGGGTTGTGCTTATCCTGTTTCCGCAGGAACGTGCGCAGCACACGCGCTGGGAAAAAGCCACCACCACCAATGGCGACCATGAGATCAGGCTCGAATTCTTCCCGCACTTTTAGCGATTCTTGACGAATCATAATGTGAATATCTTCATATGTTGGCCGCCAATGGTCATCAGGCAGAACAGCTGTCGGATCGGCTGTTTCGTGGCTCATGGTATACAACGGCGTTTCGAGGGCAAAAATGGGTGCACGGCCTTTTTGGTATTTGGCCCAGGTCGCAACAAACAACGGAAATATGCGTTTTATTTTATTTTTGGCCCCAATGCTTGCCTCTTTACCCGCTGAGTAGCCAGGCACGAAAGTGTTCGAGCCTACAACTATGCTACTAAGATGTTCATGACAAACTCAATCACGCACCACTGGACAAAATCCTGAATGACAACAACAAGGCGGCACTATGTCGCCCACATTGGTGTGCCACCTGCATGGAAGAGTCGGTAGATATGTGGAGAGCCCGATCGGGGATTTATTCGTCCCGTGGCGTGTAAAGTCCCAAACCCGTCCATGCACATGAGCGATTCCATTTCACAGTCAAATTGTTCAGCCGACTGCCTTTTCCACAACCATGAGTCGGATCCTTCAGAGCCGCCTCCCTTCGCGCTTGTCTTCTCTTCGACTTAGCGTAAGTATTCACAAGTCACTCACATCAGGCCTCTCGCATTGCAGCCCCGTCCTTGCTAGCAGCCCGCAACATCCATCTTGTGGCGGACAGCACCAGGGTCAAGGGTGCTGTCCCTGAGTCGGGCTCTGAGCCATTTACGCTCATTCTAAGCGAAGATTCGTTTGATAGCTACAAGATCGATCCACCAAGCAACGAGCTCACCATTACCAAAGATCAACTCGTGGAACTCTACAGCGAAATGGTCAAGATGCGCCGCATGGAAGTGGCCGCCGATCAAGCTTACAAGAACAAACTTGTCCGTGGTTTTTGCCATCTTGCTATTGGTCAGGAAGCTGTTGCTGTAGGTATGGAACAAGCAATCAAGCCGGATGACAGTCTGATCACTGCGTACCGATGCCACACGTTTGTGGTACAGCGTGGCGGTACTATCAGTGGTATGCTCGCTGAACTTTTTGGCCGCGAGGGCGGTCTCTCGAAGGGCAAAGGTGGCTCGATGCATGTCTACACCCCCAACTTCTTCGGTGGTAACGGTATTGTCGGAGCCCAAGTCCCTTTGGGTACGGGCCTCGCATTTGCGCAAAAGTACCTGAAAACGAACCATGCGACGTTCACGCTGTACGGTGATGGTGCTTCGAACCAGGGCCAGGTGTTCGAATCGTTCAACATGGCAAAGCTGTGGAACTTGCCCAACGTGTTTATCTGCGAAAACAACAAGTACGGTATGGGTACGAGTGCCGAGCGCAGTTCGATGAACACCCAATTCTACACGCGTGGTGACGTCATTCCTGGTATTCAGGTGAATGCCATGGATGTGCTGTCTGTCAAGCGTGGTACCGAATTCGCTCGTGAGTACACGCTGTCTGGCAAGGGCCCTCTTTTGATGGAGCTTGTGACGTACCGCTACGGTGGTCACTCGCTGTCGGATCCAGGCACCACGTACCGTACGCGTGAAGAAATTCAAAAGATGCGTAGCTCTTCTGACCCTATTCAAGGCCTCAAGAATCATATCATTGAATGGGGCGTGATGGAAGAGTCAGAGCTCAAGAAAGTGGACAAGGCTGCCAAGGAGCTTGTGGACAAGGAACTCGAAGCTGCCAAGAACTCGCCAGAGCCCCCTGTGGAAGATCTATTCAAGCACATCTACGTCGAAGGCACTGAGCCGAAGTTTATGCGTGGACGCGAGCGCGGCGAGGTGCACTACTACTAAGTGCCAGAGCGTTTCCATAGAAGCCGGCTAGATGTTTGGTTCACGTGATCTATGATGATGTCGTCGTTTTTGGTTCACGCGCCCTGCGCGGTGTGGTGGATACCAGGCACAATTTCCTTTGTCAGGGCAAGCTCGTTGGATAGCCTTTCTCTCACACTCACGACATGGCTTCATTGCATTTCTGTGCTGAGTGGTACGTCATAATTTTGTCTTGTCTAACTGAATCAAAGCAATAACCTTCTATACCCAGAGGTTTGTATCTGAACGCGTGTGTCAGTGGCTCGCGTTAGTGTCCATTATGTTATATTAACACATAAAAGGCAGATCAGACGAATCATGTACTCATGTATGCGTGCAGAAACTGCCCATATCGGACAGAGGCTGCCAATCCTTTGGTGTTCAGGAACGATCTAAAGTTGATCTCCAAGGTATGTGGGCACTAAAGTAAAGCGCTTACAGCAAGGAACAACCGGGTATCATTGATGAGCTTATGACGGATCCAACACTACGTCGTACGCTGGACCTGACATGTCCCAGTTGCGGCCATACAGAGTGAGTGGCATTCTTGCGTAGGATTAACGATCAGAGCCGTCATGTTCCAGGACCAAAGCAAGCGGACATTCAACAGTGCGTATCTCCCAAGAGTGTCATTATTGATGTATCAGAGATGATCTTTTTCTATGTTTGTTGTTATTGCAATCACCTCTTCCGTGATGAGCCACTAGCCAAGCCCGACGATGATAATGAATAGGCACTATTGAGTACTCACATGAGCATCTACTGAAGTGCACTCAATCGTACAAAAATCTTCGCATGTACACTATGCATATTATATAGGACACACTATACTACAGCTTCGTTCCGTGCTGAGGACGGTGCATTGATTGACCCCCCTATCTCCCTCCACACTGAGACAGCAAGGAGGGGCCTGAGCAGTTGGAAAACCGGAAAGTTCCGGTCTCTTCATTGTTTTTTCAGCCTAATAGGTGATAAAGCAAAACGAACCAATCACTTGACACCCAAATGAAATTGAACACCCATACCGGCTTAGGAGCACATCCTAACCTCGTTCGCTTTAACTCCATCAAGCCTAGGCCAAGTTGAATAGCAACATGTCGTTGGTTTCTATTGTTGGACTAAACAAAGCGCTTCCCTTTCAGGGTGCTCTCAGCATGACGACCCGTGGCTTTCGTGCCGGTATGTATGTGGTTTTCCCAAAGGTACCTAACTTTTTAGCGCGTCCCCTGGCTGTTAACGCCAGCAAGCCCCGCTCGTTCGGTGGTCCCTTGATCCATCCAGGTGGCTGTATGTGCTCATAAAAAATTGTCACTAACCTTTGTAGCCTACATCAAGGGCACTGTCAACGACCCGGCGGAATACCCTGCACCTAATGCAGCTCATGGCTCTTATCACTGGGTCTTCGAGCGTGTGATTGCTGTCTCTCTTATTCCTTTGTTTGCTGCAGCCACTGTGAAGCACGGTGCTTGTGGTATGCTTGACGCCAGTCTGAGCGTTGCGTTGCTGCTGCACTCGCACATGGGCTTCGAGCAGGTCTTGATTGATTACGTGGAAAAGCGCAAGTTCCCCAAGGCCGGACCGATTGCCAAGTGGATCCTCCGCGCTGCTACGCTGACGGCCGCTGTTGGTCTCTATGGTACGTATCCTAAACCATGCCCTTTTTTAACGCAACGCAGAATTCAATACTAGTATGTGTTCACTAACGTGTTGGATATCAACAGCAACGTTGATAATTCCACGCACTATTATAACAGATGCTAACATGTGCAGACGATATCGGTATTACGGAGCTGGTGGCCCGGCTGTGGACTGCCTAAGTCTGCGAAGACGGTCTCTATCGTATATATTCCGTAGTATATGCCTACAATGACCAGCATTGCGATAACCCAAGAAGCGCTGCTTTGTTTCGTCTTATCTGAATAGGCTGTGTTATGGCGTTGACAGGCGGACTGACCTGGCAGCGCCTACTAGTGTCCTGAGCAGTAGCGCCGTGTGCTTGTAGCGGCCCCCCACTAGGTGTTGACAGTCATCTTTAGTAATGCTCATGTTGCCTCGTGCTATGCAGTCCGGCGCATGGCCAAGCGTGTGCTAAATCTGGTCCGCATGCCCGCCAGCAAATCAATTGTCCGATTGAAAGTGGAATCGAAAACGAGGCAGAGCAACATGGAGGTAGGGGCACTTAGGCGGGTCCGAGCCAGTTTTCTTCTACGTCTTTGTATTCGAATAAAGGCCTCTCGTTTGACCGGCGAGTAGACATCGTCTAATCATGGCGTGTATGCCTAAACCGGATCAGTCCTCGCGTGGGCGAGTGACTGTTGTTCTTGGATCCCAATGGGGTGATGAGGGCAAAGGTAAGCTGACAGATATGCTGTCAGGTGAAATGGACATTTGTGCCCGATGTGCCGGTGGAAACAATGCTGGTCACACAATCGTGGCTAATGTGGGTCCCGACAATGTCAAGACCAAATTTGATTTCCACCTGCTTCCGTCAGGTCTCGTGAACCCCAAATGCATTGGTTTTATTGGCAGTGGTGTCGTGATGCACATTCCCTCTTTCTTTAGTGAACTGGACACGACTGAGAAAAAGGGTCTCAAATGCGACAACCGCTTGTTTGTATCGGATCGTACGCATTTGGTGTTCGACTTCCATCAGGTCGTTGATGGCCTGAAAGAGGTTGAGCTGGGTGGTAGCAGTATCGGTACCACGAAGAAGGGTATTGGTCCAGCTTACTCGTCCAAGGCGTCACGTTCTGGTCTTCGTGTGCATCATTTGTACGACTTCGACACCTTTGCAGCCAAGTTCCGCAAGCTTGTGGAAGGTCGCTTCAAGCGTTATGGAAACTTTGAATACGATACGGAAGGCGAAATCGCCCGCTACCGAGCATTTGCCGAGCGTCTGCGTCCTTTCGTGGTAGATGGTGTTACATTCATCCATTCGATGTTATCCTCCAATCGACGCGTACTTGTGGAAGGTGCCAATGCACTAATGCTGGATCTTGATTATGGTACGTACCCGTTTGTTACGTCGTCGTCCACGGGTATTGGCGGAGTGTGTACCGGTCTTGGTATCCCTCCGCAGTCGATTGGCTCCGTGATTGGTGTGATGAAGGCATACACGTCTCGTGTCGGTGCTGGTCCTTTCCCAACGGAACTTAGCGACGAAATCATGACTCATCTTCAGGAGGTTGGTGCTGAATACGGTACAACGACTGGCCGTCGGCGCCGCTGTGGCTGGCTTGATTTGGTTATGATGCGATACTCAACGCTGATTAACGGCTACACTTCTTTGAACTTGACCAAGCTCGACGTGCTTGACAACTTGCCTGAAATCAAGGTCGCGACGAGCTACGTACTGGGCGAGAAGGAACTCTCCAGCTTCCCAGCTGACCTCAATATTTTGGCCAAAGTGGATGTCAAATACAAGACGTTCCCTGGCTGGAAAGGTCCAATTTCGAATTGTAAGTCGTACGAAGAGCTGCCGCAGACTTGCCGCGAGTACATCGAGTATATCGAGAACTTTTTGGGCGTGCGCATTGAGTGGATCGGTGTGGGCCCTGGCCGTGAGGCTATGCTCCACCGTCCCGTTTCGTCGGCTTAATATAGAAGTATGTACAGCGAAAGTCGTGCTGTTCGCTATGTGTTTGGTTGTGATGATGGTGGCATCTGAGCCGAGGATTTGGAGGCGCCAGGCACCAGCGAGAATTGTCCCTCGCGGAACCATTTGGCATTAGCTTCCTCCACCCTTTTTTGTCGAGACGGATCAACGAGCTCAATACCTAAAAGGTTAGTAGTTGAATACATACCTTGCACGGGCGTGAAGGACAACGAGGACGCTGTGCCAGACGACGTCGATTCAGCTGGTGCCAAACTTTGCAACGATAACTTCGGACGATTCAGCGTTGCAAGCCGGTCCTTGTTTGCTTTGGACATGCGTGCCTTGGACGATGCATTCGCCACAGACGCACGAATCTTACCGCTGGCCTTGGTATTGATCATACCAAGTCCCATCGTTTCGTCAAAGGCGCTAGCTTCTTCTTCCTCCTTGCCGAATTCTATCCGGTTCTGCATCTTTCGCAGCTCTGTGAGCCCGTGCATTTCACGGAACTTACGAGCACGTCGTCCACCACGTCGCTGTTTGCGCCCGCCTTCGTTCGGCACCGGCAATGCTTTCACAAGCTTGGCGGGAGGTGGCTCCAACAGCTTTTCAATTTTTCGTTCAACTTCTTGATACAAAGCCGTTCCATATTCTCCTTGACGAGAACCAGAAGAGCCTCCTGCGTCTACACGAGCAGCAAGAGATGCCTTGGCGCTGACCATACGGAGCGCTTGAGTTCGGTATTCTTCAGGCGTTTGTACAATGAGCGTGCATTGTGCGAGGTAGCCAGAATAACGCGTAGATCCACCATGAATAGAAGAAAGGGCCGAGCTGCCCGATTTAGATGCACCAAGCAGGTGCATATTGCAAGAAGGAATTCTGGCAAGTGATGCTAATCCACCAGCGGAGCCCACCAACTTGGTCGCCACTCGAGTTCCAAGCAAAGCAGAGAGGTTTGGTGCTAATAGCGACATGCGCGATTCCACATAGTCCAGAATCTTGGCACGAGCGTCCTCGAGTGATTGCACCATACCACATGCGTCCTGAATGCGTTGCCACTCCTCAGCTGCGAGAGGCTGTCCCGTGGTGGTAGAAGCAGTCATGCTGATCACGACTACGGTGCCTTGTGGCAGGATGCCCTCCAAACCCACCGTCACGAGGTCTTTCTTATTCCCCAAAATAAGGACTGCCTGAATAAATTCCCAAGGATTCAATACAAGTGTTTCGAGCTCTGGAAATCGCGGAGCGTAATGTTCGCGAATGAACTAGAGTCAGTGTCTGTGAGCGTACCTTATAAAGGGCCAACATTTCATGATCGATCTCTAGAGCCGCATTGTTGGCTCGAATGATCAAAAAATACTCTTCTGAGCCTTCCAGTGCACCCGTAATGACTGTTGGAGGTTGGGCCTTGCGCTGCTCAATCACCTTATGTGAGTCTATCGAACGTACCTTGAGAAGCTCTGACAGGGTATCGTTTTCATACAGCTTTGAAATAGATCGTATATTCGTATTTGAAGCATCATTATTTTGAAGTGACTCTAGCTCATTCCCAGGCTGACTTGCCCCGTGCGCATGCGATTCATCCACATATTGCATCGAGGTATCTGCCCTCACTGATTCATCAGGACCCGCGTGACTGGATTCTCCATTATACAGAATAGAAGAGTATTGTTCCTTATCGTTGTCCATTGCATTTGACTCTCCCTCAGCCACGTCAGCCAGCAATTCATCTGCTAGACTGTTTGACATGATTCTCTAGTGAATATAGTACTACTTGTCCTGCACGATCACCTGCACAACACGCAACTTGTCGCGGCTGACTAACATGCCAAGCCGAATTTATTTCACGTGATAAAGTACGAGATAAGGCTCATCGGTATCTGTGCAATTCTCGCTCAAGTCCGAGTCATTTGCGTAAAAAGTCGATTTTGATTCGCTCATAGAAAATAGTATCTGGGGGCGCGACTCGAATGGGCAACCGGACAAGGCCGGAATGGCCTGTAAATGGCACATAGAAATAATCGGTGAGCAACTGTTTTCTCCCTCTCCAGGTTACGACCCCATTCGACGTGCACCTCAGCTTTGGTTTGCTCGCTTCTTGCTATCGAAGAAGGAAGGCTGTTTCACAAATTTATTGAGAATTTCTCAGTGATTAACTGCTGCTGCTGAAGCAGCATTCCAAAGAGCCTGGATACCGAAAAGGCAACTTGCATCCCTCTTAAACCAAACGTGCATTCCAGCTACATCCCCAGCAACCAATTCCACTTGTACCATTCCTCAAGGAAATGACTTTTTCCAGCGAATTTGTATTTGAAAATAAAACAAAAAACGTCCACGATGATGAGTTTGTCACGGAGTACATGACACCGCAGGATCTCAGCGACAGCGGATACGAGTCAGTGGAACGCGACTCTACGTCCTGGGCAGGTGCGATGCCTGCATCGCAAGGTCTGTATAATGCCGAATATGAAAAGGATGCCTGTGGTGTGGGCTTCATGTGCCACATGAAGGGCAAGGCATCGCATAAGATTGTATCAGAGGCACGCTTGCTTCTGTGCAACATGACGCATCGTGGTGCAACTGGTGCCGATGCACGCGACGGAGATGGCGCAGGTGTCATGACGGGCATGCCTGACGCATTCCTTCGCCGCGAAGTCTCGATTGACTTTGACTTCGAGCTGCCACCTGTTGGTGAATACGCCTGCGGTAACTTGTTCTTCCATTCGCGCGACGACCAGGCGCGTGCTGAACATATTCAAATTTTCGAAAAGATCTCTGACAAACTTGGATTGCGTGTACTTGGCTGGCGTGAGGTGCCAGTGGACAGCTCGATTCTGGGTCCGGCCTCCCGTAGCCGTGAACCCAAGACACTACAGCCGTTTATTGTCTTGGGCGACTACTACGGCTGGACATCGAAGAAAAGCGAGAACAATGGCGCATTCGATGAAGCTCTTTTTGACCGTCAACTGTACGTGCTGCGGAAGCATGCCACGCACCGTATCGGTTTGTCGAACTGGTTCTACATTTGTTCGCTGAGCCCCTCGAACATTGTATACAAAGGTCAGCTCAGTCCTGTTCAAGTGTACAACTACTATCATGATTTGAACAACTCAAGCTATTCGGCTCATTTTGCGCTCGTTCACTCGCGCTTCTCGACAAACACTTTCCCCTCGTGGGACCGAGCTCAGCCTCTGCGCTGGTCAGCGCATAATGGTGAAATCAACACGATCCGTGGTAACAAGAACTGGATGCATGCTCGTGAAGGAAGTCTGCGCTCCGAGGTGTTTGGTGACGAACTCGACTTGCTTTACCCCATCATTGAAAATGGTGGATCAGACTCGGCCGGCTTCGACAACGTGCTAGAGCTGCTTGTTGTGAACAAAGTGCTGACCTTGCCCCAGGCCATTATGATCATGGTGCCCGAAGCTTGGAAGGGCACGGAGACTGATCCCGCTAAGGCTGCCTTTTACAAGTGGGCCGCTTGTCTTATGGAGCCCTGGGATGGTCCAGCTCTCTTCACATTTTGTGATGGTCGCTACTGTGGTGCTAATTTGGACCGAAACGGTTTGCGACCATGCCGTTGGGTTACGACATCTGACGATATCATGGTGTGTGCCTCAGAGGTGGGTTGCGTTCCTATTCCCCCCGAGACCATCACTGCCAAGGGTCGCTTGCGCCCTGGCCGCATGCTTCTTGTCGACACGCAGGAGGGCCGTATCGTTGACGACCGTGAACTGAAGGCGAGCACGTCGCACCTCGCTGATTTTGCTGCCTGGGTCGAGCATAATCTTTTGGAACTCAAGTCCATCACCAAGACGGTGGAGCGACTGGTGCCAGATCAGCTCACTGTGAAGCTGGATGACTCGAATCTGAGCAATGACCCTCGCCTTCGTGCCTTTGGCTACACGACGGATCAAATCAACATGCTCATGCTTCCCATGATGAACGAAGCAAAGGAGGCCCTCGGCAGTATGGGTAGCGATGCACCACTCGCTTGCATGTCGCAATCGCCCCGTCTCGTCTACGAGTACTTCCGTCAGCTGTTTGCACAAGTGACGAACCCTCCGATTGACCCGATTCGAGAGGAGGTTGTAATGTCGCTCGACCAGTACATCGGTCCTGAGGGCAACCTGCTCGAGATGAACGAGAAGCAATGCAATCGTGTGTACCTCGAGAGCCCTGTGCTGAGCATGCAACAAATGAGCGCACTCAAGAACATGCATTTGATCTACCCAGAGTGGAAGTCTGTGACCATCGATACGACGTACGACCATGCACTGGGTATCGATGGCTACGAAGCCACATTGGACCGTGTATGTGCCGAGGTATCGCATGCCATTGAGGATGGAATGCGCATTGTTGTGCTCTCAGACCGCAACGTTGGCCCGAATCGCGTCGCGATCAGCTCGCTTATTGCCTGTGGTGGTGTTCACCACCACCTTATCCGCCAGAAGCGACGCAACCGCATTGCACTTGTGGTTGAGACGGCCGAAGCCCGTGAGGTGCACCACATCTGTGTGCTTCTTGGATACGGCGCTGATGCTATCTGCCCATGGCTCGCTCAGGAAGCGGTCATGAAGGTGCACCGTGAAGGTCTCTCCAAGGTCAACAAGACGCCTGATGAGCTCACTGCCAACTGGCGCGATGCGACAGACCACGGTATCTTCAAGGTCATGTCTAAGATGGGTATTTCGACGCTCCAGTCCTACAAGGGTGCTCAGATCTTTGAAGCGCTGGGTCTGGACAACACGGTCGTTGATCGCTGCTTCGCCGGCACGGCCTCCAGGATCCGTGGCTCGACGTTCGAGGTCCTGGCTGCGGACGCACTCGAAATGCATGAGCAGGCGTACCCACGCCGCAAGACTGTGACGTTCTCTGGTCTCCCAGAGACCGGTGATTACCACTGGCGTGACGGTGGTGAGCCCCACATGAACGATCCGAACTGCATTGCGTCACTGCAAGAAGCTACTCGCACCAAAAACCAGGCTGCCTGGCAGGCCTACACCAAGGCCACGCACGAGATGTCGAAGGCCACGACGCTGCGTGGTATGCTCGACTTCAACTTTAGCAAGACGCGTCCCATTCCAGTCGACCAGGTGGAGCCATGGACGGAGATTGCGCAGCGCTTCTGCACGGGTGCTATGTCGTACGGCTCGATCTCAATGGAAGCCCACTCAGCTCTGGCCATCGCCCTGAATCGCCTGGGAGGTAAGTCCAACACGGGTGAGGGCGGTGAAGACCCCGAGCGCTCCATCCCGCTCCCCAATGGCGACTCATTGCGCTCCAAAATCAAGCAGATTGCCTCGGGTCGCTTTGGTGTCACCTCACGCTACCTCTCTGACGCTGACGAGCTCCAAATCAAGATCGCCCAAGGTGCCAAGCCTGGTGAGGGTGGTGAGCTGCCCGGTCACAAGGTCTCGGAATCGATTGCCCGAACGCGTCACAGTACCGCCGGAGTCGGTCTCATTTCTCCCCCGCCGCACCACGATATTTACTCAATCGAGGACCTGAAGCAGTTGATCTACGACCTCAAGTGCTCCAACCCACGTGCGCGCGTCAGCGTGAAGCTCGTGTCTGAGGTTGGTGTGGGTGTCATTGCCGCTGGTGTAGCCAAGGCCAAGGCTGATCATATCCTCATTTCGGGTCATGATGGTGGTACGGGTGCTGCGCGCTGGACAAGTATCAAGTTTGCCGGTCTGCCTTGGGAACTGGGTCTCGCTGAGACACATCAAACGCTTGTGCTCAATGACTTGCGCGGTCGTGTGGTCGTGCAGACGGATGGTCAGCTCCGCTCGGGTCGTGATGTGGCCATCGCGTGTCTCCTTGGTGCCGAAGAGTTTGGCTTTTCGACGGCTCCCCTCATTTCGATGGGCTGTATCATGATGCGCAAGTGTCACTTGAACACTTGTCCTGTTGGTATCGCGACGCAAGACCCCGTCTTGCGTGAGAAGTTTGCAGGCCAGCCCGAGCATGTCATCAACTTCTTCTACTACCTCTCAGAAGAGCTGCGCTCGATCATGGCTAAGCTTGGCTTGCGTACCATGAACGAAATGGTAGGTCGCTCGGATCTTCTTTCAGTCGACGACTCTTTGCGCACGCCCAAGACGGCCAATATTAACCTGAGTGCTCTGCTCAAGCCAGCCTTTGAAATGCGTCCTGGCGCAGCCACGCACAAGGTGCGCCAGCAAGATCACCGTCTCTACGTCCGTCTTGACAACAAGTTTATCGACGAGGCAGAACCCGCTCTCTCGCGCGGTTTGCCTGTCCAAATCGATTGCAATGTTGTCAACACAGACCGTGCCCTTGGCACGACGCTCTCGTACCACGTCTCAAAGCTGTTTGGCGAGGAGGGCCTGCCGCGTGACACTATTCACATCAAAGCCAGCGGTAGTGCCGGCCAGTCGTGTGGCGCCTTCTTGGCGCCAGGTATCACACTCGAACTCGAAGGTGATGCGAATGACTATGTCGGTAAGGGTCTGTCTGGTGGACGTCTCATTGTCTATCCGCCCAAGTCGTCATCGTTCATGCCGGAGGAGAACGTCATCGTGGGTAACACATGCTTGTATGGCGCTACACGCGGTCATTGCTACTTTGCTGGTATTGCCGCCGAACGTTTCGCTGTGCGTAATTCTGGCGCGCATGCTGTTGTTGAAGGCGTCGGCGATCACGGTTGTGAGTATATGACGGGTGGTCGCGTTGTGGTCCTGGGCTCTACCGGTCGTAACTTTGCTGCGGGTATGAGCGGTGGTATCGCCTACGTGCTCGATATGAACCGCGACTTTGCGAGCAAGTGCAACATGGAAATGGTCGAGCTCGGCACTGTTGAAGATCCACTCGAGATCGCCGAGTTGCACACTCTTATTGAGGACCATCGTCATTATACGGGATCATCCATCGCTGAGCATGTCATTCACGAGTTCCATCACCTCCTTCCCCGCTTCGTGCGTGTTATGCCCACCGACTACAAGCAAGTGCTCCAGCAACAGGCAGCTAAGGCCGCCGAGGAGAAGAAGCGCTCGAGTCATGTTGACCTTCTTGGTACTCTGTCTAACCGTGGTAGCCAAGTCGATGTGTCGATCTCCAACGAGCACGTGGCTTCAGATGCTGTGTCGGGTGCTGCAAAGACAGAGGAGCCTGCTGTTATGGACATGGAGGAAGCCATGCTCGATAAGGAACTCGCCAAGGCCCGCTCTGAGAAACTCGACAAGGTGCGTGGCTTCATGAAGTATCACCGCAGGACCGAGGCGTATCGCAAACCTGGCGCCCGCGTTAAGGACTTCAAGGAGCTGTCAACGCGTCTTACTGAGCCAGAATTGAAGCTCCAGACGGCTCGCTGCATGGATTGTGGTGTGCCATTCTGTCAATCAGACAACGGCTGCCCGATTTCCAACATCATTCCCAAGTGGAACGACTTGGTGTTCAAAGGACAATGGTTCGATGCGCTCAATCGTCTACTTATGACGAACAACTTCCCTGAGTTTACTGGTCGCGTTTGTCCAGCACCATGTGAAGGTGCATGCGTTCTTGGTATTATCGAGTCACCGGTGGGTATCAAGTCGATCGAGTGTGCCATCATCGACTACGCTTGGGAGCAGGGATGGATGGTCCCACGTCCTCCTCAGCAGCGCACGGGCAAGACCGTGGCTGTTATTGGCTCTGGTCCGGCTGGACTGGCATCCGCTGACCAGCTCAACCGTGCTGGCCACTCAGTGACAGTATACGAACGTGCTGACCGTGTGGGTGGCCTGCTCATGTACGGCATCCCCAACATGAAGCTTGACAAGCATGTCGTTGACCGTCGTGTTCGTCTGATGGCTGACGAGGGTGTCAAGTTCGTTACCAGCACAGAAGTGGGTAGGGACATCGATGCTACCGCCCTTCGTGCGCAGAACGATGCCGTGGTCTTTGCAACTGGTGCTACATGGCCGCGTGACCTGAAAATTCCTGGTCGTGAGGCCGATGGTGTGCATTTTGCTATGGAATTCCTATCGTCTACCACGAAGTCACTCCTGGACACACAGCTGGCAGAGGGCACGTACCTGAATGCCCGTGGAAAGAATGTGATCGTGATTGGTGGTGGTGACACTGGTAATGACTGTATCGGCACAGCTGTGCGTCACGGTGCCAAATCAGTTGTCAACTTCGAGCTGCTACCGCAGCCGCCACAGGCGCGTGCTGAAAACAATCCATGGCCCCAATGGCCTCGTATCTTCCGTACGGATTACGGCCACTCTGAAGTCAAGGCGCAATGGGGCAATGACCCTCGTGAATACTGCATCTCGACCACTGAATTTGAAAAGGACGAAAGTGGCAAACTCATCGCTCTCAAGACCGTGCGCGTAGATTGGGAACTTGACGCCAGTGGCAAGTGGCAAATGCACAAGATTCCAGGTAGTGAGGAACGCTTCCCGTGCGACCTTTGTTTCCTGGCTCTTGGTTTCCTTGGTCCTGAGAACGCAGCTATCGAGTCTCTACAGCTTAGCCGGGACGCTCGCAGTAACATCCTTGCCGACACAAACCGCGGTGCTCGCCCCTACCAGACGTCCGTGAAAGGCGTCTATGCCGCCGGTGACTGTCGTCGCGGTCAGTCGCTGATTGTCTGGGGTATCCAAGAAGGTCGAGCATGTGCAGCGCAAGTCGACACTGATCTTATGTCGAACTCGTACTTACCTTGGGCTGGCAGTATTCCAAAGCGTATCCACGCTCCCGGTCAACAGGTCGGTAAGCATGTGCCTGCCGCAGCATCGACGTAAAGTACTTTTTCTTGAATTTTCTGTTCAAGAACACTTCCAAAGGCTTGTTCCTTTTCACAATCAAGCCATCTCTTAAGATGCACATAATTCATGCGTAGTCCAAATATTCGGTTTGTGTCTGTTTCTCGACGCCCGTGCCATGTCTGACCTCCGCATGTGCCTGCTTGCTTACGCAAATTTGAAAAGGATTTATGCCCCCACGGGTTTTCGCCGGTCACATATCATCATTCAAACGCAGCCACTCGATTGTGTATGGTAGGCGACAGCTGCATGGAAGGCACCGCCTCTCTATCTGTACCAGAAGCGTTGGCATCAAATTGTGATGCTACTTCAAATAATGATTTATCTACAAATAATCCGGACGAACCCGCTGCCACTGCTGCATTCTCATTTGTTTGTCTTGGTGTGGGCGGCGGCCCGTTTGACGATGACTGCTCTTGTTACGTGATGAAACCCGCGGATAGGGCTTGGCACGAAGGTACTGTGCTGGTTGAAGGGGGCTCTTTCCTGGGCTCGCTCAAAAAATGTTTGCAGCCGCCAGATTCTGTTTTTTATGATGCTGAGTTTCCGCCTGACGTAGATGCGGATGGTCGTACTGAAATCTTCAATTCATGGATCAATAATGTGTTTATTTCTCATGGACACCTCGATCACATATATGGACTTGTCCTGGCGTCTGCAAATAACCGTGTTCAGCGTCCTGTATACGGTCTGGAAGACACTCTCGAAACGATTTTAACTGTATTTAATGGTCGTATTTGGCCCCGTCTTGCCTCTTATGATGAGTCTGATCCCATGGCTTTTTACCATTTGCGCACTCTGAAAATCAATGCACCACTTCGCATCGCTCCAGAGGTGGATGTAACAGCTTTTCCAATTTCCCATGGCCCAGCCCGTCTCTCTGAGGGTACAACGTGTTTCAATGACGAAATACTCCATGCTGAGCCGATAGAACATCCACCTTGCGAAATGGATGGAACTTTCTGCAGAACCGTATCCACTGCTTTCTTGTTCACGAACCATCGACGCGACATGGACGTATTATTTATGGGTGACGTCGAGCCTGACTTAGTCTGCCATTCATCGTGCAACAGCACACTTTGGGAGAATGTTGCCCCTCGAGCAGCGCAAAACAAGCTTAAAGCGGTTTTTCTTGAGTGCAGCTTTTCATCCGAACAACCTACTCATTTACTATTTGGGCATCTAACTCCGGAATACTTATACAAGGAACTGGAGTGCCTCGCGCGTCACGTCCGTCTCTGCCAGCATCAAGACGAAAACCTTTTAGAAGGCAGCCTTCGTGGCTTAAAGTGCATTGTCATTCATCTAAAAGGCCTGGTGTTATCTGCAGATCCGTCTTATACGACCTGCACACCCGTGCCGAAGTCGTCATCCTCTGAGCATTTACCGCTGCCTGTTCCTTTGAGGGAGCGCATTCAGAATGAGCTTGATGCACTTGAATCCAAAAAACGCTTGGGCGTCGAGTTTATCATCGCCCAGCGTGGCCAACGGATTGGTACGTTTCATGCAACCCTCGCTAACTGTGCAGAATGCTAGGATATGTATATTCCTGATACCAATAATCTACAAGAAGTGAACGCAAACTTAAATTTACAATGTATGAATGACGTCGCAGCATAGATTGCTGAAAATATACGCTGCTGAGGACCTTGTTGAATAATAGAAGTACATCACGAGTGGATAAGCAGCTCATGTTTCATCCATTTTCAGACCACCTGATGGTACTTCACGTATTGGAAGTTGATACGCATCTGAGGTCGTTTTGATGATAGTGTTTCCTGACCAGTTGAGGACTGGGTCCGAATGACTAGACAATTGTATAGCAAATATAATCAATGCAGAGACAACAGTGCCAAAATCAAGAGCGTTGGCAGTTACGAAGTTAAACTTTGACCACCAGCTGAAATAGTATTTTCGAATGTAATACTGGAAGACAAACGCAACAAGGAACCACATAGTGAAGTTGACGCTGTGTGTCACAGGGAATAAACCAACACTGAAAAAAATAATAGGCCAGCATACATACGAGAGCCCCGGCTTTTTCAACCGCCAACGAATAAGAAGTGTTAGCAAAGGACAAAGTGCTCCTGCCAAGAGACCCCATAGAATAAATCGGAATGGTTTGAATGCAAATAAGTGATCAGGACCAATTGCACTCCAGAGCAAAGATGTTAAAAAGTAAACCTTTGGTGACCAGCACGTCAAACCAGAAGAGCTGTGGTCGTGACAAGCATCTGGCACGTTGGTGATCAAAACTTCTTTCAAAGCCAATTCTGCACATCCTGTTATGATGGTACATACAATCTGGAGTAAAAACATGGTTTTTGGTGGAATCTTCATGTAATGGCCTAATTTCAAGTTGCCAGTAAACTCAAGACAAGAAACTAGCGTTTGCACTGCTAGAGACTTGAACAAGAGGAAGCCTTGCGGTAAACCAGGTAAAATGTATCCACCCACCACGTCAGCAAGAATATTGGTCCCGATCATCTGTCCTGTCATAGCAAAGACATATCCACTAGGCAATGCGTACAAAACGGAAAGCAAAATGGCAATAATCAAATATACATCTTTGACGGTAAAGTGGAAATAGTCAGCTGAAACGAGAATGAGTAGGAATGGGATAAAAAATGTAGCAAAAAACCACCACGATGGAACTGATTGGTACCGGCGCATGAGTTTTGCATGAATATCCGGTTTTTCGTGCGATTTCAGTCCCAATGCACCCAGAACATTGTCATAATGATTGATAAACATATTGCACAGAACGGAGGTTATAGAGGCAAATCCACCAAAGTAAGAGACAATAAATCCCATTGACAAGAAAATCGGAGAATATCCTTTGAACTTATCAAGGTTGAAAGTGTAGGACGGCTCGTCAAGAACTAATTTTTCTTGATATATTTTTCCATGCTTGTCGTAAGCATTGTGTCCTGAAAAAGGAAAATAAGCTGAGTCCCAGGTGTTTGTAAAATACAGCAAAGGCATTACCAGCCATGCGAAGATCACAAATCCAACAAAAAAGTTGCATTCAGACCACCAGGGAGCAACCATAGGTGATCCAAAAAATGCAATTTCGCTCCAGTCAAACGAAAAAGACAGGAGACCCATACCATTGATACCTGTTACAATATTCAAAATCCGATCTTTTGGCTTTATCCAGCAGAGCCAACAAAAAAATGAGAGGCTCTTGATGAATAGCCCAGGTATAAAATTATACAAGAATGCAGAAATAACAATTATAATGAACCATCGCATCCGTGACATGCTTTTCTCACCTGCATCTTCCTCGGCATGAAGTGTATTGAGGATAGTAGTAGAAGCGAGGAGTTGAGGCCACAGCATAGATGCAGGCTCAACCAAGAATTTCAAAAGTGGTCCAGCTAATCCAAAGCCAAGAGTTCGAGATGCAGCCATGTAGAGGTATTCAACCCATATAGACCTCTCGGTATTTTGAGAAAAATTTGTCTGTTTAGCAACGAGAAAAGTAATGATATAAGATGGCTTGATAGAAATGGACACTAGAGCTGAAATGACGGCATGCTCTTTGATGTTGAAAGCACCAGGGTTTAACGAGAAAGAAAAGCCACCAAGAATTTTAGGCAAATGATACTCTCGAGTAGGCAATACTGCAGCCATAAATTTACCAAAAGGGTATGCCAAAATAGTCACCAAAATGGGAGTAACTGTTGGAGCTGGGTATCGAAGCATGAGGTAGGTATTTGCAGCTCCTGCGAGTACACACAAAAAAAAAGAAAGGAACAAGACACGGAATGTGGTAACTGGCATGGATGGGTCATCAATATTCGAGACGGACGCACGAACTTCGGGGTAAGGCGAATCTTCTTCGATATCTTCGCCTTCATGCATACCTGCCTCGATTTGGCCTGCGTCGTCATTTCCAATATCATTTAGCAGCCTCATTTCAAGCTCATTGTTGTATGGCTGTTTCTCCATGTATGCCTGAGATGGTTCGTGGAGCTTCTGCGATGTAAGCGACTGATCATTCCGCTTGTAAAATGAGCTAAAATTAGCTGGACCATTATAATATCCAGTCGGAAATAGACTAGGCCCATCGGATGAAGTCTTTGCATGCATCAGTACATCAGAACGATCTTTGGAAGATGCATGTGGTCTGTCTGAACTTGGGATTGATCCATGGAAAGGCTTTTTTCTCTCGTGTACACCGTTCACGTAAAAATTCATTTCACTAGAATGATTCGAGAGCATCGGGTCTTCTTCATCTAGTTCATCCTCTGGTACATCTTCTGCTTGTGCGCGATGAGGATGTATGGTCGGATACACAGACGCATCACGACGCGGTCCAGCTGTTCATTGTGAGAATGAATGACTTACTTTCAGTAAATGCAAACACATCATCATCGTCATCATCAGATTCGGCGTAACCGTCCGCGTAATCAAGTTGCGAGTCGATAAAACCTTCTGTACTTGGAATTGACCACTGTGGTATACGGACGTCGTCTTCTGCGCCAAAAGCCGGAAAGCTTCTATGCCGTGGAATCTGTTTTGTAGGAATATCTAGGGTACTAGAGTAGCCATGTTCTGACCGCCTGCGGTCCATGTTTGTCCTAGAAAATACTAAGACGATGCGTCCGTCTTAAAAAAAATCTCCAATACCCCAAGTACTTCCAAGCCAAGCCCTCCACAGAAGTCTTGCAGTGCTGGTGAACAGCAACTCCTATGTTTGTAATTTCCACTAAAAGCAGAGCTACTACGACAACACTTCCGATGAATGCTCACTCTCATCAGAGTGAGGCATGGGTATGATGGTGTTATCAAGTGTTGGTGGTGCTGGACCAAATACCAGTGAATGCCTTTTATTTAAAGGCATCGGCTGCATATCATGAGTTAGGATTGGAGGGTCAAGATTCTGCATAAACTCCTGTACAGTCAGAGTCGGAGCGATCAACAAAGTTGCCACCACTTGTCGAAGAGCTTCGGGAATGGTTTCATTATTGTACCATCCAAGAAGCCAAACCTGTTGTACTGTGCGAGCCAAGGCGATATTTACATCCGACACGCCGTCTGCAACAAGTTCCAATAAGCAAGGAAGAATCAAGCGTTCGAACCTTTCACGGCCAAGATCATGTCCCAAAAGCGATTGTACAATATTAAGGAAAGTAGTGCGTTGACGACTGGTAGAAGCATGCGCCATATCACACAACATTGACAGGAATCCATCAGCAATAGTCTCATCATGTTCTCGAAAAGTGCGGTATGTTATCGGCACACATTGAATGCCAATGTTGCGAAGCGCGTTGACTGGATCATTCAAAGCCAATAGTGAAAGTGTGATAAGACAGCCATCCTCATCATCCAGAAGCATGGTAGGAATAAGCGCCGGGATATGAGCTGCAATGCTTTGTCGCAACCTCCATTCGTGGGCATAGTTAGTGAGCCACAAGGCTGGAACACGAAGCAGTTGTTCACGAGCAGCTTCCACTGGAAGCATGAGCCAAAACTCATCCATATGTTCAAGCATAGTTGCTGTAACATCGACACAAGTATCACGGAAAAATTGATCAGATACAGGTATCAAGTCTTGACATGTAGCCTTGGGTCCAATAATCTTGGCCATTTGGTGCAAGGATGCAGCGAGCGAGTTTCGCACATTGTCGTGTGCATGTGTTGTGAGGCGTTTATACAACTCATGGAGCCTAGACCACTGTTCTGGGCCCAGTGTAAGAACCACGGCAGGGAAATTAAATGCCACAATAAGTGCATAGTCGGAATTCGTGAGAAACTCATTGACGTCGTTACCTTCATCATGCGCATCCATAGGCTTGCCCATAAATAGGCGCACAAGTTCATCAGGTACTCCATTTTCATCGTCATGGAATAAGTAGATAATTTCACCAATCATCTCAAATGCGGCAAGTTGCACATTAGGGGAGACGTCCTGCTTTAGTGCACGCATAATTAACAAGAGGTTCTCACGCCTTGCATTATTTCGGGGTTGTATGGCAAACACTCCGGGAAGTGAATAACATGCAGCTTGGCGGACTTGCCAAATATGGTCAAGCAGAACCCGATTAAGAGCTTCAAACAATCGAGCAGGTGCACTGGATTCAGACAAACTTAGTTCATCCGGCGCATCAGAAAGTAATGCTTTGCCCATAATACCGATGGCAGCTGCAACCTCCTTGCGAACGAAAAAAGCTGGGTCTTGAGGCCAACTTGTGATTTCAGGCACAACACGGTCAATAAGTAATTTGCGAGAAAATCCCCCCTCCATGGTAATGGCAGCTAACAGATTGACCGACATCATGCGACCTAAAGCAGGTTCTTCATCGAAGGTCATGCGATCATTTTGTGATGATGCTGTTTCAACAGAGTTTTCCTCCATACAAGCAATAGCAATAGCCACATGTTCAAAAAGTTCATTTAAAACTGCACTGCGTGCTTTTTCGTCGAAATTATACGGCGCCATCGGCACTAATTTGTCATCACGGGCTGTGCCCATCTCAACAAGGTCCGCGTGAAGAATATCATCAAAGCCCTCATAGTCTTCTCGTCCTTGCCGCTGTTCAGAACAGATAGCCTCATCAAAATGCTTGCTGCGCAAAAAGTACTCCACAATGGATGCTTGAGTAGCGCCAGACACGGCCGTATTGGGATTCAGCAAAAGGGAACATAAAAGTGGTGTGAATGTGCTAAGAGATATGCGCGGTCGTGGCATGATCTCATCATCTGTATCGTCCGTACGACAATCAGGTTCCAAGTCAGAAAGCTCCTGAAGCGGGCAGTTTCGGAAGAAAAACCACATCAATCGACCTAATTCCGGAGCAAACACAGCACTAACCTCAAGTTCATCCGTGGCAAGTCCATTGAGCAATGGAATCACATATTCCACCGCCTCGGTCAAGTCAACATCTTTGATCCAGTCCGCCAGGCATCGAGACACGAGCACTCGGTGGTACGCCAAGTCACTTTTGGCAAATAGGAAGATGCGCTCGAGATAATTGAGACCATCATCCATAGAGTCAGACGCATCTTCTTGCTCAGATGATACATCTATTGCATCCTCTTCCGTTACTTGTGGGGAGACAAGAGAAAAGTCTTGCAAAACACGCTCTTCACGCTCGTCCTCGGCATCAGCATCATTGCTGGTATCGTCCTCGCCAGACACACTACTTGGGAACACTGGTCTCAAATTATTATCATCGCAGCGTAATTGCTCCAGCGAGCGTGACATTTGCCATTTTCGAACACGCTCTTCTGAGGCATCCACATCATCCACGCCATCGTCATCGTCAATAACAGCACCATCTCCCTCGTTTTCAGAGCTAGAATCAGTACTGCTTTTCCCGGAGCCTTGAGACTCACTTTCAGACCGAACACTGTCTGAATCATCACTTATCGAATAACCAGAACGAGGAGGCAAGGCGATGTTACTGCGCGTCTTGGGTGGACTATCCGACATGACACGAGGAGAGATAGGGGATTCCAACACCGGAGGAGGGGATGAGCTTTGTAATGAAAGAGACGATAGGCGTGGGAACCCGAGATTTAACATTTCTTCCGGTGATGGATTCAAATCACTCTGTAACACAGGTGAAGTTGGAAAAGACGGACCCAGGCGTTCTAGTTCTTCAGAATATTCAGGGGTATGCGCGTCCGCATCCGGCTGCTTTGTGAGCCATACAGAATCAATTACGTTGGGACCTGTGATGGGAGGCAATAGATTGGCATTCTCGTTGGTCCCACATTGGTCAGTCGGGTCAGACAGAGGCGATGCTATACGTGCATTGCACGAGGCTCTAAATTGACCATCTGGCCAAAGGCTTGGCACAAAAGATCGAAAGGATTGACCGGTTGGCGGAGATGTGGAATTAGCACGCGATGGAGCATGGAAATAACTGCCGTGACTCAGTCTGCGCCGCATGGCGCGTAGATTCGGCACCGATGCCACACGACTCTGATGCTTTCCTCGCTCATTTCGAGACTTATTTTCGCGAAACGGGGAAGACGGAGAAGATGGTGAAAATGAGTCATCCGACAATGTCGGTGAAACCGTTTTACTCCCTCTTGACGAGGCGTCAAAAGATTGCACGCGTCTAATCGGAATGGGAAACGACCTGCTCGGGGAGTATGGTGGTATACGAGGGACGTTTAAGGTATCATCACCAGGTGAAGCTTCCTGCGATTTATGTTCGAGGGTCACGATCGGTATGGGGACCGATGCTGAAAGTTAGCGACAATGTTCAAGGCATGGCTCAGAAACATACCGCTCTCACCACGCATGCGTGACTTATGCGCTGCAAAATGTTGTGTACTTTTGAAGCTAGATTGAAAATATAATCAAAGTCCGATAATGAAACAAAAACTTGTAAATAGCCTCTGTTATAATCTTGTTCGATCAACAGTGAAGACGGTCGAGCTGAACTGCCTCCGGCCTGACTGGACGGCACTGAGAAAAGAAAATGCAGCCGCCCAGGTTCCCGCGTGATAACCTCCACTTCGACACACCTGAGCTTCTCGCTGCCGATCGGTTAATGATGCAACTCACGTTGAGCACAGGGGCAACTAATACATTGGTTTTTAGCTTGAAAAACGCGTTGCTGAGAAGGAACGCATCATTTACACAAGTATCTTTGTCAAGCTCAAAAAATATGTACAAGATCTGCAGAATAGAAGCATCGAAGATGTCATTCGAGCAGATAGTGTGTCTATGCGAATCAGTGTTTAGAACACGATTTGGCGGTTGAGAATCTTTAGACATGTGCAGATCATAGAAAAATCGAGCACATTTCTCTCTAGACAAGTTTGTCACACATAGAAAGAATTTTCTCCCGAATATGTGAGGTAAAGAAAACCGTCATCATCTTTATACACAGCATGTATTTCGTGCATGGAAGCTGATGAAGCAGGAAGGACGCTGTTCACATAGACGAAAATAGCTTTATCAGGAGAAAGTTTAATCTTCTTACGTATCACATAAACAAATTGACCGACAGTCAAGTCCTTCAGTGTATAAATACAAGAATACATACGCTTGGTGCCAAATACTTTTTCTTAGATATCGGAGGCATGTCTGATTTTTCGGCCTTCTCACAGATTACCGGGATTCTTTCAGGATACTGTTTCTTGATACGATCAAATTCCTTCACCCTTTCATCTTTGAGTCAGTGATCGCGTCATACCAAACGTGTGCTTTTGTTTAAAAGTGGACCGCATGTGCAATGCACAAATGGGTGCCTCTTTCGCATGCCCTTCGCAGTAAGAGTGGAGGTTGTCACGTGATAGTAGACTCAGCCAGCGTGCTTCACCCGTGTATCGGCAGTACGGCGCGTCGTGGGTTCGACGACGCGTACCTTTAGCGACCACATTTGTGCTTTCTAAAGTTTGCAAGTACCATGGTCAAAGCAGAGTCGAACGTAAGTAAACACATATTATGCTCACATGTAGTCTTCCGGTCATACCACCATTGGCGGTCGAGTGCTTCGAAGCCGCGCACGCACTGCGACGCTGGACGAGTCTGTGCTGAACCAAATCAAAGAACATCAGAGGGAATTGGTGAAGCAGAAGCAGAGCCAAGGACTAAAGCGCTTCTCTGGTGAAGGCGGCTCTACACGCAACCTGAATGAGCCTGTTTTTGAGAAGTTTGAGAGCTATCGGCGCGAGAGCCAGCTCCCTAATAAGGTGGAAGAACTTCGTGTATGTATTTTATCTTTCGAGAACAACTAATGCAGCTAGATCATGGTCGATCACCGAGCCCAATCGGTTATTCTTCCCATTAATCAATTTGCTGTTCCGTTCCATATCAAGACACTGAAAAATGTCAGTAAATCTGACGAAGGTGAATTCACGTATTTGCGCATCAATTTTGTTACCCCAGGACAGCTCTCTGGTAAAAAGGATGATGTTCCTTTTGATGATCCGAACGCTACATTCATTCGCAATGTCAGCTACCGATCGACCAATGCGCGTCATTTTGATGACTTGTACAATGAAATTAATGAGATGCGTCGTGTTGCAGCAAAGCGTGAGGCTGAGCAAAAGGAGATGGCCGATGTGGTCGAGCAAGACCAACTGATTTTAAACAAGCAACGCCCTCTCTCCCTTCCTGAAGTGTTTCCCCGTCCTGCTTTGGAAGGAAAGCGCGTTCCTGGTAACCTGACTATCCATCAAAATGGTGTTAGATTCATGTCGCCTCTACGTCAGGACCAAAAGATTGATATCCCATTCAGCAACGTCAAGCACTTATTTTACCAACCATGTGACAAAGAATTGATCGTGCTCATCCATTTTCATCTTAAGTCGCCTGTTATGATCGGAAAACGTAAAACCAAAGATGTTCAATTCTACCGCGAAGCTTCCGATGTTCAATTCGATGAAACGGGTAACAGAAAGCGCCGCTACCGAACGGGTGACGAAGATGAAATTGAACTGGAACAAGAGGAGCGGCGTCATCGCCATATGCTTAACAAAGAGTTTAAACACTTTGCACAGCGCATAGCGGATGCCTCAAATGGTCGCATTCAAGTTGATATTCCTTATCGTGATCTTGGATTCAACGGCGTGCCATCTCGTGCCAGTGTACTTCTCCAGCCTACTACGGACTGCCTTGTGCATCTCTCGGACCCACCATTCCTTGTCGTAACTCTTTCAGACATTGAGATTGTGCACCTTGAACGTGTGCAGTATGGTCTTTCTTCATTTGATATGGTATTTGTTTTCAGTGACTTTAATCGCGCTCCATTGCATATTAGCAGCGTGCCAACTAGTTCGCTGGATGATGTCAAACAGTGGCTTGACTCTGTTGATGTCTGTGTCACGGAGGGTGCCGTCAACCTCAATTGGGGCGCGATCATGAAGACAATCAATGACGACCCATACGCTTTCTTTCAAGAAGGAGGCTGGGGTTTTCTACAAGCGGATGGCAGTGATGCTTCGGATGCATCTGATAGTGAGTCTGCCTCAGAGTTTGATTCCGAACTTGATGATGGTGACGAGGAATCTACAGAATATTCTGAGAGTGGTTCAGACTTCGGGGAATCTGAAGAAAGTGGGTCCGAGCCAGAAGAGGATAGCGAAGACGAAGGTGAAGATTGGGATGAATTGGAAGCAAAAGCTGCCCGTGATGATCAGAAAAAGCGTCGTGACCGTGATGATCTGAGCGGTAGCGAAACCGAGGATGTTAAGCCTCGCTCGAAGAAGAGCAAAGGTGGTTTCAAATAAATGTGTAGAGAGCTAAGACCGTATATTTGGTATGTCCAGAGATTCCGCGTTGATGCAATGATCGTTTGGGTTTAAAACGGGTAACAGCCTATGCTAAACTTAAACGAATCACACATACCTAAATTCGTAACACCTGTAGATGCACCGTGGCGACAAAAAGCCGAAACAGCTATATTTTCCATTGAAGAAACAAAGTTCTCTACGTACACATAAGTACACAGTGGTTATTTTGTCTACTTAGCCGATAATGAGCTAGAGAGTCAGCATCATACGTTGTCGCGAAGCCACGTACCTTGTTCTCTTCATCGTTGAAATCGTACACAGGAACTTCGAGGTTGGTAGGCGCAGGACCCTTCCGGATACGACCACTGATATCGTAGTGGCTACCATGGCAAGGGCAAAACCAGCCGCCGAATTCACCGGCCTCACCAATAGGCACACAACCCAGGTGGGTGCAAACTCCGAGCATAACGAGCCATTCGGGGCGCTTGACACGGTCCGAATCAGCTTGCGGGTCACGCAGCGAGTTTATATCAATGTCGTTGGCTTCGTCAATCTCAGATTGGGTGCGGTGGCGAACAAAGACAGGCTTACCGCGCCATTTGATAATGGCGTTCTTGCCCTCAGGAATGTTGGCCATATCAACCTCGACCTTGGCCAACGCAAGCACATCGCTCGACGCACTCATAGTGGCGAGGAAATTGGTCACAGTCGAGCGAGCGCTGGCAGCAGAAACCGCACCGAACGTACCGATCATAAAGTACGAAAACGCTCGGTGAGCCTCTGGGTTCTTGACACGATAGTCGCTAAAGTTGGGAGTCTGTAGAGCACGCGACGACGACGAGAAGAAACGGGTTTGGGTGCCTGACACATTTGCTGATAAGTTAGCAGAGTTCTTCAATCATACGTGGCACGCGCAAGTACTTACCATTCACAGCCGTCCGCGACACAAGCGAATGGCCACGGAGCGCAGCCTTCGATGTCCAGGATGGGAGGGAGGCGACATCTGAGCGCGAGCCAAAGTGACCGTGATCATCGTGGCTGTGCGGGTCAACGGGCGCCGAAACACGGAGGTTAAGACCCGACACCACAGGAGTGCCATTAGCGACGTGCTTCACCGTCGGACTGAGAAGATTGTGTTAGTGATTGTTCACATCCCCTGAGCTTTAATACATACGCGACGTTAAAAGCCTGGCGCGAGATTAAGTTCCGGCAGAATGGGGCAGACATGGCTAGTTTGCGGATCACTATAGCCAAAGGAAAACGGCCAGGACGACAAATCTGGGTGGACAAAACGACTAAAGAGGCTACGGGTGCAACTCGAATGCACCACGGCGCTGGAACCCGGGCCCACCCGGCCGACATACTTTCTCGACCATTCGTACACGTGATTTTTATATAATCAATAAGGAGCCATAGTGGAAGCCATACATTTGCTCCGTAGGAAGCACAGGTGGTAAAACTCGTAACGTTTGTCCCCCTCTTGGTTGATATGTCGACTGAAAATCCCAAAATTCTTCCTAGCTCCTCGACAACTGAAAAGTCGGGTAGCGTTCCACGCAGTGCTATGCGTAACATCAAGCCTGAAGCTGGCTCCGGAAGTTTGGGCACCTTTGGTGTAAAGAGTGGATTGGCACAGATGCTCAAAGGCGGTGTGATCATGGATGTTGTGAACGCCGAACAGGCACGTATTGCTGAGGAAGCCGGTGCCTGTGCTGTCATGGCATTGGAGCGAGTGCCTGCTGATATCCGTGCCGATGGAGGTGTGGCTCGCATGTCTGATCCGGCAATGATCCAAGAGATCATTGACGCCGTTACTATTCCTGTCATGGCCAAATGCCGTATTGGTCATTTTGTTGAGGCTCAAATTCTTCAGGCGATTAATGTGGACTACATTGATGAGAGCGAGGTGCTGACTCCTGCTGATGAGGAGCATCACATAAACAAGCACAACTTCAAAGTGCCTTTTGTGTGCGGCTGCCGTAATCTTGGTGAAGCCCTTCGCCGAATTAGCGAGGGTGCTGCTATGATTCGAACGAAGGGTGAGGCTGGAACAGGTAATGTGGTCGAGGCTGTGCGCCATCAGCGCACGGTTCAAGCTGAAATTCGTCGTGCTGCCAGTATGAACGACGATGAGCTATACTCGTACGCCCGCACGATCCAAGCACCTTTCCATCTTTTGAAAGAAACTGCTCGTCTTAAGCGCCTTCCAGTGGTTAACTTTGCTGCGGGTGGCGTGGCAACGCCAGCTGATGCTGCGCTAATGATGCAACTTGGCAGCGATGGTGTGTTCGTGGGCTCTGGAATTTTCAAAGGAGCCAACCAGGCCGAGCGTGCTAAAGCCATCGTTCAGGCAGTAGCTCACTACAATGATGCCACTAAGCTAGCTGAAGTTTCTACGAACCTGGGTGAGGCTATGGTTGGCATTAACATCTCTGACGACATGAGAGGTGGCAAATTGGCTTCGCGTGGCTCGTAGTCATACCTCCACAGTGAATTGAGTGGTGCAAAAGGGTTACATGATTAGTTGGCATTGACAGCAAGCGTCTGCTTGGCGCGGACCAACCGCCAAGCGTAATGTAAAAATGAGTTTCATAAAGCACGCAATTTTGCCGGATGTACCTAGCGCCACGTGGTGAATGCGTGCCGTCAATGCGTGACATATTGTTCGGATGCAACGTAGTTTTCTAGAGTCAACCCTATATTATTCTGCTTCACAAGACTCTAAAAAGAGCGAAACCAGGGGGGCATGGTGAGTCGGGATATAAGTGCACCCATTAGCGTGCACCCTTATCCTCCCGGTGCTGTACCTGCCGCTGCAACCGTCTCTAATGCCGTTATGGCTGGAACAACGTTAGACCCTTCAGCAGAAACGGTGCCAGTCATGGCTCCCGATAATGCCTCAGTCGTGTACTTGGATGTAAGAAAAAGTCCCTCTCAAAAGGGTCCTGATATGATGCATCATTCTCCTCGAACAAGCATGGGTTTGACAGCTGCTGATGTGCCCCCAGCTATCCTGCCGCCGAAGGGTGACCGCGTCATGGTCACGCTGATGAAACTCAGCACTGCAAACGAGCATGCGTGGCTCACCATTGGTTCAACGGCTGAATCCATGGGAGACTCACCCCGTGCGCTTGGCTCCTACGAGTCTGCCCTTTTGCATAACCCATATTCTGTTTCAGCGCTCAGTGCCATTGCAAATGTATATCGTTCTATGGACCATTTTGATCTTGCTGTTGAATACTTTCAACGTGTTTTAGATATTGACAATGAAAATGGAGAAGTATGGGGTGCAATGGGTCATTGCTACTTGATGATGGATGAGCTTGAAAAAGCGTATGCTGCATACCATCAGGCCTTATACCATTTGCCAAATCCCAAAGAGCCAAAGCTTTGGTATGGAATCGGCATATTGTACGACCGTTACGGAAGCCTAGAGCACGCTGAAGAAACTTTTTCTAGTGTTGTTCGAATGAATCCTGACTATGAAAAGGCCAACGAAATTTACTTTCGCCTCGGAATCATATACAAGCAGCAAGGTAAATATGAAACTAGTCTCGAATGTTTTCGTCTCATCCTAGGAAACCCGCCCAAGCCGCTCACAGAGATGGATATTTGGTTTCAAATTGGACATGTGCACGAACAACAACATGCTTACGATCTTGCAAGAGAAGCATATGAACGTGTCCTCTCTGAAAACACAGATCATGCGAAGGTCCGCCAGCAATTGGGCCTATTGTACATGCAGCCAAAAGCGAGCTTTTTTAGCCAAGAAAAAGCTCTAGAGCTCTTGCAACAGAGCCTGGAATGTGATCCAAATGACCAGCAAACGTGGTTCTTGGTCGGCAGATCCTACATGGAGATGCAGGAATATAATAAAGCTTATGATGCGTATCAACAAGCTGTGTATCGCGACGGAAAGAATCCTGCTCTCTGGTGTTCAATTGGCATACTCTATTTCCAAATCATGCAATTTCATGATGCACTGGGTGCATTTTCCCGCTCTATTCGTTTGAATCCCTACATCCCTGAAATTTGGCTGAACCTTGGAATTTTGTATGAGACATGCAACAATCAAATTTCTGATGCTATTGATGCTTATCGCCGTGTCATGGAGCTTGAACCTGAGAATGCAGCTATTCAGCAACGTTTACAACTTTTACAAAATGCTGAGCCGCTTGGGAAAGCAGTACCGAACATTCCCAAACCTAAGGATGTACCGCTGGACTCATACGCTACCGTCAATGTAGCAGCTCCAGATACACCGTCTGCTGCCTCATTCAAAGCCGAAGACAAGACTTGGAAGATCTCATCTCGCACATCAGCAGATCCATCAGCAGAAGTATCTGTGCCTGTTCGCGAAGTTCACTCCGAGGGTGAACGCAAACAAATACTAGACGCCCCTCCGCATCGCGCGTATATTAGTGCGTCGCGGTCGCTCAATGGTCCATCTACATTTGCTCGATCTTACGCTGAAACCGACCGTGCAGATGTTTCTCATCCTCGCACGCATGAGGCTCCCTTAGAATGGGACCGGCAATATTCTGTGCCGTATGTTGACGAGCGTGCAGGAGTTTACTCTTCCCGTATACCAATGACTTCATCGCATCATTATTATGATGGACGTATCTCGCGGTACGATAGTGACGGCTATCGTGGTGGACGCCCGTATGTCCCTGTGACAAGTACGCGGCTTTCACCACTGGATCGCCGCACGTTTGTTTCGCCAAGTCAAGAGCGCGAGATTCTAGATGGCGATCGAGACAGTACGTTTCATGGAAAACAAGAAGTGAGCCGCATCCGGAGTGAGCTACCCGTGCGAGGGATTCATTCTGAGGTTCGCCTTGCACCTGCTGAGCCTGGCGTGTCTTCGATGAGTCGCGGCTCAGACTCAGCTAGTAATGCTCGAGAAGTGGACGAGGACTATGATGAAGGTGCTGCTAGTGCTCTCATGGGACTGGTCGGTGCAGCGAATACAGCGTATGAAGCAAGTTCGTGGGGTCGTGCTCGATCTGAAGCGCCCATACGCGCACGATCACCAACCTCTACGAAGCGTGCAGGTGACCATGATCGTCCCAGTCTAGAAGCTAAACGGCGTCGGTACGAAGATTTATACACTTATGAGGACCGTATCGAGCGACCGGATGGTCGCGTCATGATTTCTGCTGCCAGAGAAGGGTAACTCACATCTTGTCATTCGTGATGCGCTTGCGGTGATGTGATGCGGTTCGCGGTAGAGCCCATATGTAGCTATTAAACACGTGGTGTATAATGATGATGTTATCATACAGGCTTGCCCCACGAATCTCGCGGGCGGGCCCACAAAGCAGGGGCCATAGCGCCCATTCGCTTGGCACCTGGATACTTTCCGCACCAAAGAGAACACAGTCCAGAACAAATGGGATTATTTTCGCAGGTGAGCTCAGCTGTTTCTTGGCATGGTCAAGGCTCTAAGTTATCGAAAGATGACAATCCGCCTGAGGGTGCTGATGCTGATGACATGGAAGAGCTGGATGATGAATCAGGAAGCATTCTATTAAGTCTGATCGGACAACTTCGCCTTGGTATGGATCTACACAAGGTGACACTCCCAACTTTTGTGTTGGAGCCTCGCAGCATGTTGGAGCGTGTGACCGACTTTTTGAGTCATCCAGACTTGATTTTTGGTGCAGATCGCCTCGAGAATCCAGAGGAGCGTTTCCTTGCAGTCCTAACGTATTATATGTCTGGGTGGCATATTAAGCCAAAAGGAGTGAAAAAGCCATACAATCCTGTGTTGGGTGAATTTTTCCGTTGTACATATGCGTACCCCAATGGCACAACGGGTGTGTACATCGCCGAGCAGGTATCACACCATCCACCTATTAGCGCATATTATTATGTGTCGCCCGAGAACAATATCTTAATTTATGGTGATTTACGACCCAAGAGCAGGTTCCTTGGTAATACCGCGGCAAATATTATGGGTGGCACGAGTCGTATTGTACTCTTGAGTCGGCCTGAGGATGGAGAGTACAGCATAAGTATGCCTAATATGTACGCCCGTGGAATTCTCTTTGGGAAAATGGTACTTGAACTAGGAGACCACAGCGAAATGGTGAATAAAAATCTTCAAATGTCTACGGACGTTGAGTTCAAAGTAAAAGGCTACTTTACTGGTTCTTATAATATGATTGAAGGCAAGATTATGCGTAACGGTCGCCAAGTGGGCAATATGTACGGGAAATGGAGTGGCAAGATGGAGTACAAAGACTCTCACACAGGCCACACACGCCTTCTATTTGATGCTCACAATGCCCAAGCTGTGCAAAAGCAGGTGCCCCCAATAGATCAGCAGATGCCGAACGAATCACAGCGTCTCTGGCTCAAAGTGACAGAAGGAATTATGTCAAGGGACATGAACAAGGCAACTGAAGCGAAATCTGCGATCGAAGATGGTCAGCGTGAAGATGCACAGGAGCGAGAAAAGCAGGGTATCATGTGGAAGCCTAAATTCTTTGCACTTCATAATGATCGCTATATCCCTGTGTTGGGATCTCTACCAGAAGAGTATCGACCGGCGGGCGCAATAAAGCACTTCACCACATATTCACAATGAATGCTAAATCCAGGAAAAACATATCGGACGGTTGATTGCGCTGCTCGTGCCTAGTCTGAATGACCATGACTCGTGCTATCGCTGCGCTCAGATTCATCCACATAGAACTGTTGAGATGGTAACAGCCAGTCCGGTACAAATTCAGTGGGAGGCATCGTTATAAGGTCAGTATCAAACATCTGAAGTTGTAAGAAAGAATATGCAAACGCACCTCGATAAACCTTTCGTTAGCACTGCGGGCCAATGACCCGGCAAAAGACCGATATTCAAATAGAATACTACTGAGATTCCAGCCTTGAATTTTTCGCAAACAGCCAAGAAGCGTCCCAGTTTCAAAAATACCCGCACTGATGTGAGTCCACGTATACACACATATCTGTCACGAGAACAGGATGATTCCGTACGTCCAGTAGCAACTCGAGTGCGTCCTTTACAATTGACTCGAGCACACTGAACGAATTGATCTCTTGAGACGAAAAGAAAAGATGACTTGATGCAGAAGAGCTGGACTCTAGATTATTAGGCGAAGGCCAACGCCTTTCGATCCCAAAATGGTGTATTTCAATATGATTTTTTGCACAGTAGACCTCAAGTTGCTTCGATGGATATTCGATAGAAAGCAGCACAATGCTTTTGAGTCCGAGTGTGTCAAGGAAGCCAAACGATTCTGGTTGAATGGATGGATCGGCGGAGCGAAAAATATAGGGGCACACATGAGCATAAGCTGGCGGTGGTATCAGCGTGGGTAGATGGATCACTGGTTGAGCATTAGGCCCGTTCGTATACGCCAGTTGTGTGCCCATGGTTTAAATGCTATTTCAGCCAGCGGCGCCAAAGGACAAAGTGGAGCATTTTGTGTGCATGGCAATGGTCCTATTTGGCGAAGGAAAAATAAAACAGACGCGTGCGAATTATTTCCTGTCACGGCGCGCTTGGGCCATGTTGATGCTGCGTCCGAGTCATGGGTGCAGCTACGGTGGCGTTGAATGACTCCAATCCATGACGTCCATTATAAATGAGATGGATGCCTTGACCTTGAAATCAATGGATATGCAAATTTTATCTGCTTTGGAAACTAATGACCCATTATATATGCCGCTAGTCATGGAACTCAAGCAACAACTTGATAAAGAGAGTGGCGAGGTTGTTATAATACTAGATGAAAACGCTGTACCCTCCGTGGACACGCGTGTCATCATCAATATTTCAACATCGAAGCATAATGCGTGCAAAGCACTTTTGGATCAGACTTCAGCACATGTGGGTGCCTGTTGCACAAAGTTGACCTCATATGGTAACACGAATGTGTTGTTGATACGCAATGAGCCACAGTCCGCAGAAGATCACATTGAGATACGAGTTGCTATTCTGGGGAATGTTGATGCTGGAAAGAGTACACTTCTCGGTGTACTTACCAAGGGTGGACTTGATGACGGCCGTGGTCGAGCTCGTGTTGACCTCTTCAGGCACAAGCATGAAATCGAAACGGGTCGGACAAGTAGCGTCGGCACCGAAGTCATGGGCTTCCATGCTAATGGAACGCCAGTGGTTGAGCTTCATGATGCTGATGCGCTGCAGCGCAAAGTCTCTTGGGAGGACATATGTCAAAAGTCGGCCAAGGTTATTTCTTTCATTGATCTTGCAGGTCACGAGCGATACCTAAAGACAACAGTTTTTGGTATGACTAGTGCTCTACCAGACTATGTTATGCTTATGGTCGGTGCTAATGCAGGCCTCGTCGGAATGAGCAAGGAGCACCTCGGAATAGCGCTGGCACTTGGTATTCCTGTCGCCGTTGTCATCACCAAGGTAGATATGTGCCCACCACATATTCTTGAGCGGACAATGCAGCAAGTACAAAAGGTGCTTCAGTCGCCGGGGTGCAGAAAGGCGCCTGTTTTCATTGAGTCAGAATCTCAAGTAATTGATGCGGCTTTGAAGTTCCCGATGAAGCGAGTATGTCCTATTTTTCAAGTTAGTAATGTCACAGGACAAAGACTTGATTTGCTGCGCATGTTCCTTAATGTTCTTCCTTCGAGCCAGGCACAGTATGCACCTTTGCGATCTGGGCCTGTTGAAATGCCCATCAATGATGTATTCAGTGTCCCATTTGTGGGCACTGTAGTCTCCGGGGTCCTCAAGTCTGGTATCGTCAAGACGGGCGATTCTCTGTTGTTAGGGCCAGACAGTCTCGGTCAATTCACGCAAACATCTGTCCGTTCGATCCAGCGTAAGCGGATAAACGTCGCGTGTGCAAGTGCAGGACAGTCTGTGTGCTTCGCATTGAAGCGAGTCCGACGAAATCAGGTACGCAAGGGAATGCTTCTTGCATCACAGACAAGCACTCCGCCATGTGCGTATCAAGAGTTTGAAGCTGAGGTATTGTGTTTGTATCACACTACAACCCTCTCTGTGGGATCCTGCATTGTACTGCATGCCTCGAGCATTCGTCAAACAGTAAAGATTATGAGTATTCTTAAGATTGATGGGCCGGAAAGGCGTCGTTCTGTCTCATCACCTCCAATGGATGATGCGAAGCCTGTCATGCGAATGGGTGATAGAGCGCGTGTGCGACTACGGTTCATGGCTAACATGGAGTACATTACACCCGGGACCAAGCTGATTGCTCGAGAAGGCAAGACAAAGCTCGTCGGTGTTGTAAGGAGCGTAGGTAACCAGGGATTCGCTACCATGGTACAACAAAGCCACGATGAAGTTCACAACGCAGGAGCATGGCATGAAGCAGGAAACAAGTCCACGCATCTCCCCACCCAACTGTCCGGCGCGGCCTAAACACGTGAGGCCAGCATGGACATTACAGTGTCATAAACGTAGATATATTATAGGAATCTTGGAGTCATGTGCGCTGTTTCGGAGGATTATTCCAGCTCAGGTACCTCGTATCACCCACACGTCTTGGGCGAGCGAGCTGCATTCCTGTCAGTGCAAAACCCAATAAAAAGCACAAAGCTGCGACTGCAATGTGTGATGCACCCATGACGATGCTACGACCGCCGACCCAAGATGCTGTGCTCAACACGATAGCTTTGGTGCCATGGAACATATTCACAGGATAGTTGTCTTTAATCTCGATCGAATAGCGGCCCACAGTCATCGGATCGTTGTCGTTGCGCATATATAGTTTCCTGAAATGGGGGAAAGCGGCAGTGCGCATCCACACTTGAAAGTGCTCGTTCTTCGATGGATCAAACACTTTCCCTTCCTCATACCTACCAGAGGGATATCCAAATGGACCTTCGGCTCCTTGCCAATAGGGCGGCGGCACGATTTCAGAGGCATTGTACGTTGGTGTCTTGTAGTGCTTGTATTCACTCTGCCAAATGATATTCTTTTCACTCATGTTATACGTAGATATTTCCTTTCCACTTTCATCCAGCATGATTGGTGAGGTAAACGTATCGTTAAAAACGCTGTTAGCAATTAATCCACACGGGTATACAGCCAGATTTGTGTGAGGATCCCGACCAAGGGGCTTACATTGATCACTTTGTAGTTCATCCGCGGTGCGCGGCTTATTCAAAAGTTGCAGGTAGTCCATACTTTTCATGTACCTTCGGTGATTCTGATAAAAATTGGTGAGCTTATAATAAAGAAACACGCCTGGATCCAATTGCTCAGGAATGGAAAAAGAAACCGTGCAGCGGTATCGTGCTGGGTTGTTCTCCCTGCCAGGCCCTGGTTGAATACGCTCGGCGCTCCATTGCGGGGGCTGCATATTTTTCAAGTCGTGCTTTGAATGAAAACGGTATTTGTAATATTTGCTAGGTATATTCTCAGGAGGACCGGATTGAGGAGCTTCGTCGCGACAGGAGGAATACTCGATAGTAAGCTCGTTCACCCGCACGGATGACCAATACATGACACCACCCAGTACCGCGAAAAATACGCCCATTCCAAACAAAATGGGTAGCACGGTAGAGTGAGACAAGATGGGATGCCATGCTTTCAAACGCTGCTGACGTAGTGCCGTATTCGCAGGTTTTTGAAGTGCATATGGTTTCTTCTTTTCTTTTTGGTCTTTCATTGAATCGTTTTCATCTTCATTTTTCGTTGGGTCATCTGCTTGGTGTTTTGCAAGTCCAAAATCCAACATGTTACGAACCGCTCAAAGCCGACAAACGCTGTGAGTAACGAAACGTTGATATCAATGATATCGCCCAGAGCAGCGGCGGGTAATCACGTGACATATCGTCCTACCTGACGCTACTGTGCACGGTTCTGCTACATATAAGGTTCAGTGGCGCTGCTACTTGCGTCTGATTCATGACAGGACCCCCAGAGCTGGACACGAACAATGTGATATATGGGAATATCAATTCGAAATGTCCAATTTTGCGTATTTTGTTCCCCGCTTTCAAACACGAACAGGAATATGTCACTAAAGATAGTCTGCGTGATGCTTGTCTTGAAGGCAACCTGAGTCACTTGCCTTCGTGGGTTCGACCTCAGGCTTGGAAAGTACTTTTGTCATACCTGCCTCCCGAAAAGGAACTTTGGTTAACTACATTGACGATGCGACGTAACGATTATTTACAATTCCTTGAGGATTTCACGCTTAAGCCAGATGAGGTCAAAGACCGTGTGATCGTTCAGATATATTTGGACCTCATGCGTTCAACAGAAAAGCACCCAGGATTTCTCTTGAGACAGACAGAATCTTGGTCAAACTATGGTCTTGGAAATGTTGAAGAACATCAAAGGCACTCACTCCTCAGACGTCTCGAAGAGATCAACCAACGATACAGGTGTGCAACAGATCGTTTCACGTTGTATGAAAACAAAGCCGTTTCTCCTGTTTCAGTCACGTATCGTGACTATCAATGGCACTCTATGTTGCGGATTCTATCTGTCTATGCCATGCTAAATCCAAGTATTGGATATATTCAAGGCATGCACGAAATTCTTTTGGTTCTATTGCGTGTTTTTTTTGCAGGACGAGATCATCCTGCCATTAATATACAGCCATGGGAATCTAAGGTTCTTGGCCTTGGAAGTACAAGGGACACAGAAGCTGATGCATTTTGGTGCTTTTCATTATTGATGGGCATGTTTCGTGAAATATTTGATTTTGCTCGACAGGATACTTCTTCACTACATGAAATGCGACAACTGATTTTCTTGTCGAATGAGAGTCGCAGAGTACCTGATAACGGAATGGTACAAGCATTGCATCAACTAAGTATGTTGCTTCAATGTAAAAACTATGAGCTTTGGTCGTTTTTAGAAGCACATTCGCTCGACCCCAAACTACCGTATTATTCTTTTCGTTGGATGGCATGTCTCTTGGCAGCTGACTTACCTGCTAATGTTGTATCAGAATTATGGGATGTTCTTTTCTCAGAAACTGGAGAGACCTCTGCACAAATACCAAACGCGCACATTGAAATGCTTGTTTGCATGTGTTGTGCTATGCTACTCATGGTCTGTGACGAATTATATTCTTTGGATTCAAACATTTCCATTCAGGGAGAACGCATGGTTGGTACTCCAGCTAATGATGTATTTCATCTTGGGATGCGCATGTTGCAGTCCTATTCCATTAATACGTCACGACCAATTGTGTCATTAGCCCTTCAAATGCGACAGCTGCGGATTAATGAAAAAATGTTCAACAATTCCAGTACACAGCCGGTTTTACGTGTATCAAGTGACATGCGTCCCAAACTGCAGGATCGTCTGGCAGCCACAGTTCAACGTGGTCTGAATACTCCAAGTCGGTCTGTTTCGTGGGATGTAGGTAACGTTCCCAAAACACGGCCTTTTATACCATCACAGATGTCTGAACCTCAATCTTTATCCAGAACAGAAACATCCATCACGCACTCTGAAGATCCGACAGGTTCATCTAATCGACATGCGCTTCTGCGTCGCTATACCAGTGCTATTCAAGATTCGAATGCAGTAGCAAGCATTTCAAAAGCAAGCACGAATTTGGCTGCCAAGGCCCTAGCATGGAGCACAAAGTCAAACGAAAGCCAAAAGACACCGCCGAGGAATATAACTGTTCAGACGCAACATCTTTCCTTTCAAGATGCACCACCTGAACTTCCAATACCGTCGATGGTGGATAGTCCGACGGATCGCGATTCTTATTGTGGATCGGGCGCACAAGACATATCCCTAACAAGTACACTGCCGTTGAAGTCACAAACACACACACTTTTATATACCCCTCCAAGTGCTGATGAAGACATGTCTACTAGTTTTTCTCTCCCAAGTTTGCAAGCAGCTGCCCTTCACAAGGATACCTCAATACTTTCACTGTCTCCTTCGAATGAGAAGCATGATGCAAAGCTTTTGGTACGTCGAGATGGTGGCCTTGTCCGTTCATTACCCGGGTCTGTACATTCTAGGCAGACCAACTCATCCTCAACACGATCCAAATCGAGTCTGCATTCAGACCCACAGACAGTCGCAGCACCCAGATCAGGCACTAAAAGACGATCCAAGCCCTTGCCCAAACCTTCACCAACACCTGTTGAAATGACTTCGGCGATGTCTGAGCCTACATCGCCAAATGCACTAGCCTCAGGCAATCTTGATATGCTGCTAGAAAATATGCGAACAAATGAATGGATCAAAGATAGATAGGCATGCCATGTGCCCCTACATGAAATAGCCTAGTTACGTCGTCTTGATTGGCGCAATGGCTTGATTTGTCGGCCAGCAGGGGCAGGCGACGAACCCAAGTTGAACAATCCATTTCCCCCGTTACTGCCGTCACTTGAAGTAGGAGGCGTACCGAATGTGAAAGGTGCAGGTGACCCTGTTGCTGGCGAATTTCCGCCACTGCCGCTTCCAAATGTAAAGGACGGGGCCGCAGAAGGTAATCCTGCTCCGAAAGAAAAGGATGTGGTTGGCGCTCCAGCGGGTGCGCCAGACTGAGCATTTGCCCCAAATTGGAATGTACCACTAGGCGGTGCACTTCCAAACGTGAAGGAAGTGGTTGGTGCAGGGGCTGGCGCAGCAGGTGCTCCAAATGAAAACGATGTTGTCGATGCGGGAGGCTGAGCTGGCGCCGTTCCGAACGACATCGTAGGGGCGGGCGATCCGAAGGAGACCGGTGGAGCAGATGTCGCCTGACCAAATGAAAAAGTGGGTGCAGGCGACGCTTCACCGCTGGTTGCGCCGAATGAAAAGGCTGGTTGTGGATTTTGCGAGCTCGATGCCGAAGCATCTTTTTTACCAAAGGAGAATGTAGAGGAAGATGCTGTGGAGCCAGCAGAGGCTCCGAACGTAAAAGATGGGCCTGATGGTTTCTCTGCTGCATCAGAAGCAGGTGCTGAACCGAATGAAAATGGCGAAGGCGATGCAGGTTGAACATTCGAGGTAGTGGCCGATTGACCGAAAGAAGCAGCAGGTTTGTTGGTCGATGCATTAACAGATTGAGTAGCTGGTTTGTCGAATGAAGTAGCAAATGAGAAAGTTTGCTTGTCATCTTTCTTCTCCGCTGGTTGACCAAACGAAAACGCTGGTTTGTCGTCTTTCTTCTCAGTCGATTGACCAAATGAGAACGCTGGCTTGTCTTCCTTCTCTGCTGGTTGACCAAACGAGAACACTGGCTTGTCTTCTTTTGTCTCAGTCGACTGGCCGAACGAGAATGCTGGCTTATCCTCCTTTTTCTCAGTCGGCTGACCAAACGAGAACGCTGGCTTATCTTCTTTCTTCTCTGCTGGTTGACCAAACGAGAACGCTGGCTTATCTTCTTTCTTTTCTGCTGGTTGACCAAATGAAAACGCTGGCTTGTCATCTTTCTTCTCAGTCGATCGACCGAACGAAAACGCTGGCTTATCCTCCTTCTTCTCTGCTGGTTGACCAAACGAAAACGCTGGTTTGTCTTCTTTTTTCTCGGTCGACTGACCGAAAGAAAACGCTGGCTTGTCTTCCTTTTTATCTGCTGGTTGACCAAACGAAAACGCCGGCTGGGCAACCTTCTCGGTAGCTGCAGAGAATATGGGTGCTGGCTCATTTGAAGCACTTATTGAGAAGGGCTTCTTAACGACCAGATTCTCATCATCAAGTTCCCGTTTTTTCAAGGTTGGTTCAATCTGTTCTTTGACTTCTGGTGCATGAGGCTGGATACTTTGGGCACCAGGCAAACCAAGTTGCGAAGTAGCAACAGAACTTTGTATGCCTGTATTCTTACTAGATTTGCTGAAAAAGTCAGGCACGGGACCCGAGTTTTTCTCCTTGCTTAGGGAGTTGTCATCTGCAGGCTTCCTAGGAGCCGTGCTAAAGAACGATGAAGTCGGCCTCTTATCCGGAGCGCTAGAATTCAAGTCAAACCGAACAGTGCCTGCAGCTGGTTCCTTAGCCGGCGTTGTTGTCACATCTGAATGCGGTTTTGGATCCATACGCTCAATCAATGAAGGAGTTTGGCTTTCATTTTCTCTAGACTTCAGTTTGTTGTCTGATGCGTCAAAGTCAAAATCAGAAGGAAATAGAAACTCGGGAAGCTTGATCTTTGCCAGCTCCTCACCACCAGGCATAGGCTCATCATCATCATCATCATCAAATGCAGTGATCCGGCCAGATGGAGCGTGCCGCCTGGAAGTCTTAGCAGAATTTTGACGTAGGACAGAACGAGAAGGACCTGTTTCATTGTCTTTCCGCACTTGAAACTTTTTGCGCCTCGAATCAACTTCAACTGAACGTTTGATCAGACCCGACTCACTTGAATCATGTATGTTCGAATTATATGTTGGTTCAGAGTTTTCCTTCGATAAACCAACCTTTTTCGTTGACGTTTTTAAAATCTTTGCACGCGATGGCTTAGGTTGAATCTCAGCCTTGCGTGCTTCACGCTTTAAACGGCGCTCTGGTTTTTCCAGCTCCTCCACGGCTAGTTCATCATCCACATGAACGTAGCGAGGGGGTTCCTGTAGGGTATCACTATCCCGAAAAGACTCACGGAGTTTGGAACTCATGCCTGGTTGAGCTCCCATTAGAGATTGGCGCAGACGCTGGGAGCGACTCAGGGAGCGCATGTGTGGTGAAATACTGTGGAATGCGGGCGAACGAGGCGGGGCCAGAATACTCTCCCGCTCCGGAGTTGGCAGTGGAACAGGAATCGATTTGGAATGCCATGACGGAACAGAACGCGAGCGCATCAATTTTTCGCGGCGGGCGTCTCCTAGCGGTGTGCGCATGCTTTCAAGTGCTCTTAGAATGCGTTCGGCCTCATTTTGTGGCGGAGGCGGCGGGGGACGATGTGCTGCCATGTCTTCCGTATCCACGAAGCCCATCTCTGGGTCCCAAAGCATTCTGCGCTTACGCGCAGATGGCGTGTAAGTCGTCTGATCATCGATAGTGACGTCAACCGTTGGCACGTCACGTTTACCAAGCACAGAATCACCGAAATCCCTACCGAAGGAGGGAGCAGGTTGGTCAGACAAATTTTGGAATTGTATGGTCGAGGCAAGCGATGGTGTTGTGGGTGGTCCAAGATTTAGACTGCCCCATTTGGTGCGTGGAAACGGTTTGTACGGCGCCTGGGCACGATTCAACGTTTGCGAGGTAGCCAAACGATTCGCAGGAGAAGGACGTGGATTAGATCCCTCCGATGACGAAAGTAGAGAGGATTCATGAAGCGCACGGGACGTGCGAGGATGAAACGTTGATTGGATAGATGATTGGGTTTCATCCTGTGCTGAAGCGTTTGACTTGTTTGTACCAGAAAGCCAAGGTATGGTACGATACAAAGCGCTTCCGATGCTATGCAAGAGACCTTCCCGATGAGTGTGACGTGCGGGCGCTGGAGCCGACCCTTGTTCATGTGAAATTACATCGGAATTGTGGTTCAACTTCTTCGATGCAGAGCCATTGGTGGCATATGTATTCGCGCCATCTATACCAGAGTATGAATCCAACATAGATGACGAGAAACAACACAAGTAATGAGGGCGCAAATCAAGTGAGTAGCCGTCTATTTCTTACGAATGGATGGAGGTCCGCGATCTAGAATCGTCACAAAACGCAAGTCACGTGTGCTTGCAAGACCTCACCTTTCGACCATAATGTCGTGGATCTCTGCCATTGGAGCTGCATCTGGCGCGCTGTCCGTGACGCTAGGGTACGTTTGTACATTTTATTAACATCTCTAGTGCTATTGGTGCTCATGCACTTAAGGATAAGCTAACACCTGACCGTATGTACCAAATATCATGACTGACACCGCTAGAAATGAACAGATGGCAAATTGCCAACAAGTATCATATGGTACATTCCGCTGCCCTGATGGCCATTGCATGGTCTCGTCCATTGACTGGCGCAGCTTACTACGGCGCATGCGGCCTAATTGCAGGCATAACCCTGTTTAGTGGCATAATTTACGCTATGTGCGTTTTGCCACCTGCGAGCCCTTTGCGCAAGTTTGGCATGCTGGGTCCATTCGGTGGCACTTCTTTCATCATCGGATGGCTCTTGCTTGCATACTCCCAAATTCCCGCCAGGCTTTAGATAGCGCACCACATTTCGAGTCGTATGATCCCGCACAGACCGCCCTTCCCGACGCAGTGTGCATTGTGCCAGGCTCTTCCGTCACGTGATGCGTTGCTGGAGTGCAGCGGGCGTTGCCGGGCCGGGTCATCCTAGACCTACATCGATACCATGTCGCAAGCAACTTGGAGGCAGTTCTTCTCGTATGTATCATGATTCGACGAGGGCGATGAATTAACGCTTATCACAGGTACAGCAAGTACACGCAGGTTGCTGCGCGTGCTGTGCGTCAGTCGCTCAAGGAAACTGAGCGCGCCGATGCTGAGCGTCGCGCTTTCCAAGCACTTCGTTACCAGGAGTGGAAGAACGGAGAAGCCAGCGACCACGTACGTACATTGCATTATCTCACAATTACAGATTAGCCTTGCGCCGGCTCAAAGCAAGTAAACATATTTATTGCTTTGACTTGCTACACTAGGGCGTCCGAATTGCCTTGGTCTGTGTGATTGGGCGACTCTAAGTTGTCGTTTTTATAGGCATGATTGTATGTGTGACAAAATCAGCTTATTGAAAAAGGCAGGTATCATGGATAGTGTCTATGTGATGCACACTGCGAGCGCATGGGACTGTGCTAAGCACCAAAATAGGCCCAGTCTGCCTCAACCATGCTGCCATGTTAGTATTACAAACGGACTTCAGTCCAACGTACCGAAGCATGTAGTCGTCGATGGATCCCATTGGCTCTTCTTCCTCGTAGGCATCCGAGTCGTCAGACGTGGGCGGGAGGGGCGTTTGATAGCTGGTGGGCGAAGATCGCGATGGTGGCTTGGGACGTGATTCTGTTATGTCACCCTCGAAATCGGCATGATCCATTTGGTGCTCCTCGTTCGCCACATGCACAGCAGCTGCATCTTCAGCGTCTTCTGCGGCACGGAATGCTTGCTCAACGTCTTTGGCGTCAGTCACGGACTCTTCGCCAACATGGACGCCACCAAGTGATGTACCACCATCCAGCATATCGCGCCAATCGTTCTTGGCAAGGTGTTCGGTGGTAAATTGACCTTGTTGTATCACCATTTGATCAAGGCGTCGTTTTTGATTGGCTTTGCGCAACATATTCTCTTCAATCGTGTGTTCACTCACGAAACGGTATATATGCACGTCACGCGTCTGGCCAATTCGATGAGCGCGATCCATGCATTGTGCTTCGATAGCGGCATTCCAGTCGAGGTCATAAAAGATAACGGTGTCTGCTCCGACAAGATTGATGCCCAAACCACCAGAGCGCGTACTAAGGATAAACGCAGAGATACGCGCATCGCGGTTAAAGCGCTCTGTCAGAGCCTGGCGCTGCTCGACCTTGGTGGCACCGTCCAGTCGCAGATATCGGTAGCCGTGGTAGTTGAAGAACTTTTCTAGGATATCTAGTACCTTGGTCATTTGAGTAAAAATCAAGGCACGATGACCACCATCCACTAATTGGCGCATTAGTGCGTCCAATTGCTGTAGCTTACCGCAGTCGTATTGGAGGAGGGACGCATCAGGAAAGGCAACGTTGAGAGCAACGGCAGAGTTGTGCAGCGGATCAGGTAAAGCTGCCAAGTTTGACGTGTTTGTGGCATGGCCCAAGAGTAGCCGAGGCACATCGGTCGCCATAGCAGGCGGGGTCACAAAGGCAAATCGGGATACGACATCGTGCATGCCTTCAGAGCGCTCACTTCTGGATAGCACGGCCGACCTCAGCGCATCACACTGTGTCATGCACAAGTCCCGCGATGCGCCCACATCCATAGGCAAGATGTTGGGGGGAGAGGCACTCCCAGTGCTCGCCAAAAGGTGTCGACCATAAACGGGCTCGGCACACGTGCGCATGCGATTAACATACGCCATGTGTTGCGCATGTTCGTAAGCAGAACGTGCGCGGCAATGCGACAAAGCACGTTGAAATGCTTCTAGTTTGGTTGTTTGCCAAGAAGCATCGCCTTTAGGTGGTGCGACAGCTTGAGCGACTTGAGCTGAGGCATCAAGGTCCCTGTAGCGGTGCGTCACAAGCGGCGTAAGATGTGGTTCGTCTTGCACAAAAGACATGCGCAAGAAGTTCAAGTCACATTCACGCCAAGGATCACGCCGGAGGAGGCGACGGCGAACCAGCAAGTCCTTAATTTCATAATCACAGGCCACGGCACGTGTGACAAACGGCGTGACGATCGGACGCGGCTCAAACAGGTCAGGATGGTTGCACACTTTGCGAAGCTGCATGAGGCAGTTGATGATGCTCATGTAGTTGCCGCTCGCCAAACTTTCGCGCGTCTTGGCACGCGACATAAAGTCATTGTAGAGAAACCGCTGGCGCTTCGAAAGACGACAAGGCATGATGTGCTCGTATTTTTTGGGCATTTCCTGCTCCACATCCGACTTGAGTCGGCGTAATACAAATGGGCGCAAGACTGTGTGTAGTTTGGCCACAGTCGCGCGTGTTTCGTCGTCGAGGGCTTGTGAGCTCTCCACTGCTTTTCCAAGGGGATTGGAGAACCAGTCCTGAAAATCTTTCATGTTGGAAAAGGCACCACTTGCCGCGGCGACCTGAGCAATGCCCTGGGGCATGAGGAAATACATGAGACTCCACAAATCCATCAGGTTGTTTTGAAGAGGCGTGCCCGTCAGGAGCAAGCGGCGTTCGGAATTAAAGCCCAACAGCGTCTGCCAGCGCTGCGAGCGAAAGTTTTTGATGTGATGTGCTTCGTCGAGGACGAGGTATACCCATGGCTTGCGCCGAAAAATGTGTTGATCTGCCAACACAAGCTGGTACGACGTGATGCACACGTGAAAGCTGTTGGGTGTGTTCCAACCTACACGCTTCGCTTTGCGCTGTTTCTGAGAGCCGTAGTAAGAAAGGATTTTGAAACCAGGCAAGAACTTTTTGAACTCCATCTCCCAGTTGAGCATCACACTCGTGGGTGCCACGATCAGGTGGGGACCCCAATTGCCGCGATCGCATGCGAGATGCGCGAGCAATGCGATAGTCTGAATTGTCTTGCCCAGTCCCATTTCGTCTGCTAGAATACCGTTCACCTGGTTGTTGTACAGACTGATGAGCCATTCCATGCCTACCTGTTGGTACGGCCTCAACGAGCCACGGAACAAGAAGGGTTTGTGTACTTTGACAAGCGTACCAGCCGCTTCCTTCTCTTCGCCTAGCAAATCCTTTAGGGAAATGGAGGGCCCTTCTTCCGACTCACTCGCATCACTCTCCGGTGACGCTTCTGCTCCTGCTTCGGACTTGATGGGAGGCTCAGCGGGCGGGTACCCGTATTTTTTGAGGAGATCCTCGAGCGGGAGATCCGCGTCTGCCTGGAGATCATTGTCTTCTTCTTCATCTGCCTCGTCTTCTTGCCACATTTCGCGCTCCAAACGCTCGTCATCGGCAGAGTCGGAGGCGCTGTCCTCATCCTCAGTCGCACTATGTTCAGTCGTGCCAGCTTCTTCGTCTTGAGACACCATCTCCTCTGACGCATTCTCCATAGTCGGGTCCTCCTGTAGAGAAGACAGGTCCGCATGCTGAGTCTCTAGCATTTGGGTGCTTTGCTCTAGGATGGCCTGTAATTGCATTTTCCCCAGCTTTTCTCGTTCAGCGCGCTCTACTGCCTGCTTTCGACTCCGGATGACGGTGACGGCGAGGCGCCATTGCCGTTGCACTTCCCGCATCGTCCATTTGGCCAGGGCACGTTGGCGGCGCCATTCGAGTTTTTGTTCGCGCTCGTCGCTGTGCAGCGTACGCTCCCAGTGTGCGGACACCATGCGCGACACTTTTTTGGCAAGTTGCATGCGGTGCCGATGTCCCTGTCGAGTGTGCTGAGCCCGCGCGCATATGCCTTCTAGCACATAGTCCCAATGTGCCTTGCCGCGCGGTGCTTCATGCGGCTTGAGCTTAGCGAGCGCAGTGGTGTGAGTGTCAGAGAGTGACTTGCCTTCGCGCTGCAGCTGATCCAAGCGCAAGGAAACGGCTTTCATACGCGCCACGCGCTGAGCACGTACTTCAGGTTTGACAATATCGTCGTCCCAGTACGCAAAGGACTGGAGGAACGATGCAAGAGATCCACCGGGTGTGTTGGGAGGCAGGGGGCGCTGCCATGGCGATGTGTATGTCAGCGAGGGAGGATGTTGTGGATCAAGGGACGTGCCACTCGATAGTGGGACGAGTGCGACATTGGGTGGGGGCGACGGAGGCGAGGCTGCTCGTCGCTTGTCGCTCAGACGAATCCGTTTGTTAGGCGGGGAGGATGGCATGGGGCGGCGGGCTGAGGTGCGGCGAGCGTGTCGCGAAGAGTCCGGCGACATATTCAGTGCGAGGTGATACTGTGTCTGGAAGTGTGCAAAGACGTCGCTGGTATCTAAGTGCGCGACGTCAGGGTCATACTGCGACTTGGTGATGACCTGGGTCAGGTGGAACAGTTCGCGCACGAGTGCATCATGCTTTGCGCGAAGTGCATCGACGTCAGCATGAGCAAGTTGCTCGTAGAGAGCCTGGCACCGCACAAGCACATCGGCGGCCGAGGGCAGGGGTTCAGGCTTCCACGTCGAAAGCATGCCGCTTTCCAGTGCCGCTTTCGACGGCTTGGGCGTACGTTGCGAGTGGCGTGATGACCGCCGCGACGAGCCTGCCTCGTTCGCTGGCGGCAGAGGTGGCGGCGACAAGAGCTGGAACGCGGGGCCTGGCGACGAGAAGTCCAGCTCACGATTCAATCGTCGCCGACGCCGGTGGTCCGCTTCATGAGGCGAAGCAGACGCTTCTGACGTTGACACCGTATCCGTCGGAAGCACAGGCGCATCTACGCGCCTGGCGGGGGGGTCCGATTCGCTCATGTGTCACGCGCCTCAAAGCAGCATGAGGCGACCCAGCGGCCCAAGGCACGCGGCTGGCGCATGCCTCGTTCGCGGCATGTGATACAGCCTAGTAGGTCGGTGAGTGGAGTCAGCTTGGGCCTGGCCCCCACGAGGCTCCTCAGTCCATGGGCGTCGCGTTCAGCAGCCTGTGGGCCTCGCTCTTTGGGCAGAAGGAGCTCAAAATATGTATCTTGGGCCTTGATAATGCAGGCAAGACCACGATTATGTATAAAATGACGCTGGGCTCGGTCGTGGCGACGGCGCCGACGATCGGCTCGAATACCGAGACGTTTGAGTACAAGAACCTCAAGTTCCTGCTGTGGGACGTCGGTGGACAGACGTCGCTCCGTGCGAGCTGGGCCCAGTACGTGACTTCGACTGATGCGCTCATTTTTGTGGTCGACAGTAATGACCGCGATCGCGTGTCGCTGGCGCGCGCAGAGCTGCACAGGATTGCGGCGGATGAAAACTTGGAGCGCGCGCCGATCCTCGTGTGGGCGAACAAGCAGGACGTGCGCGGTAGCATGTCGTCCTCTGAAATATCCGATGCCCTCAACCTGTCGTCGTTCCGCGATCGGACGTGGCAGATTTTCGGATGCTCGGCCCTCACCGGCAAAGGCATCACAGCCGGTCTCGATTGGCTGGCCACGACGCTGTCCAGCAAGCCACAATAGCCTTCCTTTCTATCTACGCCGCGAGGCTCGGAGCAGCCGCAGGTCAGGCTCGCACTGTCGCGTCGTGTCTTCGCCCGCGAGATGCGTCCACTTGCTCTGACCCCGCTTGCCAAAGTGCCGCCTCTGCAGCACCTGCGGCAGCTGACTCTTGTCCACGTCGTCCACCGTGCTCTGCGTATAGTCACGCTGTAGAATATCCATGTCCTGGAAAAACGCGCCCTTGTGATAGTACTTCTGCATGAAGCCCTGGTGGCCACGTTGCTTCGCCGCACGCGTCTCACGCGCATAGGCCAAGTCGTCCGCCAAACGCTCATGCTCAGGCATCACACGACGCCGCGCCACCTCAGCTGCCTCAGCAGCGCGCATGCGTTCCGCCTGCCGCACACGCTCCATGCGCGCAAGCTCACGAGCTCGCCATGCCGCGAATTCGGCATCCGGATCCACCCCATCGGTATCGTCTACCACGCTGTGCGACTCTTCGTGCTTTTGCTCCTGCAGGTCGCGCACAACGCGCGCCGCCGCGAGATGGTGCGCGACCTGCTTTTCCGCTTCTTTCTCAGCAGCACTACGCCTCGTCGTGTCAACGTGCTCGACCGGCGCAGCACTCGTGCGATTCTGCCGAGCCACAAAGACGGGCTTGAGCATAGGCACATCGTCTTCGCTCTCTGTCTCACTCTCTGATGCGCTCTGCGGCGAGTCACCTAGTGTGACGGTCGGTGGTGGAAGAGCCTGTGGCTGTATAGGACGAGGTGGCGGCGGCGTCGGTGCGGCCGGCGCACTGGCAGTCTGGGTATATACGCGCGGCTCCTCTTCCGCCTCCGAATGGGAATCCGTTTCATACTCATCCAGCGGCACTGACGGTGCCACCAACGTTCCAGCCGTGGGCTGGGGCGCAGCGGACGTCACACGGCTGGGAAGCGACACGCGTTTTTGCGGCACGGTCAGCTCCGCATCTTCCTCTCCTGACGACGACGAGTCCGACGCCGCATGGGCGGGCGCCTGACCCGGGCGGTACCGCGCCACAGGCCGCGATCGATGCATCGGCGTCTACCTAACCCGTTGAGAGTGGAGGGGTATCGAAGCGAGAAACGGCCCTATTTTCCTACCAAAACCACCACGTCCAGGTGACTTGGAGCGTGCCGCCAAAAGGCTCCAGCCAGTGCTGGAGGAGGGAGCGGTCCACCGAACTCGATGCATGCAGGCCTAGCTGACGGAACATGGCGCTTGTGATGAGCACTGTGCGTGGCGCTAAGAGTGCCGATGATTCATCCACATGCGGCAGGGAAGCCACACGCGCATGGAGAAGCGCCGATGCCTGGATATAACGCGCGCGAAGGTAGCTGCTCCATAGTGTGAACACATACATACCAGCCATGCTTTCGAGCGGGAGGTGCGGTATATCTTCTGGATCAAAGCGTGGGTGGGCAGGGATGATGGTGCGTTCTGCCGGTAACGTGTGCATACTAGGCTGAGGAGAGGAGAGCGAAGGTGTGCTCAGCCGCGATGCTCCGGAGGGCTTGGCACGGAGAGAAAGACCGTATGCAGCCACGAGCGGATCCATCGAGTCGAGTGACGTAGCCATACGATCCGTCGGCTGGATCGCCGTCGTGGCGCCGACTGAGGCAGGCACCGAGTCGATCGACGCGTCTTCCTCGCGTGGCACATCAGCGAAGCTCTCACTCATAGGAATCTCGCGATGCGCCACCTGCGGAGCCACAAGCGATAATGGCAACGCAATATGAAGCTGCGAACGAATGAGCCACCACTCTGTCAGCCAGAACCGGAGGCTGGCGATCCACACGACCATGTATCCCAGCAGCAGTCCTCTGGCGTCCTGCTGCATGTAGCGCCACGACACACCTGGTGGCATGTGTAAGGCACAGGTGGTGGGCAGATTTTCTGCACTGCGCCATGCATCAAAGGTCGGTCGGCCCTCGTCCACCAGCAACAGCTCGTACCGCCGCTCCTGCTCAGCCAACTCGAGAAACAGGCTGAGATCGCGACTGCTCCACGTCAAATTCGAAGGACGGAGCGCCGCATTTTCCACAAAGCGAGCAAGGGGCTGGGCCGGCGCAGGCGCGTCGGCGGCGTGTGAAACGGAGAGGGCCGACAAGTCTAGGCACACATCGTACGTATCCATCTTGTCCAGCAAGATCCTGTCCGACGTCCATGCAATCCAGGAAGATGCCGAAGAGGCGACGCGCTTCCACGCATCAAGGTCATGCAATGTAAGCATGCCGTATATCATCACCTGCCCGGGCGCATCCATCGCATACGCAAAGGCAGCATGCACAAGCTCCGCGAGATTAAAGGCCACCATCGCAGCACGCTCTACAGGTGCTGGAGCATACAGCAGCAGGCGCCGTGGGAGCAGCATGAGCTTGAGCAGCGGTACCACCAAGGGCCCCAAGAACCGGTGCGTCGACAACATATATGTGGCTGGATCGTACGCCAGCCGCTCGAGCATCGAGGGCGTAGGCAAGGCACCATCCGGGGTATATTTTTGCTTGTACAGCGCGACAGTGGGAGGCTCTGCACCATGAGCCACCTCCATGGCCAGGCGAGTCAAGTCCGGCAAGTGTGGCAACAGGTGGCGGAGCTGGCTACTGGGATCTTGCGCACACCGCACGATAAGACCCACACTCACACAACGAGCTCCTCGCTGTTCAGCTGCGCCTTCCTCCTTCGTGAGTTTGCGTGCATAATACGATGCGACACCCATATGCTCCTCATCATACGCAAAGTAAATCACATCTCGCTGGACGGCGTGGGCGCCACTTGGTAGCACTTTCCATTCAAGGCCATCTGTAGCAAGGTCAGGCGGATCTCTGAATACAATGGCGTTGCCCGTGCGGACATGAAACTCTGCCACAAAGATGCCACGCACACTTCCCAGCGCAGTCATAGTCCTTGGCCACACCTTGGCGTCTTGGTGCTGGGGACGGGGGTCCCAAGCCTTGAGCCAATCACACGGCGAACATGATAACAGAGCCACGAGGCTCTCCTCCATCCGCTTTTTTTTCTTGCTCATGTCGGCAGAGCCAAATCGCGTGCTGCGTTTCAGCGGGCATGCATATCTACGGCAGCGACTCGTGCTGGCCACACTAGCTGGAAGGCCGGTACGAATTGACAAGATTCGACCTGATGACGAGGAGCCTGGTCTGCGGGATTTCGAGGCCTCGTTTTTACGACTGCTAGAAAAGATCACCAACGGCAGTGCCGTCGAGATCAATTATACCGGTACATCCATCTACTTCCAGCCGGGCATTATCTATGGCGGGAACATCGTACATGACTGCCCCCTATCGCGCGGCATCGGCTACTTTTTGGAGTGGATAGTGCTGTTAGCACCCTTTGCGAAGCAGGAAGTATTGTTGACTCTGCGTGGCATCACCAGTGGCCAGGGCGATGTAGGTGCCGATACCATACGAACAGTCACTTTGCCGCACCTCACCCTATTTATGCCGCTGGACTCTGTGTCTATGCTTGCATCAGCGCTGGAGATGCGTATCGTCAAGCGTGGCGCCGCACCGCTGGGCGGTGGTGAAATCTTTTTCCGTGCGCCTCTCATTGCCACGCTGCGGCCACTCGAATTCGTCGAGCCGGGGCGGATCCGAAAGATTCGTGGTATTGCGAGCTCTGTGCGTGTGAGCCCGCAGATGAGCAACCGGATGATCGATGCCGCACGCAGTGTCCTCAACCGCTATATTCCAGACTTGTATTTATTTTCCGACGTATATCGAGGCGACGAGTCAGGCAAGTCGCCTGGCTTTGCCATGTCACTTGTCGCCACGTCCACGACAGGCGCGCTGCATGCGGCAGAGGCGACCTCCTCACCGGGCCAGACGCCCGAAGACGTCGGGCTGCTGGCAGCACGTGCGCTTTTGTCCTGTATCGAGACGGGCGGATGCATCGATCCCATGCACCAGCCTCTGGTTCTGACTCTCATGGCTGTAGGCCCAGGGGACGTGGCGCGGTGCCGGATGGGCGCTTTAACCCCCCAGGCCGTCCAGTCTCTACGAGATATACGCGATGCCTTGGGCGTCACATTCAAGATTCGAGCCATGGAGGACGGCTCGGTGATGCTGACATGTGTGGGTGTGGGCTTCCGTGGCTTCCGCCAAGTGCATTAGCCTCACGTGTCAGACCCATGTAGGTAGTGGAGGTGTGCCAAGCCGTTGGTTCGGGTGCTCCTTGGCTTGCGACCATGGTGCCGGAAGCAAAGGACTATGCGTTTTCTACGCAGTGCGTGACGGCGTACGATCCAGCACACGTCGATCAATATGGTGCTTCTTCTACGCCCGTGTATTTGACGGCCACGTTTAAAGGGCTGCCAGGCGCCGAGTTTGACTATACGCGCGTCTCGAATCCATCCCGGTCGGTGCTGGAAACACACCTGGCGAAGCTGGAGGGATCCAAGTACGCGTATGCGGTATCGTGCGGTATGGCGTGTCTCGATGTCATCATGCGCCTTGTACGCCCTGGTGAATGCGTGATTGCCGGCGACGATCTGTACGGTGGCTCCAACCGGCTGTTGGAGTTGCTCAAGAAGCAAATGCATATCGAGGTCGACAACATCGACACGACGGACCTCGTGGCTGTTGAGCAAGCGCTGCAACAGCGCGCCAAAGCGCACGCCGCAGGAGAAGGTGCGCGGGTAGCGCTCGTGCTGCTTGAATCGCCGACCAATCCCATGATCAAGATCGCTGACCTTGCCGGATGCACGCGTCTAGTTCGCAAGTACATCCCCGAGGCGCTGGTTGTGGTCGACAATACGATGCTGTCGCCATACCTTATGCGCCCGCTCGAGTTTGGCGTAGACATTGTGTACCACTCCGCCACCAAGTACCTGAGTGGTCACCACGACATCATGGCCGGCGTGATTTCATGTAACCGCGACGACCTCGCGGAGAGCATGTTCTTCACTATCAAGTCGGTGGGAAATGCGCTCTCGCCGCACGACTGCTTTCTTCTGTTGCGTGGTGTCAAGACCCTCGCTTTGCGTATGGACCGTCAGCAAACGTCAGCGATGCAAGTGGCCACCTACCTCGAGCGACTTGGCTTCAAGGTCCGGTATCCGGGTCTGCGTGCCTTCCCGGGACACGCCGTTCACATGCGCCAGGCACGTGGCGCAGGCGGTGTCCTGAGCTTTGAGACGGGATGTACGTCCATGTCAGAAAAGGTGGTGGCTGCCACGAAGCTGTGGGGCGTGAGTGTGAGCTTTGGGTGCGTCAACAGCCTCATCAGCATGCCATGCCAAATGTCGCACGCCAGCATCGATCCCAAAGTGCGTGCGGCGCGCGGTTTGCCTGAGAACCTGATCCGGCTGTGTCTGGGCATCGAGGATCCCAACGATCTGATTGCCGACTTGCAGCAGGCACTCTTGTCGGCGGGAGCCATCGTTGCGTCAGAACAAGGCACGTTTGTACGCGTGCCTGTCGAAGACGAGATGGAACTTGCCCGTCGTCAGCTGCGCGCGAAGCAGCCCGAGGCGCCGACGCGCCCCACGAGTCTCACGGTCAGTGCACCCGGCAAAGTCATCCTCTTTGGCGAGCATGCCGTCGTGCATGGCGTCACGGCTATCGCCGCTGCTACAGCTCTTCGCTGCTATGCGCGCGTATCCAGCATGCCCATGGTCCAATTGGCGCTTCGTATGCCTGACATTGGCCTGGATCAGCAGTGGGACCCCGCAGTGTTGCCATGGGTCCTGTGTCAGAATGACAACGATCACACTACATTCAATGCTAAGCTGCTCGAAGCGCTCTCGACCATCGTCAGCAGCTCATACCCACCTGACGACCGCCGACACGCTGCGTCGTTGGCGTTTCTATACCTTTACATGCACTTGGCGCAGGATCAAGGGCTTGGGCAATCGTTTGAGCTCCGCTCCGCGTTGCCCATCAGCGCAGGTCTCGGCAGCAGTGCGGCGGTGTCTACATGCTTAGCAGCGCTTCTCCTGTACTCGCACGAGCATCTGCCCTTGCCAGATCTGCACGAGCCCATGCCTCCTGCACACACAGCGCTGATCAACGCCTGGGCCTATATGGCCGAAAAAGTCATTCACGGCGAGCCATCGGGCGTGGACAACACAGTGGCGACTCTTGGTGGTGCTGTGGCATTCACGCGAGCCCTGCCGACCAACGACCTGAGCGAAAATCGGCTAGAGCGTATCAGCTTTGACGCTGTCCGTCTGCTCATTACAGACACGCGTGTCGTACGCAGCACCAAGGAACTTGTGGCGCGTGTGAGCCAACAGAAGCAGCAAGATCCTACTCGCGTTGATGCAGCCTTTACCATGATTCAGCACCTGAGCGCCGAAGCGAAGCGCCTGCTTGGTGATAGCTCACTGAGTCGCACGGACCTCATATCGAGTCTGAGTCTGCTCATGGACCTCAACCACCTCCAGCTCGTGCAGTTGCAGGTCGGTCATGCCGCTCTTGAGATCGTGCGTAGGCTGTGTGCCGAGCGCCATCTGCGCGCGAAGCTGACGGGGGCGGGTGGTGGTGGCTGTGCTATCACGCTACTCAAAGACAGCATGTCCGACGCAGCCATCGAGGAACTCGTGCTTGCTATGCGCGAGCAGGACTTTTTGACCTACGAAACCCAAGTGGGCGGTCCCGGCATCGGCGTTCTGGTGCATCCGAACGAGCACGCCACGAACCTCGGAGCTGATGCGACTTGGGCCGAACAGTGCGGAACATGGATCTATGCCTAAGGGAATGTGACCACTTCGGCCGAAGAGGGCACGCAAGGATCACGATTCATGTCGTGCTTATGACTCTCTGTGAGGACGTAGCATATAGAAGCGGTATGGGAGCACCCGAGGCGCAACATTTCTTCCTACCATCATGACTCGCTTTGAAACGCTTCAAGTAGGTAGCGATGCTGCTCACACATCCAGCTGCATGCCGGCCAAGTGCCCGACCCTACCACCAAGGCCCGTGCGCCACCGATTTATGCCACGACGTACGTCCTTCCTGCTCACATGTCAGTTCGTACGTGTTCGACAACTCGGCACATGGTGCTGATCTGTTTGGTCTGCGCGCTGCAGGCAATATCTACTCGCGCATCGGCAATCCCAGTGTGGATGTGTTTGAGCAGCGCATGGCGGCTTTAGAGGGCGGGGCCGGGGCAGTGGCCGCGTCGTCAGGTCAGTCAGCGCAGGCTCTGGCGCTTCTTTCCCTCGCAAGTAATGGCGACAACATCGTATCGTCCTCGTCCTTGTACGGCGGTACGTACAACCAGCTCAAGGTACTCTTCCCCAAGTTTGGCGTGCATACCAAATTTGTATCGGAGCCCACGCCCGAGAAATTCGAGGAAGCCATCGACAGCCACACCAAAGCCGTCTTCCTCGAGTCCATCTCAAATGCCAAGTACACTGTGCCAGATCTCGAACGTATTGCTGTCATGGCACACAAGCATGGCGTACCCGTTGTTGTCGACAACACATTCGGTATGGGCGGATACCTTGTGCGCCCCATTGAACACGGCGTTGATATCGTTGTGCATTCCGCAACCAAGTGGATCGGTGGTCACGGCACGACGATCGCCGGTGTCGTGATCGATTCGGGCCGCTTTGACTGGGTCAAGAGCACCCGTTTTCCCCAGTTCACGGAGCCATCTGAAGGCTACCACGGCCTGCGATTCTCCGATGCCTTTGGCAACATGGCCTTTATTGCATACGTGCGCACAGTCCTATTGCGTGACCTCGGTGCATGCATGAACCCGTTCGCCAGCTTCCTGTTACTCCAGGGCGTCGAAACACTCTCGCTGCGTGCCGAGCGCCACTGTGAGAATACACTCGCCCTCGCGCAATGGCTCGATAAGCACGATCAGGTCGCTTGGGTTCAGTACCCCGGCCTCGAGTCGCACCCTTCACACCAGACCGCGAAAAAGTACTTGCAGCGCGGTTTCGGCGGTGTGCTCTCTTTTGGTCTTAAAGGCACAAAAGAGCAGGCCAGCACGTTTGTGGACTCTCTCAAGCTTGCATCGAACTTAGCTAATGTGGGCGACTTGAAGACACTCATTATTCATCCCGCCTCGACGACGCACCAGCAGCTGACGGACGAGGAGCAAGAGATGTCTGGCATCTCGAAAGACCAGATCCGTGTGTCCGTCGGTTGCGAGCATATAGATGACATCAAGGCCGACTTTGAGCAGGCCTTTGATGCAGTGAAGAATTAGGAAGCTTTAGCTGTCATAGACGCATTCAACCACACATGGCCCTTCGCATGCGCTGCCGGCGGCGACCATGATCCAAGCTTCCCTCCACCTAATGTAGTCGCGCAGCACCACGTGCTGGTTGGTCGAGATCGCGACGGAGCCCATGGAGGTTCGGCCGACGCAAGCATGGGTTGCGAATCAGACGGTCCCGTTTGGTTCCGTTATTGGCGCTGACTGCAAAAGAGGCAGACGCAGCCTCGGTAAGTGGTGGACCAACGGCTCCAGGCTTGAATTTCCTTGTCTAACCAAAACGTTTCTGAACCATGCTTGGAAGTGTTCGTGCCGCTCTGCCTCGAATGATCCCCCGCACCTTGCCAGCATCGTCTCGCTCTATTCTCACTAAGAGCGAGCGCTGGACTCCGGCTTCGATTCGTGATGCTCAGAACCTCATTCAGGGCCCGAACGCTCTCGAACTGCCCAAGGTTCTCCCACACATTGAGGCCGCCTGGCCTAAGCTGTCTCGTGAAGAGCAGTACTCGGTCTACAAGCAGCTCGAAGAGGTCCAGCGCAAGAACTGGAAGGAGCTGACGCGGGACGAAATGCGTGGCGCTTACTACGTGGCCTACGGCGAACACGGCCCGCGTAAGAACTTGTCGCCGCCTGGCACTGGCATGAAGGTGTTCCTTGGCACCGTTCTGGGTGTGTCCCTTGGTCTTGCCATCTTCTTCTCTATCCGCTCCATTGGTACGTATACAAACTCACTGACCATTCAGCTCGTGCACCCCCTAAGACTATGACGCGTGAGTACCAGGAACAGATGACGGCCCGTGCCAAGGAGAACAACCTGAACCCTATGTACGGTGTTTCCAGCGAGGGCTACAAGGGTAAGGGCCATGTCACTGTATAATGTGTGTGTCCGTGTGAATGGCTACATGATACACCTCTCGAAGTTTTTCCAGCTGCATAGGTACCTGTAGCAGTCAACCCCGCCATGCCACTATGGACCTAGTGCGCCTCGCGCTTACGTGGCGTGGCTCGTAGGATGTCGTCGACACGCAGAATCATCTCTGCTGCTTCACTCGCTGAAATGATCACCTGGCGCTTAAGTTTGTAGCTCTCTGTCACACCGAGGTCGGCCATCGAAGCTAAAGTGCCTTGATCCAGATCAAGACCTTGGTCACAGTGGCCATCATGGTGTGCCGCACGCAGCTTGGCCACTAAATCAGCAGAGTCCAAACCGGCATTGTCGGCCAAAATTGTTGGAAGCTGACGCAGTGCGATGGCAAAGGCTTCGACAGCCAAAGCCTTTTTACCGGCTGTTCGCCGCGCTTCTTCGTCCACGGCATTGCTCATAATCATCTCTGCGCAGCCACCACCCAACGTGACGCGTGTCTCCTTCACCGTTTGACTCAGCACACTCAGAGCGTCGTGCAATGAACGCTCAGCTTCATCAATCATTTGCGACGTGGCACCGCGCAGAACGATAGTACAAGCTTCGCCCGCCTTGACACCCGAAAACTTGATCAGCTTGTCCTCACCGATCATGACCTCTTCAATCAAAGCACATTCGCCAAGACGCACCAAATCTGGGCGGTCGAACGTGCTGGCGATTTCACCGCCAGTCACCAAGGCCAAGCGTTCCACACCCTCAAAGTCGGCATGTTCAATGCTCATAATGCCAGCAGATGTTAAAAGACTCTCGGGATAGTTGTAAATAAGCTGTCGATTGACAAAGCACGTAATGCCATGCGCCTTGATACGTTCCACTTTGGCTTTCATCTTCTCGCGCTCGGCTCGCTCAATTTCAGCGAGCTTGCTCGTGCCTTCGACACGCACACGCGCACCAAATACTTTGATCTTGTCGGTGTCCATGGATGTGTTGGCAATCAAAATTTTGGCATTTTCCAGGCGTTTGATGGAATCAGGTGCAATCTTTTTATCGAGGATAAATCCTTCGTCAAGATAGCTATCGGTCAGTTTGCCTCCGAGCTTTTTGATGATTTGAATATTCTCCAGGTTTGTCGAGCCGTTCAAACGCAGAACTGCGTCAACAGCCAGGTTGGCAAAATAGTCCTTATCCTGCGACAGAACTTTTGATGACAAAGTCGTTCTTGCGATGTTGAGCAAATCGTTCCGGAAAGCGTCTTTATCGGCACTGTGATCTTGAGCAGCACTCACAAGAGCTCGAAGAGCAGCCTCGCTAGCGATGCGAAATCCGTCCACAACTACCTGTGGATGAATGTGCGATTGCACCAGCCGCTCGGCTTCGCGCAGTAGCTCTGCGGCTAGGACGCACACAGACGTCGTGCCATCGCCCACTTCGTCATCTTGCACCTTGGAAATATTGACGAGAATCTTGGCGGCGGGGTTGTCGAGGTAGATGGACTTGAGAATGGTGGCTCCATCGTTCGTCACGACAATGTCCGTCGAGCCCACGGACTGCAGAATCTTGTTCATTCCTTTGGGGCCCAGGGTGCTCTTCACCAAGTCGCCTAAAGCCAAGGCGCCTACAAAAGACGATAGGCGCGCATTTTCAGCTCGCTCCTGCGTAGCCTGTCATGTAAGTGCACAGGTACCTACCTCTTGCGCAAAGATAGGAGCGGACATGCGGAACAGTCCACGCGCTTTTTCGTCAACGTTGGAAAAGCCAGGCGGCGATGACGCGTCCCCTTGGTTTGCCGCCAGCGCAACCTAGTAGGCTCCTCCACACAGCTACGCCTCCCACATTGTCCATGTATGCCCCGGTCGCTGGGTGAAGTGCACCAAGTGCCTCTTACGCTTATAAACGCTGGAGAAGGCCGTGTGCACCCTGTTTATGTAGATAAGGAGCCAAGGAGCACGCCTTTCGAAGCGCGAAGCCAGCGCGCGAAGCGCACCCCAAGATCGCATGATATTTATGCGAATGCCACTTTGTTACATGATGCTTTAGCGCACTTGCATACCTATGCGCTGTCAAGGCATGACTACCTTGCATCTATCCAGATTATGGTGGATCCGCTCACAAGTGGACAGGCGCTGCAAGAGTGCGTATCTAGCGGCACGAGCCTGGCCCACAAATTCATCATGAATGCGCATGACAAAGAGTGCATAGTGCGGTGGGAATGGCGGAAGCGAATATGGTTGTTTGCACTTCCTCCTTGCAGCGGCTTTATCTTGACCAATCTGCTATCTGAGCCGCCGCCTCCTCGACTCTTGAGGTTCGCCCAAACGAATGGTGGTGTGGATTTGATCCTCCTCGATCCACCGTGGCCCAATCGAAGTGCTCAACGTGCATGGCAGGGACATCAGAGCGTGCGTCGTTACCGCACGATGGATGACATATACGATTTGTGGCTTTTGAGACCGTGGATGGAAGCTCTGCTGCAACAGCATACGCTAGTAGCTGTATGGGTGACGAATCATCCCAAAGTTCAAGATTTTGTTCGCTCCAAGTGGTTTCCAGGTCTCGGACTGCGCCACCATGCGACATGGGCATGGCTCAAATTGACGGCGCCCAACGGCCAAGCGCCTCAGCTGCTGATTCCAGTGGGGGACTGGTCGTTCCGGCGTCCCTATGAGGTCTTGCTGATTGGATCTCGGCAGGACGAAGCGCCAGTGTCGCGGCACCACCTGCTATTGAGTGTGCCACTGGGTCACAGCTGCAAGCCAAACGTATGCAGTGTGCTACGGCCGCAAGGTGGGCGCGTGGTGGAACTATTTGCGCGCCATGTCTCGCGAGGTGCGCCGTGGCATGTGAGTGTGGGTGACGAGGCCATTTGTGGCAACGCCCAAGGGTATGATGACACTACGACCGCGATGGGATCACAATCTCGCGCACAAAATAGCTATGCAGACGTGTGTCTGTCGTGAGTTCAGGGTGGAAACTGGTAGCAAAGAGATGGCCTTGGCGAAGTGCCACCACGTGAGAGGCGGCATTTTTTGAGTCGGAGGCATCGTGAGGCTCAGAGGCTGGGAGCCAGGCAATCGGTTCGACGGGGTGGGGGTTTGATCCACGCATGTCAGGAGTGCAATAAGACACCATCACGCCCTGGGGTACATGCAGCGCATCATCCACAGCGGCATCCTTTAGCAAGCGTTCGACGATAGGAGCTCGGATGAAGACGCCAGGGAACAGCTTGTCACCGATGGCTGGGCACAGCAAGTCGCACTCGAAGGAGTACACCTGTGATCCGAATCCATTGCGTCCCACTTGTACATCCATACCACCTAGCAGCTCTTGACCACCACGCTTACCGCCTGTTGCGATCGAAGCGAGCAAAATCATACCGGCGCACGTGCCCCACACAGGGCGTCCTTGGCGTATCCAGTCCCGCACAGGCTCAGTGAGTCCAGCATTGCGCAGGCCGAGAGCGATCGCTGTCGACTCTCCACCTGGGATGACAAGAGCGTGGCACTGAGCCAACTGATCCGGACGACGAACGGTGATAGGACGCACATGGAATCCCTTGGCGGACGCATTTAACGAGGAAAAGCGGGAAATGTGCTCGTGGAATGCACCCTGCAGGGCGAGGACGCCCACAGTGGCGGACACCGTGTCCTCGCTGCTCATCCCACACGGCCAATACCGCTGATGACAGGCACGAAAAAGCCGGCGAACGGCCGACGCTGCCTCGACCACCGCCGGCCAGCACACGAGCGCGCCCATAGTATCACGTGACCATGAGACCTGGGCGACGTGCCTCGAGCGACACGCCAGGGACGTCGTCGACGCACACGGCGGCGTACACGGCGTGATGCATCTTCCCAAAAGCCTAGAGCTAGTGCTTGCGACGAATGAGTCGATCACGATTGATCTGGATCCGTTGCCGGCGGCCGATGAGATTGACGTGGTGATGGATATGCTCGTGGAGGAAAAGCCACCCGCGTTCTTCTGGACGGCGTTGGCATCGCGGTGCTGGAATGCGGGGCGGCGGGATGAAGCCGAGCTCATCGTACAGAGAGGCTGCGCTGTCATGCCCGTACATCGGCCGCATGACTGTGCGCCGCTCTTTGCGCTGCAGGCGGCTTTTTTGCTTTCCGAGGCACGTGCGGCGCCCAAGCAGGTGCTCTCCGAGGCGCGATACCAGCAGCTTGGCGAGCGCAGGACCAAGCAGCACTATTTCCGCCAGGTGCAAGAGTCTCTACAGCATGCACAGACGTCGAATGCGCATCACGCACTGCTGGTGCAGGTCCGTGCCATCACTGCGCTCATGTCGGGCGACACGGCCTTGGCATCCAAACAGTTTGACGCACTTTTGTCGCGTGCGCCCTACCATCCCGTGGCGTTGATGGGCCGCGCATGTGTGCAGCTGCGCACGCGCCAATTTGTCTCGGCATTGCACACCTATCAGCAGGCACTGCGTGTGACCATCCGCATGGACCAGTCAGCGGACAAGCACCAAGACCCGGCGCTGGCATGGCACGGTGCCGATCCCCGCGTGGGTATCGGTTTGTGTCTCTGGTCACTGGGGCACTATGATGCGGCCCGGCGTGCTTGGCGTCGCGCGACGGCGTATCGCTCCGACGCCTCTGCACCACATGTGCTCCTAGGCCTCTCGCTCATGAATGCTGCCAAGTACCCTGGAGCTTTGCCTGCCGGAGTGTACGGCGCTCATTCACAACGGCCTGAGGAGGAGGCACGTCGTGCTGCTTATGCTGACGGTCTCCAGCACATCCAGCAGGCATGGCAGCGCGACAAGACGTGTGCCATCACCGCCGTGGTGCTCGCCTCACATGTGGCGTCCCAGGCATTGCATGGCATGGCGGACTTGTGGCCAGCCGCCTACGATATGACTACACCACGTGGTGCGTCCACGTCTCGCGACACGCTGTCCACGACCTTGGAGCGAGCCGTCAAGCTGGGCGAGCACGCTGTACAATACGCCGACGCCCGCTCCATTGTCACGCATGCATGGCTGCAGTATGCGCATGCGCTGCACTTGACGTCGCATCTGCCAGAACATGCGGCAGACCATACAGCCCGTGTGACGGCCCAACGGTATTACACACAAGTGCTCGAAATGCTGGCGCGTTCGTCGACGGATGTGCATCGGCATGCTTTAGCACATGGCCAGGGTCTCGCTACGCTTGGCCTCGCGCAACTGCAGGCATCAACGGGCGATACGGTCGGCGCTGTCCGCACCCTCGATGCTGTCCTCACTCGGCCCAGTGGATCCACGGCTTACGCGACCGATCTGGCCCTGATGGCCGGTCTATTGTTGGCAGCCTCTCACGATCCTCAAATGGACCGCCACCGTGCGTGTACCCTACTTGATCGCGTCGTGCGTACCGCAGCCGAGGCTCAGTCCCTCTTGTCGCCTACGTCGACGGGCGAGGGCGGAGCGCTGGCCTCGGAGCGCCTGTCCGAACTCACGCTGCGTGCCATTGTGCGCATGGCCAACGATCCACGCGTGCGTGCTCGCCTCGCATTTTTGTGGGCACCCAGTGCTCGTGAACGTGCCGTGGAGCAGTACGAAGAGGCGCGCCAGCTCGTCGATCCATCGGCGCCTTTGGCGTATGCGCTCGAGCTGAATATGGGCGCCCTGCTGGCTCACGAATCGGATGCTCATGCCCTGCGTCGCGCGCTATCACATCTGCAGCGCGCGCTTCAGGCGCCCGGCGAGAATGACGAGGCTCAGGCTATCAAGGTGATGGCCAACTACAATATCGGCCGCGCCCTCGAATCGCTCGGTGAGCAGACGCAGGCACGCGACGCGTACCTGGCCCTGTTGGCGGCGCATCCAGAGTATGTGGCTGCACGTATTCGCGTAGCTGTGCTGGCCGCGCAAGTGCCGCAGGAAACCGAGGTCCAAGACGGCGGCGTGATGCGCTCGGCCCGGGATGTGGCGAATGCCCGCTTCAAAGAGGCCCTGTCAAGTGATCCTAGCGACCTGAGCGTGCGCGCTGAGTACATGCGCTTCTTGGCAGGCACGTACCCGGCCAACCGACACGCGGCTTGGCAGGCCCTGAAGGACTCGGCTGCACAGCTGTTTTTGGGCCCCGATGCCGGCAAGGCTGTGTTTGGCAGCGCGAGCATCGCCAAGCGAGCAACGGAGGAAGCTCGGCACGACGCCTACTCACTCGGCGCACTGGGCTGGGCCTACTATCAGCTGGGCATTCACGCTGCACCCGGCCCGAATCAGCGCGCCGAGCGAGCCAAGTGCATGTTGCGTGCCGCTGATCTGTTCGACAAGGCTTTGGCCGCCAACCCTCAAAACGTGTTTGCTGCCCAAGGCCTAGCCATTCTTGTGGCCGACGATGCATTGGGAGATCCCAACGTCGCGCCCGATACGCTCGAGGCACGCCGCAAGGCGGCCGCCGAAGACGCCACGGCGCTGTTTGGCAAACTGCGCGATGTGCGCGACGATGCCAGTGTATATGTCTGCCAAGGCCACGCATTCATGCTATGTGGTGCCTGGGACCGTGCCGCACATGTGTACGAATTGGCGCTTACGCGCTACGACTGTGGACGCGATCCGGCGGTGCTGCAGTACTCGGCGCGCGCGCTTTATGCGTTGGGTATGCATGAGCACGCGATGTCCCACATCGACGTGGCCATGTCGCAGCTCGACACGGCCGCCCAAGTGCTTCTCGAACGCTGTGGGGGCTCCAGTGCGGATATGGCTCATGTGTCCAGCACCGCCGGTATCGAATGGAAGCAGCTGCAATACAACCGCGCTGTTATGGCCCACAAGGCCCTCCAAATGCTCTATGACGAACCGATGGAGCAGCGCACGTCCGCTCATCTTCGCATGGCGATCGAATGGGTGCGGCAGGCGCAGCCACTCTTGGAGGGCGTGCTTATGGACGCTGCGAAGCATCAGCAGCTCCTATACATCACCGACGAAGTGGTCGAGCAGCGTGCCAAGTATGCCGACATGTCCTTGCTCAAGCAGGCAGAGCCGCAGCTCCAGGAAGCCGTGGCCCACGAAGACGCGCAGCGTGAAAAGCTGGCTCGTCTCGACGAAAAGCAGCGCGAACGTGAGGCGCATCTCACACAGCTGCGTCGTGAGAAAGAAGAGGAGCATCGCCGCCGTGCCGAGGCCATCGCCGAATCGCGTCGTCGTGCGCGCGAAGAAGCAAGCCAGATTGAGTACGATCGTGAACCGTCGCCCGAGCCACGCAAGCCACGTGCCTCAGCACCGCGGAAGAAGAAGACCGCGCCTGCTGCGTCGGATGAGGAGCCTGATACGTTCGTGGCGCGCGACGATGAACAGCTCTTTGAAGAAAGCAGCGACGAGGACGAAGAAGAAGCGCCACCCTCGAACGACGACCAGGACGATGATCCCCCCCTGGCATCCGATGCACCTGCGGCTGAGCCGATGCAGGAAGCCTCAGATCAAGAAACAGAAGCGCCCGTCAACCCCATGCGGGCACGGCTCGAGGCGTTGGCTCGCGAGCGCAAGCAACGCAACGAGGAGCCTCGGCCCAAGAAGCGACACGGTGACAAAGCAACGCGCCGTGAGGCCAAAAAGGCCAAGGTCGATAGTACAGAGTAATGCTACGGAGCTAATCCCTCTCGGCGAGGCGCTCGAGAATCTGCACTATATCCGCTTCGCCCAGCGTCCGGAACCGACGCTGTGCCTCAGCCTCGCGTGGGTCAGCCGATGGGTCGCGCACAGCAGGGCCACCCACGATACCAATCTCCACTTCACTGGGCTTGAGCTCCTGTGCCAGCACGGTATGGAGCGTGTTGACGGCCATGTCCAGTACGTCCTCACGAGACAGCTCACGGACCATGTTCTCTGCCTCCGCCAGCGCCGCATCCGGTGCCATAGCTGTTGGCACGCGCTTGAACTGCTTTTCGAGAAAGCTGATCGCCTCAGTTTGCTTCGTCCCACTCGCCGTAGCACGGTATCCCACGTAATGGCCCGCCGGGTCAAGCTTGAAAATTTGCGGTTCCTGACCCTGCTCATCATCCAGACCAATCAAAATCATAGCAATGCCAAGCGGCCGCATCGCCGCCTTTTGCGTATACACCTGATTGATATTAGCGAGGCGCTTGGCAAGCAAATCGGGCGTGATGGGGTATCCGTACTTGTACTGAAACTCAGCGGCTTCCGAACGCGCGCGCTGCACTTGCGCCCGCGCATCAGGCGTTCTTCCCGTCACAACGCAGCCGATTTGGGGCGTAATCATGAAAATGTGTGTCACCGTCGAGGCATCGATCAGCTTGTCAGGTAACTTCTTTTGAGTCGCCACGACCACGGTGTCTCTGCCACGCACAGCGACAGCTGTGATACCAGCACCACTAATGGCTTTGAATGCATACTCCACCTGATAGAGACGGCCTTCAGGCGAAAAGATCGTCAGGTGTCGATCATAACTACTGCGCGACATGGTACTCGGTGACGACAGAAGGACGAAGTTGCTCTGACGCGTCGCACGGCGCTGGTCCACCGATCAGTCAGCCCTGCCCACGCACACCCACACCAGGGGGCGAGGGGCAGCCTGGACATCGGCCGATGTCACGTGCACGAACCAAGCACACGAAAAAATTGCAAAGCCCCTACTGGCCCTGGGGCGTGACACGGCAGAGAGTGGATGGCCGAGCCATTTTTTTCCGACTCTCTATCGTGAAGCATGCCGGGCACACCGACGCATGTGCTTTTTGAGAGCGCCGTCGGCCTTGCGCTGTTCAAGGTCGAGCAGGTAGAAAGTATTGGGTCACAAACCAAGCAGGTTCAAGAGGCCATGGACGATCTTCCGTCGTTCGGCAAGATGGTGAAGCTTTTGAGCTTTAGCCCTTTCAAGAGTGCACCAGATGCTCTCCAAGGGGCCCTTGATATTTCGGAAGGCGTCGCTAACGAGCATCTCAAGACATTACTAACGCAAAACCTGCGCCCTGAAGGGAAAAAGGTCAAGGGCATCGAGCTGGGTGTGTGCGATCGCAACCTTGCCTCATCCATTGTGGGCGAGCTTGGCATTCCATGTGACACGGGCGAGACATCGCAGGAGCTTATTCGTGGTGTGCGTCTTCATGCGGAAAAGCTTCTTAAAGGTATGGCGGATGGCGACCTGGCTCGCGCTCAGCTCGGATTGGGTCACTCGTTTTCCCGGTCCAAAGTCAAGTTTAATGTCAACCGCAGCGACAATATGATTATTCAGGCTATTGCTCTGCTTGATACGCTTGACAAGGATGTGAATACATTTGCGATGCGAGTGCGCGAATGGTACGGCTGGCACTTCCCTGAACTGGTGCGCATTGTGCCTGACAATATCACTTATGCTCGATTGGCTCGCTACATCAAGGCCAAGGAACACCTGAGCGAAGATAATCTAGAGAACCTCACCGATATTCTCGAAGGTGATGAGACAGCTGCTCACAACGTTTTGGATGCGGCCCGCGCTAGTATGGGTACAGAAGTCGGTGAATTGGACATGATCAACATTGAAAACTTTGCAGACCGGGTCGTGCATCTGGCTGACTATCGCAAGAGCATGCACGCCTATCTCGTTGAAAAGATGCATCTTGTGGCACCTAACCTCTCTGCCCTTCTTGGTGAAGTCGTTGGCGCGCGTCTCATCTCACACGCGGGCTCTCTCACCAACCTGGCCAAGTACCCTGCCTCAACGGTGCAGATTCTCGGAGCCGAAAAGGCATTGTTCCGTGCCCTTAAGACGAAAGGCAACACGCCCAAATACGGTTTGATCTACCATGCATCAGCTATCTCGCGTGCTGCGCCCAAGAATAAGGGTCGCATGTCCCGTTTTCTTGCCAACAAAATCAGCATTGCATGCCGTATCGACTGCTTCTCCGAGGCGCCCTCCACCAAGTTTGGTGAGGTTTTGCATATGCAGGTGGAAGAGCGCTTGGCTTTCTACGAAACGGGTAAGCCGACGACCAAGAACAGTGATGCTATGCGCAAGGCTATTGCTGCTATTGAAGAGGCAGCTGGCGATCTGATGGATGTGGATGCTGAAGAGGATGATAAGGAAGATGTGGAAGCAGACGAGGAGGAAGACTCGGCGGATAAGAAGAAGACTCTAAAGACATCCTCCAAGGTGGACAAGAAGAAGAAAAAGAAGGATAAGAAGAGCAAGTCTGAGGACGTAGAGAAGGCGGCTAAAAAGGCGGCTAAAAAGGCCGAAAAAGAAGAGAAGAAGAAAAAGAAGAAGGATGCTTAAGTCAGGAACACGCTATAGCTTCACCTTATGTTGTCCCTAATGTACAAGTATGATCCCCTTTTACACCATGTCACTTGCGCCCAGAGTGCCTGCAGGTGATCCTACAGTGCAGATGCTATGTAAGCTTTGCACATGCCAGCTCAGCATACAGAGATTCGGCCGAATCTGGACACTACGTAACCCCTTAGGTCCGTGTACCAACAAAAATCAGGGCCTATTAGAACGCAGTGGCTGTGACGGCCCGAACTTGAGGCCGGCAGACGCACGCGAGGCACGCACGCCCGGGGCCCGGGCCACATGAGCCACGCCTGTCTGATTGGCCTCCAACTCACAAACACGTTGTTGGCTAGTCAATTGCCAGCGATCCCGATTATTTGAATTGCGTTGCAAGCACTTGTAGAACTACCATCAAGATGGAAGGTATGTATTACTGGTAGCGCGATTGTGGTGGAAGATGTCATATTAACATGTGTTCCTTTTTGTGGGCTATTTGTGATTTCTAGACGAGGTGGCTGCTGTACGTACATTGCCGTACCGTGCGAGACTAACCTGAACAGCTTGTCATTGACAATGGTTCGGGTATGTGTAAGGCCGGTTTTGCCGGTGACGATGCACCCCGCGCTGTGTTCCCGTACGTTCAGCTACATGCCCTCCAGCTCGCTAACATCTTGCAGTTCGATCGTCGGCCGTCCACGCCACACTGGTGTGATGGTGGGTATGGGTCAAAAGGTTGGTATTTGTGTATTCTGCGTATACGTGGCTAACAAGATAGGACTCGTATGTGGGTGATGAGGCACAGTCGAAGCGCGGTATCCTCACGCTCAAGTACCCCATTGAGCACGGTATCGTTACCAACTGGGACGACATGGAGAAGATCTGGCACCACACGTTCTACAACGAGCTCCGTGTGGCTCCCGAAGAGCACCCTGTCCTTCTCACTGAGGCCCCTCTGAACCCCAAGGCCAACCGTGAGAAGATGACGCAGATCATGTTCGAGACGTTCAATGCCCCAGCCTTTTACGTGGCTATTCAGGCCGTGCTGTCGCTGTACGCCTCGGGTCGTACCACCGGTATTGTTCTGGACTCGGGTGACGGTGTGACCCACACTGTTCCAATTTACGAAGGTTACTCTATGCCTCACGCTATTCTGCGTCTCGACCTGGCAGGTCGTGACCTCACAGAGCATCTTGTCAAGATCCTCATGGAGCGCGGTTACCCTTTCACCACATCTGCTGAGCGTGAGATTGTGCGTGACATTAAAGAGAAGCTGTGCTACGTGGCTCTTGACTTTGAGCAAGAGTTGCTCACTGCTGCTCAGAGCTCGGCTCTCGAAAAGAGCTACGAGCTGCCTGACGGTCAAGTGATCACCATCGGCAATGAGCGTTTCCGTTGCCCTGAGGCTCTGTTCCAGCCTTCGTTCCTGGGTCTTGAAGCTGCTGGTGTGCACGAGACCACGTACAACTCGATCATGAAGTGTGACTTGGATATCCGTAAGGATCTGTACGGTAACATTGTCATGTCGGGTGGTTCGACAATGTACCCAGGCATTTCGGACCGTATGCAGAAGGAGATCACGGCTCTTGCTCCTAGCAGCATGAAGGTCAAGATTGTGGCCCCACCGGAGCGCAAGTACTCGGTCTGGATTGGTGGTTCGATTCTTGCCTCGCTGTCGACGTTCCAGCAGATGTGGATCTCGAAGCAAGAGTACGACGAAGCTGGCCCCTCCATTGTGCACAGGAAGTGCTTCTAAACGGTAAGGTAGGGAATGTACTTTCTCTATGCCAGGTGTCCGACGGAAGCTTGACTATGTCGACCTGCGGTGATGTGCATGTTCTTAGTTGTTTTCGTAGGCGCATGGGATGTCAATCTAAACCAGCTCTTTTTCGACATGTACAGAAGCACCTATGTCAGAGCTTATCGCGCGGGGCAAACAGCCATGAACCGCGGTGATATACATTCGCAAAGTTGGGTCTAGCATCCGCGACATCAATTTCCCTGTGCATGTCAGCATGAAAGCAAAAACGTACGAGTCACGCATGCGAGATGTCCAGCTGATCTGGCGCAACTTGGGTGTAGTCAAAGCACATCCCAAAACAAGCACAAAGAAGGCAATGAGTGTCTCGAGCTTTATCTGACCGTAAGCTGCGTGAGTGTACAACATACATCTAGAGGAACAATACTTTCAAAGACAGTAGTTGTGGTTGACAGATCGATGCTCTTGCCCTGCGAAAGAACTGACGTTAGTCGACCCATGCTCCGACCGAGCAGAGCGTACCTTCATAAGCCGAGTAGGCGGAATGGAGAAAAAGGCCTGCATGTGTGAGAAACAAGTTCAACGCACCGATTCCAACCGCAACAGTGACTCGTCCTGCAGTGGATGGACGCTCCTGATATGGTATCAACATGTCGTGCAACGTGTGGTAGGAAGGGAGCGATACGGGGGAGCAGCGACGAGGAGTGAAAGCCACGTGGGAATATGAGTGGGACCGTCATTTTGATTGCTATGTAAGGAGCCAACAGGCATTGGCATACCAGGACACCATGGGATTGGATCCATCACGAAGCTCGGTGCCCTGTAGGTCAGCGTATCTATTCAAGAAATCAGCGTGCGTCAAGATCCGAGCGTCACTTTCATTCCGAAGAAGCGGAGGCGGAATAATATCGGACAGGCCGAGCAATCGACTTGGGGCCAGAGAGTAATCCTCATAGGATGATAAGGACCCATCTGGTAAAGCATCTCCTGGGTATTTTGGCGTAAAGTACGCATCAGACGTAGAACTTGTCTCTGTATCCTGATCTCCAAGTCTCATCATGCGAAGGTACATATCCCTCAACAGCTCAAAATCAGTCGGGAAAAAGATATCAAAGTATCCTTGTAGCACGCAATATGTCGTAACTGGAATCATGACACCTTGGTGCCGAGTTTGTACAACAGGAGCATTGATGCCCTCAATGTGGTCAGGAAGTGACGAAAAATCAGAGAGAACAAGTCGATGGAGCGGGAAATGTTTTTTCAGCACGTCAAGGAACTGGAGCGCGCCCGTAGGAATATAATGTGGCTGCGTGAGATTGGGGTAAAAAGGTGTGTATGTATGCAGCATGCGGCGCATCCAGCGGGGAATCCAGCCTAGATAGAATGGTGCGCCTGGCGGAAGCAGGGGATGCCGCACAGACCGGAACAGATTCAAGTATCGGCGAATGAGCGGGTCTTGGACTGGCTCCCAAAGCTCTGTAAAGTCGCCTGTGTGATCAATGGAGACTAGTCCCTGGTATGGCTGCAAATCTTCCGTCGAGTAACGCACGACATCATGGGGAAGATTATCCAGGACCTCAAGTGCCACCACGAAACAAGGCTCATCCACATCCTGGTCCCATGCCAAAAAGTCACGATGCACCACGTCAACGCGACCACTTCGCACGTGTCGCAGTAAACGTCCTTTCTGCTGAGATGCTAGTCGAGCGCTAATCTCAACAATATGGTATCGTGTGCGTTCGTACACATCCGGTTCACACTCTTCGATATAGTCCAAAATGTCGCGCGCCAAAGTACCCGCACCACCGCCAAGTTCAAATAGAACCAGATCATGATATGGGAATAGATGAAGTTTATACTCCGCCACCAGGTATCTCGCCAAGGCGCGCCCATAATGTGGACTAAAAAGTTGCGTCGGTGTGTGCCATACCTGTCCAGCCACCATAGCGTCGATTTCTGAACCAGAAATTTGCTCGCGGTTTTGCTCACGCTGTAGACGACCAATTTCTCGTGCCATATCAAGACGCTCTGCACTACCCCATGGGGTGCGTTTCTGGTTTTGCACGAGCGCATCTATGCGCTCCTGTAAGGTTGGCCCATTCCCACGAATACGTTTTTCACGCGCCTGACATTCGTGACGAAACTGTTCATCAAAGTTCATATATCGAAGCTGGACTGTTCGCATGAATTCGGTCTCGTCTTTCATATCATGAAATGCAAAGGTGGAAGTGAGAGAGACGTCGTTTGGATTCGCCTGCTTTGACAAGGGAAGCAGAACGGCTTGTCGACTAAAGTAGCCATAATGTGGATTGTACAAACTGTCATAGATAAAGTCACGCGTGAGCATACGCATAGAGCGGGGGCGTGTTTTGGAGCGTGCGAGCTGTTCCGCGGTGACAAGCGGCAGTGAGTAATGTTCTTCCTCCGGATGCAACGAGAATACGTCGTAATTGTATTGCACGCGATGCTCAGGTTTCTGATCCTGTTGAGGCAGTACGTGCGAAGTACATAGATATCTGATAGGTATCGCTGTCGGCCATGTAGAGGCCCGGCGTACGAGTGCCATAGACCTGTGACGCGCCAGCATATCCTTCTATGTAGTGGAGGCAGGTAAAGGCACGTCCCAGACCAGCAGAGCAGGACATGCAGATGCATCCAAGACTCACGGCGCTATGATGATGGCAGAGAGTTTTATGCATTGGAGTATAGAACTGTTTGTACTATGACTAGAGGGGGACGATAGCGTCGGCCACCGCAGGCTTCGAGGATCCTAGGTGCTACGAGATTTGCTTACAAATGTAAGTCCAGTGTGCTGCGGCGGGCCCAGAATTGTTTCCGGTTGGCGCGGCGTGTGATTCGCGCGTCAGAACAGAGCCTTGCTTTTCGCAAGCCACGATCATCCGACGCACCAACGCTCGGGAGTCCCTAACACGCTTTTCCCTGTAGACACAGGCGTGGAAAAGGTCTTATTCTTTGCACTTGTCATAGCACGTGTGCCCTTGTAGATATCCAGGGGCCTTTTTATTCTACGATCACACGTTTGGAAGCATTTTTGTGACGGAGCACACCTGACAGGTCGTGGGTGTATGCATGCTAGACATGTCTGGCCCTAATGAGTACGTACTTCAAAGGTGCTTGGGACTCTATTGCGAGCTCAGCCTATAAGGCGTCAAAGCTCGAGATACCTCTGCACCTGGCATTCTTTTGGCAATGATGGGCTAACACCACACAGTGCGCGCACGCCGGTCTCATCCGCGCCTGCACCGAATGTATTCCCTGGAGAAGCACATGATATCTCTGCTACAGTGCCTCACTTAATCACTGCAAATTTGATTGAAAAGAGTCCAAAGGAGGCCGCTAGCGCTTTAGTGACGCTGTTGTCCGACAATTCACATCCCACCTTTGTGTTGCGTCCAACATCGCCACATGATCGGCTGAGTGTCATCCAGCGTATGATACAGTTTGGAACGCCGGCATACCTTGCATCCTTCACAAACCTTGTCCATGGCCGAGAGATTCTGGCTACATGGCTCCTGGAAGCTACGCCACCGCGTAGGGCCGATGTACAGGACACGAGCGAAATGTACAGCAATGTCGTTGAACCTCTTCTCGAACTTCTTCTGCGTCTCCCTATTGAATTGGACCATTTGAAAGACCATGTAGGCCTAGGCAAGCTGATTACAGGCGCACAGAAGCGATTGCGCAACGAGCATGCACGCAAATTAGCTGATGCTGTGAAAGACAAATGGAGTGCACTGGTCCCCACCAGCTCTGCACCGCGTGCACAGACGCCGCCAGCACCTGCTTCAAATGCAAAGCGGCCGGCAACCTCAAATGACGCATCGGATGCAGCGGCCAAACGTGCCCGAAGCACTACACCGGTCCCCGCACGTACCAGTGTGCGTCCCACGTCGAGTTTGCTTGGCTCCAGCATGGCACGAACGCGAACACAGACGGAACGTCGTGGATCACCCCAGTTGACGGAGACAAGCACACGGAATACCCCAACTCGCTTATCGGGTGCTCAGTCCAATGCCAACAAAGATCTAGCCAGCTTTATGACGCTCATTGATCAGCATCAGCCCAGTCCCCCTCTGACAGACGCCGATCCCGCACGTTCTGCACAGCCAGGAGAAACTACCACCTCTGACGTCAAGAAAAAGCGTAAAAAGTCCGTGCATTGGAAGGATCACGACGGCCAAACCCTTGTGGCCGTCAAACTCATTGAACCTGCTATTTACGATGAAGACGAGCACGGCAGTGTCGCCAGTATCGGACAACTCGACATGGAAGAAGGCGGTGCTTTCCGGCTGGCTCACGCGGATATGGAAGAATACATCGATTATTACCCGCCCTACGAGCTTGACCTCTTTCCGACCTTTACTCAGGCTTCGAGGCTTCCTGAGCCCGCAGCTTACAGCGAAGTCAAATTTGCTCAAGAAGAGTACGAGCAAACGGTCCCAGAAACAATATATCCTGATGCTAGCACCATTCCCGACAGCCCGGCAGAACCTACGCCCGATGACTATCTGAGTGCCTTCGCCTCAACCTTGAATGAACCTCGCGACATTCCCACAGGCTCCGCGATTCGACCGTTTGTATTTGACAATGTGGCCTCAACATCAAAAAGTAGTTCCATTCCAGGGCTACCCTCGAACTTGGCAGATCTTTTGCGGCAACTTAACAGCGCAAGTGCCAGTACTGCAACGCCTGCATCAGCGCCTGCATTAACACCTACTCCTGCACTGCCAGCCGTGCCTTCTTTACCACCGCCTGTATGGGGCCCCCCGTCCGCGCCTCCAGTACCGAACTGGCCTTTTCCATTTCCGCCGCCTGAAGCCATGACTGCCGCTATGCCACTAGCGGCCAACGTTACAAGTGCCCCGCCACGCATGTCTGGTCCTTCAGAATCAGGCAACAAGGCATCACATCCGCCACGCTCACGCGGCGGTCGTGGACGTAGAAGTGGCAAGCACGGGCGATCCTCCTGAATGCGTGAACACGAGTCACTGCTGCGTACAAGGTGATCTATACTCGTTTTTGGAGATAGGATAGATGCATATACCCCATCCTGGAAAGACAAATGGTATACTCTATAGGACACATTTTGGCTAGATGCCAGATACGTATGTTTGCAAGATGGTGCTTACTCCTTAGACGCACTTTCAATCGATCCTTCAGGCAAGTGGGAAGGAGGATGGAAAAGACCTTTGTATAATGAACGCTTCTCCAAAGGAATGAGACCAGCCCTATCAAGTAGCCGAGCTACCGGCTTGCTAGGCTGCGCGCCCGTATTAAGCCAGTACTTTATACGATTTTCATTCCACTCGATACGCTTTTCCATGCGCACATCAGTCTGAATCCCAGGCGAAATGATTTGACCATTGAATCCTGGTCGATCTTCTCCATGCATGTGATGCATTTGCGCTGGACGAACACGTCGCGGCACAGGATCATATTCTCCTAGTTTTTCAATAGGTCTTGCATCACGCGCTTTGGTATTTTGGATGGCCACAAGGTGATAAAAAGGGTTGTTTCGGGTGCCGTGCCGCGCCAGGCGCAATCGCACTACCATGACTGAATCGACTCCGGGCGGTGAAGATTGTTCATGCGCACGTGGGAGACATTGGTGAATAGTTGTGTCACGTGATGTATAATATAATCACACATGACTGGCATCTGCAGCTCGTCCATCTCTACCGAATCACGTCAATCATTTGATGCCAGGTAGATATTCTATGCAGGCATTCAGCACAGCCCGGAACAACACATGCACGCGTCAAGTGGCTGTAGAGGCATAGTGGCTGAGCTCTCAATATAGCTCTAGTCACGAACTTGTTCCCCGACAACAACGATATGATAGTCCCTGTTCGCACGCTACTGTGCGTGTTTGCGCTTGTCTCTGCATCTAGTGCCGTGGTTTACCGCCCCGATAAAGGGATGGTATACCAGCGTCGCCAGACGGTTTCATCGGCAGCTGCTAAAGCAAAGAGCTCCTCGCCTCCATTTAATTACGGCAACCCATCGCAAGACTACGACGGCGTGGTCGATTACGATGCGAAGGGTACTCCCAAGCTGGACACTCCTGTGAACCAGACGTCGGTGTCGCGCATGGCAACTGTCAACAGCCTGGATGACTTTTGCATGTTTGGTCCGCTTGACTTGGATACCCCCATCTCTGATCAAGAAGAACGTACGGTGGCCTGGTGCACCAAGCCCCGTAATAATGCGCGCGTTATCCCAGACGGCACGCTCACTGCTGTGCATTTCGTTAAGACGGATCTTTACATTCAGATCATGGCTCTTGGTGATTTCACGAAGATTGGTATCAAGGCCGGCGACTCGGGTGGTGAACTTGACCCCCACGGTGCTACTGGTAAGGGCAACCCCATCGGTGGCGTTGTCTCGTCGAACATCACAGGCAAGGACGTGTTTTACAAGGAATGGATGAACTATGTGGGTCACAATATCATGTGCTTCCGTGTTTGCACGGCTGGCTCTGATCAGGCTAAGCCTCAGACTGAGTGCGAACATACGCTGGACGAAATGGGCTGCAACTGGATCATGCCAGGTGACTACAGTCCTGATGCCTTTGACAGCTGTGAGGCTGATCCCGCCTACCCACCTGGTATCTTTGTCGAGAATGGCTCTACGTCGTCATTCCAACAGTACGCTACCGGTCTTTGGACGCTGAATGGTGAGCGCAAGACGTATACGAACGGTAAAAAGGGCCAAAAGACACCATCTGCTGCCCAGTCCTTGCCGGCCTCGTCGAACTGCAAGCCGGGTAAATCGCCAGCCAATGGCATTGCTTCGCTTTCAAAGAGCGCTGAACAGAGGAAGAAACAGGCTGAAAATGCTGGTGGCTCGAAGAGTGCAGGTGGCAGCAGCGACAAGCGTAACAGCAACGACAGTTCCAACAAGAATGGTTCGGATTCCAGCTCCAGCTCCAGCAACAAACACGGTGGTGACAATGCTAGCAACATCAACAAACCTCTAATGTCCGTTGTGGCCCTGGCCGTGACTGCCGTGGCTGGCTTTTTTGTCATGTAAATGGCATGAAAACTCTTCTTTTTTTTTCACTTTTCCTTCATTTCGCCGGCTGATTCATTTCCGGGCCGCACCTGAATGCTATTTCAGCTATATATAGATCAGACACATCTCAACAACCACGCTTTGTATTTAGTGTAAAATTTCAATTAAACAGTAGTATTACCTAGTGCAGATTTATCGAGAGCCGAGGCGTACTGTCGGTGGCATTGGATGGACACGTGCAGTCCGTGTGGGACAATGCAAGTGGAGTGTGGCCCAACCGAGGACCTCGGCTTGTTGGCGCGAGCGATGATGATGGATCGAGTCAGGCGTGTATTTGGTCGTACACGGGTATGGGACATGTTGCAATGGAAGCAAAAGCGAAGTATGACATCGCAGCCAGGTCACTGGGATCCACATGTGACTCGTGTGAAGAACCCGATTCCACCATTGCCCAACAAGAAGCCCATGTATATCCTTGGTGGTGCGTCGCTGGCAGTGATGTGGTACGTGCTTTCTGGCTACTTCAATAATAAGGAGCGTCTTGGCTCGTCTGTCCTTCGTATGGTGTCACAACGTGTGCGCACGGCACCAGAAGTAATTGAAATGTTGGGCGATCCGGTGAAAATCAAGCGCAGTATGTTTGGTGATCCATGGATTGATGGCATTGTCAACCCACTCAAGGGCAAAGTCGATATGAGCTTCGAAGTACAAGGACCCCGTGGTGTCGGCAAGGTATATTTCACGTCGGTGCGCAAGCACAAAGCGGATCCATTTGAGCTGCTTCGATTTTTGGTCGTGCCCAATGGCGACTCAAGTCGGGCCATCTCCTTACTAAGTAATGGTATCGAGCATGATATGCTCAAAGATGAATAGATACTCTATACAAATCCATACATCTTGAGGGGCCATTCATGGCGCGATGCGCTGCTTAGTTCGACAGGCGCATGGTCGGTGCGCTTTGTTGGAGATTCGTTGTGCACTTTGACATGGTCCTCTGCCTGCGTTACTTGTCGACGAAGGTTGGCGATAGAAAGCACAGGGTAGAGACGTGTTGTATATGTATTTTCGTCATTCAAAACATTCTTTGCAGTGTGGCATCGCCGAGGTGGCACGGCAGGTGCGGTGGCCACATTGGCTGATCGCCACTGCTGGAGTAGTTTGATTGTATCGAGAGACAGAGTGCATTCGTCCAGCAAAGACCATACATTCCGCCGAGCAGCTAAACGGAACGAATAATGGTCCATCATGTGTAAGGCGCGGCCTAAAAGAGGTACTTGTCGAAATACAGAGGGACACTGCTTCCTGTAACGTACGAGCGCACGTCGCGCACTGCCGGCTACGACGCCGTTACCAAGTTGGGCCATTAAATAAGCAGCATGTGCTTCATGCTCATCACGCGGTGATATGAGCCTCGACCCCATGTCCTGGTAAGCTGCGGGGCTCGAAGCGCCAAGCGTGACAAAGGTGCGTCTGTGGCGCGGCAGACACGCTGTGGATGAGCAAGTCCATCCATGTGATGCAAGTACTTCTCGGCCACGCTCACATTGAGTGAATAGACTGCATACGAAAAAGAGTGTGCCGCGCACAGACACCACCGGTGATTGGGACGCTCCAAACAGACCATTCAAGAGTCCATGCGATGCTAGCACATCCACTCCGTGATTCGATGCACCAATATGTCCACAAGCCCATAATGCCGCTTTGACGCGTGCTACTAGCGATATGTCGTAGGCCTCACAGGCATGAGAGACAAGCACGTCATGCCATTCCGGAAGAACATTGAGCTCAACAAGATAAGCACAGCCCTTAGGTGTGCGTGCCAACTGGCCGTACAAATGCGGCGGTAGTTCTGACGGCTTCATCAATGAAGCCTCGGCTCGGGCAACATAGGCAATGTGTTCACGGGCGTACCACACCTGAGCAAGGGGACCCAAAAGACCGGCATGCTGCATAGCAGTCAATCCCCGCTCTTCAGCGAGACCTAAGAGGGCAAAGAGTGTGTTGCGCGCAAGCAATTCAATAGGAGGACCTTGTTGCATAGCACATTGTGCCATGACAGGGTCTCTACACGCCTGCTCGAGTTGGTGAATGGCGAATTCCTGGACAGATACATGGTGATCGAGTATTTGAGTGAGCAAAAGTGAGACTGCCCAAGCTTGTGGTTCGTTGTCTAACCAGAGAGCTTCAGTCAACCGTTTTGTCGCAGCCAAACGAACAGTCTCTGGTGCTTCGGTCAGAGCACGTTCCAACAGGATCCGCGACATTGACGAGCTGGATAAATCCATAATCGATAAGAGCTGGCACATGATATAAACAGATGCATCGTCTTCATTTTGGCAGAGGGCAAACCATGGTGTATAAAGTCGCGAATGCATCAGCATCTCTTGGCCTGTTGTGCATGCGAAAAACACAGCTAGTATATCAAAATAACCATTGACCTGAGTGTGTTGTATATTTGGAGATGAAAAGAGCGAGTCTGTGTGCTGTACAGATTGTTCGAATGCATCACGCAAATCGGAAAGCAATCGCTCTTCTGTGATTGCACGAGGTCCGTCAGAATGATGCAATAGCACACGACACAAACGGACGCCGATGTGAGTCCATTGGTGGGCCACGTCACTCTTTTTCAAAGCAGAATATCGTGCATGAGACGGCCGATAAAATGCTAGGAGGCGTCGCACAAACTTGGAACCAACCAACGCTTCGTCGAAACGGCGTGGATCCCAAAGAGGGCCGTCGAGTAAATCTAAAATCACCTTTTGGTTCCACGACGTGTACTCGCGCACCGAAGTGACCATGGAGTCGCGTAACAAAGTGCGGAAAAGCACATCGTCAACGGGCACCTCAGGAAAGGGTGGCGCTGGTGGCACAGATGGAACTTTCATTAGCGTCCTTTCGCACGCATCAATGGCTCCCAGTGCATGCGAGGCACCAACCACGCATGCCGGATCCTTGTCGCGAAGACATATTCGGTGCACGAGTTCTGGGAAAGCATTAAGTGTCGCATGATCTTTGGGCAAGACATCGCGTGAAAGCTGCAAAGCACGAGCTAGCAAGGCGCGGGCTTGTTCGTGGTGCACGGGCGCATGTTGTAAGATAAACAACAACGCATCCCACAAACCTACGTCCAAAAGCAAGACAAGCACAAAAGACATGTATGACACATATAAATGAGGCACCTTTGAAAGAGGAACAGAAGTGCGAAAGACCGGAAGAAGTGCGGCAAGGACATGTGAACGGATTGCATCGTCATCCAGATGCAATGACGCAACAAGAGCTTTTAAAGCAGCCTTGTCTTGCATGCACAAGTAAAAGAGACCTTGCCATGACTGAAGTAAATGAGATATCACCTGCTGGGTTGTTTCGAGTCGATCAGGTGTCCGGCGCGCACCGGGGACAGTCGTAAAGTCGGCAAGGACGGCCTCAAGATCTGTGCCTGCACTAATGTGCCGCCGTGTAGATGGGCGATCTAATAATACAAGCATGTTGTCGACCAGTGGGACAGCCACAGTTGCGCGTGACTCGCAAATAGCGCGCCACAGCGGCGCCATGGCTGATGAGCGAGACACGAGTGGCGTGTCGAGGACAACGAGCTCAGCGAGTGTTTCAACAGATGCATGGTATAAAGTATCTTCTGGTTCCAAGGCAATGGACGACAGTACACGCACGATGCCTTCAGAGAGGAGGGCATGAACATGATGACTGCCAAGACGCATATATTGAATCCATGCACGCACGAGCTTTAGTGCCTGCTCGCGTTCGAAGGCAAAATTATCTTCCAGTGTGAGTGCGCGAGACAAGAACACAGTACATGCGTTGGTATAGGAAGCCAGTGAGGGCAATAGATCTGGGCTCTGGATGTACCGCAACAGGCGGATAGCATAGGCACGTACCGTCGATGATTTTCCCTCAGACATACCATGCAACGCGCACAACATCAAAGTATTTACATGAGAATCGTATCGAAGTTCAGGCATTTGTGCGTAGAGTGTCGATAGAAAAAGAAATATGTGGCTTTGCTCGTTGGGTGAGAGCGCGGTGGTTGTCGACATATCATGCTTGAGGATACGTGTCAACATGTCGACTGCACGTATAGATTTTTTTAGCTCAGTTTCATTCGATAACGGTAAGCGAAATGTCTGGCTCTCAGGTAAGACGAACGGATCGGGCGACATGCAGGTCACATTGTGATGAGTGTTGAGATCCTCCAGGCCGTGTACGGCCCTAATCGCACGAGGACGACGAAATCGCGACGTGGAAATGATAGCTGGATTTTCTACATTATGCAGAGTGATTTCAATGCTTTGACGACGCGTCTGCAGACTTTGTACGTGCTCCTCTGCTACGGCCAATTCTCGCTCGACTTGGCTTCGCAACGCTTCGTTCGCATCGTTCGTATCAAGGATCTGCAGCATATTTCGAGCACCATCTCGTATACGGGACTCAAGCATAAGACGCTCAGATACATCAGCAAATGCACTCTTCAACGAGTCCATCAGCCAGGAACATGATACAATGCAGGCGGTTGTGTCGCGTCACGGACCACACATAGCCTGCACCTTATGGGCCACGTGACAGCCTTGCGCAGCGAATTGCGTATGAGGAACAAGTGACAGCCAAAGAACAAGGGACGTGGCGAAAGCGGCAGAATAAATGGCCACCATGATGCGTGTCGCGTTAACGGCAGTGGCTGTGCTGCTATGTACGCTATGTGCGTCGGCTATCCCCGTTAGTGACGTATTTGGGGATGATCGTTCGCTCACAAAGGGAAATTTCTCACTGACCAACAAAGGTGTTTGGCTCATTGAGTATTATGCACCTTGGTGCCCACATTGCCGGGCCTTCGCACCTCAATGGCACAAGCTGGTGGAACGTGTGGATTATATGTCGAAAGATCCAGTAAATCCATACACGCTTGCGCGTGTAGACTGCGTAGCTGAAGCCGCGCTGTGCAGAGAGCAGCACGTCGACTCTTTCCCCATGGCCAAGCTGTACAAGAACGGCAAGATGGTCATGGACAACGTGTTTGCCAAAACGTCGCGTGATATCAAAAAGCTGGAAGAGTTCATTTTTGAAGGATATGCTGCCCTGCACCCTGATAAGGCTTCCCTCACGCCCCCTGGCGCACCAAGTAACAAACTACAGCCCGTGAAGGAGCTGACTGAGTTTGGACAGGCGCCCATCGAGACGCAAGAGGATTTAAACCGTTTTTTGGGAAAGGATGAGGGACAGGGTCCCTCTCTGATCAAATTCTATTCGCCATGGTGCCCACATTGTCGTGCCATGGAGGCCGACTATGCGAATGCAGCTCGTGAAATGGTTGGACAGGTCAATCCGCTGGCGGTCGACTGCAATAAATACAGCGATGTGTGCCAAGAATTTGGAGTAGAAGGCTTTCCTCACGTAAAGCTGGCTTTCAATGGCGAGTTCACGACATATCCCGATGATGACCAGTTTGGACGCGAAAAGGATCAGTTCCTTGCTTGGCTTCGCGTCATGAATGTCTTGGACGCAATTCACGAGGTCACGGCTTCAATGTGGTACACGGTAGTGAGGAAGAAGAAGCAGACAGTGCTGTTTGTGGGACCAAGCTCCGAGGATGAGCGCCAGCTGGTGCAGAAAGTTCGGTCGCGTATCAACTCTGACACACAATTTTTGACGACCAAAGACCCGGCTTTGTTACATCGCTTTGGTCATAACAAGGCACTGCTCGTATTCAACGAAAATATCCACCTTCCTTCGGCCGTGCTACCTCTTGTCAATGCAGCAGGCATGCCGCATCAGCAGGCGGTCGACAAGATTACGGAGTGGATCGACAACCAAAACAAGCCACCCGTGCAGCAAGTTATGCAGTTGACGGCTGGAGAAAGCTTGCACCAGCTGCCAGGTGTCGTTGTGGTCGCTTTAAACAGCAAATCTAATATGTTTGACAAGCAAGTGGAGCAGATGCGAAAGTTGTCCCAGAAATGGCGCTCATCCCCGAATCTTGCCCATAAGTCGTATTCATTCCTTTTTTACGACATGAACCGTGATGGTGATCTGCTCAAGGAAGTATTTGATATCAGTGTCAAGAGCGCACCGTCGCTGTACGTCTTGAGTGACTTGGACGGTCAAGTGTACATGTACCCTTCTATCACTCGCTCGATGAATCCGGAGAAAATCTTGAACTGGTTGGAGGACGTGGATCAAGGCCGCGTCGAGGGCGGCACTAAAGACTCTTTGCTGGCACGCACAATGGAGGCTGGTGCGTCGTCCACGGAGAATGTGAGTCCCTTCTTACTATTAATACTGCTGGTGGCAGTTCTATTCCTCATCCCTCGTGTCCGCCGCTTCATTTTCCGCTTGTTTTCAAGTGTACGATCGAACCGAAAAATTGTATAAATATGCCTGTTGATCATCGTGCACTATGAACGTTCGATACTCAGGCTTCTACAAACGTCTTGACGTTCTCGAGCCAGTTGCAGTACTCGCGCTGCTCCTTGTATTCTGCATAATTAGGAATGAAGAGTGCCAAGTTAGTGGCGATACCGCGCTCCGCAAGGTAGCTCTCAAATTGGGCCTGTAGGTTCTCATCCAGCGTCTCGAATTGAGGACCGATGTAAAGGCCACGGCGAGCCCAGTCTGCCTCTGCCGTAAGTTCCGTAGCCAGCGCATCATCACGATAAAAGGTGATATTCTCGATCAGGAACTGACCGTCCTGGGCTTGGGCGTCGATGTTTAGCGAACCATGGTTCGTCTTGGTAATGTTGATGGCACAACGCACAGGGAAACTACCCTCAAACTCATCCTCGGTACCGGATGCCATTTGGTCTGTCTCATCTTCATCAAGCTCTTCTGTGGGTTCGGCTGTGTCAATTTCACCTACGCTGAAGAGCACCCGGATCTGTTCGTTGCCAAAACTGCGAGTTAGGGCAATTTCGTCCGAGCCAGGCTTGTCTTCGACGTTCCAAACGCCCTCCGAACGAAATTGAGTAAGCCATTCCGGATCAACATCAGGACCACCAGCTGCCTCAGCTGCCTCACGCTCATACGAGATTTCCTGCTGGAGGCCAGCACGGAGGTCATTGTCGGTCTCGCCTTGACCAAGGCGGCGCACGGATAAGGTGAATGCACGTTGCGCATTTGGCACGCGCAGAGACATAGAAACAGGCGCCTTGATTAATGTGCTCCTTGCAGTCAAAGGGGCACGAAGCAGAGCATTTACACGCGTAGCAATACGCAGAGCCGACATGGTCTTGACCTTAGTCTATGAAAACTGCCACGCAGCGAACGGCCACATTTATGCGCTCAGACAGCACCTTTTGTGCCCCATGCGTGACACGTGGGTATTTAGTCATGAGTGCATGTTGCCCGTGGCGCACCGTGCCATGCGGTAAAGATGTGTTGCCCCTTTTGATACAGCATGCGTCGTGGACTTTCTTGGTCGCTGCCTCTTGTGCTAGCGCTTCTTTGTTTTCCTTTAGCTTTCTGCACCAAGGATGCACCAGTAGTGGCATTCTTGGCTCCTGGCTCCACTAATAACATGCTGGACGCTCAGCCGGCGGACAAACTCCATACCCGTGGTCCTTACTTGTCGGCAAAGGATGCTGTTGAGCGCCTTGCGCTTCAGCGCCGCATGGATGGCAAGCCGGCTCTTTGTGATCTTGATGCGCTTGTGCATGTTGAAGTAGACTCGCTGGATCATGAAAGTTTTGCTCCGCTGCAACTCACCTCCCCGCTCAGGAAGCGCATGTTGGTGGCGCCTTCGCAACTTGTGCTATCGTCTGTGGACCAGTCTGTATTTTCGTTCTATGATGAACTTGAGAGCGCATTGACTGCTCTCTGTGATTCAACAAGCACGCTTAAAGACCGTATCTTCCCGATCCGTGTCCCCAGCGTGGACGGACATGGTACGTTGTCCTAGGAATGTGCGAGCGAACTTACATCAGACTCTGACATTATGACGCATATTGAACACATCGACTCGAAATACCCGAACAATGCCGTCGTTGTGTCGCACACGTCACAGCAGCCCAAGACCAAACGTGCTGTACCTCTGAACGGGAACGTGGCTTTTTCAAAAGGTTCCTTCCTCAGGCGCAACCAAGTACGTGTTCCCCTTTCTCACATTTAGCTCTTTTCCCCATCTACAGTCCTATCGATTGGTGTTGTGGCTTTCCTGCTCTTCTGTACCATCATTGCTGTGCATATGATCAGTACAACAGAGGCGCCCGATAGACTGGGAACGATCTCGCGCACAGCGGCATACTCCAAGAAGCGTAATTAGTAGTGTATGTGCATAGCCGTTTTATAGTTAGTATCTTTTGGAAAAATGCAGGTGGCTAATGTTGATGAGGTTCGGGGCGGCTGCTTATGCCATTGAGCGTGCGCATAATCGGACAATTTTAAGTCACCGCGCATTTGGTTACGTGTGTCCCCCACACCATCAGTCACCGAGCTAGGTGGACATTTTTCAATGTATGACACACATCACCAAACCAAGCTAAGCCATCGCCAGGTGCCAGCTAATTGTGCTGATGAGATGGCTAAACATGATAGGGGCGAAAACACATTTTCCACAACAAAAGGACCAACTGACAAAAGCACCGATGCATTCGCCGGCGTCACCATCCAATTCCTTGTATCACAGGCATTAGCTGTGTGTATATCATCCGCCTTGCTAATATTGGTGGTTTGTATTGGTCTTCTGTCACGTCTCGTTACTTATGTACCACGTTCATTTTCTCGCCCACCTCGACCTTGTCCAAGCTGGGATGATCCAAAACGCTGGAAACACGAGGCTTTAGTTAAGAGCCCACAATACTATGCGCGGAACTGTGGCTTTGATATTATTGACGAACAAGTTGAAACGAAAGATGGATACTTTTTGCGTGTTCATCACGTCGTATGCCTTAAACAAGACGACGAGCTCAGCAAAATTGGTCGTGGCTTTCCTATTCTTATTGTTCACGGCCTTTTCCAGTCATCTGGGTCATTTATAACATCAGAAGAACGTAGTATTGCGTTCTGGTTCGCACAAAGAGGGTACGATGTGTACTTGGGCAACAATCGTGGTATATTTGATATGGGACACCGGTACTACAGCCGGTATAGCCCTGCGTTTTGGGACCACGACGTTGAAGACCTTGCCTTGTACGATATCCCTGCACTCATTGACTATGTTCGACATCAAACGGGTTACGATAAGATCGCATACATTGGTCATTCGCAAGGCAATGCCATTGCCTTTTTGGCTCTCTCAAAATGGCACTACCCTGAGCTTGGAAATAAGCTCTCTTACTTTTGTGCACTCGCACCAGCTCTCATCTGTGGTCCGCTTGCCAAGCGCTTTCCCCTCAATAAGCTGCGCCTACTAGATAATAAGACATGGAAATTCCTCTTTGGCACGTTGGACTTTACACCCTTAATGAAATTCTCTTACGACTGGACACCAGCCACGCCGTATGCGGCGCTAGGATATCAAATGTTCGCGTATCTATTTGAATGGAATGATACCCATTGGCTGCAGCGTCGCAAGCCAAAAATGTTCCGGTTCACACCACAGCCCGTATCTTCTCGTGTGATGTTTTGGTGGGCTGGAAAGGGTGGCTTTACTACACGAGGCCACATATTAGATCCTATGTTGCAATGGTATGATGAGAACTTTCCGCCGTTGTCGCTCTATGGCGGGGGTTCTGACCACCTTGTACTCTCCGGACCAGTCCTGGAGCATTTTAACAATTACGAGCCTCATGTCCGGCTTATTCGAGAAATGATAATACCGGGTGCGGAGCATTGTGACCATTACTGGGCGGCAGATGCTGTCGAATGGTGTTTTTATGACATTTTGGGTACGTGTGCCTGGGAAAGACTGACTGACCGCCAAAGATGACATTGAGCGGACACGTCCTCCGCGAATGTAAATTCGCAAATTTGCTGCGCCTCATAGCCAGCGGGGAATTAGCTCAGTGGTAGAGCGCTTGCTTAGCAAGCCTGATTGCATGAGGTCATGGGTTCAATTCCCATATTCTCCAATTGCTTAGGGGAATTAGCTCAGTGGTAGAGCGCTTGCTTAGCAAGCCTGAGTGCATGAGGTCATGGGTTCAATTCCCATATTCTCCATTGCAAACATTTTTTTTCAAGATTTAGTGCATGGACAGGTACTTGTCGACCTGCATTCCTACGAAGCAGTGACATAGGCGTGCTTTTGGTAGTTACCTCCATCTATTCAGGCGATATAAACTCATTCCAAGCTTTAACTTCAGATGGAATGTTTCCTTCTTCGTACGGCAGAAGGCATCCTTTAGGCATTTTGCGCTCGAGTGTTTCGACAAACAAAAGCGCTGTCTTAGGTTCATTGAGCAATGGTAGCCCGAAATCAACTGCATTACGGCGAGCCACATAGTCTTCGTTGGTTGTGTTCGGGGCGCGGTATTTGGCTAAATTGATGACAAACTGAATTTCATAATCATCAAACACTTCGCGCAGCTTGCGCTTGTCCTTAAGGGGGAACCAGATACGCTTGGCTGCGACGTGAGGGATGCTGTTTAGGAACGTCTCCACATCTGGGTTGGAACAGAAGAGCTTAAAGCCAAGGTTGTACAGCTTAGTAGCAATAGTCTTGAATTCAGGCGTATCAATGTTACCCCCTAAGAGCACACCTTTGTGGGGCTGCGGAACGCGGAAACCTGTTGTTGAAGCAATCGAGGCCCAGTAAGCCTCGTGGAGATCAGCACCGAATGATGCGACTTCACCTGTGCTAGCCATCTCGACGCCCAAGAATGGGTCTGCGCCAGCAAGACGCGTCCATGAGAACTGAGGCACCTTGATAGCGACGTGGTTGTACGTCTTAGCCATAAGGTCCACGGGCTCTGGCACATTCTCGCCGACAATGGCGTTTGTTGCCACGTCAATAAAATTGACACCCAAGACCTTGCTTACGAATGGGAAAGAGCGACTGGCACGCAGGTTGCATTCAATTACCTTGAGTTCCGACTCATCCGTTGAGGGATCCACCTTACGGATGATTTGCATATTATAAGGTCCGCTGATATCGAAAGCCTTTGCTACACGCTCAGAAATCTCTTTGATGCGTTCCATATCGTGCTGAGGAAGCGAGAAGGGTGGCAGCACCAGAGTTGCATCGCCAGAGTGCACACCAGCATTCTCTACATGCTGGGACACAGCATGGACAAGAAGTCTGCCGTTATGAGCAACAGCGTCGACATCAATTTCTTGTGCATTGGGTATGAATTTGGTGAGCACAACAGGATAATCTGTATTGACCTGGGCAGCTGCTGTTAGATTGTGTTCAAGTGTACTTTCATCCCAGATAACATTCATCGCAGCACCTGACAGCACATAGCTGGGGCGAACCAGCACGGGATACGACACGTCCCTAGCGAACTTCTTAGCTTTCTCAACGTCCGTGACCTCGACCCAGGCTGGCTGATCAACGCCAATCGAATCGAGAATTTGTGAAAACTTGTGGCGGTCCTCTGCTGAATCAATTTTGGCGGGATCCGTGCCCAATACCTGAACATTCGACTGCTTGAGGCGGAGGGCAATGTTTTGCGGCAGTTGTCCACCGACAGAGACAACAACGCCTGAGGCACCCTCTAGTTCATAAATGTCCATGACTCGTTCGAAACCAAGCTCTTCAAAGTACAGGCGATTTGCCTCGTCATAATCTGTAGACACCGTCTCGGGGTTGTAATTGATCATAATTGTGTTGTGCTTGAGCTTCTTGAGTCGGCGGACACATGTCACTGCACACCAATCAAACTCGACGGAAGAGCCAATGCGGTATACACCAGAGCCCAGCACCATCGTACCATTCTCGTCAAATTCAACATCATGGGTGCTTGCATTATAGGTTGTGTACAAGTAATTGGTTTGCGCAGGATACTCTGCCGCCACTGTATCAATCCGTTTGACAAATGGCGTAATGTGCATGGCCTTGCGTGCAGCACGTACCTCTGCCTCGGTGCTGTTTACGAGACGAGCAATTTGCACGTCTGAAAAACCACGTTGCTTAGCTGTGCGCATAAGCTCGTGATCGACGTTTTGTAGCGAGCCGCGATCTTCCAGATGGCGATGGGTTTGCACGATGTTGTCGAGCTTGAAGAGGAACCAGCGGTCAATTTTAGTCAGCTCATGAATCCGCTCAACGTCGTAGTTCTTTACAAGCATGGCGTAGGCAATGGAAAACAGCCGCGTGTCGGTTGGAACACGAAGTGCCTCGTCGAGATCATCAGGACAGACGTACGCGTCGAAGCCCGCATAATTTGGAGCAATTTGACGAACAGCTTTTTGTAATGACTCTTCAAATGTGCGGCCGATAGCCATGACTTCACCGACCGACTTCATACTCGAACCGATATCACGCTTCACATGCTGAAACTTGGACAGGTCCCATTTAGGCATCTTGGTCACGATATAGTCCAACGATGGCTCAAAGCATGCCGTTGTTGTCTTGGTTACGGCATTTGGAAGCTCCGGCAGTGTGTAGCCCAGACCCAGCTTCGCAGCAGTGTAGGCCAATGGGTACCCTGTCGCTTTGGACGCGAGCGCAGATGAGCGGGACAGACGGGGGTTGACTTCAATCACACGATACTCACGACTGTCTGGGCTCAGGGCATACTGAATGTTACATTCGCCCACAATACCAAGATGCCGGATAACCTTGAGTGCAGCGCTACGCAGCATATGGTAGTTGTCGTCAGATAACGTCTGACTTGGTGCCACGACGATGGAGTCGCCGGTGTGGATTCCGAGCGGATCAAAGTTTTCCATGTTACAGCAGATCAGAGCATTGTCCTGCTGGTCCCGCAGCACTTCGTATTCGCTCTCCTTCCAGCCACGTAGACTCTTTTCCACTAGGATTTGAGGCGAAAGACTCAGTGAGCGAGCGCTGAGATCACGCAATTCTTCTTCATTGTCAGCAAATCCAGAGCCAAGACCACCGAGTGCATACGCTGCACGCACGATAACGGGGTACCCAATGTTTTTAGCAGCATCAAGTGCCTCCTTGACAGTCGAAACAGCCTCACTACGGGCGACAGGAATCTGGATCTCGTCAAGCGCCTGGACAAACAAATCACGGTCTTCGCACATTCGCAAGACATCTGGTTGCGAGCCGAGTACCTGGATACCGAGACGCTCCAGCACACCCATTTCGTCCAGCTTGACTCCTACGTTTAGCGCGCTTTGGCCGCCAAAATTGAGGAAAATACCATCCGGACGCTCGCGCTCCAGCACGTACGCCACGTAATCAGGAGATACGGGAAGAAAGTAAATCCTTGATGCAAGTTCCTGACTCGTTTGAATGGTAGCAATGTTTGGATTGATCAAAATAGTCTCAATTCCGCTCTCGCGAAGGGCCTTGATGGCCTGAGACCCACTGTAGTCAAATTCACCGGCTTGGCCGATGCTTAGGCCTCCTGAGCCGACCAGGAGCACCTTGCGCACATCAGCTTTCGGATTTTCTGGGAGAAAACGGCGCCAGCGATCAAGACCCGTCGTATCCACGGCCTGAGCGGCCGTCTGCTTCGTCGATGCCGGTGAATAGAATGGCACAGAATTGTGCGCCCACCGGCAGGTCGGTACCATGTTTGTGGTAGGGCATACTCGTCGCAGCGAGCCTCGAGCAGTGTGCACTAGGCACTGCTTTGAGGCACGCTGGACAAGACTGATCATCACACAGGAACGCAAACGCTGGCTGTAAAAAAAGACAGTGGAGCTGCGTTTTTCTCATGGGGCCGTTCTTTCGCTTCTGCGCATCCATGCGAATGACTCTTATCATCTGACTAAACATACACCGACATGGACCTCTCTTCCGGAATTGAGCCTATGAAGGAGCGCTACGGAATGTCAAGCAGGCCTTTGAGGTGCTTGATGAGCCGCTTCTCTTCGATGGTCACGCCTTCCCAGAAGTGGTCCTTGAGTGCATCGATAGAGGCACGACTAATTTGGGAGTAGATCTCGTCGCTTTCGTCGAGATGGCGGCCAAACATTTTGGGCGCATCATTCAGGTTGGGCTCAATACGCACGGCCACACCGGCACCCACGTCCTTCTTCAGCACGACATCACGACTCTTATGATTGATTTCGAGAGATGTGACGCGTCCAATCGAAATGACCTCTTTTTTGCGCGTTGCTGAATCAACCTTGACCACACACAACGGCGTGCCGATACGCAACGAGCCGTCGATAATGTCGCAGCCAAGAATAATAGGATCACGCTTGGCGAATGCAGCAATCGTGCGCAGACGACATGGCCACACAGCCGTGCCAGCAGCATCACTCTTCTTGTTCTCCATAATTTCCGCTCTGTATGCCATAAAGCGGTCAAATAGGTGGTAAATAATATCGGCCGTGAACAGCTTGACGCCGAGCTCTTCAGCTAATCGTTCTGCTTCCTTGTCCACCGACACATCGAAACACAAAATACAGGCCAATTCGCGCGCCTTTTCGAGCATCGTGGCACACCGCATTACATCGCGCTTGTAAACGGGGCCTATATTGATACCACTCACAGGAATCTTACTCACGCGCAGGAATTCTAGCAACGCCTCGAGCGAGCCCAGTGTCGATGCCTGCACACACACACCCTTCCCGCTCTTGTCAACCGAATTAAGCAGCGTTGTAAGATCGCTCATCACCTCTTCACGAAGCAATTCCTCTTCATCATCATTGGTACACACGAGTAGACGCGAGCCAGCCACAGCTTTGTCAAGATCGGGCGCAGCAATCTTGACACCCAACGAGGCCCTCACCTCCTTGTGATGCACGTACGAACTACGCACACGCAGTTCTTTGAGTGGTTGCGGCGTGAGTAGGGCGCGCACTTGTGTTACAATCGGGCCATTTAGACCACATACAACAATTTTATCGCTCTCACGGAGCACACCATTCGACAGCACCACATCGATTGTCGTACCAAGACCTTCAACAACCTTGACTTCGAGCACGGTACACTCGAGTTCCGAAAGGTACATAAGACTCTGGCTCATACGTGTCTGTGTGAGCGAGACGAGCAGTTGCAGCATGTCAGGTACACCCTCACCCGACAGGGCCGACGTTGGCACGAGCGAGACGTAACGACCCATGCTCTTGTTCTTGTAGTACAATTCAGCATTCAGGCCCTGCTCAGCAAATGCCAGCATGACCTTGGAAGCACGCTCCTCAAACTCTTTTTGTGTGTGCACTGGCTGTTGGGCCAGCGAGTCCTGGAATGCATTGTTGGGCGTCGGCTTCCAGTCATACAAACGATCGACCTTATTCAAGGCGACGATGAAGGGAGTCTTGCGGTCACGGAGCAGACGGATACTCTCTAGCGTCTGCGCCTCGAGACCGTGCATAATATCCACGACAAGAATCGCAATATTACACAGAGAGCTACCACGCGAACGCAAATTCGTGAACGACTCGTGTCCTGGCGTATCAATGATTAACAGACCTGGTACTTTGAAGTCAAAGTTGCCCTTGTTCAGCACCATGGTCTTTTCACGCAGCGCTTCCACAGGGAAGTAGGTAGCACCGATCTGCTGCGTAATACCGCCAGCTTCGCCCTCCTGTACACTCGTTTGGCGCACCTTGTCCAGCAGTTTGGTTTTGCCTGTGTCGACGTGACCTAAAATACAGCAGATAGGACTGCGAAGATTGTCCGCACTGCGTTCAGCCAAGGCCTTTTCTGTGCGCTCCTTACGGCGCTGTTCGGCAGTATGACGACGGTCCAGTGCCATACGCTGTGCCGTCGACATGTCCTCGTCGTCATCACTGCCATCTTCATCGCTGTCACTGCTTTCATGGGCCTCAGAAGCCGCCTTCGTAGGGGCTTTCCCGACCGGCTCTTTCGCAGGTTCCTTCGAAGGCTGCTCGGCGGGCTCATTGGCTGGCTCTTTTGAGGGCTCTGGCTCTTCTTCACTCTCCTCCTCCCAATCATCCTTAACGTTATCTGATTCCGCATCCCAGTCGTCCTTGACGGCGTCGTCATCATTTGACTCGGGCTGAACCTTATCCACCTCTGCTTCCTTTGCTGCTTCTTCTGCGGGTTCCACGGCGGGTTCTTTGGCGGTTTCGGGCTCAGGCTCTTTCTTTTGAGGTTTCTTCTTCTTGTCATGCGTTGGTCGACGAGGCTTTTCGGAGTCAGTGCCTTGCTTCGCAGCGATCGAAATGTTTCCGCTAGCAAGAAGGGCAGCCTTGCGCGCCTCAGCGATCTTGAGTTCAGCCTTTTGCTTGGGCGTCAAGAGCTTGCCTTCTTTACGCAGTTGCTCACGCTTCGCTTTCTCTTTCTCCTTGCGCCGAATACGCTCGGCTTCTTTCCGTTCTTCCTCCTCGCGCTCCTTGCGTTCTTCTTCTTCTATAAGACGAAGTCGCTCTTCCTCTCTGGCGCGCTCTTCTTCTTCCGCCTTTTTCTGTGCAGCAAGACGAGCCTGTAAAGCAGCAATAGCCGCATTGGGCGCTTTACGTGGCGCAGGTGCAGGCTCCGCAGCTTTCTTCTTCTTCTTCTTCTTTTTCTTATCAGCAGCGGAAGCCGGAGCTTCAGCACCATCACCTTCCTCCTCCTCATCCTGCTCTTCCGTGGCGGGCATATTTGATTCCTCTGTCGCCGTGGCTTCTTTTGTGTCTTCCTGCTCGGCCGGTGCCTGCTTTTGCTGAACAGCCTTCTTCTGTGCAGCCTGTGCCTTTTTCTTTTCCTTTTCGCGCTCCTTTTTGAGCCGCTCTTTTTCCTTCTTTGTCAGGATCCTGGGCACTTCGACGGGTGCCTCAGCCTCTTTGCTGGGATCCTGATGATCATTAGGAGCGCCAGTCTGTGGCTCTACAGCTGGCTCTTCCTCCTTTTCGGCTGTGATTTCTGATTCTTGAGCAGCTTTTTCATTGTTTTGCGAGACATCCTCGCCTAAATCCGCGAAGGGGTCGTCTTCGTCACGCCTGCTGCCCTTTTTCTTCCCCATCGTGGCGAGCTACCAAGGTTGGGAGCGTCCATCGTTCTTTTGTGATGCACGTGACTCCTCACGGCCGAAGTTTTCACGCTGTCGTCGCTCTGTCAGAATCGGTTCTCGTGCACGACCATTGTTCCTGTTGTCCTGCTATGGAGGCAGGAAGTCCTCATCAATCTGCCCGCATGTACGATGCAGGCCCCAAATTTCCCCTACATGCTGAGATCCACGGCGTAGATTCAGCGCCGCTCTCAGTAGCAGGTGATTCCTCGCCATACGTGAATGGCAGCGAGTCAGCTGCGTCGAGTGGCGACGCGCGTCGTAAACATGTGGGCGAGACCCTTCCACCTAATGTGCATGTGATTCACGGACCAGGTGGCCGCATTGTGTGTGTGTCAGATATTCGAGGCCATGTACAGCGTCTCAACGAAATTGCGGCAGAGACGCGCGCATCTGTGATTCTTCACACTGGTGATTTTGGTTTCTACACACAGGATAGTATCGAGCGTATGGGTGACCGCACGCTCCGTCATGTGGTGCAACATTCGCCACTGCTCTCTACGAAGCTGCGCTCGGTTCTACTCGATAGCAGCGATGCACGCGACACACATCCGCCACTGACGAATGGCCCAGTGCCCACGACGCTGCGACAGATGCTGGCTGACCACCGCCGCGAGGCTGTTCTGTCGGAGTTTCCACAGCTGCTCTCAGGACAGATCTCGCTCAAAGTCCCTGTATTTACCGTGTACGGTGCATGTGAGGACGTGCATATCGTAGAACGCGTTCGGAGCGGCGAATATCAAGTGCCGAATCTGCATTTGATGGATGAAAGTACGACGCATGCCATCGACGTTGGCTCGTTGCGGCTTCGTCTTCTGGGTTTGGGAGGTGCTATTGTGCCCCACAAGCTATTCGATCACGGATCGGCGCCTGGGACCATGGCCGGTGGACATGGCACAATGTGGACAACCATGCTCCAGCTGGGTGAGCTGTTTGAGAGTGCACAGCACGTGTATGACCCAGCTGAGGTGCGAATCCTTGTTTCGTACGGTGCGCCAGGCCGTGACGTGCTGATTGACCAGCTGGCTCACGCTGTGCATGCCGATTTTACTATCAGTGGCAGTCTGCATTTGCGGCATGCTATGAGCTACAATGATGCGGGCGTGTACGGATCGCTCGAGATGTACCGCACCAAAATGGCTCAGTCGAAGGATCGGCTCCAGGACATATGGCATGCTGTGCGCACGCAAGTTGAAGCGGCTATTGAGCCTTCGCAGCGTGCACTGTTGACTCATGCACTGCATGTAGCGCTGCATGTGCCATCGACACTGGCCTCTTCAGCGCCTTCGTCTAAGGACGATGCATTTAAAAATATGTGGCATTGGAACCTGCCCGATGCGCATTTTGGCTCCCTTGTCCTGAACGTGTCACAGGGACGCATCTCGTCTGAACTTCGCAGCCAGGACCTGGGATTCATGTCGCGCCGCCGCCGCGGTTCGACGCCATCTGTTAAAGTATCACTGCCTGCACCGGCACCACCGCCGGGTCGTGCGTCGCCGCCGAATGCCTCGGCGGCAGCCACACTCTTCCTCGGTCATCTGGGCGATGTTCACCCCGTCACCGAGCAAGAGATCCACGCATTCTTTGGCGACCATGCGCGCAACATTGTACAGGTGCACTTTTTCCCGGATCGCGATCGCCGCGGCCATGATAAGGAAGAGCCGCGGATGCGCAACTTTGTGCATGTCACTTTCCAGAGCGAGGAGACGGCCAGGGAAGCTCTTGAGAGTCACCAGGGCCAGACAATCAAGAATACCAATGTCGTTCCTACGCTCGAGCGCCTTGAGCGCTCTCGGACAAAGTCGCGTGCCCCACCAAAGAGTGAAGAAAGCCGAGGTCGCTCGCGCAACGGTCGCCGTGGCCGTGGCGGCCGTGGCGGCCGCGGACGCAATACGAACGCTGCGAATGCATCTGAAGCGCCTCCAGCGGCAGCACCACAGGCGTCCACTGCTTCCGAGTAGTATACCTATAGCACCTTATCCAAAATAGACCACGCTGCATACCTACTTGCTTGTCTTGCGAAGCAACTTGATAGACGAGAGCTTGATGTTCTTTGGTGTCGGCTGCGGTGGGCCGTTGAGCTCAGGATCGAGCCAGTCGGGCACTTCGGCAATGAGCACCTCTCGGAACATGGGCAGAAGTTTCCGAATGTAGAACAGCGATGGCGGACGGGGACCCACGCGCGATACCTTACACTTGAAGGGTAATTCAGGCTCGGCCATAAGGGACTGACCCAGAGGATCGACGGTGTCAAAGTACGCCCAGGGCATCGAGCTTCGCTCCGTGCCGCGAACATCGTCGCAAGTGCCATCGTCGATGGGCACCTTTTCTTTTTGGAGCAGCTCACTCATCAGGCCGTCCAGATCCTCCATGTCTTGCTGCATCGCCCTCGACATGCGCATCTCAGAGTTGCTCGCGCGCGTCTTTAAAAACAGCCGACGAAAGTCAAGCTCTCGACGGATCTTACTCCAGCGGCTGTAGCAGGCGAGATCGTTCAGTTCGCGGACAATCTCCTCCGTGTCCTCCTCGGTCAGGCGTGCGTCTTCCAGCATCTCGTCTGGGTTCAACTCAATGTCCTGTGCACGCCGGTCGCCTGGGCGCTGTGGATCACTCGTCGACAGAGACATATAGTCGAGCGTCTCTTGGCACCAGGACCATACTGGGCCCATGACAGGTGCCAGCTCGTGGACGAAAAAGTAGATGAACTCGTGGTGTCTGTGAGCCAGGCCCATCCAGTGCTCCACGCCATTGTCTGTGTGGCGTCGCACGTCGATCAAGTCCTCGACCAACTTCTGGAAATCGTGCAGACGACCTCCCAGGTCAGATGACTTGGATGCGGCCTGTAGACCACGGTAAAAGACATGCTGCAGCAAGTCCTTGATGAACTGGACAAAGAGACTCGAGCTGAACCATTTGGCCATGCGCTGACGGTCGTGCTTCTGTAGCAAGCTGCGCAAGTACAGCTTAAGTAGCGCAAATTCACGAGCATCCGCCATACTACTCGCCGAAGTTTCAGTCTCCCACGGCGGCGTCGCAGGCTGGGACTGGCCCTGTGGTGTTGAAGATGGGTATGCCAGGTCCAGATTGGCACGGAATGGCGAGGCCATATAAGCCTTTTGCATGGCCAGCACATGATCCTGCGTTGTTATATCCAATAGTGGATCCCAGTTCGACAGCAGGATTGTCGTGAGAATGTCGTTGCCCGTCTGGTCCGCATCCTCTTCCATGTGCGCAACGTCTTCCGATGTGCGTTCGCGTGCATACTTTTCGAGCTTGTTCACAAGCACCACGTCGGGCAATTCACGGCGGATCGGCTCTATCACCGATGCGTCCAACGCCGAGCACTCACGCGTGAATGTGTATACCACGATCCGCTGAAGCAGCGAGTCGGAGCCGACAGGCTGCGCCAGAAATATTGTGAGCAGGAGCTGGACCATATGTTTCGCACTAGCCACAGACAGCGCCTGACGCACAGCCCAGTACGGAAACATGCTGTGAATGATGCGCACAGTCTCGAAGATCGTATCGGCCAGCGGCGAATCCACCAACAGCCAGCGCACCATGAGTGTGACATGAATACGCAGCCCTTCAGCCGTGTTCTGCAGTTCTTGGGGCAGATTATGGACGTTGCTGATACTCAGGTATCCCAACATCTCGTCGAGGCCATCTTCCTGCTCAATGATTTTTTCCTTAAAGGCGGAAAAGTCGCTCTGCACCCGTTTCGATTCACGCCCGGCTGCCTGCCACGCCACCAGATCGTCACCGTCATACAACGAGTCAATCAGGTCCACGTCATCTTTCGTCAGCTCATACGGCCGCGCGAGTCCGCGCTTGACGGTGCCTGCACCCCACTGCTTACCGACGCCCCACGATTCCGTGCCAGGGTCCCCCCACCCTGGACCACGCAGCTCATCGGCGCCACGCACACCGATACCACGCGCGAAAAACAGCCCAAGGTATTGCGTAGCGATGAGCGACAAGATATGTGTCGGGACAAGCTGAGAGCGTTCACGCGACGTCGATAAAGCGTGCGTCACAAACTCGTCTATCAGGCACTGAACACGGTTCTGCCAAAACGACGGAGGCGCACTCGATAAGCCTGGGAATGGGCGCATGTGCACATGGAACAGATGCCGCAGAATCAGCGGCTCTTCCGTGGGAGCAAACATTCGATGTGGCTCATGTACGCGTTGCCTCTGCCACATAGAGGTCCACTTGTGTCGCTCCGGGCTCGCTGTGCCAAAAACAAAGGGGTACCCATAAAGTCCGATCATACCACGCCGAGCCAGACTCTGCCACTCTGTCTGCATCTGCATCATGACGAGGGTCTTGACAAGAAGATGACGCTGGAGAGGAGCCAGTCTCGGACCCGACCGCGTCGGATCCCGAGGACGAAACGGCGTAATGGACATGAGACGACGCTGTTTGCGACCCAGCTCGGACAACTCGCGCTCGCGTTCACGCTGCTGTGCTAGCATAAATGCCTCGCTCGCCTTGGCTTGCCTCGCCGTTTGGGCTGCGTTTTGCTTGTCCTCCTTTTCCTGCTTACACCGCGCCTTGGCAGCATCACGCTTTTGCTGCTCTACCAACGCGGCAACTTTGCGTTTCTGGGCGAGTTTTTCTTTCTCAGCAGCCCTTTGGTCCTGCGCCTCCTTTCGCGCCTGGAGCGCTTGTTCTTTGAGCTGCTTTTTGCGCTGTTTTTCATCAAATTTCCGATGTTGCTTGACTGGATCGCTTCGAAACACAGAGAGTCCGCCGAGAAAAGACAGGCGATAGGCTGGTGTATTTATAAGAGATGGTTGTGATATCGCTTGGGTATCATCGGTGTCACTAGGCGGCCCTGTCAAGCCATCTTGGAATACCGGCTCATCAGCCAGGGATTGTGACGGCACCATGATCGAGCGCTTGGAGCGTTCCGTACGCTTTTCTGTAGCAGAAGTGGTAGGGGAGCGTGTCGACCGGCCATCCGGATCCGCTGAGCTCTTTGGTCGCCGACTGCGGCGACGTTGAGGACGTTCTGTGGGGTGCGAGACCGTTGCCATGCTATGGCGCGAACGACGGCGCTCATGGCGCACGGCTTCATGAGTCCCTGCCTCATGACGTTCGCTCGCAGAGCGGGCTGCTGGGCGTTTATGACGACGAGACTTGATCTCGCGCGAATGAGGACGCCGAGGACGTCGGGCCTCAGCATGATACACGAAACGGTCATACGCGGGGGGAGCCTTCTCGAATCGGATACCCACAGCGTTGTCTGCTTTACTTCTCTGTACGTCTGCATAAGAGCGACGGCGGTCTGTGGTCGCGTTGTCTCTCGAAACTTTGTTGGGGCGGGCGCGACGGCTCGATTGTGAGCGGCTATGGCTCTTCACGCGAGGACGCCTACGTCGATGCATCGATGCAGCATCCAATCGCGATGCCTTGTCTTTGAGCAATGATGCACTCGGTGCATCATGCCAAGCATCTGACATGGGTTGGTGTGAGTTCGTGTGCGCGGAAGAGTGACATGGCTCTATAAATGTGGGGCAAAATTTCTGTCCAGGGATTGCACAGCTGTGGCGCTACACGTAAGCAAAGGCCGCGAATTACATATAGTCGCGAAGCTGGGGTCAGCCTCCTTGGGGCACGTACTGTTTGGAGGCGGCGTCCTGCCTCCGTCATTTGGCCGTCTTTACAAAAGGCAAAGCGGATGAATCGCTCGCCCATCGCGATCCCTTCTTCCGAGCAAAATGCTGTGACGGGAATCGCTACCACATCACATACCTTTCCCACGAACCAACAGACGTGGTAATCTCGTGGTTTACGTCGGACTTGCTCAGGCAGGTCGAAGTCGTCGGGAATGCGTATATTGGATGCATCCACCAGAACAAAGTAGCTGCCATGTGGCATCGTGTACGTCAGTCCGAGATGGTCAAGCTCATCGGTGAGCTCCTTCCGGCGGGCTTGGTACTCGTTGCGCTGCTGTTCGAAAAAGCCGTTCGTACTCGCAGCCTCAAAGGCCATAGCGGTGCCTTCTGTTGCTAGCGAGTTCACACAGAATGTGATGCGGACGTGCGCCGCAAGCGTCGGAGTAATGAGGTGGGCAGGTCCCATTGCCCAGCCAACGCGCCATCCCGTGCACGAGAACGATTTGCCTGCACTGCCAATGGTCACGGTCCGCTCCCACATGCCAGATATCGAGGCTATGCGGATATGCTCGTGGCCGTCGTACGTGAGGCAGTCATATACTTCGTCGGAAATGACGAGGATGTCGTATTTGATGCATAATTGTGCCAGGCGCCGGAGCTCCTCGAGCGTGCACACTTTGCCAATCGGGTTGTGAGGCGTGTTGAGGAAGAGCGCTTTGGCCTTGGGACTCGAGAGCTTCTCTTCCAGCTTGGCCCAATCGAACTTCCAGTCGTTGCCAGAGACGACGCGCTTCCCTGGCGGCGGCGGCACCATCTGGACATAGACAGGTACGCCACCATTGAAACTCGTCTCACACACGTATTGATCGAAGAATGGCTCGAATAGAATCACCTCGTCACCCTCTTCCAGAAACGCCGTTGTCACGGAGAACATGGCCTCATTTGCACCGGCCGTGACGACAATCTCGCTCGATGCATCCAAACTCACATCACTCACAGGACGCTGCACGGGCAAGCCCTGGGCATCGTACTCCACGAGACCCTGTGTTACGCTGTCGCCTGTCGGGGGCTTGTGAAAGCTGCGCGAGTACGTATCACTCAGAGCTTGCAAGAGGCGCGGCCGACCACGCGCCGGCGAATAGTGGTGCAGCTCTGTTCGAGTCACCATCTCTTTTTGCATCTGTTCCAGCACCTGCGAAGGCGGCTTCCAGTTCATAAAGCCCTGGCCCAGATTCACGGCACCAGGAAAATTCGCGGGGTTGAATATCGTCCACACATCCGTGCCGCGATGCAGCTCCTCGTACATGCGCGACGATGGTTTCGTGAGAAACCGAGAAGGCTGACTCGCCACAGTACTCATGGTTCGGAGTGATCGATGAACGTGCCGAACGCGTAGAGTCATATACAACCAGTCATGCTCTCCAGGTGCGCCCCAGCATGTCCGCCCCCGATGGATAAGCTCCAATCGGGGCATGCATGGATCACATCATTGGCCGCGAGGGACGCGTCATACCTGCATTGGTCGCTCGTAGGACCCCTAGTATGCTCTTCTCGACATGGCTGGGGCGTACGCTGCACACGACCTCCCGGTGTTCGGCGCGCGTGTCGCGTTTGCATCGTGCGGACGTGAATAATGCACGGCGCATTCGTCTGACCCCGCCGCCATCCATTTTTCGTGCCTTGGGGTTCGTAGGTGGCGTGTCAGCCGTTACGTACTTGGGATGCGCGGCATGGTCGGTGCGTACCAATGAGCGCATCGCGCGCGAAACAGACGCCAGCATCTCCTTTTCGTTTTTCCTTGGCACGCGCAAGAATTACGAGATGCTCGTGCAGAATGATCGCGCGGAGCAATGGGCCCAAGGATACCATCGCCTGGCTGTCTCTCTGCAAGCGTGGCCGCATGCGCTGCGCCGTGCCTGCTTGTGCGTGTACGAAAAAGTCGCTGATACGTACCTTGGACTACCGACATATCAGCAAGCTGTCGTGCCGCTGGTAGCATTGCATACAGCCGTCTTTGCGGCATGGATGCTATCGCCTGCTCTGCGTACGACGTCCCTTATGTACCGCTTATTTACGCATCGACCTGCGTCAGGTCGTGTTGTGACACTGCTTACCTCTGCTACGAGTCACAAGGGCCTCGCTCACTTCGTCCTGAACAATTTGGCATTATGGTCTGTCGGGAGTTGCGCCATCCAAGCGCTGCCTCGCGACAAGCGCGACGCTCAGGTCGAGGCAGATACCCAACCGCATTTTGTGGCGTTCTACGTGGCAGCTGGCCTGTTTGCATCGCTTGTGAGTCACCTAGCCCTTGCCTGGCGGTGGCGCATGGTACCCAAGCCAGCCCCGAGACTGGCGCGACGCGCCAGTCTCGGGGCCAGTGGTGCGATTTATGCCGCCTTTGCCCTATGCGCTTGTACGATGCCGCATGTACAACTTAGTCTTGTGTTCTTGCCCATGTTGACGTTCCCTATCAAGTGGGGCTTTGGCAGTCTCGTGCTCCTTGATGTGGTAGGCGCCGTTCGTGGGTGGCGCGTGTTTGATCATGTGGCTCATTTGGGCGGCGCTGCGTTTGGCTTTGTATATTATTTGGTGGGTCCCTCGATATGGAATGCATGCAGAGGCATCTATGGTATTAGGCGAACGAACGAATCGCAGAGAGTTCATGAAGTAGGGATTCCAGCTGCGTTTCGTCCTTGGTAGCGAGTCTAATGTGAGCTGATGTATACGTACGTGGGAATCAGAGTACGTGCCTCGTCGATATCTGTGATGGAAAGGTTGGCGAGTTGCGCCATCTCAAATTGTGACAGTTGCAGACCTTTGTGCTCGTCGGCCTCGTCCATGTCTGGCTGCGCCGCATGCTTGATGAGCAAGGCGCGCACTTCTCGAATCGTAGACTGGTCCTTGAACCTGCTGAAATCGTCGACATATTCCTTGGTTTTTTGCGTGACACTGGTGTGAGTGCTTGTCACGTACGAAGAAAGACCTTCCGACGCCTCGCCAGGTCGAGAAAAGAAGAGATGCACTTCCGAGTTGAGCAGGCATCCTGCATCCTGAAATTCTGTTTCGTTAGCACAATCGTACGCACCAGGTCCTAATTTGCCCGTGCTTGCATCCTCTACCTCAATGGCACCGCGGCGAAGACGCTTGAACGCTGGCGTTCCCGACATGCTCAATGACGTGGAGCAAACGTGAGCCGACGCCCTTTTTCTTTATCTCCACAAGCGCCCACCGAATGGTGCCGTCCCAGCCCCCTGACACGGGCGATGCCTACACCTTGCAGTACATGTTGTATGGACATACTCGGGGCGTCACATGTCTGTCTTTCTCACCCGATGGTGAGAAATTAGCGACGGGCGGTGCGGATGCGCTTGTGAACATATGGCAAGTCCGGTCAGGGCGGCTGCTGCATACCGTCGCAGGGCATACGCAGGGCGTGAATGGCTTGTGCTGGACACGAGATTCATGCTATGTCGCAAGTGTATCCGATGACAAAACGGTGCGTCTGTGGGATGCGGACACGGGGCGACTTGTGCGCACGTTCCTTGGGCATACGTCGTACATCATGTGCGTCGCATGTCATCCGCTAAGTACGCTGCTGGTCAGTGGTGGATTTGACGAGACCATTCGCCTATGGGACATGCAGCGAGGCACTTGCCACCGTGAGATTGCGGCACACTCCGAGGCAGTCACGAGCTTGGACTTTTGTGCTGACGGCACCATGATCGCCAGCAGCTCGTACGATGGCCTAATTCGACTGTGGGATACCAATGCGGGCCTGTGCCTCCGCACGCTGCAGCACACCGATCAGGCGCCTGTCGGCTCCGTCCAGTTCTCGCCGTCATCGCTGCACCTTCTCGCATCCAGTCTCGATCATGTGGTGCGCCTTTGGGACATTGCCAATGCGCGCGTCGTCAAGTCCTACACGTCCCACAAGAATGCCCAGTATGCCGGTACGAGCCTCTTTGTGTTGGACGGCACACATGCCCGCGTCGTCTGTGGCAGCGAAGACCACTGCGTCTACGTATGGGATGTGCAGACCAAAGAGGTCGTGTGCAAACTTGCCGCCCACCGAGACGTCGTCTCCTGCGTCGCTGTGCACCCCACGCGACCCCTGCTCGCCTCGGGCAGCCTGGCCCAGGACGCCAGTGTCGCCCTGTGGTGCGCTCCACATAGTACGATCACGTGATATCAACGCGTCGACGACGCGCGCTGTTGGGAAGCGAGAGGAGCGCTGGCGACAGCGGCCATGTCGACGACGTACCGACGTGCGCACCTTGGCCTGCGTGCGCCTGGGCGCGCCGTATCGGCGAGTGCGGCAAGTAGCGTGCGTGCTGCACCAGGAGGCCGCTCTGCCTCGGCTACGAGTGTGCCGGATCATCGCCGTGCGGAGACATCGATGCGAGTGCTGGTGCGTGTGCGGGGCACGGCACCGGCGGGCGAGAGTGTGCTGGTCACAGAGGGGGCGCGTGGTGAGCATGTGACGCTCGTGCAGGATGCGTCGCCGTCGTCATCGCGCTCAAGAACGTACGCGTTTGATCAGGTGCTAAGTGCAGAGGCAGATCAGAATATGGTGTATACGGAAGCCATAGGGAGCGTGCTGGACGATGTGCTCCTGGGATACCATTGCACGATTTTCGCGTATGGACAGACGGGCACAGGCAAGACACATACGATGGAGGGTGATTTATCGTCGTTCATGGAAACGTATGCACCCGACGCAGGCGTGATTCCGCGCGCCTTGTACCGCCTCTTTCATGTGCTCGAGTCGCGCGGCAGCGACTTTGCGGTGCGCATGTCTTTGGTCGAGCTGTACAATGAGGAGCTGCGTGACCTGCTCAGTGATGAGCCGACGTCTCTGCGTATGTACGACGATCCACGGGGCCGCGGCATCATGCTGCAGGGTGTGGAAGAAGTGCCACTTACGAGTGCAGCGCATGGGCTGGCACTCTTACGACGAGGAAGTGAGCGACGGCACGTCGCCTCGACGCTGTGCAACCATACGTCCAGTCGCTCCCACTGCGTATTCTCGCTGACAGTGCATGTCAAGGACACGACTGGCACGCGCAGCCAAGGCGAGGAAATGATGCGGATCGGCAAGATGAATCTGGTGGATTTGGCCGGCAGCGAGAGCATCGGACGCAGCGGTGCCGAGCATCGCCGCGCACGCGAGGCTGGCGCGATCAACCAGAGCCTGTTGACGCTCGGCCGGGTGATCAACGCCCTCGTAGAAGGGAGTGCGCATGTGCCGTACCGCGAGTCGCGGCTGACACGTTTGCTGCAAGACTCGCTGGGTGGACGTGCCAAGACTTGCATTATCGCGACCGTTAGTGACGACCGCGAAAACGTGGAAGAGACGCTGTCCACGCTGGACTATGCGTCTCGGGCCAAATCGATCAAAAACCGCCCCGAGGCGAGTCAGCGCATGACTCGTGCAGCGCTTCTCCGTGAATACGTCGCTGAAATGGACCGTCTACGCAGTGACTTGGCCGCCACACGCGCCCAAAACGGCATCTACGTGAGCCAAGAATCCTGGGCCCATATGGAAGCTGAGCGTGCACTTCTCAGAAAGCAGCTCGACGAGCATCAGCGTGGCGCCGATGTATCGGCGAGCCGGCTGCACAGCATGCAGGAGCAGCTTGAGCAGAATTCACGTGTGCTGGCGAAACGTGAGGCGGACGCGGCGCGGGCCGAGTCAGAGCTACAGACCCTGGCTCAGCGGGCCCAAGAAGATCTGGCTTCCCTCATGGAGCGCGTTCGTGCACATGCTGCATGCATCCAGCGGAGCATCGCGTCCTCGATGGCGTCCATGGAATCTGTCGGCGATGCCCCTGCTTTCACTGAGCACGTCGCGCAGATTCTGCAGCAACATCTTGATGCGCTGCACACCGAGCATACCCGGTCAGCCGCTGCCTTCGGCACGTCCATTCAGACGCATGCGAGGCATGTGGCGGAGCTGCTAGAGACATCTCAAAGTCTGGGACGCGCATGGCACACGAGCCTCATTGAGACTGCGTCGCGTACTGAGGCGTTTGCGCAGCACGCCCAGGCAAGCTCAGTACACGCACACGAGCATGCCGTGCGCGCTGCGCAGCGGTGGAACGAGGCCCAGCGTGCCATGCAGACGGACGCAGATACACTCAAAGCAGCTCTCGTTCAAGCTATCGATACCTTTGTGCATACCCAAGACACCCGTCTGGCTCACCACGCGAGTGAAGCAACGCATGCAGAGCGCGATGCCGCGCATGCCCATGCATCTACGATACCGCTTATCACGGCTCAGCAACAGGCCATGCAGCAAGCCAGGCATGAGCACCAGACCGCTCTGATGCAGATGGAGCAGGCAGTGCGACACGTCACTGACAGCGAGCAGTCCCACCAGCAAGCATGGAGCGCGCACCAGCGGCACGTCCAAGACGCCGAAGACACGGCCCGCGAAAGCGTCGGACAGGCTACGGAGCAGGTTGCCGCACCTGCGGAGCAATACATTCAGGCATCGCGCGCGTCGACTCGCACAGCCATTCAGACCGTCAAGGAGGTACACACGGCACTGGGCACGCTGACCGACCGTTGGCCTCTGCAGGACTATGATACCAACCGTGATGTGCCCAGTATTACGCCTCGGAAGCGGCACGTACCATAGCTAGCGTCTATGCAAAGTCCTTTCCTGTAAAGCGCTTGTATGCCTCACGGTACAATGCCGTCGTCTGTTGCACGACCCCGTCAGGGAGCACGACAGGTTCCTTCGAGTGGATCGCCGTCTTGTCTAGACCTTGCGATGTCATCCAGTCACGCACAAACTGCTTGTCAAAGCTCGGCTGCGACTGCCCCACTTGATACGTGTCCTTTGGCCAGAAGCGCGACGAGTCAGGCGTCAGCACTTCGTCGACCACGATCAGCTCACCGTCTTCCACGAGACCAAACTCAAACTTGGTGTCGGCCAGGATAAGACCATGCTGCTCGGCAAACTCAGACGCAGCCGTGAATAGGGCGACAGACTTGTCCTGCACCTTCTTAGCAAGCGCGTCGCCCAGGAGCTGGGTGGCCTGTTCCACACTTATATTCTCGTCATGCTCGCCCACCTCGGCCTTGGTCGAGGGCGTAAAGAGGGGGCCATCGGGAATCCTCTGGCTCTCGCGGAGTCCAGGTACAAGTGGTTGTCCGTGTACGTGCGTCGTCTTCTGGTACTCTTTCCACGCGCTGCCCGACAGGTAGCCACGCACAATCGCCTCGATCGGCAGCACCTTGGCACGCCGAACGAGCATGGCACGGCCATCCACCTGCTCTCGCACACCCTCGAGCTTCTTCTGGAGATCCGCGGGGAACTGCTCCCACTTGGTCGCGAGCACATGGGATGGCACAATATGGGGCGTCAGCATTTCAAACCACATCGTTGAGATGGCATGCAGGATTCGGCCCTTGTCTGGGATACCGTTAGCGAGAACCACATCGTACGCGGAGATGCGATCGGTGGCTACAATCAAGAGTGCATCCTTGTATAGGTCCTCTGTCAACTGTGCATCATAAATGTCACGCACCTTGCCGCGCGAGATCAGCGGCAAGGGCAGCGTCGTCTGTGTCACTGCTGCCGACATGACGTGGAGAGAAAAAGGGCGAGCCGACTAAGGCTCTTCTACATATTGGCACGTGGCATACGCTCGTCCAAGAATTGGACCCATTGCTCACGACAAAACGAGCTCGAGACACTCGGCTCGACCACGCCATTCCAGAGAGCAGTGGGTGTGACGTGGATGGAATTCTGGCGTCCGATCTTCACGCAGTACTTGAGATCTGGCACAATGCGGGAGCCACTATTTCCCTCACCCACACGTGTCCAGCCGCGCACGGCCTCCGTGAGGGTCTGGCCACTGTCCAGGCGCACAAGCGGTGCCGAGCCACTCTTACGTGCATCTTCGCCCAAGACGGATACGGCGAGCGATGTCAGCTCGGCGCGCACTTCATCGGCGCTCTTAGCGCGCACATTCGCATCGTTCCAACGCTCCGACTCGCGCATGAGCGCAACGGAGTACTGCCAAAACGCATTCGTCTGCGGATCTTCTAGCATGTGTTCATCTGATCGCGCAAGGCGGGCTACTGCCAGAGCCGTCTCATGCAGCCACGTGGAAGAGGCATGCCATGGCTGAGGCACAGGGCGGATCACGACACGTAGCTGACCGCGGTAGCGCGCATCATTGCCACTCACCATCGAAGCGATGTGCTCGTGAAAGTTGAGGAAAATCTTGGCTGAGAAAGGGCACAGATAATCAAGATACAACTCTAGCGTGTTAGTGGCATCGCGCGCGCCAATAGATAGCGCCTGCAGCGTCGGTGGCAACGACATGATGGAACGTGGTCCGAGCGCTCAGCGAAGGGTCCCCCTGGTCCACCGCCTTTCGCAGCCACGTGACTGACGGCATCGCGAGACGCCCCTTTTTTTTCCTCGAACCATGCGCCTGCCGCGGCGCTCGCCGTACTATGGACATGTCGGTGACGAGCTCGCATACGTTCACGAGGGTCTGTATAGCAACAGGCTTGATCAGTCGAGCGTAGAGTCTGCTCTAGGCGTTGTGCGCCTCTGGATGCATCGTGGATCGTGTCCACAGGCCGTTGAGTCGACGGCGCTGCTGGTCCAGAGCATCGTGTCGGACCAAGCGCACGCATCTGACTATGCTGCCCGTGCCCTGTATGCCATGGCGCTCACGCGCTTTGTCAACTCGGTTGTCGACTCGTTCCAGACAGGCGCATTTGCTCAGTCTATTGGCGCGATTGCTGAGCGCATTGGCCTGCCGCAATGGCTCGTGCAAGTGCGCCACTCAGCGACGCATGAAGACCTTCCGAGCAAGAGTGTATGTCGAACTGCATGCGAACGCGCCCTCGCCTGGCTTGATCAGCACTACTGGAAGCCCACGCTGTACGCACATGATGATACCCTAGAAGACCCAGCTGCGCCGGATGACACGGCCACGGTGCGAGCGGCTCAACTTGTGTATGCGTACCGCAAGCACGCCACGGCTGTACTGAGAGACGCGAGCTTGGCTCAGCGTAGTGCTCCACCGCATCTTCATGCGCTCACCGACATCGAGCAGTGGGTCCGTGACGCATGCCAACAACAGCGCCAGCCGTCCAGTACGGCGGCGAGGCTTGGTCGTGATGCACAGAACACGGACGATGCGATACAGCACCAGGATGTGGCGCCCATCTTGACTGTGCTCGTATCGCAGCTCCTCTTACCAGGCGCCCTCTTTCCGGCCGATCTGAAGCGACGCAGAACATGGCACGTCCCAGACGAGGCCGCGCAGGTATGGGATCCCCTGCTATGGCGCATGCATCACATATCATCTTTGTTCTTACCTATGCTGTCTGATGCACTTGTGCAGGCATCGACTTCCTTTGGCTCGTATGTGCGTGGGTGGCTCGAGCACCTGTCCCACTTTGACGTGGGCGTGCCGATTGACGTGCGACAGGGCGTCTTGCAGCGGCGTTTTGCACCTCACGTCATGCCATTGTCTCGCGTGATTGTGTACAGTGCATTGAATGCGTCTCGTTCCGACGAGGACGATATGCATCATCTGGCCAAGACCATCTATCAGGCCGACGCCGATGAAGCCTGGCGTCAGAGTATCGCCGAGTTGTGCCGCGTGCGAACGATATCTACGGAAGGTGTCGAGATACCCGCCTCTGCGTGTTTAGCCGAGATGGAGACCCGCGCTGTTGCACCGCTAGATGTTCCGGCGCAGCGCGCTCAGCTGACGAATGACGACGAAGACGCGCCTACAGGATGGCGTCGCGCACCTCGGTCGTACACACCGACGCCCATCGGATGCCTGCAGGGTCAGCGACCGCCCTTACTGCTGCTAAATCACTCGTAATGTCCATACACTACCAGGCGGAAGCTCATGAGCCCCGGCCTGCTCCCCTAGACCGACATTGAGCTTCTGTAACGCATTAGCGGCACTGTTATCGCCGGCTGCACGCACGACAGCCACGAGATCTTGACACAACACATGGCGTCCAGAATGGTATATTGTACTGTCGTGCGCGCGCACAAAGAGCAGCGGAAGCGTGCAGGACGAGAGGGGCGACTTGGGTGCGCCGAGACGCGCACCAAGGATTTGTGCAAGCAGCGGAAGCTGAACGGCGACTTCAGCCTCGTCGCTTTCCGGCACCGGCACAGAAGCGAGCGTCAGGGGCCCCAGTGGCCCCAGCCATATTTCGAGCGGCTCGAGTTGCGCGTTTGGCGCGTGCGTGGCAGCATACGCGTCGCGCGGCGTTTGCAGGGCGGCTGAGTCCCGCACGTAGAAAAAATGCTGTACTGTCATCGCGAGTTTATGAGTCGCAGCGTCGTAAAAAGGCATGGTCGTAACGAGTGGAAAAGGCGTAAAGGCCAGGCCCATCGAAGCCGATGTGCCGCGCAATCCGAGCGTATCCACGTCCATGAACGTGTACTCGAAGTGTGAAATGCCCACAAGCGTCCAGCAAAAGGCGTCTTCGGCCTCGTCCATCACAACATGCTCCGACCATGGCAGGGGTCGTGTGCTAGCGAAGGCAAGAGGCATCGAGTGTGCATCGTCTGGTGCTTCAGCACGCATTGCCGCGCCGGCCTCCAGCGACAGCGCCGGTACCGCCGGTGGTGGTGTGCCTGCACACAAGTACGTTCTCGGCGTATGTGGTTGCAACGACCAGCCACTCTCAGATGGCACATAGCGCATGAGAGCTACCTTTTGCATCTGCGCCACAGCGCCCCATGCGTTTCCTTCGTCCTCATCGTGCACGATCAGGCCATCGATAGGAGGCAAAATACGCCCGCGGTCTACCTTGCACACGATAAGGGGATCTGTCGAAGCTCCAGAGTCAGGATCGACCAACACAATGACAGAGCCGTAGGTGAGTACGCTTTCATCCGCCATGTCTTGGGGCCCAGCTGCCTCGCGCCGTGAGAGCACCACAAGGCGAAATGCCGTCCATGAACGACTTTGTGCAAATAGCCGACCATCTTGTGCACACAGATACTTGGTGCGGTATGTCTGGGAATTGATGCGATTAAAGAGCGACACACATGTGTCTTTCGTAATATGGGCCGACACATTTCGCGCCTTGGCAATGCGTTTGGACGGTTTGGAAATAATGCCAATGGGCGCTGAGTCAAAGCTGGCCCAGCTGGCACTACGCGATATAGCTGCGTCTGATCCGGCACCCACTCGGATGCGCTTGGTAGGAGCAGAACCATCCCTCGGCGATAGCAAATGGAGCTGGAGGCGGAAACTCTTGGCCTTGCCCGTGCCGGTGACATGCAATTCGGTGAATCGCGCGTGTCCTGTTTCATCCAGAGGCGTCATTTGCTCACCTGAGAAACTGTCGCCATCCTCACCCTGCACCTGCATGAGCAACATGGGGGTGCTCGGTGTATGCCGAAGCGTGCCCTGCACATGCACGATGGGTGGCGGACACAAGAATCGCTTCTCGGAGCCATAGGATTTCTGTGCCACACTCGCATGTACACATCTGATCTTGGTCATGAGAGGCGGCGTCAGGCTGCCAGGTACAATATCGTGCATACCATGCGCTTCTTGCTGCATGTGCTCTCGGACGAGGTGCGCCACCTTCGCACAGTGCTCGTCCGGCGTCAATGTATGCACTCGCTCGCGCGGAGGAAGAGGCGAAAGTGCCATTGGTACCATGTTGTCAGTAGTAGGTAGGGATGACAAGGGCAACGCCGAGGTAGAGGCGGACGGTTGCGACATGTCCCATGTATCCTGCTCAAGTTGCAAATGTTCTTTCAGCGTGGACATGAACTTTTCCAAGCTCTCAGCCGTTTTCGAGTCCAAATCACCATCAGTGAGGGGCGCCTCGTCCTCATCGGGTGCGGGGGTTATGTCACCGCGGTGGTCCTGGATGGCCGAGGACGAAGCAAGGACACGCGCCGTGAGCTCGTCCATGTATTTGGAGGCAGCAGCTTCTACATCCCCTTCCGTACTCGAGAAATCAGCTGCCTCATGCGGCGACGCGCGCGCCTCATCGTGTGTGTGTGGATTCATCTAGGCACTCATACGACGATGCATGGCATCGCTCGATAAAAACGACCTTCGATGTCGGCCGGTGTCCACTTTCCCCGCGGCCTCCACTTTTGGAGCCGCTGGGCGCAGCAGAGCCGCGTGGGTCCCTTTTCTCGCGCGGGTGTTGTGTGACGACAAAGCGCAGCACAATGGCAGCAGATCCTCAACGGCATGGTCATGTTGCATTTTGTGTTGTCTGTGCAAGCAATCAAAATCGCTCCATGTCAGCACATGCCGTGCTCAAGTATGTACGACTCACTCACCGTCAGGGAGGCCGGATTTCAAGTGACGTCATGTGGCACGGGGTCAGCGGTGCGACTGCCTGGGCCATCTATCGATAAACCTAACATTTACGCATTCGGAACGCCATACGACACCATGTACCAGGATCTTTTGAGGAAAGATCCCCGGCTGTACGAAGCCAACGGGCTGTTACCGATGCTCGATCGGAATCGGCACATAAAAACGGCTCCAGAGCGGTGGCAGGAGTGTCGTAGGGTTTCCGATGTGGTCATTACTTGTGAAGAGCGGTGCTTCGATAGCGTTTGTGAAGGTATGTGCGTGCGCTACTTACGGTGCCAGATTTGCTGAGCCGACGGCATGAATTGAATCGCTCCGTCCACGTAATTAATGTCGAGATCAAGGATAATCATGAAGAAGCAAAAAAAGCCTCCAGTGCGTTTCTTGCCCTTGCAGAGGCTATCGAGCAAGCCCGTGATATTGACGAAGACATCGACGCCATTCTGGAGAGGCAACAAGAACAATTTGCCTATCCTCTGCTACATAGTGTAGCGTATTACTGAGCAGCTCCACACATCGCGCATCTTTTTTCTGCCACCATCCACGCGTCCCGAACGTTGGCTCGCTCGCTGCGGATCATGTCCGCGAAAGAGCCAGGTACTCGACCTGCATGGCTAAGTACGCCTTTGTACGCCTTTGATATTCCGCGTGAGCTCGTTTCGTCGCTCGTGCTGCGCCAAAACGAAGAAGAGGTAGCCTCAACGGAGACGAAGCCATCACCGCCAGCGTCGGCTCCTCCCGTCGAAACTGTGTCGAGTGCGCCGCGCATCGGTGCACCAGCCTGCTCTATGTGCCCAGGATGTGGTTCCTTTGATAATGTACAGCAGCAGCGCTCTCATTTTCGCAGCTTGTGGCACCGCTACAATCTCGTCGTAAAGCAGCACCATGTACAAATGCCCTCGGCGGCCGCCTCTGTACCTCTTGTATCGCGTGAAGAGCTCGATCAGATGTGTGCGACGTTAGAAGATGACGATGAATCACCTGACGAGCTGACGGCCCTCTTGCGTCGCCTGGATCTGTCGTCGCACGACACGAGTCAGGAGGCTGAAAACCACGCGCGGACCGTGAGAATCATGTCGGATGCTCTGCGCTCGCCGATTTGGTGGTATGAAACATCCAAAACAGCTGAGGTGCGTCTTGAACAGACGCAATTGGGTATATACCGTGACGTCCTTCACGCGGCTGCGCCGCCCGACGCCAAGCCATCGACGTATTTGGCTTCCTTATCCACGCCGCGTTTAACGATGCGGCCGGGCACGTATGGATGGTCTGGGAAGCGCGTTCACGGCACGCAGCACGTGGGCCGTGCGATGCAGATGCACGTACTCGATGGTGAGGGATTGTTCCCTCACGAAGCGGGCGACGAAAGTCTCGACAGTGACAGTGACTGGGACATGAGCATGGATGAGTCCGAGTCCTCCGTGGCTCCCTCCAGTGACGAAGAAGACAGTAGCCGTGCAATGGCGCCGCTTCCTCCGTTGCGACTGTGGACGTTTATCATGATGGGCGGCGGTCATTTCGCCATTGCTACAGTCGCGCTGAATCTCCATGTCATGCCGCAATCGGAGCGAGCCAAGGCCCGTGGCACCAAGCCCCAGCGATCCGTCCTCGTTGTAGCCCACAAAACCTTTCATCGGTACACAACGCGACGAAAGCAGGGCGGTGCACAATCGGCCCAGGATGCTACGGGCCGCCACGCCAAGAGTGCCGGTGCGAACCTGCGTCGCTACGGCGAGGCTCAACTCACCAAGGATATCCACACGCTACTAGGTCACCGTCGCTGGCGTGATTTGATTGAGCGCAGTGAGCATGTGTGGATCCGCACATCCATGCGGTCGGCCCATGGCGTATTGTGGCAATGGCCCAGTCATGACACGAGTCCGCTGGATGCCAAACAAGCGCAGGGCGCTCTCTCGCACATTCCCATCGCGACGCAGCGCCCGACGATTGGCGAAATCATGCGATGCTTTTTCGAGCTCGTGCGCGTCAAAGTCGCGCATCTCACGCCCGAGGACCTGGCAGCGCAGGACGACGCTCACCGACATGCCATGGCCCGGGCATTGCGTGTCAGCGATGCCCAACAGCATCAGCAGCAACGACCACCGACGCGTCCCGCACGTCCTGCGCGCCGGGATGCCAAGGAATCACACATTCGAGAGCGCTGGGAGCGCCTTGTGACCATGGTCCGACGCGGAAAGCTGGACGCCCTCGTCAATTTTATTCAGCGACACAACGACATGCTGCAGGAGGCGCTCACCGCCGACACCTCGCTGCCTGCCTACGCGTCCGCTCAGGCCATCGATGCACCCCTGCCTCTATGGTGGCGCGAAAGCCAGGCGCGTGGCTCGATGGTGCCGACCAACCTTCTGCAGTTGGCTGCCGCGTCTGATCAGGCGGACATCGTGCACTTTTTACTCGTGGAAGAACGTGCGGATCCCACGCTGCCTGTCGCGGCCGCACTGCCACATCACCGCACGGCGTACGACTTGTGCCCAAGTAAGTCAACGCGAGCCGTATTCCGCCGCCTCATGGCCGAACAGCCTACTTGGTGTCGCTGGGACGAGATGGGGCAGGGCGGTGCCCGTGTGCCGTCCGCCCTTACGGCTGAGATGGAAGAGGCACAGTCGTCCAAAACGCGGCATCGACGAGCCGCGATGCGCGACAAGATGCGTGAAAGAGACGCCAGGGCTGAGGTGAAGCCGGCAGACACGCCGCCAGCCCCCGCTCCTGTTTCCACGCTGGGCCACTTGTGGCAACGTTTGGGCGGCAGTGCGCCAGCCGAAGACGCCTCGCTCTCTGACGACATGCGACGTCGGATTGAGCGTGAAAAGCGCGCGCGTGCTGCCGAGGCACGTATGCAGCGCAACAAGTCATAGTGTATGTACGTGCCTATCTCATGCCGTGCCCGTCCGAGCAGCGTTAAGCTGGACCGTGCCGATAGTCGCTGTTTCCGTGAGGCGCTGGGCGGCACTGTCGAGCTGGTTGAGTAGAAGCAGGCTTTCGAGCCGGTTCGGCTCTGCGGGAATCTTGAACAGCTTGTTCACCTCGTCCAGCGGCAACGGCGCGAGTCCGGCGGATTCGCGCGTCGCATTCTCCGCCTTGCGGCGCGTCAAGAACGCATCAGCACGAGCCTTTTCGCGTGCGATCTGGCGCGCTTGGTAGCCTACATTACCAGACTCGCTCGCGTAGGCCTCCGCGGCATCCAGCGTCGACTCGAGCGTCGAGACAAGCACGGGCTCCAGGGCCAAGTTCAGGTCCATATTGTCTGGCGCCACTTGCATATCGATAGGGTGCGTCAGCAGCTCCTTGGATGTGCGCGGCGCGATGCGCGACTCTGGCACATTCTCAGTCGTGAGAGTCGAAAGCATCGCATCCATAAGTGCCGTGTTCCGGACATGAACAGGGATTTCGATCAGCACATTCGAAAATGTCAGGCGGTGCTCGATCAGATGCTGAGCGGAAAACTTGCCTTTGCGGTATGCATCGATGAACGACGGAGAAAGACGGTATGCCTTTAGGACCAAGTTTCCTTGGGCCAGCTGTGCATAGTCGTGCACGAGCATCACAGCCTTGCCTCGGCCTCGCTGTCCCTCACGCTCCATGAGCAGCGAAAGTGTGTTGAGGCCATCGACGATAGCCGTATTCAAAAACGGACCGAGAAAACTGCCCTGGTACAGACCGACCGGGCTCACATCCGCATTCACCTGATGCAGTAGACGCAGCATCTCAGCCATGTACTGCATCGACGACTTGGTGGTGCGCTCGTCCTCATCGCCACGCTCTGCGCGCATACCGGGCAGACCAAATACATTCGACACCTCAAGAGTACCACCCATATCCATACCGAGCAGAGCGCCCCATGCATTGCTGCCATTGACCGCATGGTTGTCCTTACAGTGCTTGATCATCTTCATCAGGGCCATGCCGTCCAGATGTACATCGGTGATCACCTCCGAGTCCAAGTCCAAAATTTGCTGGTCGTCTTCCGTGAAGACACTCGTTTCCACGTTCTGCGTGTCTTCGCGAACATCCTCGCCACGCGCTACGGCGGCTGCACTCTCTGTGCGGCTCATTGTCGTCGTCTCACAAAGCCTGGCGCTGCTTCTTCGCTGTCGCTCCGCTGTCTTTTTCTCATATGTCACGTGATATGACCTTTCCAGGCAGCCTTGCTGCCCACGAGCAAGGGTAGCCTGCCTACACGCACGACCTGCACGCATGCACGCATGATATCAAGCCTTAGAAGCTATACAAAGCTCTATCTGTGTGAAGCACGCCAGCTCCGCGTCAGAGAAGCTGGGCCGCACGTCTTTAGGCCACAGCTAGTCCGTCTTCGTGGCACCGGCACGCTGCGTCGCATATGGGAGGTGAGTGACAGGGGCGCCAGTCACATTTTGCCACCGAGAATTGCTCCATGATGCGTTCTTGCCACGCCTCTGCTCGTTTCCATTCCAGTACATTATCACTTGAATGGCAATGACGGCATTAAAAATCGTGGCCAGAGCGAAACCCCAAAACAAGAGAGGGTCATTGGTCTCAGTGAGGGTCGTAAAAACACGAGCGATCGTGCCCATAAGCTGCGCAAATACCACGATGATACTCAGCTCACCTGTTGCCTTAGAGCGATGCAATTCCAGCATTTGAGGCACCTTGGACGCGAGCGACACTGGAATGGTCAGACCCTGCAGGAGTTGTAGCAAGTGAGGCGGCACCGTTTTCTCGCTGATCAGTGCAAGTGTGCCGAGTACCATGAGCACAGCTCCAAGCGCAACATAAAATGTATTTGTGAAAATACCCCGCTGTCGACAGGCGCGTGTGACGAGCCGCGACACGCCATCCATGGGTGAAAACGCAATGATCAGCAGCGTGATCACCATATTTTGGACTGTTAAGCTAGCATTTTCGCCGTATGTGCTGAATGGAATACGCAGTCGGATAGCATACACGAGACTAATCGTGTAGGCGACCACCTCGAGAATGTACATAGTCAAGCTGATACCCTCCGCACTTCTTGTGCTTACAATCTTGTAAATTTGAGGAAATTTGATGATACTACCGAATACCACAATACCCAGACCGAGTCCCTTGGATAGTCCCAGGCGGAGACAAGGTACATCGGCCAAGTTGGCATTCCATACTAGCGTTTCATAGCAATGCACACCAAGGAGAGAACGAGCCAAATCGTGGAGAAACCATGGCATAGACCGAGTGATGGTCTGCAGCACAGTCGTCATACCTGAAAGACGAATTCAGCAAGCCGACGCTATGATCGCCTAGACTCTGCGGGCACTTGGACCGTGCATGTGCCCACCCTAAGGCCGTCGTCACGTGTTCCCCCATGTCCCATGCCATCCCCTACGGGGCTCAAGCCACCCACCCACCCCACTTGCATCCACAACATGACGACGTTAGACGAGCAACGACTCCAGGCAGGATTCGACAAGTACCCCAAGCCTGAATTCCATTTCGCATATGGCACTGCTGGATTTCGTGCGCGTGCAGACATACTCGGGAATGTGTGCTTCCGCATGGGCGTCATAGCTGCTTTGCGCAGTGTGTCTCTGCACGGTCGTGCTGTGGGTCTTATGATCACTGCGAGTCACAATCCCGAGCAAGATAACGGTATCAAAATGGTAGATGCAGAAGGTGAAATGCTGGCTGCGGAGTGGGAGCCCATTTGCACGCGTATCGTCAATGCTGAGTCCGTCGACCTCTTGCAGCAGGAGATTCATCATGCGGTGGAGTCCATGCAAATCGATCTGAAGGCGTCATCACCCCACGTTATATGCGGCTACGACACGCGCCCATCGGCTTTGGCGCTGACGAAGGCCGCCGAAGACGGCCTCCATGTCCTGGGCGCTCATATCTTTAATGCTGGCCTCGTTACCACGCCACAGCTGCATTTTTTGGTGATGGAAAGCAACATGAAAAACCTGGAACTCCCACTAGATGCGCCTCCCACTGTGGATATGTATTACGAAAGGCTTGCTTCATCCTTTGTGAAATTTCTAGCGGGGACACCTTTTCCTGTGCCCATTGTCATCGACTGTGCGAATGGCGTCGGCGCGCATGCGATTCAAAACCTGACCAAGATACTTCCCGAAGGCCTGGTGGATATCACGTTGCTGCGTACGTCTATGCATGAGCAGGGCAAGCTCAACCATGCTTGCGGTGCTGACTTTGTCAAATCTAAGCAGTGCTTGCCAGCTGGCTACGAGAATGAGCCAACCGTGCAACCGGGCTCGCTGTTGTGCTCTTTCGACGGTGATGCCGATCGTATTGTATTCTACTACGTGACGGGCCCTGTTCGTGATCCTGCCAGCTTCCACTTGCTCGACGGTGACAAGATCGCAACGCTAGCCACAGATTTTATCTCTGAGCTAGTCCGCGAGGCGCGTCTCGACATCACGGTGGGATGTGTGCAAACGGCGTATGCCAACGGTGCCTCAACCGCCTACCTGACTCAGCAACATGTGCCTGTGACGTGCACAAAGACAGGTGTCAAGCACTTGCATCATGCGGCCAAAGAATACGGCATCGGTGTGTATTTTGAAGCCAACGGCCACGGCACTGTTCTATTCTCGCCTCGTGCTATGGTGGCTATGGGTCTGACAAGCTCATCGAATGAGGCATCTCCCTCGTCCACCGAAGCCCTTGATCGTCTGCGTCTTCTGACCGTCCTGATCAATCAGACTGTGGGCGATGCACTGTCAGATATGCTCTTGGTTCTCGTCATCCTCGCGGCCCGCCGATGGGGGGCGGCAGAGTGGGACAACTGTTACTCTGACCTGCCCAACCGCCTAACGAAAGTATCGGTGCCTGACCGCACTTTGTTCACTACGACAGATGCCGAGCGTCGTTTGTCCACGCCAGTAGGGCTCCAGGACAAGATTGACGAGCTTGTACAAAGAACGCCTCAGGGCCGCTCGTTCGTTCGCCCAAGCGGCACAGAAGACTGTGTGCGTGTCTACGCGGAAGCGGAGACGTCGGAGGATGCCGAGCGACTCGCGCAGGCTGTCGAACATCTCGTGAAGACGGCCGCTTGACGATAACACACCCATGATCACCATGTTACGAATAGACAAAAAGTCCTACAGGCTACCCAATGCGAATGCAACCGAGGGACCGCCCTCATTGTACTGCCTCTTGGTAATATAGTTGCGCCCGGACAAGTCACCAAACACCAGCTTCGCAAAGATGGTGGCCCCCAGATAGGGCGCCAAGTCCATGCGTTCCTTATAGTTGGCAAAGTAGTCGGGAATGCGCAGCGCACGCACATGGTGCGGCTTCCATGGCTGCGGGTCACCCACCACCTGTGAGGCCTCTGAAGATTCAGTCGTTGTGTATGCAGACAGCGCGCGTGTAAGCTCGGCTATGAGGCCGCGCGTGAGAGCCATGGGGCCTGTAAGGATAAGATTTTCCCAAAGCGGCAAGCGACGCTCCATAGGGTGAACATTCGCGGTGGCGCGGGCCACGGCGTCGGGAATCGACAGGCACATAGGCTCGCCACCAATGCGCCGTGCCTGCAGCGCCTGCGCCACGGCACGCGGAGTTGGGATATCGAGCGATACGCGCTCCAGCACTGCCGGACGAAACAGTGGTTCATGGAAGCGTTTGTGTACGGAGCCCACTGGCACCTCTACGCCACGGAACGACACGACTACCGCGCCGCTTGTATTCGCTGCTGCAGACTTGGCCTCGGCCTCCTTTTGGCGCTCGCGCTCCTTGACGACATCGCGCTCACGACCCTCCACGAGAGCTGCAGCCACATCAAGCACACCTTCATCCTCATCGTCGGTTTGTGTAATGTCCGTATCGACACACACGACATGGTCATCAGCCATTTGTTGAGCCAGGCTCCATGCGGCCGCATGGGTCTGCCCCGGCGCCACCTGCTCTAGCGCCTGCATCACTCTAGCATCCTGCGTAAGCAAATAGGCGAGCCACCATGTGCAATGCACGATGCCAATCTTTGAAATGACCACACCAGAGGGCACGACGGCGCAGTCGCTCACGGCCACCGCACTCGAGTCCTCGGCACCCACATCGACAACTAACGCCGTAAGGACGCCGAGGGCGTACGCAGAGAGAAGTGGAACCTCGCTTATCGTGATAGCGGGTGAGTTGAACTTTTCAAACAAGATCTTCGCTCCTTGTTCATACACGTCGCGAGATACGGGCGACGGCAAGGCCAGCATGATATAGTAGGCATTATTGCCTACTCGCACGCCAAGTTTATCATGCAAAACATAGTACCATAGCGCTTCAAGCGCGTCCCAGTTGCTCACGTCTCCATCTGTGATAGGATAGATGATTTCCACAGCCTCACCCTGCGTCACAGCTTGCACCAGAGCTTCGCCGACGATGTATGGGCCATTCGCCTCTCGACGTCCGACGCACGCTTCCACAGTCACATCAGGGCGCAGCAGAGGCTCTGAAATGCCAATACCTGCATGGATTTGTTTCGTATCGTGCACAAGCAAAAGGGTATGGGCCTCGCGTGTCGACGACATGACCCAAGTACGATCCACACTGCCGTAACGCGTAAGTTGAGTCCGCGCAGCGAGGCGTGCCACGTGACGTCCGAGCATGGCCTTGTCCATGTATGCCTGCTGACGTGGTTAGCCACACGACGTCGGCATGTCGCAGCTCTCGTCGATTGCGAGTGTGCGGGATGGGCGTATTTGCATTTGGAGCCCGCAGGGCAAGGATCGTGGCGTGACTGTGATGATTGATAATTATGACAGCTTTACCTTCAATGTCGCCCAATTCCTCGTGGAAGCTGGCGCGAATGTAGTCATTTTCCGAAATGACATGGTCACGCTCGAGACCATTGAGGCCCTGCGGCCTGAGCATATTGTGATCAGCCCAGGTCCTGGGCATCCAGAAACGGACGCAGGTGTAAGTATTCCATGCATCAAACACTTCAGTGGACGCGTACCTATCCTTGGCATTTGCATGGGCCTACAGAGCATCACGGTAGCCTTTGGCGGAGTCGTCGATGGAGCTGGCGAGATTTACCACGGAAAGACCTCAAATATGTACCACGATGGGCGCGGCTTATTCGCTGGGCTCCCAGCATCAGAACCTATTACTGCGACGCGATACCACAGCCTATGTGCAAATATCGAGTCACTGCCAGATGTTCTCGTACAGACGTCGCACGTAGATTCGGGCATCATTATGGGTATTCGGCATAAGAAATTCACGATCGAGTCTGTACAGTATCATCCCGAAAGTGTTATGAGCGAGCATGGGCATGACATGATGCGCAACTTCTTAAGCTGGCGTGGTGGTACATGGGAAGAAAACCCCCACGCCCAAGTATATGCGGTCACTCTTCCCTCTGAAAGTATCCTCTCACGCATTTATCATCAGCGCAGAATTGACGTGGAACAGGCACAAGCTATTCCCGGTCGCTCGTTGGCCGATTTAGAAAAATCACTAGCACTGCATTTGGACCCTGCTCAGATCGACTTTCCGCGGCGTCTCTTACAAGGAACCGAGCCTTCCGTCCCTGGAGTCATGGCTGAGATTAAGCGTGCTTCACCTAGCAAAGGTAATATTGCTCTGCATGCGCACGCTGGTGAGCAGGCTTTGGCGTATGCCCAGAGCGGTGCTAATGTCATTAGTGTACTGACAGAGCCTACTTGGTTCAAGGGCACGATTGAAGACCTGGCTCTCGTTCGACATGCGGTGGAACGCATCCCAAATCGTCCAGCCATTCTTCGCAAGGACTTTATCGTGCACGAGTACCAAATTGCAGAAGCACGTCTAGCTGGTGCGGATACCATTTTACTCATTGTCGCGATGCTCGACGACATCACGCTGCATCGCTTGTATGCGTACAGCAAGCACTTGGGCATGGAACCACTCGTCGAAGTTAACTGCGCCGAAGAGATGCAGCGAGCTCTGCAACTTGAGCCACAAGTGATTGGCATAAACAACCGCAACTTGCACAGCTTCGAAGTGGACATGAGCACTACGACGCGACTGGCCCAAGCCGCGCTCGAGCGTAATATCACGCTCGTTGCTCTGAGCGGTATTCAAGGACGAGTGGATGTGGAACAGTACTTGAACCAAGGTGTGCGAGCAATTTTAGTTGGTGAAGCATTCATGCGAGCCCAGGACAAGATGGCTTTCATGGCTGCCTTACGTGGACAGAGCGTCAAGCGCTCGACATCGCAACACCGTTTTGTCAAGGTGTGTGGTATCAAGACGCCAGAAGCTGCCGTGGCAGCTGCTCAATCCGGTGCTGACTTGCTCGGAATCATTCTGGCACCAGATACCAAGCGCACTGTGTCTGATGCGGATGCTCTCGAAATTGTAAATGCCGTGCACCGTATCAAGCGCTCGAATGCGCGAGCCAGTGCACAGAAGCCAACGGAATGGTTTGCTTGGCACGCACAGCGGATGGCCGAAGCCGTCCGGCAGCGACCTTTGGTCGTTGGCGTATTCCGGAATCAGTCGCTGGAGGAAATTGCTGAAAAGGCCATGGCTCTTGGTCTAGATGCGGTGCAGTTGCATGGCCGTGTAGAAGAGCTCGACTGGGCCAAATTCCTCCCAGGTGTCTTTGTGATCCGTGCCTTCCATATGACACCAGATGAAGAGAAGAACGCCCCAACGCTGCATGATGCACTTCGACCTGGCTACCATCACATCATTTTGTTGGATACAGCCACTCAAGGCGGACAAGACGGTGGCTCGGGCGTGTCGTTCAATTGGTCGCACGTATCTAACATACCTGTACCCTTCCTTATCGCTGGTGGCCTGACACCAGACAATGTGCAAGAGGCGCTGACTCAATCACTCGCGGCCGGAGTCGATACAAGCTCCGGCGTCGAAACTGAGGGCCAAAAGGACACGGCCAAAATCACCGCGTATGTGGAGAACGCACGCCGTGTTCTATCTTAAGACTACAACGAAAAGACGCCAACGTTACAATCCTGTGCACCAATAAGAAGCGCACCATCATTGGGGCACCATTGAGCACATAGGCCATTGTTCACGTCGAGCGTGGCACACAATTCCAGCGACTTGCCGCCAAAGACACGGACATTCATTGCCGTCACAACAGCCAATAGCTGTGCCGTAGGATCAAAACGGACCTCCTGAATGGTCGCGTCCGCATCAACCACGCGCGTGACATCTAGCTTCCGTAGATCCCAGATCTTAACATGCTGGGCCCCGCGCGAGGCCGCTGCAAGCAAGTAGCCATTCTGCGAAAAGTCAAGGGTATGGACGGCACCTTCATGACCACGGAACACGGCACTCTGTTGGCCTTGCTTGACATCCCAAATGCGAATGACGCCGTCAGAAGTGCCTGTTGCGGCCAGTTGTCCATCAGGGTGGAAAGCGAACGACTCATACACAAAGCCAGCACCTTGCTCGTCGGTGGCGTTCGCTGCAGGCACATGCAATAGGCACTCGCCCGTCTCGAGCGAGTAGATCGACCATGATCCATCGCGACTGGCACTTCCGAGCAGAGAGTCAGTAGGATGGACACTCAGACCCGTGACCGTGGTACTTGCAATGGTGTGCGCCAGCTCGTACTGGCCTTTGTCGTTGCATCGCCAGATGCGCACAGTGCCATCGTCGCTCGCACTCGCAGCGTACAAGGGAGTTGGCGCTTCTTTGGCAGAATCTCCAGCAGCAGGATTACTGCGGCCGGAAAATACCACGGATGTGACAGGCTTTGTATGGCCTTCGAGCTTGGCCACAGCCTTGTTCGCAGTGCGATCGAGCACGTGTACACTCGCATCCTTACCGCCCGTGAGAACAAGCGCTCCATCTGCGCTTGTATCGATCGCTGCAATACCTGGAGACGAAGCATGGTGTTCCGAGGGGATTGGCGATTGTGCTTGAAGTGAGGCGGCAGACGCAGATGTGGGGTACCCTTCCGATCCACCACGCTTGATACGTGCGCGGCGGTCCTTTGTAAGTGCAGCTGCCGTGGAGTCAATTTGCTCCATTACATTGACGGGCAGGGAAGTCACTGAATTCATGGTGGGATTGGCGGCCTGTGTCATCTCAACATCCTCATGAGCACCAGACGACGAAGGCATACCCAGAGACGTGTGTACACTCGAAAGTGCTTCACGTGCTTCATCGCGTTCTTTCATCAAACGTGCAATCACTCGCATGCTTGCATCGTTTGTATACAGAGCATTCGCTAGATCCTGACGGACTGTGTCGTACTGTTTCCGCAACTCCAATGTCTCGAAGACAATCGCGTCGTACTCATTCTGAAGAGCCATAAGGAGCGAAGGGACAGACGAGTGTGTGGGCGGCCGCGGAAATGCAGTTCTCGGCGATGACTTTACTGGCAAGATATCATCCAGCGAAAGAGGCTCATTAGTGACTGGGTCCTGCGTCGCGTGTCAGTCTGACGGCAAGCAACGTACCTTGCCATGCTCTTCCACATATTGCTCAATGAGCCGTTTTTCGTATAAAATCCCATTCGACTTGCACACCACCGGCTCTTTAGGAGCTTCGCCAGAGACTATACGTTAGCGTGAATCGTACGTACTCCCACAGAACATGGTAAGGTAAATGGCCATACATGGGGACGGCGCGTCCCTTCGATGGCTTTATCACGTGACACAATACGGACGAGCGTAACTGGATCAACCCCTAACGAAGCTATGGCACTTTTATTCCAATTTCTTGGCCGCTGATTGTTGTTTCTTGAGGACCTCGGGATCAGTCGGTGTGCCAGCGCGACCATTTAGTCCGGAATAGTAGCCCGGTCCATCTGCGCATGTTAGTCGAATAGATACATACTGTAGTACATGAGTTCCTCAGGACGGTTCAGCTTGGGCCAACCAACGTACTGCGTGCCGTGCTGCCAGATGAAACACAAGGAGAAAAAGGCCACAAGAATCCATATCATCGAAAAGACAGGGACAAAACCCACTTCGAGACGGTATGGGCGCGCAGAATTGCCGTTTGGCAAGAACAAAGATGCAAGAAGGAAGAATAGGCTAAGGTACATGATCCATGGCATAAGGCGCACATTCCAAGCACGCGTGTCTTCTCGTGGCACATATATCTTTGGATCCCATGCACCCGTGATAAGATCGTAGGCATCCTGTCGCTTGCCGTCAAAGAAGTTGTTCTTCACATAGCGTGTGAGTGAGTTGACACCATCCTGTAGAATGCCTTCCGTCGTGCGTTTACCTGTGCGTGTAAAGTCTGTCTTGAGAGCACCCGTACCGGAATATGCCTTACTGATCACGTCCGCATGATCCGCCCATATGTTGCGGAACAGGTACATGAACTTGGGGTAATTCTCCACACTGTCGTCTTGCTTCAATACACCAACAGAGCGCAGCTGATCGTTCAGGACCCAGCGTGCCAGTGTCGTCTGCACAACATTTGTGCGGTCCAGACAGTCCATACAATTTGTGCGCACCGTAGACTTTTGCAGACGCAGACGTGGATCGCCAGTGGTGTCAAGAGAGAAAAAGTCGTGACTTGACAGGCCCTGCTTCACAAGGTGATCCACGAGGAGCGAAACACGATCAAACTTCATACCCTTGCATTCGTGATGGAAGTCAAAGTATGTGTAGTTCACCAAAGGATGATCGAGCTTCGTTATCGCATTTTCATAGGCCTCCTTTACGGGTTTCTCATAGCCTTTTTGATTCACTAGGTTAACAAGGTAGTTCTTTCCGTAGCATGAAACCTGATTCGTCATGTGCTTTTCGAATGCAGACTGTGAGTGTTTGTCGTCCGGAATCAAGAGATCAGGCTTGTAGCGCAAATTGTTGATTTCAGCCCAGTACACTGGCACGCTGCCGCGCGTCTGCACGAAGCTCATGCGGACGAGGCCTTCCACGTCTTCCACGTCGTGTGTTTGATGGAAGCTCGGCGGGTCCATAAGTACAAATTGCTCTGTCTCATTGAAATTGGCAACATTCCCTTTGGCATCAACACCACGCGAAAAGTACCGCGTACCGGCACGATGGCGCGAGCGACGTGAAATGAGGCCTAAGACAAACGAGCGGTTGTCCACCTGGGCTAGCTTCACCTCGAGAAAACCAAACATGACCGGCATAATGAAAGGCGACACTTCTTCTTCAGGGTGTGTCGAAGCGTGCGTCATGAGACGTTCCTGGAGATGAATGTTCCAAAAGAAACGATCGTCTGCACGTTTCCAGAGCGGAACATCCGAGCCAAGCTTGCCTGCGCTTTGTTGAATTTGGCGCTGCATATTGCTGGTGAGGTCGAATTCGTAGCTAAAGTACAGAGGACCCGAGTACAGCGACTCTTTCACGAGCGCAATCAGCTGCTTCTCAATGGGGTGAGACAGCATGGCCGGGTTGGCATCACTCAGCACAGGAAGCAAACGAAAATCAGTGGCAAGATATATAGTCGAGTTGAGAATGCTGGTCACACGCTTCCGGTTCGTGATGACAACCAGAAAGTCGCACGTATGCAGCGTGATCATACCGAGGATACCGTGCACGATAAACTGCTTCTCATACTTGGGCACCTCCTCGCCTATAACAACGGCTGAAATGTGAGTGATAATGTATACGCACGTTCAACACGAATAGCGTTCGCGCGCCGGTCAATGATAAGCTTCTTAGCCTGGCGACCTGGCTCGCTCTTGTTGGGGATAAACGTATACGAGTCTAATAAGTTAGAAAAACTAAGCAGATCGTACCATGTGAGACGTATCTTTATAGTCAGATCCTATCGGCCAGGTATACGTACAGCGTGAATCCAGCCCATAGAGACATGGCTGCTGAAGCGAACTAGGGAGCACAACCCAGGCGAGACGTTTTGGCACAACTTGGGGCTGTCGAACGCCCAGCGGCACAAGGCATGGTCGTATCACGTGGTTTGACTAATATGTCGAACGGGTCCTACCGACATCGCCGGGGTGCTATGAGGTTACGCGGCATCGGTCTCAGCTGGCCATCCAGCGAGTTGACGGATGGATTCGGACAGCTGAGCGCCACGAACTTCAGGGCGACTGATAGCTTCGCATATAGCCATGGCAACAGTATCAACGTGCAAAGCAGGCGTAGTCAGCGCACCAGAGAGAGGGTGGAACGCTGCAGGGATAAGAGAACTGCGAAGAACATCCGCAGGAGAGGGAATGGGTACCTTCCAGCGTCGATGCATCTTGTGCAGGTTGTACGATAGGTCGATCATAGTGGCTGGAATGGTCGACCAAGGGCGATTGTGGGGATGGTACATGAGACCCGGTCGCATGAACACGGGGCGTAATATGTGGCCGGCATGTTCCTCAATATATTGCTCTGCTTCATATTTAGTGCTGGTGTAGCGTGCCGAAATAAGAGGGCGCATGATATCCGCAGCTGACATGACAACAAATGGAAGGGGATTGTCGCTCTCTGTGGATGCATGCGCTTCCTTGAAAGTTTCGGCCACAGAGATAGCTGCATCTCGATTCATGCGCTCATATGTGATATCTTTCTGACCATTAGAGGCCAAGGGGTTGGAAGATGCAAGACCCCAGCCCTTCAGTAGACCCCTTATTGCACCCATAGAAGAACCTTCTTGACCCTTGTAGTTTGATTCCATTAGAATACCCACTGTGTGCACAGCGGCTGTGCAAGATGCGGCCAATTCACGATACGCATCTTTGTCGAAGGCATCAGCTTTATGCCACTGCATTTTGTCGGAGGTCGTCCAGGTCGGTGCATGACCACGGGGTGTGCGAAACGGACGACCACTGCCACTAATGCTGATCACTTCCCATCCACGAGAGAGGGCCTGCTTGCATACGGCGGAGCCTACAAATCCGTTGCCACCCACAACCAAAAGGCGCTGCTGAATCGACATAGCTAGATGTGGAGATGTTGTGGGCTGGGTTCCTTTGCTTTGACGATGTCGAAAGTGATCACATTCGTCACTGGCAACCAAAACAAGCTCCGTGAAGTCAAGTTGATCTTGGAAAAAAGTGACAATTTGTCATGGACGCTTGACTCTCAGTCGCTTGATGGTACGTGGCCTATTGATGTCTAATTTCAGTGCCTGAAATCCAAGGTACGACCCAACAAGTGGCATTGGCCAAGTGTCGTTCTGCTGCGCAGCAGCTCAAGGGACCTTGCATCACGGAGGATACTGCGCTGTCATTTCATGCACTGAATGGTCTGCCAGGTCCTTACATTAAAGACTTTCTAGGTAACTTGGGACACGATGGCCTGAACCGCATGCTTGCTGGCTTCGATGACAAGGCTGCTACAGCTATCTGCACATTTGCGTACTGTGCAGGTCCGGATGCGGAGCCCATGTTGTTTGAGGGCACAACGCTTGGCCGTATAGTACCGGCTCGTGGTCCGAACAAATTTGGATGGGACCCTATCTTTGAAGTCGACGGCACCAGCAAGACGTTTGCCGAAATGGATGCAGACGAAAAGAATGTCGTTTCGCACCGTTCTCGTGCGCTTGCCAAGCTCAAGGCGTATCTCGAGACTATGTAGCGGGAAAAATAATGGACGAGAGCCAGTATCGAACCATAAATGCCATCGCCGACCCTAGCGCTTGAACGCCCATGGTATAGTACCAGAGAGTGTGTTCAGAAACACACAAGGTATGCCTCACAGGCGCGGGGCGCAGCACAGGATCGGTTTTGGATCTCGATGCAATGAGATCTGCCTTGGATGCAGGCGCCACGCGCACGCCACGTAGAACGAGCAAGGCGTTCAGTAGTGTGAGATTGGTGGTGCCGACGACCTGGCCGCACTCGTCGTAAATACGCTGTACGCAGCCCAACTGTTCCAACAAGGCCAACATCAGGCGCGTGGGAAGTGCATGCTCCGTGAGACGCACACATGATGGGTAGAGCGTCCGTGATTCTGTATCAACAAACGGAACTCGGTGACGAGGACAGGGCACAAGGCCAAAAAGCTGTGGGCAGCTCAGCACAAAGTTGAAGATTTGCGGGAAGAAGAAGAGAAGCAGCGTTTTGGAGTAGTGGCCCAGAATGCCGCATGATACCAGTACCATGCCGGCAAAGTAGCAGTACGTGTCGCCCACAAACACGCGCGCCGGGTATCGATTCCAAAGAAACAGGGCGAGACTCGTGCCGATAAATGGCACAAGGAGATGCAGGCTAAACAAATGGCGCACGACGAGATCTGTGCTGCCGTGATATCCATCAAGGATGTGTGACGGTGACGGCGTGTCCGATGAGCTTTCCCAGGCAGCGCGGATCACGCCTGGGATATTCAGGTACAGGACGTCGTTAATGCACACACTCACGGCAATCACAAGAGCTTGACCGACCTCGACGCCATTAATGCCAGCGAGGATATTGATGCAGTTGGTGCAAAATGTGGCCAGCAGCATCATAAATACGTAGTACAGCCATCCCAGATGCACTGAGCTGCAGCCCAGGGTCTGACGAAGCAGAGGCGGCCACGCCGGCACGACAATGCTGGTAGAGCCGCCGCCTGCCATGTACACGACCAGCATGGGGATGCTGCTGAGCAAAGGAATGGGCAGCTTGTGCCGCCATCGAATATCGAGCACGTCGTCCACAAAGCCCAAAAGAGTGCCCGAGTAAATGGACAATAGCGCGGATAGGAACGACGCGAGGTCCTGATGCACACCTGGCGCACTAGCCCCGCGTCCCACGACATCGATGGGCAGGCCGTACATGCTCGATCCGAAGTAACGGAACGGGATAAACACCACGAGGGCCAGCAAGTATACAGCCGCGCAGGGCAGGCCTAATGCTTCTGGCACGATAGGCGGCTTGGTATGCGGGGGCCACAAGTCGCGCTTAAGCAGGTCCACACCGTTCAGGCCCTGTGCAGCAAACGCGTTCCGAGAGTATTCGATGGCGCCGTACGTCACGAAAAATGCCGCGACACTCAGACAAATCGATACAACGAGGGCTGGATATGCCATGTCGATATATGACAGCATGCGCCAGCATGACGGCGTGCACGCTAGCAGCACAAGCACCATGCCAGCGCCAGCGCTGACTCGCCCCACCGACATGATGAGAGGACGTAGGAGAGTAGGTCTATGACTAAGCACGTGGTGACACCGTCTCGAGCGCCTGCCACGTATGTGTGTCCCAAGGGGCGAGGTGCACGGCCTTGGCGGCATGAGGTACGCAGGATGGCGTTGATGCGTCTGTGAGGTATTCGGCGAGGGCGAGGATCCACTGGATCGTGGCCCAGTGTTCGGCGCCTTCGTCCACAGCGCGGGCCCTGACGATCTGCTGCACGTGGCGTGCCACATCCAGCAAGGTACCGCTGTCCGTCTGCTCTTCGCCGTGGGCGCTCTCGATCGGAAGACGTGGGATAGGCGTGCCATTCTGCCGACAGCCTGCTGCGAGGCGCAGGTGCATATGTGCGACCATCACGAGCAGCGTTGTGGTATTATCGGGGCGTGTATACGTCCGTGCGAGATGCTGCAGGACAGTCGGCAAGTCAAAGGAAGCAGCGAGATGCATCATGCTCAGCATCGCCGTCTGCGGCGTGTTGCGCAGCGTGAGCTGTTCATGCGGTGGTAGAGCCGTGACGTACTTGCCCAGCACGCCATTGTATTCCATCACGCGGCCATGCACGGCTTCGAGGGCCGCACGAGTCGTAATAAGAAGCGGGTCATGGGGTGCCACGGACAGGGCCTGATCCAGGTCCGCAGCGAGATCAGAGACAGACAAGCCAGCGTGCCAGCCGAAGCGCGCGAGCAGCACGCCAACGCAGCCGTGGATCCGCGGCACTTGGTCGTCAGGCAAGAGGGACAGAGCAAGGGACTGGGTAACAGCCCGCAGACCGGCCATGCCCTCCTCATAGTCGCCCATCAAGCACTGCGCACACGCCACGCCAATGTGGCACCAGACACGCACGGACGGCATGGGCGGCGCATCTCCCAAATCTTCGAGCAACGCCAGCGCCAGCTCGAGATGGTCCATGGCGCCCTGTGCATCGAGACTCGCGAGACGCATGCGTCCCAGATTCATGTTGATAATGCCAAAGCGCAGTGTGTGCTGCGCCGACTCAGTCTCGCTGAACTTGCCTTCGACCAGCGTGAACGCACGCTCCATTTTGCGGGCCATGAGAGTCGTGTAGCCCAGCTGCTCGGCCAGCAAGGCACACAGATGCAGCGCGGTATCGTCATGCGGGCGGTTCGCCATGTACGTGTGCAGCGCAATCATCGGTCCACGCGCCAGGATCGGCGATACGGGCGTGCAGGGCGGCCGCTTAGACGACGTCCATACGGCCTCGGCAAGGCCATAGTCGGCCTCCAACAGCGAGCAGTCCGACAGCAAGCACGCCTGCTCGAACAGGCGGACATACATCTTGGGACTGTGCGTGTACGTCTTGTGTAATAGGGCCGCGCCGAACCAGGCAGTGGGCAGCATCGGTGCGATGCGCTGCGCCTGTGCAAACGCGTTTTCGGCCAGGCTGGCGTCACCCACACTCAGGTACAGGAAGCCCAGATTGGTCCATGCCACCGGACTCTCCTTGTTGATATCGAGCGCTTTGATGTAGGCGTGCTGAGCATACATGGGGCTGTGCGCAAAGTGCAGGTGGCCCAGCAACAGCCAGAGGCGTGCCATAGGACGCAGCTTCATGGCCACCTTGGTGCACTGGATCGCCTCGCGACGTGCCTGTTCCGCACGCTCGTCCGGCTCGTCGGACATGTTCGAGGCGCGCAGCATCAATGCCATGCGACACAGCGACGTAGCGAGATCGGCCCACGCGAGCACGCAGCCATGCTCATCGTTAGCACACAAGTACGCCATGTACTTGAACACCAGCACCGCGCATTCGACGTACACAGTAGGCTCCAAGACGCCATTTGTGAGCTGCGACAGCAGCGCCGACTGCACGACTCGCACGGTCGGCATGCGATGGTCCACGGCCAGTTGGTCAAGCAGAACGATGAGGCGCTGCACCGCATGTTCGCGCGGATGCGCATCAGGCATGTCGATGCGCGAGAGAGCAAAGCATGCATCGCCCACGACCTTCCATGCCGAGCGCAGCCGCGCGTCGTGCTCGATGCACTGCGCCGCCTGATGGATCGCACGATGCATCATGACAACGCTGCGGAAACTGTAGCTGCGGGACAGCAGGTGCTGAGCCTGCAGCAGCATCGTCTCGGCCAGGTGGACACGGACACCGACCTGGGTTGGTCGGTCTTCTAGAATGCCTTCCAGCAGCTTGATAGTCAGCTCGTAGCGTCCCAACCGCCTCTGTGCATCGGCAATCAGAAAGTCAATGTACCACGTTTCCTGCTCGTCATGCAGCGCCCGTGCGCGTGCATATGCCTTCAGGCCGGCCACCGAACGCCCCGACTCGACATACGCCTCACCCAGACTAATCCATGCATCGGAATCCGTTGGCTCAGCACGGATCCAGACCTGGAAGGCAGCCACAGCCGTCTCCGCCCGACGCTGCATAAGCGCCATCATGCCCGCTGCCTGCCATGCCCACGGATGCGTCGTCAGCTGTAGGCCCGATATAGAGCCTTGCACGATGTCCACACCGCACTCGGCTATGATGACTCGCCGAGCAATCGTATGCACGACATCCCAGGCTTTTTCATTCGCATAGTGCTCGAGTAGGCGCCTCGCCGCTTCGTACTCGTGCATGTCAAGCTCAATCGCTCGCTGCAGACTCTTGCACGCACGCGACATATCAGGCGGTGAAGCCGCTTCCTGGAAGAAAATGCCGAGCGACGTAAACGCGGGTGCATAGGTCGGACACAGCTCAATACTCTGGAAGAAGCAGCGGAAGGCATGCTCTGGCAGCGTCCGATACTCACCACCGCGCGCCCACAAGCACTGACCATAGCCATGCCACAGCCGCGAACGAAACGCATGACCCAGCGGATGTGCAGCCTCGTCGTGCTGCGCGAGCAGAGACTCGAACGCGTGCTGAGCGGCATCCAAGTCGCCCAACTCATACAGCGCCTGAGCGTAACCAGCTTCAGCTTCAGCATGCACGTCGGCGTTGAGCCAGAGGGCCGAAATATCTCGGCCATCGACATGCGTGGGCCCCAGGGGACAATGCTTGGCCTGTGCATAATCGTCCCGAGCTTTCTCCCATTCTCCTGCGCTGCCGTGGACGTAGGCGCGGGCCAACAAAATATCGGCTTGATGCGCCGTAGCGGAGAGCAGGGCATGCTTGGCATGCTTGATCGCCGCCTTATGGTGCGTAGGCGCTTGATAATAGGCGAATACAACAGCGTACTGCGCTGACAAGTCGTCGCTTACACGCTTGCAATGGCAGCCCGTGCTTTTACAGAGCCTGCGTAGGCGCGCATCCGTACGCTGCAGGTATTGAAGCGCCGTTTCGTAGTCGCGGTCTTGTAGATACAGGAGCGTCGCGATACGCAGGGCCAGGACCGATGGCTTGTTCTTCGTCACGCCCAACAAGGCCAGCTGCAGCAGGTCTTCCGCTGGCTGAGAATCTCGCAGGAACGCGGGGTCGCGAACGAGACTCAGTATGGCACGAATCGTGGGCACATAGGCGGCGTCCTCGGGGAATACAGACAGGTATGTCCTCAAGGTCTCGAATGGAAGGTCAGAAAGTGCATAGTCACTCCATTCTAGCTCAATGTGCCATGCTGTTTCATTCGGAATGCGGAGCAAAACAAGGTCATGCGCCAAAGCCTTGGCCTTGCCTTGCATTTCCTCGCGCAAGTCCTGGTCTGCGTACGGTCCACGCTTTGGTATTCGGCACGCAAGGTTCTCGTAGAGCTGCAGCTGCTTCGATTGAATCCTGCGCCGCGTCGCATCATCGGTGTATGGATGCGAGAGAATGTATTCATACAGCTCAGGCACAAGCGATTTTTGCATGGTTTGTACATATACATGGTCCCTGAGCGCATCGATTCCACCCTTCACGGCGTGAATGGAGTTTTTCTGGGCCTCAAACGTGCTTTCGATCACCTTGTCATCATGATCTAAACACCTTTGTAGTAATTCATACGAATTCGCAAGACTGTGGCCGTGCACCAGCATTTGAGCCTCAAAATACGGCGTCGAGAATGGCGCAGATTGATCCGGTGCAGGGAGCGTGTATAGCAGCGCATAGTATTTCGACGTCGGTAAAAACTGGCGCAAAGCATGGATGATCTCCGCGGGTGTGCCATGTTCGCGCACAATGCGCACCCATTTAGACAGGGCCGTAGCACAGACGTCGGTATGGCTTTGAGCGCATGCCGCATCGGCCCAGTCTTCGTACAGCTGCATAAGCTTAGGCCAGTTTTTCTGCATCTCATACGATTTTTCTAGACCCTGCCATGCAAGTGGCGCGTTTGGGTCGAGCTTGCACGCTTGTATGTAGGTCTTCTCGGACTCGACATTCTTTTTCATATGCAAAAGGGCCAGGCCTTTAAAGACGAGGGCATGATAGTTGGTGGCATGGAACTCAAGGATACTGTTCGCTTTGGATAATGCGCTCTCCCAGTCTTCTTGTAGTATGTATTCGCGGCACTGCTTCAGCATCTGCCGGTCAATGTTCGACGACATGCTGAGGCGCAACGTAAGAATCCGCTCAGGCAGTGAGGTAGTAACCTCGTGTGCTGACTAAGCCATGCAAGGACAGGCCGCAAGGGCCGCGACGAGCTCGTAGCGAGCCTGCTACGATGCGCATGCTCGGGGAAAAGGAGAATAATGACGTCGAGGTGACATGGGAAGACCAGCAGAATATCAACAAGTTTAGTCGGCTACATGCGACATTCACAGACATCGAGGAAGAGATTCAGGTACGCCGACGAGAACGTGAAGACCTTGATGACCTGTCCATGGAGCTGGAGCTCATGGACGAAGACGCGACGGTCATGTACCAAGTGGGCGAAGCATACGTCGATATGCCCCAAAGCGATGCTCTGGTTCAGCTCGAGAAAGATACGAAGCGCACAAACGATGAGTTGGAGCGGCTACAGACACGTATGGACGAGTGCGAGAAGGGCATGAGCGAGCTCAAAGTACTGCTGTACGCGCGCTTCGGTGCCAACATTAATTTAGAGCGCTAAGAGTGCCACTTGTAGTGCCTACCATACCATGGTTTCAAAAGCGGTCACATGCACCTACAAGAGACTTTTTCATCCATCTATGCACGGGTAGCCGCACACATCGTGTGCATGCTTAGAGCTTGTCGTAGTACACGCTAAGGTCCGGAACATCTTCCTTGAGACCCTTGCGGATACGAATCGACTTGACAAGCTCGTAGAGCTTACCGTTCTTGTCGCTAGCGTCACCGTTCATGACAGCCCAGTGGTCAAACACACTCTGAGGGAAAGCCTGACCACCCGTGGCCTGACGCAGGTCACCGTTGAAGCCGAACGACTCGCTAACGGGCAAGTAGGCCTTGACCGTCACCATCGGCGTACCGACACGAGGCTCCTCGCTGAACACCTGACCACGACGCTTGTTGAGCGTCGAGTAAATACCACCCAGACCCGTGTCGGGACATTGGATCTCGACCAGGTACATGGGCTCCTGGAGACCGGGCTGGGCCAGCAGGGCAGCGGCATTGCAGACACGACGCGTCGTGGGGATGATCTGACCACCACCACGGTGGATTGCATCCGTGTGAAGCGTCACATCCATAATGTTGTAGCGGACACCACGGACGTTCTCCTCACAGCACACACCCTCCTTCGTGGCCCACTGGAATGCAGCCACACACGAGTCCTTGATTTCGTTCAGGTATTGAACACCCTTCGTGACATCGACCAGCAGGTTCGGGCCAGTCGTCTCAGGACCGAAGCACCAAATCTTACGGGCATCCGTCACATCCCAGCCATAGTTGTCCGCAAGGTGACGCGCACGGATCTTGAAGTCGTCACGAGGGTTAACCTTGCCCGTCTCAATCTCCTTGCACAGCTCTTCATCGATAGGCTGAGCCGTCACGTACAGACGGTTGTGCTTGTTCTGCGACTTGGACAAGGCCACCATGCTCGACTCGGCCTGCACCGTCTCACGGTAACCGACCACAGGCTCGGAAATCTTGAGAGGAATGCCAGCGTGGTCGTTCTCAAGGTCGTTCAGGCAAATCTCCAGGTGCAACTCACCAGCACCGGCAACAATGTGCTCACCCGACTCGGCAATCCACGACTGCACACAGGGGTCAGACTTCGAGAGACGCTTAAGACCTTCGACCAGCTTAGGCAGGTCATTGGCGTTCTTCACCTCGACGGCAACCTGCACGACTGGCGACACGGAGAACTTCATGACCCTCATGTTGTGAGCCGTCTCCGACGACGTAAGCGTACCGCTCTTGAGCAAGAACTGGTCAACACCGACCAGACCCAAAATATTACCGGCAGGGCAGTCCTCAATGGGCTCAATGTAACGACCCATCATCAGAACCGTACGCTGAATGGACTTCACGAACAGGTCGTCCTTCTTGCCAGGCACGTAGTTAGGACCCTGGATGCGGATCTTAGGACCAGAGCGAACAGTACCCGAGAAGATACGACCAAAGGCGTAGAAACGACCCTTATCGGAGGTGGGCACCATCTTCGAGACGTAAAGCATGAGAGGACCGTTAGGGTCACAGTCACGGATACCAATGGCCGACTCGTCATCCATAGGACCCTCGTAAAGCGTCTCAACACGGTAGCGCTGAGCCGTCACAGGCGATGGCAAGTTGATAACAACCATCTCCAAAAGAGCGTCACCAGCAGGCAGGAACTTGCGCATGACCACCTTGAGGAGAGCCTTGCCCTCGAGGTCTTGCTCATCCGACGTAAGAGCGATCTCGAGCTTCTCAAGCAACTTGGTCGTCTCCTCCTTCTTAAAGTTCATGATCGAGTCAAAGATACGGTAGATCGGGTCAAGAACGAACATGTTGAAAGCACGCTCGAGCTTGTTTCCTTCAGAGTCCACCTCCTTCGACGACCACTTCTTGGTCTTGGGGTTGAAGAAGTTCTCACCCCAGAGCTTGGTCATCATCTTCGACTTGTCCACACCGAACTTCTTGGCGTAACGGGCAGCGAACTGACGGAGCGTGAAGGCCCAGCCGTGCAGACCCGAACCGAAGGCAACAGTACCCTTTTCAGGGTACACCTGCGACTCACCGAGCACAGGGTCGTTGTACGTGGCAATCACCACGTTTGCCGACTCGATCGTACGAGCAAACGACTGGTAGAGGTCTTCCTTGTCGACCTGCAGCTCAAGAAGAGCACGGTCCACCTTGTTCAGACAGACCACAGGCTTGATACGCTCACCAAGGGCCTGGCGCAACACCGTTTCCGTCTGGACACAGACACCCTCGATACAGTCGACGACGACAAGGGCACCATCCGTGACACGAAGGGCAGCAGTGACTTCCGACGAGAAGTCAACGTGACCAGGCGAGTCGATCAAGTTGATCAAGAACTCATTGCCCTTAGTGGGCTGCTGGATCGCAGGAAGCTCATCCTTGTCAATGGGGAAATACATCGAGATGGCAGTCGACTTGATCGTGATACCACGCTCCTTCTCGTCGTCACGAGTGTCCATGAAACGCATGTCACCAGCCTTGGCGTGGGCAATAATACCGGCCTTCGACACCAGAGAGTCAGTCAGCGTCGACTTGCCGTGGTCGACGTGTGCAATAACACACATGTTACGAATGTTGGTAGGGTGGTCCATAAGACCACGAATCTCATCGACGGTGAAGTTCACCATTTTTGGTTATCACACGAAGCTCAGCAAAGGAAAAGTAGACGTAAGTTCGTGTGGTTAGGGTGCGCAAGTTTGCGCAACACCAATTCTAAGGTGGGTTTGGGTACGGAGGAAGAAAAAAGGAGCGGCCCATTTCTTTTCTTGGTCTGCCTCCGGTGAGCAGAATCGTCATAGGTCCAGAAGAGATTGCTCGGCCGAAGAAAAACACACGCAGCAAATGCACGTGCCCCAGCTCACAGGTCGGCACCTCGAACGGAGTCGTCGTACCAATATGGTGACGCGAGTTTGAGCACATAGTCGAACGTATACCGTTAAGGTCGGATAGCATGTACCCAGATGCACCTTGGCACGGACGCCATATGGTTGCATCCACCACCGCCGCAACATGTACCGGAGGCCACCGGTCACGTGAAGCAGGCCCCAAGCTCTCTGCTTCGTCATCCACGAGCAGCGCGCGTCTCATCACGAGCCATTCATGCCGCCCAAAAAAGTGCAACTAGGCACGCGTGAGCGTTCTTTGTTCGCGCGACTGATTCAAGAGTATGAGACGAAGAAATACAAGCTGGCTGTGAAAACAGCAGACGCCATCTTGGCCAAGGCACCAGAGCATGGTGAGACGGTGGCCATCAAGGGCCTCGTGCTCTTCTCCATGCACGAGCGTGAAGAAGGATTGAGGCTCACCAAGCTTGGTGTGCGCTATGACCTCAACAGCTTTATTTGCTGGCATGCTCTTGGTATCGTGCACCGCATGGACCGTAACTACCATGAGTCGCTCAAGTGCTACGCTCAGGCGCTTAGGATCGAAGGAGGTAACCTCAATATCATTCGTGAGTCAGGTTTCATGCAACTTCAAATGCGCAACTACTTGCCATTCATTGACGCCCGTCTCGTTTTACTGCGTACACAACCGCATCTGCGCTCAAATTGGGTAGCGCTGGCACTCGCTCACGACTTGGCCGGTAACAAGACGCAAGCTGTGCGAGTATTAGCAGGCTACGAGGATGTGTGCCGCGATATTCCAAAACATTGCTACGAATATTCTGAAGTAGTACTGTACCATGCCAGTTTGCTCGAAGACATGGGTGATGCACATGGTGTCCTCGATCTCCTCGAAACCCAAAAAGCGTACATTGTCGATGAGCCATCATCAAACGCCATGCGTGCTCGAGCACTCAGTACTATTGGACGTATGGATGATGCAGCTATTGCATGGTTCGCTATGCTCGAGCGTAATTCAGAAAATAAGGCTTGGATTCAAGCGTACCTTGATGTCGTCGCTACGAACGAATCTCGTCTCATGCACCTTCTTGACCTCAAGTGTAAGTTCCCTAAATCCACTATGATTCGCCGCATGATCTTGCATGTTGCACAGAATGCCGACTTCAGGGAGCAAGCTCGCGAGTACGTTGAGTATGCGCTGGTGAAGAATGTGCCATCCTTATTCTTGGATCTCAAATCGTTGTACTCGCAACCCGGCAAAAAAGACATGATCGAAGAAATCGTGGAAGAGTGCCGCATTCGCTGGGATCCGCAAACGGGTGACGAGGGCCACGGTCCGCCCTCCTCATACCTTTACGCCATGTATTATTTGGCGCATCACTACTCGTACACTGGGCAAACGTCGCGTGCTCTGCTCTATATTGACTCTATTATTCAGCACACGCCATCTATGCCGGAATTGCACATGACCCGCGCTCGTGTGCTAAAGCGTGCAGGTGCCTATGAAGCAGCAGCGGATGCGATGGAGGATGCTCGTCTTTTAGATGGTCAAGACCGGTATCTGAATACCAAGGCGGCTAAGTACTTGCTGCGAATTAATAAGGTTGAGGAAGCAGCCAAGAAGCTCAAACTTTTTACGCGTCCTGATTTGGAGGATCCTGTCGTGGACCTTGTGCAAATGCAGGCTGTGGAGCACATTGTCGAGCACGCTGAGGCCCATGTGCGCCGGGGTGAATATGCTATGGCCCTTAAGCGGATCCATGACATCCACAAGACCATGCAAGACATTTATGACGATCAGCTCGACTTCCACTCGTATTGCATGCGTAAAATGACGCTCCGAACGTACGTTCGCACATTGCGATTTGAAGACCATGTCTTTGCGCACCCTGCCTATATCCACGCAGCAAACGAAGCTGCCGCTCTGTATGCCAAGCTGCATGATCAGCCATACGACCCTGAGCCGGAGGTGGCCAGGCACCAAGCATTGAAGCCCGCTCAGCAAACTCAAGAGTCGGACGATGTGTCAGCCTTGCCCCCCGATTCTGATCCATTCGGTCTTAAGCTAGCCAAGACGCAAAAGCCGCTGGAAGATGCCCATCTATTTATTCGGAAACTTCAGGCAAATGCCCCGAATGATATTCACACGTGGATTTCGGCCTTCGAGGTAGCGATCCGCGGGCAAAATTGGTTGTTGGCTCTGCGCGCACTGTCTCTCGCATACAGGCTTGATCCATCGCATCCCCGCCTGGCTGTGCAGTTTGTGACATTCCATAATGCAACGTTTGGGAAGCTGCCAGACAATGTGCGTCAGGCTGTGGATAAAATCGTCGCTGATGTGCCACCGCTCGGCATGTCCCCCAAACAATACTATACAGAGTACAACCAACGGTACGGTCTGAAATCGGCCATGCATGCGTTGGGTGCAGCTGAAGTGCTTTACGCAGCAGAAGGTCTGGACCTGGCTTCAGAAGTGGCCCACCTCGTATTTGGACTAATCAGGATACCTGATGCTCCTCTTTTTGTGCTCGAGGCTGCTGTTCAGTTTCTTCAGCGGGTTGAGAAGGATGCACCTGGCCTTGCTACGTCTGAAGTGTCGTCCCAGGCTTTCATGCGAGCGGCTCACGAGACTTGGCCGCACGCCGACGCCTTCAGCTCGTTTGAGGAAAAGCAGCGACAGGCAGCAGCTCGTTATGAAGCGCGTCGTGCATGGATTCACGTAGAGGTGTAATCCAATCGCATTATACCTTGAGTCATATCGCAATATAGACTGTATGGCTTGGTCGTTAGGCTTGGGTCACGCATGGATTTCGAATAGATTCATCCCACGTGGCTATGAGCACGGATCGGGCGGCGGCGTTCTGCATTGGGGCTGGTCGAGGGCCTAATCGAATTTGGCCTAGATACCCAATGATTTTTGCTCATTGTACCTGCACGACACCAGCTTCTCTGTAACTTTAGCCACCGTCTTCTCTGACGAGTGACACGTCTAACCCTGTCGACCATGGTGGACCGATCAGGGAAGCCAGCTTCCGATGATCAGGTATGTATTTGCCGCAGCCATGGGCGAAGTGGGAATGGCAAGACTGCTCCCGCATAGTTCAAGGCGCTTGGGTGACAGCCGCTAATGAACACAGATGACACCCAAAGCGCGAAGCACGGAACAGAATCCATTTGACTTATTGCATGAACGTAACTTTGCCGGCACTGGCAACCGATCGAGTGTGATGGGACTTGTTAGCGGAGGTGACAGATCCATGGACCGATCCAAGGTGCCGAGTGTTCTCTTGACACCGGGCTATGCCAAGGGTCAAATGTCGACGTTAGGCCAAAGCATGGAGCCCACTATATCCAAAGAGACGTCTGACTTTCTGATCAAATTACCACCGCCCAAACAACGCCCTGAACCGAAAGAGATGACTCGGAATACGGGATCAGCACGCGGATGCCTCAAGGTCGAGATTATCGAAGGTCGCGACCTTGACGTGGCATCACAAACACTCTCACACCCATATGCGGTTTTGCAGTTCGAAAAGAACGAATACATCGGTAAGCACGTGTCGAAAGCAGCTGTTGGTTCGAACCCGGCGTGGAACGAGACGGCCGCCTTCGATGTTACCATGGAGAATCGGAGTCTGCATTTGAGTGTGTACGATCGTATTGGTGATACGGAAGAGCTTATCGGCGCCTGTGAAATATTCCCACGTCTTTTCCACCAGTCAACCACAAAACGATGGTACATGTTATACTTGCTCAAGGAGGACGCCGAAGAGCAGGTCAAGCGCGGTGAAGTACACATCCAAACTACATATGAGCGCCTGCCACTTCGTAAGTTATCTCCACGGGACTTTGAGCTGCTTAAGCTAATCGGACGTGGTACATTTGGGCGTGTGTTCCAGGTCCGCAAAAAGGATACGAAGCGTATTTATGCTATGAAAGTGCTCTCTAAGCGCGAAATCGCACTCAAAAAAGAGGTTACTCATACCATGGGTGAACGCAAGATTCTTGAGAAGAGCCAGGATTGTCCATTTCTTGTTGGGCTCAAGTTCAGTTTCCAGTCCGAGACAGAGCTTTTTTTCGTTACAGACTACAAATCAGGCGGCGAGTTATTTTGGCATCTACAGCGGGAAGGGCGCTTCACCGAAGGACGTGCCAAGTTCTATGTGGCTGAGCTAGTGTTGGCTCTCGAGCACTTGCACAAGTTTGGCATTATATACCGTGATCTCAAACCAGAGAACATTCTGCTCGATGCTACTGGGCATGTAGCTCTGTGCGATTTTGGCTTGAGCAAGGCTGACTTGGGTGCTGGTCAGCTCACCAATACATTCTGTGGAACGACTGAATACCTAGCGCCTGAGATATTGTTGGATGAAATGGGGTATAGCAAACTCGTCGATTTTTGGTCGCTCGGTGTACTCTTGTTTGAGATGTGCTGCGGATGGTCACCCTTTTACGCAGAAGACACGCAGCAAATGTACCGCAATATATGCTTTGGTAAGATCAAATTCCCTCGCGGAGCCATTTCTGATGGAGGAAAACAATTTGTTAAGGGTCTCTTAAACCGGAACCCCAAGCACCGGCTTGGAGCTCAAAACGATGCACAGGACCTGAAGAGTCATGTATTTTTTAACGACATGGACTGGGACGCGTTATCACGCAAACGGATACCCCCCGTATTTAAGCCTCTCGTGGATTCAAACGAGAGTGTGGCTAACTTTGACCCAGAATTTACCAACACAAATCTACATGACGTCGCGCACTTTGCCATGTCGGACGACGACTCGGTAGACACAGAGATCAGTGAAGCGATGAAACAGGCACTAGACTGCTCAACAGATGCCAAAAATGGTGTGGCGATAAGGAGCAAGGAACAGCGTGGTAACCGATCTGAACCCTTATCTAGTAGCGTTCAGGAGAAGTTTCGCGGCTTTAGCTACAGTGGCACATACGAAGGCACCTCTAGTGCCTTCGAGCAGGGCGTCAATGCAATCGACTGGGGTCGTGAGCAGCCACAAAATGATTTGTAACGTAGTAAAACCACTACACACGGGACACTTGGGACATGGCTCCATGCAGTGACAGGCTACCTCACTTATGGACGGTATAACTGCATTAGATAGCATCAGGCGTGTTAGCAATGTAGTCCACGGCCTCTTGCACCGACGTGATAGCATCAGCGTCGGCGTCAGGGATCTCGATGTTGAACTCCTCCTCAATGGCCATGACGACCTCCACGGCGTCAAGACTGTCAAGACCGAGGTCGGCAGTGAACTTGGCCTCGGGCTTCACAGCATTGGGGTCAACCTTCTCGAACGACTTGATCACGTCCGCAATGCGTGTCTTGATTTCCTCCAGCGAGGGACCACCGCCACTGGCATAACCACGAGCCATCAAGGGCACAGCTACAGGCATGCGTGCCATTGGCGCACGCGTAACAGCTGGCATAGATGCGCGAGATAGAACAGACGAAGAACGCGCAACCCGCGGGATCATCGACAGGGCGGATGTCAACATGATGCAATGAGTAGGTAAGTTGAGAGAAAGCCTCGCCCGCGTTGGGTGCGTCGCTCTGCGGGCGTCGGCGGTCCCTCTTTGGGTCACGCGCTCCGCTAGGGATTTCTCGGCCGACGTCCCATAGCGCCGTGTCGAACCTCTTTCGGCGTCGTTAGCGTTTGTTGTCGACCATGAAGGGCCTTGCCTTCCGCAAACTAGGCCGGTCGCCATCGCATCGAAATCATCTGCTTAGGAATCTCGTCACATCTTTGATTACACATGAGCGCATTGTCACCACCGTCGCTAAAGCCAAGGAGGCGGCGCGCCTTGCTGACAAGATGATTACTTTGGGTAAGCGAAACACGCGTACGGCTTGGTCTGGTGCTCAGGCATTCCTATTTGCACACAAGACATCGCTTCCACGTCTTGCGGATGTTTCGAAGCGGTATGCCGACCGCCCTGGTGGCTACACTCGTATACACTTGATGGGCCATCGAAAGGGTGACCATGCACCGCGTGCCGTGTTGGAGTTGGTGGACAACCCGACGGACGTGAAGCTGGATATAACAGCACGCTGTATTGCGCGTGAGACGTACATCATGCTGCATCGCGCTCAGAAAAATATTAGCTGGGATGTGTTGCAAGGTCTCATCAAGGCGCATGCAGACATTCCGTTGGAACAGGACACGCGATTCCATGAACTTACACGTAAGAATATCCGAAAGATTGTACGATTCCGTGGTGATGAAGCACGCACAGAGCTCGCAGATAAGGCAGCAGCATACCTCGAGCGCATGTGGGCCTTTGACACACTTGAGGGCCCACGCCGTCCGGATACCAAGCTGTGGGAGTCTATGGAGGCGACACGACCGGCCCGTGGACGTACGCTAATGCGACCCATGACGGGCCGGCGCACGCTCGCTGGTCAGTTGCCTGTGCACCTCGCTGCACGTGTCGGCACAGAGAAGGAGATGGCCGTGCCTATGCGCCGTTCGGATCGGACAATTGCACCTAGGCGCATTGTGCGCTTCCAAAAGCCCAGTGTCGTGCGTTTGGCGAAGGGTATCTTTGCCAAGCGCTATGTGCGTGGCTCGGCCACAGCTGTTCCATAGAAAGAAAAAGCCGCCCTGGGCATGGGCACCTTGTATTAGTCATCGGACGCATGCTTCTTCCCAGGCAGCCACATCTGCATCCAAAGGGTCGTTGGCTCGCTGGCCCTGCGTTCCTGTTCCCGGCCTAGACGGCAACGTGAGCGCTCGAAAAATTGCGCAAGAGTGCTGCGGTGTGTTGTGGCGCGTCCGAGTGCCATGGCCACCGCCGCCACGGGTATGGAGATCGCTCATGCCTACCCGACCTTTTCAACCCATGTACGCGCCTTCGCACATGGTTACATTGTATACCCATACCCTTGCCAACAAGCCAGAGCCGTGTGTGGATGTAAATGCATGGAATCTGGTTGCAAGTCCTGGGCGTGACGGTCTCGCGAGTTTGGATGCGCAGGATTTGCCCATTTTACCCGACTGTGCCAGCGAATGCATTGCGCTGCGTGACACACTGGTGCAAACCCTCCAGAACAAGCCTTCTCAGGACGCATTTTCTCACTTGGAATCAGTTTTGTCCACGGCTTATACCACGATCTTTTCACCATTCCAACATGACGCGTCACTGAAAGACACGCAGGTGGGTGCTGCTATTCTGTCTTTTATTGGCTTGACATCCGAGGCACTTGTACATATCAATACGCACGAGTCCTTTGTGATCGCACAAAAACTTTTGATCTATACGCAGCAGCACATTGGGGCAGTCCCCGGTGTGCACTTTCGCCGCATAGCCGCTGATCTGGGCCAACGCGGTCAGGTCGATCATGTGCTACAACTCGTGCGTCTCGCCCAGATACACCATGAGCATGATTGGGCTTTGTGGTATGCAGAGTTCCTTGCATTAAACTCACTCCATAATGTCGAGTTTGACACGTACTGGAGCTCGACGGTAAAAAAGTCCACGGGCGACGTGCCGTATGAGGCATACGAACTTTGCATGCTACACTGGGCATCTCACCGAAATCATCATATGTATCGGGGGGCACTCAAAGGGCTTCTTAAGTCGCATCATACTTTGCGGAGCCGTACATGGCTTGCCCTATTCGAAACGTATCCACCACTCACTGCGATTGTGAGGAAAGAGTATGCGTACCTAATCAAAATGGATCCGGCTGCCATGATTCCTGCGCTAATGCAGAAGATGATTGCTTACAATGCAGTTCACTATGTTCCATGGATTCTTTGGACTGTGCGGGTCCCTGAAAGCCAGCGGCTCGTCCGAGAGCAAAAGAAAGTACCGCTGTGGTCCCGCGAGACACAACACTTGATACCGACATGGGGGCCATGTGCCACAACCTATTCACTGGCAGCAACCTGCGCTGGACGACAAGGTCGACTTGATGTGGCCATTAGGTTTTTCAAGCTCGCATTGAAATGCGCTGCTCACGACCGACCCTTGGCCGCAAGTGAGCGCCTGCCGGAGGCAGAACGACATCCAGATACAGTGGCAATGGAGTACGCATGTGTCGGTGTCGTCAATGCTTCTCTCCGAGCCGACAGACCTGGTCTTGGGATAGCCTTCGCACAACATGTGACAGGATTGTATTTCGGCATCCAGAATGCAAGAAAATTTAACGTATCGAAGCGATGTACGACATTAACTACAATGCTAATCGCATCAATGATCAAGTGTGCAGGTCGTCTGTACAATAAAAGCCTATTGACTCTTGTGCTAAACCTTGCACAAGAACTAAAATTACGTATCAATGGCCGCGTGCGCCGCGCCCTGGCTGTCTTGATTATGGAGTGTCTCGACCCAAGGAGCAAAAACTTGGGTCTTATGTATAAAATGCTGTCATTTTTGCAGAAACCAAGCCCGAGCGAATCGCTGCATGGCAAGTTGCGCACCGAATTAAAGGCGATGGGCTTCGATTATCGCATGCAGCGAGCAAAACCGATGCACATGTCTCACGTGTCACGCGCGCTGCCTTCGCCTGAGTATCAGTCCCTGAAGTGGGTCCGAGACACCCCTCTTCAGCCCGAAGCAGAGCCGAGCGTGTCAAAGATGGCCTCGCCTACTACGGTGCCAGCGGCGCCCAGACTACGCACGCAGTATATGCACTTGTTACTCAAGACAAAAGACAAGGAGGCCGTTCAGCACACATTTCGCACTTTCCTCGAAGCTAATCAGGCCCCTTGTAGACGGCATGTGCAACTATTACTGTCAGCTCTGTGTAACACTCAGCAAATGAATGAAGCATGGTGGATCCTAAGCCGTGGGCTGGAAATGTGGAATATACGGCCGCACGCCAACATGTATGAGGCCGTGAGTAGTGCGTATGCACAGATGGGCGACTGGCAGTCTGTATCGCGTGTGCTGAGGCTCATGGAACGGAATCATATCGAGGTGAACATGTACCTCTATGACAGGCTCCAAATGTCCGCCACGTCCAATGAGGTAGACAGCCTCAACATCGTGCCGACCAAAAGCCTCGATATGACGCACCACAAGCATGTCTTGCAACATTTTGTGCTCTTAATGAAACAACGTAAATATTTGGAGGCACAACAATTTGCTACCGCGCACCTGAGAACGGTTCGGAAGCCTGGTGGCAAGTGGCGTCGCGCTATGAGAGATGCAAGGTTACGGCTTATAAAAGTGCGTGATTTGGAGGCGCTCGCTCTCTCTAAGAAAAACGTAAGAAGCTCGAGAGACCGTGACCAAGAAAGGCGAAAGGCGCGTAGTTTCCGGTACTATCTTGTTACCTTGATCAAGAGAATCCTGCGCAGATACCCTCGAGCGACCCGATAGATGTAAATTAGACATGGGTATCATGTGGTAGAGGTGAAGGTGCAGGTGCAGGCGGCGCTGCCCCTGCTGCTAGCTCGGGTGCTGCAGGATCAAGGGCCGAGAGGGCCATGGTACGATGGCGCTCGGCCTCGGCTCGAGGATTCGTGGGCGCAAGTCCTGATACATGAAGTTCCAGGTCCATGTCATCGTCCATGGCCACCGGGAGCACACGTAGAGTCGATGCAGCATGGTACACGCGCCGGCTTATAGGTGCAAGAAATGGTTGGATCACAGTGGGGAAAAACTTGGCGAAGGCGAAGGAAGAGCTCGCATCGCCCCACAAACCCGTGCCGTGTGGCTGGTAAAAGCGCAGATAAATCCAGGCAACAATCCATGCTACCTGCATTTCCAGAAAAGGCGCGTATAGGCCAAACAGAATTGGGATGTTGGATACGCCTACCACGAGCATGAGGGCATCGCGGTAACGATACGATTCGGGCCATGCCAAGACGTGATCGGGCCAAAGTTGAGTGTATGCGACGAGAAAGCCGATAAATACGGCATATAACCCATTATAGCATACATTCAATACATATTGCTTATGCGTCAGGACTTCTTGAATGCCGGCTAGAACGTAGGCCAGTACGAACAACACGATACGTGATACGACACCCACAACGCTGGAGAAGCGGATCAGTTCAAGCATGCCCCATTGTTGCTCCAATGCTGGAGCAAGAATGGGTAGGATGCACAAATGCAGCGCCATCTCCATCACGGATATCGTGCATGGCAAAGAGGTCAAGACCGTCCACGGCCTCTTCCAGCTGTGGCGTGGCACCCATAACAGGTGCCAGAGTTCTTCCGTGCGCGGTACATGCGCCACACTCCACGCGAAATCAAGACAAATAGTACTAATGACCACAGAAACCATCATAACCTGCGTACCTGCCGGCAGCGTCTGGATATACGTCCAAAGCCGGCGGGCATGCATGGCCACTGACGCCATCCCAAGAGTGTTCCAGGCAAACACCACACCTCCACCCACGCGTACCTCCCAGGTTCGCAGCAACCTGGGATTTATGTAGAGAGAGCGGTTCGTCGTATATGGCCCGCGACTGGGCGTCAGTTGCTCGCTTTGACGAGCCTGCATCTCGCGTGCGGTGTGCTGATCCAACGACGTAGGCATGCCGGACGACGATCAAGCTTCAACGCAATTTTCTGCATCGGAGGTTAACTTGCTCATCTACCACTATCTCAAAGAGTCAGGCTTTCTGCATACATGCTTCACACTCAGGTATGAAGCGCGCTTGGACGACCTGCCAGCATCGCATGAGCCGATCGTGCAGCCAGGTCAACTCCTGCAATATCTTCACCGTGGACTTTTATATACAGCCGCCGAAAAGCATGTACAGAGCATGCAGGATGCAGGCACTAGCTCTCAGACGACAGATGTCACAGCCACCTTGCCCAAACCCGACGCCCTCGTGAAACCCATGCGTCTGTCTCCGCCGCCATCCCGACCCGAAAAGGTCGAAAAGCATGTGAATGCATCGTCACAAACACCTGTGTGGCAGTCTGAGCCCGTGCCTCCGTCCAGAGAGGCTGGCGAAGCGACCAAGCGCAGTTCCGAATGGGACGTGCCGCCTTCAGAAAAGCGGAGCAGAGCCGAGGATTCTACGCACATGTCGCCCACAGAGACACGCCGCACCAAGTCCAAGACGAAAAAAAACGGACACGCGCGGCGCACATCTGAACAGGGTGCTAAGTTTGCGCCAGCGCCCACAGCCACCAAAGACCCCAATGCCACACAACTTTCTGGACATACCGCAGAAGTTTTTGTATCAGCATGGAATCCTAGTGTTCCAGGGATGCTTGCTAGTGGCGCAGGTGACGCAACTGTGCGTATTTGGGATATGATGTCGCCGGACGAGGCGCCAGCTGTCTGTAAGCACTTGCCACCAACGCAAGCCAAGAATGTGTCATCCGTCGAATGGAATTCAGACGGCACACTTCTGGCTTCAGGCTCTCACGACGGTATTCTACGGCTTTGGACGCCTCAGGGCGATTTACATCTCGTCATGTCGATGCATCAGGGACCTATATTCGGCGTGCATTGGAACCAGAAAGGAACCATGCTGCTCACGGGTGGCGCTGATGGAACGGCGATTGTGTGGGACGTTGGCAGTGGTCGCACGCGACAGCAGATCAGCCTGCATTCCAATAATGTTATGGATGTGCAGTGGCTCACTGGCAGGTCCTTTGAGCATGTGGCACATCCCAACCAGGCGCTGGCTGATGCACTTTTTGCAACGTGCTCAGCAGATGCCACCGTGCATCTGTGCAAATTAGGTGAACCAAAGCCCATCAAGACCTTTGCTCGACATTCGGACGAAGTAAACGCAATCCGCTTTGACCCATCACAAACTCTGCTAGCGTCAGCGTCTGATGATGCTAACGTACATATATGGCCACTGAATTTATCGGGACTAGCTACAAGCACAACCTCTGTGGCGCCAAATGACACCGAGCCCCTACATATTCTCCGAGGACACACGCAGGAAGTGTATGCACTGGCATGGAATAATACAGGACCCGGCTCATCGCATCCAGACAAGCCACGTATGCTAGCGACCGCTAGTTTTGACCACACAGCCCGCATTTGGAATGCAGACACAGGTGCATGCCTTCATGTGATTCAGGGCCACGAAATGAGCGTGTTCACACTGTGCTTCAGCCCATGTGCTCGCTACTTGGCTACAGGAGGCATTGATCATCGCGTTTTAATTACACGTGTATCTGATGCACATACTGTCTACTCCTACACGGGTGGTGGATCCATTATGGACTTGGCCTGGACCCAAACACCTCGCACGCAGCTCGCTGTGGCCCAGTCAGACAAGCAGCTCGTGGTCCTCGACTTAAGTACAAGCCTCCATTAGAACATATGTCACGTGTTTTGGTGCATAGTTTCTACTGTAATCACGTGGGCGTGGAGTGACCGAGACTCCGTTGGAAGAGACTGCTAGTAGGGCGCTGGCGGAGCGCCTGTATCTTTAACGCACATCACCACCTCAAGTCGTTGACTGACTGGCCTTTCAAACCAGATCAGTACTTGAATTCGGAACTTGCAGAAGAAGTCTACTGTATCGTTCCTATTTCTACCTTGGTGCACTTTTCTACTTAACAAATATGGCTGCGGTTGGAATTCCAAGTATGTGTTACTGCTCGTGTAGACGACAGCATGCTAACTCGATGACAGAGAACATTGCCTCGCTCAGCATTCCTGAGACCGGAACTGTTCGTCTTTTCGGCAAGTGGGAGTACGTACTAGCAAACGTATCGGATTGTGCTAACCATGCAGCGCTCAGGATGTCGAGGTCAAGGACATTTCCCTGACGGACTACATCTCGCTTCGTAACGCCGTCTACACCCCTCACACGGCCGGTCGCTACGCCACTAAGCAGTTCCGCAAGGCTCAGATGCCCATCGTTGAGCGCCTTGTGAATGCCCTCATGTTCCACGGCCGTAACAACGGCAAGAAGCTCATGGCTGTTCGCATTGTGGCGCACGCCTTTGAAATCATTCACCTCCTTACCGATGCCAACCCCATCCAGATCCTTGTGGACGCCATTATCAACACCGGCCCCCGTGAGGACTCGACTCGTATTGGTTCGCAGGGCACGGTCCGTCGTCAAGCCGTCGATGTGTCGCCTCTGCGTCGTGTGAACCAGTCGATCTCGCTCATCACGACCGGTACGCGTGAGTCGGCTTTCCGCAACGTAAAGAGCATTGCCGAGTGCCTCGCTGACGAACTCATCAACGCTGCTAAGGGCTCATCGAACTCGTTCGCGATCAAGAAGAAGGATGAGCTCGAGCGCGTCGCCAAGTCTAACCGTTAAAAATCTTGTGAAGGAAGAAGGATGCATGCCTGGCTCGAGTCTGTTGTCCACTCGCCGCCATGTGTCCTTGAGACGTGTAGGGCGTGGTCGTCCATCAGGAGGGCAAACTCTATTCTCGGTTCATTCGCCCTGTGTATATCCTCAAGGGATAGCTGTGCGTATGCTCTATGTACACAGGTCATGCCTGGGCCGAGCCTGGGTGGTGGTCCTTGTTGTCGGGTGGTGGCTGTCTCTTGCTTATGCCTGTGGCGCATTGCTCTCTATACTCTCGAATTAAATTAGCCATGTCAATCTAGGATGACGCAGAAAAGAGAAACCCATATGAGCGTGTAGTAATAGGATGGTAGCGCCCGTGGTGGTATCGTATCACGTGGCCATAAAACCGTCAGCGTGGCTCGATTCCCACTGAGCACCAATACGTCGACATTGCTGTGTCGCAGATTGCGGGACATATACCACGAACATGTTGAACAACATGATCAGACCCGTCCTTCGATACCCATCGATGTTTCGCACTCCGCCATTGCCGCTCAAGCCGATGAGGCTTGTTCGACAACCAGCACGGTTCGTGACAAATGAGTCAAAGAAAGTATGGAAAGCCGATGCACAGGATACAATGGTGGATGACCAACGACGTCTTCGAAATAAAAGTGCAGCTATGTATGCAGCAGCGGGTCTTATAACAGCTTTGGGTCTTACTTATGCAGCTGTGCCACTGTATCGAGCGTTTTGCGCAGCAACAGGATACAGTGGAACTCCCATGACCGACGCGTCACGGTTCTCTGAGCCATCGCGATTGGTGCCGTCATATAACGACCCGCTCAATGAAGCTCGAGCTACAGAGCGTGTTCGCGTGTCTTTCATTGCGAGTACATCGGACCGCATCCCGTGGTCGTTTACACCTGAGCAGCGCGAGATTTTCGTGCTGCCAGGCGAGACCGCACTCACATTTTTCAAGGCACACAACCGCACAGACCACGATATTATTGGTATTGCTACATACAACGTTGTTCCTGACAGGATTGCGCCGTACTTTAATAAAATTGAATGCTTCTGCTTCGAAGAGCAAAAGATTCGTGCAGGTGAGGAAATTGACCTGCCTGTCTTCTTTTTCCTAGACAAGGAGATGCTCGAAGACAAGGAAACCCGGAACGTGAAGGATGTCATTCTGGCCTACACATTCTTTAGTGCGCGGCGTAACCCTGTAAATGGTCAGTTGGAACCTGACACCGACCTGTCCCGCTACACAGTAGGAAAAGATTCATTGTAGACGGCAGCATAGAATTACAATATACGAAAGAATCGAACGAGCTATGAATTTACTCTTTCTTCTTCTCCTTCTTCTCCTTTTTCTTCTTCTCACCTGTCTCGCCGGCCGCCTCAAGCGCCTTCTTAGCTGCCTTCTTCTCCTTCTTGCGTCGTTTGCGCTCTTCTTCAGTTTCTTCCTGGTTGTCTTCATCGACGTCGGCTTTCCGCTTCTTGTCGCTCGAACTCTCCTTGGCTTCCTCCTTATCTTCCTCGTCCCTGTCGTCATCGGCCTTGGATGCATCAGGCTCAGCCATGGATGAGTTGCCCGCCTCTTCTGCTGCAGGCTTCGAGTAGTCAACGTACTCCTTCGTCCATTTTTCTGGGGTAACGCCATCGATTTCATGGCCATGCTTGTCCAGCTTACCTTCCTTGACGAGCTTCTTTTTCTCGAGGGCCTTTGGACCCAGACCCCAGCGTCGGGGATAAGTGTCACGCTCCATGATACAACGCTTCACTTTCGCCACAATACCGTGATCGCAAGTCGACAGATCGACCGTGGTCATTTGCGCAATACCAATGGCGATGGCCTCGCCCTTGGTGGTGATAAGGACAACCTCATCGTTCAGCTCAATGTTTGCCTCAAAGCGGAGCAGACCAGGGATCATGAGTTTGGCACCGTAGCACACTGCGTTTACGGCGCTATCTTTAACGACAATACGTTTATACCCAACCAACAGTGACTCAAGCGGACGAATCACTTTACGGAGGTAAGACTCGTCTCGCTGGTTGTCGTAAAGCCATTGAGCGTCCAGTACATCATGCATCGTCACCATATTATCGTCTTCACTCAAGGCACCACTGCGAACACGACGCAGTTCTTGCATGTGGCCACCAACACCAAGTAAAAGACCGAGATGCACACACAAAGTACGGATGTATGTGCCAGCTTCACAGCTGACCCAGAAAACAGCCAGATGACGGTCATTGTCGAATTCAAGCAGCTTAGATTCATAGATTGTACGGATACGAAGCTGGCGCTTGACGGCAGAAATCAAGGGCGGGCGTTGAAACAGGGCACCTGTGAGCGTCTCGAGGACACGAGGAAGTTTACTTGGATCATCGATCTTGTCATGTAAACGCAGCACAGAGACATACTCCTTACCAGCGCTCTGCTGTGATTTGACCAGACGAGTAGCACGGTCAATACACACAATCAAGCATCCCGTCACCTTGGGATCCAGCGTGCCAGAGTGACCCGTCTTTTCCACACGAAGGATACGGCGCAGCCATGCGACAACCTCGTGTGACGAAGGGTTCGAAGGCTTATCCAAATTGATCACGCCGCTGCTAACGTACGTTAAAATGTCGCGCGTGAGTGGCGTGCAGCCATGCGGAATCGGGGTGAAGTGACTACTACGCACGAGAAGCTTATCGTAGTCCTTAAGTAAAAGAGGCCATTCAGAGTATCTCAGGCTTGGGCCCGAGTTGTCAGGCTTGATCATAAACTCTGCGTTGCCAGCCATGACAAGCCCCAATGCAGTGCACAGTACGCCAACTTTTTCTAGCAGAGGGCCGACGAAAGTCGCCCTACCCTCGACCCGCCATGTGGATCCACGTGGCATGAGCTAGTCACGTGGGAATAAGAAGGATGGATTTGTAGTTCTGCATCGAGTGACTGCAAGCCCTTCCTTCAAGCTTTGCTGATCCCAACAGTAGGCTGAGTTCTTATTAAAATGGCTGTTACGAAGACGAACAAGGTTGTCGGCTCTGGTGCCTCGAAGGCTTCGGCCAAGGGCAATAGCTTTTTCATCGACTTCTCCGGTCCTGCCAACGACGGTGTTCTTGATGCCGACGCTTTCGAGAAGTTCCTCCATGACCGTATCAAGGTCGATGGTCGTCCTGGCCAGCTCGGTGACGCCGTGCAGGTTGTTCGCGAGGGCGAGGGCAAGATCTGGATTAAGACCTCGATTCCCTTCTCGAAGCGCTATCTCAAGTATTTGACGAAGAAGTTCCTTAAGCGCTCGGGTCTTCGTGACTGGCTCCGTGTGGTCGCCACCTCCAAGCCTGGCTTCGAGGTTAAGTTCTTCAATGTCTCGTACGACCAGGAGGACGAGGCTGACGAGGACGAGGCTGACGAGTAGACTTGTCGCCCCTCTCAGATCGAGATGCAATAGATAGACGGATGAATTGCGTCGAGATCGCCTCTCAAAAAAATAGTCGATAGTGATACAACCTGATACGTATTGCTACATACTTTACCTTCAGTATCCTTTTGGAATCTGTCGTTTATGATGCGATGAACTGCGCTTCTTACCGTCCCGCTTGTCGATACGCTTTTGCGCGCGGAGTTCCTTTTTCATGCGTCGGTCAACCATGCGGTAGCGACCCTTGGTGCCCGTTGGACGACCTTTGATACCACGGTTCGGACCGCGGGCCACGACAAGCTGTGGTGCCTGCTTTTGCGTCTTCTTGCCAGAGCGAGCCATAATCTTGCTAATATTCTCCGCCTTCTCGCGTTCAGTCAGATCGGCATTTTCGTTGATGGCATCAGCTTTCTTTTGCGCACGCTCGAGGCGCAAAGCTGCGCGATGCTTCTTGCGAGCCTTGGCTTCAGCCACTTTCTTAATAGGACGTGCATCCAGCGCACGCTGACGCGCACGAAGTGCCTCGACGGCTTCTTTTGAGAGCGGCATATTTGAGCGGTAGTGTTTGTTTTCATCCTCCAAGAACCATTCCGGGAGACCCGACTTATCATTGAAACTGTGGCGGTTGAAGCCTTGATTCACAAGGTCCGTCTTGGTCATTTGCCTGTTTACGAGAGCGTGAGCCATAGATACAGCTTCTGCCGTCTGTAAACCATAGTCATTGACTTTGGCTTGGTTTTTGGCAACTTGGTCTTCATCATGTACGCTCCATTCTTGCTCAGGGATTGTGTCGAGTTGATTCGATGGCACAAGCTCCATGTCATCTTCTTCTTCCTTCTCTTCGTCGTCATCTTCCACAGGTGTCGGGACTTGAACACTTGCCTTGGGTTTAGGCGCAAGGGATTCAAGCGGCACCATATCCTGAAAGATAGGGTTATCAAACCACATAGCTGAAGCAGCGCTTTGTTTCGGCACGCGAGTAGTGTCAACTGTCGCATAAACATCATCATCATGATCCGTAGACTGGCGCGCCTTTTGTCGAGATGCGACCTTTTCCCGTAGTTCTTCGCGCTCGATTTCATCATCCTCAGCATCATCAGAATCATAAGTTTCTTCGTGGTATTTGCGCCTAATGGCAGCATCAAAGCCCTTGGCCACATTTTCGTCGTCACTTTCATCAGAAACGCCTTCAGGTTTTGAAGAAATACCGTTCCATTCCTCATACTTAGATGACTTTCGACGCGCTTCTTTCGCAAGATGCTTCGAATCACGACGTTGAAGGTGCTCTTGGTACTGCTGGTACATGTGGTCCATACCAGACTCAAGTTCATTCAAACGCCGTTCACGGTCATCCAGGTCTTCCTCTGAGTCATCTTCTGGAGTTTCTTCGTCGTCTTCGTCGTCACTACTAGGAGCCTCGTCAGCATCGAGCAGAGTTGTAGAATCACGATGACGCGCATTGTCTACAGCATCCAACGAGAACATATCCTCTCCTTCTAAAGCCCGATCTTGCCACTCTTCACCCAAATCCATAGGTGTTGTCATGTTGAGCTGAAGCTTCTGAACGGCCTTGGCGCGCGCTTCGTTACGCCTACGGCGTTCTTTGCGGGCACGCTTGGAAGCCACTTCATTTAAACGTGCAAGCTCTTCGTCAATAGCATCTTCCTCATTCATCGGCTCCATCTCCACTGTGACATTGGTCGCATTATCTTTGACGGGGAGTTTGTCCAGTTCAAGCGACTCACGAATCATCTTGCGCCACTTCATCAGGACAGAGAAGTCGCGACGACCAAGTACCTTCAAGTCTTCGCAGTTCGCCTTGACATCATCGTTAGTAGAGGGATGTTTGAGGTGTGCCTTGTCAGCATCACTATCAAAGGTGATCCGATTATATGTGCCGAGTACAGCCACTGCATCGTCGGCACGAATGTAATCGTCGGCACTAATGGTTTTGTACAGGGTATAGTTGCCATCCTCATAACCATCGCGTTTACGACGGCTTTTTTCAGGGTTTACGACATTTTCCAACAGGTTACGTGAGCTGGAACCGAGCATGTCCTTGCTAGTGGGATCGAGTTCTTTGAAAACGTAGCGGGGGTCAAGGAACTTGGGATCGATGCGCGCGAGGTTCTTAAAGCGCTGACAAACAACGAAGATCTCAGCTGATACATTACGTGAAGATGGAGGCTTGGTTGCTTCAACGTGATGGAACAGCTGCTGAAATACCCACATAAGATTATTATAGTCTTTGGAGCGGAATACCTTGGTGACGAATGCGCCACCAGGCACGAGGAATTCGACCGCAAGACGGAGTGACTGCAAGGTCAGCTCATTTTGAGCATAAGCATCCTGCACCCAAGCAGTACCGACATTAGGCGCACCGTCATGAAGCACCACATCAGCCTTCCAATCTTTCATGTGCTCCCTGAGCTGGTCACGACATCGATATGAGTTGATATCTTCTGCAAAGGTAATACAGCGAGGTATCGGCTTGATGGGAACCAGATCCACACCCAGAATCAAGCTGTTCGGCGGCATGTGCTTACTGGCCACTTGGAGCCAACCGCCTGGCGCGGCACACAAGTCGATACAACAATGAGCATTTTCTAAAAAATTGTACTTTTTGTTGAGTTGTACCAGCTTGAAAGCAGCACGAGAGCGATACCCTTGCTCCTTGGCGAGCCAGTAGAATTTATCCAGACGGCCCTTACCCGCCTTCTTCTCGTGCTTACCCATGACGCACGCACGTAGCTTGAGACGAAAGGACGAGCTACAAAATTTTTGGCTTTGCTCTCGTAATCTGCCACGTGACATTTTACGAGGACGAGAAGAAAATGGCCCGCGAAGCATGGCAGACGTGTGCCAAAGGGAACAACGATTCGGAGGTTGTGTGATCGCTGCGATGGCTGAACCTTCCTCGTCTACTTTGCAGCGCCCGATGGAGCCTGCCTTTGATGAAGCAGACATTGACTATTCTGATATTGAGGCTGCTTATGACGTCCAGATGGACGAGTCTCTCGACAACGTGGTGGTGATCAATGGTGTGCCCATTGTGACGGCTGCCAAGGAGCAGCGATTGTTTGAGGTGATCCAAAAGCGTTTCCGCACGCATGCAAACTTGGACATTGAACTGAGCGCGATGCATATGCCTTACAAGGAAGATGGTGAGTCGAAGGGCTACATCGTATTGGAGCTGGCCAGCAATGACGAAGCATCTCAGGCGATTCGTGCCATGAACGGCTATGCTTTTGACAAGAAGCACCGTTTCTTGATGAGCCGACTCACCGATGTGGAACGCCTTGCAAACATGGACGAGTCCTATACGGACCCTGAAGAGGAGCCGTTCCAACAGCGTGGCCACCTGCGTTCCTGGCTCATGGACCAATTGGGTCGCGACCAGCTTGTCATGTGTGCGCGTGATGACGTGATAGTGTCGTGGCACAGTCGGATGGGGCAGCCGGATGAGGCGCACAAGCGTACGCGCTGGACTGAGTCGTATGTGCAGTGGTCACCCCAGGGCATGTACTTGGCGACATTCCACCTGCAAGGCATTGCTCTATGGGGCGGTCCAACATGGGAACGAATCATGCGATACCCTCATCCAGGCGTGCGACTCGTGGACTTTAGCCCCGACGAAAAATACATGGTGACCTGGTCGCCTGAACCGATTCAGGTGCCGGATAATGCTCCACAGGGCCCGCAATTCTTTGCGCCTGAAGACGAAGGTAACCGCGTTGCTGTGTGGGATGTACGGACAGGACATCTTCTACGCACATTCCCAATTCTTCAGGAGGACACGGCAGGACCCAACGGACCAGCCATGAAAGGCTTTAGTTGGCCATTCCTCAAATGGAGCGGCGATGGCAAGTACTGTGCCAAGGTCACGCCTGGCAAGGGTATCAGTGTATATCAGCTTCCTTCGATGGGTCTGCTTGACCAAAAGAGTATAAAGATTGAGGGTGTGGTCGACTTTGAGTGGGCGCCCCTGGGTGATAAGGACAAGGAGGCATTGGAGGTGTGGAACGACGGCAAGAACAAAAACCTGCCCAAGGGCTTCAAGAAGCCGCGCGACAATATGCTGGTCTACTGGCAGCCTGAAGTGCAGAACCAGCCTGGACGTGTGACGGTCATGAGCATTCCAAGCCGTGAGATCTTGCGCTCCAAGAACCTCTTCAATGTCGCTGACTGTAAGCTGCACTGGCATCCCCAGGGTGACTTTTTGTGTGTCAAGGTCGACCGCCAGACCAAGACGAAAAAGACGGTCTATTGCAACTTCGAGCTATTCCGTATGCGCGAGAAGGACTTCCCTGTCGAGGTGGTGGAGCTCAAGGATCCGGTAGTGGCGTTCGCATGGGAGCCGCAAGGCACGCATTTTGCTGTGATCTCGACCAATGACCCCAACTTTGGCGTCGTGGCACCGAGCATCGCAATCAAGACGCAGCTCAACTTTTTCCACTTACATCCACGAGGCGATTTCCGCCTGCTTAAGGCGTTTGACAACAAGTCGTGCAATGCGCTCTTCTGGTCACCACGGGGTCGGCACTTGCTCGCAGCGACGCTAGGTTCGTCGAGCAAATATGACTTGGAGTGGTACGATGTTGACTTCAACAGCGATGCGCGCTCGGCCAACAGTGATGCCCTTGAAGAAGTCAAGCTGATTGGCAGCGGCGAACATTACAGTATCACGGACGCTGAGTGGGATCCGAGTGGCCGTTTCCTAACGACCTCTTCGAGCTTGTGGCGCCACTCGATGGAGCAAGGCTATACCATTTGGGACTTCCGCGGTAACGAGTTGCAAAAGAATGTCATTGAACAGTTCAAACAGATTCTGTGGCGTCCCCGCCCGAGGTCCTTGCTGAGCAAAGACGACATGAAACGTGTGCGTCGCAATTTGAAAGAATACTCCAAGATGTTCGATCAAGAGGACGAGGAAGCCGAGAGCAGTCAAGCGCTCGCTCATCGCGAAGAGTACAGGCGCATGGTGGACGACTGGAAGGCATGGCGCGAACGCAACCGCAAGATGCTGCAGACGGCACAGAGCCAGAGCAGCGAGCCCATTGGTATCTCGAATGCCTCGCAGCTCGAGCAGGAAAGTATGGAAGAGATTCAGGAATGGATCGAAGAAGTTCTGGAAGAAAAGGAAGAAGTCTTGGCGTAGACGCGTTGGTAGTAACCCAGTGAAGTATCAGCTGGTGTGGACATGGGGCCTAGGATACTATAGAGGTTATATACTTACTTGGCAGCGCCGTTCACCTTGATCCATTGCGAGCGGATGCCAAGGCTCGACGACAGGACACCAGCCAGACCTATGACACCATCGTTGAGGTTAAGCCAGCCCGTCGACGTTCCAGGATTCAACCAGTCGCACAGGTCCTGGAGCATCTGCAGACGCACAGCTTTGGTCTCAGCCGCGATTTGGTGCAGCTCCACGCGACGCTCGGCCTCCTTCTCGGCCGTCGCCCTCGGAGCCTTGGCATGCTTGTTGCGCTGCAATAGATGGTATGATTTGTAGGCACCGCTGATTAGCGAGAATGTCAGGCCAATAAGCCAGAAGCGTGCGGCGTTCTTGGCAATTTTCTGGTACGTCTCTTTCTGAAAGGCGTAGGCCTTAGCGCCATGAATCCATTGGAGCGCGTCGAGTATCAGGTAGCAAGCGTAGCCAAGCTGCCGGCCCACAGCCGTCACCTTGAGCACAGGGTCTGGTGTCGCGACCGCCTTCAGAGCAGCTTGGAAATGTTCAAGAAATTTCCCAATTCGGAAAAGCTTGCGGCTCAGCGCGATGTTAGACTTGATCGACGAGAAGCGCATGACCGTTTCTTTTGGCGCACCGACCGACACATAGTACCACGCCAGGAATCGCGCGAGATATTGCACGACACGAGACGTCTTGTCACGTCCTACTGTAGTACTCCAAAATTTAAGCACCTGGGAAACGTATGGGTGCATGACAATTTGCTGCACTGAAGCCATGTTATAGAGGTGTGGGTGAAGGCGTCACAAGTGGGGCAGGGACCCCAGTTTGAGCCGGCAGCACCGAGGGCAATTTGCTTGGTCAGCGCGCAGGAAGCCCCATCCAGGGTACGGTGCGTGATGATTTGCTATAACCTACCTCGGACATGCCGTGCCCACCGGTGTCGACGGGCCACGTGGTGTGCGCCGACGATTACATGACCGTGCACATACTTTGTGGAGATGCTTCGCCTCCACGCGACGAATCCTTGGCCTTCGCAGATTGGCGCTGCTCTTCTATTAGCCGCAGCCCCCTCCGTGCTGTCTCCGTCATGCGCTCCATCGATTCTTGTGCACTCTTTCCCATCGCTACTCGGCTTCCTGTGTGAATAACCCGAGTATACACTCTTTGTGCCTCATCTAGGTCCGCCTCTCGGGTATCCATGTCCCCTGCACCGCGTCCTTCCAGTAGCATCGCACTGTAATTCATCATAGCTGGGAGAAAAAGCTTAGAAGAAGCTGCTGCAAACCACTCGCGCGCATTTCTGTCGTCGGGTAACACACCGTACCGTGATTTGTGCTCCTTGCTGGGGATGTCCCGGCAAAGGTACAAATGTCCCATGTTGTACGCACTCGGTATATGGCCGTTTTGGGCCGCTTGTAGAAAGTAGCGGGCAGCTAGCGCAGATAAAGTCGTTGCCTCGTCCATGAGATGAGAATCAGCACTCGACTGTGCACGCTCCGCGTATATGGTGCCTAGTGCATGGCTTGCCTGAGCACTTCCACCGCGAGCACCGTGCTCGAAGTATGTTAACGCGCGGGACTTGTCCTGTCGCACGAGCTGGCCAGTGTAATACAGTTGCCCAAGTTCAAACCATGCCTCTGCATATCCATTGCGTCCTGCGCGCTGCCAAAGGTCCACAGCCATTTGCACTTGCTTGATTTCTTCGTCGTTGGGTTGCTCATCTGTTTTCGACGTGATTTTGGCTAGGACGAGTCGACCCATCCCAAACTGGGCCTGGCCATGACCCTTACTTGCGAGGTGTGAGTACGTCGCGGCGGCGGCTTGTGCCTGGATGGCATCCAACTCTTTCGACGATGTGGGAACGAGTCCCTCCATGACCATGGTGGCCCATGAAAACCCTGCATCATCATCTCCCTGGTGGTAGGCGACGAAATACATACACGCGACAATGGGTAGACGACGCGTATCACGCACCGCTTGTAAAATGGTAGATGCAAGCTTACGCAGACTCGAAGTGTGTGCCTCGGCTCGCGCAAGCACTTTCGTCACCTGTAATTCGCACTCGTGTGAACAGACTGAAAACGTGTCTACTGTGTTGCCAGTCGGTCCCTGGTGCTCTTGTGCGTGCAGAATGATGCGTATGATCTGTTCTGCAGCATCACGCGGCATTGGATAGTTCTTCATGCGTGGCAGAAACGCTCATATCAGCAAAAGACAACGTACCTGTGGCAAGGTCCTGAGTGGCGTGACCCGTACGGTCGGAGATGGCGCGACGAGGCTCTGTGTTTGTGCGCGCTAATAGCTGGTTTGGTATCTTCTTTGAACTTGCCGTGTGGACGTTGCCGATATGGTGCTGCGTAACGATATGCCGTGGACGGTTGGCAGTGGCTCTAGCTGCAAGGGCATCCCCTGCCATCCAACGGAGCATGATGAATCCAAGTGCGCTCCACTTACACCATCGCGTCAAAATAGGCCCTTTTTGCTTCTCGATCTTTGGAGCACACACGTGCCGCTTAGATGCAATCAAGCCACTTATTTTAAGATGCTCAACATCTTTCACTGATCACAAGAGAGACAGATGTACCGCACCACACAAACCAGACCGAAAGTCCATAGCTCTACAATCTATGCACCGGATGCTTTGTTCATCCGTTTCAAGTTACGAGCAAAGTCGCCATAACAATGTTCACACAAATGGTGCTGCAATTTTGGGCGTGAACATGCCTCGCAGTGCACGATATCTGGTATTAGCAACCATGGCTTGACAAGTTACGTACCAACACGATCCTTCAGACCTTTGTTTGCAGCTCTCATAGCTTTCCGAGAGTGGGACACCTTTTTCTTTGGCGCTGCTCGAAAAAGACCATCCCAATCAAGAGGGGACGCAGCTGACTCATGCTCAGCTGCCTCGAACACTGGGGCACCTGCTGCTGCGATCGCTGGCATACCCGAGCTGGGGCCACCAAAGAAATCAGAGCAAAGCGCATAAACACGGTTGAGATAGTCATTCGACGCACCCCAAGACCAGTACTTCGTCACGTACGAAGAAGAGGCAAGTCGGGATGAGTTTGACATGTACATCGAAGTGGAAGCTACTGCCTGTCGGAGCGCGCGAATATACATGATATGACGGAGGAAGTTCATCACAGGCTCACACCGCTAGCACAGGCACACGTAATGCCACCGCAGATAGAGTATGCCGGCCTCCAAGAATCAATCCGACAGCAAGACGACACGAGGAAAAGACGAGCGACTTTCGCAAGCAGACCCATTACATAAGCGCGACAAGACCAGCAAGCACGAAAATTCGTTTGTCCTATGTGTACTAATCTGAAAACCAACATGGGACGTACACACCCATCAATACATTAACGAGAGGGTAAAAATGATCATCCCCAAAAGTTACTTTGAAAACTGCGACTCAGTCACACCCTTGCCCATGGCAGCTGTAGAGGATACACCACCGGTAACGGTCTTGAGCAAGTTGTCAATGAACTCAGCACCACTCCATTTTTGATGCGTCAAGACATCGCAACCGATCTCACGCTCACGGCGCTGCACAAGCGTCACATAGGCCTTCATACCCTCCTTGGCGAAGCCTTTGGCGAAAAGGTCGCTGATATAAGCATTCGAGTGCAGACCACCCAGGGTGATGAACTGCCAGACAAAGCCGAGCTTACCAAGGTCCCAGACGTACTCCTTCATCTGCTGCTCCGAAAGCTTGGCAGCATCCCAGTTGAAAGAGGGAGACAAGTTGTATGCTAGCCACTGTTTCGGATACACAGCATGTACACCATCAGCGAACTCTTTAGCCTGGGCCAAAATGGGCGACTTGGTTTCCATCCAGAGCAAGTCCGCGTAAGGAGCAAAGGCCACAGCACGATGCACAGCACACTGGGTACCACCGCGGTATTGATAATAACCCTCACGCGTACGAGGAGCATCCCAATCCCAGAAGAAACCGCTGTTAGCATCAATGCCGTGCTTGGCGGCAAGGTCCCGAGCAGCACGGTTTGAAAGCTTCGAAGCTGCCTGCTTGTACTCCATCTGCACTTTCTTGGAGACACCTTTCTTGGCCATGGCATCTACGACGGCATCAGCGAAGAGCGTCAGACCAGCTTTCTTCGTCCACTCCTCCTCGACAGCAGCAAGGGCATCACCCTGCTTGCCGCTTCGCTCAGCAGCGTTCATTACCTCGACCAGAGGCTGCAGAGTGGGGTTCGTTGACCCTAAGATGAAGGCATGGTCGCGTTCATCGACATTCGTCGTGATGAGCGTGGCAGCCTCAGAATCCGTGCGAGCTACCACCAAGTTTTCGACACCCATAATGTCGAACTGAAGACGAATCGCAATTAGACGGTTGATGTGCTCTGAGATGGGCACGAGCACCTTGCCGGCCATGTGACCACACTTTTTCGTGCCGGGTGCCTGGTCCTCAATGTGGATACCAGCCGCACCCTTTTCAACGAACATCTTGGCCAGCTTCATCACAGCAGTGAGACCACCGTGACCTGTATCAGCATCAGCCACAATCGGGCGGAGATAATCGATGTATGGCGTCTTCGCACGCTGTTCCGGGGTCATTGAACGACGAGCATCCTGCTGCTTGCGATCATGGAAGAGCTGAGCCATAAACAGATGTTCAACCTTGTTGGGCACTGTGTTCGACGGGTAATCAGCCAGATCCGGTCCAGGCTCATTTGTCGAGCTGGCAGTGCTCGAACTTTGCCAACCAGACACGTAAACGGTCTCAAGGTACTTGGCCATCTGAGAGACCTGGACAGGGTCCAGTGCACCGTAAGTGTGGGACGTAGTCTTGTTCTGGGCATGCTTCTCAAGGAGGGTCCACATTTTTTTGGCCTGCTCGTTGGAGAGGTACTGGGGGCGGACGGTGCCGCGCTTACTCACGACAGACTCAGCCGTGTATGGGCGCGCCACGCCGGCGAAGCGTGGCGAGCTCCACCATTGCTTCACTTGCTGAACCTCCCGCTCAAACACTTCGTCTTCTTTCAACGGATCGTAAGGCATTGTCTGTACGTAATAAGCAAAGTCACCCCGCTTGTCGAGGAGTTTATATACGCACGGCTCCGGCCTCCGGGTGCTGACTCACCATGAAAAGCATACACTGTGTAGGTTCATATCAAAACCCACCAATGGTGGGGCTCCCCTAGGATCTCCACGGCTGTCAACCCCACACATCACGTGACAAAACCGGCAAGGCCGGTCAAGCTTAGCTCGACTTGGACACGCAGACTTCGGGGTCGAAAAAACATTGCACCCATGGTTCGTCCACGTGGTGGACCTGGGCGTGGAAGAGGCCGAGGCCGGAGATCGAGATGGAATGATGCACATGCTGTTAACGTGCTAGTTGAATACCCAGAACCACCAGAGTCACTTTGCACAGACGAAGAAGAAGAAGAGGAAGAAGAAGAAGAAGAGAGTAGTGACGAAGGAAGCGAGGACCAGGTTGACGAATCAGAAGATGGAAGCGAAGACGATCTCGGGTCAGCCACCGATCTGTCGACGCCTGTCCCTGTCGCTATGTGGGACTTTCAGCACTGCGACCCACGCCGGTGCAGCGGTAAAAAGCTTGCCAGGCATGGTTTGATCAAGGAAATGCGCGTCAACCAGAAGTTCCGAGGCATTGTGCTCACGCCTCATGCTACGCAAGTGCTCTCACCTGCCGATGCACCTATTCTGCGTGAATATGGCGTAGCCGTGGTAGAATGCAGCTGGGCTCGTTTGGACGAAATACCTTTTGGCAAAATCAAAAGTCCACACGAGCGCCTGCTGCCACGCCTCATGGCGACGAATCCTGTAAATTACGGCAAACCATTTAAGTTGAACTGTGTCGAGGCACTTGCCGCGGCCTTCTACATTTGCCAAGCAAAGCCACTGGGCGATCAGCTCCTATCAAAATTCGCATGGGGATCAAACTTCCCCGCGTTAAACCATTCTTTTCTTGCGCGCTACCGCGAATGTCGAAGCAGCCAAGGGGTCACACAGGCAGCCGACCGATTTGCTCAAGAGGAAGAAGAGGAGCGACTCGAGCGGCAGTTTGCTAAAACTGAGTTAGGCGGCGGCTATGATGCTATACCACTTCCACCTGCATCATCTGATGAAGACGGCGAATAAGTAGACATCCTTATAGCTACGTTTTCGTTGATAAATATAAGCAAATACCCTTATGCACGGCTTTCCATTATGTTTATGACCAATGTACCTACATCTGCGCGTCTCTGCCACAAATAATTTACAAGATTGTTGTACATCATGCGGTCCCAGCCGCCAAGCGCATGCAGCAGCACCCTGGCTGCACATCAGTGTCGATTCAGGCAGAACCGCGTGCCTATGTGAATGACATAAGCTTGGTATGCATAATTCCCCCGAATTCCGTGGCCTACTTTGTATCAATTGGCGTTCATCGGTACAACGTGCACCAATCATCCACTGAATTGGAAATAGGCGATCTGCTCGTTCGCGACGAGGCTTATCGTCGTGAACTAAGAATCGCTTTCTAACAAACACCCGCAGTGTCGAGCCTCGTCTAGCACCAAGCTTTCGTATCGCGCGCTCTTGCATTCGCTATAATCGCTTTGCCAAGTGTGTCTCACGAAACGCTCTTTTCAGCACCGAGTGTATCCCATTTGTTACATGGCTACGAAAGCCTCTCAATCAAGGTCAGGCCTCGCTTCTACTTCCACGATGTCACATAAGGGTATCACTCAGCAACAGAGACCCAGTGGTATGAGCCTATCCACATCCAGGCTTTCTCATGATCCTACCGGGAACAAGTCCCGGAATTTTTACATGCCTGGTGCTTCTCGGTCGCGTGTCCGTCAGGACCGCAACGCCTCTGCCACTAGCGTTCATTCGGGTGCGGCGTCTGGACGCCGTCGTCGCTTCAATGATACCCGTGAAATTGATGTACTAATTAGTGAGATGTCTGCTGCTTCTCGCAAAGGGGGGCTTGGATCACCGTACGGTTCCATGTCATTTGCACCTTCAACGGATTCATTTGCCAACGGTGGCCCTGCGGGATATACCTCACCCTACATCCCTGGTTCTCCCACGGCAATGAGTCAAACAAGTTTGCGTGGTCCGAGTCGCGCACGTTTTGGTCGCCCAGGTGCACTGTCCTCTCTTTCTCAAACGGATGTGACGGGTATCTCAAAAATCTCGAAGAGCGAATCGGGCTTATGTCGCATCACTATACCAGAGGGTATGGGCATCGGTGTCACAGATAGCCCTTACCCCATTTTTACTCCCCCAGGTGATATCGACCCTATGAAGGAGGGAAACGCTCTGCGCGGCCCGGCCATGACGAGCAACCCTGACCTGCTGCTGGATTCTGAGATGTTTGCTCTTGGCCGTCCACAAGTCCCAACCCAGTCTTCCAATTCTGCGAATCAAGGTCAAGAATCCAACCAATCCGGTCTCTTGCCGGGGTCCAAGCCATCTGTGAGGGGGACCTTGTCTGACTCGCAGACGCCTGTCAGTTCTGTCTCACCTAACCCAGGCAAGCCCCAATCTCCGGCTCTTTCCCAATCTGTCAAGGATACTGCCGACGATGCTTTGCCGCTAACTCAGTCCCCGCACACATCAATTGCCCAGCCCCCCAAGCAGCCTGGCCCTGTTTCGACACCTCCCAGACCTTCAGCTACTTCGCAGCCAAACCGGGCCACATCGACACCGGCACGTAAGCCGGACTCGTCGAAGCCTCCTACAACTCCTGGCAGGTACTTTGGCTTTCGTCAACCCTCGCAGCCAGAACAGAATCCAACAACCTCAAATGGCGACGAAAACAAGCGCAAAGGTCTTTTTAGTGGCTTTTTTAGGAGAATCAAGACGCCATCAAAGTCCAAGCCGCCTCCTAAGATGCATCCTAAAAATCAAACACCTTCAAAGTCCGGACAGATGGGCGCATCAAATGTACCGAGTAACCCCTCAATAACCAACAAAGTCGAACCCAACGCTGCACCGGTGAAGTCCAAATCTATCGGCGAGGCAAAAGAACCTATGCAGATTCCTAAAACTACTGGCATCTCCACGCAAGATTCCACAGTCCAGCCTTCGACGCCATCTCCCGCTCCTCATGCTTCCAATGGATCTGGACCGCCGGCCTCGCCCAAAGTGCCATTTGCATTCTCAACTGCACCTAATGCTCCCGCATCGCAGGCACCCAAGACGAACATGCCAGCTACATCCGAACCACTTGGTGAGCGGACTGTTATATACTCTGGCGGCGCTGTTCCCAGATCGTCCACACCACCCAAACCGAGTGCTGCGCCTGAAGTCGCACCGCACTTTTCGGACACTGCACCCAAATCTCCTGCACAATCCAATCTTCCGTCCGTCCAAACAAGTCAGATTTGGTCGCCAGCAGCATCGAATGAGCTGACAGGTGCTGCTTCCACGTATGCCGCACCTGAGGCGAGCCCATCACCGTACGTTCGCCTTGCTTCGAGTTCTGATGCATCGGTTCCGTCGACTCAGTATTTATCTTACCGTCGCCCATCCGCCAACGCATCCAATGCCTCACCTTACTTGGGAATCAGCGAGCCGACCGGCTCATATGCTGTGGTACAGCCTGCTCCTGCTTCCTCTGTTTCGGCTACAAAGACTGTGCAGTCCACCCAAGCGCCTGTCTCAACTGCCCCGACTATGTCCACGGCGACATCATCGAGCTATGCGCCTGCGGATGCACCTGTCTCGTCATACCCGGACTGGTCATCTTATACGCCGTCTTCCACGTATTACCAGTCGCCGCCATCGAGGCCTGATCCTGTGCAGACGATACAGAACTCACAGCCCAAGAGTCCTGTGAACTCATTCACCCGGCCGAATGTATCTACACTTCAGGCCCAACATCCTATCTATACACAGACGTCGTCTGCTAGTGCTTCTTATCCTCAGGCCGCTATGATTTCACGCATGCCTTCTAGGCAAGGCATGTCATCAGAGTACCAGCAACATCCGGCATCAGCCTCGTCTCCATCAACCATGTTGCCTCCCCCGTCTTCCAACTATACAAACCTTCCTTCCTACCTTTTTACGTCTGCAAGCGAGCAGCCAGTCAGTACAGCCGATGCTGCTCCCCATACGCAGCCCTTAATGGCTCCTCCCACAACGAAAATTTACTCCGCGCCTTCTCTAGACCTGTCTTCGCATCCGTTATCCCAGAAAACACCGACCTACTCCAGTACCTTACTTCTTCCCCAGGCACCAGCGTCTTCTGCCTCGTACTTGCACCATGCTGGATCGGGTCAATCAATGACCTCTACTGATAATACCTTTGCTGCGCCCTCTCGTGGGCAGGACACTGTAATGTTGAGCAACGGTTCACAACTGCGCGATGCTACACAGGGCTCTTCGCCCTTAAGTCGTGGCAGTGGTGGTTTGTACACTTATCCGTCCAAAAGCAGCTCCTCCTATGACTCTGCGACAGAGTACGGCGCTCCTTCGCCAACAGGTTATCTGACGGCGTCTACACCTTCCTTGTGGCCGCTGGCTCCTATTCATTCCACTGTGAATAACTCGGCGGAGCTGTCTCATACTCAGGGCACGCTTCGGGACCAAGCTCAATGGCAGGATGAACCTCGACAAAACCATGCCGTGCCTCCGCATATCAGTGATGATCCCACTCCTGCGTCCCAAACCGACGATCTTTCTAGGGTATCCAAGCATTCTTCAGAGCTAGATGGTAGCAAGGGCACCGGCCTGAACCTATCACCGTCTCTACAAGCCCTCGTGAGTCTGTCCCTGGCTGATGAACCACAATTCACCGCGGATGTAGATGTCTTGGGCTAATCTACCAGTTACATCGTTCTGTGCTACGAGCACCATATATACAACAAACTATAAAGCTAAATCCTGGTATGGCCGGCTTATATGTAGCTTTCGTGTCACAGAATAGGGCATGCAGTACGTGGGGTCCACGCGCTCGAGTCCTTCGTAGCCAAGGAGGGACAGTCCAGCCACACCAAATTGCGTGTGAAAGACGTCAGCCACATTCTCTGGCCTGTCGGCAATGCCACCACGATCAGGGTCCTGCGCTGACAGTATAAACGATTGCAGCTTATTTGCGTCAATCCAGTGCAATCGATTTATCAAGCTTAATGATGATAGCACCCACCAGCTGTAACAGACGTCCTCCAGTTTCTGAGGGCGTCCGTTCAAACCACCTCCAGGCACTTGTCGCTCCACGAGCCACCACGCCAATGTGTCTTGGTCAATTCGATCCAGAGCGTTTAGTATCGAAAGCGCACCCACACATGTAAACACCTGTGCCGCATGACTTTCTGCTCCTTCCGTGAGCCCAAAGCCACCGTCAAAGTTGGAGCAACGCAAAAGCCACTGGATGGTCTTTTCTTTATCCAGCTTATCCAATGCATGTAGGTGGGCTAAAGCACTAACCGCACAGTACAAAAAGCGCGTATCTGTTTCACCCCACTTATCACCCTGGAACGAACCGTTTTGACGTTGTAGACTCAATACAAATTCAACAATACGGGTGCGGCGTTCGCCAAGCTCATCTAAGGCATCTTTCAAGGCCAGGATTTGGATGGCGCTAAGTGTACTGAGTATGTGTGCATCATGCGATGGATATGCACCAAATCCACCAGTCAATCCATCGTAACAACTCAGGACAAACTTGATGAGTGCTTCGCGATCAAGTGCATCACCAGCACGCATTAATTCAAGTGCACAAACGCCCCAGTACACACCATTCATACGAAGATGTGCAGTCATGTGGTATGCCAAGCTACTGTCTCGCTTCTGTTCCAGCTGTTGGATAAACTTGACATGCTGTTCCACCAGCAGCGTCGACGCCATCAGCGCAACGTTGGTGTGACACCGTTCGGCTTGTTGCATTTTACACGTGGCAATATACACAACCTCGAGGTCCATGTGGAGACCCATGCTGATAGCAGGCACCGGTCATGTCAGGGCCACCCAGACGTGTCGTGCCCCGAAAGCGTGCCTCTGATGACGCCAATATCAAAGCTCCCATAAATCAAATTCGTAAGAATGATCAATATACCCCTTTAGAGCGACAAGTACTTCAACTCAAGGCCGAAAATCCAGGTATGCTGTTACTTGTGGAAGTCGGCTACAAGATGAAGTTTTTCGAGCAAGATGCACGCATTGCAAGTCAAGTACTGAATATTGCCTGCTATACTGAGAAAAATTTAGTGACAGCTATGGTGCCAGTGACACGTGTTTACTTTCACATCAAACGCCTTATCGCTCAGGGATACAAAGTTGGCATATCACGGCAGACCGAGACTCGCGCGCTCAAGGCAGCATCAGGAGCTATGCATAAGCCATTCGATCGAAAAGTTACGGCAGTATATACATCAAGCACATGGATCGATGATACGTCTGGCCCTGATCAGAGCTCTGAGCAAATTATTTGCGCCATTACAGAGCCTCGTCCTGGCTCATTAGCGCTTGTCGCCGTTGACATGCCGACATCCACCATTACATATGACAATTGGGAAGACGGATTAACGCGTGATGCATTGAGAACCCGTCTTGCTCATCTGGCGCCCCGTGAGCTTGTTTTTTCACCTGCCTCGATCAACGAAGTGACACGACACCATATACAGCTCTACCAAATGGAAACTGCGTTTCTTGTGCGTCTAGAGTCTTGCGATAAAGTATGTCCACTTGACGCACTCCTTCAAGGTGATACCTTGGCATGGACTCTATCAGAGCTTTCTTATAGTGTCCAAGACGCACTAGCCGTATTGTGCACACATCTCAAAACGTACAACATGACATCTGCATTCCAACACGTCGACAATTATGCCTCGTTTACATCGCGCTCTTGTATGTTACTCAGCAGTGCAACAATGGAGCATCTTGAACTCTTACAGAATGCAACGGATCATCAAGTGCATGGCAGTCTACTGTGGCTTTTAGACGAATGCATCACCCCCATGGGACGTCGTCTTCTTCGCGAATGGATTCGACATCCACTCATTGATGCTAAGACAATTCAGGCACGCGCAGACGCTATAAGTCTGCTCCGTGAATTTAAATCTCGTGTTTTGCACCGCGCCATCGCACTCCTTACCAACCTTCCTGACCTCATGCGAGGCTTGACACGAATTATGCATCTTTTGGTTGAACCATCTGAACTTGCGACAATATTACTTGCCCTGCACCGCGTTACACTGGAATTTGATGCATCTGATTCTACTGGTAACTCATTGCTAGACTCCACGATCTGGGATCTCAGCGCAGCACGGGCTGAGGTTCGTTCGGCTGTCGAAGCACTCTCTATTCCACACGCACGACGCTGTGAAAAAGACAAGCTTTACACGGATCCATCTCGATATCCAACGATACAAGAATGGCATTCCGTGCTCGATCAGGACGAAAAGGCGTTCGAGGAACATTTACTCGAGGTACGCCGCATCCTCAAACGACCTTCTTTGATCTATGCTCGTGTGTCTGACATTGATCATCTTATTGAAGTACGCACCGGTGATGTGTCACACGTACCCTCTGAATGGATTCGTATAAGCGGAACGAAGAAGTCTGTGCGTTTCCATACGCCAGAGATCGTGCGGTTGCAAAAGCGACGTGACCAACATCGTGAGATGCTCGCATCCGCTGCGAAGGATGCATTTCGCGACTTTGTCTCGAAATTGACGCTGGCTTATGTCCCGCTCCGCCGCGTCGTTCAGGCACTCGCGACCCTCGATGCGCTCGCCAGTCTTGCTCGCGTAGCCTCAAGACCAGGCTTTGTACGCCCTCATGTGCAGCAACATGGCCACATGTTACGACTCGTGCAATTTCGACACCCTGTGACGGAGGCGTGTACCGGCTCTTATGTACCCAATGATATATCCCTGGGAGGGGATCACGATCCTCGCGGCATGATATTTACGGGATCCAATATGGGTGGGAAGTCTAGCACGATGCGCGCGGTTGCGCTTGTGGTACTTCTTGCTCAATTAGGATCTTACGTTCCATGCAAAGAGGCCTATATCTCCTGTCGTGACAGTATTTGTACGCGAATGGGCGCTCGTGATGATATTTTGTGCGGAAAATCAACATTTATGGTCGAAGCGTGCGAAACTGCCCACATTTGGCGAAGCTCGACGTCGCGCTCCCTTGTATTACTGGATGAATTTGGACGGGGGACGTCGACGTTTGATGGCACTGCACTTGCATACGCGATTTTGAGTGCCTTTGCCAAGCGTGGCGCGCTGATGCCTTTACTCCTCTTCACCACACACTATGTATCACTGACACGTCTAGCATACATATATCCTCAGCTGCTAGTGAATGTGCACATGAGGGTGGAAGCTGAATGCCTCGATGGCGAGGAAAAGATTGTGTTCCTTCACAGGCTTGTAAACGGAGCTGCATCCAAATCATTTGGCATCCACATCGCAGCTATGGCAGGTATTCCTAAATTCATTACACAACGTGCTCACGAAAAATCGTTGGCCCTTGAAGATACCCATAAATCTGCTGAACGTACCGCTACGTATGCTGACATTGTCAAAGCCATATATCGGCAAGATACCTCCAAATTTTTAGAAGCTGTACAATCATTTCCCATAATCTAATTGTCTACTGTATGTGTTAATCCATATCCACGTTAGAAAGAAGTTGTGAAATACTAGGTAAAGTGGCTCGTTTCGTTTCGCGCGTAGCACCCATATTGCGTGGACGAGAATTTGTCGGTTGCGAAAGTGTAGGTTTTGGTGGTATTGCCGAAAGTGGCAGTGTTTGACGCATCGTAGATAACCTGTTTCTCGTGTCTGTTCGCCTTAGCATTGGTATACGTCCCATGGGAAGAACATGTCCCGTCTCAGGATGAATAAACTTATTCTTGTTCAGCGCAAGCAACAAGTTCAAAACCAACTGCATGTGGCGCTGACGAATCTTAATACCGTCGTTGGGCATAAACCTGGGCATAGATGTGGCTGTTGACGTTGATGAGGAAGTCTGGATCTCTTCTCTTGAAGAGGGAAGTTTGGGATACATGCTACCATGATAGTGTTCTTTCGCAAAGTATGACTCGCAGCCATGACCTCGAGCCGAAGAGAAAGTTGGATTCGCGTTGTTGCCATATCCCTGAACAGCGTCCTCATGCGGTGCCAACGGCATTCGCGTTAGCGGTTGCACTTGCCTGTAGATTGGACTAAATCCCTTGTCTTGTGGCTGGCCAAAGACTGGCATACTGCCAGGTCCCACGTCACTCCCCACTGCCTGGTCTTTTGTATTCAGCACAGCAGGTGGCAACACCAAATCTACACCAGGAATGTGATCCAGGTCATATTGCGACAAAGTCTGGGCAAAGTTGCTTTGCTGGCCATGCATTGCCGACAAATCATGAGACATACTGTTACCAAGCTGAAGAAGCCATGCATTAATATCTTGCAAGTTTGTGTTCGCCGGATTCATCACCGAAGAAAATCGCGGGTCAGCTGATTCATTAACCCCTTGAATTGCGTTCATAGATTCAGTTAAGCAGGAATTCAAATCATTCAAGCTGTAAAATTGCGGCCACAAAAGATCATCCAAGCGCTCCATCATCGAATCATCATACATAGGTGCCATCTTCTTGCGTTGTACATCACTCCAAAAGTCTGAAACGGCTGATCGAGGCCGCTTTAGACTTTCATTTCCAAAAGAGCGCGTCTCTTGTACATTTTCCTGCGTGGACATAGCCTCAGGTACTCGGGTAGCAATATGAGAAGCGTAACCAGGAACCCATCGGGGCAAGCACGGGTAGACTGACTCATTCATACGCGGCTGCATCGCTGGGAGTCCGATACCCGGTTGATACGTTGGCGTCGAGCCGAAATTATAAGGTCGCATAGTATTTGGCGAAGACGTAGGCGATGCAGACTCACGAGAAGATAAAGATGAAAAAGCTGGCGTGGGAACATTTTCGAGGACCTCTGGCGACGGGATCGATTTGGGGTACACCGTGGATACACTATTCTGTTCATCTGATGCTTTACCTTGAATATTTTTCGGAGAAGCAGCCTCATAAGAGAGATTTGAAGTATTCATGTGTGTGCGTCCATGCTTCTTCAAGTCTTGCGTCCTCTTGAAGCTTTTCCCACACACAGAACAAGAATATGGTTTGAGTGGCGTGTGGATGCGAATATGACTGGTGATATGATCACGCTTTCCATAACTTGCGTTACAATTATCCCAATGACAGGTCAAACATAAGTTATTTTTGCTTATACGACCGACGTGGGTATTACACAGGTGATTGTACAAGACCTCTGCATTGTCGCACACAATGCCACAGTCCTTCCACAAACATACGAGCGCCTCATCCTTCGAGACATGGATTTCTCCATATCTCTCTCTCATCCCTTCTTTCTTGCTCTCAGAATACAACGATTTGGACCCCAGACAATCACTCATGCCCAAGATATGAGGTGAGGGAATACTTAATTATGCCAAGACCTTGGAGGAGTTTAAAAAGAACAGGCTGGCATTGGAGTGAATATTCCTTACTCGAAGCCAACTCCAGAAGATCAATCAACCCAATAGTTGCATTCCATTCGTCCCGGCCGAATTTTTGTCCAGTCTTGGCGTGTTCATTGACTGTCGCACCGGCACTCGTGCGATACGCCCATAGCCACGTGGTTATTCTGGTGATACAGAAGTCAACCCTCGCTTTAAGGCATGTAGCAGGCTGACCCTCATGCCGCGCCAACATGGACAGGGTAATACAGCCACTCGCATAGTCTGACAAATAAGTTTACATATGTATTGCGATTTATACAAAGACATCACAGGCACATTTCTATTCCGTGATAATTAGCTCTGATACGCTCCAGTCTTCGAATGTACCGTCAGGCAGATACCGCCGCACGAGTAGTGGAATTTTCTTCGCGGCCAGCTCCTTCTGAGCAATAGCCAATGGATCCATCTCACCTTCTGTCGGTACTAGGACAGGTGCATTCATGCTAAAATGTTAGAGACTTCTTGTAGAACCAATTCGTACCTAATTTGAAGCGCACGCGTTCCAAGAATACGCGCTTTTTCGTATTTCGTCATGTAAGGAGTGGTGATTCGCTCTTTATTTGGCTTTCCATTGGAGTCCACATTAGCAGGCACACCGCCGTTGGCACTTGAATGAACAATTTCCTCGTCACCATAATGATCTACGTCGTCTCCCATATCACCATCCTCATTTAGCGTGTCATCCACATCACCCTCCTGAAAAACATCTCCCTCATCAAAGTATCTGATTCGAGTAAGCCTCAAATACTGCTAACGTACTCTCCTTCGTTCTCTTCTCCAGCTTCAAAGCTCATGTCTTGATGCCTGCAATCGTCAAACGCAGGGTTATTTTTGAATTTCGACTGCGATAATCGTGGTGCACGTGACATACACAACCTCACTTGAGTCCTGCTCCCCTAGAGCTCATAACAGGTATAAACGTGCCAGTCATAAGTTTGACATCCAGCGGCAAAAGGATTGACTTTGTATAAGATGCTGCTGTATTGACCATTAACATGCTATTTTAATAATGAATCTAAAATATTTTTTATGTGTCTTCTGCTCAAGCGTTTATATACAATATACTCAAGCCTCTTTTGACGTATTCCCGTTATGCCTTTAGCGGAGAGGGTCGCAATAAATTAAGGCGACGGGCTGGCCAGCCACCATAGACAGCCCAACTCTCTGTAATTTCACCAGAGGCCACAAGAGTGTGTTCAAGCAACATGGACTGTGACTCCATACTGGCACCGGACAACAAGCGACTACCAGTACGCATGGCGCATCCATCGCCTATACGCAGGCGATTCAGACTAAACTGACCACGCGAGTTGATGTGTGCCACAACTGAACAGTCATCGATTGATACATTGTCACCCATCGTTACAAGATCCGGCTCTGTGAGCGTGAGGCTAGGTTTACCTCCGGCCCAAATCGCACAGTCTTTGCCGATCCGCGCACCCAATGCACGCAGGAACCACACAGCAAACACTGTACCGGACAAATTGTGGAAAATGTAACCACCATAACCTTGCATTGTTGGCTTTTGCAACGTGAGGTGCGTCTGCCAGCGCTGACAGTAACTGCTCTGATCCCAGTTGTATTTTCCTTCTCGACGTCGACCAATGATTATCCACTTCGTAACAATCAGCCAAAGAAGGGAAATAATGGCCTGTCCTGGCAAAATAACAACAAAGAAAATGCAGATACACAGGTACAAGAAAGCAGGTCGATACCAGTGATCAGGGAACAAAAAGTCTGAACGATCGAAGAAGGTCTGAACGATCCGGTTGATAGCAACGACTGTTGCAGCGAAACCACCTGCCCAATAAGCGGCAGCGACGGCTTGCAAAAGCACATTGAGAGCAACGATCATCAGGTAAGGCATCACAAAGTAGTTCGCACGACGCTGGTAGTATGCACGACCGAATGGTGTGATTGTGTCTTCCTCACCAAGCTCAGCAGGACCTTGCGACTTGCCAAAGCTGACAGCCTCACCATTCTTCGAGCCCATCCAAACAGAACGGTCTTCGTAGTTGCCATTACGGCGAGCTAGAGCACCTGAGCCCATAACACACTGAGTACCAATAGTAGCACCCGGGAGGAGCACCACACGGTCAGCAATCATTGCACCACGGCTTATGCGGATAGGATCGAAGCTAATCGAGTCCGAAGTAATGACCTCGGAACGCGAGCCAAAGACCACATCATCACCTACCTCCAGCAACTCTGGGTCAGGGCAGTGAATACCCGAGCCAGGCCAGTACACACGCTTACCGATTTTAGCACCCATAATACGAAAAACGACCGAAGTCATTTCGTAGTGCGTACCGATAATTTCGAATGCGCGCTTGAGATGATGCTGGCTCAGCAACTGCGAGGTCATCCAACGGCGGAATAGAACCAACTGGCTGGCATTACGCATTGAGCCAGGTTGGTTGAGACCAAGGCATCGCTTGATAATGAGGCCAAGCACCAAGTTGACCAGCGGAGGTAGGATTTTGCGGATGATACGAGCGAAGAAGTGGTATCCGATACGATGAGGGTACGCGTACCAGGCAATGACGCTTCGTAGTGAGTCGGTGGAATCGAAACCGAATGGTTGCGACAGAAGCAAGAATAGAGAGGCATACCAAGGAACATACGAGATAAGGCGCACAAGAATAACGATCGGATAGCCAATCAACAAACGAATTAGGATGTGTGGCTGACGAACCGACCCGCTGTTGTACGCTGCATACGAGTCAGGTGATGGCGGCTCGTGCGACGAGGATTGTGGACCCCACACAGTGCCGTCAGCCAGGCGAGCACCAGGCGATATAAACGTATACGTGTTGACGACACAGTCACGACCAATGACAATTGGCTCCAGACGGAAGAAGCCGTCACGTTCAACACAAAAACCACGAACGTAGCAACGATCAAGCTGTGCACGATCATGAATTGTTATCAAGTCGTGCTCACCAAACCTTGTCCTTTGATCGATGCTCACATCCTTGCCAATCTTCATACCCAATAGACGGAAATATAACTTCATCAAGCCGGGCGTCAGTGCGAATACACCTCGGCCGCTTGTGCGGAGCGACTGGTTGACAATCCACCAACGCAAATGGTAGTTGCACCACATGGGGTACTTGCCGGGCCGATAATGACCGATTACGACCCACTTGAATGCAATTGCCGCAACGGGACATATAACACGGCTCGTGACACGCGCAATCGCAATGGAACACAGCAGTGCACCGATACGCTGCCAGAATGAGTCTTCAATGTAGAAAGCGAAAAATGCCAGACCATGGAGAATGATCGTCCAAGTCCACGCAGCTTTTAGAGGATAAAAGAATAGGAATGGAATGGCTTGAACGAATATGACCAGTGGGTGTGTTTGACTGCGTGGCTTATTGCCATGTGAAGAGAATGCCGGGTCCGAGTCGTCATAATTGTGCGCAAGATTCGCAGAAGAATAGAGCCCTGCACCTTTTTCGTCGATCTGGTAGAAGTCCTGTTCTTCTGATGAACCTGCATTACGTTGTTCATCGATGAGAGCTGCAATCTTGGATACTGTAGAGTTAACGAAGAGTGACGAGACTTCGAGGCTCACATCCGTTTCTTTGCGGATCATGAAAATAAGTCGACCAAGAAGCAAGCTGTTACCACCCAAAAGGAAGAAGTCGGATTCATCAGTAATCGAGCCAGGGTCGAGATCGAGCAGGTTTCCAATGATAGTACTGACAAGAATCGACGTTTGTGACATGGACGCGGCGTTTTGTTCACGTACGATAGTTTCCATCGCAGCGAAATCGTAATCGCCATCCCTTTTGATCAGTGGCTGACGGAACACATGTAGAGGGTTTGGCACGGCATAGCCGTGCAGAATCTGACCAAGTGCGCGATCAATATCTGCTGCTTCAAACTCAGCATCTTCTGACACCTGAATGTATGCCATGAGGGATCGGTCTCGCTGTTGTGAGACAGCTGCATCCAATACACCAGGAATACGGTAGCAAGCACGCTGAACAGCGCGCGAATCCACAGTCACACGGGAGCAAGGAATGGGACGTGAAAGAGGCACATCCTTTGAGGGAGCCTTGGCCTCAAAGTGACGATCAAGAGCGGGTACATCATCCGACATTGACGTGATACCCAAACGCGAGCCAAGTTTAATACGCAGCGGTTTACCTGCTTGATTCTTCGGCAAGTCATCCATATAAACCATCACGAAAGGCCACTTGGATGGATGCAAGTAACTCCGGAGCGAATTCTGCAGCTCGACCAGACCGATACGAGGTTGGCCAGCTTCGGGCACAATCACGACACCAATCGTTTCCTGTAGTACCTTGTGCTCAACAGAGAAAGCCAGCGTCTGTTTGACGCGCCCCTTGCAGGCTTGGGTAATCGCCTCCTCAACTTCGAAAGGCGAAACGACTTCACCACCTTTGTTGATAATTTCTTTAGAACGTCCGGTGATGTACAAGTAGCCATCTTCGTCCATGTGACCACAGTCACCTGAGTCAAACCATCCGTCTTTCGTAAAAACGGAAGTATCGAGTTCACCGTTTTCAAGCTCGTAACCACTGAAGGTTGGGAGACCCCTAACACAAACGGCGCCCGTCTTGCCGCGTTCGAGCTCTTTTGTGATATCAAGCTGGTCTCGAACGCTAAGGTGAGGGCCGCAAGCAATGCCAGAGCAACCAGGACGCTCGAGTTGATATGTAATAAGAGGTGATGCAATCGGCATACATTCAGTCATACCATAAGAGGGTAAGACCGTGCAGTTGAAAGTGGCACGAAGTTCGTTAGCCAACGACGGCAACAATCCACCAGCAGCGTTACAGATCATTCGAATTTGAAGCTGGGTCGAAGGGTCGATTTCAGCTGGCTTAGATGCCAAAATTGCGTGGTGCATAGTTGGAGCAGCGTAGTACCACGTGGCACCCAGCTGAGTCGTGAGCGTCCACCATGCGTTTGGGTCAAATCCACTGCAAAGAATGGTACTGCTGCCAGACAAGACCGGTGCCCACAGGTTTCTCACAATACCACCAACATGGAAAAGCGGCATCATATTCATATTTACTTGGTTAGGGTGCAAGTTCCAACTTTGAATAACGCAGCAAGCGCCGACAATCAAATGGCGCATGGAATACGGCACGACCTTCTTTTTACCAGAGGTGCCTGAAGTATGCAGAACCAAAGCCTGACTTTTCAGGTTGTTTGGGGTGAGAGGGCCACGCTGACGTGATCCTGGTTGTTCTTCTACCATGAGGGATATGTCAAAGAGACCTGCAGGCCCTGATGGACGAGGCTCGAGAAGAAGAATCTCAATACCGTGCTCTCTGTAAAGGCGATCCAACTCCAGACGCTCGATGGAGTCCACGGTCGAAATTACAGCACGAGCTCCCAGACGTAAAGAATCATCACGCAGCTCTTCAGCTGTGCAACTGGCATTTACAGGTGCACAGCTAAAGTAACAGGCAATGCAAAGCAACGCCAAAGCGTTCTCAGGGCCTGTTGGAAGAGCCATCATGACACGGTTGTTTTGTTCGAGTGGCTTAATATGAGGACTGTTGGGCAGCGTAAATGATGCCACAAATTGCTTCAGCATGCGGTGCGTCAATGGCGGACGCGATAGGTCCGGAGAAATAAGTGCACGTTTGTTTGTTGAGGGCAGACAGTCTAGGAGGGTTTTGACACGTCCATTGTCGGTAACATGGGCTGCCAAATGATCACCTAGTGATACACCATCACCAGGAGCCGACAAGTCCAGCAGGAAAGATAGCGGGTGATCCATATTGGTAGCCCGAATTCACTCTGCCAGCAGCCTCCAAGGAGGTGTCGGAGTCTAAGGAGCAGGATGTTTAGCCAGGGTAATGCCCCTCGGCAAAAGATATGTGCGCTCCTTGATAATTACATCAGCCGTAACCCGGAACGTGGGTCCGTTTCGGTGAACATGCCTTTATGTACATATGATTGGCTATACTCACGGCTGGGTTTCACCCTGCTCCAATTACTAGTTTAATTCCTTTGCTCAACTAAACGTGTTAGAGTTGCCTGCAGCTGCCAAGCCATCCAATCCACCTTGAGTTCTTGCCTAGGACTAATCTAATTTTAGAAAGTCGCGTGTTGTGTACTGGAGGTATGGTTCGGTGCGAAAATTTGCTGTCCACAGCCATGTTCTGGTCATGTGCGTGCAAACCGATTTGCTTTCGCTGTAGGTAGGGTTCGAAAAGTAGGCCACTCTTATTCGATCTAAGCTATTTAATATGGGAATTACAACGTATTTGCAAGGGATTCGAAATTTGTGCAGCTTAGTGGCTATCAATAGACCACTTTGATAGAGGGACATTCTTTGGTTGAGCCTTATCTGCATCGTTCAACTCGCTGTACTGCGGCTGCCACCAAACCTTGATGTTAGTGTCTGAATCACCAGGCAGCGTGATAGAGAGAACATTCACTTCATAGTCAAGGACTTCAGCTTGAATTCGCTGGCCGTTGTTGTCCGTATCCTGTGAAGGCACCTCATTCTCGCCATAGTAGTAGTTTGGTTTCTTAGAATTTTTGTCATAGGCTGGCGCAACGGCAAACTGAGCATTACCGGGCGACAGAATCGTGGCCTTCATTTGGGCCTTCGGAATGTTGATTTTCATCTTGTCAATGGCTGCATTTGGGTCATGCACCTCGGTGATAGTCAGCGTTGCAGTTTTCTTGTCCTTCGACAGCTCCACGGTAGCATTTGTTTGTACGCGCCACTGGATCTCCTTATTTTGCTTTTTAATTTCATCCTGCACAAGGATCTGGCGACGTCCGTTCAAGAAACGGATACCTCGTTGCACGGATCCCTTGTCTTCATCATAGCATGAGCTCAAGTCAGTCACAGTGTACGCCGTCGACTTATCGTCAGGGGTAAAGTTCAGATCATCGTTCTGCTTCGTATTCGATGAGTCGAACTTGAACGTGGGCTTACAACTAGCGTTCATGTTTTGCTTGCCAATCACGATAGTGTTCTGACCTTGCGTGCCTTTGCGGAAGTACGTCCAACGCGCAGCACCATCCTCTTCTCCCATGAAATAGTCTTTAGCCAGGTAGTTATCACTGCCGTACTCGCCCGCAAAGCGCGTGCCGAGAGCATCAATAACAAAGTCACCCGCATCCAAGTCACCGTGTGTCTGGTGACCCGTATGGTTAGAGAACTTCATGGCAACATAGTTACCAGTCGTGTCTGTCCACGAACTGCGCATCGAAACCCAGCTTCCCATGTCATTGTCGAATAGGCGGTCGAGTGGCAAGCCGTTGTAGAAGGCGCCACGAGGTGTGGAGTCATACCAGAACATACTCAGCGGATCAGAAGCTGCATCGGCACGATCACGCTGAAATAGCGCGTAGACGGGATTTTTGGCGAGCTGACTGTAAAGGAACAACTGGTTTGCAGTTGTCGCAAACTTGTTGGGACCGTTGTCACCATAAGCAAACATACCAGCATTGCCTGTCACGTACATATGGAACTCAGCCGTTTTATACCAATTCTTGTTTTGGTCCATCAAGCCCTGGTCAGACCCTGTGGCTGTAATAAGGGCCGACACCATTCTAGCCTGAGCATTCGTGCCGAAGTACCAGTAATTGGGCGTCTCGGACCATGTTCCATCCTCGTACACCGCGCGCATACAGTTTTGCTTGACATTATCCAGGGCCTTCTTCAGAATCTGGTCTGTCGTACTTTTGTCGCTACCCTTCGCATCGTTCTGAATGGCAAGCGCACTAAAGATCAGGCCACCATTTGAAACACAATTCCAGTTGCCGTTGCCACTTTTCGCGGTGGACCACCAGGCGGTATTCTTGTTATACATGTCTAGACCTTGTGCCAAGGCGAAACGAACAATCCAATCGATAATGTAGCTCTTTTGCTTATCGTTCCATGCATCATACATCCAATCGTATGCGAAGGCATATCCAGCAGCCATCTCAGCGGTGTCGAGGAAGTGGTCAGGATTCCATCGCTTGTCGCCGTTGCCAAATGGCTGCGACGTGTTGCCCGCAGCTACACTCATTTCCTTAAACGCGCGTTCCTTGTATTTCTTGTCGCGCGTAAGGCGCCAAGCATATGCCCAGGCCTTAAGACGTTGCTGCACAATTCGTGAAACGTCAAGGATACCGGAGAGGGTCAAGCCACCATCAATGTCATATTCAACGGGTTTTTCATCGAGCCAGTTCGTAGCATTCTGAAATATACTGTAGTTCCATGCCGTGAGATAAGCATCTTCCTTGATTCTGCTTTCGAGACAGTCCCACATGTAGCCTGGGGCAATGAGACGAGGATGGCCCGGACGTCCATTGTTGAGGTTGTTGGTAGGCTTCCATGGGTCTTCACATTTTCCCACGGCCTTGCCAAACGAGGGCTTGTTCTTGTTTCCACTGCTAGTAAATACGGGGTTACCATATGTATCTGTGCCATAATAAGCAATATGATCTGTGTCGCCTTGTTTCGCCGCGTTGGAGGCAGCATCAAACACGCTCTGCGGGAATACACCAACAAGATTACTTGGTTTGTTATCGCTTCCCGTTTGGCTTTTCGGCATGGATTGATTATCTTTGCTGTCGTCGTCATCATCATCTGAAGCACGAGAACCAAGAACCCCACCAAGAACCGCGGCGAGAATTACGCAAATCAACACAATCGCTGCAACGAGCCACCAGAGCCATTTTCGTGATGGACGTTGCTTGGAGAATTTTTCGTTGTAGTCAGAGGGTTGAATGCCGCCTGTTTGGTTTCTTGACGCTGAGCCAGCAGCATCAGGCGTCTGGAAACTTCGCGACAGGTCGTCTTGTTGGTTGGTTTCATAAGACATGCCCTGCTGACCGGCAAGTAAATTCTGTTGACTTTGCTGGTAGTGATTGTTCTCGAACTGATAAGGGTGTGAATTCGCAGCACGAGCTGGTTCGTATTGCGATCGCGCACCAAGTGGGCGTAAAGGACGGGAGTCGTACACCTGGTGCTGATTGAATGGGTCGTTTACATTCTCACGACCCTGTGGCACCATGGCATAGTTCGTACTCATGGTCTAGCTAGCCAGCCTGAGAGCAACGGCTAGCCCGTACGTGGTAAAACGAGAGCCCAAGTTGCTGCTGCGAGCCTATCCACATTGTATCCACGATGCGTCAAGGACACGCGCTTTTCCTGCGCCGCTGCTTGAAGCACTGCCCTCTTCTCGCATAATGTCATGTATCATTCGTTGAATTGCTGCAGGAACACGTGTAGTATGCATAGGGCGAATCAGTGTCACATAATGCTGCATCAGCAAACGCGCCAAATGTAGGTTTGAGAATTCAACCAATTCGTTCAATCTCTACGAGGGAACAATCTGCGCTTGTGTTCTTGCAAAGCCGAGAGCGATGCATGTGTATGATTAGGTGGGGGTCGACACGCAATACCTGACATGATGTCATTGATGCTTCGGAATCCCATATCCGCAAAACAGTTTTTGTCATGCATCGCAGGTTCAAGGGAGTTGGTCATAGTCGCGGGCACGTCCACAAGTGTATGAGTGTCCACAGTAGACGAGCATCCAGATGTTGTAGAACTTAATCGCCAATGTGAGCAAGTGTTGATTCCCTTGAGCCACTCATCACCATAGTCCTCATCATTTTCAAACTCATCAACGTATGGCTCCATGGTTCCGTAAGGCGCACTTCTTGATGTGTTGTTCCTAATCTGACTTGTATCCACAGGCATTACGAGTGGAGATATCTGTTCAGCCTCTGCAGCTTGTTGCTGTTGTGCGTAAGCGGTGGCAGAAATAGCGCCGTCAGTGCCACCATAACTTCTTCCACGAAGCAAATCACCCAACGTTGCGCGGTTCTTTGGGTCTAGAACCAACATGCGTGATAGGCACATACGTGGACGAAGCGGTAGAATCCTGAACAGACTATCGGCCGCACGCGGTTGAGGATCCTCATCAGGACTCGTGCCATTCTTTTCCTTCGACATTTCGTGGTCTTTCGGCGAATGCACTTCACTGGAAAGCTCCTGCTCATGATAGTGACGCTCATCAAGCAAGTCTTGATGTTCTTCGTGTGATGGTGGTATATCACGAGGCACCTGGCCATCGTTTGTGTCAACAGGTGTTACGGTTGTCGATTCGTCACTGGTCGGGATAGCGAGTGATATATCGTAACCAGCTTCTTTGGCAGTGGGAATAGCATTAACATTGCCATCACCCGTGTATTGGTCAAGCAGCCGATGAGCACCCGATGATTGCAAGACAGTTCCGTAACGGGTTTCTGGCAACTGGTCGCTGATCATAGGCTCATCATGGGCTTCGTCGTCCTCGAGAAGGCTTGAAGGCTTAATGCCGCCCAGCTCAGGATGGGCCAGCAAAAATAACTTGAAGCTAGGATCCAATTCGGGATCAGGTATCTTCCAAGGGAACCTTTTAAGGACCATACAAATGTAAACGATTGCAAGGCTCCAGACGTCTGTCAAGCGCGCATCGTAAGTCTGTCGCGAGAGGACCTCTGGCGCTAGGTATGGGTCAGACCCTACTATGCCCGTGGCAAACAAAGCGCTTTTGCCTGGCACTTGAAACACAGTGGCTGTACCAAAATCAATGATCTTGACTATCCCATCCGAGGTCATGACACAGTTGTCGATTTTGAGATCGCGGTGCGCCAGTCCAAGGCCATGCAGGTAGTCAACGCCATCTACAATTTGACGAAAAACACAATTGATCTCATTGAATCCCATCTTGCCGCTCATTACGATGGCAAATAGCTCAATAGGAGCATATTCCATGACTTCGAAAAAGAGATCATTGTCTCGAATAATATCCAAGGTCTTGATAATGTTGATATGGTGAAGCGTACTTCCGATACAAAACTCTGCCGTCACTTTCTTGATGTATTCTTTCTCACTTTCATCGGGACGCCTGTGCCGAAACTCTTTAACGGCTAGTTGGGCCTGATCCTTGGACCGCTTGATGACACGAACCGTGCCGCCAGCACCAATGCCAAGCGTTTTTCCAAACTTTCCATACTTTTTCGAAATACCAGCACCAGACCAAGGCGGTAAATCTATGTCTCGGTGGCTCATTGTACTGGCACGCGAGCGTTCATGCTTCTGAGAGCCCTCTTTCTTGGAAGAATTCCGCACGTTACCGCTTCCAATATGATTGTTTAAAAATCGACGAAGATCATTTAATGGGTTTGAAAACTCACTCTTTTTGCGGTTATCGCGCCATCGACTGGCTGTCTGACTAGTCCCTTCTGTCTGTTCCATTGATATATGATGGGATTCGTTGCTTGACATGTTGCGAAAAAATCACCAATGCACTGAGGTGCAATTTTGTGCACTTTGTACAGAGACCCAATTGCTATGTCAGGAGGCAGGTTTGACCAAAGTCTTGCAGTATGCAGACGGACCTCTTGGGAAAGGTGTACAAGGCACGCCTGCGTTTTTGTTAACCTAACTGGAGGTCTTGCGCACGGGACGTTTAATTGAGTTTCGTGCTTACGTTGAAAGCCGACATATACCTCGGGTGCCGCCAATACGCCAATTTGGCGCCCTTTGTCATGGACGATCAAGGTCTATCATCATCGTATATGCAAAATTGTTCTAATACATTCAAACTACTAAAGACAGCAATTACGGGCATGGCTTACGAGGCCTCCAAATGCCGAATAATTGGAAGAAAGCGACGTAAAGCATGAGAAGGTATCCTACGAATGCCTTGATCTCCACCACGTAGTCGTCCACACCACCAGGCAGCAGCGTTTCTGATTCTTCCTGAATTGAATACAAGTCTTGCTGGCGTGAGACATAATATTTGCCGTCTTCCATCTTTTGCAGAGAGAGTACCACGAGAAGTCTCGCGTAACGATCATAGATGTATTTACGCACAAACGGAATGTAACTGCGAAGGTGCTGAGTCGCTTCCACATACATGCGGTCTTTCTCCTCATTGATAGCAACCGAATGAATCTTGATTTCGGTATCCATGAAAACGCTACGCAAAAATTGATAAACTTGCAAAAGACCAGCATCACGAGAGTTGCGCGAGCGGGTTACGCAGCACATCGGATGGTCGAATGACGCGCCCTGCAAAAAGTAGCGCTGGAGGACATCGCGTTGCGCATCGGCATCCTTTGCACGCACAAGTCCTTCCACAACACCATTAATTTCAGCAAGCGGGTCTTCCATGTTTCAAATATCTAATGGCTGTGGTGGGGGAGAGGTTACACAACTGCTTCATGCATCTTTATTGCATCCAAATACGGTGACCGGGGGCCAATCTCACTGCTTTCGGTCATCCCCACGTGCACCCTCCACCTTTCCTCCACGAATTGGCTCGGTGTGAGTGGCTTGGAGCTTCTTCGGTCGGGCACCGGTGTTCAATTTAGATTTACCGGGTCTGTGACGCTTATTCAACACGCGCCGACTTACACGCGTGAAATTAGGCCCCAACCGTCAAAGGTCGAACAGGCCACAAATCAACGCTTGCTTTTCTACGAACACGAGTCCTATGGACGCGCGTGCTCCTCTTCTTCGCACCACCAAAAACGCTCTCACAAGTCGTCTCTTGACAAAGTTTGCTGCTGACAACACCAAATCTAGCCAACGTATGCACGCCTCCTCTGCTACGACCAAGCCGATGTTTATGGGCCAAACATCGCTACCTCAGCTACCAGTGCCTCCGCTGGAGCAAACGTTGTCTAAGTACTTGCGCTCCACCCTGCCGCTTCAGCCGTCAGAAGAGGCTGCTGCCTTTTCGAAGGCTGCGGTCGAGTCGGCTCTGAACGGAAAGGATGCCGAGCTGGTCAAGTCGCTGCAGGAGCGCCTAGTCAAGCGTGCTACTGCTGAGGGCCGCGAGAGCTGGCTGTCAGACTGGTGGCTTTCGTACTCGTATATGTCATACCGTGATCCCGTCGTTCCATTCTCGAGTTACTTTTATCTACACAAATCTGTGCCCAAGACAACCACTGGTGTTAGCCGCGGCGCACAACTGCTCAAAGCCATGATGGCTTTCCGTGAAATGATTGTTTCTGAGACCCTCTCCCCCGAAAAGACCAAGACTGGTTTCATGTGCATGTACCCGTACAAGTGGATGTTTAACTCGTGCCGCATTCCTGTGACCGGCGAGGATGTGGCCAAGTCATACGACCCCGCCACGCATCAGCATGTTGTTGTGATCCGCAATGGTCACTTCTTTATTGTGGATCTTGTCAACAAGTTGACTGGCAAGGAGCTTAGCGTGGCTGAGATCGAGCTGCAGCTTCAGCGCATCGTGGAGGACGAGCGCACTCAACAGGTCAACCCTGTCCCCATCGGTTCATTTACTGCTGCCAACAGAGACGAATGGGTCAAAAATCGCGAGGCCTTGTTAGCGGGTGCCACTGGTGAGCACAACCGTAAGCTGCTGGAGCTAGTGGAGAGCGGTATTATTGTGTTGAATCTGGACTCGACCTCTCCTGTGACCTTCCAAGAGCGTGGCGAGGCCGTGTATGGCGGCGACGCTCGCAATCGCTTCTTTGACAAGCAACAGATCGTGGTCTTTGAAAATGGCACGTCCGGCTTCATTGGCGAGCACTCGATGATGGACGGCTCGCAGACACTTCGTATGAACAACTTTATCGTGAGTGCCCTTGCAGCCGGTAAGATTGAGCTAGGTGGTCCTTCGTCCGGTTCGGTGTTGGATGAGCCGCAGTACCTACCCTTTGAGGTAAGCGGTGATTTAGCCAAGGCTTCAAATGCTGCAAGCAAAGATTTCAAGGCTCTCATGGACGATCAGGACATGTCCGTATTGGACTACACTACCTATGGTAAGGAGGCCATCAAAGGTTACAAGTGTTCTCCTGATGCCTGGGCGCAGATGTGTCTTCAGCTTGCCTTCTACAAGATGTTTGGCCACCCTTGCGCTACTTATGAGGCGGCTCAGACGCGTAAGTTCAAGCTTGGTCGCACGGAAACGATCCGCAGTTGCAGCGTTGAGAGTCTGGCCTTTTGCCAAGCCATGGAAAACCCGAGTGCCAGTGATGCCGAGCGCCACAAAAAGTTCCAGGCTGCCGCTGTGCAGCACGTTAGCTACGCCAAGGATGCTGCTGATGGTGCGGGTGTGGATCGTCACCTATTTGGTCTCAAGCAGCTGCTTCCTAAGGGTCAAGAGCCACCTGCACTCTTCAAGGACCCAATGAACGCCAAGAGTGGCACCTGGATCCTAAGCACATCACAAATTAGTTCTGACGTCTTTGATGCATGGGGCTTTGGCGAGGTCACGCCTAAGGGCTTTGGTGTCGCTTATGCCATCAAGGATCATGCACTGACGTTCACGATCATGTGCCTGAAGAAGGAGCATAGCGCTTCGCGTCTCACTCACTTCTTGAACGAAGCGTTTGATGAAGTCCGTGCTATGCATGACCGTCTGAAGGTGGCGGCGCCTAAATTGTAGACTCCCAAGCTTTGTAGACATGAACAATGTACGTTGCCTCCATGTAGTAATCTGGAGCGCTTGACTAGTGAAGTTTGTAAGCAATTTATCTAATCTTGTCTCCCCACCATGTCACATCTCGTATCTTGCGTTGCATGGTACACCCGAGAAATCTACTATGTATTCATTGAACCATGGCTTGCAAAGCTTGGTTTGGTGTATTTCGGATTTGGTGACGCGTCGTATGGCCGCGAGGCCATCCCCTACTCCAACATTGAGCGCGAGCTCATTTACGAGGCACCGGGTGTTAAAGTGACGCGTCGGCGCGTCTTCTTTAGTTATAACGAGCCTATATTGGACCTGAAAATGCAAGGACAGGGTCTTCGCCTACCGTTTTCCTACCTCGGAAAGCCCGTGACAGCGTGGGTGAATTACTATGTTTGGGAACGGCCAGACGAAGTGGCCCGTGCAAAGCGTACGTTCGAAGCGTGCTAATACAACAGTGAATGCCGACATTTACATGGCGCATGGCATCAATGAGTACTCGGGCCGCACAGCTACTGCGGCAAGTGTCCACCTGCGCAATGGATTTCGTGTGATTGGTATTGATATGCCGAGCTTTGGTCGCTCATCTGGTCTGCATGGCTACCTGCCTACTTTACGGTGGAATGAAGGGGCTCTCAATGCCGTGATGCTACATGTCCACATGTGGGATGAATACGAGCAGCTTGAAAACCTAGCAAATCGCAAGCGCTTCGCTCAAGGCGCATCCATGGGCGGATTCACTTGTGCGTATCATGCCGCTTTGCACCCTCCCCCATCGACGAGTGTGTCCATGTCCCTAAACGGTATCTGTCTGACCGCACCTATGCTTCAAATCTCTCCTATTACGCGACCCAACGTTTGCATTGAGGCTATAGCACGCATGGTTTCATTGGTGGCTGGTCGTTTGGGTGTGCTACAGCCCATCCGTGGACACTTATCTGATGATCCGAACGTCGAATTCTATGCACGACAAGATCGACAAGGCTACTTGGGTCGGCTACGCATTGACACGGGTCTTGGCATCGCAGATGGACTCACCCATCTCGACCAGATTGCTGAGTCCATTCGATGTCCGATCCTCATTTTTCACGGCACAGCGGACCGTGTTACGGACCCTGACGGCTCGCAGCTGTTTTATGATCGACTGCTAGTTCAGGACAAGACCATAAAGTTCTGGCCCGGTTGGGAGCACGGTATGTATGTTAGGCTTATGTCACAGTTATGATCAAAAACTATCCCGGCATGTCAGAGCAAGACAAAGCAGCACGGACCAAGCTTTTGTCGGACATTGTACGTTCCACGCTACTTACGCAGTCGCAATGGTTTATGGATCATACTCGTGTAGACTCTACGGCTCCACACGCTTAGGGTCACGAGGGAACATGCTAACACGACGGATGTTGTTCAGCCCAAGGTAGAGCATCAGAACACGCTCGAGGCCAATGCCACCACCCGCGTGTGGTGGCGCACCGAGACGGAAGGCATCAACATAGTGCTTCATAGAAGACACCGGAATGTTGGCTGCTGCCAGGCGTTCTTCCAAAAACTTGGCATCGTGAATACGCTGCGCACCTGACAAGATCTCTTGGCCGCGCATGAAGAAATCGTACGAATTGGAGTACCGCGAGTCCTCTGGGTCGGGCATGGTGTAAAATGGACGCACTTCCATTGGGAACTTGTCCAGCGCATAAAAGTCCGTCTTGTACTTATCGCGTACCAATTTGCCGAGTGCACGCTCGGTCTCTGTGCTTAGATCGTCGAGGTCATTGACCTCGTAGCCAGCATCGCGCAGCATTTGAATACCTTCCTTAAAGTTGAGGCACACGGGCGCTTCTGGCACCAAAAACTCCTCAGATGGATACTGACGTCGAACCGCAGCAATTTCGGTGGCATAGCGCTTGGGTAGCTCGCTAAAGATGTACATGAACAATTGGTTCAAAAGGTCCACCACCTCGTGATAATGCTCCTGGAATGCCATTTCCAGATCGAGACCGGTGAACTCAGTCATGTGGCGGTTTGTATTGCTGTCCTCTGCACGGAACACCGGACCAATCTCGTACACACGGCCAAAGTCAGCAGAAATTGCCATCTGCTTACCCAACTGCGGACTCTGCGCAAGGAACGCCTTGCCCTTGAAGTAATCCACTTTGAAGACAGATGCACCACTCTCCGTAGCCGCGCCTTGAAGCTTAGGCGTGTGGATCTCGATAAATCCATTGTTTTCCAAAAATTCACGGAACAGACGGCACACACCGTGGTTCAAACGGAAGATGGCCTGATTCGTGGGCGTTCGCAAGTCCAACACGCGATTGTCCAGACGCGTGTCAAGAGCAATAGGAGGCAATGGGCGTGGCGTGTTTTGCGAAGCTTCGATTTCGGCATCTGAACGCGTTGCATCATCCACATAAAAGGGGATTTGGCCTTCCCACGTCACAGGCACAGCCACAAACATGCGGGAGATTTTGATCTCTGCATCCTTTACCGTCACAGATGGAGACTCAACTGGCTTGGGTACTTTAGAAATGGTGCCTTCCACTCGAACGATTGATTCTGGCGTAACAGCAGCAGCCCATTTGACCATCTGACGCGAGATCTTTTCCGGGGTCACAGCAAGTGTGGCTTGCACGCAGTGCACACCATTGCGGAACGTAAGAAAAGCAAGTTTCGCGGATGGGAGACGACTCGTCTGTAGACGCGCCAACAGCGTGATAGGCTGACCATCCTTCTCAGGGTGGATGTCTTCAATAGCAAACAACTGCTCGTTCTTCCTTTCTTGCGAACAATTCATCGGAAGTACACCATAGTTTTCTGTGGCAAAGTCGACATCGGCAGCCTGACGCGCAGCCTGCTCCGCCGCAAGGCGAGCTGCCTTCTCAGCCTTGATACGCTCTTTTTCAGCCTTTTCTGCACGCTTTCGTCGCTGTTTGTCTGAAAGCGGGGTTCCGTCAGGGTTCAATTCCTCAGAACCTGCATCCTTGTTTGCTTCCATTTTTGGCTGCGCTTTTTGGTCCAGCTCAACTGGCGCACCTTCCGAGACGTTGACTTGCTTCGTCGTTTCGCTCGACATGACTGTCGTCGATACCTGGCGGCCGTGCGTAGGAGTCGTGTCGTGTCGCCTCAACGGCCGAGTCTCCACATAGATGACCAACGCTGACAAGGCAGAACTACATGACACGTGATTATTTTCAATGTTTGAGGGGCTATAATGAGATGGGCGCCACACACATCTTGTTCTTTATCGTCGTATCCCATTTTCAGTCGGACTTGGTATGTGTCCAAGCGCATTTTTAAAGCGGTAGGCTAACACTATACAGGATTGGAAATGAGGGATAAATGGAGAAAGAAGCGTATGCGCCGTCTTCGCCGTAAGCGCAGAAAGATGCGTGCTCGCTCGAAGTAAGCGATCGCGACCAGGGCAGCTCCTGTGATGTAAGGACCATTGAGAATTGTCTCTTTGGTTATCCTTGCTCAGGTCAATGGACAATGTGATGTGTTGATGTCCTTGTCCACTGACTCTGCCAAAATCATATGTGTTTCTGAACGGGTGATGGCCACAAAACAATTTGGCGCGAATGTGTCTAAATGGAGTATCGGCGAGCCTATCGCCTCAAGATAGCCTTACATTGCGCTAGATCCAAAAGGTCTTTACCCCTATGAAAAGTGTGTGTCATGTAGTGTATGCTTGTTTTGGGTTGGTTGTTGAGTCGATTGTTCTTTGACGAGATGTGTAGCGTCGCAGCTGTGAGGATTGCGGCGTGTCGACACATGCGTAGCATCGACTATGAATATTCGGGTGTCAGGGATGCCTCGAATGAAGGCACAGTATGTTTAGCTGATTCGAAAGCTATGAAAACATCTTTAATAGTCTTGAACGTACTCGCCCTGTTCATCGTAGACTTCTTCGACGTACTCACCCTCGTACATTTCGTCATCATCCACGCCAGCAGCTTCATACTGCTCATATTCAGCTACCAAGTCGAGCAAGTTAGATTCCGCCTCTGTGAATTCCATCTCGTCCATGCCCTCGTTCGTGTACCAGTGCAAGAAGGCCTTACGGCGGAACATAGCTCCGAATTGGCTGTGTGTACGCTTGAAAAGTTCCTGGATCGATGTGGTGTTACCAATAAAGGTGGCACTGAGTTTGAGCTTGGGAGGCGGCACGTTGCATAGCGACGTCAGCACATTTTGAGGAATCCATTCGACAAAGCCACCGGTTGACTTGAGCTGTACCTTGTGCATTTCAGACTCGACTTCTTCACTTGAAACCTTTCCACGGAATATAGCTGCCACTGTGAGATACTTGCCGGAGCGTGGGTCAATCGCAGCCATGTTATTATGAGGGCTAAATCCCTGCTGTACCAACTGAGGCACATTCAAGGCTTGATAGGATTGAAGCGAGGAGGCAACAAGCGGTGCATAACCGCATGTAAAGAAGTGCAAGCGTGGGAATGGTATCATGTTCACACCCAATTTTCGGAGATCCGAGTTAAGCTGACCAGGGAAGCGCAGCGTAGTCGAGCAGCCTGACATGGCGTACGAAATCAACGTGTTGAGATCATCGTACCTAGGCGATTCGGTACGCAATGTGCGCTGGCAAATATCGTACAGTGCCTGATTGTCCAAGCAGAAAGACAGGTCTGCATTCTCGACGAGCTGGTGGAAAGAGAGCGTTGCGTTGTATGGCTCAACAACCGTATCAGACACCTTTGGGGACGGAAGCACTGACCATGTTGCAAGCATACGATCCGGATATTCTTCACGCAACTTGCTCAACAGGTTGGTACCAAGACCAGAACCTGTACCGCCACCCAATGAATGAATCAGTTGGAAGCCTTGAAACATATCGGCACGCTCTGTTTCATGACGTGCTACTTCAAGAACAGCATCTAAAAGCTCTGCACCCTCCGTGTAAAAGCCCTTAGCAAAGTTATTACCGGCACCGGACGCGCCATGAACGTAATTGTCTGGGCGGAACAGGTGACCCAACGAACCTGTGCGGAGGTGGTCAATCGTACCCGGCTCCAAGTCGATGTTCACTGAGCGCGGCACGTACTTTCCCTCCTGATTTGAGTCTTCAAAGAACACGTTGATCTTGGAAAGCTCCAGCGGATCGTTACCGACGTATTGCTGTATGGTATCAGTATGGCTTGCACACCAGGCTCTTACGTACTCCATCTTTGTTCAGACCATGCTCCTCAAGAATTGTCTCCCAGAATGCCGTAGAGATCTGATTTCCTGCTTGACCGACAGAGAAGGTAATCAGTTCCCTCATCACGTTCAGATCAACGTAGTGTGGTGGACGTCAAGCCATTCAGATTTGCGCATGCACTCTTTGCTGCCGACCCGCGCGTGTTGATCTTTTCCCACGTGGCACTATCCCCCGCCTGCAGAGAAAAAAAAGTTGGTAATTCCAGGACCATGTCGTCCTTGGAGCTAGCGCTATCGGCGCACCCACTGGGTGTGTGTCCTCTGGGAAACGCATACTTGGAAGGAGCCAAGAATTTGCGCCCTAAGGGTCTTGGGTGCTTTGCATATTGGGAAGATGCATTTCTTGTCCAGTTCCTCATTGAATGGCTGGACGTACGGTCGCTTTTGGCGCTGAGTTCTGCGAGCCGCAGTTTTTATGCGCTTGTCAATACGCCTCAAGTGTGGCGCGAAAAGTATATACGTGATAAGAGTGGATACGTATTAAAATGGAATGGAAGCTGGCGCGGCACTTATGCTGCGACAGAGACGCAGATGAAAGCATGCCAAGATGCCGCCACGGCATGCCGCATCCATTTGTCGGGTGTGTACTCAGATACCATATACCAAGAATTTATAACAGCATCATTTGATCCTCGCCTCTTTATTGAGATGCATGCACGGCGCGAAATGCGCAAGCTTTCTCGTGTACGCAAAATTGCTACAGACATGGTACCTGAACGTCCCAGCATACCCGATAACATTGAGCGTTTAGATGCGAGAACGTGCAATGTGTCCGAATTTCTCACCAAATATTCGCAGCAGGGTCAGCCCTGCATTTTGATGCATGCTACGGAGAACTGGCCTTGTCATGCATGGTCACTTGATTTTATCGAAAAGGTCTGGGCGACCCGCATGTTTCAGGCTGAGGCTTTGCGTGTGAATGGCGAGAATTATGTATCATATGCGCGCTCGGTTGGTGGGGGTGGCATGCCCGATCCGACGTCGGGAGTTGTGCCTGACACGTCTCCCTTCTACCTATTTGATGCTGACGTGGCTGTGGAAGATGCGCAGGCGGCACGCGACTGGCGAGTACCTACGCTGATTACTCGATATCCTCGATCCGAGTCATTGGTGGACGAAGAGGCGAACGATGAGCAGATTCGTGCGGATCTTTTTTGTCTCTTTGGCAACGCGCGCCCGGATTATCGTTGGCTTATTGCTGGTCCTAAACGAAGTGGCAGTTGCTGGCATAAAGACCCGAACATGACATCTGCGTGGAATGCCGTAATGCAAGGGTCGAAATATTGGATGCTTCTGCCACCCAAAACGGTACCGCCTGGTGTATATGTCACAGAGGATGAGTCCGAGGTCACGGCACCGGCAAGTCTTAGCGAGTGGATGCTCGATTTCTACGCAGAGACTAAGGCCAAGCATGGACGTCGCGAGTGCGGTGGAGATGGCCAATTGGTAGAAGCGGTGTGCCACGAAGGCGAGGTGATGTACGTGCCAAGTGGATGGTGGCATCTCGTTGTCAACCTGGACGACTCGGTGGCGTTAACGCAAAACTTTGTCAGTGTCACTGAATTACCCGACGTCTTGTCCTTTATGAAGTATACACCCGACCAGATCAGTGGCTTTCGCAAGGATGTGGCAAAGACCTCGGTATTCGAGCAGTTTGTCGAAAAACTGCGATCGTATGATCAAGACCTTACCAACGATGCATTAGCGCGTATGCCGTCACGGAAAGTACGCAAGCCAGCGGAACCAACGCGTGATTGGCGTGAACGATTGTGCGAGGAAAGCGAAACAATGTGTACTTTTAGTTCTCTGGTGGATGATGCCGAGTTGGGTGAGACGCCATGGTAGATCACGTAGATAGCTGTGTGCGCCATAAAGCATAACGCTTTGATGCATTCACGTCACCAAGCGCTTCTGTAAGCCAAGCAAGAGTTCCAAGCACGCGTGCATTGAGTTGAGCCTGCCAGGGAGGCTGTCCGCGCCATGGACGAAGCGACTTGGTTAAGAGTTCCAGCTCAGAGCGAGCCAATGTAAGATCATGTTGGAGAATATAACACCCACAGACTTGGTACCGCATTTCGTATAATTCCTGTTGTTCTTGCTCCGACAATGTCTGCGTCCCCAGTTGGGTGCGATAAGCCGATACAGCACGCACACAATGCTGCACTGCTGTACACATCTCTTCTGTATTTAGAGCAGGAATGGGTGCATCACGTCCGTCCATATGCAGTGCTGCATCAACCTTTTCTCTGTGATACGCTGGTGCATCAAACGACCACTTTGCCATCAAACGCAAGGCACCGGGCTCGAGCATTGCATAGTGGAGAGAAGAACTAATCCAAGCCTACGGCCCATACCTCAACACCTATGCACGTAAATCGACTGGTTTCGGGTAGGGGACTTGCGCCATGGGTCTCGTCCAAAGGTATGAGCAGGTCTACAGATGGCTTGGGTGCCGTATCTGCGGCATTTGTGGCTTGGCTCTCGATTGCATTACATAGCACCTCGTTATGAAAGGCGGGGCACCGAGACGATAAGCCATTAGAAAACGTATCATCCAACCACAAGCCATACCGACCATCCCCTCCTCCGACAGACAAATAGTCAGACTCTGAAAGTACCATATAATCGTTTTCTCCTGACCAGCAGAAATACTCGATAGCACGATCAGGGTGCATGTCGTCATAATTGCTCGCATCACCATCAGTTTCCGTTGGAGGCACGGGCAAGCGTCGCTGTACTGTCTTCCACAAGAAACACTGCCCATTTCCGTAGTAATGTGATGATTTATGCAATGGTTCGTTTATAAATGCTCCAAACACATTGCCATCTGTATCACTTACAGCCAGGACCATGGCCATTTCAGTCGATACACCTTTACCTAGGCTTTCATCTGACAAACTCGTTCCCAAAACAGCTGATTGAGCAGCTAGCGATGATCCTCGAAGCCATCCCTCGCTTTGCATGCCGTCCGAGGACGATCTCAAACCTGTAAATCTTTCGACGCGACTGTACAATGTAGCTAGACTAGAGCCGTGCTGATCGAGTGAATAAACCAGTGACCAAGACTTTCCTAGTCGTAATCGCAAAGGTAGAAGTGATTGAATGCGTGCGGCGTGCCAGGGCTCAATTACCGCGTCCGTGTCTTGGTTCCTATCCTTGAGAATGACGGGAATCGGCTGCCGATCGCGTGAGAGCTCAGACGAGGATAATGTCCAATTCCCACGATTCCAATGCGGCGAGGCATTCGGATCAAAGCCAGGAGCTCCAGAAATTGGGGCAGAGGATGTGTGTCGGCGAACGACGGACGGTCGTCGGCGAGGCGGATGCGGTTTGGACAATGCATCATGGAACGCGCTCAGAGCGCTAAGCTTACTCCATATAGCCCCTGCATAGGAAGAAGGCTTTGAGTCTTTCTGTTCCGTATTTTCGTGTTCTATAGCTCGTAGACTAGAGCTAGGTCCAGCTTGCTCAGTGGTAATAGCCTCAGCAATCTGCTCATGCCGATGTGCGTCGAGTTTCTGTTCGATAGGGCGTAAATCCAAAATACGATCATCCTGTTGATTTGTGCCGAGCTCTAAAGGTTCGTCTGCTATCTGGAATTCACCAAACGAATCACTTCGAGCATGCGTTGAAGATGAACCTTGCATGGCCCACGCAAATAAGTGGCTCTTCCGCACTTGCGTACGTCCCTCCCCAAGTTACATTAGCCACGTGGCTCATTATCTACGATACTACCTTGAAATCATGTTGGTCATTTGCATGGTCGTTACACTTGAGCATTGATAAATGATTGCCAGCGCTGCGCCTCAGTGTGAGAAGGCGCCATGAAGTAATAAATGTACTTTGCATCCACGATACGAAGCAGTGACGGTCCCACAACGGATGCTGGCGGCAACATGACGGTTTTATGCATGCCTGGAGGCAGCATATGGACTTGCGGTTTGAGCACTGCTACCAGGTCCAACGCGCCTGTTTCACCTGATGCCGAGCCATGCATCACACGACTTTTACCGCTTATAGGCGAAGCATCTTCGGTGGATGACACGCTAGACGATACAGCAGCAATGAGGTCATTACACAACAAAAGATGGAGAGGCAAATCCATGGTCATCTGCTCAAGAAAATCTTCGTCACAACTCATCCTAGGGCCAGAAACATCGCCGGGCGGCGTGCCTTGGTACACACGCTTCGACACGCGACACAATCTAAATGGCCCGTCACACACAAGACGTCGATGCGGCTGAACCAATGGGGCAGAAAATGTACCACGCAAACGACTCTGCCATTGTAAAAGGCGTTTGCCTTGCTCAGATTGGCGCTTGCCCTCGTTCACCCATGAGGCCACCAACGAAATGTGTGCAAGTGCACGTGCCAAGGCCTCACGATCCAAATCAGGCAACACGCCGTGCGATGTACATTTGACGAGCTGCTCTAGCAGCAAGCGGTATCGTGGGATACGCTGTATCGGTAAGAGAAGATATCCCTCCAAGTTAATTTGCGAGTGACGAGGGTCGTCGCGGCACCGTCTGAGGAAGAGCTGCATACGTCGATGCTCTGCATGCGAAATGGGCTGTAAATCACTTACTGCTTTTTCTTCAAAGGTGAGAGCGGTAGGTGATGTGCTAGACAAAGCCGGGTCAATGTTCAAGAAGCGCTGTCCAATCGAGGCAAGTGAGGTGCTAGATGACTTGATAGCGGATTTTACACGGGGCGATATTGGCTCATGCCATTGCGAGATAATTTTCAAGGCTGTCTCATATTGATTGACGTAGTTTGTGTACATTTTAAAGTACGTGGCATATTCCGAAAATACATTCGCCACATCAGCTGCGACTTGAGCGCTGAGCGATGCATGTTGCTCCTCATCTAGCTCAGATATCTTGAATAGGGCCGCCGTCTTTCGTTCCAGTTCTGGCAAGAATGCCCCTTGATGAAATTGAATGATTACTTCGATGTGCCCAAAAATGATACGCTCTTTTTCGACAGACATAACGCGTTCGTCTGATACACCGTCCATTGGCTGTCGAGCCCTTTTCACGTAAATGTCCATTAACTCAGATAAGCCAGCAACATATGTTCGTTCTGTCTCAATGATTTCGCGAAGTACACAATATCGTTTCGCAGCATTATCTTTGACATGCGTCTTATTCGTTTCACCCACATCTTCCAAGATGCTGTGGCGTGAAGAGACTTCACCAGCTGTACCACTGGGAGTTGAGTCTGAAGCATCTCCCGAAGTCATGATGGGGCTGCCAAATCCGCTGCTATCGGCCACTGACGAAGCTGTCTGTGGCACTTGGCGATGTCGTTCTGGTAACAGTTCATCCATATCACGTAGGTAAGCCCGGAGATTTCGGACATACGAAGTACCCACGCGGGCATACCAAGCCAACACAGACTCCCTATCACCGTTGTCGGCATAGACAGGTAAGAAGCAGGACAGTGACCTGGTTTCATGCGAATTCGACGGCAATTGACCCAGCCTAGGCAACGGCACCATAAAAGTTCTGGTTGGCGTTTGATGAGGTACCCTTAAACCACCTGCATTCGAGGACCTCACAGGTGAGTCTGTCGTTACGCTGGCGGCGGATGATATACTAGCTGTATCAGACACTGTCCCTGCTCTGCTCGGCGCTCGTACCAACGAAGAACCGTCAAGTTGAGCACCTGTACGATTATTCGTTTTAAGCTTATTTAAAAAGCCACCACTGCGTTTGCGTGCTTCAGAAGGGCTTTGAATAGGTGGGGGCTTAGGCGAGATCTGAGTGTTGACCGTAGGCGTCGTTGGCATTATGTTTGTCGCTGGGGATGGGGGGTCGTTGCTAGGATGCAAAAGTGGTCCTACAATGGCCTTCCAGGCTGGAGTCCATTGTGTATTGCCTGCGAGCAAGAGACAGTCAAGATAATCGAGCGCATGCATCCAACTGGGCAGGCAAGTCAGTCGGTTCTGGCGTAATCCAAGAATTTGCAAGCGTTCCAGGCTGAGAATTTCGTGGGGAACCACAGGCAACTTACAGCCATCGACAAGCAATACGCGGAGGTTCTCCAAAGCACGGAGACAAGACATGGGTGCAGCCATATTCGAAGTGCCCAAAGGATTACAGGAAATGTTCAGCTCTTCTAGCGAAGTACACAGAGCCAGTGATTCAGGCAAAGCAGAAAGATGAGAGCTAGACATGTCTAGCACGACTAGCATGTTAGGGATGCGCAGCATGTCGTAGCTGGGCAGCGGACAATTTACCATAGAGAGATGTGTGGTTGATGAAGTGACGCGTCTGGGCGCATCGTCCTCCGACGACACCACACTCAACACTCCCTTGCCGGTCTGAACAAACTGGACGGCAAGGGGTGTGGATAAAGGCGGCTGGAAGCCATCACGCATAGGCGTTGACGGCGTCGAGTCGTATGAGTCCCAGGCTCCATCTTCTGACTCGGATCGAATTGTCGAGCCGGATGTCTTGACGCTATCAGAGCGCCATAAAGAATCAATCGATGGTGGTGCCATATCTAGTTCATGAATAGACGGCACTTTGACAGCGAGTGACGCAGGCGTATTTCGTCCCGAAGCCATAACTGAAGCACGCAGAGGTGACTTTGGACCAATGCGGCGATCTGACGTTGGCGAAGAGGATTTTTGAGGGACGGGGGGAGGTGAAATGGACCTTTGAGTGCCAACGGGAGAAAGAGGTGGTTGTACACCGTACAACGAGGCTGCCCGCGATGCTGGTCGTTGCCGAATCGACGAAGAGTCTGTGACAATCGAGCAAGCATCATCCCCCCGGCTAAGAGCTTTTGAATCAACAGGGGACGAGCTTAGCAGGCGTTGGTAGCTTGGGGGGATACCCACGTCCATGAATGGTGGTGAGTGAGGAGGCGTATCAAACTGCATCCCCTTAGCATGAGAAGGTCGTGGCATACGACGCGGAAGATCTCCGAATGGTTTGAATTGCGACATGAGAGGGTTTGACGGAGCTGGGGTACGGAGTTAGTATATTGTTCGAATGCAAAGGGGATGCAACGCGGCCACGTCCAATCATGCAGCTGTCATGGTTCCAAAGCGTGAACAGACTTCGATCCTCATGCATGTGCCAAAGAGTGACACTGCCCCAAGAATTTGGTGTGTCACTTGCTACTCTGCTTGCATCATACATGCAGCATGGTCCACGCACTTCCCCAATAATACGTACCTGAGCTTGGAGATGCTTTATCACTGTCTCGTGCTTGAATGATAGGTGACCGTGCTTGATATCCACCACTTGGGGCGAGAACAGAGCTTGGCCGCGATTCAGTGGACGAAACGCTAGTAGATGCATGGCGATTCGAGTGGAAGGCCGGCGTTTCTGCACTGGTAGAGGCATACTGTCCAGACACATTGGGGTTGCTTGATTGTGTGTCAAAAGGCATCGAGATAGAGCGCCGCTCGCTGGTCATGAATACATCTTTGGATGGACTGTCTCGATTGGACCTACGTGGAACCAAAGAAGGCCTGCGGAAGGCTGACGTTTTCGTTTTCGATGTCTCCGCACCATCTCGATTGCTTGCATCTGTACGCTGGCGTCCAGACCACAGTCCGCTCATGGCGGTGTAGGTATCTCACAAAAAATCGGTGTGTCTTGGAGGCCCTTTTACAAAAAAGGTACGACTGGATCGACCGAAGATGTTCGTGTCAAAACGCGGTGACAAAGCACAAATTCATCGCGCCTTTCTTGACCGGATCGAGAATATGCTTAGTCATACGAGTATATGGAAGCACACGGCCCCCGACATGTACCTAATTTATCTATTATAATTCTGTCGTTGACTCGCGCATTTGCGTGAGCTTCTTGCCGATGTCATTAGGTGCATGACCTAGCTCTTCGGCCATTTCTTCCTGCTTTTCATGAGAGAGGGACATATAGAGCTCACATAAATCGCCATCCACCACGGATTTGACAGGCGCAAATTGCCCTCGGTATGCAAGGTGATCACGCCCTGTCACACTTAATTTCTCCTGGCGCATGTGCATCTCAAGCGTAGAGAATATCCGCACGTCTTCACGGCTGATAAAAGGTATAAGGGCACCGATGGTACCATTGATACACGTGTATATTGCGACAGGACGACCGCCAGGCACCAAACTCTCGAGCGCTAAACTCGATATAATATCGCCAATGTGAAAGTGCGCTAGCACTTGCGCGCGGTGCGCTGCGCCCATCAGATATGCTCGTTCGTTTTGGAGCATGAGTCCATTCGGATCCTCGTCCGAACTCATTGAGGTGCTCGAGTCTATTCGGAGCACATACACATTGCCAAATTTGTCACCGGCCATGACGGTATCATAATCAAGCATGAGAAGAGCGGTCGTCCAGCGTGGCATAATATCATCCGCGAAAGAAATCAAGCTGTTTGTTCCAGGCTTGTATACAACGTAGTGCACTGACTCTTGCGAGTCACCGACAATGATACGATGCCCCTGAACGGACACGCGAACGATAGTAGAGGGGAATGGCCGGCTTTGACACTTGCGCAGCAGTTTCTTTGTACCCATATCATAAATGCGCAAATGCATGCCAATACCCGCCAGCAGACGCCCGTGAAATGCATGTAATGCCAGGGGGACGTCGTCCACCTCGGTCTTGTGCATCAACTCAATCTGCCGGCCTTGGCATGCGAGTCGATAGGTGGAGAGAAACGCCGCTTTCATAGCACGTGGCTTATGTGTCAAACTCTGTGTCGATCCGACAATCAGGAACCACTCGTTTTGACACGCGGCCAGCGGTACTAGCGTGATGCTAAATGCTGCCTCGTCGTTAGGCAGTTCAACACATGCACAGGTAGACATGGTCACAGCATCCACAACACGGATACAACTGACCCAGCGACCTGGATCTGCACGCACAGGACCCATGCGGGCCGCGTCATACTCGGCACCAGCCGCTACTGTGCGGTGATCCGACTCAATGACATAAAAAAGAGAGGCGTTGTGGGGGTGCACAGCCATCTTTCGAGGTGTATAAGACAGAGGGAGTGAATCCATTTTCATCTGTGTGCCGTTCATCTGAGGCACAGTAAGGATACGAAGAGTATCGCCCGTAATGCCGAGCAAGCCGTCAGGGCACAATTCCGTATGAAAGCTCGAGACGTGGGTAAGGGCATCAAACATGAGTGGCGTAAATTGGATGTGCTCGTTCAGAGTATATGTGAGCCAGGTGCGAGTGCTGAGAGCGAGCACGGCCGTGTCTCCATGGACGCGCGTGCGCACGAGAGAGACAGGTCGGCCGCCCAGAAAGCGGGTGCGTGTGTCAGTGAGCTGACCGGTGGTTGGGTCCAGTACAGTGCGGATGTACACACCGTTGATTAGGCCAATGCTCACAAACATGGTGAGGTGATGCCGGTCAATGGATGCGTCGAGCATCTCAGAGATGCAGATACTGGACGGCGGTGCTGTCAGCGCCTGCAAACTGATGGGGGCCAGCGTCGAGTCAGGATCCAATGAGATAATGCGCACGGTCTGATCTGAGCACGCCAAGGCAACGTATGGTGTACGCTGACTGCCCTCAGGGCATGTACTGATGCTGAGCGCAACAATGTGGGCGCCTATTGAGCGCCGCTCCTGGAACTCGTTGAGCTGGCCATCCATATCCAGCTCGAAGTATACAATGTCCTGGTTATCAAGAGCAACCACAATCTGACGGTGATTCGTTGTCGCTGCTACAATGCGCGTTTGTACGCCGTCATCACGCACTGGCGCTGCCCATTCGTTCACCTGCTTATTCGGTAGGATGTGCCGAATGCCAGCTGGATGCACCTGCAGCAGAGCATCGGCGCCCAGTTGCTGGACTGCTAAAGTGGGTTCAGACGTGAGGAATCCACTGTCCACGACCTCTTCGATGGTTTCGCCGATTCCGAGCACAAGCGTTCCATTCACAAAACTCAGGACGATGTAACCGTCAAATGTGTCGGTGCTGCACAATTTCGTGGACCAGACAGCCTGCGGAACACCAGGCAGCTCACTGCTGACAACTTCACTGACTTCAAGGCCATGGCGCAGTCGCTTGAAAGTGCTTCGAGGGCCTCGACCACACGCCGCATAGATCTGCGGTACGTCGCTGCCAAGTGGATTACCAATCTTGGCATCCATGAGAGGATCTAGTGCTTCGATTTCGTGCGCAAGCATCAAATTTCCCAGCGGGCGCGGCACAAAAGTCGGAATGGTACCGTCATGGGAGGTCGACAAGTACTCTGGCTCGTCATCATCATCACCAAGCTTTTCAAAAGCATACAGGCACTGTGACCCTGAATCTGATGCGACAAATAGGTAGCCAGAGCGCAAAATGCATAAGGATGCGGCGACTGGTACCGTATCAAAGTACTTGATACGCACGGCCTTGACTTGCTCCTCGTCGTGCTCGACTGTCACTTTGAACAAGTCGCCGTCTTCGTTTTGCACTAGTAAGAAAAAAGACGTTTTCATCTTGTGCAACACGCTTGCCACAATCATGGAGCCGCGGTGAATCGAAGCATTTTCGCGAACGGGAATCGGGACGATGTGGGGGGGCTGGTCCGGATGTCGGTACACGATGTAGTCGTCTATGCACACCAACACGCCACTTGGCCCGTCCCAAGCTTCTGTCGAGTAATTATAGCCACCTGGGACCGAAATAAGATGATGCGCGCTCCTGTCCACGGGCTCCGTCCAGCGTCGCACGACGTGGTTTAGACCAAGATCCAGCTCATAATACGTCAGTCGTTTTTCCGTACGTGCCAGCGCTTCGCCCGTAGGATCAGCATCCGCATCTGCATAGTCTGTTTCAAGTGAGGCGAATACAGGGTTTTCGTACCCAACATCTACACCGACAATGCATTGCACAATGGCCGTAGGTCGGTTGGCTTCCAAGGGGCTGGATATGGTGAGGTTCGCGTCCGCATCGCGATTCAGGGTGTAGATCAGTTTACTTCGCTCAATGGCGCCAATAAGCACGGCGCGCCCTTTAGGGTCCGTGGCGAGGTATTGCCCCGGCACGATACGCCGGTTGCCCGAGCGACCAAACGTTTCCTGATGCACCTTTTCGAATCGGTTTCGTGCTGCATTGTATTCCAGTACCACAATGCGCCCTGCATCACTTCCAAGAATCAGGTAGTTCTTCGTGCCTCCCATCAAGCGAAAACATGCAGCACTGCGCACGTTACTGAACGTGTGTTGCGACAGCACACGCATCATATGCCCTGTCGCAGTATCGATGCGGTATAGCTCGAGACGACTGCCACGAACCAGCAAGATTTCTTGCTGCCGCGTCCCGCAAAACTGCCCGACTACGGCCGTCGTCACGCATGATGGCGGCTGCAGCGTCAAGTTGTACAACTGCATCACGCACGTTGCAAACGTACGGAAGGCCACGAAAAAAGGGGAGGGAGCCATTGAGCCCCTTAGTCAGCAGACCACATCCTCCATTCAGGGGGGTTTGACAATGGCATGCGCCCTGTTCGAGCCTGTTTGGTGTGAGCAGGTGGATGCGGTATCCGATGGGTGGCCATGGACGCGCGTCATTGAGGCCTGCGCTCATTTTTCCTACTCAGATTGGCTCGCTACGATGTATGCATGGATAGAACATCCGGAACGCAATAGCTCGACGATCCTGCGAGGTGAAGTTTGGTGTGAATCGGAGCACGAAAATGACACCATTCAGTACCGGTGCATTCGACGCCTTTTACCACGTCGGGTCAAGATGGATCGTGGCATGCTGCAGGAATGTGTCGTGTACGCATGTGAGCCAGAGCATGGTCGTGTGGTGTACACAACGCTGCGACCTTCCGATGCAGCGACTGAGGCGCCCGACCCACATAAATTTGCATCGCTTTCTTCCCGTGACTTGTGTGCATCAGCAGCCGATGTGCCATACTATCACCCAGCTGTGCGTGGCGTCGCCTTTCATTATATTCCCACAACGCCCAAAGCCACGATCCGAGTCGACTTGTCCCTGTTTCCCACTGAACCACGACCTGTTTCGCCCACCTCGCGTTTGGGCCGCACAGCCCTGTCCCTTCTACGTATGATGCATCAGCATGCCTATGGCCATGCTACCTCTTATGTTAAACGAGTGCACCATGACATGCTTGTGCCGCGTGACGAATATCAAGACCTGTACTTATCGCTACGCACAAAACATGCGCACAGGCTGTTGGAGACGTGGGCTGAGGTCACAGATCCAAAGAAACACGTGTTTGAGGATCTTGGCATTGCTGCATGGCTCATTCTCTTATGGCGCGACATGTTTGGCTCGTCTCATGTGCCGCTAGGCCCGGCACCTCGGTGTGCCGATCTTTGGGGCCAGCCGCCCGGTGGCTTCGTGGATCTGGGCTGTGGGAATGGTCTGCTAGTGCTCATTCTCTCACTTGAAGGCTACCGCGGCCTAGGCCTTGATGCGCGCGCCCGCAAGTCATGGGCACACTATACTGACTTGGGAGCGCATTTGGAGGCAAGCGTTATCGAGCCAAACACTTGCGTATTTTCTCCCGGTTGTTTCCTGATTGGGAATCATGCAGACGAACTTACGCCTTGGATTCCCACTTGGGCATCACGCACGCCGCACTGCTCGGGCTTTGTCAATATTCCATGCTGTCCGTGGACCCTCGAAGGCACTCGCTTCACACCGACGAACCACACCATCGAATGGGCTAATATAGCTGCATGGCTCGACGTGTCGGATCTGCCTGCCATGTGCATGCCTCCCGCGCCGCTTCGCCGGCCATCGCCGCACATAGCGGAACGCCTCGCACACACGCTGTGGTTCGTTGATCGCACGATCCATGATGCATCCGGTGCGACACATTCCAAGCATCTGGCCTACTATGCCTATATCGTGCGTTTGCACATTCAAGCAGGTTGGTGCCTGGAGACGGAGGCCCTGCGTATACCCAGCACTAAAAATTGGGCATTTGTCGGTCGTTCACAAGAACCCTTAAATACCTACAGACGGAGTACCTGACCCACGAAACGTTACATAAATATATTCATTTAGAGCATCATGATAACACATACAAACACCAGCGGTGCAAGTAGAGAAAAGAGCGAGCAGGAGTGCGATGCACTGCCATCGTGCGCAAACACCTTGCCACCCAAAGCTGATTCGGACGGTGTCGACGAAGATGATGGCGATGACGATGAGACCGAAGATGACGACAACGACAACGAGGTCGACGATGGCGGCTGCGACGTCGATGATGACGACGATGATGACGACGTTGACGATGACGACGCCGATGACGACGACGTTGACGAAGCCTCCTTATTCTGCAAAGCGATCCGGGCCTTAGGTGCATGGTACGTCCAACCATCGGGACGCCAGCCCATGTCCACATCGTAGTGATCGAATAACGCCGATCGACCATGCTTGCTGCCAAACACCTTTTCAGCATTATGCTTCACGTGCGGGACAATGGTCAGGCGAGTCTTGATGATGCCATTCGAGTGCCTCGACCAGTCAGGCAGATCGCTGAAATTGCCTGGGAAGCCATGAAGGTTTTCGTTGGTGCGACCCAACATATTAATGTAGCGCCACCAACTCAGGTTGCGGTCACGACGCTTACGACCACCTTGAAGGAGCGCCATACATTTTTGATCGCCATTCTCTAGCACATCCATGAGACCCACAATGTTCACAACATCGCGACTGATGTACTGCTTAAAGTAATCGTGCGGTTCCTTCGAGTCCTGCAATGTTCCCGGAAACGTGTCGAATCCATAGCGCCAGTTATTGTAGCTCGAGCACGTCTCGGGGGAAGCTATACTTTTGTCAGTCATCGGGCGATGATATGTGAAGTAGGCTGACGTGCTAGGATCACCAACGATGTAGCGAATATGGATACCCTTGCGACTCGAATCCTTACCAACTGTCGCATAGCGGTTCATGAGTTGACCACCACCACCATGGCCGACCAACGTCAGGTTTTTGAGGTTAGGGTACTTCTTTTCATTAGAAAAAAGGTCAACCAGTGCGTCCACAGCATCCATAGACGATACATCCGTGCCCTTTGGGTGCACAGCAACACTACCCGATTGCCAAGCATTGACATCACTCCATGCGAGCGTCGAATTCTCGTACTGACCTTCGTTCAGCTTGGCAGAGAAAAATTGAGGCGCCACGACAACAGCATGCTTCGGGGCGCCTGGATAGTTGTCCTTACGGGCGCTCTCCAAAGCACGGTTCATAATCGACCAATACCTGTCACCATCGCGATTACGGCCGTGGAACATCACATATGCGTGCGTCACCTTCTTTTCATTTACATCCTTAGAAAAGTACGCAAGAAAGTTGGTACCAGTATCATGTACTTTGACGTGACGAATCTCCGACCCTTTAGGGGCTTTAAGCTTGCCGTGATTCTTATGTAGTTTGCTGATACCAAAGTGATCCATATCATACTGAGACGACACATCCATGATCCTCGAGGGAGTGTAATACTTGCCATCCTCCTTAAGTGCGCGCTTAAAGTCGTGGTGCATGCGAATGCGGTGGTGCTGCATGTCCGCAAGGACAGGGACTATGGCCACAAATGCTAATACAAGCGCCACAATCCACGACATCATAGGGCGTTGCAGCATGATGAGGCCGAAGTGATGGGCGACGCGAGAGAAACGCTTAAATCTATCGTGCGACCCATAGAGTCCATTTCTTTGTCATATGCTGGGCGCAGGTGCCAGTGGCACATTAAGCTTGCATACGCTTTAAGAGTGTGTGGAGTCTGCTTGGAGCATTGTGAGTGTTTAGACGTTACATATGCACCACCTTGCATAAAGCGCGTTGCCTACGTACATATGCGTGCATCAGACGTGTCGGAGGTATGTGGCGCAACGCTGATCTGGGGCGAGACAATCAACAAAGGCTGACATAGCAGCATCTTTTCGTGCATGCTGACATAGCTTGGATGGACGCTTAGCATCCAAATCCACAATGCGTGCGCCAAGTGGATTGGCACGATATATTGGCGTGCCTTCGACATCATCGAGGGGTATAAAGAGTGTGACATCTTTCAAAGTAGCCGCAAGTAAATACGCCGCTATCACGTAGTGCATGTCCTTGTCAGACGAAACAACCGGGACAGAGTTTGCCGCCACAAATGCATAGTCAGCCAGGGTGATGCGCGGAAGCTCTTCGACGGGTGTCGAATTCAGCGGTTTGCCTGTGCGTGCGTGCCATAACTGTGCAATGCCTTCAATGTCGTAAGGATCTAGGCTTTGTTGCTGATGAGCAAGGATATGGAGAAGATGTCGATTCTCTGTGAGAATTTGCGCGATGCGCCAGGACAGACGTCTTGGTTCCTGAAGCCACGGTATGTGCTCCTGAATGTCACCGAAAGACATGCGAGTGCCGTCCACGAACATGTGCAAATACCCTGAACCATGCGTCCAGTCGTCCAACAAGGCATTGACCGCGCGTTGAATTCTCCCTTCATCACCACTAAACAGGTCAAGAGGATTATACCATTCATGTGTGTTAGCATCCTGCGCCTTCTGGCCGAGTTGGTATAATTTTTGTATATGGCACTTTGGCATGCTGGCCTTGCAGGGGTATCGAGTCGTTGGAAGCGAGGGAAGATAGCCGCATTTTGGCTTGATTTCCACCACAAGTCGTGATTGGGGGAGAGGTCGACTATCATCCCGCATCATCCAGATATGTGGGGTCGACATGTCCATACCTCCTGCAGCTTTTCGGAAAATGGGTCGAACGGGCTCACATTTGTCAGCTAGCGCCTGTAGAAAGGGAAGCCAACTAGTGTCCATATCTAAGCGACGCATGCACGGGAGAGAGGAAGAAGGAAGCACATGCACAAGGACTTGGGATAGAAATATATCTGCGGCTGGTACCTGCTCTGCGTCTGATGCATGGATTTTTTTGGGAATGCGCAATACCATTACCTCGTCACCGCCTAGGGTATTACAAAAAGGCCACATGTGTGGACCAACATATCTCACAAGCATATTGGCTGCTCCTTCAGCGTGATACGCCCAATGTGCTGGGTCCATTGAGGCACTAGACAACACGGGCGGCCATGCTTCCGTCATGGACCTGCCCCAGTAGCCACACCACAGTTGTGGAGGAGTAAAGACCTCCCGACTTGGATGATGACCACCATGTTTTTTGATGTGACGTCGCCGAACTACTCACTCTTTGCCCTCCCTATCATGTACATATTGACACTCATACCGCACTGGTATGCCGTTTCTATATGCGTAGCTCAGAATGGCTGGAAAAACGAACATCCCCGCACTTTTGTCACGCAGTTGGCGGCACGACCTATTCTTGGAACCAAGAAAATGGAACATACCCCTGCTGAGCAAAAGGTTTTGCGGGCTGAGGCATGCCAACAAAATGGTTTCGAAAATCTGCCCATATTTGGAATGGCGCTGCTTTGCGGACTGGTGGCTGAGTTGCCTGGGTACTTAATGAACGCGATGGCTACCTTGTACCTTTTGTCTCGTATTATATACACGATTCTCTACATTTTTGCGGACTCGCATGCCATGTCGCTACTGCGCAGTTTTACATTCCTCGGTCAGGTCATCCTGTACATGGCTTTTTTCATGCAAGCTGCCTTTGCCGTAGCAAGTCGTTCTCAGACGCAGCGCTGGGGATTTTAGACGTACGAACTTAGTCCTGCTTGACTCTGGTGTTTCTGTTGTCCTCAAAGTGTCTCACTTGGCCTGCAATGGAGCACGTCATGCAATGGGCCAGAGCGCCCAAAATTTCAGCGTATGACAAAGCAACACGCGTCTGTGCCATTTTTTTGCCATCGTTTTGCTACCATGGGAGGCAAAAAGGTAAGCAGGCCAAAGAAGCTCACAAACAGCACACATCTAAAACTCTCGTGAAGAAGGATGCTATGCATCCAAATTCCCGACACGCATTTCAACGCGCCCGTGTTGTACTTCGATCTCGCCGGCTGAATGAAGCCCACGCAGCGCGCCGACGTCAACGGTCTGCCAAAGTAGACCGCATTTTGGCATTTGTGCTCCTATTATCCGAAGATAAAACCCACATTCCGGACTTGTACGCTTTTCATGACTTTATGACGACATTTTTTCTAGCACGTCATGATGAAGAACTCGCTGAGCTGCAAAAGGCTCAAAGACCCGGCCGTCCCAAGAGCAAGCGACTCTTGGAACTAGAACGGTTCATCGCGTCTGAAAAGCGCGAGTATCACGACGGTATGGTGGTACCCGATCTATGTAACGAAACGAACGTGGAACTTCTTCGCCAGTGGGAGGGAGATCCTCAAGCACTCCCACTTTTCCGCTTTGTGCGTATCAGCTCGTCAGAACGAGACTCGTTTCGTGTAATTCAGGCAGGAACACACAAGCTGCTCCAAAATACAAGCAGCCATTGATCATGGTTTCTGGACGACTTTTCTGCGCATGAATCTTGTCGCGCATTTCCGTATCATGCCAGTTCGCACGATCTGATCAATGTGTTCTGCTTCCTTGCGTGCTATGTTATTGAACACCATTACATGTTCTCCTTTTATGGACAAGATACACCTGGCCCACCCCTTTGCGAAGCCCGATAATTCGAGACGATTTGTGCCCTTGCGAATTTGGTGGTCCATACCCGACATTGTAACAGTTGTGACTGTACCTCACACAGCGCCGATTTTATCGCTCCAAATTCCTCGAGCAGGGCTACAATTCAAACAACACTATGCAAGACTTCATTCCCCTTCTAAAGTAAGGACCCGATCTTGACCGGAGGGGAGATTCAATCGCTTTTTCTCTTCTACAACGAACTCTTCACGTCTGCATGGCTGTGCACGTACTTTTCGCGTTACAGATTTTTAATTGCAGTGTCTCTTGATCTGGCATATAAGATAATGCTCTGCCATCCTTGACAGTGACTCGCTTAGATTAACGTGAATTTTTGTATATAGGGCTTGACGGAACGTCTCAGCGCTACCATCGACTTGTGGGATGAATCAGGTGCGTGTAGACTTGCGATGCAAATGCGTCTAGCGGATTAGAATGCCTAGTTGGAGGATTGGCATTCTGCTCCTGGTACATAAATGTCAAGTCCACTACATTCATTCGTGATCGGGGGTGTATGAGATCTGGTAAGGCGCTATGGATCACGATTAAAACTTCAACATCGACCAAGAAAGTTGAAAGCTACCTTGCTGGATACAGTGTTATCAGATACACAATTATGCAGCAGCTCTCGCATCGGACCATCTCGTTTTCGCACGCGAGGCTTGAGTACTATCCGCGAGCCGACTAGTTGTGGCGTGCGCTCATGCCCATCCTCGACTTCTTTCTGCGCAAAAGTAGTTCAGTTAGTTTCCTGTTACACTGAAATCTACGGGGCGCCCGTTTCTTGTGGTGGGCGAAAGCTCTTGCTTCGCTTGTACCAAGCCCAACCTAGACGGCTAGGTCCGTGCACGCATTTCTACCACGTGGTTGTGAAAAGGCAGTGCTCGTCTTGCAGCCTCTTGCGGCCCACACGAATTCTTACGTCACCCAGCACGCCGATCCTATTTTCTTCAACATGGCACGCAGAAGCACACGTTTCTGCTGTTGTGCCTTCCCCCTTGTAAAGTTTGGGGCGTATCTGCTCGTGATTGAAACGGCATTCGTGGCCTTGTGTTTAGGCATTCTGGCGCTGGCTCCTCCGCCGATTGTGGGTGGCATGGATGCCATTCCGTCGTGGGGCAAGTATGTCGTGGCTGTTATTGCCTTTGTTCTAGCCGCATGGCAAATTTTGGGTCTCTGTACCGTGGTCACTGACTCTCCATGGTCGTATAAACAGTATTCGCGCATGAACTTCTTGGCGACGGTCGTACTTTTGTGCTTCACAATTGCTTTCACAGTGACAGCCGCCGCTAAACACAATGATGCTATTGAAGCTTGCTTGAACGAGTTCGAGCGCCCGCTGGCCAACGATGGCTATGGCGTCGAAGAGGTGCAGGATCGTCTTGACGAGGGCCGTCACGATGTGTGCAACTATCTTGGCTGGGCGGATGTCGGTCTGATGGGCGGCCTCGTCGTGGTGGTGGGTCTCTTGCAGCTGTACATGTGCTACATGCAGGGCCAGTACGGTAAGCGGCAGCGTGCTGCTCAGAAGGAGTCCCTGTCGCAGCATGATGCTGGCTCCTTCCCTATGAACCCAACATCCACATGGACCGACCCATCGCACGGTGCCATGTCCACAGGCACAGTTCTCCATGCTCCCTCGCATCGTAATGCTTATGAGCCCGTCATGCTGCAAGACAACTCGACGCGGCCCTTGTACCAAACATACAGCCATTAGTGTCTATGTAGATTCTCATTGTACAGACGATTCAGAGACAATCTCCACGTCCGATTTGGGCTCTGGTCGTGGTGTGATGGTAGGCGGCGGCCCACTCAAGTCTACACCAGCTGCGCGGCCATAGGCGTGAAGGTCCACTGCGACACGGCGCTGAAAGGCAGCGTCAAGACGTTGTGAATTCTGACGGGATTCCTTGGTCCATTTGGCCTTGATTTCTCGGCGCGTGCGTCGTGGAAATAGGCGGGTAATCATCTCGAAATCGGTGCCCCACTGGGAAATGGCCTGGAAAAAGCGTTCAGTTTCCTCAGCCGTCCAGCGCTGTGTGCGACGCTGCTTGCTTCGGCTCGCGCTGTTCACGAACTGATCACCTTCGCGCTCGTCAATGACCTCCCAATGGCGCTGCTCACGCTCCTGCTGCTCATCATCACGGTAGTTGGCAAACAAAGATTGCTCATCCAGTACAATTTTGCCGTCAACAATACGCGTTTGTACGGCAAAGCGGTTCTCGCCGAGCTGTGGTTCTTCCGACACATCCGAGGGCGCGGGTGTATCGCGCGGCGTTGATGGAACGGGCGTCTCAGATTGCTTGATCCCACCCTGTTCTGCATCTTCATGCGCCTCGCTTCGTCTCTTTTTAAGCTGTCGAGCTCGAACACGTTCGAGTTCAAAGGTCCGACTACTCGCTCGGCCACTCTTCCAATTTGTCACCGCAATAGACTCCATTCGCGTCGTGCCTATATCTACGCGAAGCGGCGGTAATTCTGATCCGTCCATCCCATTTTCCTGCTGGGCACATTGCTGCTTGTACTCTGCCTCGTCATCAGAAATACTCGTGCCCGTGCGTTTGCGTGGCGCACGCGTCCGAGCAGGAGGAGCAGAGCTAGTCGGCATGCTTCGTGGAGCTTCCGCGACATTGTATTGGGCACGTATAGCAGGGTCGAGCGTCTGCCATGTCTCGGCCGCCTGCTCGGCAATGGCGCTGGGATCGGCTTCAGTGTCCATGTGCAAGACACCGTGAGGATTGGCCTGAGCAGCATGCAAGAATCGCTCATAGGGTGATATGCTAGTAGATTCAGCATGTAGTACATCTGCGCTTCTCGGAGGCTGCGATGGTGCTCGAGGATGAATGGGAACGCGGACCTTGGTCGGCTGCGAAGCAAAAGCATAACTGCGCGCAGCAGGCTGGACACGATTCTCACTCGCCCCAGTGCTTGGAACAACGCGTGGACGCGGAGCCATGCGCGTGGGGACAATCGGTGTGGGCACACTTGATGAGGTGGCACGCCGTTGTGGGGGGGTATCAGTCCGTGCCGCTGATGCGGTGGACGGTGCGTCGGCAGATAGCACAACGGGTGCTGGTCGCGGGACAGCGTCATTAGCATGGTCTGCTTGAGGTGCACGACGCGCAACCACAGTGGGTCGAAAACGCTGTGTTCCTTTCTCGATACGGGACATACTGACGCATGAGCTGTCACGCTCCAATGGCGCGCTGCGAACCAGGAGCGCCGGCGCCGTTCGACCCACATTTTGATGACATAAGCGATCTTTAGCGCGCTCAAGACGCTCGTGGCGCGTCGTTATGAGCCAAGAGGCCAAGCAGCAGTACCTTGCGGAGCGTTACGGCGACGCTGGTTCGTCGTCGGATGTGCGCAGAAAAAAAGCGAAGAAAAAACACGATGATCTGATGATTCGTGACGAAGAGCATGTCTGGTTTGAACACGCAGCACACGAGGCACCACCTGCGGTGCAAGAGACTGCGCCTCGGGCGAGCACATCTACCGGATGGCACGCGATTGGGCCGTCTACCTCAGAAAAGCAGGATCATGTACCCATGGTACCTGCCTCACGTCCACAAGCGGGTCTATTGTCCCGTGAGCAGCTGCGAGCTCAGCGTGAGGCACGAAAAGCGGCTGAAGAAGCGGCCAGCAGAGAGGCCCCGGTGGCCGAACCTGCCGTGCCTCAAGAAACTGTATACCGTGATGCACAAGGGAGACGTATTGATCTCCAAGAAGAAGAGCTGCGTATGCGCGAGGAAGAGGAGCTGCGTGCCCGTAAAGAAGCAGAAAAAAAAGAATGGAATCGGGGTCTTGTGCAGCGCCGCGAGGAAGCTCAACGCCTGGCCATGCTGCAGCAGGCAAGCACCGACAGTGTATCGAGGTATGAAGATGATGCGCGGTGGAATGACGCGCGGCGAGGGCAAATGCATTGGGACGACCCTGCTCAGGCCTTCTTGTCGCGTCACTCTCGAGGCCGCCGCATTGTTCGTCCCGTTTACGAAGGCCCAGCACCACCGCCCAACAGATTTGGTATCAAACCAGGCTACCGCTGGGATGGCGTAGATCGCAGCAATGGATTTGAGCGCAAGTACCTTGTGTCTTTGAATAATGCTCAGCGCACCAAAGCCGAATTTCATGCATGGTCCGCCGAAGATATGTGACACCCCACATAGTGGAGGAATTGTAGATGGACATGTGTTCCCCTTCTTCAGCCTCCCGATTTTCCATGCCATGGCGCCGTTGTCGTCACTGCCCCTGGTATCGCCCTTAGAAACCCATGTTCTTGAGCTCACTGGATTTTCCTCCATGATCCGTACGCGTGATTTGCACTTGATTCTCGCGCCGTGGAGCTATGGCGAGCCCGAGGCGTACAGAATTAAATGGCAAGACGACAACACGGTCTATATCCTCTTCCAAGAAGCTAGCGTCGCAAAAAAGGTGTACCTTTCCCTTTTGTGTTCTCCACCAGACATACTCCGTGCAGATTTTCACGGGACAGAATTGTATGATGCCACGCGTATACCTTGCGGTCGGTTACAGAGCGTTCCATACGCTCACATACGCCCCTTGAACGGACCCAAAGCCGACGCCTTGCTCGCGAACGCCAACATGAATGTGAGGAAAAACTTGACAACGGCCGCTGCCTTGGCATGGCCCTCCCCACCCGCGTCACCATCCGTGCCTGATTATCGACGAATACACCGCCGCATTGTAAGCGGCACGGCTGTTCCGTCGCGCACGAGTGATCCCTTCTTTCATCTTCCCACCGACTTCCCACATGCCGGAAGTCGGCGATATGTGTCCGCAGATAGCAGTGATGTTCTTCTATGACGGGTATATGTATGATTTAGTCCAACAGAGTTGTGGTGCCGAGTTGCGTGCGTCGCTGCTCCTCCAGACGCAGCTGGTGGCGTTCGTAGCGTTCTACGCGACGTTTCAACGCCGGTGCATCTTGCAGCGTAGACCGGGTAACACTGGCCGTGCATCCTGTGGCGGGGCATTGCACAGATCCACTGCGGGTGCGGTTCTCAGACATGTACAAAGAAATGGCTTCGCGAGAATAGGCATGCTGGCATGTCGTATTGACCACAGGATCCTGCAAAAGATGGGCCGTCAGCGGACATCGGAGCTGCAGCACGGCGCCGCCTACCACAATGTCTTCCTCGTCCTCGCCCGCGGGCGTAGCAGCCACGTCATCGTCACCCGGCTCCCTCGGAAGAAGGTCTACTAAGGGTGGCATCGCACCTTGATGAGATACTTCCCAGACACGCGACCTGAACTCGATATAGGCGGGGTGCCGGGCATACCGCTGTCGCGCCGTTTGTGCTTGGTATCCGTCCATCTTGGCTTGAACGCGCTCGCCATACGTATCTGCTAAAGATGTAGTCTGACTGCTTGAAATGGAGGTTCCGAGCTCTTCCAAGATTTGCAAACGTGTCTCGGCCTCCATGAGCATATCGATCATGTCACGCGCAACTTGATCCAGTCTGCTGACGCGCTCCGATTCTGTCGTTTGCTCCTCCAGCTCGGCCGCCACATCTGGCAAAATCTCAAGTTGCGTGCGTAGCATGGCTATGGTCGAGCGATGCTGTGCCATCATCGGTCTCACATGTGGCGCCAGATCGACTGCCGCCTCCATGACCGTTGCCCTAGCGTTGCGTCCGCCGCCGTGGTAAGACTGCTCTCCACCTCCACGAGGGTTACGTACAGAGCGGGGCTAGCTGTGAAACGGCACGTGGTGGGGCACGGACGCCAAACTCTACACGGAGCTCTGGCCATTTTTTTGGGGGGCGCGACGCTCCGAGTTGTTTTCGTCCACCTTGTCGCACTATGAGCTCATGCACTGCGGCGACGCAGCGCATTCTGTTGTTTGTTGTGGCATGTGTCTCCATCGCTACAGGCTTGTGGATCAATAGGAAGGCTGTTCATGAGGATCCGAAGCCTGACCTGGAGGCGTTCGGTGCGCTAAACTTGGCGCAAGCCCGCGAAGCGCTGGGTTTTCCAGACTACAGCCTGCTGATGTGCTCAGGACCGAAGTGTGAGCGCTTTGAGCGGATGCTTATGACGCTGATCTATGTGTTCAAGCTCATGAACTCTGGCAAGGCGGGTCACGGTGGTTTCATGGTCCTTTTGTCCATGTCACTTCCCCTGGTGCTGGCGATGTGTGCGCAGGCCCTCAAGCCCGAAACAACTTTTCTACAGCGTGGCATCTCTGTGACGATCGTCATTCTATTCGGCCAGGTATTTTGCTTGGGCGCATCGGTGCCTCTGCTCTACATCCCTATCACGGCCTTGGTGCGTAGCCTGGACCTGCTCAAGACGTTCCCTGAGCGGCCCTACGGCAAGTATGCGCCGCTTCTGATAAAGCAGCTCGTGACTTGCTTGTGCATCATGGCAGTGGTGAATGTGCTGGCTCCGATGGACCACTGGACGTGGCCGTACATCAACTTTGTGTTCCAATTCTCGCCCCTGATCATGCTGTCGCTGTCCGTATTCACGACCTTGTTCGGTCGCCAAAAGTCAGTGACGACGACCAAGGTGTCCATTTTCTTTGAGGACGACTGCCTTGTGTCAGCCGCCATGTACTGGTATGGCATGTACCACCTCTTGCCCACGCTGGGACGTTGGTACAGGGGCGAAGACCTTGGCCTCAACGACGGAGAGAAGCTCATTCTGTGGGACAATGTGGGTATTTTTCTCACCTTGATCTATTGGGTCGTAGTGGATGGCATTGCCGACTACCAACTCATGTTTGAGCAAACGCGCCCTCTGCACAGGGTGCCGCCCACAGCTTGGATCCTCGGCATAATTCGCAGCATCTTCATCGCTGTATTGTTTGGTCCCGGCGTGGTCATGGACCTGTACTTTGCGGGTCGCGAGGATGCTGTGACGCCCGTGCACTCGTTCATCAAGCAAGACTTGCCCAAGCAAAAGCGCTCGTAGGTTCATAGCACGTGATATGTGCCGCGATCCGCCTTTTTTTGCACGGAAATGTCGAGGCGGCGCGCCTTTTTTTTCCAGCTGCCGAGCACCGCGCCGGAGGACTGTCTGGCAGAATGAAGTACATTGTCGTGAGTGGCGGTGTCATTTCAGGTATAGGCAAGGGTGTGATCGCATCCTCGACAGGTCTGCTGCTGCGCACGCTGGGTCTGCGGGTGACATCCATCAAGATCGACCCGTACATGAACATTGACGCGGGTACCATGGCACCGACAGAACACGGTGAGGTGTTTGTGCTGAACGATGGTGGCGAGGTCGACTTGGATCTGGGAAACTATGAGCGCTACCTGAATGTCACGCTGACGCGCGACAATAATATCACGACTGGCAAGATCTACCGAGAGGTCATCGAGAAGGAGCGTCGTGGTGACTACCTCGGTAAAACTGTGCAAATTGTGCCGCACCTGACTGATGCCATTCAGGACTGGATTGAGCGTGTGGCAGCTCTGCCTGTAGATGAGAGCGGCGAATCACCGGACGTGTGCATTGTCGAGCTGGGCGGCACGGTGGGTGACATTGAGTCGGCGCCCTTTGTCGAGGCACTGCGTCAGTTCCAGTTCCGCGTCGGCCATGAAAACTTTGCTCTCATTCACGTATCGCTCATTCCCGTCATTGGTGGCGAGCAAAAGACCAAGCCGACGCAGGCAGCCATTCGGGATCTGCGTGGCTTGGGTCTCGTGCCTGACCTCATCGCCGCTCGTTGTGCGGCGCCCTTGGAGCGACATGTCATCAACAAGCTCTCGCTCTTCTGCCAGGTGGGACCTGACCAAGTGCTCGGCGTGCACGATGTCAGCTCCACCTACCACGTCCCACTGCTGCTGGAGGCGCAGGGCATGATCCGTTTCTTTGAGCAGCGCCTGCATTTGGACCTGCAGCACGATGTGCCCAAGGCCCGCGTCGCCGATGGCATGGAGCTGCGTCGGCGCTGGAAGGTGCTGACGCTGAACCAGGAGCGCGTCTTTGAGACGGTCGAGATCGTCCTGGTCGGCAAATACACAGCGCTCCAGGACTCATACATGTCGGTCGTGAAGGCGCTGGAGCATGCATCGATGCAGTGCCAGCGCAAGCTTGTGCTCAAGTGGGTCGAGGCGAGTGACCTGGAATCGCATACCGAGCACGAGGATCCCGTCAGGTACCACCAGGCGTGGCAGCATCTGTGCTCGTCGCGTGGTATCATTGTGCCCGGTGGCTTCGGACAGCGTGGCACAGAAGGTATGATCTTGGCCGTGCGCTGGGCGCGCGAGAAGAAGATCCCATTCTTGGGTATCTGCCTCGGTTTCCAGCTCGCCGTGATCGAATTCGCGCGGCACGTGTGTGGCCGCGAGAAGGCTGCCTCGGCAGAGCTGCACCCCGAGTGCCAGGACCCCGTGATTGTATACATGCCGGAAATCAGCCGCACACATATGGGGGGTACGATGCGTCTCGGTCTGCGTCCCACTCTCTTTTCCGACGACAGTGCCCCATGGAGCAAGATCCGCCAGCTTTATGGCGGTCAGTCGACGATTTGGGAGCGCCATCGTCACCGCTATGAAGTGAACCCGGACGTCGCCGGCGTCATTGAGTCAGAGGGCAGTAGCTCGGAGACGCCGCTCTATTTCATCGGCAAAAACGAGCAGGGCAACCGAATGCAGGTGGCCGAGCTCCGAAACCACCCCTTCTTTGTCGGCATGCAGGCGCACCCAGAACTAGCATCGCGTCCCCTCAACCCTTCGCCGCCGTTCCTCGGTCTCGTGGCTGCCGCCGCTGGTGTTTTGCCCGGCCAGCTGCAGTACCAGCTTCAAACGTTCAAGCCGCCGCATCCTCAGTCTGCCATGGTGCTCGAGTCGCAGGCCACCGAATCCATAGACACAAAGGCCGCCGCATAGGTCCAGGCAACGTGGAGGCACGCAGCTTTCTATCATGTACCATTGGGTCCTGCAGGGCATGCAGGCCACGGCAGCGGCGCTGCCGTTCCTAGGAACGGTGGTGGACGCGCCGTTTGGCAAGTTTGGATTGCCCAGCCGCTGGAATGTGCATGGCAATGCGGGATGGATGGTCATGGAATGCGTGGCGCCGATAATCACGACCTTGTCGTTTTTTTCTGTGTCGGCTCACCACGAGGTGCATGTGTGGGCTTGGCGGATGCTGAGCTTGTTTCAGCTGCATTATGCGAACCGTGCTTTGATACAGCCGCTTCTCAATGCGCCCCGGTCGCCCTTGCACATCTCGGTGGTCTTGAGTGCTGTGGCTTTTAATGCGGCTAATGGCTTTTTGATGGGTACCTGGCTGGCCCACGGTGGCTCTGCGCCGCCGCCGGGCATGAAGCTGTGGGCCTACATCGGTCTCGTCCTCTTTGTCTTGGGTTTTGTGGGCAATGTGTACCATGATGCTCTACTGCGTTCGTTGCGTCTGACGCCTCCGTCATCATCGGAACAAGTGGTGCAGCATGGTGCATGTATCTATCGGATTCCGCATGGCGGTCTATTTCGGTGGATAAGCTATCCTCACTATGTCTGCGAGTGGATTGAATGGACTGGATACGCGCTCACATGTATCGCTGTGGTGCCACACACGCCCGATGCGCTCGTGTCGTATCCGCCGGTCCTGTTTGTCATGCTCGAGGTGGGTGCCATGCTGCCGCGTGCGATGCGTGGACATGCATGGTATCAACGCCACTTTGTCACGTATCCCGCCCGATGGGCCATAGTGCCGTTTGTGTAGTGTGGAGTTTTTTTCCCTCATCCACCACATGGTACGTGGCCTTGGCTGACGACAGTCGGACCTCAAGTACTCGGGCAACCCACAGTTGGAGCACTGTACGTCATCCCAAACTCACGCGCAGTACATGCACGATATACAGGCACGATTCATCCCGACATAACGAAGCAGTACGTGTCGCGTCACTCACAGCAGCGAATGGGCGACGCACCAACACCGCGACACGGCCGCTGCGATAGTGGCGCACAGCCCTCTCCTGAACTATATGGCTGTGGCCGACGGCGAGTCGCGCGCACGCACCAAGTTTCGCTTGTGCGAACAGATGATCCAGCCATGTGGACCACCACCCAAACAGCAGGAAATGATGTAATGGCTATGTATGATTAGGCAGGTGGGGGAGAGGATGCATCACTCTTCTTGCGCCGCTTGGGCGCCGAGTCACGCTTTGCACGCTTTCGAGGCTGGGGCGTGTCCTCTGGCTCATCCTTGGGCGGTGGCTTGGCGCCGAAAAAGTCGTCTTCGTCGTCGTCCAGCGTCCAGTGAATGCTGGGATCGTGGGACGATGTGGACGAGGCCGCTTGGTTGTTCTGGCGACGACGTGCATGCATGGCGCGGGCGTTCTCGGCTTTGCCCTGTGCTAGCTGCGCTTCATCGGCCTGCTTGCGGCGGAGGATCGAGTCGGCGAGCTCGTCGTCGTCAAGGAGCAGTGACACGATCTCCTGGGGACGAGCCATGCCCGACTCGGAGTAGGCCTTGTTGCCCACGACAATGTCTTGCACCTCCTTTTTGTTCCTAGCAAGCTTGACGATGCGCTCATCAATGGTGCCCTTGGTGATGAGGCGGTACACAGTGACCTGCTTCGTCTGTCCCAAACGATGCGCGCGGTCCATGGCCTGGGAATCGTTCGATGGGTTCCAGTCGTGGTCGTAGAAAATGACCGTGTCGGCTGCCGTCAAGTTGATACCTAGACCACCAGCGCGTGTAGACAGCAGGAATACAAATAGCTCAGGGCGCGTTTGCCAGTCCGTCACCATGTCGCGACGGTCTGAGATCTTGGAGGCACCATCGAGACGGAGGTACTTGTACTGTCGGTAAATGAGGTACTCTTCCATGAGATCAATCATGCGCGTCATCTGGAAGTAGATCAGCACGCGATGTCCTCCGGCCTTCAGCTCACGCAGCAGGGTATCAAGGCGCGCGAGCTTGCTGGAGTCAACGATGAGCTTGTCCATACGAGGTACTTGCATGGGTGGGCCCCACAGCTGCATCGGCGATGACGTCGCGACGTAGCCGCGCGGCGGCACACCTGGCAAGCGCGTCTCGAGTTGTCGCACTTGCGCGACGTCTTCGCGTGCCTTGGGTGGCAGACCAAACAGCACATGCTCCAGGGCCACGTCCTTCCGTGCCTGGACCTGGCGCTCGCAAAACGTACGGTCATTCACGTGCAGGACGGGCGGCGGTGCCACAGCGGCAGGCATGGTGGTGCGTGTGATGTGTCCGCACCGCTCGTCCATCACACGCTCCACAACTTCACCGAGCGGTACGAGACTTGGTGCGGGACGTTCGTGTGCATGGGGGAGGGCCGATTCGACCAGGCCGAGGGGCCGATGCACACTCACAGCCAGCTCGCCATCCATGTACGGCAACATGAGCGCGAGTCGGCGCTGCGCATCGGCCTGTGTCACGACGCGGGTGAGCATGGGGGCATGGAAGGCCGCTTCTGCCTCGCTGGCCGATAGGCCCAGGAAGGCCAAGAAGGCAAACGTGTCCGTGGCCACGACGGCGTCGTGGATATGAGAGCGCCGCCATATGTTCATAAGAGACCCAAGATAGTGCGTATCGAATCCAACGCGGTTTTGGGGCGTTGGGATGTGCTGGATCGCATCGTGTGCCATGAGCCGCGGGATGGGCATGTCTAGCAGCGAATGAGCCGCATCCATACACGTAGTGATCTCGTCACGAACGGGCATCGCAGCTGAGGCCGAGTAGTGCGAGACGGCCAGCGGCGCACGAACGTCGGCACGTTCAAACAGCTCGGGATGGTTGCACACCTTGCGGAACTGCATGACAAGGTTCATGAGGCTCTTCAGGCCGCCTTCGTCGTTGGCATTGGCCTTGTCGACGAGCTCGGCTACACTGACGTGCGAGCGCAGGCTCTGATACAAAAGTTTCTGGCGCGCTGACAAGTCGCAGTACAGATCGACCTCGATCTTCTCGCCCAGCTCGTTCTGCACATTCTTTTTCACACGACGCAGCATGAAGGGCTTGAGAATCATGTGCAGACGACGCAGCTGGTGTTCGTTCAGCGTGCCCTTGTTTTCTGCATGGTTCTCGATGTCTTTAGAAAACCATTCGCTAAACTCGTCATGTGAGTCAAAGAGACTGGGCATGATAAAGTGCAAGAGCGCCCAAAGCTCTTGCATCGAGTTTTGAACGGGCGTGCCTGTGAGCAGCAGACGGTTGCGGCAGTGGAACCCAAGCAGCGTCTTCCAACGATTCGACGAGCTCGATTTGATCGCCTGGGCCTCATCGAGCACCATGTACTGCCACTTGACGCGTTGAAAGTACTTTTCGTCACTCACCACGAGCTGGTACGACGTCACAAGCACGTGGAAGGGGGCATGGCGGTCGTAAGAAATCTGCTTGCGGTTCCAAAACTTGCGTAGCACCGCGCGATCCTTGACATTGCCCCAGTACGGCAACGCCTTGAGCGCTGGTACAAACTTGGTGATCTCTTGTTGCCAGTTGTGCAGCGTTGAAGCCGGTGCGATAACAAGGAAGGGGCCCCAAATGTCGTGCACCTCGGCGAGGTACGCCATAAGTGCGATACTCTGGACAGTCTTGCCCAGACCCATCTCGTCCGCCAGAATACCATTGATGCCCTGCTCGTACAGATTCGCCAGCCACGACAGACCCTTGATCTGGTATGGCTTGAGTGTACATGATAGCATCTTGGGCTGTTGCACCTCGGTGACGCCCATCGACGAAGGGTTCAAAAAGTCCATGTCGTCTGCCGAGAAAGGCTGCGGCGCACCTTCTTCTTCTGTGCCTTGTTGATGTCGTTCCTGTGCAATCGCTGCATCAAAGGCCTGCGCCTTGTCGCGCGCAGCACGCACAGCTTCTGTGGCATTGCGTGCTGCATGGGCACGCAGATTCGATTCGTCTTCATCGTCGAAATCGATCGCCTGCAAATCGGCAGCCTCTTGCGATGCCATCGAGACGGGCGCTGCCTGTGGATGCGGCTGCTGTGGCCCACCTGGCGGTGCCGCAGACGCCGTGTCTTCCGACTCCTCTGCCTCGGCCGTCTTGAGCTTGTTACCCACAAAGTGGCTGTACAGCTCGGTCTGCGTGATGAGGAAATTGAGCTTGCGAGCTTGGCGCTTTGCCTCGCGCATTTCTTCCTCCTTTCGAGCCTTTTCTAGAGCTTCTTTTTCGGCTTTCTTGCGCAAGTCGCGCTCTTCTCGTTCGTTGCGCTTCCAGTATAGGAGCAGCTCGCGCATCACTTTGCGTGCGCGCAGCTGGATGTCTTTGGTGGACTTGTTATTGCGTGCAGCACCACGTCGTGCCTCACGCTGCACCACGGACGACAGGCGGCGCCAGTACATGGCTTTGTTGGTGGCACTCGCCACGACGGTGCGGTACACTTTTGGTATATCTCGCTTCGCAATGGTGGTCCATACACGGTCGTGTGCCTCGCCGAGCAGAGCAGCCCGTCGGGCACCCAGGGGGATGGTGCCTCGAACTTCACCCGTGTTGGGGTCAATAAGCTCCGGGATCAGCTCGGCGGACGCGACTGCCTCACCAGCAGCTTCTTCTGTATCGTCGTCCGCCTGCCCTTCAGCTGCAAGATCATCGAGATCGTCGGTCGTCTCGGTATACCGGCCCTTGGCGTCATTTTTGCTCCATTTTCCACCTGGACGCTCCGCCAGCGTGTCGAGCAGTTCCATATCAATGTCATCAGACTCGTGCTTTTGCACACGCTGGGCGCGGGCGCGTTTCTGCGCGAGTAGGAGGCGTCGTTCGTATGATAGGCAGAGCCGCTTAGTGACAAAATGCTGCGTTTCATTCATCCATGCTGCAAACGCATCGGCAAGCTGAGCTTCGTGCGCCTCGCGCTGCGCTTTGTATGCTGCGATATCTTCTGTCCAGGCCGAGACATTCTCGTCGGCGGACAGATCACTATCGTACGCAGCCGACGTGGCACCCTCCTCTGCCCGGCGCGACGCGCTCATGGAACGCTGCATACGCGAAGAAGAGCTCTTTGGTGTAGCACGTGGATGGTATGCAAGCGGACGCGTCTCGTCCGCTTCTGACTTCATCTCGTGGTCATCGGAGGGTGGCACGACGGGAGAGGACGTCATCATGGGCTCGTCTTCATGGTAGGAACTGACGGGCTCCTGGTGGTCATTGAGTATGTTGGAAATGGACATGGCCGGTCGACGTGAGTGAGCCCAATCAGCGTCAGCCCAGTCGTCGGACGGTGATGCCATGTGTGGCGACTGTGGTGTGAGCGTTGGGGCCATACATACTGATTCGTTCGGGTATGTTGGCACGGGCGACGACGCGTCGTCCGTTACCACACTGGTATCGTCCGGAGCAGTACGCACGGTGTCCGCATGCATCGGCAACGGCGCAGCGTCAGGACGCATGTCCATAGCACGGGACAAGGCCAAGGGACGGGAGAAAAAAAAAATCGAGCCTCCAAGAGCCCTCACACCGCGGCCGTACGGCTGTTGGCTGGCGGTCCGCGGGGGCGCAGCTCAGAATTTCCTCCGCAGTGCCTTGCCGCCCAACCATGCAGCACCACACGAGACACCTGCTACACCATGTGCCGGGCAACGAAACTGGGTGCCTCGTAGGCTTCCTTTGTGACATCGGTTAGTCAGCATATCAGACCCTCTGCCACGCACGACAGCTGCTCCGTGTAAGGCCGTGGCATCCTATGTACAGGGGTCAGCTACGACGACTCGTTGTCTACGCGCGCTGAAGTGCGCGCCGTTCGCATAAATGACGGGAAGTTGCGGCGGCTCAGTAAGAGACCCTTGAGACTGCGGATCTCCGCCTTCATCTGCAGCATTTCCACCGCAGGACCCGACGTGGGCCGCGCCGAAGGCTGAGTGAAGGCACTAAAACGGCTGCCGATCATGTTCATCGAGCTTTCGTCAGCGAGCACCGAGGCACGAAGCTCATTTCGGACGCTTTCAAAGGTGTGGCGGAAGGACGCCATGCTGGCAGAAGGCGCCATCGCGATGGAGTCTGCTGGCGTCGAGGCAGTCTTTCCATCCGGCGGCGAGCGTGGTGACGACCATAGATCTAGAAGGCCTTCATCGTCCGACTCAGTCACAGATCCAGAAGTTACCACACTCACATGACGGAGCGATTGCGCAAGTTGGTCGAGCGAGTCGCGCACAGACTGCGTTATGTCGATGGGGGCCAATACACGCCGTGGTCGAGGCGCCGGTGCTGGTTCTTGCTCTTCAATAGGGCACGAGGTATCCAGAGCATCCGCTCTTTCGTCTGGTAAAGTAGTCTTGAGTGGGGCGTCACACAATGCCTCTGTGTCGGGAGGTGTGCTAACTTCCTCGTTGACTTGCACTTCAGTCCACGTAGGTTCATAGTCCTTGGGCAAGAGTCGACTCAAGTGGCCGGCGCGCATAGAAGAAAGCGCCTCGCCCACTTTCCGGAATTGCTCCTTCTGCAGGGACAATAGATCAACGCGCGCATCAATCATCGACGTGAGCTTCGGTATCAGGTAGCGGCGAAACACGGCCACGAGTACGGCCGTCGCGCCGCCAGTGAGAATCAACAAAAAATGCAGTGTACGCAAGAAAGAAATAAGCGTATCGTAGCGAGGTCGCGAGACGGATGCAGCATATTCAGCTAGGACTTGATTGGTATCATACTGATATGGTGGCAGTTTCTCAGTCTCTGGCGTAGCATAGAGGGCAAGTGGAGAGCGTGGATACGATGGGACAGGCGGCGGAGGAGCACGGCCTTCCTCCCGGAATGCATCCTCCGCCCTTTCAAAGGCCTGTGTATCACTAGAGTCGGCGACACGTGCCCGATCCTCGTCAAACGCATGGGGCATGCTCGCATACTCGGGACGTTCGGCATCTTCGCGTGCACGATCAATGTCTGCATCACTCAGGCCTTTAGAGTGCAGAAATTGAATATGTTCCTGCGTTAATGGTATGTGTGGGTCCTTCGCCTCTGATCTAAGGGATGTGATGAAGCGCACGGCTTGCGCATGCCGCGCTTGGATCGCTTCGTCTCCCGGCGAGCACATGAGGCCGCGCGGCGGTGTTGAATGGAGAGCGCGACGTCAGATGTTGCTGACACACCTCGTCACATGCACGCGGGGTGCATGGCCAGGGCGCTGGCCACCAGGGGGGTCGCCCACGTAGGACCTGGACATGTGTGGAGGTACAGCGGATCACGTGTTGTACTTCAAAACTATATTGAACATGGGCCTTCCAGGTGCACGTGGCGGTCATTCCACGAAAAAGCCTAGGACGCCGCTCATCCTACTCGGTTTTCTACCGAACGTACATTGTCAATATGGACGCCGCCCCCCAGAAGGTCCCTGTCAAGCTTGCGCGCGTACGTAAAAAGCATCAACGTGTGGATATAGACTAACGAACAGGTTACGAAGGTTCTCGGCCGCACCGGTTCGCGCGGTGGTGTGATCCAAGTTCGTGTCGAGTTTATGGACGACTCTACGCGCAGCATCATCCGCAACGTCAAGGGCCCTGTGCGTGAGAACGATATCCTTGCTCTGCTTGAGTCGGAGCGCGAGGCTCGGTATGTAATGCCCACACTAACATGTCTAGTCGCCTGCGCTAATCTTGTCCATCCAATTCTGTATGCATCGGCCATTCATCTTGTTCTATGCCGGCGTAGGCATGACATAAAAATATACTGGGAATACGATGGAATATCCAGCTTCTCTTCTCATGGTTGTGTGTGTGTGTGTGTGCTTGTGTGTATGTGTCAGACGCGTCAGTTTCAGCTATATCGCTATGCAATGGCGGATAAGATAAACAGGCATGCCTCGTCGCTCGGTGCACGAACCGACAATTCCATGGTGATACCTTCTTCAGGCTGGTGCATCATGCGGACGCGTGCCAGCACCGTGTCGATGCCGGTGGTGTTCGCGAGGCGACCAGCCAGCGTCATGGTATGCACGCTTGGGTTGGCGGGTACGTCTGTGCCGCCGAGAGCCTGCATGCCCAGAATTTCAACGAGCGTAGAGCATGCAGCATCGAGGCTGTCGAGGGCCGTGAGAGCGAAGGTCTCGCTAGCCGAGGCAGGCAGCTGGTCCCATGTGGCAGCAAAGTCGAGGTCGGCCGGTTGGATATAGTCAGATACACCCAGGTCCAGCTCTTCTGTCTGGTACTCGTCCTGGTATCCTTCTGGTTCCGGCTCGCCACTGGAGGGGTCGACCTCCTTGGAGGTGAAGCGCAGCGTGTTGCTAAGCGTGGCCACAGGGAATGGTAGGTTGGCATCACGGCGCAGTGACACGTAGACTGTGCCGCTGGGAGCGGCAGCCGAGAGTCGAGGGATGGGCAGAATGAACTCCTCGTCGAGGCCGGCCTCCATGAGGCCACCAACCACCACGACGACATCTTCAAGCACAGTTTCGGCCAGCGTATTTGTGACATTGTACTGGAGCACAATATGCTCCGCAAATACGTGCTTGTATGCCGTCACAATGTACTCGGTTTCGGCCTCTGTCAGCTGCACAGGCGCGCTGATGGGGGACGTTGTGAGCAGTGTGCCGTATGATGCAAACTCAGAAATGTTGCCGAGCAACGAGGCATGGTCAGCATATGTATCAACCAGAGGTGTGCCTTCGATATCGGCAGTTGTCGCAGCACTGGCACCCGCCTCAGTGACGCCCATAGACGATGACGTGCCATGAAGTGTCAGCAGCGAGTCGCTCGGTGGTGCCTCGGTTGCTGCATCCTCTGACACGCGTGGTACGCTGTCGTAGTCGAAGGGTTTCGATGTGGCCATCGAGTCGACATACGCTTGCAAGCTCTGCTCCAGCACCTCTAGGTTCGGTGGGGCTTCGTTCAGCGGCACAGCCGCCAAAGCAGAGGGCGCAGGGGACGCAGACGAATCGAGAAGATGTAGCGCAAAGGTCGCACGGTCACGTACCTCGTCATCAACATCCTCGAGGCAGCGCTGCAGCAGCACACGGATGCGGTCGGTCAAGTGCTTGTTGTGTATGCCAAACTTGGCCAGGTTGTTCACGGCAGCAGCGCGCACAATGGCATTCTCCAGGATCACGCGGTTGTAGATAAAGCGAATGTACTTGTGTGGCTCAGGCATGTGAGGACCCTCTGAGCCAAGCAAGTGCAGGATTCGCACATTGAGTTTAGTGAATTCACAGTCTTCAATAAATTCGCACAGGTGGCTCAGCGCTGCCTCCTTACAGCCCTTCACGTACCGCGCCATCGCAAAGATGGCCTCAACCACTGCACGCTTGAATTCGTAGCCACCCTCATCGCGAAGCACACCAGCGAGGAACGTCAGCATCGCCGACTGCTTGGAGGGGAACTTGAACGACAAGCTGCGGATTGCATCGACGACAATGACTTTGAACTCGTCGCTAATGTCCGACATAAATCCGCTGATCTGCTTGATAAGGCGGTCGACACTAGACTCGTTGCCTGTTTTCAGCAGCGTCGCGATCGCATACGTAGCGACACTGCGGTTTGGATCGGTAATGAGGCTCTCCATGTCGACATTGCACGACTGAATCGCCGCAGGCCGCACTTGCGCCAGTTCGGCGAGCGTTCGCACAGCTGCAAACTTGAGCACCGTGCGTGGCGATGATAAGAACATTTGCAACACGGAAATAGCGCGAGTTTGCTGCTCCACGCTCACACCACTCATAGTGCACAGCGCACGCGCAGCCTCGTAGTTGACCATATCGCTCTTGTGACGCAGCCAGCCCTCGAGCATTTGTGTTAGTGGTGCACGCATATTCGGGTCTTCCTCGGCAATCTTGGCTGCATAGCGCACCAGCATACAGAGTGCATATGGGTTGCGGATCACCACACCCTGGCGGGGCTGACCCAGTTGCTGCACCATTTTAGTCACAGCGATGCGGTCGCCCTGACGTGTCAAGTACAAGAGACCGAGCGCATGGTACTGCATCATATAGCTCATGCTCGGCATATTGACCTGTTCCACGGGGCTACTTTGGCGGTCACCCCCAAAACGGAGAGTGAGCCCTGGACGCAGGCCGCCGAAACCACCAAAGGATGGGCTACTTTGTGTAATACTGGGCCGCATATTAATAGCCTCCTGCATTTCGTTGCCCCAGCGCTTCACGGTATCGCGCGATTCGAAGTATAGATGGTACGACGAGACCAAGGCCGCACAAGACACGCTGGGATGGCGATCCACAATCGCGGACTTGAGGTAGCGCTCAAGACCCTGCACCATGCTTGGGTCAATAACGCGCATCAGCGCCCGGATGGCATTTGGACGGTACACGACCTCAGTGTTGGGCTGCATGTCCTTCATGATCGAAGCCATGGCCATAATGACGTCCTGCGCATATGGCGCCAGTTCCTTGATGGCGAGGTACACCATTTGGCGAAGACCCGCATCTTTGTTTTGGAATAGCTTTGTCGCACCAAAGAACAAATCGGTGGCTTCCTGCTGCGAAAACCGTTCACCCGTATACAGCAGGTACAGGATCTTTGTGAGCAGTATACGACAACGCCGTGGGCTGATGTTGGACTGATTAAACATGCGTGCCTCTTGAATCACTGCAGTTTTGTCATGTCGGAATGACACTTCTTCATCCTTTTTGAACGACATGGCAGAGGAAGCCGTCGCACGCACACACGTTCGACGTCCAAGCGTCCCGGGCAAACCGACACGACTCGCTCAGTGTCCGCTGGCGACCGCCGCGTGGAGTATTCCACAAGGTGCAACGAAATGTGAATCTGTACCTAATAGCACACAAATACATAATAATCAGACTTGCTACTAGGCCATTTCACATAGGCCACAGACATGCTAAGCACGTGGCAAAGTCCAACGACATTTGTCTCGGCCGGGATATGCAGAGCTGCGAGTGGCTAAAATGGCGTGCCCACTGCCGATTTCGTCATTAGTCTCGGTGGGTTTTGATTCATAGGCGGTGCAACGGGCGATTGTCGTGCGCTCTCATTCCCCCCGGACGGAGCGAGCTTATTAGGTCATTGACGTAGCACGCACCTCATGAACATGGCCAACGAGCAGGAAAGCTCTATTGCGTTCCTGCTTGGTTTGCATGATATACACGACACGTTTGATCTCCATCAACAGGAAGGACACGTACCTGCTCAGTCCAGCAGGAGCGATCATCCAACGCTCCTCACAGGCTTAGATGCAATACCACTGACTGCTACCACGCCGAACGCAACATCGAATCAGCAAGCTGCACCTGCGCCGCAAAATCACCATCAGTCAGCAGGTGAGAGCATGGACATGTTCTCAAATCAGCTATCTATGTGGATGAACACCAACTTTAGCTTCGACGGACCTATGGGGCATGCTCTTCTCGCTGATGATGAAAAGGATGGTGATCATCTGGAAAAAGGAGACGATGATCGACAGCGTGATGAAGATATTGAGCGGCAGCGACGAATGGCTGCTTCTAGTGCACACTCTAATGCCGCGCGAGACAAACTCCGCGCTCTAGATCGAGATCCATCTCCCACACCTCCACAGCCGTCTCTTGATTCTCGCCGAGATCGTATTCCATCTCACAACCTCGAAGCATCATCAGAACCTTTCCATCCGACGTACTTTGCTCCGTCACACGACTCCTTGAGTCAAGCTCCTTCTTATCTCCCGCCGGCGGCACCGTGGGCGAACCAAAAAATGTCAGGAGAGACACCGTGCCCATCTTCATCTGCATCAACGTTGTTCTCGCAGCCACAGCAGCAGCGGGCGCCAGGCGCTGCCCAATCAGACTGGGATCTCACGTCGACGTTAGCACTACAGCATCTGATGAGCAAGAGCCCTGATGCACTGTCTACCCTGTGGCAATCCCATCTTTTGCAACAGATGGGCAAGGCATCTTCAACACCCAATCTGCCGCCGGAATTGTCCTCGAATGAGCCCAGCTCGTCGTCCTCCGCCAATGAGCACCCACTTCCTCCTATGCAGCCGTTGCTCCCCACATCGGCGGAGTCCAAGCGCGCGAAGCCTGAATCACCGTCATCAGCTGAATCGCAACAGCAGCCTTCACCCATGGAGAAACAAGACCCAGATGTGTCTGTGACTATTCCTAAAGCTGGTGCTTCAACAGCGCAAGCGTCGGATCGTGTAAAGCTCGCGAATACAGGCAACTCACAGACGGACGCAGAGACAAATCGACTTGCTTTAGAAGAAGACAAGCGCCGCCGAAACACCTTGGCCAGTGCTCGTTTCCGTATTAAAAAGAAGCAGCGCGAAGCTGCCCTGGAGATGTCTGCGCGTGAGCTGGAGAAGCAGGTGAATGAGCTGAAGCAAGAGAATGAGCGTCTCCGCTCAGAAAATGACTGGCTGCGTCGCTTAATCATGTCGCGTCCGGAGACGCTACCTGGCTTCTTCAATGTTCTGAACAATACAAGCGGAAGCGCCAGTAACAGCAATGGAAATCAGTCTTCGCCCATCCCATTACCCCCTTTTGACTCTACTATGCAAGCGATCGTCCAACATGCATCCACCGCAAATCGCGAGGGCACGCGCGGTCTCTAATGTATTATACATATTCCTTTCGTTATATACAACACTGTATGTATCATTATAATTTTGATTCGCTTCTTTTGCCTATGGAGAGTATATACACACGTTATTCTTGTGCGACGAGCAGCTCAGCACGGCGAAGTGCATGGCGCTTTGGCATGCGGCACAGAAAGGTTATTGCCACCCGTCGTTAGACCAGCCTCTGCCAGCGTCTCTGGATTCTGGGAACGCATAATGTCCTCTAGTGATTTCTCAGTGCCCTCAACAACGACGTTACGGCACACATCATGCAGTTCGGCGTGTAAATCAAAGTCTTGGCTCATAATTTGGATGGGATAGTTGTCTGGATCACGAAGTACAATAAGTTGCGTATGAGGAATCTGAAGATCCTCGATCGTGACACCTAGTTTTTCAAAGCGACTTCGTGCCGACAGCAGATCGGGCACGCTGAATGTCATATGATGGAATCCACCTGCATTGGCTTGTACATCAAACGTATTGTCGTATTCTGTGCCGTTGCGTTGGGCCAATTCTATAATAGAAGTAGCAACGCCAAAGCCTCTGTCTGTCTTATCTGTTGGAAATTGGAGCCAGACTTTGCTAATTTGACTGAACGCATAAGTTATGCACCATGTTCAGGTACGTACCCCAGATTGGCCTCGCGAACCACATCCATGCCAAACACATCCTGATAAAACATAGAGCTTAGACTTATGTCTTTGACATGCAAACATATGGAATGGAAGGAATATCCCCGGGTTTCGCGCCAAGGATTCGACATGGAGGGACGTTGGACCAGAACGACTTGGTTCGAAGAATCGCCAGGAACCACACCCCTCTTGGTACTACATCGGAAGTTCGGCCGATGCAGTTCAATCGGCAGTCGACCCCACTCGGAGTTGGATGAAGGCCCTGAATTCGCGAGAGTTTCGCTCGCAACAATAATGCAAGTCAAATTAATTGAGAGGTATAGAACTAGGTATAGAGTGTACGCTACTAAGGTGGCAAATCAAAAAGACATGTCGAGATACTCATGGATCATGGAAAGCTATGTCGCATTACGCCTTCTTCGGAGCAGACACGGCAGCCTCCTTGAGCTCGCTCTGGATCTCCTTAATTTCGTCATCAATGTTCATAAAGTCCGAGGCACTCACAGTTTCGCGAATCTCTCGGTTCAAAAGAGGCTTGACTAGCGTGTCGCGGTATGGGTGAGGCTTGAGCGGCGAGTTGTTCCTGCGGATCATGTCAAAGTACGCACGGTATACATCACCGTCATAGCGACCGAAAGGCGAGTTGATCACAAAGTCCGACAAAGAGAACGAATCAATCAGCGGGATGGCAAAGGCACGCACCTCGGCACACAGCTCCGTGACACGACGGGCGACGTAGTCGAACTGCTCTGGCTTGAGCCAGCCAGAACGCAGGAGGAAGCCTGACTTCTCCTCCATTTGCCACAGACCATACAGCAGAGCCACCGTCGAAAGGGCCTTCTTCACGCCATCATTGCTGTCGGGCATAGACTCAACAGCAGCACGGAACTGACGGAAAATGAAGCCAGACGTGTGCACGCTACCAGCCACGAAGCGGAGCTGCGAGCACTTCTCGGCCGCGACCTCGCGCGAGTCACCCGCTTTCAGGTACCGCTGGAACTCATCAAACGCAACCTTGACAAAGTGAGCAGACGCCGTCAGCCAACCAGCTTCCACACCAGCAAGGGTGTCGAGGTCCTTCTCTGATGTGCAGCGGTAGCTAAGCACGGCATCAATGTCATTCAGGTACGCCAGGGCCTTGCCCTGTTTCTTGCCCTTTCGCGACTCCTCGTAAGCGGACATGAGGGCACGACCAAGCTGGAGGGCCAAAATCGTGTTGTCACCCTCCCATGTACAGTGCACGGCAAAGTCGGCGTACAAAGGTGCAAGACCTGCGTACGACGAGTAGCCGTGTCCACCAAGCGACTGACGGCAAACTTCAATGGCCGAGAGTGTACCCCACGTGCAGAATGCCTTCAGACCGGCACTGGCAGCGTGCGTGGACTTGAGCAGCTCAATCGCCTCATTTAAGCGAGGATCACCAGGCTCAAGAGAGCTTAGCTGCTCATTCATGCGCTCAAGCATGTGTGAAAGCTGGTAGCCAGTGTATTGGAAAGCGATACTTTGAGCCAGGAGAGGCATCAAACGGCGCTGGTGAATGGGGTAGTCAAGAAGCTGCGTCTCGTACTCGTTCTTGGCGTCCGACTTAAACTGACGACGCACAGCAGCATAGCGACCAGCGATGGTGATAGCCTTTTTGCCGATGTTAGAAGAGTCAATAGACATCATCACGCGACCCGTGAGAAGAGCACCGTATGCCAGCTGCTGCAGCGGTGGTTCAAACACCTGTCCTTCGCGCGAAACCTGCGTGTGCCGCATGAGCATGTGAGCACGAGGCACACGGACGTGCGTGAACTGAATGTAGCCGTTGTCGATACCGTCACGGCCCATCTTTTTGCCAATGTCACCGATTGTCACACCAGGCATGTTGTCGAAGGAGTAGGGGTCACGGAGCTGGACCACAAACGTCTTGACACCGTGGTCTTTGCCGTCGATAATCAGGCGAGCAAACACAGCACAGTGCGTGGCCGAATGAGCAGCACCACCAATCCACCACTTAGTGGCACCAAGTTCTGGAGTATGGATGATAAACTCGTCCGCATCACGGTCGAACGTAGCCGTCGTCTTGATACCTTGAACATTACTACCGTGCGTAAGTTCGGTCATACCAAAGCAGCCATAAAAGTGGTGGCAGGAAAGCATCCCTTGGCTGGCCCAGTATGCCAACTGACTCGGCGTCGAACCAGAGACAACACAGTTGCTGAACAACCCCAGGTGCACGCCGAAACGCGTCCAGAACCCAGGGTCAAGGATCGAGATCAGCTCAAGGCGCTGGCGAAAAGTAGCCATGTCCTCCTTCTGGAACCAGTTAACAATGTGACCAATCTTGATAAACGTGCGGACACGAAGCTCATCCTTCGTGAGATCGTAAATGTCATCGTTAAAAAATGCAGGAATCCTCTCAAGCTCCTGCATGACCCTACGCTTGTACTCGAGACGCTCCTTCGAGCCATGTAGGGAGATAGCCATAGCTTCCACATCGAAGGGAGGGTTGGTCCTCTCCTTCGCCAGAGTCTGCATTTCCAGGTTCGCCATTCTGTACGAGATGGATAAAGAGAACCTAGAGTGTGAGCGTTGCGGGGGTCCATTATATCATTGGCCCGTCGCATTACCGGGTCGGTCGTTGTGTTTCGGCCGAAAATCCGGCCTGGCGCGCATTGGACAATTGCATCGCGCGCTACCGGTGACCGGGCTGCTCGGCAAGTCTATTTTGTGATTGGCCCTAGACGAGGAGCCTGGTCAGCCGCAGGCCACACGACGAGCGAAATTAGCCTGAAATGTAATCCAGGTTACGCCCCTTGATCCAGAGCGTAGGGCTATATATTATCAAGCTACACCCAAACCCTTTTTAGCCTGCAAAGCGTTAGCAAAAAAAAATATAGCACCACCATACGTACGTGATCATAAACAACGTAGCTTATAGATACGGCTGGGACAACCTTGGCCAATGTAGGTCCCAAACCACGGTAAAAGCCCATGATACCTTCATTCTTGAACGTCTGGTATGACGCATCGAAGAAACTCTTGTAGCTGTGCGTGTGTAAGCCTCATCGGAAAAAAATACGTACATGGTCGGATGAGCAGGGGTGCCTGAAGCTTGGAGGCGCGTTCGAACGAGATTTAGTGGATATACAGTCGCTGCGCCAATACTTCCGGAAATACTGCCAAATGCAAGTAAGGCAAGCACACCAGGCTCATCTTTACCAGTATACCGTAAGTAGAATAGCTTAATCCCCTCGAACGTCGACATATCAATGGCCGAATAAGGAAAAACGCCAACAAGTCCAGCTCCCAAACCCCGATAGTACGAACGAATACCTCCATGGGCCGACATTTCGCGCGCCGTAGCAAAGAGAAGTTTCATGCCGCGAATGTGACCTGGGTTGGACATACTTGACATAAGTCGTGTCTTGAGTGTCTCAATGGGGTATATGGATAGTTGCGATGTAATACCACCCACACCACCGCTGATGAAACGACTCATACCACTGACATCACGGGAGTCAGACACGCCGTCCACATATTTGGCAAAAAACCGCTTCATGTATTCGTATGTGAAAAATTTTATAGCAGACTCCGGGATGATCTTCATACAATTGAGACCATTTCCAAGCCAAAATCCTCGAAGTCCTCCCTCACGATATATCATCGCTAAGCTTTGGGATAAGGCGCCAAAAGTAGAACGGGTCTGTTGTGCGGCAGGAAATGGGGTGTTGAGATTCCGAGTGGATTGAGAAGTAATGAGGTATATTTTCAGTCGATCAAAGGGCGCTGTTGCCGTCCGGCTTACGGCTCCAGCAACACCACCAGCTAGCAGGAATTTGAAGGCTACATCTAGCTGGATTACATCAGATGTTGATCGCCTGCTGGATGTGACATTCTGCGAATGAGTATGCTGCTCTTCAGATGAGGGTGTGGTGCTGGTGACAGCTTGTGCATTACCGTCAGAGGGTTCGGTGAGATCGCCCGCCAGACTTACATCGCCATCAAAGTTGACGGACGTTACGCCACGGGCCGTCTTACCGAAGTTGGCCCCTAATTCCGCGAATATACCTTCCGAACCAAACAGTCCAACAACTTTGCGGACCTTGTAAAAGTGGTAAATTTCCGACAAGGTAGGTCGACGTGGGAGGAGCAAAAGGTAATCACGGAATTCAGGAAATGTTACGTATAGATCATTGCCGTGCAGCTCTTTCACATCTTGTACACCGCCAGAAGCCAAACTTGCAATAAAATCGTCAAGAATTGTGTCATTTATTCGAATGCCAGCCTTGTCAAAAGCGGCCCGGATTTCATCATCACTCAATACACCATCATGTTCCGTGTCCATGTCATAAAACAAGTTATATAGCTCGCGCTCCTGTAGTTCTGCGTAAGCAACGAAGCCTTCCCATTCAATTTGGCGCTGACGAACACGTTGCATATCTTGCTCGTCATTTTGCAATGGCTCGCCAGCCTTGGCATGATGTGATGTATCCTCGGTCGCGCGAAGGCCCCATACGCGAGATCCAGTCCAGCCAGACTCAAACAGCATCATAGGTGACCGCTCTGATACGCCTACTACATGGTTCCAGAGCCAGGACAGTTCACGCGGAACGAGATTGTGGTCTTCTTTGACCATAGACACAAGACAGCGCCAAGTACTCCAGTGCGAGGTATCATCCGAGCAGAGCTGATTCTCCTCAAATTGTTTGGCCATTTCAGCATGACGGGCGCGGCATTTGGCAAGGAGTTCGGGCGCATAGGCAGTCTGTCGAGCATGCGAAAAAATCTCACGGATTGACGATGACTTGGCATCAGAAGGAACGGGTTCGTCTCTTTCGACCAGACTACCAGTAGCCAATGGACCACCCGCTCCATAACGTGCACGACTTGCACGCACGCGCCACATTTGCTTGGCACGACCGCCTGCCAGAGCCGACGCACTGTCATGGTCAACAAGCAGATCGAAAAGACCACGCAAGCGCAGCAGACGTGCTTGGGGTGGCTCTTGTGCACGGAACTCCTCATACGTCATGCATCTTCTCTTTCTGCGCTTGAAAAGCGAGGATATCTTAGAGTGGCTCTTGCTAGGGTCCCATTTGTCGGGAGCAGGCTGTGGGACGGCGGTGCCATCTTGCGGACGCTGCTGGCACTCTATCTCACTCATTCCACCTAGTCTTTAAATGCGGGTGTTTAAAAAAAAATCAGGGAATGGTGACACGCACCACCGGGACAAAGGAGGGCGATGAGCAAGTGTGCCCTTCCGAGATGCGCTCGACAAGGTTGTTCGGTTGGCGAGACCAAAAGGTGGATGACCAAGCGGTTGGATTGAAATGATTAGTCATCGAAAATAATGGCGACCTGGCTCGTCTCGGCGCGAATGCCTCCGTGCCGCGACAAGCACCGCCTCAACCTGCGCACATAGGGCCATCGAACGTCAAGGTGTAGAAGCCTCGGACATGAATGAGCGTGATCCACGTGCGTTGTGATGAAAGGGTGGTGTGCAGTATGAGAAAAACGAAAACAAGATAGCAATGCAGAAGATAATATGTAAGATTGCGGGAATATACAGAATTCCTGCTACCTGTAGTCGATAAGAGCCCGCGAAGCTCTGCACGCACATCGTGAGCTGATCACACCATGATCCTCACATGGGAGGAAATGGGTCACGTGACGTACGCGTGTGGAACGGGCGGGGCATATGTGCAAATGCCCCTCAAGCGCGTGTGTACATCCCCTCGGGTGCCGCGCACCGGACACTGACTCTTTTCCTTGTGTTTGTCACTTTTGCTCTACGTCACTTTTGAGCCAGAGACATTTCACAGAATCCATTACTATGAGAGAGGTTCTTTCACTTCACGTTGGTCAAGCTGGTGTACAGATCGGTAATGCCTGCTGGGAGCTGTATCTCCAGGAACACGGCCTGACCCCCGATGGCCGTGTGACGGAAGAGAGCAACACGAAGAATGATGATGGCTTCTCGACCTTTTTCAGCGAAACCGGCCGGGGAAAATACGTGCCACGCTCGATCTATGTTGACTTGGAGCCCAATGTGGTCGACGAGGTGCGCACCGGTCCGTTCAAGTCGCTGTTCCATCCTGAGACCCTGGTGACGGGTAAGGAGGATGCGGCCAACAACTATGCTCGTGGTCACTACACTGTCGGTAAGGAGCTGATTGACCAGACCATGGACCGCGTGCGCAAGCTCGCTGATGCATGCTCAGGTCTCCAGGGCTTCTTTGTATTTCACTCGTTTGGTGGTGGTACGGGTTCTGGTTTCGGATCTCTCTTGTTGGAGCGCCTGGCTCAGGACTACGGCAAAAAAGCTAAGCTCGAGTTCTCTGTGTACCCTGCGCCCATGATGAGCAGCTCGGTTGTTGAGCCGTACAACTCGGTGCTCACAACGCACACTACGCTGGAGAACTCGGACTGCTCATTCATGGTTGACAACGAGGCGATTTATGATATCTGCAAGCGCAACCTCGGTATTAGTGCACCTAGCTACACGAATCTGAACCGCCTCATCGCCCAGGTTGTGTCGTCCATCACGGCCTCGCTTCGCTTTGATGGCTCGCTCAATGTGGATCTGAACGAGTTCCAGACCAACTTGGTGCCGTACCCGCGTATCCACTTCCCACTGGCTTCGTATGCACCGATCGTGTCGGCTGACAAGGCCTTCCACGAGCAAAACAGTGTGTCAGAGATCACCACCGCGAGCTTTGAGAAGGGCAATCAGATGGTCAAGTGCGACCCGCGTGATGGCAAGTTTATGGCCTGCTGTCTGCTCTACCGCGGTGATGTCGTGCCAAAGGACGTGAACTCGGCCGTGAGCCTGATTAAGACGAAGCGCACGATTCAATTCGTCGACTGGTGCCCGACTGGTTTCAAGATTGGTATCTGCAACGAGCCTCCGGCGCTTGTGCCGGGTGGTGACTTGGCCAAGGTGCCGCGCTCGCTCTGTATGCTGGCGAACACGACAGCTATTTCAACGGCGTGGAGCCGCCTTGACCGCAAGTTTGACTTGCTCTACTCGAAGCGCGCCTTTGTGCACTGGTATGTCGGTGAAGGTATGGAAGAGGGTGAATTTAGCGAGGCGCGTGAGGACCTGGCCGCCCTCGAAAAGGACTACGAAGAGGTGGGTATGGAGACGGCCTTGGGTGATGAGGACGGTCTCGATGCCGAGGAGTACTAGGATGCATGGGTTATAGATGTTTGACGTATTCACGATAGGCGTTGTCCATGGACCATGACCATAGCCGCGCTCGGCCGGCGCCAGATGCGCCCGGGTCGATGCATAAATCCTGTTGGCTCAAGCGCGCCCGAGAAAACGAAAACCCGACGGGCCCACAGCGCGTCCTTTTTGAGCAACTCCCCGTTTTGGAAAGCTACACTAACGCGGGGTGTGACAATGTCAAATCAAACGCGCCTGGGATCCTTCAACACATCGAACGTCGGTGTGAACAACTTTCTGGGGGCCCCCATTCCAAAAAATCAAGATGGGTCCTACGCAGGTTTGTACGGTATGTCATCTGGGTCTATGCCGATAGGGCAGTCGCTTGATGGCCTGCATGCACCCTGGTCATTCCCTATGGGCAATACAGGCTCCGCCAATGCAGACAACATGAACGAACAACAGACCCCTCACATGTCGCATCACGCATCAACGCTTCTCCCACAATCATTCACCGGCGAGTATGCTAGGTATACGAGCGAGCCTCAGACCATCAAAACAGAGGCGCTAGGTGATGAAGCAGCCGTGCCTCTGCCTCAAGTACCTAGCGCGCAAGCCGCGGCACCTGCGCCTCAGAGAAGTGTGCCTCAAGCAGGTATGCCGGTGTACCGGGAGCAACGCAATTTGCCCCGCCATGCGTCCATGTCCGCGATACCCTCTACCCCTACTAATACGACGCCTGCGGATACGAATCATGACCATGACAACAACAACAACAATACATCGTCGCGTGCGAGTGGAAAGAAGCGGTCTATGGCTAAAGGCGAGAAAGATAGTCGAACAGGGCGCCGAAAGATCAAGATTGAGTTCATTGACGATGATTCGCGTCGCCACATCACCTTCAGCAAGCGCAAGGCTGGTATCATGAAGAAAGCATACGAGTTGGCGACGTTGACCGGTACGCAGGTGCTGCTTCTGGTGGTGTCTCAGACGGGTCTGGTGTACACGTTTACGACGCCCAAGCTGGAGGCTGTCGTGAAACAGCCAGAAGGCCGAAATCTCATCCAAGAGTGTCTCAACGCGCCTGATCCTTCCGAAGTCAATGATAACGAAGCCGAGGCGGGCCCTTCGACTGTGTCGTCTATGGAAGGTGGCGCGATTGGCGGCTTGCAAATGGTCGGCGAGGAGCCGTACGATGAGGAAGAAGACGATGACGAGGATGGAGACGAGCCGCTGGACATTGGCCGAGCTGATGCTGGTTTCACAGCGCAGGCCATGGGTACAGCGGTGCCGGATCTCGGTAGTAGCGACTCGTCCAATGTGTTGGGGCACGCACCGCTCTTCCATCCTGGATGGACGCCCCTGTCCAACCGATCCATGGGCGATGGTAGTGGCACTCCCTCTATCAAACGGCGTCGCACACAGCCAAACTTGTCGCGAACGCAACGTTCATCATTGAATACCGAGCCTGTCCCTGAGCTTCCGACCGACCTGTACCATGCCTCGGCCATGATGTCGTCCATGCCCGTCAACAACGTACTAGGCCATGAACCATTCCTTTCTTCCAACATACCCATGTTTCTTGGGCAAGATCCATCACTGGGCGCTGCGCCTTCGACCAGCCATGATGCGCCTGCCAACGACCGAGAGTCCTCCCATACCTAGATAGTCACGTGTTCAAAACGTTGGAGGGACGCACGAGCCCGCTCAGAGGACCGTTGTGCGCGGCCCATGGCGGATGTGTGGGTGTCTCGCAAGCGGTGGACTTGTAAGTATTGCAATGTCACCATCAACGATGATCCGCCCTCGCGAAAGCATCATGAGAGTGGTGTGCGGCATAAGCGCAACGTAGCGCGGGCGCTGGATGACTTGCATAAGCTGAAGGATGCCAAGCGTCGCGAGGAAACACAGATGCAGATGACACTCCAGCACATGGACAGGGGCGCACTGAGGCGTGGCGAGGAAGGTGCGTCGTTGCGCATGGATAGGGCTCCCGCACCGTCGCCTCAGCCCTGGAAACCGTCCGAGGCAGCTTACACGACGGCAAGCTCACTAGGTTTCTCGCCCGAGCAGGATGAAGAAGAATGGCATCGGCGTTGTCAGAGGCGGAGCTTGTCGGCAGATGTAGGCGAATGGCACACTCTTTCTCCGGCACCTCCGACACCTTCTCGCGCCGCCTCAGGAGACCACTGCACCCCCGAGGAACAGGTTCGTGGGAGCGAGGCGCCCATGTCTGACCGTCAACGCGCGCTTACGTTTACGCTCCAAGAGCGTGGTGTCGGTGACGAAGAGGACGAAGACGTGCCCATTGTCCTAAAGCGCCCGCGTCCGAACGATGCTACGGCAAAGAGTGGCGCTTCTACGTCTCAAGATACCCCATCCACACAGGAGGATGCCACGCTCTTCAAGAGGCGCAAGCCTCGACGCGGCACCTCCGCACATTCGGTGGATCCAAAATAGGCCCTATTTCGATGACTAATTTTCTGTTGGTGACCGACCATCACATTGAGCATGGCGTTTGCGGTGCACCATGAGCGGGTGCCCGCGAGTGGTGTCGAGCACTGTGTAGCGATCCAGCTCGTCCGCGACGAAGCAGCATGGCCACCGAGTCGCGGCCGCCTCGTGTGTCATGCGGTTCTTGCGCGCGAAAATGTACTGCGTGTGATGGAGGTACGTCAGCGGGCGGATGGTGCGTGTGTGTTGGTGCAGGTCGGCATGCACCACCTATTTGGCCAGGTAACGGGTCTACATGCGGTGCGCACGCTCGCTTCGCAGATAGATGGGCGAGATCGTTTGCTCATTTCTTTTCGCGATGCCAAAGTATCGCTGATGGAGTGGGATGACGTGTACCATGATCCTACGGCTATTTCGCTGCACACGTTTGAGCGTGCGCCACCTCTGGCACAGGGTTTGCCGCCGACGTTCGTGCCACACACGATGGTGGATCAGGCAAGCCGATGCGCCGCCCTCCTGCTCCCGCATGACACCCTGGCGATCGTACCGCTCGTCCAGGACGTCACGGAACTGGGCGCCGACGACCCCAAAGATATCCCGCTGCTGGAGCAGGTGCCGTACATGCCCTCATTCGTCCTGTCGTTCCGCGACGACATTGATGAGCACATCCACAATGTGCGTGACTGCGTGTTCTTACCTGGCTTCCAAAATCCAACGCTGGCTGTGCTGTACGAGAGCCAACTCACATGGACCGGCAGCCTGACGCAAGCACGGCGTACGATGCAAGTGTGTTTTGTCACGCTTGACCTGACCGTCACCAAATACCCCGTTACCGTGACAAGCGACGCGCTGCCCTATGATGCGCTCTACCTCGTTGCGTGCCCTGAGTCACTGGGCGGCGTACTGGTTGTGACGCCATCGTCGCTTATGCACCTTGATCAGACGGCACGCATGGTTGGTGTGAGTGTCAATGGGTGGACTGATCAAACGACGCCCGATATAGGGCTGAGGCGTGCGACCGAACTGTCCGCAGACCTGGATCTTCAAGAATCTGTGCTCGTATTTACAGATGCCCACCGTGCCCTTCTATCTCTGCGCAGTGGGCGCATGTACACGGTCGAGTGCGCCGTCGAAGGGAGGACAGTGACACGCCTCGTGCTGGGCGAAGTACACGTGCCGGAGCGCCGTGGCGGCGCTGCATGTATGCAAATGCTGTCTTCTTCGCTCGTGCTATGTGCCTCGATGCAAGATGACACGTACCTTTATGTCATGGAAGATCAGAGGGCGCCACAAGCTCCCATCGTGCCAGCCGCACCGCTGGGCGATGACGAAGAGCTAGATCTGTACGGCAGTGCCGATCCCACGCCGCCAGCTCCAACACAGGCCGTGCACCTGCATGTTCACGACACACTCCCAACACTCGCCCCTCTGAACGACGTTGCACACGGCCTCGCTTGCGACGCGCAGGGTCGCACTCGACCGCTCATGGTTGGTGCGCTGCAGCATGGCCTTGTGGTGCTGGAACCGCGCCTCTCTTGTTTCAAAGAGCGGACTCTAGTACCTGCACGAAGCGTATGGATAGCGCTTCGGCAGGCGTTGCTTTTTGCACAAAGCGACGACGATGACAAGGCATGCGCTGTCTACAAGCTGGACACCCTGTCCTTGGTGGCTGAACATCCGCATGACACGCTGGCATGTGGAACGGTCGGCGACTATGCGGTGCGTGTCACGACGCAGGGTATCCAAGTGCTGGATGAGCATGCCCAGATGGTTCGGGAGATCAGCTCGCCGTGCCATCGCGCCACTTTGACTGAGTCATACGTGGTCCTAGTCGGCCAGGAAGCATCCGTGTGGACGATCGACGGCACCTGCGTCGTGCAAGTCGCCTGCCAATGTGCTGACGTCACCAGCGATATGCTCGTGTGCGTCTTGCCTGACGGACGCCTAGCGCTGCACTCGCTACCGGACGGTGCCTGTACATGGCAGTCGCAGGCGTCTCTTACGACACTGCCCGCCCTTCTTAGCGAACATACCGCATCAGAAGATCTTGTCGTTGCACACATCAAATGGTGCAAATTGACTGATGTGCCTGTCCTTCTCGTGCAATATACCCAGGGCCTTCTAGCCATGTACGAGATACGTGATACCATGTCCCTTGTTCTCGTCGACGCTTATATGCTACGTGCCCCATCCACGGCTCTCGTGCCGCTCTCGCTCTTCGGTCGATCATGTATCGGAGTCGCAGGGCCCCACTCGCTTGTCATTGTGCGTGACCGAAAAGGCCCACCGTTATGGCTCGAGACAAGCATGCCATTCTCATCCATGTGCGACCACGCCTCGGGTTTCGTGGGCGTGCACGAGGGCGAAGCGAGCGTTTGGACTGTGCCGCCCCTTGAGGTGGATGCACCTGTGCCTTACCAGCGATGGGCGACACGCACATATACACACGTCGCAATTCACGAGGAAACAGGCTGCTTGGTGGCCTCATCGGCACAGCCCACGCAATTTGTGCTCTATTCCGAGGAGGAAGAGCCCGTGCGTGATCCAGCGCTGGATCCGTCGCCGACGTATTCGGAACGCGGCGCTCTCGAGCTCTTTGCGCGCATCGGCGAACCACCGATCCACGGCCATGAGTTTGAGCCATGCGAGACAGTCACATGCATCCACATGGCCCCGCTGGATGCTTTGGATCGCCGTTCGGGACGCCGGACGTTTGTGACGGTCGGTACGGTCATTTCGCACGGTGAAGACCGCACAGCTAAGGGATTTATGTACGTCTTTGACATTGTCCAAGTGGTGTCGGGTGCACTGCGTCTGCGTCTCATGTGTGCCGAGGAAATGCGCGCGCCCGTAACGACTCTCCACGATTTAAACGGCTTTCTCGTCGCATGCGTGGGCCAAAAGCTGCTCGTTCGTTCATGGGAGTTGGGTGAGTGGCTCGTGACTGTGGCATTTCTGGATCTCGGCATGTACGCCACTAGTGTCCAGCGCGTGAAGAACTTTCTGCTCGTAACCGACGTGCAACAAGGCGCGTACTTTTGTGCGTTCCAAGAAGATCCTGCACGTCTCGTGCTTCTCGGCCGCGAGTATGCTCCAGCTTGCCTCTTACAAGGCGCCATGCTCATCGACCACAAACGCTTGGCCATGGTGACGTGTGACGTGGGGGGCTGTATCCGCCTGCTCGACTATGCACCTTCGAATCCCACGAGTCTCGGTGGCCAGCGCCTCCTGGTGCGTTGTGAATACCATGCACCGGGCGACGCGGTGCGTGCCCTCATGCTCCATGGACCACGCAACGCGAATGGCGAGCGGCTCACGTCGGAAATCGTGCTGGCCAAAAGCAACGGCGCCATCGATGTACTTGTGCCCGTGTCTGCCAAAATCTATCCGACACTGCAGCTTTTCCAGAGCCAGCTGGTGCGCACTGTGCCGCACATGGCCGGCCTGCACCCACGCGCCTTTCGCACCGTCGCTCCACTGCACACGTCGCGTCCGTTGTCCAAAGGCATCCTCGACGGCACTTTGCTGCACACGGCCGAAAGCCTGCCGCGAGCCAAGCTCTTATCCCTCGTGCGAGATCTGAGCCCACGAAGCACAGGTGGCATCCACGCGGACGATCTCCTGCGATGTCTCGTCCATCTACAGTCACATTGGTAGCACACACAAGCCGTATATCATCGAGGTCATATTCAGTGGCTAGAAGATTTCTTTCTATGTCTCGCCACTGTTTTTAGGCGCGCGCACCGCCCGACGCCATCTGGGCGGCAGGGTTCTTGCGGCTGTCACGGTTGAAGCGCAGGCGCGGCGGGGTACGCACGCGGCGACCCTCGACCGAACGCACACGCACCACCTTGGAGTGGATGGCGCACGACACACAGTACGCGAGCTTGATGTAGAGCTTCGGCAGGACGTACTCTGTTTGGTTAGTCATTTTCCACGTATAGGCGTACATACCATCGTACACACTAGCCTCGCTCAGGTCACGCAGAGCGGCAGCCTCGACAATGTTGCGGACAGTGAAGCGCTTGATGGCCTTGTCCTTAGGCACAGCCCGCGAGCAGTTCGTGCAACGCACGAACCGAACGTGGCCACGTCCGTGCTTGTTGCGTCTGTACTGGTTAGTCCGCCACTATGCGCGGCCGCACACATACCCTCCATTTCTTCTCTTCTTCGTCATCTTGCCAGTGGTGACGGCGGTACAGAAGAAGGGCGTTGGTACCGCCGCTTGTATTTGACGGCCCCTACTCACGTGAATTGCATCACGTGTATAATAGTTCTGACCACACCCTTCGTGCACGGTGGAGACACCACACGTGGGGGCTCGTGGCTACGGCGCGACGCACGCCTCCACTCATGCCGCGCGCGTCATAGCTGCCCAACCTCGTGCCGTGTCGACCATGGTCTATGCGCTTCCGCGCAAGTCGCGAGCGCACAGTGATCAGCTCGCGCATTCACCTCCTGATACGAGTCGGAGTGTAAATGATCTAAAAAACGTTCTCGACGCGTCCACTCAGCCCCACCGCTTCGGTCACGCTGACCACGGCGTGTCGTCATCTACGCCGCATCGTGCACGCCCCGCGGCATTTTCGCAGACGGTGCGGCTGACGCCGATGACACCGCGCCGATCACTTCGACCTTACTCAGAACAATCTGGGCAGCCTTGGTCGAATACGAGCCGGCAAAGCGCGTCGGCTCAGTCACATCGCGTCCCGGCCATGTCCATTTTGGAGGACGACGTGCCTACGGCATCATTTGCGCGCGATTTTGTCGAAGCCCCATCTCTATCACGCGCCCCATTTGTACCACAGCGACGACCTGCTGATCATCCCTCACATCTAGCTCAGCGACCGGCATCGCCCGCTAGCTCCACGGACGATCCGCTCCTTTTACATGATCCCACCCTTACCAATATGTCCATGCGTGCGGCTCAGGGCGATGCTAGCTTACTCGCTATGGTACGCAGATTCGAACAAGAGGATATGGGTCTAACGGAGCCTGTGTCCATGACACCCAAACGCCCTCTATCGTCGCGACGCGATATTTCTACACCTCTGCGCAGGACACCCAAACCTGCCCCCAAACTCACGCCCAAACCTACTCCCAAGGCCACACCGAGCTTATACGATCGCACACTAGGAGTCAAGGAGCGTATCGCTCTCATCCGGTCGCCTGACAAGTCGATGTCACATGTGGAGCAGCAACAGGTCCATTCACCAGAGCCAGATCTTGACTTGCAGCCTGAACTAGAGTCTGAACTGGAGCCTGAAAGTAAAGTAGCAGCGGAACCAGAGCCTGAACTGGAGCCTGAACTGGAATGGGTGCCCGAGCCCGAACGAGAGCCACAAATGGAGCCAGAAAGGCCAGAGACTGAACGAGAGCCCGAACTAGAGCCGGTCATGCACTCAGAACTGGACCTAGAGCCAGAGCCAGAGCCAGAGCCAGAGCTTGAACCAGGGCCGGAGCCAGAACTTGAACCAGACCTGGAGCCCGCAGAGGAGCCCGAGTCCGAGCCCGAAGCAGTCTTGGAGCCGAAAACCCATGCTTCGCCTTCGCTGACGGGGCTAAACACGAAGAACGAAGCCCTTGCGGCACCTCCCACGCATGCCATGCCAGCTTATGATCCATCCATCTCCGACCAAGTAAACTCGTCGCGATTTTCGCGAGAAAGCCACGCTTCTCGTGAGCCTGTATTTATCGATTTTCTTCATGCCAACGACGAACATGTAAATGTCTCCTCTCAGGAACCCGTGGACCATGATACGAGCTGGTTCGAGCGGCCATCTCAATCTGAGCCGCAAAGTTATACCCCCCCGTCAAGACATACACCCATACCCGAATGGCGTGCGTCACCCTCTGTGGAAGCATCGACCCGCAAACAACTACGGCAAAATCTTGGCACCCCGTCGGAAAAGTCTGTAAGGCAAGAGGCATCTGTTCTACCGGCTCTTTCGCATGAACCCAAGCGATGGGGAGACGATCCTGAAGATGTGGACGATTTGCCCGATGAGGCCCTGGAAGCACTGGATATCCTAGAAGAAGAACTGCGTCGAAAGTCCCCCGATCCCGTTCCACAGAGCCCCTTGCCGAACGACGTGTCGGTGCATAGTGCGCGCATTCGATCACTTTCGCCATCCAAGTCACCCCACCCAGCTATGCGAGTCTCTGCGCAAGATGTCTCATCGGATGATACCCCTGAAGAGGAAGCACCCATGGTCGTATGGTCGCTGCCTTTACAAGCACCTGCTGCGCCATCCACAGCTGCTGAGGAAGATGCATCGTTGGGTGACCTCAGCGCTAGTCTGTCAGCCTCATCCCATTCACGCGCCTTGATGCTGTCTCGTACTCGTCCCACATCCTGTGTGGAAATATCGAGCTTGGATCCTGTCGCTGCCGCACGGGCAGCGGCCATTCTTAAAGTACATCACAAATATATCCAGGAGGGATGGCTCGGCGATACATCGTCCCTGCCGCACATAAACAATGACCTGGCCTCACTCTTTCATGCTGCGGAGCTGGATCTGCGCCAATCTACGCACCCTACGCCCCGAGTCCCGGGTGCCTATGCACCACGAGCTTCGTTGCCGCCTCAGCTCGACTCGCATGCTCTACGACCCCAAGCACAAGCGGGTCACTGGTCTGAGTTTGCGTGGATGGAGCTCGATCGCCACTTACGTTCTTATGTGCCCGAGGAGGCCATGGACAAAGCTGCAGCTGTGCTAGACCTGGACATCGATCAGGTCATTTTGCAATTCCTTGAAGCACAGGGTCTCGAGCCAGACGATCTGCACGGTGATTGGACTCTGACACGCCTATATGCACGCGTGCCTGCTCTTCAGGCGCGATATGTGCGTGAAATGGAGCAGGATGTGACGGAAGAGATGCAAGAAAAGTCATTTCAGCTCCTATCACAACGCAAGCGCACGCATGATGTATTGTTGGACTCGCCGCAGTATGTGCGCGGTTCTCACAGCACACCTGTGGTGCCGCCATCACCTGCTAAGGCTGGAAAAAACGTTGCCCCTGAGTCCTCTGTATTGTCACAGTCGAATCACTCCTTCGTACCTACGGACGATGTGATGATTGAAGCGGGTCACGCCCCCAAGCGCATGCGCACACATGCACCGCGCCCCTCTAGCGTAATGTCCAAGCTATGGTCTTGGGTCTCTGGATCGCCATCGTCGCAGCAGCAGCCACTGCCGTCTGCAGCTGCACGACACCATCGCCCTCCCGCGTCACGCCTCCCTCGACCCCGCCGGCGCCAGGCACGTCGAAGCGCCGCGCTGCGCCCGTCCGTTGTGACGTCGGCGACACACGATGGCCCACGGGCTGATTGGCTGCAGAACGAGAATGAGGACGAAGCAATGTCGGCCTCACTGCATGCATGACCCAATTTTTTTGTGGGCCCTTGCGTGGGTTGAGGGGCTTACGTGCATGAATTACATAATACCTCGATTTTTTGTAGCATGAACCATTCTATTGCGGGGCATGTGGGCAAACGGCGACGAGGCGGCGAACGCTAGGCAGGCCGCTGGACGTACGCGTGGCGCTTTTTGGACTCCTTCACCGCTTCATGCGACTTGCCATCCTGGGCCTGCTTCTGGCGGCCATAGAAGTGCTAGCTGGCAAGGAGCGATGTGGTCCCAACAAGCCATCGTGTCCTTCTGACAAACCATGCTGCTCAGCAGATGGTTATTGTGGTGGCGGTGCCGAGCAGTGCACATCAGGATGTCAACCACAATACAGCCAGTATCCTTTCTCATGTATACCGAATTCTGTATGCGAGGACATGGATCTCGCGATCAAACCTGACATGTACAATCAAGACAACTATTTTAGGCCCCTGCTGAGGTACAATGGTGATGCTTCACAGACCGCATTCGTGTTTGAGCAGGGCTATTTGGGCCAAGGGCACAATGGTGTTTTGTTCGAAAAGACGAGTGCTACCGACTCGCGTGTGTCGACGGCGCGCTATCTGTTATATGGCACAGTCACTGCTCGGCTGCGCCATAATCCGACCTCTGGTCTGGTTACCACGTTTGGCACGGCATCCGATGTCGGTGATGCCATACTTTTCCGCTTGGCTGGACCTGAAAGCGGACGAATCACGACCAACTATGCTGCCCATGGCCAATCTGCCCAGAACATCGGCACGCAAAAGCGCATGGACAAATTTACGGTTGCAAATTTCCATAACTACACCATTGACTGGTCACCGCACCATATTACATGGAAGGTCGACCATCAAGTGATTCGAACCGTCTCGCGCAAGGATGCAGGCGACAAGTTTCCCCGCACGCCATCGCGTGTGCTGTTCACTGCGTACGGCGTGAGCGAGAGCAGCAATAAGAACATGAAGAACTGGGCCAACGGCACGCTTTCGTTCGACGATGATGGGTATCGCTCACGAGGCTTTTATTCGCATGAGCTAGCGCACTTGCGCATTCAATGCGCTGATCTCAAGCTTGCCAACATCAGTCAGACTGGCGTCGGCAGCGAGCCTGTGGCGTATGTGTACAGTAAGAAGAACCACAGCCAAACGCAGCCACTTGACTTCTCTCTGTCGACAGATCAAGTGTCGCTGCTCAAGAATCCTGCAAAGGATGGTCGTCCGGGTACACCTGGCAAGCCAGGCACAGGTCCGAATGGCGATCGCCCGAACATGTACACGGGCGGCTCGGGTCGTTCCACCAAGAAAAACAGCGATGATGATGATGATGATACAAGCACTACCTCGAATGGTGTCAAAATAGGTATCCCTGTCGGCATTGGGGGTGCTGCGCTCCTCGGTGCATTGGCTCTGCTGATCTTTTACTTTGTGCGACGCCAGAAGCGCGCTCTTCGTCGTCCAGCGTCTTTGGTCTCTGTTCAAGAGCCGATGCAGATGCGTGATACGTCTGCATCTTTCGGCACGCCCATTGCCGGGGAGCCGACGCACCACATCGCCGTGCCCGTGTCCATGCAGCCACAGCGGGGGGAGCAGCCGTTTGACTTGCAACAGTCGATTGCTGTGCCTCAAGAGGAGCATGCCATCGACCGTATGCCCGAGGCCCAAGGTGTCGCACCTTCCGACGACAGTATACACGAGGCCGCCTTGTACTACCAAGATCCCTACGGGGCTGAGATGTCGTACGAAGTCGAGAGCGATATGGGCTCGCAGGGATCAGACGACAAGGCGCATCGTATGCATTATGCAGAACATGGTGACATGTGCCGCTACTATCCGTACCTGTCAGAAGAAGAAAATGAGCGCATCGCAGCCCAGGACGCCTGGGACGAGCTTCGTGAGGCTGCCAATGGCCGCACAGAAGTGCCTCACTTCAAGTCGGCCAACACGTCTTCGACAAATCCACGACGCGATTCAGATCTGTTTCTCACGCGCCATCGTCGGGGACAGGACTCAACGTACCGCGCACGCCGTGTGCACCAGCGCGCCGCTTACTCGGAGGGCGGCGCACTTAGCCCCAGCCTGCCGGACACACCCTCTTTTTCTTAAGCATCTCGGTTTGATGATTTCTCTCGTTTATAATCCTACTACATAGCGATTCTTGTACTTCTAGGAACGAAAGCTCTGGCGATGATTGATACCGAGCTGTGCTGCATACGCCCGCATCTCTTCTCGACCGCGCAGTTTGGCGTTCTCTTCACGCAGTCGCTCCAGTTCAGCACGAAGAAACCGATTTTCGGCTTCAAGTACGAGTCGGTCCGACGCGTTTCCCGGAGCATCCGTAGATGCTCCTGTTGCGGATGACTCGGGGGTATAGGGCGCGCGCTGCTTCTTCGTCGTGCGCTGTCGCGCCATGTAGTCTCGGTTCCGGTCTCGTTTGCGCTCGGCTGCTTCTTCTGTCGTGAACCGCCGCGGCCGCCCTCGCCGTGGCTTAGGTGTCTCGGTCGGCATGACTTCGTCCATCGCACGGGTCCAGGCGGTGGTGCTGGGCGCCGTTGCGAGCCCGTCGTGCTCGGATGGTACGGGCAAAAAGTCGGGGTCGTCTTCTTCCTCATCTGGGAAGGCCAAGTCGGCAAAGTGTGCTGATGTTGGCTGTGGATACATGGGCTGTGGCGCAGGGGGCTTTTGCTGCTGCGCGAGAAGTGTCTGTAAGAGGTGTGTCAGGTCCTGTTCCTTGACACGACGGTCGGATGAGCCGCCCAGTCGTTCGACCAGCACGTTGATCAGCTGGTGCATATGGTCATTTGATGCAACGCTGTGCGAGTTGTCATCAGCTTTAGGCACGCTCACATCGTTCAGCCACGGATACGGCGTAGAGCTGCCGAGTATATGCGTAAGGATCTGGATGGCCGTGCTGTAAAATTCAGAGGAAGAATTTTCAGCGGGTATACTAGGTGCCATGACTGGCGCAGAAGGAGATGGCGCGGATGGGGGCGGTACAGTGGGGGCAGCGGCTGGCTGAGCGACAGGCACTGGGGCGACAGTCGACGCTACGGGGGGCATGCTTTGTAGACTCGTTTGGAATGCATCAAGTTGTCGCAGAAACGCCTGCTCATCGAAATCTGAGAGAAACTCGGCGCGCAAATCATCATCATCATCAGGATGTGCCGACGGCGATGACGACGAGGACGCATCCTCAGGATGCAGCCGCCTCCCCATCTTCCTGCGCGTGGCCAAAAATCAGGTACCGCGCGCGCCGGCGGCGTAGAACACCGCGTTTGCCACGTGACGGCCAACGTTGCCTCACGGCCATGGCATGGACCACCTTAGCTACGGCAGGTGCCATTACCCTTGGGTCCATTTGGGGCACACTTGCGCGTCTGGGTCTGGTGGCTCTAAATACGTATGATGGACAGAGCATTGCCCCGCTCGTATGGGCCCAAGCCCTGGGATGCCTCGTTTTTGGGTACGCGTCACACAAGCGCTCCAAGGCGGCCATTGAGGGTTGGTATGCCCCGGCCTTTCCGATGATCACGGTCGGATTCGCGGGAAGCTGTACATCTTTTTCAACGTGGGCACTAGACGTGTTCCAGGCATTTTCGAATGGTGAACACCATGATCGTATCGGGCTGTACAGCGTCATGGATGCATTGGCACAGACGGCCACCACGGTGGGCATGGGCCTCGCTGGCGTCTGGGCGGGACGCGCCTTGGCAGACGCATACCCACTTTCTGCCATTCCTACGATACGTATGCATACCACAGCGGGACATGTAACGGCAGTCCTGTTGGGCGCCCTCTTCTGGATCGGATCTGCCCTGCTCTGTGGCCTGCATGCTCCTTTCCGGCACGTCACTTTTGCACTCGTGCTTTGTCCGCCAGGTGCTCTCGCTCGATGGCAATTATCGCTTCTTAACCCGCCACGAAGCGCTGACGACCGCGTTCATGTGCGCCAGTGGACAAGGTGGCCGCTAGGTACGTTTCTGGCCAACATACTAGCAACGCTCGTCTTATGTGGCGTAGTCACAGGCAAGCTATCCCGTACGTTTTCGTCCAAAACGTCATGCGATGCTCTACAAGGACTTCAGGACGGCTTTGCAGGCTGTCTGAGCACAGTGAGCACGCTGATAGCTGAACTTCTTGTGCTTCGTCCGATGCGCACTTCGTTCGCTTACCTGTTTACTTCATGGGCTCTCGCTGTCATAAGCTGCGTGCTGCTCGTCGGGGTACCCAGATGGACCTTAGACATAAACGACACTTGTCAGTGGCAGGTCCTTTCATAGATATCCATGCACGGGCCCCTAGTGGAGACTTTTGACCCCGTGCATCCATCATGGAGGCGGTGGTCGGGACCAGTCCGACCAAGTCGCCCACAGAGCAGAAAGAGCCGCCTGTCTCAGCTGTGTGGTTTCATTCACATGGGCGCATTTGGGTGCCATTTCCTGAAGACGATATCGCGTCGTTGGAGGAAACTTGGGGTGTTGTGAAAGATGAACTTGCCCGGGCTGCCGCGTCACGCCCCGTACCTGAAAATGCTCAGACACAGCGAGGATGGCTGTCTACGTCATTTTGGGGGGAGCAGGCCAATGAGCAGGACTCTGTTCTCCCACCGCGGCCCCCGCGGCCGATGCCGACTGAGAAACAGGCTGTGCCGACATACAGGCTCACGGACCCCGATGAGCCGGAAGAACAGCGGCGATTCCGCGTGCCTGTGCTGGAAGATCACCTGTTTGATGTGGATATGGAACGCATGATTATGTATCCAGCTTTGTGGGCGGGCTATGATCAGCAGGTAGTCCGAGCGACATGGTTTTACGTGGCCTCCGATGGCGCTTGTTCGCCCATTGCTTGTAACTCACCATTGGAGCAGGATATCATACTAGCTTACAACACCGCCCAACCATGGAGACTCGCTCAGCGGCTTAAGGGGACACTTTCGAAGAATCGCAAGGCAGATGAGCCACCCGTGCAGTACAACTTGGCCAGTGTCGTCGGTGGGGCCAAAATCCAGTTCGAATCGGCTTACTCCGCGCGTGTCTATGCCCAAAATTTTGGCAGCAAGCTGTTTCCCTTCTTGCGTGAGGCTGTGATAGTTCGTGGATTCGATCATGCTCGCGACATAAGCGAGCGGTATGGGTCGCGACTTTCGTCGTGGCAAAGACGCCCCGAACCGGCTTCTCCAAGACGCACTCCCTCCGCCTCGCCTGCCATGACAGCTGAGGACATGAATATGAAGGCCGAATCAAACACTTCAGCCGAAGAAGATTCCAACCCAACGGGTATCATTAGTGAACGGACAGCTCCCGACCCCACTGTATCACCGACACCATGGGTTCCTCTTAGTGAAGCGTTTTTGTCACGAGCTTGGCCAAGCAAGTCGCCCAGAATGAGCCCACGAGTCGAAGATGTCGACGAACAAGCTCGTCCCCGGGATCCCTTTGATGATGACTTCGATATGCCTAGCACATCCAATCGACCGCCGGAGCTCCTCTTTTGTATCCATGGCATCGGCCAGAAACTCTCGGAGGATTATACCTCCATGCACTTTGTGCATGATCTAGATCGGCTTCGCAATATCATGCGCTCACAGTCTCAGAACCCAGAGCTCAAGTGCCTCCTGAATGGGGGCCGTGTCAAACTGATACCCATTTGCTGGCGGCGCACTTTAGAATTTGATCCTGAGCACGGCATGTACACTCTCGAAGACATTGGAAACGCAACCTCGATTCCCACAGTGCGTACGTTTGTCAACAAAGTGCTCCTTGATATCCCCTTTTACTTCTCCAAGCACCACGACATGATGGAGCGCAGCGTGCTCTTGGAAATGAACCGCCTGTATCGCTTGTTTGTTCAGCGTAATCCTGACTTTGAGCGACAGGGTGGCCGTGTTTCTATCCTTGGTCATTCACTGGGATCCATGCTAGCTGCTGATATTTTGAAGGACCAACCGACCCAAGTGCCGCCCCTCTGTGAGACGGCAACGCATGATATCCACAACACGTCGCGCCACTTGCTATTCAATGTCCGCCACTTTTTCTGCATTGGATCACCACTTCCCCTTCTCTTTTACATGAACGGTGCCCGCCTGGTTGCTCGCCGTCGCTCCGAGGAAGATTATGAAGATGCCACGTCCGACCAAGTTGGGCAAATGGGATGCTTGGCCGTCGAGTCCATCTACAATGTACGTGCCGTCTACTCACTCGCAGCTTTATATCGCAACGGATCCCATCAGTTTTCAGATGTCAGCCACCTCAGATGCACCTTATGCACGCTTAGTACGTCCTGTTCATGTGCCCCGTGATCCTGCTCTGCTGCCGGACGCACTGGAGGAACCACGCGTGAATATGGGCAAGCTATTAAAGCGCGTCGTGGATGAACGGCAGTCACAAGAAACGCCTCCCCTGGATGCCAAGCAGGTCCCTGACACACCAAGATCCAGACCCATTCCTCTCGAAGAAATGGAACGGGGCGAACGTCGATTCCGCGCGCTCAATCCCAATGGATGCATTGATTATGTTATGGATGTGGGCTATGCCAGTTCCGTACGTATGCCTACGCTCACCGCAGTTTTCGCAATACATTGATATGTTGCGCTCCCACGTGAGTTACTGGACCAACAAGTCGCTCGCCAACTTTCTTCTGCATCAACTGTTGCTCAATCCTGATGCAGAACGCCTACACAGCACGGCCAGTATTCCGGACCTGTCCCTCGACCCCACCACAGAGAGCGTGTAATTCTCCACATTCACCTAATAGGACTTGATAGCACGAAACGCGTCTGGAGCATACTCGTCACTTTCCTTCTCGCGACGCGCGCTACGCTATGGCGCCTGAGGATGGTGGACCACTACCAGCTCCTCATTCGCTACCCGTGTCCTATGAAAACACTCTACTTCCATCCGAGATACCAAGTACGGGAAGGAATTACTATACTACTAATGACCCACAAATCACAGGTATTAAAGAAATGAAGCGGCGCTATGAAGCAGATCCCCGTCTTGCCACTGTGGATCCTCGTCAGCGACACATGAAACCCCCGCGCTGGTCGCGACTACGTCCAAGGAGGCATCTCGAGCAAATCTTCTATAAATACGACGAATACTCCGTCGGACCTCCTCCCCCTCGCGAAATTGTCATTCGCGGATTATCACCGCTTACAAGCCCTGCCACTGTTCTCCAACAGTGCCGCATGCATGGGAAAGTCGAAGCTAGCGAGCTGAAAATGGATCCGCAGACGGGTGAAAGTATCGGCATCATGTGGATCTCCTTCGCATCTAGTACTCAGAGTGATGCACACGAGTCAGCACAGCAAGCCAAGCGCACGCTCGATGGACAACGGGTCGGACCCTCCCTTGTGCATATTGTTCTAGATCATGAGCGGAAAAACTATGTGCAACAGTACCGTGCGCTTTTAAAAGAGAGGTACGAACGAAAACACGAAGAACGTGTCAAAGCACGAGAGCGTGAGAGGCAACAACGTCGCGAACGTCATGATCAGGAACAAAAGATGGCTAAAGAGGCTCGGAATGCTTTACCCCGCCCATCTAGATGGGGTCAGAAGCGTGACGATGTGTCTCCCACAATTGCACGGCATCTAGTAGCCTTGGGGCACCCCTACATTCATATCCCACGCATGCCTTCTAGCGCTTTGGATGCGCGTGATATTCGCACGCATTTCTCATCGTTCTCACCTGTATTTGTTGAACAAGATATCCATGGATGGTACGTCGGATTTGACCGGCATGACTCAGCCTTACGCTGTAAATTGGTACTCGAGACAGGGACACTACATGGTTACCGGCTGCACTTTGAAGTTCGCGAGCCAAAAGAGCTTAAGATCAGCTCTTCTGCAAACGAGGCATCTTCCTCTTTGAAAGCACCTAAGCAGGATCCTCCTCCTTCCAAAAAAATATGGACGCCAGACGAACTGATTCAAGAAGCCACGTCTCGTATCCTGTCTAATTTCACTAAAATGTTTCTGCGTGACATAAAAACACGCACAGTTATACCACATGTGTCACAATACTTACGTGCCGATGGAAAGGGCGGCATGATCATTGCGAACCAAAAGGCACAGCTCATGGCGCGCTCAGCCACTCAAGCGGGGTATATTCCTTCATTTCGTCGTCTTGATGCTATCCCGAAACGTGTAACAGTTCAGAGCGCAGCATCGAGAAACTTACCCTCTCCCACTCATTCCAGTCAGCAGCTGGATCCGTTCGCAGCGGGACTTGTTCAGGACGATGAAGAGCTGTATTACTTGGGACAAGTCTTGCAAAATGCACCATTGGCACCATCGGAACGCGAAGAACCTGCTCATGAAGCAGGAAGCGCACGGGCCCAAGGATTCTACCGGATTCCTGCTGCCGAAAAGGCCGTTCACTTGGCAGATCGGAATCGGGCTGCAGTTACAGAGACAACCACCACGCACTCTTTAGCTTCTGCAAGGAATAATCGTGCTGACACACGACGTCTTGCGCTTGACATTGAACAGAGTCGGCGGGAGACTCAGGCTGATACGGATCTTTTGCATATTAATCAACTCCAAACACGCAAAAAACAGTTGCGCTTTGCTAAAAGTCCGATCCATGACTGGGGCTTGTATGCCATGGAGCTTATACCCGCGGGTGATATGGTGATTGAATATGTGGGCGAAATTGTGCGCCAGCAAGTGGCTGACCACCGCGAAAAAATGTACGAAAGGGCAGGTAATTTCAGCACCTATCTTTTCCGTGTCGACGATGATATTGTCATTGACGCAACACGCAAAGGAAATATTGCTAGACTGATGAACGTACGTCTCTTCCTTTTTAACCCTTTTCTAGCATTGCTGTACGCCAAATTGCACGGCAAAAATCCTCACGGTACAGGGTGAAAAACGCGTCGTAATTTTGTATGTGCATCTCCACTAACCAACAGCGCCAAGCAAGTTATCTTACCTGGCCAAGAACTCACCTATGACTACAAGTGTACGTCTTCCCCTCGCTAACGAACTAGTCCAAGCCGCCGAAGATGATGCAGATGCAATCCCCTGTCTTTGTGGCTCACCAGCCTGTCGGAAATTCTTGTAGCGCCACGAAAGATTCTCGTCACGTTTTATTCATTTCCAATGCGGAACTGGTATTCTGTTCATCCTACACCCCAGCGGAGGAAAATTACTAAACATGTTATTGCATGCCCCACAAAAGTCTGATACCTGATAAGTAAAAAGATAGGCCGGTCTAAACATCGTCTCTAGCCATGTCAACGTACGCGCAAGACGATAAGTTCCCCCCTCAAAGGGACAATGAGTCTCCAGAAACACCTGCTGAAGCATTCCATCAAGATTTTAACAATCAATACTATGATACGATTAACAGGATGAAGTCCCGTATGTCTAACGATGAGCGCACCGTTGCCATCCACGCCGCTAGATATGGTTACGGTCCATTTGCTCACTTAAATTTTAAGAATGAGTTGGTGAACTATCCTTTTGGTGGTGAAATGCAACCTGGTTTGTTCAGGAATGTGCAAGATCGCAAGATAGCGAATCCCGCACCACTGGGCTTGTGCGCTTTCGCTTTAACTACTTTTGTCCTTTCTTTGATCAATTTGGGCACCCTGAATCTAAGTAACACCAACGTGGTGATTTCTCTTGCATTTGGTTATGGTGGTCTTGTTCAAATTCTTGCCGGCATGTGGGAAATGGCAATCGGCAACACATTTGGTGCCACAGCATTTGCATCGTACGGTGGATTTTGGGTCTCGTTCGCCATTCTTTTGACACCTGGAGGATTTGACATCATGAATACGGTAAGCAAGGCGGAAGGTGAGGCAGGTATGATGCATGCGTTTAGTCTTTTTTTCTTTGGATGGTTTGTCTTCACCACACTCATGCTGTTCTGCACATTAAAATCCACGATTGCCTTTTTCTTCCTCTTTTTTACGCTGGACCTAACTTTCCTTTTTGTTGGTCTGGCGTATCTCTACAATACAGGGGAGGCACCTCACACGAATCTGTTACGTTCAGGAGGAGGTTTTGGTATATTAGCAGCGTTTGCGTCTTGGTACAACGCATTCGCCGGTTTGGCCGATGACACTAACTCATTCTTTGTTATTCCTGCTGTTTATTTCCCATGGACAGGACGTAAAAGCAAGCAGGAAGCATCGAAGGCTTGAAGACGTGAATTTGTGCACGATTGACGCACCAACCATCATTATTTCATTTTCTTTTCTTTTCATTATAATAATATCCGGACGCATTGGACGCTTCTTTAGTCCATCCCCATTCTTTTTTGTTCTTCATAACTTTCAATACATCTACGTTAAACAACTAGGCATTATTCTCGCAATTTGTAGTAGCGCCATTATCATTAAAACGTCACACTAAACACTTTGAAGGCATCCGACGCATTCTTAGTAAGCGCCACACACCCATCCTTCTCAACCGACAGCTGCTTGCCCGAGTCAATTTCTGTGATAACGTGTCCTTTGCCATTTCCAAGATCTGCAATGGAAAACTGAGCGGCCTTCTCCTTGGTCGTGAGCTCTAGTGACGAAGCAATGTATTTGCGGTCATGCTTGTCGGCAGTAGAAATGTAGAATGCATTGTCCTTGGGGTTTTTTCCTTGCCACCAGAGGACAAAGCGCATGTCCTTTCCGTCGTGGTCATTGCAGGCATTCGTCAAGCTTAGCTTATGTCCTTTGTGCTGGAGGGCCTTGCCATCCTTCTCAAACGTGAGGTAGTGGCCTTCCGTAAGGTTACCGCGAACTGGCTTATAACCCTTTTCGACACGGAGACTCTGGGCTTCCGTATTGTTGTAAGGCACTGTCGGTTGCACGTCAGAGCGGAATTTGAGAGCGCAGACGTCTGCACCATTGTATTGATCCGTGATAGGGTCTTTGGACGCTTCCGGCACCTCGTCCAGCTTAAGCACGCTCCCGTCATGGTACGAGAAGTCGAGCATATTAACCAGGTTACTGAATTGAGCGCGGCGCCACGGATTGATTTCCTTCGTGTGGAATCCCTTACCAACGGCCTTGGACCATTCTTCCAGGAACATGATCTGACTTTCATGTGCCGCATGCTCAGTAAAGACACCACCATTACGCGTCCAAGGAGAGATAGCGTAGAAGGGCACGCGGAATCCTGGACCTGTTGGTACCTTGCCCTTCTTCTTGTCATAAGGATCCGTCATCCACTCACCCTTAGCGTCCTTCGGAGGCAGGGGGGGCACAACGTGGTCGGCCAGACCGCCTGTTTCATCATATGAGTAGAAGAGCACAGTCGAGTTCCAGTTTTTACCATTCATGACAGCGTTGGCAATCTTGGCTTGGATCCATTCACCGTCCTTGGGCGTATACGGCGGGTGCTCAGAAAGCTGCATAGGGGCCACCAAGTACGACACTTCAGGAAGAGTACCTTTGCGCGCATCCTCCACGAACCTGTCAATGCCAATAAATGACATGGAGCGCTTAGCCAATTCCGTCTTATTTTTAGCGGCCTCACGGTACTGAGTGAAAGCAACCAGCGTATTATCACCAAAGTTGTCGAAGTCTTGATAGAATTGGAATGTAATATTCTTCTCAAGCAAGTATTCGGGCACCGTCTTCCATTTAAGAGGGCGGCATGAGAAAAATTCCTTATTGTCAGCCACCAAGCAGTGGGGGTCACCATTGTTGTCAATCACGGGTCCACCCTTCTTAAGGCCGCCACCGCCGACAACACTACCGTTCATGTTAATGGATCCACTGAAGAGGGAAATACGGTTTGGATCCGTGGAAGACATAATAGACTCATAGTAGTGATCAGCCACGGTAAAGTTGCCGGCGAGAGAGTACATCGTCGGAATGTCATCGCGGCGATAGTAGCCCAGACTGAAAGGCGTATTCGCCATAGCCCATTGATCTATCTCACCTTTGTTCCAAGCATTGTGATTCTGGCGCCAGTCATTCGTTCCGGCGACCATGCACTGGGTCCGTTCAGCGTAGTCACCTCCCTGGTAGGGGATGTGCCAAGGCTTGAGCTCTGTCACATTCTTGGGTGGGTAGTAGCTTGCGGGCTGCTCTGAGTCACCATCCCACATGGAGCTGTTAACCGGCTGATGGAATACATCCTTGCCCGTATGCTTCGAAATGTGCACGTTTGGATCCTGGAAACCACGCACACCTGCCATAGTACCAAAGTAGTGATCAAAGGCGCGGTTCTCTTGCATGAAGATCACAATGTGCTTGATTTGCTTCAGCTCATCGTGAACAGCCACAGAGGGCGCAATAACGGAAAGGAGGGCTGTTGCCGCCAGCCACGACTTAGCCACCGGGAACATCATAAGAGAAGGCAGGGAATGCGATTCAAGTTCACATACGCTAGACAGATATGGCTTTTAATTGAAATGCTATGAGCAAGGTACACGTGCATGTTCCGAGCCCATGCACTGGGCAAAGGGACCACTAACGACAAGTCAGTTGAATACCCTGCGACATGATTTGACCAGCTAAACGCACATCATGTGGCACGTGCTCAGGACCAGGGCGTGCGCCAATTCTTGACCCACACAGAGGACAGAATTGTCTGCTCCTATGGTCCCTGCACCAAGAAGGCACCTATTTCTTTGAGGGACTCTTTAACAAGTTGATGGCTGTATCCTATGAGGAAAGATTGGCCCAATGTAAACTTATGCGCGTCAGAGAGTGACGCTGTAGATTTGGAAGTAAGTGTCGCCACCGAGTGCAACGGAGCCGTCCTCGTTCAGCTGCAGGCGCTTTCCCGAGTCAAGCTCTGAAATACTATACCCAACTCCATTTCCCATATCCTTTAGCGAAAATAGGGCGGCTTTTTCCTCGTTCTTGGACAGAGAAAGAGACTTTGTAATGTACAGTTGATCAGTTGTGGCAATGCGGAAACGATTGTCTTTTGGATTCACTCCTTGCCAGTGCACGACGAAAAGCTGATCCTTTTGGTCGTGCTCTTTACTAGAAGAGCTTGATTTGAGCTTCGAACCACTGTGACTAAGAGCACGGTTGTGGGCCTCAAATGTGAGGCGACGACCTTCCGTGACATCACCGCGCAGACGCTTGAATCCCTTATTGACTTCCATCGAGTTGCTGGGATTAAGCTTTTTGTATGGGATATCTGGTTGAACCTTCTTCAAGTGAATCGCTTGGCAGACATCCGCGCCATTAAAATGACCGGTAAAAATGTCCTGGGATGGCTTTCGAACATGTGGCACCTCAGGCACACTCGTGTCTTTGCTGCTAAAGTCGAATGCTTTAACCAGGTCACTAAGCTGCTCGCGGCGCCAAGTAGGGATCTCTTCAGAGGTGAATGGCTTCCCATGTGCCAAGGCCCACTGCTCCAAGAACATAATTTGGCTTTCATGGGCTGCATGCTCCGTAAATACGTGGCCACCGCTGGTCCATGGCGAGACGATATAAAATGGTAGACGGAAGCCGGGACCAATGGGTGTTATGCCGTTAGACTTATCGTAAGGGTCCTCAATCCATTCACTCTCCTCACTCTGAGGAGGGTAGGGACTGACAACGTGGTCAGCCCAGCCACCTGTTTCATCATACGAGTAAATAAGTGCAGTTGAGTCCCAGTTTTTACCATGCATCACGGCTTTGGCTACCTCGCCTTGGATCCATGCACCATCCATCGGCATGTATGGAGGATGCTCGGACAGCTGCATAGGGGCGACGATGTACGACACTTCAGGGAGTTTGCCATCGCGCGCATCATCAAAAAACTTCTGAAGACCAGGGAACGAAGTGCCGCGCTGAGCCAAATCGCCTTTTTTCTTTGCCGAGGTCTGGTACTGCTTCCACATCACTAATGGATCGTCACCAAAGTTATCCTTGTCTTGGTAGACACGCCACGAGATACCTGCTTCCTGCAGGTATTCTGGCACCGTTTTCCATCGCAGTGGCACACACGAAAATGGTTTGCCTGAGTCAGTCCTTTCACAGCCAACCGAATCACGGTTGTCCAACGTGGGGCCGCCCATGTGCTTGTTGGTGCCGTTGACCTTGCTGCCTTTAGGTGGATTAATGGTGCCTGAGAACCATGATACACGATTAGGGGCTGTGGACGACATGATCGACTCATAGTACATATCACCCACAGTGAATGCTTCAGCCAATTTGTACTGCACAGGAATGTCTGCTTCGTGAACATAACCAATGCTATACGGAGTGTTGGCCATAGCCCATTTGTCCATCTCACCGCGATTATACGCCGCATGATTTTGGCGCCAGTCATTCGTACCAGCAACCATGCATTGTGTGCGGTTTGCCCAATCACCACCTTGCCATGCAAGATAATAGGGTTTGAGCTCATTCACATCCTTGGGCGGAAAGTATCCCAAAGGTTGCAAAGTATCGCCGTTCCACATATTCCTGCTCACAGGCTGGTGAAACACGTCCTTGTTCGTGTTCTTGGAGACGTGGACATTTGGATCCTGGAACCCTCGGACGCCGGCCATAGTACCAAAGTAGTGATCAAAGGCGCGGTTCTCTTGCATAAAGAGCACAACGTGTTGGATATTCTTCAGACCAGTGTTCACGCCATGGGGGTTGTACCATCGCTCGACAGCAGAAGTCGAAGCGGCAGCTCCTAAGACTACAGCGGCCGCGAGAGTTGTCACTTGCACCATTCCGTACCAAGTCAAGCAGCTTCGTTCTTCCCAGAGCCCATGTTGTCGCCCAAACTACACGTGCTTAGCGCAACAAGTAGGATTGTCGAACGGACCGGGGTGTCGTACCTATATTTATTTGCACCAATGATACAACGCGATTTTTCTCGCGTGCACATTCCTCGCGATTGATTCTCAAATTGCTTCATTCAACATTAACGAGTAACACTATAGATCTTGAGGTAGGATGCATCACCGTACGACACTTCACCATTCTTTTGGATGGAAAGCTGCTTGTGGGCGTGTAACTCAGTTACCTTATAGCCGACGCCGTTGCCCATGTCCTTAATAGAGAAGACACCAGCCTCATGCTTGTTTCCACTCAAGGAAAGGTCTTTGGTAATGTAGTGACCCTTTTCGGTCGTGATATGGAAGCGGTTGTCCTTTGGCGCTGTGCCAAGCCATTGAAGCACGAAGAGCTGGTCATCGCCGTCGTGGTCGATATTTGAACGGCTTGTGCCAAGCTTGGCGTTCGCATGGCTGAGGGCACGTCCATGCGCCTCGAAGGTCAAACGACGGCCCTCTGTCAAGTCACCACGCACGGGTTTAAATCCCTTCGTCGTCTCCAAAGTATTGCTTTCGTCCTGGCGCTCATATGGAACAGGTGGACGCTGGCCCAAGTTGCGAGCGAGGCACTTGATACCACCATTGTACAGACCGGTGAGAAGGTCCTTGGAGGCATCAGGAATCTGCGGGAGGGGCACGACTTTGCTTTCTTTCTTGCTGAAGTCGAAGGCCTTCACCAAATCACTGTATTGCTCACGGCGCCACTTAGGGATTTCTTTGGTGTAGAATGGCTTGCCATGCGCTTCGGCCCACTTCTCCAAGAACATGATCTGACTTTCATGTGTCGTATGCTCCGTGAACACATGACCACCCTGCGTATACGGCGAAATAATATAGAAAGGAAGACGGTAGCCAGGGCCAATAGGCTGGTTACCGAGCTTCTTGTCGAAAGGATCCGTCATCCACTCACTCTTGACACTCTGCGGGGCGTGAGGTGCCATGACATGATCGGCCCAGCCGCCTGTCTCGTCGTACGAGAAGATAAGCGCCGTCGAGTTCCAGTCCTTTCCGTTCATAACAGCATTAGCCACCTCCTTTTGAAGCCAGCCACCATCCTGGGGGCGCATCGGTGGGTGCTCTACAAGGTTGGTAGGAGCCATGATGTACGACACGTCCGGCAAGTTTCCTGTGCGAGCGTCTTCGTAAAAGCGCTCCAAGCCAGGGAAAGTGAGACCGCGCTCAGCCATTTCCTCACCCTTTAGTGCAGCAGCTTGGAATTTCTTAAAGTAGTAGAGAGTATCGTCGAAGAAGTTGTCGATATCCTGGTACACACGCCAAGAAATGTCCCTCTCTTGCAGGTACTCTGCTGTCGTCTTCCAGTCGAAGGGCACGCATGTGTACAAGCCACCACCGCTAGCAGGCTTGCAGCCTGGAATGACGTCATTGTCCACGACAGGACCACCCCTGAGCACATTGGGTCCGGGAACCTCACTGCCGTGTGGTGGATTGATGGTGCCTGTCCACCACGACACGCGGTTGGGAATCGTAGAAGCAATCACGGACTCAAAGTACATATCACCCACGGTGAATTTGTCAGCCAGCTCATACTGAATGGGAATATCGTCCTTATGGTAGTAGCCCAAACTGTACACATTGTTGCCGAGGGCCCAGTGATCATTGTTGCCCTTGTTCCACGCGGCATGGTTCGCTTGCCAGCTGTTCGTACCGGCCACCATACACTGGGTCTTGTCATTCCACTCGGCGCCAGCCCAATTCAGGTAGAAAGGCTTGATCTCCTTCACATGTTTCGGTGGTGCTGGGATCAGGATGGAATCGTCAACGGGCTGGTGAAAGACAGTCTTGCCTGTGTTGTTCGAGACCATCACGTTTGGATCTTGGAAACCACGAACACCCGGCATAGTACCAAAGTAGTGGTCAAAGGCGCGGTTCTCCTGCATGAAAAGCACAATCTTGGTGAGCTTCTTCAGTTCAGGGTTCACGCCATTCGGGTTGTACCACTTTTCTTCGGCTTGCTTGGCCCACGCGGACGAAGCTGCCAGCGCGGCAAGTGCCGCAATGTGAAGATGCACTAGCATGTCTATGCAGCTTGATCATAGTGCACCCTGTCCTGTCATATTTAAGTCTAGCATCCGGTACTAGACATTAGTATGGTAGTTGTTAAAGCACCGCACGTGCCAAGGCCCGTGTACCTGATAGATTTTCTTTTATCTCACCATCCACCAATCCTTAGTGAATTTTTTAATTACGCACGAAATAAAGTGTGCAAAGTTCGGCGTATATTCTATCTAGCGAGTTACACTGTAAATGTTCAGGTAAGACGAGTCACCGTAGGCAACCGAACCATCCTTGTTGATAGTCACCTGTTGGTTCTTCTCAGTTTCCGTGACCTTGTAGCCAACACCATTGCCGATGTCCTGAATAGAGAACACGCCGGCCTCATTCTTGTTGTTGCTCAAAGAAAGCTTCTTGGTAATGTAGTGGCCCTTTTCGGTCGAAATATGGAAGCGGTTGTCCCTAGGCTCTGATCCAAGCCAGTGAAGCACGAAGAGCTGGTTGTCGTCATCGTGACTCTTCTTCGCAGAGCTCGTGCCCAACTTCTTGTTCGCATGACTGAGGGCATGGCCGTTCGCTTCAAATGTCAGACGACGGCCTTCCGTCAGATTACCACGCACGCTCTTGAAGCCCTTCTTCACCTCCATCGAGTTCTTCGAGTTCTGCTTTCCGTATGGCACAGGCGGGAACACAAAGCCAGCGTGCTTGAGCAGGCACTGAATACCACCGTTGAAACGGTGCGTGAGAGCGTCTTGCGATGGCTTGTGCACACGGGGAATGAACGGCACGCTTGTGTCCTCCTTGCTGAAGTCAAAGGCCTTGACGAGATCACTCAGCTGCGCGCGACGCCACAAAGGCACTTCCTTGGCGTAGAAGGACTTGCCATGCGCTTCAGCCCAACGTTCAAGGAACATAATCTGACTCTCGTGGGCCGCATGCTCCGTAAACACATTACCACCGCGAGTCCAAGGAGAGACGATATAGAAAGGAAGGCGGTAGCCTGGACCGATGGGCTGTACGCCCTTGAACTTGAGGAATGGATCTTCAATCCATTCTCCCTTTTCACTCCTAGGGGGGTGCGGGGCCATGACATGGTCCGCCCAGCCACCTGTCTCGTCGTATGAGTAAATAATAGCAGTTGAGTCCCAGGCCTTGCCCTCCATGACAGCGTCAGCAACCTTCTTCTGGATCCACGAGCCATCCATGGGCTTGAAAGGAGGGTGCTCCGACAGGTTCTCGGGAGCTACAATGTACGACACTTCCGGCAGGTTGCCATTGCGGGCGTCTTCATAGAATTTGTCCAAACCCACATACGACGTGCCGCGCTTCGCAAGTTCGCTCTTGTGCTTAGCGGCCTTTTCATACTGTTCAAAGTGATCCAGTGGGTCATCGCCGAAGTTGTCTTCGTCTTGGTACACTTGCCAAGAGATACCGGACTCTTGAAGGTACTCAGGCACAGTCTTCCAGCGAAGCGGGCGGCACGACAGGGGTGTCAGCTCGGCCGTGACGAAGCAGCCGTCATGGCCGTTGTTGTTGAGCACAGGTCCACCCATGTGCTTATTCGTGCCGTTAATGGTACTGCCGTGAGGAGGGTTAATGGTGCTGGCAAAGAAAGCCACACGGTTGGGGTTCGTCGAGGCAATGATGGATTCGTAGTACATGTCACCCACCGTAAACGAGTCAGCCAGGTTCCATTGCACAGGAATATCATCCTCCTTGAGGTAACCAAGACTGTAGACCGAGTTCCTCAGAGCCCAATGGTCATTGTTACCATTGTTCCAGGCGGCATGGTTAAAGACCCAGTCGTTCACACCTGCAAGCATACATTGGGTCTTTTGGTGCCAATCCTTGCCGGCCCAGTTGAGGTAGAAGGGCTGGACCTCGTCCACGTCCTTGGGCGGGGCAGGGCTCAAAATCGACTGGTCCACAGGCTGGTGGAACACATTCTTGCCCGTGTTGTTCGAGACCTGCACATTCGGGTCCTGGAAGCCACGCACACCCGCCATTGTGCCGAAGTAGTGGTCAAAGGCACGGTTCTCTTGCATGAAGAGTACAACGTGCTTCACCTTCTTCAGGCCATCGTTGACACCATGGGGGTTGTACCACTTCTGTTCAGCGAGCGCTGGTGTGGCGATAAGCAATGCAGCTGCGAGCGCAGCGGCGCTTTGCACAAACTGCATGGTGCTGGTGTTAGGCGCTGTCAGGTTCTACTTCATTTTAAGGATGACACCTTATTTTCTCGGCCAAAAATTATGGAAACGCATTCCTAATTGAAAGCACGTGTAGGGACTGGCGTGCATAAATATTAAAGCTTGCATACGCTTGGCACAGGGGGATTGGCTTGCAACAAGGCAGGCTGCTCCACAATAGCCATGGCCATGCCACTGGCCAGATGCACGAGCATATGACAGTGGAAAGCCCACACGCCTGGATTGTCAGCAACCCAGCGGATGACCGCATGGCCCATCATCGGCACTACGACCGTGTCACGTTTCATCCGGCGATCCAGCGGATACACCTGTCCAACGTCTTCATAGTAGTCATAGCCGCCGTACGCTGGATCAATCTCGCCCGTCTGCATGACCCAAAACTTGTGCCCGTGAAGGTGGAACGGATGAGGAGAGTCGTCCTGGTTATTGATCACGAGCTCAAATACCACAGGCTTGCTGGGATGAGGACTGGCAATCAGCTCATGCATAGGATCAGCGACATCTGTACTGTACCAATCCCGCACAGATGTCGAGTTTGCGTGAGAGATGCGGTGGAGAAGGGGTTGGCGGTCGCGTCCGCGCTGGCCATAGGGGCGCCACGTCGAGCCATTCATGAAGCCCATGGGCACAATGCCGTACTTTTCAAGAATCGGCACAGTGACATAGATAAACTCCCGCTTATCGCCCTGGTCGAGTCGCAGTTCTGGGGCAGGATCAGGGATAAGGGGCACAAGCGTGTCTGGCTCAAGATCGTGACAAGGCTCTGTGGGGATCGCTGCATCCGTAACATTCGGGCTCCACGCCTTCGTATCGGGCAGTTTTAGTGTCGCACCATTGCTGTACACATATTCAGACACTTTGGCGCGGTTGCTCCGCAGACGCAGGGGGAAAAGTTGATGCGTTTCGTCGTCCTCCCAAGCCGGTGGGCGCCCGTCGTATGCTACAATGGCCTTGCTTTCGAGCTCCATCACCGGATTCGTGTACTGGAAGCATTCATGTGACATTTCTGCACGCATCCACATTCGGTCTGCCTTCGTAGTCGGCTCTTTGTGCAGAATCACCGAGTACCGCTGACCGGGTGCGATCGGGATGCGGTGGACCCGCAATGGCTCCACAAGCGTGCCGTCCGCCTCAATGACGGTCATCGTGTGTCCGTCGACACTGAAAGTGATGTCTGCCAATGATCCCACATTGACCAATCGAAGACGGTAAGCGCGGTCTGGACGGAAATGGAACGAGCTGTACTCGCCCACCTCGTCAGCATCGCCAGCTGGACAGGGCACACCGGACAAGCGGCTGTGCTCACAGCTAAAAACGTGTTTTCCATTAATAAGAGCATTCTCCGGCACAGGCTCGGCCTTTTGGAGCCAACGAGAGACGTAGCGTGCCAAAGACTCTGGGCCCATATCATGGAAGTGATCGCCAACAGAAATCGCCACCTCTTCATCCCAATGTGTATCAAACGTCGGCGCGCGCTCTTTCAGCACTTTGCGCTCATCTTCACGTGCGTGCACGATCAGCATGCCCCAAAGTCCATCGGCACGCGATGTACCGACGTGAGAGTGGTACCAGTGTGTGCCCACGTCCTCTGGCTGCACGACAAAGCGGTATGTGTACTCGTCGCCTGGCGTGAGTGCGCAGGACGTAAATGCAGAGGCGCCATCCATGACTTGCATGCCTCGCATCGACAAGCCGTGCCAGTGAATAGTAAACTTGCGGTCCGTATCCTTAGCGTGCACGTCATACAGTTTCGACGACATAGGTGCAGGGGGGACGGTATAGTTGTCAAATATATGGTTGCGAACCTTGACCACGACCGTATCTCCCTCAGTAACTTGCATAATGGGGCCTGGGAACTGGCCGTTTATAGTATACATCAAACGCGTCACGCCGTCAGGCGCAAGGTCGGCACGTTCGACTGTCCAATCAAAAAAGCGCTCACGAGGAGGCTCCGTCGGATCATAGCGCGGATTCATAGTGTTGGGGCCTGTAGTCACAGCCCCTGCTGGCACAAGATGTGTATTACGACCCAAGCGAAAGGCGTTGGCACTAGCGTCCCATGCCGTATGCATGACGCCGTGAATATCTACCTTCGCGTATAGGATCCAGAGATATGCGCTAATCAAAGCAGAGCTCAGGAAAAACACCAGAGCGTACCCAGCCGTCCTCATCTTGCCTTTCGTGGCCATGGTGCTGTGGCGAAGTATAACATCTCTTGCCTTGACCCCTAGGATGTAACTTTTGGCACACGTGCGAGACCTGCATTTGTGGAGGCTTCGAATCAATTCATATCAAACGTTACTGCATTACAAAAAGCTTATTGACAAGTGCTTGGCACAGATGGGTTGGCTTGCAACAAGGCAGGCTGCTCCACAATAGCCATGGCCATACCACTGGCCAAATGCACGAGCATATGGCAGTGGAAAGCCCACACGCCTGGATTGTCAGCAACCCAGCGAATGATGGCATGGCCCATCATCGGCACAACGACCGTGTCGCGTTTCATGGCGCGCTTGAGGTCAAACTCCTTCTCAACTTCGGGCTTATAGCGATAGCTTGGCACTTCCATCTCTCCGGTATGGAGCACCCAAAACTTGTGGCCATGCAAGTGGAAAGGATGCGGCCCATCGTCCAAGTTTACAATTACAAGATCATAGACGATAGGTTTGGTAGGATGTGTGCTTACCACTAGCTCATGCTCACGATTTACAAGGCCATGCGCTTCCCACTCATCTGCTGTCGTCAAGTTTGAGTGGGAAATACGATGGAGAAGCGGCTGCATGGCAGGTCCACGGGCACCATAGGGACGCCACGAGCTGAGGTTCATATACGACATGGGTGCCCTGAATTTTTGGCGAATGAGTACTTCAATGTTGATGATCTCGCGGCGGTCGCCGCGCTCAGGATGGAACTCGGGTGCCGGATCAGGGATTAGCGGGACCAATGTTCCGGGTTCCAAGTCATGGCAAGGCTCGGTGGGAATACCTTGATCCTGAATATCAGGACTCCATGGATGCGTCGTCGGACGCTCTGATTTCGCAAAGGCACGGAACGGCCCAAAGCGCTTGGCGTAATTTTGGCGCACACGAAGTGGCGCCAGCCAGTCATCTTTTGGTGAGGCATTATCGTACACAACAATCGCCTTAATGAAAGGGTCCAGAACAGGATTCATGTACTTGAAGCATTCGCCTTGCAGCTCGGCACGCATCCAGACACGACTGTCCTTCATGGACGGTTCACGATGCAGAATGACCGAGTACCGCTGGCCAGGAGAAATAGGTATCCGATGCACATGCATGGGCTCCACGAGTGTACCATCAGCCTCGATGACAGTCATCGTGTGCCCATCTACACTGAAAGTAATATCGGCAATCGAGCCCACATTGACAAGACGCAGGCGATACTGCTTGTCATGACGCAGATGAAATTCGGTGTACTCGCCGACTTCATCCTTGTCGCCTGCCGGGCATGGAACCCCAGTGTAGCGTGCCATGTCACACGAAAAAATATGACGGCCGTTGATGAGACCACTTTCTGGCACTGGCTCTGCTTCACCCAACACGATAGATACATACTTTGCCAAGCTTTCAGGACTCATTTTGTGAAAGTGGTCACCCAGCGCGATAGGAATCTCTTCGTCCCAATGTGTATCAAACGTCGGCGCGCGCTCTTTCAGCACTTTGCGCTCATCTTCACGTGCGTGCACGATCAGCATGCCCCAAAGTCCATCGGCACGCGATGTACCGACGTGAGAGTGGTACCAGTGTGTGCCCACGTCCTCCTGATGGACGACAAAGCGGTATGTAGTTTCATTACCCGGCTGAAGAGGGCATGACGTAAAAGCAGCTGCACCGTCCATCTCGTCCGATCCACGCATGGACAGACCATGCCAGTGCAAGCTAAATTTACGGTCTGTCCCCTTCGGGTGCACACTTTCTAGTTTGGACGTCGTAGGCGGATCAGGCACAACGTAATCATCATTGATGCGGTTGCGGACATGGACTACAACCGTGTCACCCACAGTTGCCTGGATTGTTGGGCCTGGAAATTGGCCATTAATGGTATACATGAGGCGTGGTACGCCATCTGGAGCTTGAATGCGGCGGTCTACCGTCCAGTCGAACACACGTTCGCGTGGTGCCTCACTTGTGTTGAATTTCGTATTCATGCTTACGGGGCTCTGTTGATAATACGCCATGCTTTGTTTGCGCACCACCTGCCAGCCTTGATCCCACGTATGTAAGAGGCTCTGCTGCAACGCCACATCTGTCCATATTAAACACGAAAAAAGACCAAGCAGTCCTGCTCCTATGACAAGCAGCATCCACTGTCTTAGGCCCCATGGCTGCTTAGAAGCTACCATGGTAGTTGAGCTGAAAGGTCCAAGCGCATCCTCGTAAGGTTTTTCGCACGAGGATGGCTTTCCCTGCGCTGTTCGTTGGACGCATCTCCCACGTGCTTAATTTGTGCATGCTCCACTTTTTTGAGCCAGGCGTGGATTTGGAGGCGCCTTGACAAGACGTCCGGCCTAGGCACGTGGCAGGCGATGCTTGTGGCGCAGCATTGGGTATGGTTACTTTCGGTTACTATAAAACTTGAGGCAGCCTTCCAGCCGCTGGATGGGCACCTCGAGTCGCTCGGCCTCTGGATCGTCCCATAGTTTGTTAGCTTCGAAGGCAGTGGCCGATAGCTCAGCAGTGCCAATAGTAATGTGGTGCCGCTCGCGCGGACTGAACTTGGTGGTATCCTTCCAATCCGGACAGTGTGGTGGCGATACCTCCAATGCCATTACTCGGTGGTTCCAAAGCAAAGCCGTGACTTCCAGGAATACACGTGGGTTGACTGCCGGGTCTGAGATTGCAAATGTATAGAGCTTGTCCCATGCTGCTTGGTCCACAATGCCCTTCTTTACGTCCTGTTGGTGAACAATGGTCATGTGAGGGCGTTGAATCATACGGTTTTCGTTTATGATGATACTTAGGATACGGCGCGCCGATAGCACAGTCTCTGACACCGGCTTCCGATCCAGCAGTTGTAGCACAAACTCGCTAGGTGTCATGAACACCGAGACGCCCAAATAAGATGAAGGCAGCACGGCCAGGTTCTTTTGCTTATCCTGGTCTGATTCCAGCTTAGGCAATGGCTTGCGAACTGATGGCCTATAATGCATCGCAACATCGATGGCTTCAGATATACGCTCGTCTGTGGGCATAGATAAACCCAAGACAGGGCACAAATGTTTCAGCACACGCTGGAGCGACACCTTCATGGGGTCATGGATATCCAGTCTGACAACTTCGTCGAATTGATCGTCAGACACGCCCACGGATCCTTCTCCTGACTGCGCACCACGGAAAGGCTGAGTTTCCTTGATGAAACGGGTCAAGATGACGTCATATTCAAACTTGCCAGGCGTCTCGATTCGGAGGCATTGATGCCGATCACCTCGATCGATCATGCGCTTTGAGCATAATGCCTGGATCTCTGAGTGCGGCAAGCCAGCGATGTCCCATACAATTGCACACAATCGTACGCGACCCACAGAACCGCGCTGCGGGTTGCTAATGCGCCGCACAATATCCACGAGCTCGTCACGGTGTTTAATCAAATGATTATTCCGATCTGCAAGTACGACGTCGTGAGCCAGCAACTCTTTCTCGACATTTTTCAAGAATCCAGGACCTGTGCGCTTGGTCTGAACATCGTCGCTCTGAGTATGTGCCCAGCCAAACAAGTGACTTAGTGCCACGAAGAGAGCCGTCTTGCCCGAGCCGGGTACAGCGATCGGAACGATGAGCGTTTTTTCGTACGGACGTTCGTCTGAGCGAAGGTCACGGGTCTCTGACGCCTTGCTTTGTGTTTTGTCGCTCAGAGCCTTTTGTCCATCTTCAGAAGCCAGGTATGCCAAAAATGCCTCTCGAAGAGATATGATACCGCGTCCCTGGCCGAATTCCGCGAAAAGTTCAGGCTGGGGCGCAACGTTCTGCTGAGGATTACCGTAAATGCGGTCATAGCACCACAGGACATAAAGCATGGTTTCAGGTCGTCGCGACTTGGGTGTAGGGGCCCAAGGCTTGGCCACACCAGTCTTGCGGTCTAGTTCATCCTTCTTGCGTCTGAGTGCACGCTGAGCGCGTTTCATTGCATTCTTACTGGGTGCGGCTAGATCATGTTCTTGGGGCTCTTGCTTTTCCTCCGGTTCCTGGTCTTCTATCTCCAGATGCTTTGTTTGGGAGTCGAGCAGGGCAAGTTGTAAAGCATCCCAATTATTCTTTTCTCGAAGCATGGTTCGTGTCAGCTCGCGCCAGTCACGATACATGAGGTATGGCTCGTCAAATTTGATCTTGTAAAACCATGTCTGGCCAGGCTTGTAGGGCGGCGGAACGACGCCGGGAGGCGGATTCGAGATGTCATCGGGAATCGTGGTACGCACAACAAATCCTTCAATGGGCTCACCATTCAATGACCCCGTTAACGCAACGCTTTTCGTGAATGCATCAACTTCCTCATGCGTTTGAAATGTCAAGTAGCGGACAGGAAAAAAGCCCCAGGCTTCGGCAAAAGCTTTGACCTCCACCATGGGTCGTGTCTCAAAGTCCACGGTGTTCTTGTTGAGACCGTGCAGATGCAGACCAGTACGCTCTGGTGAATACGGAAGAACGTGCTCTTCAAAAGAATCATCACATAGCTCGAAGACAGCCGTCTCATTTCGGTTCCAAAGTTCGTTTGCTAACGCTTCCTCTGAACGACCAGCCTGAGCCAAGTGGTGCCGCACCCAGTGCCATCCCATTTCAGCATGTGTGGGTTTGTCTCCCTCGGTTCGAAAACCGAGCGAGTGCTTTGATGTCACAATGAGGCGTTTGGGGGTGATGGCTGATATAAAAATGATACATCCGTTCTCTTTGAAAGACAAAATGAAGGGACCCGTGGAATATGTGGCAATGGCGTTGGGAAGCGTCCAAGCAAGTTCGTCTTGGTTAAAGAACTTGTCATACCCGCGAATGACAATGCGTTCATATTGACCATTTACTTTTTCGGTGAAGAGACCCCGCGCGAGTGTTGGTAGTTCCTCACGATCTTGGCTAAATTGGCGGTAGGCGAATTCCTGTGCCTTCCACGACAGGATATTGTGCTCGATTGGGTCATTGTCTCCTGGAGGCAACAAAAAATGCGTGGATCGCACTAGTGGCTTTTTTTCCCTCTGCGATGCCGTGTGTAGAGCTTGTACGAAGGCTTCTACCTGTTCGTTTCGGTGGTCCATGTACGGTGGCCGAATGTGGACAGTGTCACATTTATATGCAGGAAAAAAAAATTGTAACGCTGAGTCATCCGCTCTCTGACTGCCTCTCTGGTGGTGACATGTCGCCACATGAGTCAGTGCGGCGCGAAGCATCTCCCTCGAGAAGGGACAGAGATATGATGAAGCGCGAGCGCTCTCACTCACCACATGGAGAATATGTTCCTCCAGTCGCTCCGCCGAATTTTGAACGATCGGGTCTGTTGGCCAAAGAAAGCAATAATATTAATGGTGTGGCACTCAAGTACCATGAGCCGCCAGAGGCAAAAAAGCCTCGTCACACTTGGCGTCTGTATGTATTCAAAGATGGTCATGAAAAAGGTATGTGGTCCTTTTCAGCTCATAACTCCTAGATATGTTTTTGCTTGGGCGCCAATCATGCTACCTATTTGGCCGTGATCGTGCCATTGTCGATATACCAACAGAGCATCCTTCGTGCTCAAAACAGCATGCTGTGATCCAATTTCGACAAATTACGAAGCGCAACGAATTTGGTGATGTGCGCCGTCACGTTCAGTAAGTATCTCGTGCTCTAACACCCAAAGACCATTTCTGATTGACTTGGAGTCATCCAATGGGTGTACTGTAAATGGAAATGAGATTCCCACGTCTAGATACTATGAATTACGCTCGGGAGATACGTGCCAATTTGGCACCAGCAAGCGAGAGTACGTCTTGTTGGACGAGTCTCAGGCGCCATAGATTTAGTCATCAGAGGTACGAGGAACGCGTCCGCGAGTTGGAACGCGCCTACTGGAGCCATGCCGTATCGGATCGAGTACGCGTCAACATCTCGAGCGACATGCAAGGGCCCTCAGCCATGTGCTGGGACAAAAATCGAGAAAGGCGAGTTGCGTCTTGGTACATTGACGGAAATCCAAGGTCATCATGTGCGTGTCAGTACACACTAACAGCGCAGGGCATGGCATGGCGTCATTGGGGATGGTGCGTTCTTCGTTGCAACTTACATGTACAGTGTGACATCTCGTGTACTAGCCAATATGCGAAAAGAAATTGAGGATGTGGCGAACGAGTTAGACGGATTCGAAGATTTAGAGCCTACTGACCAAGAGAAGATTATGGCAGCTTTTGCCTTAGGGCATGTGCGAGAGCAGGATACGACACCCGTACTCCTCGACGAGAAGCCCTCAGATGCGCCTACACATAAGGGGACCAAGCGTCGTCGGACAGGGAGGGAGAATGACGATGACGACGTGGCATATGAGAGTGACGACAATGATGACACAAAAGCACTCGAGATGATCGAGAATCTACCATCCAAGCGGGCTCGAAAGCCAACACAGCGGTACGGAGCATCATCAGCGAGACCCAAGGAAGAAGATGTGGCTAGCGAAGAGGACGAGGAAGAGGAGGAGGAGGAGGAGGCAGAAGATTCAGACGATAGTGACGTGTTCGAACAAGATGATGAAGATGAGGACGATGAAGACGATGAGGAAGAATATGAGGAGGAAGACTAACTACTGTAGAGCATGATAGTCATGGGTGCCGTGCGACCACATGGCTGGCGGAGAAGCGTCACTTGTGGGCGAAATTAGAACGCACGGTCCTAATCACGTGTAGCGTTTTCACTACCACCATCATTATGGGCGTGCTTGGATTAACGCGATGGACGAATGATGTTGAACGGATCATTTCAAGCGAATTTACGATCCCCGTCCCCAAGGGTTCAGGAAGTGTGCTGGAGAATTCGGAGCCGATTGAGCTGAATCCCGATGGCGATTGGCTTGTGATTGATGCTTGGGCTTGGATCCATTACGTATGGCACTCCATGAACACGAATGTGTACCAGGGTGGCTCGTTCTTGCACTTCCGTGTTGTGCTCAAGGCGTGGATCGATACACTACGCGAAGCTGGATTCAAGGTTCTTGTGGTATTTGATGGACCGCGTCTGCATCAAAAGATCGGCGCGCTGCTAACACGCACAGAGAACTATGTGCGGCTCAATGCCAAGCTCATGCGCGCTGGTCGCAACCTCCGCGGTGACCATGAGTTCATGCATGCGCGTATGCTTCCGCGTGGTCTAACTGAATTTGTTTGCAGTCTGCTGCGCTCGTACGATGTTGAGGTCATTATGGGTGCTGAAGAAGTGGATGGTGTGGTGGCCCAGTTGGCTGATGAGCGCGCCGGATATGTATTGAGCCGTGACTCGGACTTTTTGATTCTGTGCTCGAACGCGCCTCGGTGCAAGGGCTACATTCCTTTGAACACGTTTGAGTTTGTGGCCATGGAGACGGCCGCGCCCCAGCCGGAGGCGCCTCCCGCTGATGACGATGGCTTTACGGCGGTGAGCACGGTCAAGCGGAACAAGAAGGCCGCTCAGCAGGCGAGGAATGCACACCTGCCTCATACGAAGAACACGCCTGTGCTACCGTCAGACTCAGAGACGTTGCGCCAGACGGCTCTCAAGTTCCGTTGCTTTTCGTCGTACAAGTGCGCCGAGCAGCTCAAGCTGCCCATGTCACTGCTGCCTGTGTTTGCTGCCTTGGTCGGCACGGAGAATCGCGCGCAGGTTCATGCTGAGCTCTTTGGTGGCTTGCTGCACGGCGTGTCGAATCGCATGAATGTCATTGCCACACACCTAGCTGAGCAGTATGCGGCCGTGAAGGAGGGGAATGCCCCACCGTTGGCCGTTGATGAGGAGTCAGAGCATGAAGAGCGCCTAGATCTCTCGGATCCTGTGACGCGCCTCTTGGCACAGACGTTTGACAGCCTTGTCCAGTACGGCCGCCAGCGCCGTGGTGCGCCTCTGCCCGTGTCGTGGGACATGCGCACCGAGATTGTCCAGTCGATGCATGCGACGGCGCTGTCGTACATGCCTGACCGGGGATGCGAGGCCATGGACCGTTTCATGGCTCCGACCGACAACGAGTCGCTGAAAAAGTACCAGGCAGCGTACTGGGACGGCCACTTTGACCAGGCTATGATTTCCACCATGCTCGAGCGCATTTACATTGCGCGCGTGTACCTCGAAGAGCCCGATGAGCCTGCGTCGCAGCGAGTCGTGGTTCGTCAGATGCGCCAGTTCGTGTGGTCGATCCTGTTTACGGCCTGGTTCGCTGCGCACCCTGAAGAAAAGGCTCGCATTGAAGAGGCGCTGGCCAAGCTGCGCGTCGAGGAAGAGGCGGCGCAGCAGGAGGAGATGCCGGATGACGAAGAGAACGTCGAGGCTGACCATGACGAGGAGCAGGACGACGAGGACGAAGCAGAGGAGGAGCCCGAGCCTGAGCCAGAAGAAACTGGTCCCGAGCCGCTCACGACCGTCACAGAGTACACGCGCACCGAGTATGCTCTGCGCAAGGACGAGGTGCCCGTGCACCCTCTGGCCGTGCACCTGAAGAGCATGGAGCGTATCATGCCGATCCCCGAGTCGATCACTCCGATCGTCGAGAAGTATGGCGAGGCGATGGAGGCGCATGCCGCCGACGAGTCCAAGCCCGTGCCGACGCCTGTGTTTGCTGCTGAGCTGCCCGAGGCCGAGCGTCTCGACCTGTGGCGCTACATTCACTGCTCATGCATACCAGAGCTCGAGCAGCTGCCAGTGGATGTTCGCTCCTTTGCCGCCGGTCTGCGGTACACCATCGTGATGAACCATGAGCGTTTGGGCTCGATGCGCACGCGTCACAACTGGTCGCAGTCAGAAATTGAGGCTGCCGTGCACTCCGCGTGCATTTCGCGCCGTGTTAGCAAGGAGGCCTCTGAAACGGAGATGCAGGCGATTGTGAATGCATACCCGAAGGGCTCGCCCTCGAACCGTGCTATTACGCTGAGCACGACACTCGGCTTTGTGTTGCAGATGAGTGCATTGCTGACGCAGTCGCTGGCCTTGTCGGAGCAGATTCCCAACGCGCGTCCGCTGTGGGAGCCACCTCTGTTCCACGTGTGCCTTGGCTCGTCGATGGACGCCAATGCTCCGAAGCCGCAGCCGAACGAGGCGTGGACGCGCTTCGACGACCCAGAGTTGTACGACACGCTCTTGGCTGTGGTGACGCACGGCCTCGAAAAGCGCATCGGCCGTACCCGCACGGCTCCGGTGCAGCAGCCTGCGAAAAAATCAGGCGGCCAGCGCCAGCGCCGCCACCTCGCCCTGCTGGAGGAAACGATGCTGTAATGCGTAGGTAGAGCCTAGGTCGCTGTTGGAGGGCCCCCGATGCATGCCCGATCGGTGGAGGCGAGCGCCGCTCGTCTGTGCCGGCGTCTTGTCACATTGCGCACGACTCGGTATGTCGCGGTGGTACCGGCCGCCGACGCCGACACTCTATGAGAGCATTGATGAAGAACTCGATGCACTAGAGATCGAGGGTGTGCCTGGTCCGGCGCTGAAGCATGCTGCGCCGCAGGCATGGTCCCCTGCGGTGTTTGAGCCGCAAGATGAGTCCGATGACGACCTAGCTGAGCAGTTTGATGAAAACGAGGACGATATGCACGCCTCTGGCATACCTGCCGCACGCGGATGGCGTCTGGATCCACGCCATGCCGACACATTCGCATTCAAAGACCGCGTGCTGCGCATGTTTTCGGAGCAGCTCGGTATTCTGGGCTGGGCCCCCGAGCATGTAGCACCGGGCGCTCTGCCGCTGGTGCCTGAGCGCGTCACGATCAAGCGCATCACCAACGCCCTCACGAACGCCGTCTTTTTCGTGGGATACGATGCTGCATCGCTGCCGGCGCCTCCCACCGTCCTACTGCGCGTGTATGGCGCAGGGAGTGAGGCGCTTCTCTCTCGCCGCGCCGAGTTGCTGATTCTGCATACCCTTTCGAGCTTGTACGAAATTGGACCGCATATTCTAGGCACGTTTGCGAACGGACGTGTCGAGGAATTTTATGAATGCTACTCGATCGGCCAGGAAGGCATGCGCGATCTCGGCACGCCGAGAGCTGAAGGCCCCGCTCACTGGGTAGCGCGCCGCATGCGCGAGATGCATGAAGTCCCCCTCGATGTCATGCGGACGATCCTAGAACAGGGCGACTTGAAATCGACGTCGGCGGGGTTTGGCCGAGGTATCGAGAACCATATCATGGCATCGAGCCACCGCCCACGTCGGCAGCGCAGGCAGCCGCCCGGTGCCACGTCGCCCGCATGGCAGAGCTACAGCTACTTTGCACATCCGTCGCCTGGCCTCTTCTCGCGTCGCGCTAACGCGTCTACCATGTCGTTTGACTCGCTCGCGACCAGCTACGACTCGGCGGCGAGTCCGCGAAGCACCTTGTTCACGCCAATGGACGCGCCCCAGGGCGACTCTAGTGCTATGAGCCCCCTCTCGCTGGGCCCATCGGATGCTCCGCTCCAGCCCACGTCACACGGGCCGTACCCCGGTGTTTGGCGTCGCCTCAAGCGATGGACGCGCGAAGCAAGCAAGGTGATCGAGCTTGTGAACGCTTTTGCCCTGTCGCCCGAGGGCCGCGTCGTGTGTGACGCCCACGGCGTGAGCTCTTTGCCCGTGTCGGTGGATGCACCACGCACGCCTCGCCTACCTCCAGCGGCATCGCTGCGTGCGACACGGGTGTATTTCCGGGATATGATGCTGAGCCTCTTGGCGTGTGATCTGTCGATGCTTTGCCGGGAGATTGCCGAGTACAAGCAGTATGTTCGCAAATGGGAACAGGTGGAAGGCAAAAGCCGCCGTGTGTTTTGCCACAATGACTCTCAGTGCGGAAATTTGCTCTTGCTGCGCGTCGACCAGCACGGCGAGCTGCCTGCCATGGCATCAGGCATGCCGCGCGACCACCAGTCCGTCGTGTCTACATCCCCGCAGTCGCCCGTCCTCGAAGCGACTCGTTCGCGCCGACGCTCGCGCTCGCGCTCGCGTGCAAGTGAGCCGCATCAGCGCCTGGTCGTGATTGACTTTGAATACGCGACCCCGAATCCACGGGCCTTTGACATCGCGAATCACTTCCACGAATGGCGCTCCAATTACCTGCATCCAACATACTCATGGAGTCTGCGGCACCATGGCGCGTATCCCACCCAGGAGCAGCGGCAGCAATGGCTGCATGCCTACGTCGATCAGGGCCAGCGCATGCGGCGTCGAAGCACGAGCGCATCCAAACTGTGCACGAACGAAAGTGTGCCGCCCATCAGTGATATATCCTTGCCACCTGCGGTGCTCTCACGCACGCCCAGTACGCCCAGCTTCTCGCCACTGACACCCCTCACGCCTCATGGCGCGCAGGCCCAAGTGGACCGCCTTGAACAGGAAGTGCACGTATGGTCGCCGGCTACCCACGCTGTATGGGGCTTGTGGGGCATCGTCATCGCGCGTAACGACATTGAGACTCTATTGGCGCATGTCAAGTCTCATGTGCGCACAACGCCCGAGGGCCTCGTGTACGAGGATCCCGGCGAGCCCGCTCCGCCGTGTGACGAAACGGGCGCCGAGGACTTTGACAACTTGCGCTTCGCGCTCGGTCGCATCGAGCTCTTCCGCGAAGAGCTCGGCGAGCGCGGCATTGGTAGACGCTTGTAGCGACGAAAAAGAAAATGTCGGCAGTCTACGTGCTACATGCGGCGTGCCGCCCTTAGGCGGTCTCAGCACCTGCCTGAGGCGTCTTATCGTCCTTCTCGGACTCTTCCTTCTTACCAGCATCGTTCGGCAGCTCGGTGGCTTTTGAGCTCGTCGTTTCTGACTTGGCGTCCGACGAATCCTTCGGCTCAGACGACTCCTTCGCACCCACGGCATCGTCCACCTGATCGAGGTCAGCCGACTTGGCAGAGGCACCTCCCGCACCATTCACAGCGGCATCCCGCGTAACGAGCTTCATAATAAGATCAAACACCTCCTTGGGCACAGCCTTTTGGTAAATCATCACCAGCTCCACCGGTGCAGGGTACACCTTGAGGGCCTTGAAGAAGGCAATGGCGGCAGGCACATGGTACGCAGCACCCTGAGCAAAGAGCGCCTCTCCGGTGGCAACCTGCTCCATGAAGAAGGCCTCCTTCTCCTGGACACCTGCAGGCAATACGCCAGGTTCCGCAGCATCACGCACAGCCTTCTCAATCATCATCGATTCCTGCTGCGCCGCGGCTTTGAGTTCCTTCTTGGCCACTTTTACGGACTGTTTGGATTGCTTGCGCAGCTTCTTGCGGAAATCAGGATCATTCCTGCGTTTATAGTCAAAGTATACAGCATAGCCGATCGTGGCAACGGCCAGGGTAGATGCCGCAGCGGTGAGCACCGACGACAGCTTCATCCTCAGTGTGGGACGGACAGATCATGCTGCGCCCTGCATGCCCCTCACCTCCCGGGATCACGTGATACCGAGGGCCTGGCCGAGGCGCACGCCAAGGTACATGGGAGCTGAGGCGTCGGCGCTTGGACCCCTCGCATAGTTGGACGGCCACGACATGGGTTCCGAGACGAATCCATTTCGTCGTGCTGGCTTCCACAGCGCGAACAAGACTCAGTACGCTCCTGACAGCGCAGCACATGCATTGACGCCGCTACGCGCGCATTATCTGAAAAAGACGCTCGTGCGTCTCCAGCTAGAAAAAGAACTGGCACAAATGCAGCAGCCAGACGCTCTAGAGCAATTGGGACCGCCCTTTCGCACGCCAAATCCTGTGCAACGTGACAAGCTGCCACTGATCCGACACTTACTCCATCAATTTGTGCTCACGTTTCCCTTCTTCGAAAGCGCGCCACCCGATTTTTTCCCTAACAAGGTACAGGCCTTTGTCGAGCGCATGCTGGAACGTAACCTCATTATGATCGATCCTGTAAGGGAATCCAAATCTGCGTCCATGGCTGATAAAACGACAGCGTACCTGACCATGCTCGTCAGCGGAGGTCTGCGTGCCAAGGACGTTGAGGAGGAGATCGTGCGTGTCAGCGGCGTTGATCGCGAGCGCCTCTTCACCATGGATGCACATCGGATGGCGACGCGAAAATCGTCGAGTGACAAAGGCACGAAAATCGACATTGTGTCTGTGCGCCGGACGATCAGACGCGGCCACATTCGGAACAAGACCTTGGATGAGTTTATCGTGAGCACGCGAGCCCACCAAGAAGAAATCCATGTCGCCCGTCGGTACAGCGATTTTCACCGCCTCTACAAAGTGTTGCGTGCTCAGTTCCCTGCGCAGGAGATCCCAGAACTACCACCCAAGGACATGGCCGCCGTCGAAGTCAATGGTGCGCTGCAACAGGAAGATAGAGACGGCGAATGGGTCGACATGACCGCCGTCACACCCAATGCACTACTCCGTGAACGCAATCGCTTGACGCTCCGGGCATTTTTGCGCCACATTCTCGGTATTCCTGTGCTGGCAGACAGTGAAGCGTTCCAGGACTTCCTCGTCCATGACCCAACGATTCTCACGAGTGAAGACAAGGCTGATGCTCATGCGCGACGCCAAGCAGACGCCGTTCGCGAGACAGAACTCAAGGAATTTGCGGATCAAATGGCAGAGCGAGCTCGTATTCTCCAATCACACCTCGATACGTTCAAGTCCATGCTCCTGAAACCCGATGGTCTGAGCCAGGTATTTGCTACGATTCGCTCCTGCCCCCATGTCCAAGATCTCCCACCCGAGTACAAGGTGATTGTCGACTGGGCTACGGTTTCGATGGCGTCAGGTCTTTTCACCATGTTTGTGGCGCGCGATTCATCATCGCGAGCATTCGCACATCTCAAGTACATGCACTCCATGATGCCGTACTTTGTTGTGCGGGGCATTCTGCGTATATCTAACCCTGTGGCCATGATGCGTTCTTTCCTTGATTTGTTTCTTGCGCAGCCCTTTGGCCAAAAGAGTTTGTTGCAGCGCATGTATACCGGGAAGCTGCATGAGGAACTTCATGAAATCAAAGAGCTCACACTCAACGTGCGGGCAAAGATACCCGATCCTGTGTATGCCGACAAGGTAGATGCTTTTATTGCATTATCTCACGAAATGCAATGCCTATTCTATGAACAAGCTGAGGCTGAGGGTGTTGACGTCCTAGTGGTGGTTCTGCGCTCCCCGCTAGCCGCTGAACTCCAGCCAAGGCAATTATCCCGAATAAATCGGGCGTGCACTGCGTACCAAAAATTCAAGAAACAGAGGGCACATGCCAGATCCCTCGGCCTCCCTGACGCTGAGCCAGAGTCAGACGACGCCTGGCTGCTCGAGGATTTGCGTGTCTACTTGAGTTTGTGCTCGGCCATTCACACGAAAGAGCAGATTATCAGTTTGATCTACGACAATGCTACAACAGAGTTGTTAAAAGATATGGTGACGATTTTCTATGCGCCCCTGGCTCAGGTGTATCGCGTGGCGAATGTGAGTGACACATTAGGTGACGTACAAGTGTTTGTCAACGACCTAATCAAAACGGTTGAAGAGAATGCATCGCTTCATGCTTCAAATCCAGACGCAGTGGTATCGGCCTTTGTCAATTTGGTGCAGCGTCATCAACAGAAATTCTATCACTTTGTACATCAAGTTCATACGAAAGGCTCGGGACTGTTCCAGCGCCTCATCCATTGGATTGAACTCTTTGTCAACTATGTCCGTGATCCTCGCGAAGCGAAAGCCTGTGGCCTCGGATGGATTGATCTGGAGCAGTGCCTAGCTCTTAGCCATGTGGATCGAGCTTGTGTTATGAAAGAAGTCGACGCGGTTATCCAGCATGTGTATAAATTAAAGCTGCAACGTGAACTGAAGCGGCGGCGCAAGTTGGTGAATAAGGCCGTCGCTCGTGCTGCAGATGAGCCACAGGAAGAAGAAGCTTTCATCAATACCATGTCGGAGCAGTTCGGCTTTGGTTCCGGTTTGCAAGACGAAATTGAAGAGCTTGACGGATCCGATGACGAGACATCTGATTCGGATCCCCTATCCTCATCCGACGACGACTCAGGACCAGAAGATGCTGATGCTACTGCGTTGCGTCGAGCTCGCATGATGCAAGCTGAGCAACCGGCTGGATCATCACTCGTGGCGCCAACCACTCACGCTATCAAGACCATGCTCCCCACCTTCGTTCAGCTCATTCTGTCCTCATCCAAGTAGAGGCAATCATTATTGCATTCTTTTGCTATTCACGGTAGATTTATAGGCGAAAGAGCATCAGCGACATACGCAACTACGTGTCAATGACTTATTCCTTCTTCTCGCCCTCGCCCTGGTTGTCCGACTGAGCGCGGCTTTCGTACACCTTCTTGAAGAGACCTAGCGAAGCCTGCTGCGTCTCGTCAATCTTGGCCTTGATCTCATCGGCAGTGAGCTCAGCGTCACCCGAAATACCGCGGCTGGCCAGGCCCTCGAGCTCCTCCACCAGCTTCTGAACCTTCTCGGCCTCCTCCTTGTCGAGTTGGTCCTTGAACTCGGCCATGGCCTTGCTCGTCTCTCCAGCCACACTCTGGGCGCGGTTAGCCTCCTCAATGACCACACGGCGAGCCTTGTCAGCCTCAGCGTGCTGCTCAGCGTCGTTCACCATGCGCTCAATCTCCTGTTCAGAGAGACCGGAGCCAGCAGCGATCGTCATGCTCTGGTCCTTGTTGGTAGCCTTGTCTTTAGCAGCAACGTTCACGATACCGTCGGCGTCAATGTCAAAGGTGACCTCGATCTGAGGCACACCCTTAGGGGCGGGGGGAATACCGGTGAGCTGGAAGTTGCCAAGAAGCTTGTTGTCCTTCACGAGCTCACGCTCACCCTGGTAGACCTGAATGTCCACGGCAGTCTGGCCGTCAGCGGCGGTCGAGAACACCTGGCTCTTCTTGGTGGGAATCGTTGTGTTGCGGTTGATCAGGCGGGTGAACACACCACCCAGCGTCTGAATACCGAGCGACAGTGGCGTCACATCGAGCAGGAGAATGTCAGTCACATGGCCAGACAGCACACCACCCTGGATCGAGGCACCAATAGCCACGGCCTCGTCAGGGTTCACACCCTTCGAGGGCTCGCGCTTGAAGATGTTCTTCACAGTGTCGAGCACCTTCGGCATACGGCTCATACCACCGACCATGATCACATCGTTCACGTCGCTGGGCTTGACACCGGCATCCGCCATAGCCTTGTTGCATGGATCGACCGTGCGCTGAATCAGCTTGCCAATCATGCCCTCGAGCTGAGCACGGGTCATCTTCGAGTTGATGTGCTTGGGGCCCGAAGCGTCGGCCGTGATGTAGGGGAGGCTGATGTCCGTCGACGAGGTGCTCGAAAGCTCAATCTTGGCCTTCTCAGCAGCCTCGCGAATACGCTGAATAGCCATACGGTCCTTGCTCAGGTCAATGCCGTTCTCCTTCTGGAATTCCTTGACAAGGTGCTCAACGATGACAATGTCAAAGTCTTCACCACCAAGGTGCGTGTCACCGTTCGTCGACTTGACCTCGAAAACGCCCTTCGACATCTCAAGAATAGACACATCAAAGGTACCACCACCCAGATCGAAGACGGCAATGGTGGCATTGTCTTGGCGGTCAAGACCGTAAGCCAGAGCAGCGGCAGTGGGCTCGTTGATAACACGCAGCACTTCCAGGCCAGCAATGGTGCCTGCGTCTTTAGTAGCCTGACGCTGCGAGTCATTGAAGTAAGCAGGCACGGTAATCACGGCGTGCTTGACGGACTTGCCCAAGTAGCCAGAGGCAGTGTCCTTGAGCTTGCCGACCACAAAGGCACCAATCTGCGATGGCGAGTAGCGCTGTCCACGCGCCTCAAGCCAAGCATCACCGTTCGTGTGAGCAACAATCTTGAATGGCACATTGTCAATGTCCTTCTGCACCTCGCGGTCGGTGAACTTGCGACCGATAAGACGCTTGGTGGCGAACAGAGTGGCCTCAGGGTTCACGACAGCCTGACGCTTGGCGGGCACACCCACCAGGCGTTCGCCGTCCTTCGTGAAAGCAACGACCGAGGGAGTAGTACGGCCGCCTTCCGAGTTCTCGATGACGCGGGCCTGCTGGCCCTCCATGATCGAGACACAGGAGTTGGTCGTACCCAGATCGATACCGATCACAGGGCCCGAGACCTTGCCAGAGTTGAAGCGCACACCGCCCAGAGGAGCAGCACGAAGCGGCTGAGAAAGCAGGCGGCCCGTAGAGGGCGCCATGCGAAGTCCACGAGTAAGAGCGCCAATCATGCTGTATGTAGCGATCCTTACAAGGTAACGCTGTGGCAAAGGAAGATTGGCTTGCTTTTTCACTTGTACCTACCGGGGCGCACGCCCCCTTCCGAGCAATCGGCCTTCTTTCGTCTTCGGCGGCCTTCTGACTCCACGTGTTGTCCACGTGGCAAAAGTCGTACTTTCTCCGATGCTGCGCGCGGCCTGTCATTCAGGCGGATGGGATAGAGCTCGCCGCCGGGATGCCACTCGAGGATGGAGAATGCGTTTAGCATCGGGGTGGTCACCAGCCTCGGCGTTCTCAGGGGCATGTCTATAGATATGGTGCGAGTTACACGCTTAGCAACAGGCCAGAGATGCAACGCGTACACATGTGGTCTCTACGGAAGTTCGTGCTCAAGAAGCATGTATCTTTGTATGAGAGCCCAAGGAACAGATACTTCTGAGGCCAGTGTCATAGAGCAAAACGCGCCGGCAAAATTATGTCGTCCACATGGGTGCCGAGGTGGTCTACCTGAACCGAGAGCAAAAAAATGAGGTCCACGCGGGGCTCGAACCCGCAACCCTCAGCTCGCCTCCAACGTGTAGAAGGCTGATACGCTACCATTGCGCCAGTAGACCTACAAATCACCTCGAACTTGGTGAGATGATTGTATAAGAAGTTAGGAAGCTATTGCACTCCACCAGCCTCGTGGGCGCCCTGGATTCTATTGTCTTTCGCCGTTGATCTCTGTTGTCGAGATGGTGTCAGCGGAGGAACATGAGCAGGTGTTATCGGAGGAGCTGGAGGTGCTCGAAAGCATCTATATTGAGGAGCTACAGAGTATGTCGAGGTATGCTGACGAGTCAGAGCTTTCACCGACGCATCTTCAGATCCGCGTTGTGCCAGAAGATTATGACGAGGCCAAGCAGGGTAGGTTTGTGTGAGCTGACTGGATAGACCCTATTCTGCTCTTAGATGTGCAGTATACGGAGCAGTACCCCGATGACGTGCCAGAGCTACACATACATGTCCTGGAGGATGGCAGGCAGGTGTTGGGCATGCCACCGCCAGAGGACGAGGAGCCACCGCGTGATGATCCACGCGAGGGTGTGCAGCTGTTAGCGAAAGAGCTTGAGCAAGTGGCGAAAGAATCGCTGGGCATGCCGATGGTGTTTGCGTTGGCATCGCATTTGCGGGAGTCGCTGACAGACTATATGACGCGGCAGGCCCAGGAGGTTGAGAAGGCTGCGAACGAACGGCGCGAGGCGGAGCTTCGAGCGGAGGAAGAAAAGTTCCGTGGTACAGCTGTGACGGTGGAGCGATTCAATGCCTGGCGCATTGAGTATATGCGAAAGCAGGAGCTGCTTCGAGCGCAAAAGGAAGAGGCCTATGTGGCATCGCTGACGCCGAAGGAGCGTGAAGAGTATCGTCGTATGAAAGCCAAGCCGACAGGTCGAGAGATCTTTGCCAAGCCAGATGCGCGTGTCGAGGAGGAGAAGACGGACGAGTCTGTCAAGGAGGTCGACTTCAGCCTGTACTCGCGTGAGGATCGTGAGAGGCAGGCGCGCGAAGACCATGAGGACGATGCGGCGCAAGATGGGTATGTAGACGATATGGACGAATGAAGGCGGCTAGGCGGATAGACGGGCGTGCGCCGCATCGAGGGCCTGTAGGCAGGCCGATATGCGCGCTTCTCGATCGGTCTCGGCATCGGGAGCGTCTAGGTACACGGCCTGTGTGACTTGATCGATCCAGCATGTGTCGGTGGGCAGGACGCCTTGGGAGAGCAAGCGTGCGACGGCCGCCTCGCATGCCTGTACGCCGTGTTCGTGCGCGTCGAGGCCGACGAGGCGTGTTAGCTGAGTAAGGGGTACACTGGAGAAGAACGAGAGGGCCACGCATACATTGTGTTCGACAAACACATCGGGCTGTACCGGCACACCGCCGAGGAACGGCGCGAGGGCCTCCAAGTCGGCCGGCCGCAAAAAGCGTCCCTCTGCGGCGTGATGTAGTGTCTGTGCAAACGGCCAGGCCGAAGCTCGCTGGGCGAGGCGTGTGAGCATGGATGTGCGCTGCGCACTAGGTGGCGAGATGATGGCATACACGGCCGCATACATGTCGGCATGAGGCAAGTCCATGTAGCGCGCCGCCGCCTCCATGAATCTGTGCTGTATCGCGAGGACGCGTGCATGATACGACCACAGCTCGTGCACGAGAGCCTTGTTGTCGCGCTCTTCGAGTATCGCAGAGTTGGCGCGCTTGATGGCCTGCTCAGCCTCGGCGACGTGGGATGGCAGGTCATGGAGCCACAGCTCGACGACGCGCACGCATAGCTGGGCGAACGACAGCTGGGGTATACGCCGCGCAGCATGAGGCGTGATGGACTGCAGCGCTTGTGCGGCGTCGCGCCATCGCGAGAGCGACGCGTACTGCTCGGCGAGGAGCACGCGCCATGGTCCCAGCTCGTCATCCCCCATGATCGACGACGCTTCGCACGTGGCAAGGGTATCGCTTACGATCGTGCACAGTATGTTGGCGGGTATGTGTGCAGCAGCGAGCTGGGTGGCGAGGTGGGCCAGCATGTGCCGGCCGACGAGCAAGCCTGCGCCGGTCGTATTCACAGGGTCCAGCACGGCGCCATCGACGTACGTGCGGACCAGGGACGGAAGCGACGCACTCGGCGTGTCGTGCAGAGCGTGCTCGAGGAGGCGCGTGTACTGCGCGATGCGCTCCTCGGAGCTAGCGATGCGTGCGACCGCTTCGAGCTGTGGCGCCCACGTCATGACGGCCGCCTAGCGAAGGGCGGCGCAGCTGAGGCGTTGCTCCCCACGCCGTGCGCCTCGGCCGATGGCAAGACCACCGCCACCTACGCCACCATGTCGGGTTGGGAGGCCACGCTGGGCGGGTGGACGCGCGTCCGCTACCTGCTGCATGTGGCGGCGGTGGCACCGGCGCAGCGTGAAGCTGCTTTAGTCGAGGCGGCGGCGTACATGCAGGCGCACTTGTGGGATGCGGACAAGCTGCGCTCGGTGCGATGCGAGGCAGGTATGCCGAACGAGGCGGCGTGGGACACGTGGCTGGCTACGACGGCCGCTCACGTCCACGAAGAGCAAGAGCGGCTCTTGGCGGACTTGGCCGCGTCCCAGCATACGCCGGAGCGTGCGCGCCGCATCCACTGCCTGCTGGGCGCGCACTTCCGCCGACGCGGCGCGTTTCGTGCGGCGCTCGAGCACTACGAGAGCGCCCGCGAGTATGGCATCACGAACGAGCATGCCCTGGCTTCGTACGTCGGCATACTACAGACAGCGCACGACATGGGCGACGCCGAGCGGGTCTTGCTGTGCTATGAACAGGCCCACACCATGCTGCGTGCGCTCGAGCGGAGTCACTCGACGGAGGGGTGGCAGCTCGTGCGGGACGTGGCGGGCCTGCCCGACGCATCCTGTGAGGACGTGGCGGCGCGCCTCGCTGCGTGGCGCCTGGTCGCACAGTGGACGCTGTGCCGCGACGCACTGCCCGAGCCGCTCCTGTCGGAGCACAGCGACGCGTACGCTGACCTCCTCGGCCCCGCCCAGGGTGCGTGGTACGCCGTGCTATGGGCGCTATGCGTACATCCGCCGTCCGTGCAGCGCGCGCGCGCCGCACAAGTGCTGCAGGACGCGTCGTTTCGGCAGTACACCGACGTGGCACGCGCGCCTCGCGACGTGCTCAGCACGTACCTCGTGTCCGACTGGCCGTCGTGCATCGCTCTGGTGCGCGACGCACATGCGTCAGCGTGGCGCTGTGATCCAGCCATCGGCGTGCAACGCGCAGATACGCTGCTGCATACCCTCTTGACGCGCCTCATCGAGTGCCATGTCCAGGCCTACACGTGCGTGCCGCTCGCGTCGCTGTCGCGCCTATTCGGCGACTCGGTGCCGCGGATCCTCCTCGACTTGATCCGGAGCGGAGCTGTGCGTGCGCGCATCGACTGGGCACGGCAGGTGCTCGAGAAAGAGGACGTGCACGTCGTCGATGTGCGCCCCTCCGATATGAGTGCGCTGCGTGCTCGCTTGACCGTCTTGCAGCGCCTTAGCTTGGCCACGTCGTCCAAATCGAGTTCGATGTCGTCCACGGATCCGTCCACGTAGACGAAGGCCATGCGGGCGCATCCTGCGCCGGCTTGCTCTGCGACCAGGCGTGATCCATGTGCACGTCCATCGCCCGCATCGCGAGCTCAATCGGGTCGTCCGCCTCGACCGGCGCGGCACGCGACACGAACATCGCCCGTGCCTCGTCGTACACGAGGCCGCACGCTTCCGAGGTGGCCATGCCCCGAATGTCTCGCTCGACGTCCAGAACCCGCGCATAGTCGGCGTGCGCACTCGGCAGCGGCGCCAAGTCAGGCAGCGCATACGGCGACGCCTCCGTCGGGTGCATGACGCGGCGGATCGGACCGAGAAACTGCAGGTCGACGTCCTCCTCGATGAAGATGGAGGCCTCGGGCGCCACGGGAAGCACGCTGGGTGGATAGGCCGCCTGCAGGAGGTTGCCAAAGTCGATGAGCGCACTCCAAAACGAGGACATGCGCGCCTCGACACTGCGCTGCACACACGCCAGTCGCGCGACGGCATCCGTCGCTAGACTCGAGGGCGTTTTCTGCTGGTCGACGGCCTGCTGCAGCTCCTCGGCCGCCTGCGCTGCCTGCGCCCGGCACGAGGCCATGTAGTCGACGTGGCCCCTCACCCACTTGAGGCCGATGCGCACAGACGGCAGCGTACGGCGCAGGATGCGGCCCATGTCCATCGGCCCGGCCTCGCTGTCAGGCCGCCTGTCCCGCAGCAGACTCATGAGCTCGTGCCGGATGACGGCCAGGAGCGCCGTCAACATACCCAGGACGTGGCACACCAGCAGCGTGCCCCACGCCGCGCGCACATGCTCGGCAAGGACGTCCGCGTCCATGTGCGCCGAGTAGGGCGCGCCGAGCGAAAACGGCAGACGTTCGTGCAGCGGCGCCGGGCACAGCCGCGTCGTCCACGAAGCGCACAGGCCGGTCACGAGAATGCGCAGATAGTCGACGGCACGCAGCTCATGCATATCGACTGCCATGAGCATGTGACGTAGAATCGCATCATGGAGGACGCAGGCCGTATCCAAGTCGGCGCGCAAAAAGCACAGACTGTGGAAAGCCACCAACGAGTCAAAGTAGTCGTGCGTCGAGTCCCACCGAGCGCTGATCGACGGCACAGGCACTCGGCGCGCAGGACAATCTTCCAGCGCAGCCTGACGCCATGCTACGAGCACATCGTCTCGCCGCGCACTCGATGACCATGCATGGAGGGCCTTTTCCAACATGCGCTGCAGGTTATGGCGCGCGTTATCAAAGGGCACACGCACGCACAGCGCCCGGTAGTACTGATACACCGCGCCGAACGAATCGCCCACAGTGGTGGCAACGACTGCTAGCTGATTCGATGGATTGCCATGGTCGGGAAGGAGGACGTGGGCCTGGTGGTAAAAGAGCACGGCGCGTGTAAAGTGGAAGAAGACCCGATGGTGTCGGTCAGGCACCGCCGAGTGCAGTTCACGGTAGCGGTGCAAGTCGCCCATGCACGTAAGGAGCCGCTGTATGATTTCGTACAGCTGGTGTCGATGAGCCGGCACACGGGCCGACTCGGCAAGCGACGCCTCGTGCTGAGGCTGGATCTGGATGGCCAGCGCCGAGAGCACGCTGCACGTCTCGTCGAGCGCATACCGCTGCACGAGACATGCAATGGTATCTGCATAGTACGCCACTTCCTCGTCGATGAACTGCAAGAGCTGCTGCTGGAGCCTCTTGTGGTCCGACGCCTTGGCACTCTTGCGCTCGCGTTTGGGTGCGCGGCCCTTGCCACGGGGCGCATTCGTCACCTGCTGCTCAGCGTGGACGATCCTCGCACGAAGGTACGAAATGACATGGTACGTGGTGTCATGCCAGATCATGATATCCACGAGCTGGGCTGCACGCGTGAATGTACACGTCATCAATAGGGCCATGTAGACCGTACGCAGTGCCTGCCGCGCCTGAACGACCGCCGCGTCGCATGGATCATACGTGCCGTCAGACGTGAGCGCCTTGGCATGCCGGATGGCATCTTCTTGCGCCTGCTTCCGCGCCCGCGCCTCACGTCGTAGATCCGCTGGATCCACGGTGGACATAACGTCACGTCCCAGACGCCGCCCCCACGCATGCCATGACGCACGCCTCCACTCACGTGACACTACCGTCGTTTTTTGACCAGGACCCGCTGCGACGTTTTTTCTCCTGCATGTCGGATCCGTTTTTCCAAAAGAAGCGGAAACGCAGCGGCGAGACGGGCGCAGGGAAGGGGCGCGCGCCGCCGCGTCGTGGTGATGATGCCGACTCGGACGATGCGGGCTTGGAGGCCGTCGAGGATATGGATCTGCGGCACACGTTTGACGAGGACGAGGCGCAAGAGAGCGAGACGCCCGCTGAGGCCAAGGTTCGGCTGGCCAAGTTGTACCTCGAGGGCCTGCATGAGAAAGAAGAGATCGACGGCATCGATGCGGCCGCGGTCGATCGCGATAATATTGCCGCGCGTTTGCGCAAAGACGTTGAAGAGGGCAGTGGGCGCATGCACTTGGCTGTGGCCTCGCGTCTGTCGAAGCCAGAGACGAAGGACGTGCTGTGCGTGCGGGGCCACCGCGCATGCATGACATGCGCACGCACGGGCGCGAATGCCGTTCATTTGTTCACCTCCGACAAGGACGGGCGTATTGTGCAGTGGCGTTTGCGCGACGGTCGACAAGTGAGTGTCATGCCGCGAGGCCGCGACTATGCTGCGGAGGCGCCGACATCCAGCACGAGTGGCGCGGCTCGACGACGTGCGCGGCACCTGGAGCACGTGGCTCTGCAGCCTGGCGAAGGGCACACGAGCAGCGTGCTCTCGTTGGCGGTGAGTGATGATGGCAGTCTGTGCGCCTCGGCTGGCGGTGATAAGCGCATTGGCATCTGGGAGACGACGCCGCCGCGGTGGGTCAAGGCGCTGGTGGGGCACAAGGACGCGGTGCGGTCTGTGGCGTTTCGGGGCGGGTCGAAGGAGCTGTATAGTGCGTCTTACGACCGCACCGTCAAGCTATTTGATGCCGAGCAGCTGTCGTACATCGAGACGCTCTTCGGGCACCAGGAAGCGATTCAGGATCTATCGTGCCTGCGTGCGGAGCGTGCCGTGACGGCAGGCGGGCGTGAACGGACATGCCGTCTGTGGAAGATCCGCGAAGAGAGTCAGCTCGTATTTCGTGGCGGCGCACGGAGCAAAGTGCACGCGCTGCTCGAGGGCGGCGACCTCGTTGATACCCCTGTGGATAAGAAAACCGAGGTGCATGAAGGCAGTATCGACTGCATCTCGATGATCGATGACCACCACTTTGTGAGTGGCAGTGACAGCGGCGCCCTGTCGTTGTGGTCCATCGCGAAAAAGAAGCCCTTGTTTGTGGTGCATGCCGCGCATGGGTATGCGCCGCCCTCGGGCGAGACAGGTCGCGCACTGCCGCGCTACATTTGCAGCGTAGCATGCCTGCCGTACGGCGACGTGTTCGCGTCAGGCTCGTGGGACGGCGTGATCCGCCTGTGGGCGCTGGAGCCTGGCCTCCGGTCGTTCCGGTTTCTCTTCGACGTGCCTGCGCCCGGCGTCGTGAACAGTCTCCAGCTGCTCACGCCCGCGATCGAGCGAATGGAGCAGTACCCCGTCGACCCATCGCAATGGCGCCGTCGTGGCGGTGTGCATGCCCCGCTGCACCACGCGGAGCAGCAGGACCAGCCGCGCAGGTCAGCCGCGTCCCTGCGAGACACCGTTCACACGTCGGCCGACGGGCGCGTGTTGGGACACAAGGAAAGCATACCACCCCTGCTGATCGCCGCTGTCGGTCCGGAACCACGCGCGGATCGCTGGATTCACATCCCAGACGCCGTGTCCGCGGCCCTCGTTGTGCCGCTATGGCTCGAGGGATCGGACACGTGACTTGTTCCTCGGCCCTGGGCGGCGGCGGTCGTAGCTCTCGTCGACGTACGTGCCTGGGACGATGGACTTGGTGCGCACGGCGGCGGGCCGCCGGGAGGGCATTCTCGTAGCCGACTTCAACCAGGACTATAGCTGCATTGCGCTCGGGACGCAGTCGGGCTACTCGATCACGAATTGCGAGCCATGGGGGCAGGTGCACGCGAAAGAGCTGGGTCCGACATGCCTTGTGAGCATGCTCTTCTCGACCAGCCTGGTAGCTGTGGTCGTGCGCTCGCCCGCGGGCGGCGAAAAGAGGCTGCACATTCTCAACACGAAGCGGAACTCGACCATATGTGAACTGACCTTCCCCGCCGATATCCGCGCCGTCCGCATGAACCGCCGCCGACTCGTGGTCGTCCTTGCTACGGCCTTGTATGTCTATGACATCAGCAATATGAAGCTGCTGCATACCATCGAAACGGGCATGAACACGACAGGGCTTTGCGTGCTCGCACCCGCGTCAGACGAATGCTATATGGCCTACGCGGCCCACGAAGCCGGCGACTCGCATGTCGTCGTGTACAATCTGCACACGCTCGCGATGGTCCATGTGATTCCCGCTCATCGCTCGCGCGTAGCATGCCTCGCTTTCAACGCAGCTGGCACGGTTCTCGCGACGGCGAGTGAGAAAGGCACAGTCATCCGCCTGTTCTCCGTGCCAAGCGGACGCCTGCTGCATCAGTTCCGCCGGGGCACGTACCCTGCACGGATCTTTCGCATGTCATTCAATGTCGCAGGGACGATCTTGTGTGTCACATCAGACTCCGACACCGTTCATCTCTTCCGCGTGCCGGCATGGACGACGCCGTGTGATCCGAACCAGGCCCTGGCGCAGAAAAAACGGCGCGCCTGGCGCAGCACATCCATGGCCCAAACGCTCGGCACCTACTTGCCCTCCTCCGTCACAGAAATGTGGGAGCCGACACGAGACTTTGCGTGGCTCAAGCTGCCCAGGCCGGGCCTGCGCGCCATCGCCGTCGTGTCCAACACGCTGCCGGTGGTCCTGGTGCTCACGTATGAAGGCATCCTCTACACGTATACCCTGGATCTGGAGCTCGGCGGAGAATGCCAGCTTGCGCAGCGTATGTACGACTATGACTCACACGCAGGCCACTCGCTACTTTCGGCTTCCTCTGCGTCTCCTTAGAGCTTACCGACCAGCTGCTGGAGCTCACCGCTCTGCTGCGCGCGCATAATGTCGTCGCAGCCACCGATGTGCTTGCCGGAGATAAAGATGTTGGGCACCGTGCGCTGACCCGTCTTCTCAGCCAGGTAGTCCTGTACACTAGTTAGCTATGCGCGCCACGTACCTGGATGGCCGGGCCCTCGCTCACCTCGTCGAGCTCCATCGTGCCAATCTTGCTGGGATCCACGTTCTGACCCGAGATCACCTGCTTGGCACGGACGCAGAATGGGCAGTACGACTTGCTGAAAATCGCGATGGCGTTCTCCGAAATGAGCTTCTCGGCAATCTGCTTGGCTGCCATGGTGGCAAGAGATCAGCCACAGCGCCACGCCGGGCCATGACGTCAGAGCCACCGGCACACGTGACAGCTCCACATAGAGAAATGCACGGCCCATCAAGCGGGGCTGAGCAGCATGCAAAAATTGTTGCGCTGGGCGCCGGGTCGAAGCTGGCGCTTGGCCAAGACGGTGCCGTCCCAAAACGCGCGGCTTACATCCGTGTCGGGGGAAATGGCCGTACGTGGCTCAGATTCCTGTAAAAGCCAGCGCGTAAGGCGATGACTGTCCTCGTTGCGTACAACGTCGTAGCCGGTAGCACGTACCAACCTGGCAAAATGGTCGTGCGTCATGTACCGACTATTCGTCAGACATGGTAGAGGAAGCACGACATACACGTACCCACCGCGTCTCAGGTATCTGTGCGCGTGCAGAAGCATGTCGCCTCGCTTGGCCAAATCGCCCACGAAATTGATCACGAGGCTCAATCCAATGACATCGAATCGCTCCTCTTCCCTCGCTGGCATGGGAAAGTCGAAAAAGTCAGCTTGTAGCACATGCGGCGCACGCGGCTGTATGTCGATACTTGTCACGTCAAACTTGTGCTTCCACTTAGCATACGCCGTGCCTGCAATCGCACCGACGTCCAGTAGCTGGATACGGCGGCTAAATGGCCATAGCTCCATCAGAATTTTGGCGCACCACTTGCTAGACTCACCGCCACGTAGTACGGCGCCACCTGTTGTGCTTTGATTCTGATACACCTCCAGTCCACCCAGAGCTTGCTGCTCTGCCAGCAAGGCATCTTTGTCGGAGTCGCTGGCCCGTGCAATTTGCTTTTCAAGCGCATGATACCGCGAAATGGCTCGCGCATGCTCGGTCGCTCTGGCGGTAGGTGGTCGCCGACGGTGCTTGGCACCGCCGCGCTTTCCGCGGGGTCGTCTTTGGACGGAGCGAGAAATGATGGAGGGGGGGGGGGAGAAAAAATTCGGGCCTATTTTACGACACATTATGCTAGCCTACGTTGTACGCGTCTTGGCACCATCTGGCCACTGCCTCGTAACTGTGCCGTCTTCATGGCCAAAGAAGGCCGCCTTGCAAACATTCGTAAAGATGCCCACCTCTACCACACCTGTGATCAGCTTGATTTGTTTCAAGAGGTAGTCAGGATTCCGCATGAGGGTCTGAGGAAAGATGGCGTCGATGCACAAGTTGCCGTTATCTGTCACAACGGGGCCGGCCTTGGCTACGGCCATGCGGAGCTTGACATCTGTGCTGCCGAAGCGTTCCAGGGCCCTGATGATGCGCTGCGCTGCGAACGGTGCAGCCTCTACGGGCACTCCCTTCTTCCAGCTCTCGCCCAGCACGTGCGACATTTTGCGGTAGTCAGCAACTACGACGAATTCCTTGGATGCCTCAGCGACCACTTTTTCGCGCAAGTGGCACGCACCACCACCCTTGATCAGGTTGAGTCCATCGTCCACTTCGTCAGCGCCGTCAATCGTTACATCCAATTCCTGTACCGTGTCCATGTCTCCTAGGCGCATGTTGCGCTCTAATATCAGGTTCTTTGCTTGAAAACTTGTTGGTATGAATGTACACGACTGGCTCAGCTCATGCCTGCGCTCATAGATCCGTTCCACGACATACGGCACCGTGGACCCTGATCCAATACCGATGACCTGGTGATGTGGCTTTACGTAGGCATCAACGGCCGCATAGGCAGCGGCGCGCTTTGCCGCTTCCACGGATGACAGTGACGAGGACGAGGCCATTCGTGCCAGGCAAAATGCGCGAAGCAGGGCAGGTACGATGATGTCGAGCCCCGTGGCTGTGGGGATGGAAAAAGAGGTGGAGACCGCGGCGGCAGAGATGACTCAGCTTCCCAGAGTGGCGTGGGCGAAAGGAGGCTGAATTTTTTTTTCTGCCTGTCCACGGAGCGCACGGTCATGTCGGACGAATGGAAGGATGACGCGGAGGCACAGGGTGACCTGCAACTCACGCAGGAGGATGTGGATGTGGATGTAACGGAGGGAGCCGATGAAATGCCGATGGATGAGGTGGATGCCGAGCTCGACAACCAGGACGACGAAACGTTCCAGGACGATTCGATCGCCGCCTTTTACTCGCACCGCAAGTCTGTGTTCTGCGTGCAGCTGCACCCCAAGTTCCCTACGCCGCCTCTAGCTGTGAGCGGTGGTGAGGATGATGCCGCCTGGATTTGGAACACGATTGACGGCTCAGAAGTGGCGCATCTCACTGGACATACAGACAGTGTCGTGGCTGTGGCGTTCAGTCATGATGGCGAGTATGTGGCTACGGGTGGCCTAGATGGCCGCGTTCGCGTGTGGCGTCGGCACGGCTCAGGCGATGCGTGGCATACGTGGGAGTTTCTGACGAATTTGGAGGGCCCCTCGGAGGTCGTGTGGCTGACGTGGCATCCCAGGGGACCTGTGCTAGTCGCCGGTGCGTCAGACACGACGATTTGGATGTGGAAGCTGCCCTCGGGTGCGGAGATGATGATATTCAACGGCCACACAGGCTCGGTAACGTGTGGCCGTTTCACGCCGGATGGTCGTCGCCTCGTGACGGGCAGTGACGACGGATCGCTGATTGTGTGGGATCCGACGTCGGGCGCGCCGCTAGCCAAACTCAAAGACTCGGACACGCGATTCGCGCTCGATGGTGGTATCACATCTCTGTGTGTGAGTCCAGATAATAAGCTGGTCGTCGTGGGCGGGGCAGCCGGTGGCATTCGCGTCGTGAGCATCGCTCAGCTCGATAGTGGAGGCGCCGCCCAACTGGTCAATGCGCTCGACGCCCACGACTCGGGTGAGAGTGTCGAGACGATCGAGTTTATTGATTTGGTGCCATCCTCTGCGCAAGGCGCGTCGGTCGGACTCACGTCGCACACATCCACGCACATCGTGTCGGCGGGCACGGACGGCCGCGTGATTGCGTGGGATCTCAAGGCTGGCAAGGTGCGTGGCGAAGCACGTCATGAGGCTGCTGTCACCAAGCTGATCGTTCATCCATTCACGCCACTCTTTAGCACGAGCTCCATGGACCACCGCGTGCGGACGTGGGACGTGCGGACTATGCAAAACATCGGCACGCAGCATGGATTCACTGACGGCGTGCTGGACTTGGCCGTGGGCGCTGACGACGGCATCACGCAGGGCGCCGAGTCTGGTGGCATCGGTGCCTACGTCGACAAGTCTCAGTTCAAGGGCTACAAATTTGTGGGCGCCGGCGACGAGGGCGTCGCGCTCGTGTTCCGCCTGCTGTAGCCACGGCCTCGACCCTATATCACGTGACGAACGCGAGAGACTACCCAGGCGTGGGTGTAGATGTTGCAATGTACGAGGTCGGTGTCCTCTGACCACAACAAGGGTGTCATTTTTCTCAGAGCGCGTGCCATAGCCGCACCATGCATAGGGAGCATGATGAGCCGGTATCACCGAACCTAGATGCTATGATGAGCGGTCCAGATCCGACGCTGGAAGAAAAGCAGTCGCCACGCCGCTCGTTCCGCGCGCGTGTGTCAGATACCATCCAGCGAGCTCGGGGCCGTTCGCCGAGTCCCGCTCCTGCGCATACGGACCAGCCGCCTGCATCGCCGGCGCCGTCGGCATCGAGTCCCTCCAAGTTGCGCGGCATGGGCAAGTTCATACGCAAGTCCTTTGAGATCGGACGCAGTCCATCGCCGTCGCCCTCCCGCAACAGGGACGTGGTGTACAGCTACCATGCGCCCGAATACCAAATGCCCGATCTACCTGACTGGCAGTTGTACGATGGAACGAGCGTGTCGGTGAATCTCGACCAGCTGGCGGAGCGCCAGGAGAGTCTCGTGCCGCCGCCTACCGCTCCGTCGTCCCTATCTCAGGCTCCTATGGAGCAGCCCATGTCAGCGCCCCCCTTGGTGACGTCTGCACCACCACCACCACCTGTCTCTTATACACATCTCCGAGCCCACGAGACCTCTCTACATCTC